>ERZ773169.83-NODE-83-length-131108-cov-10.470642_pt1 | contig 131108 bp, 96 predicted proteins | sample MGYA00580536_ERZ773169 | MGnify/ENA primary metagenome ERZ773169 (study PRJEB29015, sample SAMEA2737814) | human gut metagenome | biome: human gut; feature: human-associated habitat; material: faeces | place: China | collected 2012 ... | reverse complement strand
ATATCGGCATTTACCAACTTATGAAAAGATAATCAGAAATTTAGTAAGTTTTTATCTAAATAAATTATAAATAAGAACGCATATCAACGGTAAGTTCTTCTTCAATATTGATAAGTTTTTTAGCAATATCTTTTGACTTTTCATCGGCGGCTTTGTACTTGTTAAGATATTTGTGCAATGTTTTAACACCCATATTACAGCCGTCGGTGATAAGGTCGGCAATCGTATTATCCGAAGAATCGGCAGAAATTTTTATATTCGTTTTAAACCACGACATACCTTTAGCCATAGGATTAGGATCTTTGCCGTCGTCGTGGTATTTGTCAAGAAGTATTTGAATTTCATCTTGAAGTTGTTGGTGGTCTGATTTTGCTTTTTCAAGCATTTGCTTGAAATTACCGTTATTTACATTGTCGACAACTTCTTCTATTGTATATACTCCCATTTTTATGCCTGCGTCACATTCTCTTAAAAGTTTTATTGTATCTTGTTCAATCATAAAATCAACTCCCTTTGTATATAGTAATAACCTTAAAAATGTATTTTATTCTGTAAATTGAAATATGATACATATATATTTTGGTAATACTTTAAAATAAATTTAACTATGATGTTGAAATCGGCATATTTTTGATATATAATATATTATTGGTAAAATATACGGCTTGGAGGAAACATTCTATTATGAAAAAAATAATTTCGTTTATATCAGCAGTAGCGATTTGTGCGGCGGTATCTGCACCTGTTATGGCGGCAGACTGGCAGAAACAGTATCCGTGGGCAAAGGAAAGCGTTGAATATTGCTTGGAAAAAAATATAATTTCGGGTGACGAAACAGGTGACCTTATGCTCGGCGGAAATCTTACAAGAGAACAAATGGCGAAAATATTTACAGATACATTTAATTTACAATCGAATTCAGCAGTTCGATTTAATGATGTGGAAAAAAATAAGTGGTCATATAAATATGTACAGGCATTTCAAGATTATATGCCGAAAAAAGGCTCGTTATTTAACGGCGGTGAATATGTAACGCGTGAAGAATTTGCGGCGTCATTGGTAAAAGCAAGCGGTCAAAAGGCAGCTGACAGTTATACAATCACAAATTACAGCTTTAAAGACGCTCAAAGCGTTGATGACGCATATAAAAATTTGCTTGAAACCGCGGTAACAAATTTGTATATGCTTGGTGACAGCGGTAATATACGTCCGAAAGATTTGCTTACAAGAGCGGAGGCTTGTACGTTCCTTTACAGAGTGGTAAATCCTGCGGCAGACAAAACTTCAATCACAGGTAACGCACAGGTAACAGTTGAACAGGCACAGGCTTGGGCAAAGGCAAAAGGGGCACACCAAAGATTTATTGATATAGCACCGATTTATTGGTATTACGGAGAAGTTTTCGGAATCAGACCGGAAGTGATGTATGCGCAAGCCGGCAAAGAAACAGCATACGGAAATTACGGCGGCGCTGTATTGCCTGAAATGAATAACTGGGCAGGCATAAAAATTAAAAAACCGACAGGTGACAAAACAGAGGATCACGAAACTTTTGCAACACCTGAGGACGGTGTAAGAGCGCATTATAATCATATGGCTGCGTATGTCGGACTTGCACCCGTAGGAGAGCCGCACGACAGATATTATGTTGTAAAGAGTATAGCTTGGGCAGGTACGGTAAAGTATGTCGAGCAACTTGGCGGACGTTGGTGTCCTGATATTAATTACGGATATGACATAATGACAATGGTTGAAAATATGTTGAAATACTAAAATACAAGGAGTAATTTATGATACTGCTTAATGGAAGTAATATAAAGAAAATGTTTCTTGATGAAACGCTTTTTGACAGTGTATCGTTTAATGTTGACAGTAACGATAAAATCGGTTTTATCGGTGTAAACGGTGCGGGAAAATCAACCCTTTTTAAGATAATCACAGGTGATATGGATTATGATGAGGGTGAAATTTTTAAGAATAAAGGCTTGCGTGTCGGTTACCTTGATCAGTATTCCGTAAACGGCAGTGAAAAGAGTATATGGGAAGAAACTCTTACGGTATTTGCCGATGTAATCGAAATGGAAAATCAGCTTGATGAAATTCGTTTCGATATAGAAAATAATAACGGCAATATCGACGAGCTTGTAAAACGTCAAACTTCTTTGCAGGAAGCATTTGCCGAACGTGACGGATTTTATTATAAATCAAAAGTTAAAAGCACACTTACGGGGCTGGGCTTTTCGGAAGATGAATTTGACTTGTGTGTAGACAAATTGTCCGGCGGTCAAAAAACGCGTGTCGCACTCGGTAAAATTCTTTTGTCCGATGCAAATTTGTTGCTTTTGGACGAGCCGACAAACCATCTTGATATAGAGTCGGTTGAATGGCTAGAGGATTTCCTAAGAAACTATAGCGGTGCATTTATTGTAATATCGCACGACAGATATTTTCTTGACAAAGTTACGAACAAGACTTTTGAACTTGAAAACGGTCGTTTCCGTTCGTATAACGGAAATTACAGTGTATATATGGCACAAAGGGAGATTGACAAAAAGACCGAACAGAGAAATTATGATAACACAATGCGTGAAATTCAGCGTCTTGAAAATGTTGTTGAACAGCAAAGACGTTGGGGCAGAGAGAAAAATATTAAAACCGCCGAGAGCAAAATGAAAGTTATCGAAAGACTTGAAAAAGATTTGAATGCACCTATGCAGTCGCCCGAAGAAATGGAATTTACATTCAAGGCTTGTGCAGGCGGAGGACAAGACGTTGTTCAGACGGAAAGTTTGGGCATGGCATTTGATAATAACAGATTGTTTTCAAATGTTGATATGCTTATTAAAAAGGGTGAAAAGGTATTCCTTTTAGGTCCGAACGGCTGCGGTAAAACAACGTTGCTTAAAATTTTAATGGGCGATTATGAGCAGACGGAAGGCTCATATAAAATCGGTGCGAATATTCATATAGGATACTATGATCAAATTCAAGAAAATCTTAATATGGATAAAACAGTTATAGACGAGGTGTGGGATGAATATCCTAACCTTACTCAAACCCAAATCAGAAATGCACTTGCAGTATTTTTGTTTAAAGGTGAAGATGTGTTCAAGGAAATACATAAGTTGTCCGGTGGCGAGAGAGCTAGGGTTGAACTTGTAAAACTTATGCTTAAGAGTGTTAATCTGCTTATAATGGACGAACCTACAAACCATCTTGACATTGAATCGAGAGAGGCTCTTGAAAATGCACTTTCCGATTATGACGGTACTATGATAATGGTATCGCACGACAGATATTTTATAAATAAACTTGCTGACAGAATTTTGTATTTGACGCCAAACGGTGTCGAAAGTTACAGCGGTGATTACGACAGCTTTGTGGCACGTGAAACGGTTAAGACAGAACAGAAAACAGAGTCGGCAGGTCATCTTGATTATAAGGAGCAAAAGCGTTTGGAGGCTGAAAAACGTAAAACGCTTAATCGCTTTGCAAAGGTTGAGGACGAAATATCAAGTAAGGAATCGGAGGTTGAGGAACTTTCTAAAGAGCTTGAAAATTCTGATATTGCAACCGATTATGTCAAAGCAGGCGCAATAACCGATAAAATAACAGAATTGCAGGACAAAATCGAAAGCCTTATGGAAGAATGGGAACGCTTGCAAATGATAATAGAAGAAAGTGGGTATGACATATGAGAGCGGTTGTACAGAGAGTAACGAATGCCGATGTTAAAATTGACGGCAGAGTGAACGGAAAAATAGATGACGGCTTGCTTGTTCTTCTCGGTGTCGGCAACGGTGATACTGAAGAAGATATGAAGTATATCGCAGACAAGATTATAAAGTTGCGTATTTTCAGTGACGAAAACGATAAAATGAATTTGAGCCTTGAAGATGTCGGAGGAAGTATGCTGGTTATATCGCAATTTACTTTGTACGGCGATTGCTCGCACGGCAGACGTCCGTATTTTGGCAACGCAATGGAGCCTGTCACTGCAAATGAAATGTACGAAAAATTTGTTGCATATATTAAAGAACAAGGTATACATACCGAAACGGGCGAATTCGGTGCGGATATGAAAGTGTCGCTTACAAACGACGGACCTGTTACAATAATTTTGGAGAGCAAGAACTGAGGTTGTGATTATGCGAAGAAAAGAACGTGAAGTTACGGATTACAATAAAATGATTGAAATATTGAAATCGTGTGACTGCTGTCGTATAGGATTGGTGGACGATAAAGGTGCGTATATTGTTCCGATGAACTTCGGATATGAAGATAATAACGGCAAACTTACATTGTATTTCCACGGAGCGACAGAGGGGAAGAAGATTGATCTAATCAATAATCAACCTGAAATAAGTTTTGAAACAGATACGAAACATGAGCTTGTAACAAGTGATACTGCTTGCGGTCATTCGTATTTGTATCAAAGCATTATGGGTAGGGGACAGGTAAAAATAGTGGCAGATAGGGACACTAAAATTAAAGGACTTAATCAAATCATGCACCACTATACAGGTAAATCCGATTATGAATTTAACGAAAACGTGCTTGAACGCACGGCTGTCATAAAATTAGCTGTGGCAGAATGGTCGTGCAAAGAACATTAAAACTTGTAAAAGCTATTGAAAACAGTGTCGATTAATGATATAATTAAAATAATATAATAAACGGAGGAAAGAAAATGCAGAATGAAACAGTAATTGTACTTGACTTCGGCGGTCAGTATAATCAGCTTATAGCCCGCAGAGTGCGTGAGTGTAACGTATATTGCGAGGTTATGTCATACAAAAATTCTATCGAGAAGATTAAAGAAAAAAATCCGGTAGGTATCATTTTTACTGGCGGTCCGAACAGTGTGTATGACGAAAAATCACCACACTGCGATAAGGCGATTTTTGAACTTGGTATTCCTATTTTGGGTATTTGTTACGGCAGTCAGCTTATGGCATATACTCTTGGCGGTCACGTTGATACTGCTCCTGTAAGTGAGTACGGTAAGACGGAAATCACAACTTCTGAAAGTAAGTTGTTTGAAAATGTTGATAAAAACACAGTAGTTTGGATGAGCCATACGGATTATATCGATAAAATTCCGGAAGGTTTCAAGATTACTGCTTATTCTAACGATTGTCCGTGTGCGGCTTATGAAAATGAAGAAAAGAAATTGTATGCGGTACAGTATCACCCGGAAGTAAATCATTCTGTACAAGGTCAGCAGATGTTGAAGAATTTCTTGTTTAACGTTTGTGGTTGTAAGGGCGATTGGCTTATGTCCGATTTTGCCGAAAAATCAATTCAGGCTTTGCGTGAAAAGATTGGTGACGGTAAAGTTTTGTGTGCTCTTTCAGGCGGTGTGGATTCATCTGTTGCGGCAGTTATGCTTCATAAAGCGGTAGGCAAGCAGCTTACTTGTGTATTCGTTGATAACGGACTTCTTCGTAAAAATGAGGGCGATGAAGTTGAAAATCTTTTCAGAAATCAGTTTGATATTAACCTTATCAGAGCAAATGCACAGGATAGATTTTTAGGTAAGCTTGAGGGTGTAAAAGAACCCGAAAAGAAACGTAAGATTATAGGTGAGGAATTTATCCGTGTGTTCGAGGCGGAAGCTAAGAAAATCGGTAAGGTTGATTATCTTGTTCAAGGTACAATTTATCCGGACGTTATCGAAAGCGGTGCAGGTGATGCGGCTGTTATTAAGAGCCATCATAATGTAGGCGGACTTCCGGAACACGTTGATTTTAAAGAAATTGTTGAACCGCTTCGTGATTTGTTTAAGGATGAAGTTCGTCAGCTTGGTATCGAACTTGGTTTGCCTGAAAAATTCGTATGGCGTCAACCGTTCCCGGGACCGGGATTGGCTGTAAGAGTTATAGGCGAAATTACAGAAGATAAACTTGAAATTTTGCGTGACGCGGACGCTATATTCAGAGAAGAAATCGCAAATGCAGGTCTTGAAAGAGATATAAACCAGTATTTTGCCGTTATTACAGATATGCGTAGCGTCGGTGTTATGGGTGATGGCAGAACATATGATTATACTCTTGCTTTAAGAGCCGTAACTACAACCGACTTTATGACAGCCGATTGGGCAAGAATACCTTTCGATGTTCTTGAAAAAGCATCAAATCGTATCGTAAACGAAGTAAAACACGTTAATAGACTTGTCTATGATATAACTTCAAAACCACCTGCAACTATTGAGTGGGAGTAAACAGAAAAATCCCCGAAGTCCGCATACACAACGGATTTTCGGGGTTTCTTTTTGCTTTTTGAGTACATTTTGAGTACATTTTATGCTTTTTTGCTTTCAATAGATTTCAATGTTTCGCCATTTTCGCTTTTCCATGCCTGCGGACCACTTATGCTATATCCAGCTGCAAAGGCTGCTGCCGCAGAAGAACTTGCAAATATCTTATCCACTTGCAATGTGTCATCAACAATTTCGCCGATTGCTCTGCTTTGTTCAACTTTCTTTTTAATTCCTTTATCAAGCGAACTTGCAGATTCCTTATGTATCTTCGAACCTTTAAGTAAAACAAACCCATCCGTAGTTTGAATGCAATGGGCAGTTCCGTTTACAAATTTCATATGATATAACTTTTGCGATTCTTGAGTCTGATTGTTGGAATCAGAAATCTTTTCAAATACTTTGTGTCCAAGAGCATTTACAAGAATTTTAGCATTGTATATAAACTCTTCCAATTCAGCTTGATCTGCTTCAGAAACAGTAGATTTAGTTGGTATATTAGAGTTGTCAATTGAATATCTGCCGGCTTCAGTCGCAATTCTGTGAAATTCGTGTTCAAGATATTTGATATGAGCTTTATTGAGGTTATCGTCTTTACTGATAAAAGCAATAACTTCATTCCAATTGTCTTTTTTTGCAATATGCTCTTTTAATCGTTTTATTATATTTTCTGCCTCACCTACATATATGAGAGGTTTTTCTTTATCATCGTCATATCCAAATAAAAAATAGATTCCCGGTGAAGATAATTCATCTCTACTCTCACTTTCTTTAATCATATTTCTCGGAATCTTATAGGCTACACCCGTCCAGTTTGAAAGTTCACATATCCACCTTTTATTTGGACTTCCGTCCAATAAAAATAATTTTATCACTTTACCAAAAGCCATATTTATATACTCCTTCATTTAATAATTATAATTATGCGGAATTTTAACCGAGATACCGCCGCCTGCATTAAGTGAAATATCCGAGTGTTGAAGTTCAAGCTCAATAACTTCTTTTTGTTCTTTCAAGCTGTTCAAAATATTTATAAGCTCTTTATCTGATGTGCCGTGAATTTCAGCGGCACATTTTTCATATCTGTGATTTATCCGCTCCCATTTCAAAATATCACTCAATATTTTATCGGATTTTAAGTAGTACATGATTTTATTTGCAGAAATCTCTGCACTATCATTTTTTGCATTGAAGAAATTTGAGATAAACGGATTTATTTCAACGCTGACAGTTTGGGAGTTCAGCATACCGTTTTTTTCTCTTTCGCCGTTTAATGATATGATTTTTGTCTTTATGAGCATAATCATAAGTCCCATAAAATCACCGACTGTTTCAAGCCGTATATTATTCTCAATTCCGGCAATCGCAAAAGAGCTTATGCCGAGAGCCTCCGCTATTCTGTCAATTTGCGGAGATTGCGGCACCATTTTGTTCGTTTCATATTTTCTTATGGACACGGGGTGTATTCCCGAAAGCTCGGCTAACTTTGCTTGGGTTATGCCTATGCGTGTGCGGAAATACTTTATTTTTTCACCGATAGTCATAATATTTCATTCCTTTTGTAGTTTAGTCGCTATCATTATAGCACATAAAAATAAAAAAGTCCATACCATTTAACAAAAATCATCAAATGTTACAAAACCATTAAAATTCAAATTTACTCCTTGACATATTGTAGCGGCTACGCTATAATATAAATGTAGCGACACCGCAACAGCAAATTGAAGAGGTAATTTGTATGGCGGATAACAAAATTTATATTACGGCTCGTGAGCTTTCGGATATGTTGGGGGTATCTATGGGATATGCTTATAAAATTATAAGAAAGCTGAACAAGGAGCTTGATAAAGACGGTTTTATTGTAATCGCAGGGAAAGTGCCGAAGGGGTACTTTGAAAAGCGATGGTTTGGTTACAATGCAAAGGAGGCTTGATTTATGAAGGCGGAGAAAGACAAGAAAACAGGAAAGTGGCTGATTCAGTTCAGATATACGGATTGGCAGGGTGTTCGCAGAAAAACAACAAAACGCGGTTTCGCTACAAAACGAGAGGCTGAGGAATATGTCAGAAATTTTCTTGCGTCACAGCAAGCGGATTTTAATATGAATTTTCAAGAATTTTTGAAACTCTATTATGAAGATATGACTCCTCGACTTCGAGAGAATACTATGAGAAACAAGAAATACATAATAGATTTGAAAATCTTGCCGTATTTCTCAAACAAGCGAATGAACGGCATAACCGCTGCTGATATTCGTAAATGGCAGAATGAGTTGATTTCACAAGGCTATTCACAGACATATCTCAGAACAATTAACAACCAGCTTACAGCAGTATTCAATTATGCAGTCCGATATTATGACTTGCAGAATAATCCTTGCCGCAAAGCAGGCGGAATGGGCAAAAACAAGGCTGATGAGATGAAGTTTTGGACAAAAGATGAGTTTTATAAATTCATTGACAGTATTATGGACAAGCAGAAATCGTATGCTGCATTTATGACTCTGTTTTGGACAGGTATGCGATTAGGTGAATTACTCGCTTTAACTCCGGCTGATATAGATTTTGAAAACAAGACAATCAGCATTTCAAAATCATATCAGAGGATTGACGGAAAAGATGTAATAACACTGCCCAAAACACCCAAGAGCAAACGGACGATAACTGTTCCCGATTTTTTACTTGCTGACCTTAAGGATTATATGAATTCGATATATTGCTTGGAGGATACCGACAGATTATTTCAAGTTACCAAATATTTTATGGAACACGAAATGCAGCGAGGTATTAAAAACAGCGGTGTAAAGCGTATTCGAATCCACGATATTCGGCATTCGCATTGCGCACTTCTCTTTGAAATGGGTATTACACCGCTTGAAGTTGCTGACCGTTTGGGACACGAGCGAGTGGAAACAACGATGAATGTTTACGCACATATTTATCCGAATAAACAAAGAGCGTTGTCGGACAAGTTAGAGAAGGTTTATCGGGAGGATTTGCAATGAGCGGACTTGATAAAAACAGATTTCGTAACACAACCATCAGCTTTCGGGTTTCGCCGGAGGAACGGCTTGCACTTGAAGCAAGAATTAAAGTTTGCGGAATACCCAAAGGCGAGTATTTTATAAAATCACTGCTGTATCAACGCATTGAAATTTCTGTTGGAAAATACAAAAGTGACAGATTGGCTCTTGAATTAAAAAAGCTGCGTGAAGCATTTGAATGTGCCAAAAGTGAAACGGCAACATTATGCGAGTGCAAGGCACTTTTGAAACAATTGCGGGAGATTATGGCTGATAACGAAAAAATATCAGCCGACGACTTCAAAACGATAACCTAAGTTAGAAAGGCGAGTATTTGTGAATGGTAATTTCTTTACAATGCAAAATGATATATTTAAGTGCGGATTATCGGCGTATGAGTTTATTGTGTATGCGTATCTTGTAATGAAAGCCGACAGAAAGACTGGAACCTGTTATCCGTCAGCAGCTAAAATCGCAGTGGATTGCAACATATGCATATCACAGGTGAGAAAAGTGACGGCTTCTTTGGAAGAAAAGGGATTTATCACAAAAGAAAGGCGGTATCGAAAAACCGCAAATGATAAAAATCATTAGACAAGTAACCTATACCATATAGAGCCACTGCCTATATAATACGGAGGCACTCCCTCCGTATTAAACACTCACTGCCTCTCCGATAAAGACGGGAAATAAATATATCAATAACAATTTAACAATACTCATTTATCAAAAACCACTACAACAAGAAGGTGAGGTTGTGGATTTAGAAACAGAAAAATTCACTTATTATCTTGATGAATGTTATTTTCATTCCGAAAGAGATAAGGAATTTTTAACAGAAACCGAAAAATAGCTTGCAAGGAAAGCTATGGAGCTTCTTTGGAACAAACCTAATATAACTGTCAACGGGGAGACCTACACAAATCAAGATATACGGTCCAAATTACTTTATGAAATGATGCCGGAAATTTTGGACAGAGCCGTGGAATGTTACAGAGATGCCAAAGATGTAAAATCTGAAACGTCATATCTTGCAGGTTGTATTTTCAGAACGCTTATAGACTATGACGCATATATAGAACGGCTATTTAGACAAACATACAGATTTTGAGGAGGAATTACAATGAAATCATTATTTAAAAAGAACGGCGGTACATATACAAAAGTGGGAGATTATTATCTTCCGAACATGGAAACCCCTAACGATAATTATAAAATCGGCAGATATGGCAGGGCAAGGCGACAGTATCTAAAGGAATACAAGAAAAGCGAATATACAGCCTTGATGATTAGTGGAAAACTGCATAAACATTTGCACGATGTTGATGTCAAGGCACAGAAAATTATGGATTGCTTTATCAAAAATGCGGAAAAAACTGCACCCGATAAGGCTACACACCAAATGGAATGGGTCGGTCATATGAACAGTGCTCGGAATAGTGCAGAGGAGGTAATAAATCACAGGCTGATTTATATTTAATGATTTAACAAGCACTGAATTTGGCATTACAAATTCAATTTTAAGGGATACCCCTAACACCCCAAGCTGAAAGGAGCGACAGAGATGAGAAAGCGGACAAAGACATTTTCTTCAAGATTAAGCAACGAAGAATATGAGAATTTGAACCGAGCAATCACAAAATGCAATATGACAAAATCAGCATTTATGCGAATGATAGCAAAGCATTATTTGCCCAAAGAGCGACCACCGGACGGCTATGATGAGATTATGTCAGAGCTTGTGGAAATCGGAAATAATCTTTATCGTATTTCCAATATAGGCAGTGCCGATATGAAGGAATTATGTGAGCAGGCTAAGCGATTGGATAAGGTGTTATTGAAAATAAACGATATTTTTACAGTTCCCGAAAAGATGAGGTTGGGTGATGAAAAATGGCTACAACAAAAATTTAGGATATAAAAGGCAGACTTGATTGTTTAATAAACTATGCGGCAAATCCCGAAAAAACAGACGGCAATCAATATAGCAAAGCTGAAATGCAGGCATTGCACGATGTTATGGCGTATGCTGCAGATGAGTATAAAACAGAAAAGCGATTATATGTATCGGGTGTTAATGTTACGCCCGATACCGCTACATATAAAATGCAGCAAACAAAATTACGCTACGGCAAAACGGACGGAATTATTGCATTTCACGCTATACAGAGTTTTAAACCGGGAGAAGTAACACCGGAGCTTGCACATAAAATCGGAGTGGAATTTGCAAAAGAGATGTGGGGTGATAGATTCGAGGTTTTGATAGCAACGCACCTTAACAGACACCATCTGCATAATCATTTTGTGATAAATTCCGTATCTTTCGCAGACGGCAAAAAGTATTATGACAATACCGAAAATTATAATCTTATGAAAAAGATTTCTGACAGGTTTTGTGATGAAAACAATTTGTCTGTTATAAGAAATCCCAAAAGCAAAGGCAAGCATTATGCAGAAGTGCTGGCGGAGAAAAACGGCTATCCCACCATACGAGGACAAATAAAAGATGAACTCGATGAAATTGTCAAGTGTTCATATACTTATAAGGATTTTTGGAGAATACTAAAACAACGAGGGTATGAGGTTAAGGACACAGGTAAATATATAGCGTTGAAACCGGCATTTTCCCAGAGATATATCCGTCTTAAATCACTCGGTAAAAATTATAGTGAGGAAGCAATAAGACAGCGAATTATATCGGCAAGAAACGGCATACGGATTTTGGATAAGCCTGCAACGGACTATAACGCTTGGCTTAAAAAATACGAGCCGATAAAGCTGCTCGGATTTAAGGCGTTGTATTATCATTACCTATATCTGTTCGGCAAAATACGCAAAAAGGAAACACCGTAGCGTGTGTCGTTCTATATGCGTGAGGAACTTGTCAAATTTGAGCGTTACCAAAAACAGTTTCACTTTTTGATTGAAAATGATATTGAAACGACAGAACAGCTAAAAACATTTAAGGGAAATGCAGAATTGAAAATCTCAGAATTAATAATTCAACGAAGCAGGCTATATGGTAAAAACGATTCAACGGCTGAAATCAAAACAATCAACGCAGAATTGCGAAAACTGCGGAAAAATATCCGTATGTGCAATAATATTTTTCAAGATATTGAAACGATACGGGAACATCAAAAGACGGTGGAACTGTTGGAACGAGAGGCTTCAAAACATAGTGATAGAAAGTTATATCAGTATCAGAGATGCCAATAATAAAAGATATTTTGCCCTAATTGCACAAAAAGCAATTGGGGCATTTGTATTTATAGTAGAAAATATAAATGTTGCTTAAAATCTGTTGACTTATTTGCGGTTTTATGATAGAATTTATAATGTATAGTTATAATCAGTGATAATATTGTGAGGGTATGAAATGATTACTGAAAAAATCGGCAATCGAATACGGGAACTAAGAAAAGAAACAGGCTTGAGCCAAGAGAAATTTGCAGCAAAAATCGGAATGGACAGAACATATTTTGCCAGCGTTGAGCTAGGGAAAAGAAATATATCTATTGTCAACCTTGAAAAAATTGCTGATGGGTTAGATATAAGTCTTGCAGAGCTATTTCTGAATATCTAAAAAAGGAGGTGCCGACAAATGAGTGTTGCTATAAAAAAAGAAAACTATAAAACTTCTCTTATAAATAACAGGCGATATTTAGGGAACAAATATAAGCTGTTACCGTTTATAACGAAAGTCGTGGATAAGGAATGTTCAGATATACAATCTATTGCTGATATTTTTGCCGGTACCGGAGCAGTATCATCTGCATTTACGGATAAAATCATCATAACAAACGACTTGATGTATAGCAATTATATTTGCAATTATGCTTGGTTTGGGAGTGAAACTTATAATCAACAGACAATTATAGATTATGTTGTGCATTATAACTCTTTGGTGAAATTAAAGGACAATTATATGACTGATAATTTTGCGGACACTTATTTTAGTCGTGATGATTGTGCTAAAATTGGATATATAAGAGAAGATATTGAAAAGAACTATAAAAAGAAAAATATCAATGACAGAGAACGGGCAATCTTGATTACATCTTTGTTATATGCAATGGACAAAATTGCAAAAACCTGCGGGCATTATGATGCATATAGGAAAGGTGCGGAATTTGATAAACCTTTGGAATTATTAGTACCGTTAGCAGAAAGGCACAATAATCCAAATAACAGGTGTTATAATGAGGATGCAAACAATTTGGTTGGAAGTATTAACGCAGATTTGGTTTATATAGACCCTCCATATAATTCAAGACAATATTGCGATGCATACCATTTGCTTGAAAATGTTGCACGGTGGGAAAAGCCGGAGGTTTTCGGTGTGGCAAGAAAAATGGACAGAACAAAATTGAAGAGTAAGTACTGTACCAAGAGCGCAGCAGAAGCATTTGAAGACCTTGTAGGAAATATTACCTCTAAATATATATTGCTTTCATACAATAATATGGCTGAAAAAGGTAATGATCGTTCTAATGCAAAAATATCTGATGAAGATATTTTGCGTATTTTAGAGAATAAAGGTACAGTAAAGGTATTTTCTGAAAGCTATAAGCCATTCACAACAGGTAAATCAGATATATCAGAAAATGAAGAACGCCTTTTCTTATGTACAGTGACGAATTAAGGAGCAAAAATAATGATACAATCACCTTTGAATTATACGGGCGGTAAATTCAAATTGTTGCCACAAATACTGCCTTTATTCCCTAAAAATATAAATACTTTTGTTGATTTATTCTGTGGTGGTTGTAATGTTGGAATAAATATAGACTGTGAAAGCGTTATATATAATGATTTGGATGAAAATCTGTTGTATTTGTATAACACTTTTAAAAATTTAGATAAACAATCTGTTTTTGAGTGGATATATGAAATAATCAACACATACGGCTTATCTCTCGTGAGCGATAAAGGATATGATTACTATAAATGTGATAGCAGCAAAGGATTAGGAGGCTATAATAAGGAGAGTTTCTTGAGGTTGCGAGCTGATTTTAATGAAAAAAAGAAAAAAGGCAACTACGATTATTACTATTATGTAATGTTGTATGTAATTATAGTTTATGCTTTCAATAATCAGATTAGATTTAATAGCAATGGTGAGTTTAATCTTCCTGTTGGCAAGCGTGACTTTAATAAAAAGATGCAGCAAAAGTTATCAGACTTTATAGATAAAATCAAAGAGCAGAACTGCAAATTTACTTGTCTTGATTTCCGTGAATTTGATATTGGTACGCTCGAAAACAATGACTTTGTATATGTCGATCCGCCGTATTTGATAACCTGTGCCACATATAACGAACAAGGCGGTTGGTCTGAAACAGATGAAAAAGATCTTTTGCGGTTTTTGGATAGCTTGAACGAAAAAGGCTTGCGATTTGCATTATCAAATGTTCTGCGAAGCAAGGGAAAAGAGAATACAATTTTGATTGAGTGGCTGGATAAAAATAAAGATAAATATAGAGCTGTAAGTTTAAATTACAGTTATTCAAATTCAAATTATCAAACAAAGGACAAGACATCAAATAGTGAGGAAGTTTTGATAATTAACTATTGAGGAGGGGCGAGGTGGCTACAAAGATACCGTATAAAAGTTTTTGTTGGAGCTTAGGTACAACGAGCTTCAGAACAAAAAATTTCAATAAAACCATTGAAGAACAATTGGGATTGTTGAATGAGTTTTGGCTTCGCCCGGATGTTCAAAATGAAGCGTGGACGGGCAATAATGTTTTGCAATCAAAGTATTATGACTTTATGAAAGAAAAAGGATTTGTAGAAGGAAATGCCGGAAACAAGCCGAAAGATGCACGAGAGAAAACATCCGGTTTGGTGGATATTGGTTTGATTGATGAAAACAGAAAATTAAGCGATGCCGGTAGAGCATTATTGTACATCAGCTCTGAAAACGATTTTTCATCAGACAACCAATTTCAAATCCCAAAGGATAGTTTTATTTACTTAAAGCAACTGCTGAAAACCTCATATGCTGTAGAGGGACAAACTGTAAGACCGTTTTTAGTATTGCTTTATTTATTAAGCAAAATTGATTATTTGACGCTTGATGAGTATACATATTTATTGCCTCTTTGTATTGGTGAAAAAGAAACTATTGAAATCAAAGCAGGCATTTCAATGCTACGAATGAATCGTACTACTATAGATGAAATTATAGTGAATAGATTGATGAATATGCCGAATTATATAGTGGCATTGGAATACTTGATTGAAAATGATGTGACAGAAGAATTGATATGTGAAGTGGGATTGAATCGAAAAAGCCGTCAATATGATAAGTCATATTATAACTTGTACAAAGCGTTATACAAAGTCTTTGTCAAAGATGATATTGATTGTTTATCATCGGTTTATTCCGCAACTAAAGATATAAAAATCGGGAAATGGTGGCGTAGTTACTTATTTGACACCACATCGGAAACAGCAATCAACAAATTTCCAGCAGAACATTTGAATAATACAATATTTAGCAGTATTAGCGATGAAATCGAGTTAAAAAAAGCCTTTTTCAAGATAATGCATTTGTTTAAGGCTAAGGCTACGCTTTCCGATTATCTTGACTTAAACCGCCGTTACATAAAAACTACGGATATTGTACTTTTTGAAGATAATATAGTTAAGTTAGACATTGTTCCACAATATTTCTTTAAATCTGTTATGGAACAATTGTATTCAGAGGCTTTTGTTGCTTCGGAATTGCTCTATAAAAATTGTAGTATTGAGGAAATTGCTGATTGCCTTATTGTTAGTGACGATACGATTATAAATGGTATAAATGAAGAACTTGGGTTGAATGTAAGTACAATAGAAGCAGCACATGAGGCGTTGGAAGATAATCGTTATCAACGACTGCAACATCTTATTGATACTAAATTTACTGATGAGAAGTTGCTAACACTGCTTGACTGCTTTGAAAACAGAAATGATAACGAGATTAGAAGTATGGTTACCGACAATGCCGATGTGCCTACTATTTTTGAGTATGTGTTGGGAATTTTATGGTATAAAACAAGTGAAAGAACCGGTAAAATTCTTGATTATATGAAATTGTCGCTTGACGCAGATTTGTTGCCTAAAACCCACGCGGCAGGCGGCGAAGCAGATATTGTTTACGAGTATGGAAGCACAGAATACTACCCCGAACATACACTGCTTCTTGAAGCAACTCTAGCGGACGGTACAAATCAACGCCGTATGGAAATGGAACCTGTTTCAAGACATTTGGGACAACATTTAATACGCACAGGTAATATGAATTCATACTGTGTGTTTGCAACAAATTACTTGAATATAAATGTCATTGCGGATTTTAGAGGTAGAAAGAATATGCCGTATTATGACCCGAATGACTATGATAAATTTGTTGACGGTATGAAAATAATACCTCTGCAAACAAGCGAATTGAAAAGTATTGTATCAAAAAATATTAAATACAGAGATTTGTATAGCTTATTTGATAAGGCATATAAGTCGGAATTAAAACCGCATGAGTGGTATGCTGAATGTATATTAAATATATTATAAAGGGGAGTAATTATGACTTTTCCAAAACTAACTTTTAATAAAATTGAAAATGGGTTAATATTTACCTCTGATTTTAGTACATTTATAAAAAATAATGTTATCTCATTTTCTAATTCGGGTATTTCTGTAATCTATGGTCCTAATGGAACAGGAAAAACAAGTTTAGCTAAAGTGTTATCAGGAAATTCCGACACAGCGATGTGTTGCGAATATAATGGTACTAATTATGACAATGGCATAGACATATTCCATGTTATTAATGATCAGAATAATAGAAATATAATTGCAGGAACCGCACAAGATTTTCTTTTAGGTGATAACATAAAAAGAGAATTTGAATTACAAAAACAGATAGATGAACTATATAAAAATATATTATCTGAAACAATAGCTGCATTAAAAGAAAAGTTTGCTATATCAACTACCACCAATCCATTGATAAATATAATAAACAATAATAAACTATCAACTGTTATAAAGGATTTGGCGAATAAAAACTCTAAAGGTTCTAAAATTAGTATAGAATTTTTTAATGAAGCAATGAGCTGCATAGGGAATACCAGTGTAGATGATGGTTTTTCTGCTGATAAATTTAAGTGCTTTTTAGCAGGATATTCTGATAAAAAATCATTGTTGCACAGTGTATTAGCTCTAGAGGAACCCGATATCACTACAGTACATAATGCACAAGAAATTGAGGAAAATAGTGCCGCTATAGAAATATTGAGCCACTTTAAAAATAAGACAAAATGCATTGTTTGCGATTCTGATGGTATTAATTCCGAAGAACTAATTGACCAAAAAACCAAAAACAGACAAGCTGTTATTGACTCTTTGACTAAACAAATGCAGGGGTTTATTGATGGTATATTAAAAATGCCTCAATCTGAAGATGTATTTAAAATAAGGGAAAACATCTTATTGTCATTAGAATATGGTGATTATGATATAATTAAAAATCTACAGAGAGATATATTAAAATATAGTAATTACTTCAATGCAATTATATCAGGGTATTTTAAAAAACAGAGTAATATTGTGATTTTAAAAGAAATGTATATGGAATATTCAAAATTAATTTCAGAAAAACCGGATATAACAGAAGAAGATTTCATCTATATTGAAGAAATTCTGTCAAATAGTATGGACAAAAAAATTGCGGTAAGAAGAGATGAAAATAAGAATATTAAAATATTACTTGAAGAAAGAGAGTTCTTAGGAAAAGATAGAGAAGAACTCCCTTTAAGTACGGGCGAACAAAATTTTCTTTCTCTATGTTTTGAATTTTTGAAAGCAAAAAATTCACCACAAAAGATTGTTGTTCTTGATGACCCAATTTCTAGTTTTGACTCAATCTATAAAAATAAAGTTGTTTTTGCAATGGTGAAAATGCTTGAAAATAAACCAAGGATAATTTTAACTCATAATATAGATTTGTTGAGATTATTAGAAAGTCAATATAAAAATTCATTTAGACTGTATTTGTTAAATAATACCGAGGGTGAAAATAATGGTTTTATAGCTCTTTCAAAAAACGAACAAAGTATGTTAATTAATTTACAGGAATTATTAAATACTTTTAGGCATACCATTTTCAATAGCATAAAATCACCTGAAATGTATTTGATATCAATGATCCCATTTATGAGAGGTTATGCTACTGTGATAGATGATACTGAAAGTATCGAAAAACTCACCGAGCTTATGCATGGTTACAAGACAAAGAGCATTGATGTATCTGAAATATACTTTAAATTATTCGGTGATGCCGGAAAAAATGTGTTGCCAGCCTCTTTCAAAATAAATGTTGGCGATTTGTTAAGTCGCACTGTTGATGGTGTTACAATTGTAGATACAAACAAATACCCGTTATTAGATAAAACACTTCGTCATTCATTCACATACTTGTTTTTAAGATTATTGGTGGAAAAAACACTAATTGACAAGTATGGTATTGATACGGAGAAATATCAGCAACTAGGTGCTATAATTAATCAATCTTTTAAGGGAAATGATATCGATAGTATAAGGAATCGTGTTAGGCTGACTTCTAAAAAAACACTTATCAATGAATTTAATCATTTCGAAGGAAATTTGAGTATATTCCAACCAGCCATTGATATTACTGAAAAAGCACTAGGTGCAGAAAAAACAAGCATTTTAACTTTTGTAGACATAATTAAACAATCTTAAATAAATGCACAATTGATGTTGAAAGTGAAATGATTAAATAATTACATTGTGGAGGTATTTAACTATGTCAACCTTAATATCAGATTACTTTGGTGTTGATTTTGATTCGTGTGGTGTTTTTGACGCAGTGATAGATGCTGATAGTCATTATTTTATTAATGTTACTCGCTTGAAAGATGCTACTACTCCAGAGTTTGCTGAATCATATCAAAAAATAAATAATTATTTTGGGGAAATAGCACTTTTATTGGATCAAGCACAAGAAAAAACAATAAAGGATCGATTTTACAGAGAGGCTTTAAGGAGGTTTGCATTTTCAGAAGTCAACGGCATAAATTTAGGTTTCTCACAAACATTGTATGGTGCTGCATTTGGAAATAAACTTAGAGATATTATCATTTCTGATGCATTTGATATTGTTAAGGCAGGAACTAAAAGACCAGAGTTTTTTCATCTAATAGGTTTATTTGAAGATAATGTTGGACCAGATAGATTAAGCGATATGTTTGCCACAATAATTAAAACAGATATATATGCTTATACAAAAAGAATTAATTTGGAATTGGGTATTACTCAAGAAAATTTTCCTAACGAAATTTTTAAAGATGGTGTGGTTTTTAATCCATATAAAAGATGTGATCTTCTGCTAATACCAAAAGAGATATTACATGAATTGCCACTAGCGCATAACTGGGATGACATTGATAGGGTTGTATCCGAAAATGAAACTATTCGTAGAGAGATTAATTCTATGGTTGGAGAAGAATGGCGCAAATATGCGTCTAGTCAGAAAAAAGGATATTTAAAAGATCATATATTCAAGGTATCAGAAAAATGTGCTAGGGTTCTTGAAACTTACGAAACTTTGCACGAATCGGAATGTGATTGGGAAACTGATTTAGAGTATGTTACTAGCAGGGTGTTTAAGAGCTTGAAAAATATGGGTTTTGGATTCCTGCAGCACAGTAGAGATATGCACCAAGTAACAAGCGATGAAGCAACAGTGCATATTATAGATATATTTAAAGATTGGGTAGAAAACAATCGTGGGTGGGAGGAGATATTGTCAATTTCAACTCGCAAAAGAGAAAAAATTGTACAAAGACTTGTTCACCTTGCTGCCAAAGAGTATGTTAAAACAAATAATTTAGATATTAGTTTTGAGTCAGATGCAGGTAATGGACCTTCAGATATAAAATTAAGTAGAGGTGGAGATAAATCACTATGCGAAATTAAACTTTCGTCAAATCCACAATATATGCACGGATATCAAAAACAAGTGAATAGATATGCAGAAGCTGAATGTACAGATAAACTGTTTTATACATTTATAGATACGGGAAATCCTGGTCGATTAAAAAATATTATGGAGTTACATCAAAACAATTTGAATAATGAGGTAAAATGCCCCCAATTAATAATTATTGATTCAACCAAAAAAGAATCTGCAAGCACCGTTAAATAGAAATGTTGGGTGGTATAATAGAAGTGGTGTTGAGTACAATTTGAGTACAAAAACTTTTGCAAAACAAATCACGGCACGAAAAACTGTGAAATTCAAGAAATATAATCACGATAAATTAAGAAAAAACACCTTGGTTAACTTCCACTAAGTCGAGTGGGAGTAGTTCCCTTTGGTTTAGATGTGCCGAAAAACCCAGTATTTATGCGCCTTTCGGGACTTGGCACTTTTTGAACAACCGCTTTTGCAACACTTTTGCAACACCTTTGCAACACTTTTTTCAAAAACGTGTTTTCGGGCAGATGAAATAGTCCCCCTTGGCTTACAACTAAACCTAAAAATCGCATAATTTTTAAGGCTTTTGCCCTGTTTTGGGCAGAAGCCTTTTTTGCATATTTGATAAAATTTTCTCTTTAATATATCATCAAATCAGATAAAAACAGCGAGGTGGTTGCTTTGAAAGAACAGAAATATCATTTATATCTTTCCGATGATGAATACAGATAGACTATTCAGTCCCTTGTTCGCTTGAAGAACAACCTAATTTCACAAGGCAGATACACCGACGCAGTTGATGATGTTTTGTTCAAAGTCTTAAAAACAAAAAGAGCCTGCACCCGGAACAATCATATTCTTTGATTGGGAAAGCGACGGCATAACCGACCATACAGGTATCGTTGAAAAGTGCGAAAACGGAAATGTTTACACCATAGAGGGCAATTCGTCAGACACGTGCAGAACCAAAACATATCCGGTTGGAAGTTCAGTTATCTACGGATACGGCATTCCGGCATATTAAAAAAGATGGCTGCTCGTTTGAGTAGCCATCAAGTACATTATAGTTGAGAGATTCTATTTTCGATTTCTTTGATTATTCAATAAACACTTCATCGCTTTGTCCTGTCGGGTCTTGAAGTCCCCAGTTATCGTCAAAAGCTCTGCCGATATATGGACACCCGACATCACAGCCCATTGAGATTGCAATATCCGGAGCAGGAATTTTATCAAAAGTTTTGCTATACTGCGTTTGCTCCATATCAATACCGTAAAGCTGTTTCATCAACCTTACAGCATCCTGATTTATTTGTGGCTTTGTTTGTGTTCCGGCGGAGTAAAAATCAAATTCATCTCCTCGCAGATGCTTTCCGAGAGCTTCTGCAATCTGACTGCGGCAGGAATTGTGTACGCAGATAAAAGCAACCTTTTTCTTACCCATTCTTAAACCATACTTTCGTGCTGTTCGCTACTTTTACAAGAAACAGCATTACGGGGACTTCGGTCAAAACACCAACCGTTGTTGCCAACGCCGCAGGAGAAGTAGTACCGAACAAAGCAACAGCTACGGCAACAGCCAATTCAAAAAAGTTAGACGCACTAATCATTCCGGCAGGAGCGGCTATTTTGTGCGGCAGTTTCAAAAGTTTGCAAGTGCCATAGGCAATGGCAAAGATTAAGAAAGTCTGCAAAATCAGTGGTACGGCAATTAAAACGATATGCAGCGGATTTTCCAAGATGAGATTTTCCTGAAACGAGAAAATCATTATCAGCGTCAGCAAAAGCCCTATGGTTGTGATACCGTCAAACTTTTTGACAAAGGTTTTCTCAAAATAATCCTTACCTTTTTTCTTTGTTACAAGGTATCGAGTCAGCATACCTCCGGCAAGCGGAATAACAACGAACAATATCACAGATAAAATCAAAGTCTCCCACGGTACGGAAACATTGGAAACACCGAGCAGAAACTTAACAATCGGTATTAAAGCGTTCAGAGAAGCAACATTTCTTATATATCCCTTAATGCTGTCCGTAACACAATTTACAAGGTCGGTTTCCTTAATCATATTACCGCCTGTGCAGCCGTTTTTCTTTCCGGTGGGGCAATAATAGTAGAAGTATTTTTCGCCGTTATGTGTAACGGTTTTGCATGTCATACGATTTCCGCAGCAGCTGCAGATTAAAATTCCCGAAAACAAATGCAGTTCATTCTTTTTCGGTGATGTTCTTGTGTCGATACGCATAATTTTCTGCACAAGCTCAAAATCTTGTTTGCCGATTATCGCTTCGTGTGCGTTTTCGGTTACAAACATCTCATCGGCGTTGCGTTTTACATACTCCTTAACCTTGTAATTCGGCTTGCCGCATTTGCCTTGTATCAGCTTGCCCGTATAGATTTCGTCTTTGAGAATACGAATTACGGCTGTTGCCGACCATTTTGAATTTTCCTTGTCGCAGTAGCCGCCTGTGGGGAGTGAGATATTATTGTCCTTTTTATATTCCATCGGCGATAGAACCGCAAGCCTGTTAAGTTCGGTTGCGATTCTCTCCGCACTGTAACCGTCTGTCCGCATTTTGAATATATCCTTTACCACCTGTGCGGCATATTCGTCAATAACAAGCTGATTTTTATTATCATCAGCTTTTTTGTAACCGTAAACGGGAACGGCTCCGACAAAATCGCCGTTTTTCCTTTTGATATTGAGTGCCGTGCGTACCTTTACGGAAATATCACGGCAGTATTCATCATTCATTACACCCTTAAAGGATACGGAAATATCTCCCGTAACAGTTTCCTTTGCGGTGTCTATATTATCGTTTATGGCGATAAAGCGAACACCGAGAGCAGGGAAAACTCTGCGGAGATATGTAAAGGTTTCGTTGTACTCTCTGCCGAGCCTTGATAAATCCTTTACGATTATACAGTTGATTTTTCCGCTTTTGATGTCCTCAAGCATTGCCTTAAATGCGGGGGCAATCGAAAACGATTCCCGAATAACCGTCGTCTACCTGTTCATTAATGATTTTGATGTCGGGGTTTCGTTTGACAAATTCGTCAATGTATTTTCTTTGGTTTGCTATGCTGTCGCTTTCGTTTGCCCTGTCGCTTGTGTAGGATAAGCGAAGATATTTTGTAGCGTAATACATAAATTTTTACCTCCTTGAAATTTACGGCTTGTCCGCAAAATCAAAGAGTATTGAATTTATCTTGTATTCAATTCTTTTTCCGTAATATATTTTATCACGGAACGGCGAACACCGCAAAAAATTATATGACAATACTTTGCAGACAATCCTCGATGGATAAGCCTTTGTCACTGTATTTTGCCGTAACGACAAAATTTCCTCACTTAAAACAATACGGGTTTTTAATCTGCCGTATGTATTCTTTGATACGTTCCGGCTTTGGCAAGTCCTTGTTTACGGATATATCGTTTATATCCACAAGAGTGTCAGGGGTGGTTAAATCTTTAATATCTGTCATAGTGCGACCTCCTTAAAAAATCTTTAATATCACAAATTAAAGCACTTTCAAAATGCGTTAATTTCTAATATCAAAGTCAAGCCGTACCCGTCCCGAAAGACGGGTACAACTTAAAATTTCTGTTTTGAAGCAATTACAGACGGTGCTTTGCAAAAACACTCCATAGGAAATTCACCTCTCCGTCGTCTGACCGAGCTGCCCCCATTGCCTGCGACGCTTTTAACGCTCGGACTGTGGCTGGGCAGAAGTATCATTGTCCCGATAAAGAGTCGTCGCCCGCAAGGTAGCCGCCTTGCTTTGCGGCATTGATATTTCTCGCTCGGATAGTTTTTCATCATTGAAAGAAGGATGAAGTAGAAGCAAAAACTATCGTCTTGGCGTATCTGCCGCTTGGCTCGTCCATACCGGAATGTATCTGTTTGCCGTTATACTGCACCGCCGTTATCTTGCGTGCTTTCTTTGTGAATGAAAGGATTATGTACCGATTCTTGGCTTTGAATATTTGTTCAGAATATTGTTTATATAATATTTTGCCGTATCATCAAGATTTGCTGACAGCTTTTTAAGGAGTTTTTCCTCATTGTCTGATAAGTATAGGAATAGATTTTTACGACTTTCATCATTTATGAAAATTCCTCCAAACATTCCTCGCTTGGTATATATAGGTGCATATCGGTTTAGAAAATCGACATCTCTGAATATGGTATCTTTACTTACTGCAAAATAGTAGGCTAATTTTACCGCTGTTGTTTCTTTGCATTTATTAAGTAAAAACAGTATTTCAAGTCTGCGTTCAAATGCTGACAACTTGTCTTTCATTACCGACTGCACCTCCTTTCGCTTTCCATTGTACAGGAGTAACTATGCAGTTTTTTCTGGTTTTCAAAAAATATTTTCATAAAATCGCCCTTTCGTGTAAATTTCGTTAAAATTGCACAAAAGAGCGTGGCGGCGCACGGCTATGTTTACTAATAAATTTCAAACAAAAACAGCCAAACTTGCCCGTTCTAAAAATACGGGTAAATTTGGCTGTACGGTATGAGTGTGTTTTTGCTCCACCATCTGAGTCCGAATTATTATTCTTTCTGCTGCTTGCCTTGTGTTGATGAGAGCGATTTCTTCTAAATATATACAAATATAATTGGTGTTGGACAACGACACATTATATATCACTCCTAACCGCACGGCAACTCACTTTATAAAAGCGGATACCATATATGCGTGCAAGATTGCCACGCCAAATGTATTTAGTTATATTGAATTTATTTCATTGTTGCAAAAAGTCAAAAAAGACCATAGAATTACTGTAAATTCTACGGTCTTAATATTGGTTTTTGCTTGTTATTTACTTTTTTTGTATCTTTTTTTCATAATCAACACCTGCGTATATGTCAGCACAGATTATAGTTTTAGCAAGGCTTTCTTTTTGATCTCGAATACATTATTTTGTTCCAAATGCCATAATAGCCGTTCCTGATCCTCTCTCGATAGTTTTGATAAATGATATGTAATTTGAGAAATCTAATCCGGCTCGACATATGATGAAGCATCCAATAACAGTTTATCAACCGAAGTTCCTAATGCATCAGCTATATTAACCAATGTATCAATTTTTATATTGATTTTTCCTCTTTCAATTTTTGAAAGATGTTTCTCCGATATGTTAGATAATTCGGCTAATTTTTCTTGGGTAAAACCTCGCTGTTCTCTATAATTACGAATGTTATCACCCAATTTTTCGTAATCCATATTTGTAGTATCACTCCTAACATAATTATACTAGTGCTTTGCTGTTTTTTTAACTGCTCCAATGCTTAATTTAGTAATCACGCAGGATAATACTACCCACATAAATAAAAATAGAGCTACACACATTTATATGGTGTAGCCCTAATAAATTTTTGATTATTATGGAATGTATGGATTTGGATTAAATAAAAGTATAATCAAATCTATCAATATTTTAGCTCAAAAAGTTCATAGTAATAAAAACAAGCTTTTCAATATCTATTGTATAAAAGTTATATATTGTTTACATTACTTTCAATATAATAATTAAATCTTCTATGTCAATCAAGCCGTTACCATCTAAATCGCAATGTTTAAAATCGTTCCAATCAATAGATTTTTCACCCATTCGATAAAATTTTTGGCAATATGTAATATCAAGAAGATCAACTACTCCGTCAGCGTTTACATCACAGTTAGACTTTTTAGTGACATTTGTATTTGCACTTTCGGCTGTAATCTTAGTTGTAAAGTAAACTGCTTTTCCGTTTTCATCATATCCTGCTGCCGAAACATCAACAAGCCTTATTCCGACAGTCATATCGTTAAGAATTTCTTTGAATTGAACCTCAGCAGCATCGAAAAGCTCATTTTTGGTTAAGCTTCCGCCCGCACCGTTTTGCAGATAGGACAGTGCTATTGTTGCGGTGTTATCATTATTCCACTTAATTCCAAGCGGAGTAAAACCGTTCTTACCGATTAGGCTTTTAAATTGCAAAGCATCATCTTTTTGAAATGTAAATGATACGGTAGCCACCTTTTTAATATTTCCAAGCTGAAATCTAAAAGGAATTATATTCCCTGTAAGAGTATTTTTCTTTACGCTAACCGCCGCTGCGATCGGAAGTGTTTCAGCTTGCTTTTCATTGACGGTAATATCACAGCTTGCTTTTATTCCGTTTACTGTTTGAGCGGTAATCACCGCATTTCCTGCCTTTTTAGTCGTGACTTTTCCGCTTGCTGATATTTGTGCAACATCGGTGTCGGAGATGCTCCAAGTGACAGTTCTGTTTGATGCATTTTGGGGCATAATCTCGGCATTCAGTACCGCACTTTCGCCCTCGGTTAAAACAAGTGCGGACTTGTCAAGTGTTACCGATTGCGGATATATCACCTCGGCTGCGGAAAGCGAATAATAATCAGAAATATAAGTATTTCCGGCATAATCAATCAGTGCGATTTTCGCCTGTGTCAGTCCTTTAAATCCGAAGGCGGATAAATCAAAAGTGATTTCCGATGTTGTATCTGCCGATGTGGCATCGGGTTCTATCCATTTGGTAATCGGCTCATTTCCCGTTGCGGTTGCACACACTCCTTGAATAAAGTGATTGTCATGGACGGTTACAATCCAATTTGCCCCCTCTATACGGCTTGAAATTACCTCCGGTGGCACACTGTCAATCACAATCGGAAAAGCTTTTGTTTCTTCGTGTCGTCCGAGTGTTGCCGTTATTTTATAAACATAATTTCCGTCATCGAGAGGAGTGTTCCATACATCAAACGGTGCCCAGCCCTTTGCTGCCATTGGTGTGTAATAGCCTTCAGAGGAATGATAGCTTTTTGAAACATTTGTCGAGCTTTCGCTGTAAACGGTATTTCCGTCAGAGTCATCTACCGAAAAAGTCAGTTTATCGACATTTCTGAGGAGTGAAACGGCGGCGGTCACATTTTTGCCGGTTTCGCTGCCTTTTATCGCAATTTTATTTGCGTTATATTCTGTCGCTCCGTCGACATAGTAATTATGACCGAGAATATATCCGCCGCCATCACTGTTTCTGAACTGTCCGATTTGTGTTTCGCAGATTGAAGCAGGTTCATCATCATAAATATCCGAGTCAAATATGTTAAGCGCTTGCCAATCTCCAAAAAAGCCCATAAACGGATAAGAAAGTGATACTTCGTCATTTTGTATCGGAGTCATCGTCACAAATCCCTCAATATAAATTCCGTTTGGAAATTGAGCTTTGAGATTTGCCTTTCCTTTTTCCGTCAATTCAATTTTGACATTGACCGGAGTTTCTCCGTTTGGATCAACTGTGATTTTTTTCGGAATTGTTACGGAAACCTCATCGTCCGAAAGCTTTCTTGCCTTTTGCGCCATATAAACGACACCGTTTTCCGAAACCGTATCTTCCGTCAAAACGGTTATTGTTGGCTCATATTGAACCGTATCATCGCCAATAGATACTGCTTTGAAATCAAAGCTGAAATTTCCGCTTTCATTATATCCGATTTCTGCTTTCGGTTTTGTATTATCCGAATTTAAAAGAAAAACATCGGTTTTTACCGCATTTTGTAGTTGTACAAGACCCGAACCTTGTTTTCTCGGTGAGTACGGAATACCGTTTTCGTCCCGAACGGGAACTGCCGTACTCATCATCAGTGCATTAAAAAGACTCGTTCTTTGCTCGGCTGTCATATTTATTCCGTCACGATTTTCCGAAATGTATTGTTGCATAACCGCTGCCGCACCTGCCATATGCGGTGACGCCATTGATGTACCGCTCATATTCCCGTAAAGTCCGTTCGGAAGCGTTGAGTAAATATCTCCGCCGGGGGCAGTGATTTCGGGTTTCAATTTTAAGTCGGAAGTAACACCCCAAGAAGAAAAATCACTCATTTTTCCGCTGTAATTATCTTTGAATGTGTCAACATAATCTTCGCTTACTGAAAGTTTTTTATCGGGCTGTCCGCAAAGATATTCACCGTCGGCTTTGCTGATAAATACGCAAGGTATTTTGTTATCGGTGGACATATTTATAAGCGCACCGTCAACATTATCATAAATGATGGCGGCAATCGCACCGGCATTTTTTGCATTACTTTCCTTTTGAGCAAATGTCAGAACTTCCCCGTTTTCTTCACCGGCACGCTGAATCAGAGCAATTTTACCTTTAAGGTTTTTGTCTGAAAAATCTGTTGTAGCACCGATGCCGCAATCGACATATTCAAATGTGCCGGAAAGAGATATAAGCCGGTCGCTTTCTTTTTCTGCTGTGTCATTATAACGAATTTTTCTGCCATTTGAAAGCAGATAGATGGATGTCGTTTCAATATTGTTCATACTCGCAACCGAAAGAGCGGCTTCATAGGTTGATGGTGAGGCTACCACACCGTTATCGGGTTCTGTCGCTTTCGGCAAATCGTTTCCGGCTGCATTCTCATATGTTGAGCTGTATTCGTTTCCGGCTGCACAGTATAAAGCTATTCCTGAATTTTTTACACGATTATAAACTTCACGCATAGATTTATATGCACTTTCGGAAAAGCCTGCCGTTGAGCCAAGGCTCATATTTATAACATCAACGCCGAATTTAACCGAATCGTCAAGCGCTGCCAGAATATCGTCATCATATGCACCGCCGGACGAGTCGCCGAACACCTTCATGATAAACAGCTGTGCGTCCGGTGCGACACCCTCGACCACACCGCCGCTGTTTGCACCGACAATTCCAGCAACGTGCGTTCCGTGCGATTCACCACCGGAAACATTGGTGTCAACATCGGCATAATCATATGCGTATGGGATTTTATCGTTGATATAGACCTTTGAAACATTCAACTTTCCAATCGTCATTTTATTGTTTTTTATAACGCTTTCAATATCCTCTTTGGAATATTTCGGACTGTTCACTGATGAAAATGCCGGGTGCGATAAGTCAAGTCCGGTATCGAGAATTGCTACGGCACTGTTTTTGCCCGTAAAACCCAAATCGCCGACAATATCGCCTCCTATTGCAGATACTCCGCCGCTTGAATATGTGTCTATCGGTTCAGGCAAAGAGTAAAATTCTGCAACAAATGCGTCTTTTACACCGTCGGTTTGTTTGATAGCATCCAAGTCCGCAACATTCGCTTCAACAGCTAAACCGTTCATAATTGTAGAATATTCACGCTTAACAGTAAAATCCATACCGCTTTGAACAAGGCTTTTTTTGACAGACTTGCGATTCTGCTCAAGCTTTTGCTCTATCTCTTTTGCTTCTTTTGATGAAAAAAAATCAGAAACAGTAGAATATGTATTGATTTTTTCACTGTAAGAAAGCAAAGGCGAGTCCTCAAGTTCAATAATAATACGAGTGTTTTTATTCTCATCACTCTTGCTGATACAATTTGACGGCGGAACAAAAATGTCATTAGTTTCGGCAAATACAGCTGAATTTGAAATTATAAAAAACGCCGAAATAAATGCTGAAATCGTGCGTTTGAAAAATTTATTATTCATTTTATTTTATTAAAACCCTTTCGTAAATAATTGGCGTTATTTACGGTTAGTGACGACTAACTACAAATAATATATCACAAATGTTTCGATTTGTAAAGTATCTACAAATATTTTTTTCAGTATTGACAAATTAAATTTGTTGTGATACATTTTATTTTGTTAATTATGGTGTGACGACCGAACAAAAGAGCCGAGAACAGGGCTCTTTTTAAAAATACTGCGGTTAGTTAAGACAAACCACAAATGAGGAGTGATGTACGAAATATTTATTTTTTTTACAGGTAAGTTAGTTAAAACTAATCTAATAATCAACTAAAGCAGTGAGGTGATCAAGTGAACTTACGCAAAAAAATAATCGGAGCAATTGTAACTGTGTTGATTGTAATAACAAACATTGCTGTCTTTGCACAGACAGAGAAAAAACCGCAAACCACATTAGCGGTTGAACCAAAACGCACCGAAGCAGGGATAGAGTATAATTTATACTTAGAAAACACGAACTGTTTAAGTACGCTTTTCTTTGAGATGAATTTTGACGGTAAAAATGCCGGAAAAGCAACTCTTGAAAAAAACGAATGCTTTGACATATTGCATACAACTTGGAATACCGACAACAGGATTTCTGTAAAAGGATACCTCGGAAGAACCAGGAATAAAATGGGGTTTTCGTCAAACGAAAGAATTAAGGTTGCGAAAATCGTCATTCCAATTGATGTTTCCTCAACCGGGGAGTTTATTGCGGATATATCAAATGTGATATGTGCCGGAATTACCGAAACAGACGGTACTGCGGTAAAAGGAGAAGTAAAAGTTTACGAAACAAGTATAAAATATGCGGTAAATGAGTGTAGCGTTTTAGATTTTACTCAAAATGCGGTGGATATTCTTTCTTCCAAAGCTCAAAATGTCGATGTGATTTTTGCGACATATGACGAAAACGGCAAATTGGTAAGCACTCACAAAGAAAATGTTGCATTACAGCAAGGTAAAAATAAACTTGATGTCAACGGAATTGATTTCACTAATTCCGAGTCTATATCAGTTATGATATGGGATAGTATGGCATCAATGCGTCCATTTGCGGATAAAATAACGATAAATAGAATGGAGATTATGTTATGAAAAATTTATTCAGGAAAACAATGATAACAATGTGTTCGGCGGTGATGCTGATGGGCATTGGTGCAGTCAGTGCCAATGCAGCAAGCACAACGGTCGGAGATTTTACGGTTGACCGCTCAAAATCCGGCTATTCCTCGCCGTATGTAGTAAGCATTTCGGCGTATAACGGCAAAGGCGGCGAAATCACTTTGCCGACAACCGCAGAAATCAACGGAACGGAATATCCGATAACCTCTGTCGGCAATGCATTTGAAGGAAATGAAAGTATTACCGGCGTCACGATTCCGGACGGATATACGGAAATAGGACTCAGTGCGTTCAAGGATTGTACGGGACTGCAAAGCGTTGAAATCCCCGGATCTGTGGATATGATTTCAACAAACGCATTTTCCGGCTGCACAGCACTTAATACCGTAAATTTTGACGATGATACGGCAGCGTCGCTTACGATCAATTTAGGTGCATTTGCAAATTGTACCGCACTCACCTCTATTGAGCTTCCGGCAAGACTCAGCTCGACAAGATACAATTTTCTGTACGGCTGCGATGCATTGACATCAATCACAATGAAAGACGGTGCGCAAAAGTTTGCCACTGTTGATAATGTACTTTACAATGTCAGCGATGATGAGGCGGTAATGGTTGTATATCCCGGCGGAAAACCGGAAACGGAATACACCATTCCGACAGAAGTGAACGGAAAAGCAGTAACTTCCACTGCAATGCACCTTTTCAGAAACAACTCTGTTTTGAAAAAAGTTACCGTTCCGGCAAGCATTACAAGCTTGGGTGGCTACACATTTAACGGAATGAAAGCCATTGAGGAAATTGTCCTTGAGCATGAAACAGCTCCGTCAATCGGCTCGGAAATTTGCACCGAGATGAATACCGGCAGCAAGGTCATTGTGAAAAACGAAGAAGTTGCAAAGATTTTTGAATCCACATCTGCATATACCAAATATTATACACCCGAAAAAACAACTATAACTGTTGCGGGGCAAACTCCTGAAGTCAAGACGGTTTCCACAAGCTTTTCTGTTTCGGCAGAGCCGGAAATAAAGGACGGAAAAGCGGTTTACAGCATTTATTTTGATAACGCCGAAAATGTGAATACGGTTCTTTTAAAGGTGTCATTCGATGCGGCACAGGTTAGTGAAGGTACGGTTACGGTTGCAAATGACAAATTCACAAGCGGAACATCAAACTGGACAGAAGAAAACGGAAAACTTATCTTAAAGGCATATGTCGGAATTACCGGAAATGTTTCGGGATTTTCTTCAGCAGAAAAAACAAAGCTTGCAGAAATTGCCGTTCCTTTAAAAGCTGATGCAAAGGGAAATATCACTGCAAAAATAACCGATGCGAAAGCGGCAGGCGTTGTCGGTGAAGATGAGTCGGCAATGAACGGTACAGTCACAATGGGCACATCATCGGCAAACGTATTTGTTCCGAATTATGATGTAAATAGCAACGGTACGGTCGATATTATTGATATTACCGAGGCGCAAAGATACTATCAGGTAGCATCATCGGATGAAACTTGGGCAAAAGCAAAAGCAATGGATGTAAACGGCGACAACAAGGTTGACATTCAGGACTACATAGACATATTCAATCATTTAAGCGATTTCTAAAAAGGAGTATATATGAAGAATAAAATTTTTAACAGATTATCTTCTCTTGTAGTGATTGCGGCTATGCTGATGGGATTTACCGTCAGCGTATCTGCCGGCAATGACGGACTGATTGGTGCAAATATCAAAGACGGTCAGCTCCTCGGTTATTTCGGAGACGGCGGAGATATAAAAATTCCCGATACCGTCACCATTATTGCGGGAGAGGCATTTTTAAATAACGATAATATCACAAGCGTAACAATTCCAGGCAGCGTACAGGTAATCGGCTACCATGCATTTGACGGCTGTACCGAATTGGAACGGGTTATATTTGAAGACCCGACAGACGGAGCCGATTTGATTATCCGATTGGATGCTTTTGCAAATTGCCCGAAACTTACGGAATGTGAAATTCCCGCAGTGGCAAGCTATGTGACGGCGAATGTATTCAAAGGTTGCAGCAGTATGGAAAAAATAAAGGTACATCCGCAAAACCCGTATTATTTTACGGACGATAATGGCGTTATGTTCGGACCGCGGGTCAATGAGGGTGAGCCGCAGTATGACGATCCGAATTTGACATTGACGGCTTATCCGAGCGGTAGAGAGGGATTATACAGTATCCCCGAAAGCGTTCAAGGAAGAACCGTTGACCGCATCTGGTCAGGGGCATTCAAAAATGCCGAAAAGCTGACGGATATAGAGATTCCCGAAAACGTAAAAATCATCGGAGGCAACGCTTTTGAGCATTCGGGATTAACCGATGTAACAGTACCCGATACGGTAGAGTCGCTGGGTTCCGGGGCGTTTGAAGATTGCACAAAGCTTACGCATATTCAGTTACCGAAAAATCTGACAAGCATACCGCACAGCATTTTCAAAGGCTGTACAAGCCTTTCGTCAATCGAGTTCCCACAAGCGGCGACCAATATTGAAATGTATGCATTTGCCGATTGCAAATCACTTACAAATCTAATTCTTCCGGACGGACTTGTGAATATTACACTGGCGGCATTTGAGGGCTGCACCAATCTGCAAAGAGTGGTGATTCCGGCAAGTGTCACGGGATTTCCGAATGATGATACGCTCGGAGCTTATGATATGTTCCCCGACAGTCCGAAAAGCCTTGTTGTATATGTAGAGAAAGGCTCAAACGGAGAGCGCTGGGCGGTAAATAATGTTGCCGACTGGGGTTATCAATATAAAATTCTTGACAGTGTATCCAATCTTGACGGTGTTGATTTCGGAAGCTTTTACTTAATCAATCTCGACAAAAAAGTCAGGGTTGAGGGAAAGTTTTCAATCAATTCGCAGCTTGTTGTGAATGAGATAAATTCGGGCAACGAATATGATGCATTTCAGGCAAAATCGGAAAACGGAATTTTGAAAGTATATGAAGTATCCGCAACCCCCGAAAGCGATACCTATACAATCAGTGTCGGACTTCCGGACGGATGCTCCAAAAATGCAAAGCTGTATTATTATGAAAACGGCGAGGCGGTGGAATTTTCATCATCGCAAGTAAGCAAGACCTTTACCGTACAGACGGACAGTTTGGGATATTTTGCAGTAATTGATTCTTCAATATCCGGCGGAGAAGATCACGAAGTAACGAAAGTAACGCTGAACAAAACCACCGCAGCTATGAAAAAGGGCGACAAACTACAATTATCGGCAACGGTACTGCCACAAACGGCAACGAATAAATCAATTCGTTGGGAAAGCTCAGACAACACGGTAGCGACCGTTGACAGCAAGGGCGTTATAACTGCCGTTTCGGCAGGTAGTGCAAAAATCACGGCAACGGCAGTGAACGGTGTAAATGCTACTTGCACAATCTCCGTTACGGATTCCGAAACCCCAAAACCGGCAGAGGAAAAAATCGAAACCAAAGTATCGCTTAAAGCGGATAAAGCGGTTTCCGAAAAAGGAAAATCGTATTTCACGCTTGCACTTTCCGAATCGTCAAGGATTGCAAATATTCAAATTACTTTTGAAACATCAACCAATGATGTAACAGTCAGCGGAATTAACGGATTTACCGTCATTGGCGACGCAGAGGACGGCAAAGTGGTTTTGGGTTATCTCAATGCAAACGGCGAACTGTTTTCCTCGGCTCAGTCCGCAGATATTGCAAAAATTACGGTCAACGCCGAAAATGCAACACTGAAAATCACCGATGTCAAGGTATCGGGTTGGGACGCCGATAAAACCGTAAAATACGGAAAAGTGAACGGAATCGACCCATCCGAGGCAACCTTTACGGATGCACTTTCCTATGACGTAAATCAAGACGGAACGATTGATCTTTTGGATATTACCGAAGCACAGCGTTACTATCGTGCAGATAAGAACAGTTCAAACTGGAATGATGCATCAAAATGCGATTTCAACGATGACGGCAGAATCGACATCGAGGATTATATGGCAATTTGGCTGAATTTTACAAAATAATGACGCATGATACAGGGCTGTATTCTACTATAGCCCTGTCATTTAAGTAGGAGGATATTATGAACAAAATAGCAAAAAAGCTGTTTTCGGCTGCCGTGATTGTTTGTTTGAGTATTTCGTCTGTTGCTGCCTATGCGGCACAAATCACGCCCTCAAGCACAAGCATCACGCTCGGTAAAAACGATAAAGAAATTTCGTTTGATATTTTTTTAGAAACTGACAGTGCATATGCAGGGGCGGAATTTGGTATTAAACCATCACAAAGCGATGTAGAATTTAAATCACTTGTCTTGTCAGATGAATTGCAGAATGAGTCAAAGGTACATACTATAAAAGACGGATGTCTGTATTTCGGATTTTTTTCAAACACCAACAAATACAGCACCGAAAAAAAGAAAATAGCTACATTAAACTATACTTACAGTGGCAGCGGAATAAGGATAATTTCCTTAGTTGAATCAAAAATTGTAATAGTTGATGAAACAGGTAAAACAAACGGAGATACCTCATCAAGCCCGTTTACCGTTTCAATAACCCGACAAGGAACATCCGGCGGCGGTGGTGGCAGTTCTTCAAGTGGAGGGAGTATAAAGAAACCGGATATAACCATACCCATTCCTGACACGTCAAAAACCTATTCAGACAAAAAATTTGCGGATATAAACGGTCATTGGGCGGAAAACGATATTTACAGCGGCGTAAAGAACGGCTTGTTCGCAGGCATATCGGATACGATTTTCGATCCCGACGGAACTGTTACAAGAGCAATGGCGGTTACCGTTCTCGGTAGGTTTTCAAAAGATAATACAGAGAGTGCAGTATCGGCTTTTACCGATGTTACGGCAGATAAATACTATGCAAACTATGTTTCATGGGGTGCGGAAAACGGTGTTGTAAAAGGTATTTCCGAAACAGAATTTGCCCCCGAAAGTGCAGTTACTCGTGAACAGATGTCGGCAATGATTGTACGCTATCTGAATTACGAAGAGATCCCTTTACCGACCGGCAGCGAGAAAATAAAAGAACATAGCGATTATGAGCAAATTTCTAATTACGCAAAAGAAGATATGGCAATCTGTTATGAAATGGGACTGATAAAGGGGCATGACAGCGGACTTATCGAACCAAACGGAAATTTAACCCGTGCGCAGCTTGCTTCGATTATGGCAAGAATTTCAACTTATTTTAAAAATACAAAATAAAATTTAATAAAACTCTTGACAAAACGATATAACACTGTTATTATGAATATAACAGTGTTATATTTTGCTTTGCGGAGGACTGAAAATGAATAGAAACGAAAATAATACGCTTGATGATATTCTGTCGGCTGCAAAAGCTGAATTTTCCGAAAAAGGCTTTCAATCGGCATCACTGCGCAGAATCGTAAAAAATGCAGGTGTGACAACAGGCGCATTTTACGGTTATTTTAAGAGCAAAGAGGAATTGTTTGATGCACTTGTCGGCGAGCAATACGACACGCTTATGGGTATGTTTTGCGAAACGCAAAATGCTTTTACAAGGCTTTCGCCAAAAGAACAGGTTCAGCAAATGGACGAGCTTTCCGGCGAGGGAATGAAAAAGATGATGGATTATTGCTATGCCAATAAAGATGAATTTAAGCTTATTCTCTGCTCCTCCGACGGCACAAAATATGAAAATATAATTCACGATATGTCAGAGATCGAGGTTGATGCCACGCATAAGTTTGCAAAAACGATGGAACAGCTTGGCTATCCGAAATACAACATTGACGAAACGCTTGAGCATATACTTACAAGCGGATTGTTTTCGGCATTTTTTGAGGTTATTATTCACGACATTCCGCACGAAAATGCGGCAGAATATCTTGAGGAGCTGAGAGTGTTCTATACTGCCGGCTGGAAAAAAATTATGGGATTTTAATCCCTATATTTTTTGAATATAGGTTAGGTTAAACTAACTATAAGACAACATAAAACAAATCAATGCAAGGAGGAATTGTTTTGAAAAAACAATCAAATTTATCACGGCTTTTATCTTATGCCGGCGGACACAAGTATTTTACTTATGTTTCGTGGATTTTATCTGCCGTAAGCGCACTGACTGCACTTGTGCCATTTTGGTACATTTGGAAAATTATCAACGAGGTATTGAAAGCCTCGCCGAATTTCGGCAGTGCGCAAAATCTTACGCATTACGGCATAATGGCAATGGCTTATGCGATTATATCGTATTTAATCTATATCGGCGCACTGCTCTGCTCGCACCTTGCGGCATTTCGCATTGCGGCAAATATGCGTATTGACATAACCGAGCATATTGCAAAGCTGCCCATCGGCTTTACCGACAGTTTCGGCAGCGGAAAGCTGCGCAAAATTATAAACGACTCCACTGCGGCGACCGAAACCTATCTTGCACATCAGCTGCCGGATAAATATGCGGCAATGGCGACACCTGTCGGACTGCTTGCACTGCTGCTTGTTTTTGATTGGCGGCTCGGACTTTTGAGCTTGGTGCCTGTTGCAGTTGGATTTGCGGTTATGTCCGCAATGACCGGAAAACGAATGGAAGAAAAAATGCGGCAGTACGGCAATGCGCTTGCGGCAATGTCCAATGAGGCGGTTGAATATGTCAGAGGAATACCTGTTGTGAAAACCTTCGGACAGTCGGTATTTTCATTCAAAAAATTCAAAGCCACGATTGACGAATACAAGAAGTGGGTTCTTGCCTACACAAAGGATATGCGGCTGCCGATGATGCTCTACACTGCGGCGATAAACGGTGTGTTTGCGTTTTTAATACTTGGTGCGTTTTGGTTTACAAACGGCACTGTTACAAGCGAATTTTTCGTAAATCTATTGTTCTACATAATCATAACGCCTGTTATATCGGTCACGCTCACAAAAATTATGTATATGAGCGAGGAGGGCATGGTTATCAGCGACGCTATCGAAAGAATTGACAGCGTGCTTAATGCCGAGCCTATGAGCATCGGAAACTATCCGCAAAAGCCTAAAAGTGCATCTATTGAACTTGAAAATATTCATTTCAGCTATGACGGTAAAAAAGAGGTTATATCGGATATATCGCTGAAAATAAAAGACGGACAGACGGTTGCATTTGTCGGTCCGTCCGGCGGCGGAAAATCAACGCTTGCAAGCCTTATTTCAAGATTTTTTGATGTAAATTCGGGAAGTATCAAAATAGGGGGTGTTGATGTTCGTGATATTTCCAAGGACGAACTTATGAACACGGTTTCATTTGTGTTCCAAAACAGCAAGCTCATCAAAGCGTCCATTCTCGATAATGTTAAAATGGGCAAATCCAATGCCACGGATGAAGAAGTTTTAAATGCGCTTAGGGCTGCGCAGTGTATGGATATTATCGAAAAATTCCCCGACGGTGTCAATACCGTTATCGGAAGTCGAGGAGTTTATCTTTCCGGCGGTGAAATGCAGAGAATTGCCATTGCCCGTGCGGTGCTGAAAAACGCTCCGATTATCATTTTGGATGAGGCAACCGCCTTTGCGGATCCCGATAATGAGGTAAAGGTGCAGACAGCTTTCGCAAAGCTTTCCGAGGGTAAAACGGTTATTATGATTGCACACAGGCTTTCAACTGTTCGGAATGCGGATTGCATTTATGTAATTGCCGACGGAAAGATTGCGGAATACGGAAACAGAGCGGAACTCATAGAAAAGAAAGGTATGTTCTATAAAATGCAAAATGACTATCAATCATCCGTTAGCTGGAAAGTATCAAACGAAACGGAGGAATCGAGAAATGATTAAGCTTATACAAAAAGCCACGGCATCGTCAAAAGACGGTGCGGTAGGGTTAATAAAAGGCATTATCGCCTGCGCCTTTCAGAATATGGCATTTATGCTGCCGACAGGACTTTTATATTATTTGGTCAAAGATTTACTCGGCGGCGATATGGGCGGAAAAGCAGTTTTTTACACAGTCGGCTGCGTTATATGCTTTGCGCTTATATTAATTACAACTTGGTTTCAGTATAACAATACATTTTTTACGACATACGAGGAAAGCGGAAAACGTAGATTAAGCTTAGCCGAAAGGCTCAGAAAGCTACCTCTTTCGTTTTTCGGCAAAAAAGACCTTGCCGACCTCACAAGTACGATTATGGCGGACTGCGAAGTTTTAGAAAAGGACTGCTCGCACTACATACCGGCGCTGTTCGGCTCGGTGATTTCCACGATAGTCATTGCACTCGGTTTGTTTGCGTTTGACAAGGCAATGGCGCTTGCGGCACTGTGGGTAATTCCCGTATCGGTGCTGATTATCGTGCTGAGTTACAAGGTTCAGGACAGAGCACAGCAAAGGAATATGTCGGTCAAAATGGCTTGTGCAGACGGAATACAGGAATACATAGAAACATTGCGTGACCTCAAGGCAAACAATGCGGAAAGCAGTTACCTTAAAGGTTTAAGAAGTAAAATTCGTTCCGTTGAAAAAGGGGCTTTCAAAACGGAAATAACCACCGCCGTTTTCGTAACCTCTGCCGGAATGGTGTTAAAGTTCGGCATCGCAACCGTTGCACTTGTCGGTGTGTCACGGCTTGTAACCGGGAAAATAGATGTTTTAACGCTTTTTATGTTTTTGCTCGTTGCATCCCGTCTTTACGACCCGATGCAGGCGGCACTTCAAAACCTTGCGGCGGTTATTGCAATGCGGACAAATGTTGCACGAATGAACGAAATCTTAGACCACGAAATTCAGCAGGGCGGCGATACTCTCACAAACAAAGGCTGCGACATTACCTTCGACCATGTGGGCTTTGCCTACAAGAGCGGCGAAACGGTGCTTAGTGATGTGTCGTTCACCGCAAAACAGGGCGAGGTTACGGCGCTTGTTGGTCCGTCCGGCGGCGGAAAGACAACAGTGTCACGGCTTGCGGTCAGATTTTGGGATAATCAAAAGGGCAAAATTACTGTCGGCGGTATGGATATTTCAAAAATCGATCCCGAAAAGCTGATGACGCTTTATTCTATCGTTTTTCAAGATGTAACGCTTTTTAATAACACCATTATGGAAAATATCCGACTCGGCAGAAAAGGCGCAACCGATGAGGAGGTTTTGGCGGCGGCACACCTTGCAAACTGTGATGAATTTGCCGAAAAACTCCCCGATAAATGGAATACTGATATCGGCGAAAACGGGTGCGAATTGTCGGGCGGCGAAAGACAGCGAATTTCAATCGCCAGAGCATTTTTGAAAGACGCACCGATTATACTTTTGGACGAGGCAACGGCAAGTCTTGACGTAGAAAACGAAACTGCTATACAGACGGCTCTTTCAAGACTTATCAGGAATAAAACGGTTCTTGTCATTGCGCACAGAATGAGAACAGTTGCCGGAGCCGATAAAATAGTTGTATTATCGGACGGTGTTGTTGCCGAGCAAGGCACACCGGAGAAACTTTTAAATAAAAACGGAATATTTAAGAGAATGGCTGATTTACAGCTTCAAGGACAGAATTGGACGGTGAGATAATGTCATTTTTTGAAAACACTCGTAAACCTGTGGGATTCGGCGGGAAAGTTATGACCGCAATGATGAATATAGGGCACAAACCTGTGGCACATTGGGGACTTCAATTTTTGAAAGTTTCGTCAAATGCCAAGATATTGGACTGTGGCTGCGGCGGTGGAGCGAACATTAAAAAGCTTCTTAAGAAATATCCGCATAGCATTGTAAATGGTATTGACTATTCTATTGTCAGTGTGGAAAAATCTAAAAAAGTCAATAATAAGGCTGTTGCAGAAGGACGCTGCACGGTTCTGAAAGGTAATGTGATGAATATGCCGTATTCGGCAACTTGTTTCGATGCTGTTACGGCTTTTGAAACCATCTATTTTTGGCAGGATTTGCCGAAATGCTTTTGTGAGATCTATCGGGTACTGAAACCCGGCGGAACATTTCTAATATGTAATGAGGTTAGCGGTGATGAGGCTAAAGATGAGAAATGGACAAAAATCATTGAGGGAATGACCATATATAAAGATACAGAATTGAAAATATATCTCGGACAGGCAATGTTTCGCAATATTCAGATTCGGAAAAAGAATAATTGGTTGTGCGTTACGGCGGAAAAGTGAGGGATATTATGTCAAAAAAAGCAACGGAATTTCAGCGTGTGGCAATGAGCCGGATTTACCGCGGAAAAGAAATATTTAAGCCGCTTAACACCGGGTGGATTGATGAAAATGTCGCTTGCGTAAGAGAGTGGGTTGCAAATATATTTTTCTATCGCAGGGGTGAAACAACAATTATGATTGACGCAGGCTACAACTATGACAGGCTTGCGGAGAAAATGGGCTGGCTTGGGATTGACGCAAAATCAATACGGCATATTCTTATAACGCATCAGGACACCGACCACGTTGGGGCGGTTGAGGCAGACGGCTTGGGATTGTTCAAAAAGGCAAAACTTTATATCGGAGAAATCGAAAATCGTTATCTTACGGGCGAGGTTCGCCGAAGGGTTATGCACCGCCTATATAAGTTGCCGCAGGTGACGATAAATAACAAAAAGCAACTGTTAAAGGACGGCGAAACCTTTAAAATAGGCGATATTAAAATCCACGCATTTCTTGTTCCGGGTCATACATGGGGACATATGGTATATATGATTGATGATAAATATCTGTTTACCGGAGATACGATTTGGTTTGGTGCAGACGGCGGTTACAGCTTTATTTCAGCACTTGCGGAAAGCAATAAGCTGGCGGTGAGATCGCTCGGGATTCTTGAGCAAAAACTGAAGAAAATGTGTGTTAAGCCGCTGTTTATTACGGGACATACAGGTTTTACCGACAACTTTGAATTTGCATTTGCACATAAGGAAAAGCTGTGTTCACCGTTTAAAAAGAAAGTTCATGATCCGTCGGCACCGTACGATGCCTATGATGAGTCTGATGATACGGAGGAAAATGCAAAAAACGGATTTTTAAAGGCAGCAGGGAAATAAGAGGACTGAAATAACGGAGGCAAGCTATGTTTTGGGATAATGTTGCGTGTGTATATGACGTTTTTGCAAATGTTATCAACCGAAAAACAAATGAGGAGCTTTGCTCTGTGGTGAAAAATCTGATTTTGCCCGAATATGAGGTTTTGGAATGTGCCTGCGGCACCGGATTACTCACAAAAGAAACAGCACAGCGGTGCAAAAGCCTTGTTGCAACGGATTTTTCCGAAAAAATGTTGGAGCGAGCAAAGAAAAAGTGCCGTAAATATGCCAACGTACATTTTGAAAAAGCGGACATCATGCACCTTGATTATCCCGATCATAGTTTTGATGCAGTAGTTGCTGCAAATGTGATTCACTTGCTGGACGAACCGTACAAGGCTCTGCACGAGCTTGAACGGGTATGCCGCCCGGGCGGAAAAATCATTATTCCGACATATATGAACCGTACTGAAAACGGCAAGATCAATGGTGCTTCAAAGACAATCGAAAAAGCCGGAGCTGAATTTAAGAGAAAATTCACTCCGGAGACATACAGGAATTTTTTTGCTGCTGCGGGATATGCAGAAGCAAGCTATACTTTATGTGAAGGACGGATTCCTTGTGCGGTGGCGGTGTTGATAAAAAAAGGAGCGTTACTATGAAATATAAAATTGAAAAGAACACTGTACAGGAAACGCTTATTATTCCGCTTTATGCACGGAAAATGTGTTCCGAACTGTATCCCACATTGTATTATGATGAAACAGCGTCCGAACTGATTGATAAAATTGATTATGACTTTTCGGATGTTGCGGAAAAATCAAAGAGCCTTATGCAAAGATTTGGATTTTTGGAGGTTGCGATGCGTCAAAACGACCTTGCGTGGGAGGTTCGGGATTATTTGAGTACGCACCCGAACGCGGCGGTTGTAAACTTAGGCTGTGGACTTGATAACACAGGACGCTTTTGCGATAACGGAAAATGCAAAATCTACAACCTTGATTTTCCCGATGTTATAGCTGTGCGAAACCAACTACTTCCTGCCGGCGAGCGTGAAATAAACATTGCTACCGACTTGAATGATTTAAGTTGGCTTGAAAAAATCGACGCATCGGACGGTATTGTGCTTTTTGCGGCAGGTGTGTTTTACTACTTTCGCACCGAACAGGTTAAAAAGCTTGTTCAGGCTATGTCGAATGTGTTTGGCGGCGGCAGAATGGTGTTTGACGCCGCCGGGAAAACGGCCGTAAAAATGATTGCAAAGACCTGGTTTAAGGAATCAAAGATAAAAGATGTCAGCGCTTATTTTTCCGTTTCGGACGCAAAGAAAGAGCTTTCCTTATGGAGCAGAGATATGAGCATTTCAAGCAGAGGGTATATGCTCGGTTACGGCGACCTTAAAAATGCGCCTGTCGGCAGATTTTTTAAGTTTTTAGCAAGCGTAGGCGATAATATTATGAAAATGCAGATTGTGCGTCTTGATTTCGGAGGTGCAAAATGAAATATATAGGAATACCGCTTGGAATGTGGGTGCTGTTTGAAAAATCGTTCAGAAAAAATCTTGTTTCCGAATTCGGATATAATAAAATCACAGCCAAACAAATATCGAAAAACGCAAAAAGCAGATACAAAAGCATTATCCGTAATCTGCCCGAATTTGAAAAGGGAGATCAGTTTAAAACAAACATTGTCGGCTGTGCAATGCTGGGTGCTTTTGTACTCTCTATGCCCAAAAGACCGAGCGTTGACGAACTTACCGAATACTATTCAAAAGCGATGATGACAAGGTTTATGAGGTGGCTCTGCCGCCAAAGCGGAAAGAAAAAATTCACCGCCAAAGACATTTCAGAAATGAAAAAAACTGCCGAATTAAAAGCTGCCGACCGCAACCCGTACTCGTGGAATATGGATTTTTATGAATATTCGGACGGCAGCGGCTATGAGGGGCGATTTACAAAGTGCGGAATTTGCGTGCTGATGAAAGAGCTTGGACTGTTCGATTTGACGCCTGCCATGTGCCGCTTGGATTATACGATGAGCGAGGCAGGCAGAGCCACGAATTTTGTGCGCCGATATACCATTGCGTCCGGCGGCTCGTATTGCGATTGCGGCTATAAAAAGAAGATTTAACGGTTGTTCGTAAATCGAATTTAAAAGGAACTGTAAATAATGCCGTTTTTATTGCATTGTTGTATCTAAAACATTAACAACTTTAACATCCTTGCGATCGGCATAATCTATTGTGTTCTTTGTCCCACTTGGCTGACCGTTCCAAACGGCAATTAAAAGGCTTGAACGGTCAACCATCCATTCATTGCGTTTTTGATAGCAAGCTCTATAATAGTGATCGCTGATTATGGTTACATAATCGGCATTTTTTAATATGCGGTTATACCGCCGTTCTTCAAAGAATCCACGCCGTTTCTCAAAGTCGGGGTGCGGTATGGCACAGATGGGGCGCAGAGCGTCATTCCGCTTTTTCTTTTCAAGCACAATTTCAGCCGCCCATATATCCGTACCTTTTGCCATACCCGTTATAAAAGTTACATATCCGTCCGCTATTGCATTGTCAATAGCCTTTTCCAAAAGATGTTTTACCTCATTTTCGGAAAGGCTTAATTTTTCCGGGCGATGTCCCGTAAAGCAGCACCTGTGTAATCGTTTTTCATTTTCCATAATAAATATTCCTTCTTCCGTTGAAAATTCAATGCAATTAAACTATTTTTCAAATTCTTTATTTAATATCTCATACAACTTTTCGGGGCTTTGTATAAGTTCGCTGATATGATAGTATGAATGTTCTACATCATCCCAGTAAAAAATCATATAACCGTGTTTAAGCAGAATAATCTCAATGTCGGGATTATTACGAATATCATTTTTGAAATACGATAAAACCTCGCTATATTCCACAGAAAACTCCTTTCTCCGTCAAATGTTTAATTACAACGATTTTTGGACAAAATAAAAAATCGTAAAACTGATAGTTAAACGATTTACACTTCATATTATTTGAATTTTCAGGCATTTTATGAATATTTGACGGCTTATCAAGACGGATTATACATTTTTCCGAGCCGATCCATTTCTTTCGCCTTATGTTCCGGCAGAGAGTGAGCGTATATGTTCAGCGTTACTGTCGGCGAAGCGTGTCCGAGTATTTCGGACAGAGTTTTTATATCCATTCCGATTTCCAAAGCTCTTGTGGCAAAAGTATGCCGAGTTGTATGAAACTTTACATCACGAATGCCGAGTTCCTTCAAAATCGCCTTATATCGCCGTGCATAAACAGTTGACTCAATAAACTTTCCCTCGCGGTTAATTAAAAAACCACCTCCGTGTTCAATCGCTTTGAGCTTTGCGGTTAAGATAATCCATTATTACCTCCGTATAAATGCAGAAAGTCACGCAAGAAAGGGCTTACGTGACTCTCACACTCATTAGAATTTGCCGTTTGGATTCTGCCAAGTTGATTTATCGGCAATAGTCTCCATTACATCCCAATGTTCTGCAATTTTGCCGTTTTCAATTCTCCACAAATCATAATAAGATGTAGGTGCTCCGCCGAAATATCCCTCGCTGACTGCAAGCACATAATTGCCATGTGCAAGCACCTGATGAACAGTAGTATAAATCATCTGGATGCCCTGTTTGCCGAGTGCTTCAAGTGCTGCACCAAGTTCTGAAAGTCCGTCTGCAATACCTGTGTTGTGCTGAATGTAAGTATCACCATCAAAATAATCGGACGTTTTTTCGGGACGATTGCCTTGCATTACATCATAAAGGAAGTTTTTTATGAGCCCACGGTTTGACTCTGTCTTATCAAGGTCGTTGATTTCCATAGTGCCGTCTGTTTGCGTGTGACCTGACGGGTTCGGCTCTGCCTTGTTTGCAAGGTTGTCCCAGTGTTCTGCAATCTTGCCGTTTTCGTCGAAGCGGAAAATGTCAAAGGCAACCTGCTCGCCCACACCTGCAAAGTTATAAACTGTCTGCAAGAACACCTTGTCGCCGTCCTCGAAAGCACGAATGTTGTTTACAGCTGTTTTTACTGGAGCTGAAGCAAGGTAGGAAACAGAGCCCACAAAAGCATCCCTGCCTGTGCCGTATGCGAGATTGTGCTGAATGTAATTTTCTGCAAGAAGCTCGGAAGCCTTTTCTGTATCGCCTGTGGCAAAAGTGTTAATAAGTGCAATAGCTTTTTCTGTATTTGTCATTGTGATTACCTCTTTCTTGTCGTTTTGGTTATTACCAAAGATTTTCTTAAAAATATTCATTTTGGATTTCTTTTTGTCTGTGCTTTGAGTTACGAAACGGCCGTTCTTCGTAGCTCTTGTCACTATTATATCTGTGTTGGTATCACTTGTAAAGTAAGCACAATATTGTGCCGTAGTTACCTGAAAGATACTATCGGGCGGTTACCGAACGGAAACTAATGCGTAAACACAAGGTTTTGATATTAAGGGATTTAATGCTCGGAACAAAGCGTTTTGGCGAGTTGAAAAAATCCATCGGCACGGTATCGCAAAAGGTGTTGACTGCACAGCTTCGTGATATGGAAGCGAATGGACTTGTGCGCAGAGAGGTATATGCCGAAGTTCCGCCAAGAGTGGAATATTCTTTGACGGAATTGGGTCAAAGCCTCAAACCGATACTTGACGCTATTTGGAACTGGGGAGAGGAATACAAAAACAGCATAACAGGAAATTAAAATTTTTGTGTGACAACACAATGACAACAGGAATTATGATATACGGTAATTCTTGAATAATCCTTATAACTTGTGCCAAACGGTATATATAAAATCGTTTAAGTCACAGTTGTCAGGAGCGAGTTGGAGTGATATTGTGAAAATTATGATGGGTGATAAAAAATAAGGAGTTTTGAAATGACTATTTTGGATAATTGTTATAATATAATATAGACATCCTGTTAATTTCATTAAATAAAAAAACAAAGATAACGTATAAAAATGGAAATAATAAAAATACTCCAAAATCATTTTACAGCGATTTTGGGGTGTTTTTTATTCTGTTACAGTTTATTGTAGAAATGTATTTAAAACATATTGAAAAAAATGTTGTTATATGTTAAAATAAATTGTTAAAAGAAATGGAGGGAGAACATGAAAAAAGTTTTATATATTTTAATCGCAGCGATCTCGGTAATGGCATTTTCGGGGTGCGGAATGAAAAACACGGTACAGATTGGTACGGGTGATGTGAACGGTACATATTATGCTTACGGCACGGAGTTAGCGGAAATATTAAACAACAACAGTGATGTTTATTTTAAAGTACGAAAAACAGCCGGTTCGGCGGCAAATTTACGTTTAATATCTCAAGAATATGTTGACATTGCATTTGTACAAAGTGATGTTATGAAAGACGCATACAACGGAACAGGATATTTTGACAAGGAATACAAAGGTTATTCGGCTATTGCCGGGTTATATACAGAGGCGATACAAGTGGCAGTGCCGAAAGATTCGGATATAAATTCAATAAGCGATTTATACGGAAAAAGTGTATCGCTTGGAGAAAAAGAATCGGGTGTATTACAAAATTCAAAACAAATATTATCGGCATACGGTTTAAATGAAAGTATGGTTGACGCTAAGTATTTATCATACACTGACGCAGCAAAAGCGATGAAAAACGGAAATCTTGACGCATTTTTCTGTACAGCCGGAACACCGACTCGTGCAATAACAGAAATTTCAGACGATATAAAGCTTATCCCTATTGACGGAACTGTTGCGAACAGACTTACAGAGCAATACAACGGATATGTAAAACATACAATAAAAGCAAACACATATGACGGACAAACAGAAGATATTGAGACACTCGGTGTGAAAATGGTACTGATTGCGAGTGACAAGATGTCAGACGACAGAGTAAAGTCAATCACAAAAAACATCTTCGACAACAGCAACAAGTTTGGTTTTGCCAAAGATGATACATTCGATATGAACTTTGCAACAGAAAATGTTACTATACCATTCCACAAAGGTGCAAGCGAATATTATGCGGAAAACGGAGTAAATGTTGCAACAGAATAAATAAAAAGGGGAAATGCAAAACATGAATCAGATTTCTTTAGATATGTACCAAACGCTTGGTATGGCGGTTGCGGTATTGTTTTTGGGAGCGTTTTTGAAAAAACGGATAAAATTCCTTGAAACATTTTGTATTCCGTCACCGGTTGTCGGAGGGTTGATATTTGCGATTGTTTCGTGCATACTGTATGCGACAGGAATTTTGGAAATATCATTTGACGAAACACTTAAAAATGTATGTATGGTAATATTTTTTACGTCGGTAGGATTTCAAGCCAACTTGAAAGTATTAAAAAGCGGCGGACTAAGCCTTGTGGTATTTTTAGTTTGCGTAATAGTGCTTATTATAAGCCAAAACCTTGTTTCGGTGGGATTGGCAAAGTTGGTCGGAGTAAGTCCGCTTATAGGACTTAGCACAGGCTCGATACCTATGGTCGGCGGACACGGTACAGCCGGAGCATTCGGACCTGTACTTGAGGACTTAGGAATCACGGGTGCGTCAACACTTTGTACAGCGGCGGCAACATTCGGATTGGTAGCCGGCTCACTTATGGGCGGTCCTATTGGCAGACGGCTTATATTAAAGCACGACCTTTTAAAAACTGCCGTTATGGAAGATGACGCAACACTTGTTGAGGATGAAAAGAAACACAAGAGAAGTGTAAGTATGTATGCACCTGCAACATATCAAATTGCCATAGCAATGGGACTGGGAACGATTGTTTCGTGGGCACTGAGCAAAACAGGAATGACCTTTCCAATATACATAGGTGCAATGATAGTTGCGGCGGCAATGCGAAACATAAGCGAACACACAAACCTCTTCACCGTAAATATGGGTGAAATAAATGATATAGGTGGTATATGTCTTTCATTGTTCTTGGGCATAGCAATGATTACATTGAAATTATGGCAACTTGCATCATTGGCACTTCCGCTATTGATACTTCTTGCAGGACAAGTTGCGTTGATGTTTGTATTTACGTATTTCGTTCTATTTAACGTAATGGGCAGAAATTATGACGCGGCAGTGCTTGCGGCAGGTACTTGCGGTTTCGGAATGGGTGCAACACCTAATGCAATGGCAAATATGCAGGCACTTACAGAAAAATATGTGCCGTCAGTAAAGGCATACTTGCTTGTACCGATTATAGGCAGCATGTTTGCAGACTTTTTAAATAGTTTAACAATAACTTTCTTTATAAATTTGTTCTAAGAGTGATATGGAGGGATTTATTATGAAAAAGAAACCATTTATAACAGTTGAAACAGAAAATCTTGCAGTACCGGAAGTTCACATCGACAAAGAAGATGTAGAAGAAACAACCGATACGGACGATACAGAAACCATTACATATGACAACGTGGCAGTGCCGGAAATACATATAAAACATAAAAATAAATAGTAGATTTTCACATTTTGCTTATAAAATGAATAGAAAACCATAAAAAGCATATTATAAATTCATACAGAAAAAAACTTTACGGAGGATATAAGTATGAAGAAAGTAATATGCTTTTTTATTTGCGTATGTTTTATGATTCAGAGTGTTGTTGTATTTGCCGAAGGTAATACCGATTTAGGGCTTAATGCAAAATCAGTAATACTTATGGAAGAATCAACAGGTAATATACTTTATGAAAACAATCCCGATGAGAGATTACCTATTGCAAGTGTTACAAAAGTTATGACCATGCTTCTTATAATGGAAGCAGTAGACAGTGGAAAGATAAATCTTGATGATATGGTTACGGTAAGTGAAAATGCAATGAGTTACGGCGGCAGTACAATGTTTTTGGAAACAGGTGAACAACTTACTGTAAATGATATGCTGAAAGGTATTGCGGTTGCAAGTGCGAATGACGGTTGTGTGGCAATGGCAGAACATCTTGCAGGCAGTGAAAGTGCGTTTGTGGATATTATGAATGAAAAGGCGAAGGAACTTGGTATGGAAAATACTCATTTTATGAACACAAATGGACTTGATGAAGATGACCATTATTCAAGTGCAAGAGATGTTGCGATAATGTCAAGGGAATTGATGAAACATGAAACGATTTTCAATTACACGTCAATATGGATGGACACACTTCGCGGCGGAAAGTTCCAGCTTGCGAACACAAATAAATTGATACGTTTTTATGACGGTGCAAACGGACTGAAAACTGGCTCAACATCAAAGGCACTATGTTGTTTGAGTGCAGCGGCAAAAAGAAACGATATGCAGCTTATAGCCGTTGTACTCGGTGCACCGACTTCGGCAGAAAGATTTGCGTCAGCAAAATCACTTCTTGATTACGGATTTGCAAATTATGCGGTAAACACACAAATAACCGCCGGAGATGAAGTGCAGAAAATAGCGGTTGAAAAGGGCGTAGACAAAGAAGTGGGCGTTGTTGCAGGGGACAGCTGCTCAACGCTTGTGAAAAAAGGACAAGAGGACAATATTACCAAGGAAATAAAAATAGACGAAACGATTACCGCACCGATAGAGGCAGGACAAAAAATAGGAACTATGACAATAAGCCGTGACGGTGAAGTTATAGCGGATCTTGATTTGAATGCGTCGTCGACAGTTGAGAAAAAGGGAATAGGACTTATAATAAAAGACTTTTTCGCAACTATTTTCTTCGGAAGCGATAATGATACAGAAGAAAACAGCGAGATTTAAAAAAATATAATAAAATTGTTGACAAAATAATTTATGTATGGTAGTATATATATGGTTAGTGAAAACTAACCATATATTTTTAATCTGCCGTTAGTTTATACTAACTAAGAATAAGAGGTGTGTTAAGTGAGTATTGTAATAGTAGGCGGTCACGACAGAATGCACTGCCGATATAAAGAAATATGCAAAAAATTCGGATGTAAATGTAAAGTGTTTACGCAATGTCCTGCGGATTTTAAAAATCAGATAGGCAATCCGGATATAGTTATTGTGTTCACAGGAACGGTAGCACATAAAATGGTAAGAGTTGCGTCAGGTCAGGCTGAAAAGTCGGGTGCAATTATAAAGCATTGTAATTCATCAAGTGCTTGTGCATTGAATGATGCACTTACAGAATGTTTCTGCAAAGCAGTATAAATTTTTTTAATATTGGGTTAGTCTAAACTAATTATAAAGGAGAAAATTTATGCCGACAGAATATATTTTAGCATATCATTGTGCACCGGCATTTGCGGGTATAAAACCGTCTAATATAGCCTCGTGCAGTAAGAGTGACAATCCGAATATAGCGTGTCAAGTCAAAACTCTTAATGAACAGCTTAATAAAAATGATATTTACATAGATGTTTTGTGCGAATGTGGTGAACGTGTGCTTGTTATGGTATATCGAAAGCAGAAACTGTGTGAATATCTGCAAAGAGAGGATATAAAATCGTTTTTGTGCGATAACGGTTATCCGAAAGAGTTTTCATTAACAAAATATTTGGCAATACTAAAGTCAAGGATATATGCACAAAGATTGATGAACAAGGAATTTCCGCACGAAATCGGAGCATTTCTCGGTTATCCTTTGCATGATATATACGGTTTTATAAATCATAAACACCAAGGCTGTCTTTTGACAGGTGAATGGAAAGTTTATGAGAACACAGAGCAAGCAAAAAAATTATTCTGTCGTTATAATAAATGCCGTAAGGCAGTAATTAAAAGAATTAATGAGGGAAGAACTCTAACAGATTTATTTTGTATAGCATAACTGCAAAGGGCAGTTTGTTAATAATTATTTTTTGAGGAGGTTCATACAAATGAGCAAAACAGCAATTATTTATTGGAGTGGTACAGGTAATACCGAGGTAATGGCAAATGCAATATTTGAAGGTGCAAAAGAGGTTAATGCAGATACAAAACTATTTTCAGTCGACCAAATAACAGCTGATGAGGCAAAGTCTTATGATAACTTGATTTTGGGCTGTCCGGCAATGGGTGCTGAAGAACTTGAAGAGGGCGAATTTGAACCGTTTTTCGCAGAACTTGAGGGTAATCTTTCGGGTAAAAATGTAGCATTGTTCGGCTCCTACGGTTGGGGTGACGGTGAATGGATGCGTGAATGGGAAAAACGAGTTACAGATTCGGGTGCAAAACTTGCATATGAAAGCGTAATCGTAAATGATTCGCCTGATGAGGACGCTGTCACAGCGTGCAACGGTTTAGGTAAAATTGTAGCAACGCTATAATTAAATAGACTTCCCTAAGAGAAAAAATCTGAGTAGGTCATATTGGCTTGCTCAGATTTTTTTTGCAAATAAATGCTTGTATTTTTATAGTATTTAGAATATAATATAATAAAAAGTGCAGGTGAAGAAAATGAAATATTACATAGGAATAGATTTAGGCGGTACAAATATTGCCGGCGGATTGGTTGATGAAAACGGCAAAATATTGAAAAAAATATCAGTACCGACAGAAGTTGAGAGAGGGGAAAATGCGATAATAGATAATATCGCCGATTTGTGCGGAAAAATTTGTGATGAAAGCAATATCAAGCTGTCGCAAGTTGAAAAAATAGGAATAGGAGTACCGGGAACGGTCGATTCCGAAAAGGGAATGATTATGTTTGCGTGCAATCTTAATTTTGATAAAGTAAGTGTAAAGCCGATTGAGGAAAAGTGCGGTGTATCGGTTAAAATATTAAATGATGCCGATGCGGCGGCATACGGCGAATATATCGCCTCGGGGAGTAAAGCAGATAGCTTTATTTGTATAACTCTTGGAACGGGAATAGGTTCGGGAATTATAATAGACGGTAAGATATATAACGGTTTTAACGGTGCAGGCGGTGAAATCGGTCATACTACGTTGATAAAAGACGGTGTACAATGCTCGTGCGGTCGAAAAGGGTGTTGGGAAAAATATGCGTCAGCTACCGCACTTGTTTCACAGACAAAAGCAGCGATAAAAAATAATCCCGAAAGCATAATGTCAAAAGAAACAGTTATAAACGGACAAACGGCTTTTCGTGCGGCTGATAAAGGCGATGAAACCGCATTAAAGGTTGTAGAAAAATATATTGAATACGTTGCAGAGGGATTGGTGAATGTAATTAATATATTCCAACCGAAAAAGGTTGTAATCGGCGGCGGTATCAGCCGAGAGGGTGAGCCGTTTATAAGCAGAGTAAGAGAATTTGTTTATAAGTATGATTATAATAAATACCTTGATAAAACCGAAATAACCGCGGCAGAATTGTTTAACGATGCAGGTATCGTCGGTGCGGCATTATATTAATTAAATATAGGGAGAAGAAAATGAAAAAATTATTTACCTTACTAACAACGGCAGCTATGCTATGCAATATGTTTGCGGTTACGTCTTTTGCGGAGGAAAGTGACAAACCGACAAGCATACAGCAATAACTGCAGTCAAAACAGCACAATGGCGAGCGACCAAAAGCGACAGTACAACGTATGATTTGCGTATTCACGGTTGGTCAGGATGGGAAACGGCGGCATATATGGGTTTTGAATTGCCGGAAAATTTCAATGCGGGAAATGTAGGCAAGGCAGAACTTGTACTCGATACAACTTCTGTCACAAATTCGGGAACGGCATACTTATATGAGGCTGATTATTCGGCTTTTGAAAACGATATGCAATACACTGTTGCACCGACATATACCGAAAAAGAAATTATGTCGTTCACATCACCGTCAAATACAGGTGAATTTAAAATTGATGTGACAGACTATATAAAATCAATCAAGGATAAGGGAAATGTTGCGTTTAGAATAGACGTTAAATCGCAGAACAACAACACAAACTGGAACATCGGTTCATGTACAAACAGCGGCAATGCACCGAAGATTGTAATAGGCGATGATGATAATGTAATAAAAAATGCGTCATTTTCTGACGGTGATGCAAATTGGACTATTACAAACAGTGAAAATATGACAGTATCTGACGGCAGGTTAAACGCAAGCGGTACAGATTACGAGGCACAAATCAGTCAAACGGTCGGAAATATGGAAAACGGAACATATACACTAAATGCGTATTTGACTAACGACACAACGGACGGTATTTGCTATTTGTATGCCAAAACAAACGGTCACACAATGGCGTCAACGGCAATACCGATAAGTAACAATGAGAGCAAGGTTACAGTGCCAGGAATTATCGTAGAGGACGGAAAATGTGATATAGGACTTTATATAAAAGGCTCGCAAACTCTTACTCTTGACAAATTGTCTTTTGCAAAGTCGGAGGAGAGCAGAATACCTTTCTTAAAAGGCGGAGAAATTTCAAAGCTTACATATGTAGAAGACAGGGGCGGCAAATTCTATGACGAAAACGGTCAAGAGGGTGACGCACTTCAAATTATGGATGAAAACGGCTTTAATTTTGCAAGAATCAGAGTTTTAAACAATCCGGGAAAAGGTCACGGAAACGAGTATTATTTGCCTGAAGGCTATCAAGATCCCGACGACTGTCTGGCAATGGCAAGACGTGCAAAGGATAAAGGTATGCAGATAGAATTTACATTTGCATATTCTGATACTTGGTCGGACGGTGAAAATCAGCTTATTCCATATGATTGGCGTCCGTATATTGAGGAGAATAATCTAATGGGTGATGAGCTTGCAACATATCTTGAGGGTAAAATATACGAATTTACAAAGGATATGATGCTTAAATTAATTGAACAGGGAACTTGTCCTGAATATGTTTCGATAGGTAACGAAATGCAGTACGGATTGCTTTACAACAACCATAAGAACAATAACGGGTTCTATAACAAAAGTGATTAGCTTACCCGTTTTGTAAATGCAGGTGCAAGGGCTGTTCGCGAAACGTCACCGGAAAGTAAAATTGTTCTTCACAGTGACCACGGCGGTGAACTTTTGAGCAGAAGAAAGACCTTTATTAATGCGCTTGCAAATATTGATTTTGACGTAATCGGTGTTTCGTATTATCCGTATTACACTAAGTCGATTTCGATTGATGATGTTGTGAATGAATTCAATACACTTATAAATCGTTATAATAAAGATGTTATAATAATGGAAACGGGTTACAACTGGAATGAAACAAAGCCTGACGGTTGGGACGGTCAACTTCAGGACAGTGGATATTATCAAAATATTTACGGTGAAACTCAATCGGGACAAAGAGCGTTTTTGACGGAATTGTATGCAAAGCTGAAACAGGTGCTTGGCGGCAGATGTATAGGTGATTTGTATTGGGATCCGGTAATGGTATATGACGGCGGAACGGGTAAAATCGGTTGGGCGATAGATGAGGCAACCGATACAACTCAAGGCAATGTTGTGCCGAACTCGACTATATTTGATTTTGAAGGAAAAGCAGTTGACGGACAAAAAGCAATGAAATACAACACGAATGCAAGCGACAAAATTAATATAACAGGTACAGTCAGCAATGATAAAGGCATTGTTAAAAATACAGAAATAACATTTACGGTAAACGGTGAAAAATATAACGTTTCCACTGACAGATTTGGTAAATACATCGTGTCTGTGCCGTACCCAAAAGAGAATAAATTTAATATTTCGGCTAAAGGCTATACGGAAAAATATACGCCGGACGCACCGTATTACGGCGTATTTGTAGAGAATATTAATTTTGAAACATATGCTGACGGAACAGAAGCCGACAGTAAGAACTATATCTCAAAAGTAGACGGCACGATAGAAAATTCAATGTTAAAGTATGATGTTGAATACAGAACAGATATTGCAAATGCAAAGTTTTATGTTGCCGTATATGATGACAGAGGTAATGTGGTTGCGATAAGCGACAAAAACAGAGATAATATAAATATCAAAAACGAAAGCAAGAGTTACACGATAAAGGCGATGTTGTGGAACAGAAATTTAAAACCGTTGTGTAATGTAGAAAGTAAGACTGTTGAAAGATAAAAAGAGCCTGTCAACAAAATGTCGACAGGTTTTAGCGACACTTGTATTAATAAGTGTCGCTTTTTTATATAATAGCATAGAATGGTATGATTGCTGTTTTGTGCTATCTTTTTTTTCGAACACAAACCTTTCAAGAGCAATGTTTGTTGCTATTCTACATAGAATAGACGGTGAAAATGAGGAAGGCGAATGTAAATTTGAAGATGTTCCAAGCGGTGCATATTATGAAAAAGCAGTTGCTTGGGCAAGCACTAACGGTATAGTGGCAGGAATATCGGCAACAGAATTTAATCCTAACGCAGATATTACAAGAGAACAAATGGCAGCGATTTTGTACAGATACGCAAATTACAAGAAGATAGATACACAAGTGGGAGATAACACAAATATACTTTCATATGATGATTATAACGATATTTCTGAATATGCAATTCCGTCAATGCAATGGGCGGCAGGCAGCGGATTAATGGTCAGAAAAACAGACATAACACTTAATCCGAAAGACAATGCCACAAGAGCAGAGGCGGCAGCGGTATTTATGCGGTTTGTAGAAAATTTTAACGATTAAAATAATAGACCCATCAAAAATGATGGGTCTATTTGAATGTTTTTCTGAATTCGGTTGGCGTAAAGCCGGTATATTCTTTAAAATCTTTAGATAGCTTTTGAATTGTGGAAAAGCCTATTGTATCGGCTATAAAGGCGATAGAATGGTCTGTATACAGTAAATCATATTTGGCGGTTTCCAAACGCATATGTTTAATGTAAAGTGCGGGAGTTATGCCGAAATGTTTATTAAAAATCGATATAAAGTATTTCTCATTAAATCCCATTAAATTTGAAAGCGACTTTACAGAAATCTTTTCATGAATATGATTTTTGATATAGTCATTTATAAATTTGACAAATTCATCATCTTGTATTTCATCGTGTGGTTTGGCTTTGTCGCAACTCAAAAATATTGCTAAAAGCTCAATTAAAATTGATTTTATCATCAGAGCCGATACTGCGTCATTTTTTAATCTGAGTTCGCTTAATTTATTAAAGAGTGACTTTACATAGTCTGGATTTTCAATATGAGCAACATACGGAAAATCAATTATATCAAATAACGACTTGCCGTTAATTGTTGCGGAAAAGTCGCACCAATATTTATTGTAGCAAGTTTCGTTTTCGGAGTATAGCGATACCCTTGAATTTTTCGGCAACAGTACCATATCGTCTTTCTTTGGATAAAATTCTTCACCGTTTACCGTTATCTTACCTTGACCGTCTAATATCAAATAAAAACAATCTCTCATACGAGTATGTTCTTCTCTTGACCAATCGGGACATAAGCCGTTGTCTATTAAAATAAAGCGTATTTCTAATTTTGAAATGTATTGATTAAGCAGTTGATTTTGACTGTGTGGATTTTCTCCCATATGTATCACCCCTAAAAGTATTATAAGAAATATTTATTGTTTTGTAAATATATAAATCTGACTTTTTGATAAAAAGATGTGACTTTTAGATACACAAAACGATATTGGTTATGTTAAAATACAATTAACAGATAAAATGTTTATGGAGGAATGAACGATGAATAAGAAATTGATTTCGTGTATACTGTCGGCGTCAATGCTTTGCACTTCAATAGGTATATTACCTGTAAAAGCAGAGCAAACACCGTATTTTACACATCAGAATGTAGTCGGTTCACAGACGTGTTACGGAGATGATACAGCTGAAAAAACGATTGATGAAATTCCGAATGTTATTCAGGGAATGAGAATTAATCAACCTGTTTTCAGAACAAAAGGATTATCACCAAACACGAGTTATACAGTAAATCAGCTTTTAAAGGACGGAACTGTTTTAAAAAATGAAACCGTTGTAGCCGATGAAAACGGTACAATAGAATTTAAACATGTACGAAATTGCGAAGAAGTTGAAGTTTTAAACGGGGAAACGGTAGTGGCTTCTCTTAATGCGGAACTTGAATATAAGAACGGCGTTGCCATTACATCTGCTCCTATGTCATATCAAATTTATCAAAGAGATGAAAATAATAAAGCAGAAATAAAAATAAAGGGAAAAACCGAAAACGAAACATTTGTCAGTGTCTATATTAACGGAACAGAAGAAAGTGTTACGGTTTCTGGTAATGAATTCGAATACACTAAAACTCTTGATACAGGACTTTATGATATAACTGTAACATCGAACAAGGGAGAGGTTGCAAAGTATGAAAAAGTCGGTGTCGGAGATGTTTGGATAGCGGCAGGACAGTCTAATATGACGGATATGGGTGCTGTTACAGATGATTTTTCACCGGAAGATGATGACCCGATAAATGAAAATATGCACATAATTTATGCTGAAGATTGTACATGGCAACAGATGTCACATCCGGCAGGAGAAGGTCGTTTCTTTAAAACGGGAGTAAGAACATCGCCGGTAACAAGTTTTGCAAGAGAAATTAGCGAAAAAGAAAATGTACCGATTGGCGTTGTTCAAACATCAGTAGGCGGTACGAACATTTGGCAATGGATAGACGGAATCAGAAATGACGCAAACAGCGGATATTTATTTAATGCACTAAAATCATGCTTTGATAAAATGCCGTCAAAAAATATTAAGGGTATTTTATGGTATCAAGGGTGTAACGATGCGATAAATGAAAACTACGCATATGATTATAAAAATTTGCAACAAAAAGTATTTGATACAATGCGTGATTTCTTCGATGAAAATACACCGATAATCACGACACAATTAAATGACGCAAATCAAGACAGTAACAGTTCACAAGGCTATTATGATGCGTGGTCATATGTAAAAGATATTCAACGTCAGAACGAAAGTTTATATGACAATGTTTATGTTGTTGGTACAGGTGAATTAGAACTCGGCGATACTATTCATAATAATGCCGCATCAAATGTGAAACTTGGTGCAAAATGGGCGAAAGTCGCAGAAGCGGTTGTTTACGGAGATGAATCTGTATCATATGAAAATGCACAGATAGATACGGCAAAAGTTACCGGCGATAATGAAATAACATTAACATTTAAAAATACCGACGGATTGAAAGTTGCCACAGGAACAAAACGTATAGGAATTACAAATGTATCCGGAGGAGGCTACAAAATTCCTTTAGGTGATTTAACAAAAGAATTTACGGTAAGAAAAGGTGCAAGCCGAAAAGTTACTGCATCAAATAAAGATAAAGGTACAGAAATGACAATAAAAAGTGCCGAAATTCAAGCTGATAAAAAATCTGTTGTAATTACAACAGAAGAAGATTTAGCGGGTGTTATAGCGGTTGATTGTATGTACGGCAAGAGATTTACGCCTACACTTGTAGATGAAAAAACGAATGAAAGTGTATTGTCATTTTATAATGTAATTGCAGAATATGAAAATAAAATTCTCGTTACAGAATCTTTTGAAATAAATGCGAAAGATTCAGCCGATTTGAATAATGTAACCAAAACCGCCTCAGACAGTACAATGTATGTCAACAGTTGGAAAAGCGGAAACACGGATAATACATCATATGGTCTTGTTAAATTTGACTTGGAAAATTATGATTTTTCAAAAATAGTATCTGCAAAGTTGGCGGTTTACGGAAATAGTATCGGTAGAGATAGAAACGGTAATATAACAATTTCGGATATAGGAACAGATTGGGACAATACAGCAGTGTATGGCAATGTGTCATATACTCCGACGGTAGAAATAACAAAGATAAATTCTAACACTGCAAGCGTATTTCCGGTAGGTAACTATTCCGAAATAGACATAACAGACTATTTAAGAAAATATTCGAAGAATGAAATTGGTATAGGCATTGCCTCAGATTATGCGTCTGATGTAACTTTGTCAGGTAAAAACAGTGAAAACCCTCCTAAACTAATTATTCAACCTGGCAAAATGGTAACACTTTCATATACTTGCAACGGAGAAACTTGTGCGGATATGGAAGTGACAATAGAGGCAGTCGGTGCAACAGAATATCAGACAACAAAACATACAACTGATAAAGACGGAAACGTTGTTGTTTATTTAGCAGAGGGCAGTTATAAAGCAACAACAGAAAAAGAAATTGGTGTGAGAAATGCCACATCAAATACATTTACAGTATCAACAGACGATTTGTCAAATACATATACTGTTGAAAAGAACAATGAAGAAAAGCCAAAGCCGGTAGAAAATCCGACATATACTTTTGGTAACAAATTCAATCAGATAAAAACGTTTAACACATCATCATTATCTGAAACAAAGATTGCCGATACAGGATTGAGTATATCAACAAACGGTTCAAATTATAATAATGTTGCAATAATGGATTCGTCGAGTAAAACAGGCACAGGCTATTATCCGCTTGGAACAGGGCTTAAGGATAACGGTTACTACTTGTTTATGGGTACAGGCGGAAACAGCAATACATCAATGACTTTGAAATTCGACAATCCAATAGAGTCGGGCAAATATGTAAAGATAACATATGCAAAACCGACTTCAACCAATGACGGAAGTAAAAACAGAAGTGCCGGTAATGCTAATACAATGACAATAGACGGTGAAACAATAGATATACAGTCAAATTGTGAGTTTGATAAGTGGTACACAACAACAGTAAAATTATCAAATCAAACCTCTCAAATAGACTTTAACTTTGGCAAATGGAGTTCAGTAGCTATTTCAAAAATCGAAGTTTCTGATGACGGCGATACATTTGAAATTACGTCTGACACAACCGAAAAGTATATAACGTCGGAAACTCAAATAGTTCAGTATTCAGCAAAGGCTTATAAGAGTATCACTACCGAAATGAACGGAGTGGATATAGTTTCAAAAGGCAGTGAAGATACAACAGCGAACATTACATATTCGGTAAACAGATATAACGGTGTATCAATAGATAATACAGGTTCTCTCTCGATTACTCCGTCTGCATCTGCCGGAACGGTAACAGTTTCGGCAGAATGTAACGGAATAAAGAAATCTATAAATTTAGTGCTTAAATCACTTGGCAATGCGAATGCAGTTGAAATTTACGGCGATGAGGTTGTCAATGGTCAAACTGCAAAATATATTGCAATTCCTATTGCAGACGGTGTTGTTATTCCGGCTCGTGATACAAAATGGGAGATAGTAAATAGTGTTGAAGGAGTATCAATATCTGATGACGGTACACTTACTGTTTCGGATAATGCCACAAACGGTATTGTGAAAATTAAAGCAACACTTATTAAATCTTCTGTTCAAACATCAGAAGTAGCAAATGAATTTAACGTTACAATCAGAAAGAACAATTCAGAAAAAAGTCCATACGAAGTTAAGGGATTGCTTTTGAAAAACGGAGAAACAAATATAGAAAATGCAAGCGGCATCGACGGAATAATCGTTGATAAAACAGGCGACAGCAAAAATGATTATATTGCAGTAGTAAAAGTATTTGACGAAAATAAAAAGTTAATCATAGAGCACGATATTGCAATAGGCGAATTGACTGACGGTGTACAAAAGATTGATACTGATATTGCATTTAAGAAAGCTTCTTTTGCAAAGGTATATATAGCAAAATCAGATAATGATTATACACCGAGTGATAATGAGTATGATATTGTTAAGGTTACAAAACTTAACGATAAATTAAATACAGCTACCGTAATGCAGAATAAGAGCGAAACAGAAACAAGTGCAACACTTATAATAACTCAATATAAAGACGGAGTATTAAAACAAATAAATGACAAAAAAGTAAAACTTCAAAAAGGAACAAATAAAATCAATTTATCAGATATTGAAGTTATAGACGGAGCTGATATAAAGATTTTCTTGTGGAGTGACAATATGACACCTTTGGCAACTGCATTAACAAAGATAAGTGAAAACGAAGATTATAAAATAGGCGAAGTTGTATCTGATGAAATATTCAGTACAACCACAGGAGAGTATTCAAACATTCCTCTTGTTTCAGATTGGTTTACAGGTGCAAAATCGGGACTTGGTATGGGTGCAGGAATTATATCGCCTAACAGTGTACCGTATGGAATAGACTCGAAATTAGTTGATGTATCAACTTTGAATGTAAATTATACATACGACAATAATTATCAAGGTGCAACTTCCGATAATGCACTATGGTATAAAACAGGTGCATACCTTGCAAGTGCAAACGGTGCAAATAACAGTATATACGCTCGTGACGGTGCTGATTGGGAGCAACAGGCATTGCCTATCGGTAACGGATATATGGGCGGTATGCTATTTGGACTTCCTGACAAAGACCAAATTCAAATAAATGAAGAAACTTTCTGGGCAGCGGGATACAGAGGAACACAAACGGCAGTTAATTCAAATACTGTAAACAGTAAAATGAGTGAGGGTATAAACGGTTATATGAGCGTCGGCAATATATTTGTTGATTTCAATATGCCAAAAGGTGCAACTGTCAATAATTATTATCGTGATTTAAACCTTGACGAATCTGTTGCTCATGTGCGATATGAATATAACAACAAGGAATATAAACGTGAGTATTTCGCAAGCTATCCTAAAGAAGTGATTGTATTCCATTATACGGGCGATAATTTGAATTTTGATGTAAAGCCTGTTTCAATGCACCCGGGTAATGTAACAGTAAATGACGGCGAAATCAAAATTGTCGGTAAATTAAAGGACAGTGAACCGTATTCATCTGGCGGTAATGTTGCGTGGAATCAAGAATCTGATTTGGAGTATTGTACTATTGTAAAAGTTATTGCTGATGACGGCACAGTTACAGACGGATATAACTCTGTTAATGTATCGGGTAGTACAGGTGTAACAATACTTGTAGCGGCGGCAACTGATTATGACCAAAATCAATTTGAACTTAATGCAGACGGAACTGTTAATATGTCAAAGACACCGTATAAGAATGTAAGAGGTGTCAAAGCCACTATTGAAAAAGCAGAAAAGAGAATACAAGGTGCGTCTGAACTTAGCTATGATGAATTAAAAAATGAACATATAAAAGATTATAAAGAACAATTTGATAAAGTAAAATTCAGCTTGACAGCTAAAGACGAAGTGTGCTCTATTCCGACAAACGAATTGCAGGCATCATATAAAAATGTCGTAACAACAAAATCTGTTGATAATAAGACAGTCGTTTCATATGATGAAAGTGCGTATACAAATCTAAATAAGCACCTTGAAGAACTGCATTACAACTATGCAAGATATTTGATGATTTCATCGTCACGTTCCACAACTATGCCATCAACACTTCAAGGTAAATGGTGTCAGTCTACGGCAGAAATATGGGGTTCGTGTTACTGTATTAATATCAATATGGAAATGAACTATTGGTTTGCAGGCGGTGCAAATCTTCTTGACAGCGGTAAATCACTGATAGGTTGGTTTAATTCACAAATTCCGGCAGGACGTATAACGGCTAAAAATATGTATAAAGTTACTCCGAAATCGTATACGCTTGAAAACGGCAAGATGACGTTTGCAGACAGTACAGATGATAAAGATGATGTATTTATTATGCACACAAAGCAAGCGATAATGGGTACAACAGATATGACAGGCTCAACAAATATTCAGTCGGCAGGTAATACCGCATGGCTTATGTATAATCTGTGGGATTTGTATCAGACTTCGGGCGATAAACAACTTTTGGCGGACGAATTATATCCGATAATGCGAAAAGCGGCAAATTTCTATACGCAGTATTTGTATCAAAATCAACGCAGAACTACAACAGATACTGAGAAGTATCCTAACGGATATTATTATACTACTTGGGAAGGTCGTTCACCGGAGCAAGGACCAACAGAGGAAGGTATAAAATATGACTTACAGCTTATTGCGGGTATGTACGACTATACTATAAAAGCGGCAGAAATATTAGGTGTTGATACCGATAAGGTGAGTGCGTGGAAAGAAATAAGAAATCATCTTGAAATACCTGTGGAAATAGGTGGTGACGGACAGATTAAGGAATGGAAAGAAGAAACAAGCTATAATACAGACGCAAACGGAAAAACGTTGGGTGACCCTGTACACAGACATATTTCACATCTTGTTGGTTTGTACCCGGGAACACTTATAAATCGTGACACACCGGAATTGTTAAACGGTGCGAAAGTAGTACTTGAAAACAGAGGTGATGATTCAACAGGTTGGTCATGCTCGAATAAATTCTTACTTTGGGCGAGATGTCTTGACGGCGATAAAGCACTTGAATTATTCCGTTATCAATTAGCACAAAAAACATATGCTAATTTGTTTGATACACACGCACCGTTTCAAATAGATGGTAACTTCGGCTCGGCGGCAGGTGTTATGGAACTTCTTATGCAGTCACAGACGGGAACTGTTTACATACTTCCTGCATTGCCTACAGAATGGAATAGCGGTGAAATAAGCGGTATTAAGGCTAAAAACGGTGCAGAAGTATCTATTAAATGGAGTGATAATAAAGCAACGGAAATAAAGATTACACCGACTGTTGACGGTAATATTACAATCGGTTACGAAAAAGATAATATATTAAAATTAAACGGTGAGAATATAAAGTTTGTAGACGGCAAGTATACTATTGAAAATGCAAGTGCAGGAGAAACATATATATTCACTGAATAATTGTTATAAAAAACTGATATTTAAAGAACGGATATTTAATTATATCCGTTCTTTTTTGCAAAAAACTCTTTAAAAATTCAAAGGGATGTGATAAAATTTTAACAATGAATACAAAAGGAGATTGTTAAATGAAAAATAAAGTAAAAATCATTACTGCATTGCTGATAACCGCATTATGCACGACTTCGGCATATGCGGCGGAAAATCTTATAAAAAATGATAGCTTTGAAACTGAATTACTTGGAACAAACGGTTGGCGTTTTTCAGGTAGGGACGGTTGGGTTTATGAAAATGAAAACTCTGCCGATTGTACAACAGATGAAGTGCACAGCGGTGAAAAGGCACTTCATTTCAACAGTGCCGTTGTTGCACAGAGAGTTGAACTGAAAAGAAATGTGACATACACACTTGAATTTTATATAAAAGCGAAAGAGGATTGTATTGTAAATGCAGGTTTCTTTGACGGTTCACAGGATTGGCCGGGAAGTTATCCAGTAAAAACGAAAGAAATATCGGTAAATACTGATTGGACAAAGCATACAATCGAATTTGAATGTAACAATACTCAAGATTATTTGGCATATTTTAATTTGTGGGATAAAGCGGACGTTTATGTTGATGATGTTGTATTGAAAGAATCCGATGGGTACATATCACGTCTTATGACAGGCATTGACGGTGACGGTGCAATAAGTTATTCAGCCGATTATAAAGGCGGTAAGCTGTTTGGCGTGGCACTGTATGACGAGAATAATAAACTTATCGGTTTTAAAAACAATTCAATATCGGGAACTTTTGAAAATGTGAGCGGTTACGGCAAATATACAGTGAAGTCATATTTGCTCGAAGACGATAATTTGTGTTCAAAGACACAAGAAATTGAATATAATGAGGACAGCAGTAAAAATGAAGATACGTCAATCGGTAAAGCAAAAAGTCTGACATTATCGGAGCATAATGTGACAATAAATGTCGGTGATGAAAATAAAATATTGGACGCCGTTATTATGCCGGAATTTGCATATGACAACAAGGTTGCATGGAAAAGTTCTGACGAATCGATAGTAAAAGTAAGCGAAAACGGTATTTTAACAGCTTTGTCAAACGGCAATGCTACAATTACTGTATCATCAGAGGACGGAATACTTACGGACGAATGTAAAGTCACAGTGACCGACAAAAAATCCGAGCGACTGTCATTGAATAAAACAAGTATAGAGTTAACCGAGATAGATTCGGTTTATCCGTTATCGACAAATATTGAAAATTCCGACTTGGTTTGGAAATCTGACAACGAAAATATTGCAAGCGTGACAGACGGAGTTGTTACGGCGAAAGGCAAGGGCAAAACTACAATTACGGTTTCAACTTCTGACGGTAAGCAAACCGCAAAATGTGCGGTTAATGTCAATACATCTGACAACACTATCACAAACGATACATTTTTTAAAGACACTGACGGCAATTATATATATTCACAGGGCGGTTGTATTCAAAAGTTTGGTGACAAATATTATTGGTATGGTGTAAAATATAAAGAAGCGGATATATATGCTAAAAATCCCGAAAACGGCAAAGCGGGAAATGCCGCTTACGAAACATTTACTTGTTATTCGTCGGACGATTTGGTAAATTGGAAGTTTGAGGGTTATCCTCTTACCGGTGAACCGAACGGTTGGGTTGGCAGAATGGGTGTTGTTTATAATGAAAACACGAAAAAATATGTGTTAATTTCTCAATATGCACCGGGTATGGTTTATGCGGTAAGTGATAAACCTGAAGGACCGTTTAAGATTGACCATATTCAAAAAACGTTGCCAATTCAAAATGATGTTACAGGTGACCAAACTTTGTTCCAAGATGATAACGGCAAAGCATATATAATATGCTCAAGTGCAAACGGACGTGCTTATCAATATGTAATTCCGCTTAGAGAATCAGACTTTTTGGATATAGATGAAGAAAATATAAAAATGCTTTTCTATGATGAAGACGGCAGTTACATAGATGAAAACGGCGAAGTGGATAAGAAAGACAAAATAGGTATAGAGGGTAATTGTATGTTTAAATATAACGGCAATTACTATTATACAGGCTCTGATTTATACGGCTGGAATTCATCAAGAGTGTATGTAATGCAGTCTGACAGCATTTTGGGCGATTATAATAAAGATATGGGACTTCCATATATAATGAATAACACACGAGATAGTTTTGCTCACAATTCGCAAGCAGGCTTCTATACAACGATTCACGGAAGTGAAAACGATTTGATTATTTATTGCGGTGACAGATGGGGCGATTTTGCAGGTAACGGAATCGGATATAATCAATGGGTACCGCTATCATTTGATAAAGAAGGCAAACCGTACTTTAACAATCTTCATCAATGGAAGTTGGACGCTGAAAAAGGTACTTGGGAAGTCGGAGAGGGCAATAACTATATTTCCAATCCAGAATTTGAGGCGGACAGAAAAATAACAGCAACACCAACAGGTTGGAAAGTACGTGACAATGTCGGCAATTATTCTGTATCCAATGCGCGCGGAAAGGTTGATAGCGGTAATTTTGTAATACAGGAAACTGCACCGGAAGATTATATTTCAGATTTGTATCAAGAAATAACTGATTTACCTAACGGAACGTATACAATGACTGCGTGGGTAAAAAGCAGTGGCGGACAAAATGTATGTAATGTATACGCACAAAGCGGTGACGAAAAGAAAACATATTCCGTTAAAACAAATATTGATGATTGGAAAGAAATTGTTGTTGCAACAGATATAAAAGTGACAGACGGAAAATGTACAGTAGGACTATATTCGGACGCTCACGCAAATGAATGGGTACAGATGGACAATGTGAGATTGGTTAAAAATATAGAATAGAAATGCAATTCGGAAATCAAGCTTAAAAACTAAGCTTGATTTCTTTTTTTGAAAAAAATCAAGAAATATTGACAAAATCGGTTAGTTGTGCTAAACTAATTAAGGTTAGAGGATACTAACCTTAATTGTGATTTAAAGCAAAGGAGAGATATATTATGAGTACAGCGATTATAGTAGCAGTATTGATAGTTATAGCGGTTATAGCTATTAGAAGTTATGCTAAAAAACTGACTTCGGGGTGTTGCGGCGCTGAAATCGAACACGTTAAGAAAATTAAGGTTGAGGATAAAGATGTGTCACATTATCCGTACTGTGTTCAGATAGGCATAGACGGAATGACTTGCAATCACTGCAAAGCGAGAGTCGAAAATACACTTAACAGTGAGGACGGCGTATGGGCAGAAGTTGATTTAAGTCAAAATTTAGCAACGGTACATATGAAAAATAATTTATCTGAATTATTTTTGAGAAAACTTGTTTCAAGTGCCGGATATATTATGACTACATACAACGTACAATAATATTTACGTTAATATAAATAGCAGAAGATTAAATTCTTCTGCTATTTTTGTGCAAGACTAACTTTCTAATTTTATACATATGTGCTATAATAGTAGTAGTTAAAATATTTGGAGGAATGTATGTAATGAAAAAGAGTAAAGGTATATCAAATCAGATGGATATGCTGAATGGAAGTATTTTTAATAAAATTTTATTATTTGCACTTCCGTTAGCGATAAGCAGTATATTGCAGCAACTGTTTAATTCGGTTGATGTGGCGGTTGTCGGAAGGTTTGCGAGCAGTGAGGCTCTGGCGGCGGTTGGAAGTAACAGTTCGGTTATAAGCTTGCTGATAAATCTGTTTGTGGGAATTTCAGTCGGTGCGAATGTTGTCATAGCAAATTATATAGGGCAGGGGAAAACAGAAAAAATTCAAGATGCAGTTCATACTGTAATGATAGTTTCGCTTATAAGCGGTGTATTTCTGCTTGTGTTAGGATTGATGATTGCAAGACCTATTCTTGAAATTATGGGAACACCCGAAAATGTAATAGATTTAGCGGTATTGTATTTGCACATTTACTTTTTGGGAATGCCGTTTTTGATGATATATAATTTTGGAGCAGCTGTTTTAAGAAGTAAAGGTGATACAAAAAGACCTCTATATTGTCTGATTATATCTGGAGTAATAAATGCCTGTCTTAATTTGCTGTTTGTAATAGTATTTAAATTAAGCGTAGCGGGAGTGGCGATTGCAACAGTAATAGCCGACGGTGTGAGTGCGGTGCTTATAATCTGTTTTCTGATGAATGAAGAAGAAACAATCAGATTAAGGCTTAATAAATTAAAAATAAAGAAAAGCGAATTGATAAAAGTTATCAAAATAGGTGTACCGGCGGGATTGCAAGGAGTTGTGTTCTCTGTTTCAAATGTTTGTATACAGACTGCTATAAACAGTTTCGGCTCTGATGCAGTTGCCGGCTCTGCTACAGGATTGAATTTTGAGTATTTTACATATTTTACAATTAGTGCATTCGTACAAGCGGCAGTGACATTTACAAGTCAAAATTACGGTGCAAGAAATTTTAAACGTTGTAAAAAGATATTCGTATACAGTATGATTTCAAGTGTGGTTATATGCGGATTGATGAGTACTATATTTGTTGTGTGGCGTGACTTCTTCGCAGAAATTTATACTACTGATAAAGCCGTTCTTGAATATGCGTCAATAAGAATGGTCCACGTATTGTTGTTTGAATGTTTGGCAAGCTCGTATGAAATAGGCGGTGCGGCATTGAGGGGATTGGGATATTCAATGACTCCGGCGGTGCTTACTGTATTGGGGTCGTGTGTGTTTAGATTAATATGGATATACACCGTATTCAATAAGTTCAGAAGTTTTGAAATGCTGATGAATGTGTATCCTGTTTCGTGGGTTATAACAGGTATTGCGGTGTTAATTGCATATGCAATGGTGAGGAAAAAGTTGTTTAAAGAAACATAATAAAAATTAAAAAAAACAAATAGTATTTTTAAAATAAGGCAAAAAAATAACCGTTCGTATCGAACGGTTATTTTTGTAACATCAATTACTTATTTTTCTTTGCTGCTTTTCTTTCTTGAGCAGCAGCTGCTTTAGCTTTCATATCTGATTCTTTCCATGAAGCCCAGAATGTGCTGGCAATAAAGATTGATGTGTATGCACCTGCAAGGATACCTACGATTAGAGGAAGAGCAAATTCCTTGATTGCAGATACACCAAGAATGTAAATAAGAACGATTGTAATTAGTGTTGTTATTGTTGAGTTGATTGTACGACCCATTGTTTCAAAAACACTTCTGTTAACCATTTCTGAAATAGTTTCATTCTTCTTACGTGACTTTGTGTTTTCACGAATTCTGTCAAAGATAACGATTGTATTATTGATAGAATAACCTACAACAGTAAGCATTGCCGCAATGAAGTTTGTATTAAGCGGAATGTTTGTTATAGCATAAATCGCAGCCATGATAAGTACGTTGATTGCAAGAGCTATAACAGCCATAATAGCACTTCTCCACTCGAAACGAATTGCAATGTAAATCAAGATACAGATTATAGCAAGCAATGTGTAAAGCAAAGCTTTTCTTTGAATTTCGTTACCGAAACTTGCTGATGCAGATGATACTGAAAGTAAATCATCATCTGAAAGATTATACTTATCTTTTAGTGCATTGAAAATTTCAGTCTTAACAGTTTCGTCAACAGGAGGAGTTTTGATTACTGCAACCTGAGGATTGTCACCTGTTTGAACTTTTGCTGATACAGTATCAACAGTTTTTTCTTGGATTAAGTCAGCGACTTCTTTATTGTCGAAATCAGTGTGCATATTAACTTGCATTCTGATACCGCCCATAAATTCAACGTCGAAGTTAAATCCGCCGTGTACGATATATAGAACAATACCGGCAATAACAATTAGTGCGGGGATAAGCACGAATTTCCATCTGTTTTTAGTCAAATCTTTCATTATTCTTCCGCACCTCCTTTTTTTGCTTTTGCGTTATAGAATAGACTTCTGTTTTCGATACCGATACCTACAAGTTGCTTTAGAAGGAACTTTGTGATAACGATAGCAGTAAACATACTCAAAATAACGCCGATTCCAAGTGTAGTAGCAAAACCGGTAACTGCACCGATACCTGAGATGTAAAGAACTACACAAGAAATGATTGTTGTAATGTTAGAGTCAAGGATTGCTGAGAATGCCTTATCAAAACCTGCCGAAACAGACGCTCTGATAGTTTTACCAACTTTTAATTCTTCCTTCATTCTTTCAAATATGATACAGTCAGCATCGACCGCCATACCGATTGAAAGAACGATACCGGCAATACCTGAAAGACTTAGGTTAACATGGAATATACCCATTGCCAAACCGATAAGTCCGACATATATTAACAATGAAATGTCTGCGATAAGACCAGGAATTCTGTACATAATAACCATAAAGATCATTATAAGAATGATACCGATTGCAGCAGCCAAAAGGCTTGTAGGAAGTGCGTTTGCACCAAGTTCGGCACCTACTGTTTCTTGAGAGATAACTTTCATATCAAACGGAAGTTGACCAGACTTAATCTTGTTAGCAAGGTCTTGTGCGGTTTCAGGAGTGAAATCACCTGAAATTATGCATGAGTCAGAATTGATTTCTTCTGAAACTCTCGGAGAAGAAATATCTTTTCCGTCCATTTGAATTGAAATGTAGTTTTTGCCTTCACTTGATCTTGCGGCAGCAGCCTTAGTTGCGTCGGCAAACTTTTGCTTTGCTTCAGCATTAAATTCAACCTGAACGTAAGATTGAGCCGAACCTGTCTGTGAAGTCTTACCGTATTGGTAAGAAGCGTTCTTGATGTCTGTAGCACCGTCAAGAATTACGTTGCCGTCAGCATCGTTAAATGTAAGTTTTGCTGTATCGCCAAGTAGGCTTGCAGCTTGGTCTGTTTCAAATACTGAAGGTATTTCAACAGTAATTTTTCCGCCTTCGCCTTGAGATATACGTGCTTCTGTATATCCCGCATTAGTCATACGAGTTTGGAAAATTGATTCGACAACCTGCATTTGGTCGTCGGTCGGAGCGTCTGAATCAGCTTGGAAAGTTATAACTGAACCTCCGGCTAAGTCGATGCCCTTTTTGATACCTGTTTCGCCGAACATACCGCCATATGAAAAACCAGCTATGTTAAAACCTATAAAGGCTACATAGTTAAGCAAAATGGCACATACAACAACGAAACAAAGAGTGATAATGCTCTTCTTTTTCATTTGCGTATCCATTCCTTTCTTTGTTGGGTTCTATTTGCTCATTAAAACCCATTATAAAATAGCATAAAGTTATTATATCGCTATACAACCTTTTCGTCAATAAAAATTATATTACTATAATGTAACAAAAAGGTTACAATCAGATTAATCATAGGTATAAAATACTTGCGTATATTACATATTTGTTATAGAATAATTATAAGTAAAGAATTGTTTGGAATTAAATTGACAAAAATAGGAGAGAGAAATGGACAGAAAAGAAAAGATACTTTCATATATGTGTTCAAAAGAATATATTCCGCTTAAATTTGCCGAATTGATGACTGTACTTGACGTACCGGCGGAAGATGAGGAAGAACTTCGCGATATATTAACCGAACTTTGTATTGAGGGTAAAATATATATGACTAAAAAAGGCAGATATATGAGCATTGAGGGAGAAAACTCAACGGTAGTAGGTAAACTTGTCTGTAATGCAAAAGGATTTTTCGGTTTTGTAATATGTGACGACGAAAACGAAAGTGACATATTTATTTCCGGTGACGATATGGGTGACGCTATAAACGGCGACAGAGTTATCGTTCATATTGACGATAACGACAATGCAAAAGGTCACCGACAAGGTCATATAACCAAGGTGCTTGAACGCGGAAACAAGGTTATTGTCGGTGTTATATATAAGGAAAAAGAACGATATTTTTATGTGCGTCCCGATAACAGAAAAATATATTCAAAAATTATTATAGCTCAATCGGACGCAATGACGGCTCAAATGGGTGACAGAGTTGCCGTACAGATTACAAGATACAGTGACAAGAAAAAGATTTTCGGTGAAGTTATAAGTGTTCTCGGACAACAGGAGTCGCTTAAAAGTTGCATTGAGGGTATTATATTAGGAAATGATATTAAGCAGGAATTTGATAAAGAAACATTAAATGAGGCTGATAAAATCCCTCAAACAGTGACGGAAAGCCAATTTGCAGGCAGAGAAGATTTAAGAGATATGATTATTTTCACCATTGACGGTGATGACGCCAGAGATTTTGATGACGCCGTATCTCTTACGTTAAAGGACAACGGAAACTATTATCTCGGTGTGCATATAGCCGATGTTTCAGAATATGTAAAAGAGGATACAGCACTTGAAAATGAGGCATACAAGCGTGGTACAAGCGTGTATTTGGCAGACAGAGTTATTCCTATGCTGCCGACAAGTCTTTCAAACGGCATCTGCAGTCTTAATCCGCAAGTGGACAGATTGACTTTGTCTGTATTTATGGAAATTACGGGTGACGGAAATGTTGTGAGCCACAAGCTTTGTAAATCGGTTATTTGCTCAAAAGAACGAATGACATATAATAATGTAAATAAAATGCTTGAAGACGGTGACGAAGAACTTTGTGAGAGATACAAGCATATTTTGCCGACATTGAAACTAATGGAGGACTTGGCACAAATATTAAAGAATAAACGTACTTTAAGAGGTGCGATACAGTTCGATTTTCCTGAAAGTCATATAGTTGTGAATGAAAACGGAGAGCCGATTGAAATAGAAAAAGAAGTACGCGGTACTTCAAACAAAATGATAGAAGAATTTATGCTTTCGGCAAATGAAACAATCGCCGAATATGCTTTTTGGTCTGAAATACCGTTTGTATACAGAAACCATGAGGCACCGACACTTGAAAAGATAATGACTTTTAATGAATTTATACTTCATTTCGGATTGTCGTTTAAGGGTAAGATTGACAGAGATACACCTATTCATCCAAAGGCTCTGCAACAAATACTCGATACAGTAAAAGATACACCGCAGGAGCGTATTGTTGCGTCAACAATGCTGCATTCACTTATGAAAGCAAAGTACAGTGAAGAAAATCTCGGTCATTTCGGACTTGCGGCAAAATATTACTGTCATTTTACTTCGCCGATAAGACGTTATCCCGATTTGGCAATACACAGAATATTAAAAGATTTTCTTGACGGCAAGGTTACGGGGAACAGAATTTCATATCTTGCAGGTTACGTTTCGGCGGCAAGCAAACATTCAAGCGATTGTGAAGTAAATGCGGAAACGGCCGAACGTGACGTTGACGATTTGATGAAAACGGCTTATATGTCATCATTTATTGGACAAACCTTTGAGGGTGTGGTTGCAAATGTGACTAATTTCGGTATGTTTGTAGAACTTGAAAATTCGGTTGAGGGTTTAATAAGAGTTGAAAATATGACCGATGATTATTATGAGTATGACGAAAAGGTAAATACGCTTACCGGCAGAAGAAAACAGAAGTCGTATACTACCGGTGATGTGGTAAATATAGTTGTTGCGAGAACTGATATTCTTTCAAGACAGATTGACTTTGTTTTAGCTAAAGACGCGGACCGTAAGTTACTTAAAAAGTTCGCAAAACCGATAGAAATTCCTAAATCGGAAAAACACGGTAAGAAGTCAAAAAGGAAAAAGAGTTTTAAGAAATACAATAAGAAGAAAAAGTAGGTTTACAAATGGAGAAATTTGAAATTATAATAACAACATTGTTCGGACTTGAATCGCTTGTCGCAAGAGAAGTACGTCGTCTTGGCTATGAAACAACTTCAGTTGAGGACGGCAGAGTTACGTTTATGGGTGATAATGAGGCTGTTTGCAGAGCAAATATGTGGATAAGAACAGGAGAGAGAGTGCTTATAAAAACTGCCGAATTTACTGCGGTCACGTTTGACGAATTGTTTGAAAAGACAAAAGCTGTTGATTGGAGTAAATGGATTGGCAAAAATGACGCTTTTCCTGTGAAAGGATATTCCTTAAAGTCAACTCTTGCAAGCGTAAGGGATTGTCAGGCAATTATAAAGAAAGCAACTGCTGAAAGTCTTTCAAATAAATACGGCATAGAATGGTTGCCGGAGGACGGCGCAAATTATCAAATACAGTTTTCAATTTTTAAAGATAAAGTTACACTTATGATAGATACATCTGGCGAGGGACTTCACAAACGCGGTTACAGACAACATTCAAATGTTGCACCACTAAAAGAAACACTTGCCGCCGCAATGGTTGAACTGAGTCATTGGAAATTTGAATATCCGCTATGTGATCCGTTTTGCGGCAGCGGTACAATTCCTATTGAAGCCGCAATGATAAAAAGAAACATTGCTCCGGGAATAAACCGAGAATTTGCGGCACAGAATTTTGCGTGGATAGATGAAGAGTTGTGGGTTAAGTCCGTTGAAGAAGCTAAAAGCTTGGAAAGAAATGTGCCGCTTGAAATTTATGCGTATGATATAGAAAACGAATATGTTGAATTGACAAATGAAAATGCCCGAATTGCAGGCGTGGGTGACTTTGTTAAAGCGGAAAAAGGTGACGCACGAAAAATTCACTTCGATATGCCGTATGGTACAATTATTTGTAATCCGCCTTACGGTGAAAGAATAGGTGAAATTAAAGAATGTGAAAAACTGTATAAGGAAATAGGCAAAAGCTTTAATGCACTTGATAAGTGGTCGTATTATATTATCGCATCAAACGAAAACTTTGAATCGCTGTTCGGAAAAAAAGCAAATAAAAAGCGTAAATTGTATAACGGTATGATTAAGTGCAATCTATATCAATTCTTCGGAGAGCGTCCGCCTAAAACCAACAAGTAAATTTATACCGATTGAAAATTTCAATCGGTATTTTTTATAATGTCACTATTTGCAAACTTTTCTCTATAATTTGCAATTCAAAACTTCTTTATAAAATTGTATAATTTAATTAATAAAAAAGTAATTGTGCGAAAGGAGTATAACTATGAAGTGCAAAAAAGTTATAAGTCTAATTACAACATTGGCAATGTGTATATCAATGTTTTCTGCTTTTTCTGTAACGTCATTTGCAGAAAATGATAATACATATTCGTGTGATTTTACATCACTTGTCAAAAATAATGCAGATACAACATACGGAACGGCTGATGATATATACGATATTGACGATTATACAAAAGCGGTTTTAACGTATACAGGAACATATGTATCGGCAGACGGAAAGGTTTACTTAAAGAGCAGTAAGGTTACAAATGCCAATTCGTCATACAGCAATGGAAGTTATGTATCATTTACTGCACCGTCAGACGGTAGTGCAATATTTACCGGCAGTGCGTTAGGTGTTTATATTGACAGCACTTATAAAGGTTATTCGGATAAAGGTACTTATGATATGAAAGCAGGAGAAACAATGTATTTGGGTTACAGAAAAGGAACTTCATATCTACAAAATATTACATTCACACCAACTGAAACTCCAAAAGAAACTGTAGCACCGACAGAGAATCCGATACAAACATCAAATCCACAGTCAACACCTAAAGCAGATGTTGAGAGAGAAGTCTTATATGAGGAGAATTTTGAAAACTGTACGGTCGGAGATAAAGCGTCGGGTAACAGTACAAGCGTTGACGGTTGGAAATCACCTGCCGGAACAGCAGAATTAAAAAGTGACAGCAATCAAACAATAAACAAATATCTTGCAGTTACTTCAGGTAAAAGCGGTACTGCACGTTCAACATACAAAGGCATAACTGAAATTAAGGATAATTTTGTCCTTGAGGCAGATATAAAGACAACAAATTATAAAACGAATGTTTCTAATTTTGAAGTTCTTGAAAAAACAGGTTCACTATATATGAATCACGGTTGTTACAGTAATGCAAAGTATGCATTTAAAATGAACAGACCGGCAAGCTTAAATAAATTTGTTATAAATAACAGTGTATCGGACAGCGGACTTTCGCTTGACAGATATGCCCAACCGACTGTTTTGACAAAAGAAATACCTGATGATTGGATTCATGTAAAAGTGATAGGCGATTTTACAAATAAAACGGCTACGGCATACATAACGTCACTTGACGGAAATACGGTATTTTATCGCGGAAGAACAAATATGTCAGATGATATAACATCATTTAGCTGTCTTGCACTATTGGCACCGTCAAGCGGAGTTGATACTTGCATTGACAATATCAAAATTTCAAAAGCACTTGATTCGGATTTAAGCGAAGTATTCCATACAGTAAAAATAAATAACAGTATTGATGAATTTTCACAGTATGTCTATGACGGTGAAAGTGTTGTAAACATACCGGATATGTCGGTATACGGCAAGTATTTTGAGGGGTGGAGTGTTGACGGTCAACTATTAAGCTCTGACGATTTAAACAAATATCAAATTACAAAAGATACAACAATCACAGCACAAATATCACAAGATTATATTGAAAATATCGCAACGGTAGAATTTAATTCATTCCCGACAGATAATATGCTTGTTATGGGACCTGATTCCGATACATATGCTGACAATGAAATTTCATTGAAGATTGTCGGTGAAAGAGGAACAAGCATAGTAACAAACCCTGATACAAGGGTAAAAGATTATAAAATTGATTGGCAGTTTGACGGTTTCAGAACACTTGGCGGCAAACCGACAGGTGAAAGCGGAACATTCCCGGGAACACAGGTGTATTGTGACAGTTACGGAAGTGTAACGGTAAACAGTGCAAATCAAAGTTCAGTCAATTTTAAACTAAAGAATACATCGGCTAACTATTACGGCATGGTAACTGCCACAGTTACATATAACGGCAAGACAATCAAGGTGTCACGCCCGTTGGTACTGTTAGCTGATACAGAGGCTAATTCTGATGTATACTTGCCAAAAGCCGGTTATACCGCAGATTACAACAATTACGAAAACGGTTTAATCGGATATACAACATCACAAAATGATATTTTAACAGGCGGTTGGTCAACAGACGGCTCTGATAAGAATAATGTTGTTTTGAAATCAGATAACGGCGGTAAATATTTGAGTCTGTCTCGTGAACTTATAGGAAACTCATCATATATTAACAATAATGTAGGGCAGATTACATCACAAACTAATTTTGAACAAGATGTGCGTTTCGGCATAGACGGAACTGTCGGTTATGTAGGCGGAAACGTGTCAGAAAGCACATCAGTTGGGTTTGAATTGTCTTTCGCAGATTCAAAATTCGGCTTGAACGGTACAGAAATCGGAGCAGGTGAAAAGAATAAGTGGTATCACATAGTTGTAACAGCCGATCCGACCGTAAAGAAATGTATAGCAAAGATATATAACTTGGATTCAAACGGCGATTATAACGGCAAAACTCCGTTAATGCAATCTGAATTGACAAACTTCAACGCAAATTACACAACAGGCAAGTACTATAGAATTACATTATCAAAAGATAAATCGAGTTCAATAGATATAAATAATGTTAAAATTCAATCGGCACAGGTTGACACAAATTCATTTAAAATAAACGGGCAGGATACAGTTAATATTCCTGCAAGCGACAGTGTAAAAGTGCCTATGACAGTATCTGCAAATATGACAGACGGTAATATTGCATTCGGTACAGCTGAATGGAAGATTGACGATGAATTTGCAGAGGGTGTTTCTGTCGAAACGGATAGCACTGATTCACATTCGGCAAATCTTGTTGTAAGCTCAACGGCGTCTGCCGGTGATATACCTGTTAAAGTGACATTGGGCGGAAAGTCCGTAACAAAGACAGTAAAACTAATCGGTACAAATGACAGTATTGCATTTATAAAATCACCTGTCGGAGTACAAATTCCAAGCAGTAACAAATATGAGGCAGTTGTTAAAAACGGAAATGCGGAAGTATTGACAGACAAGACTGTAACATACAAACTATATAATTCAGATAACACAACAGAATATACAGGCAATGATATAAAAATCGCAAGTGACGGTACATTAACAGTATCATCATCTGCAAAGCCGACAGACATCTATGTTAGAGCAACATCAACCGATTCAAACAGTAAAACGCTTGAAAAATCGGTTAAGGTAAACGTATATAATCTAAAATTCAATTTCACAACAAGTGCAAAAGACGGTTATACATCAGTAACTTCTTCAACCGAATATAAGGAAAGTCGTGGCTTTGGTATAGACGGAACTTGCATGGACGGTGAAAGCTGTATGAGCGGTCAGAATTTTGGTTTTAAACTTAACTTGACAGCAGGTGAAGTATATGAAATTACGGCAGTTTATGAGGGTACAATCAAGTGTGAAAGAGTAAATTCGTCACTTACAGGCTTTGAAAGAACTAAAAAGACATTAGAAAGTGATACATATAAGACGGCGGTATTCGGTGACGGTGTGCTGGATATTACATTCTCGGGTGACGGTAAACTATCATCATTAACAGTTGAAAAAGTAGAACGCACAGCAAACAGTAAGCCTGCATGGTGGACAATAGGCGATTCTACGGTACAGCAAAACGGAAGTTGGGCTTATACGCTTAATAATACATTGTCTGATTATCCGAAATTGTCAAATGTTATAAGTGCATTTTATAACAGCGGTCAAGCAGGACGTCAGCACCGTTCATATTACACAGAAGGTTTACTTAACAATGTCCTATGCGGTATTAAACCGGGTGACGTTGTTTCGATAAGCGGTATGGGAACAAATGATACATCTTCGACAAAAGATGAATTTAAAGAGTATAATAACATTTATATAGACGCTATCAAAGCAATGGGCGCAAAGGTAATATTGGGCAGTTACACACCGACGGGAAATTACGGCTCAACTCAAGACAAGGTTTATGACGCAGATAATGTATTGTTCAAAGGTATGAGAACAAACAGTTACGATACCGCAATCAGAGAAGTATATAACGAAAGAGCGAACGATACAAATATTATAGGCTTTGTCGATATTGGAAAAATTGCAGATAACGTTATGACAAATGATGTACGAACAGTATATAATACTGCAGTTCAAAGCGGAAAAAACGAAATTGAGGCAAGAGCAAAAGCACAGGAAAGAGCCACGGCACTTATGAGTATGTGGAAAGATTATAATCATTATTATACAGATTTCTCAAACTATATCTTACCTCAAATAACAACTCGTGTGGCACAACTTGTGACAGGTGAAAAACAAGACGATATACCTCAAGTTATAAATCTTGAAAAGCCTAAAACGAAAAGGTTAAAAATTACAGGTACAACAATAAAGAACGGTTCAATTTTAGTTGATATTGATAAAGGTTTTGAGGGCGTTGCAATCTGTGCGCTATACGATAAAGACGGACTTTTAAAGCAGGTTGTCACTGAAACAGACAATACAGCCGAAAAAACTTTGACACTTAAAATGCCTGCAACCAAAGACGGATATGCAGTAAAAGTGATGAATTGGGACAGTTTGGATAAGATGAACCCAATCGGAAAAACGCATTCGATAAAAGTAAGCAATATAGAAGATTTATCAGACGGAGATGATTCATCAGAAGAAATAACATCATCAGACGAATATATAGACGTATCAGAGCTTACTTCGTATGATAGCAATACATACAGAGTTTATAACGGTGACGGAACATACGAAAGCGTCAAGGCAGAAAACGGCAAAGTTCATAATACATCAAAATCAGAAGTGACGGTAGTGCCGGAGTATAAATTTGAATTTACCAATACTTCTTCATCAAAAGATGAATATATAAACGGATATGTAAAAGTCAATGTAAATTCTTATACAGAAGAAAAAGGTTACGGACTTGGAAACGGTGATTATCATATTAACGAAAACGGTTGCTTGCCGACAGGTGACAATACTATAAAAATAGATGTACCTGACGGCTTTTATGACATTACTGTATACAGAAAAGGCGGAGCGAGAGCAGATGTTTATAATAACGGTGTTCAGATTATAAATAATACTACATCATCGGGTTCACAAAACCGTCCGTCAGGATACGGTGTAATGTATGCACCGAGAATGGAAGTTACAGGCGGTCAGATAAATCTTGCAATCGGTAATACTTCGGGCGGAAATGAGAGAGTTGCGTCGGTTGAAGTTGTCAGAGTACCAAAAAAGTATAAAAAGCAAGTTGTTTGGATAGCGGGTGACAGTGAATCTGCAAATTACTATCCACAAAATGCAGACGGTGACGACTTGGATAACAATAAAGTTATGATGACAGGCTTCGGTATGCAGCTTGAAAAGTTCTTATCACCGACAAAATATGCGGTTGCAAACTTCGGTCAGCCGAGTGCTACTGTTAAGACTTGGTATAACGAATGTTTTGAATCGGTTAAAAAGTTAATTCAAAAAGATGATGTTTTGATTATTGACTTCGGTATTAATGATTCGGTAAGTTCATCAAATAAGATTACTATTGATGAAATGAAACAGTATATGAGTGAAATGGCGGCTATGGCGAAAGAAAAAGGCGCAGTACCTGTTCTTGTAAGCCCTGTTTACAACAGTAAATATCAGCACAAAACATATTTCACATACAGCACTTCAACAAAGATTAATGCTATAACTGAATTTGCCGAGAGTATTGGTGTGGAGTGCATAGACCTTAATAAATACACTCAATTATATGTAAATCAAGCCAAAACAGATACAAACGATACAAATTGGGCGGTTAATAATTATCAGGTAGGCGATAACCTACACTTGACACAACATTCCGCTTTGCTTGCGTCATCATTTATTGCGGCAGAATTAAAGAGTATGGGATATGAAACAACCGATTATTCATATACATATAAAGATTTATCGAGTCTTTCTGCCGACAGTGACAGTAAGGTTATCAGAGGTGAAGAAAACGGTGTGACAAGAGTTTATTCCGTTGCAGAGGCTGAAAAGTTTATAAAAGCCAATACCGAGGTTTTACCGACAACCGAAAAGAAGTGGGACTTCACAGAAAATACAACGGCGACAGAGGGTGAAAATGTACCGGTTGTGTCTGGCTCTGCGGCTTGGAACGAAACGAATCAGAATATTAAATTTAATGCAAATGTAACTGCACCGGGTACTTTGTCATTGAAATTAAACCCTGCAATAGGTAATAAGGCGAATGTTAATTTTGATTTGTATGTCGGTGCACTGGGCGGACAGATGTTTGCATACACGATTAATGACAGTGAGGGTACAAATCTTGTAAATTGCTCATTTAACGTATATAACGGTACAGGAAGTATGGTTATTGGCAGTGAAGAAATTGCTGTTGACAGTGATGTTGCATCAGCAGTATCAAAGGTAAGCGGTGACGGTATGTCATCGTCAGTAACGCAAGTGTCAAATGAGATTAATTTTGCCACTAATACAGTTACTGTAAACATAGGTTCAAAATCATTTACAGGTAAACTCACAGGAGCAGAAACAGGATTGATTTCAGATATATCGTTTAAGTCGGAGCGTTCAAAGAAAGCTGACAGAAGTATATATCTTGACAATCTTGTAGTAAGAGAATATGAAACCGATTCATCGGATACAGACGAAACTGCGTTCCCTAAGTTTAAAAGCGGAACATATACAAAAGACGGAAGTACAATGAAATACAGATATTATCTCCCTGAAAATTATGACAGTTCAGTATCGTATCCGGTAGTAATGTTCTTGCACAGCGAAACAAGAAAGGGCAACGATAATGAAAAGCAGTTGTATAACGCACAAGATTTATTTGATAAGGTTATAGAACAGGAAAGCACAAATCCTTGTATTCTTGTTGCACCGCAATGCAGTGCAGATAGTAATTGGACTGATTTGTCGGATATGATTGACGGAGTTGTAAATGATATTCAAAATCAGTATAGTGTAAACAATGAGAAAATATATATTGCAGGTTATTCAGAGGGTACAGAGGGCTGTTATAAGGTTGTCTCTGATAATCCCGATAAGTATGCAGGAATAATTGCAATAGCAGGAAAAGGCGATGCAACGTTGGCGCAGGCAATAGCAAAAAATAATACAGGTGTAATGATTTTTGCGGGTGGCGAGGACGATACGGAAATTAATGATTCTTCAAAGGCAATATATAAAGCACTTGTCGAAAACGGTGCGACGAATGTTGAATATAAAGAAATTTACGGTGAAGGTCATAATATTCTGAAGTCAGCTGCGAATACATCAGGCTTGCTTGATTGGTTGTTTGCAAAGAATTTAACAGACAATAAGACTAAAAATACAAAAACTGTTGACTTGGCTATATTTATGGGGCAGTCAAATATGGCAGGACGTGGTGAATACGCTGATGCGACAGAATGCCCGATAGGCGTAGGATATGAATTCAGAAGTGTATCAAATGCAGATATGTTATTCGGTGTATCAGAACCTTTTGGCAAGAGTGAAAACAACGATTCTATAAATGACAACGGAAGTAACGGTGTAGACAGAAGAAGTGGGGATATGGTTTCATCACTTATGAACAGCTATTATGCCGAAACAGGTGTTCCGATTGTAGGAGTCCAAGCATCAAGAGGCGGTACAAATATAGGATATTGGAATACTGCGGCACAAAAGAATGAGGCACAGTCGCGACTTACCGCCGCTAAAACCTATCTTGAAGATAACGGTTATACTGTAAATCATATCTTTATGGTTTGGTGTCAAGGCGAAGCAGACGCGGATAAAATTTATTCGGGAAGTCAGTCGGCAGCGTCATATAAGTCACAGACGCTTAATGTGTTTGAGTATATGAAAACAGTGGGCGTTACAGATATGTTCATAGTTCAAACAGGTCACTATAACGGTGACGATGATACAGACGGCAAACATGATGAGGCATATGTCACAGTACACGATGCACAAGCAGAACTTGCAAGTGAGAATGATAATGTTTATACAGTAGGTTCATTCCTTGAATTTAAGGAAAATATGAAAGACAATTATCATTTTCACCAAATCGCATATAATACAGTTGGCATAGCGGCAGGTAAAGCAATAGCAGAGATATACAATAACTAAAAAAGTATTCTTTTAGTTTTGTGTAAATACAAAATGGTATAGAAAATTTTATTTAAGCGGACGGAATTAAATTTCGTCCGCTTTTACGTTATCAAAAAAATCAGCAATCGTCAATAGCGGATTCTATCAGCAAAGAAGAACTCCAACTAAGAATGAAGCTCATATCCAATCACGACGGCGACTAATCCATTTTTCATGACGTCCATTATTGCAAGGTATAGCATTTTAAACAAACCTAAATATTTCAGGTATCCCCAAGCGGTTTGTGCACTTATCTGCACAACTAACACGATAGAAAAATTTAAAATAATACACTTTTTAAAATTTTACATCTTCTTTTCGATTTTTTCCATTGAAGATATTAATGATTTTAGTTAAAATAAAGTCAACAAATAAACAAAGAAAGGAATGAGAGAGATGTCTGAATACATTCTTGAGCTAAAAGGAATAACGAAAATATTCCCCGGAGTAAAGGCTCTTGATAATGTTCACTTTCAGTTAAAACAAGGTGAAATACATGCTCTTATGGGTGAAAACGGTGCAGGAAAATCAACATTCATAAAAGTTATCACCGGAGTACATCAAGCTGAAGAAGGTGAAATATTCATTAACGGCGAAAAAGTAGAAATAAAAAATCCTAAAGATGCACAAAAATTAAGTATTGCCGCTATTTATCAGCACGGTACGGCATATCAACATTTAAGTGTAACGGAAAACATTTTCATAGGGCACGAGAAAATGACAAAGTTCCATACAATTGATTGGAAACAAATGCACAAGGATGCAAAAGCACTTTTGGAGAGATTGGGAAGTGACATTGACCCACATTCAAGTATGGGTAATCTGACAGTTGCGGAACAACAGATAGTAGAAATTGCAAAAGCCATTTCTACAAATGCAAAAATAATCATAATGGACGAGCCTACGGCGGCTCTTTCAAAAAGAGAATGTGAGGAATTATACAGAATTACAGAACAACTTAGAGATGAAGGCTGTTCAATAATATTTATCTCGCATCGTTTTGAAGATATGTACAGACTTGCTACAAGAGTAACCGTATTTCGTGACTCACAGTACATAGGTACATGGAATGTAGATGAAATTTCAAATGAAGTATTGATTTCAAAAATGGTCGGACGTGAAATTTCTCAAATTTATCCTAAGCAAGAAGTTGAAAGAGGAGAAGAAATTTTCAGAGTTGAGGGATTATCAAGGACAGGGTACTACAAAGATGTTTCTTTTTCACTTCACAAGGGCGAAATCTTTGCTATGACAGGACTTGTCGGTGCAGGACGAACAGAAGTATGTCAAGGTATTATGGGTATTGAAAGACCCGATAAAGGAAAGGTCATTTTGGAAGGAAAAACACTTTCAATAAGACATCCGTCAGACGCTATGAAAGCAGGTATCGGATATTTGCCTGAGGACAGACAGAAACAAGGTCTGATTCTTGATTGGGGATTGGGACAAAACGTAACATTATCAACACTTGAAAAATTTACTAAGTTCACTGTTATAAACAGAAAAGCAGAACGTGAACGTTCAAAAGAACTTTTGGAAAAAGTTAAAACAAAGGCTCTTTCTGTATTTGATAAGGCGTCAAGTTTGTCAGGCGGTAATCAACAAAAGGTTATCGTAGCAAAGGTTTTAAATTCCGATTTGAAAGTAGTTATCCTTGACGAACCGACAAAGGGTGTCGATGTAGGTGCAAAAGCACAGATATATGAAATTATGTCAGAATTGGCGGCACAAGGTTTCGGAGTAATAATGATTTCTTCGGAAATGCCGGAAGTATTGGGTATGGCAGATACAATCCTTGTTATGAAAGAGGGCAGAGTATCTAAGATTTTTGCAGATGCAACAGGCGTTACTCAAGAACAAATTCTTGAGGCCGCAATGAATATGTAGGAGGTGTAATTTAATTATGAAGTTAAAAAAATTCTTTTCATCGAATATTCGTGAAATCAGCTTAATTATTGTAATGATTGCACTTTCTGTATTTATTGAAATAAGAAGTGGAGGAAACTTCTTCACACTTGAAAACATTTCCGATATGTTCACAGAAACGGCAGTTCTTGCAATTACGGCGGTAGGCATGATGATGGTAATTATCACGAGCGGTATCGACCTTTCAATCGGCTCGATAATGGCGTTGGGTGCAATGGTCGGCGGAACGATACTTAAAAATAATCAAGCAGTTCCCGGAGTGGTAATAATTTTAGTATCGATAGCAGTCGGTATCGTATGTGGTTTCATAAACGGTACATTGGTTGCTAAACTGAAAATATTACCTATTATCGCAACACTCGGTATGATGAATATATATCGCGGACTTACATATTTAGTTGCTAACGGAAGTTGGGTAAAACAACAGGAAATGGGTACAAAGTTTCTGTCAATCGCGACAGGAAAGTTTCTTGGTATAAATAATCTTATAGTTGTAGCAATAGTTGTTTATATAATTGCCGCATTCTTCCTAAATAAAACCCGTACGGGCAGAAAGATTTATGCGGTAGGAAACAGTGAAGAAAGTGCAAGAGTTTCGGGTATCAAAACAGATCGAACATTAATTATGGTTTATACTATATTAGGTGCGGTAGCCGGCTTAGGCGGTATACTTTATGTATGTAAATACGGAGTTGCTCAAGGTGAAACTTGTACCGGATACGAAATGAATGTAATCGCAGCTTGCGTACTTGGCGGTGTAAGCATTAATGGCGGTACAGGCAGAGTACAAGGCGTATTGTTGGGTGCTGTATTACTTGGTATTCTTAACAACGCAATGCCGCTTATCCATGTATCTTCATTCTGGCAAGAGGCAATTCGCGGTTTGATTATACTTCTTTCAATTATAGCAAACTCGTTAATTCAAAGAAACGTTGAAATGAAAGCATTGAGAAGGAGGAATATCTGATGGCTAAAGAGTATGTAAAACAGGCTGTAAGCAGTGACGGTACAAGAACAATATCAGCCCAAAGAGGATTTTCTTGGCAGAGATTTCTTTTTCAATGGGAGTGGATGCTTGTATTAATGCTTATATTGGTAAATGTATTTAATATATCCGCGTCACCGTATTATGCACATGCAAAATCAATTTTAAATGCAACCCGTGACTTCTTGGATAAAGCAATAGTAGTATTTCCGATGGCATTCGTATTAATGCTCGGTGAAATCGACATCAGTGTTGCGTCAATTATGGCTCTTTCAGCAACAATTATGGGTGTTGCGTTTGACGCAGGAGTTCCGATGATTGAAGCAATCGGTCTTGCACTTGTCACAGGCACTGTATGTGGTTTGATTAACGGAATCATCCTCGTAAAATTCCCTGAATTGTCAAGTATGATTGTAACACTTGCAACTCAGATAATATTCAGAGGAATAGCACAGATTATTTTGGAAACTAATTCGGTCGGAGGATTCCCGAGTTGGTTTACAAAAATCGCGGCAGGCAAAATCGACGAAATGGTTCCGTATGCCTTGATATTTGTTATATTTGAGGCTTTATTCTTCGCATATCTTCTTCACTATACAAAATTCGGCAGAAGATGTTATGCAATGGGTAATTCAACAACCGTTGCAAAGTTTTCAGGTGTAAAAACAGGTAAAATTAAAGTTATCGTTTATACAATGACAGGTTTACTTTCGGCAGTTGCCGCAATTTATCTTGCATCAAAAATGTCAAGTGTTCGTCCCGACGTTGCAAAAGGATATGAACTTGATATTATAGCAATGGCTGTACTTGGCGGAGTATCAACTTCGGGCGGTAAAGGAAGAATACTTGGTGCAACACTTGCTATTATGGTAATCGGTTATCTAAGATATGGTCTTGGTCTAATCAACGCATCAAGCCAGATTATTATGATAGTTGTAGGTTTACTATTGATAATTGCAGTTGCAATTCCAAGTTTCAGAGATAGTATCGGTAATATGAATTGGTTCAAAAAACTTAAAGCAATGGCGACAAAGTCGCAAAAATAACTTAGTATCAATCGGAGTAGGAAACTCCGAAAAATAAAGGAAAACTTTAAAATAAGAAAGGTAGGTTTTAAACATGAAAGCAAGAAAACTATTGGCATTAGGTCTAACGGCAATAATCGGAGCAACTATGATGGCAGGTTGCGGAGGTGGTGGCGGAAGCACAACATCTCAAAGTTCAGATGGCTCATCGGCAAGCGGTACATACGCATTTGTGGCGAAAGACGTACAAAATCCTTATATGCAGAAAGTATATGACGGTTTTGAAAAGGCTTGTAAAGAAATCGGAGCAGAACCACTTTACAAAGGCCCTGAAGCAGCCACACCGGAAAAGCAGATTGAAATTATCAATCAGCTTGTAGCACAAAACGTTGCGGGTATCGCTATTGCAGCTAACGATGCAGACGCATTGCAACCTGCATTGACAGAAGCTATGGACGCAGGTATTAAGGTTATTTCGCTTGACAGTGCTGTAAATAAAGATTCAAGACAAACTCATATTCAACAAGCCGATCCTGAAAAAATCGGCAGAGGACTAATTCAAGCGGCTTATGAAATGGTAGACGGTAACGGCGGTATCGCTGTATTGTCTGCAACAGCACAAGCTACAAACCAAAATCTATGGATTGAATGGATGAAGAAAGAATTGGAAGAAAATCCTGAAAAGTATGCAAATACACCACTTATAAAAGTTGCATACGGTGACGATGACCCAACAAAGTCAACATCAGAAACACAAGCACTTTTGACAGATTCATCTATTAAAGTTATCATTGCTCCGACAACTGTAGGTATGCTTGCCGCAGGTAAGGTATTGCAAGATAAACAGTCAGATGTAAAACTAACAGGTCTTGGCTTGCCGTCGGAAATGGCTCCGTTTATCGAAGATGGTACTTGTCCTTGGATGTATCTATGGAATCCTGTTGATATAGGTTATTTGTCAGGTTACACAATGGATGCACTTGTAAAAGGCACAATTACAGGTGATGTAGGCGGTTCATTTAATGCCGGTGACCTTGGTGAAAAGAAGATTACAGAAGCTGCAGATGGTGGTACAGAAGTAATGCTTGGTGATCCATTCAAATTTGATACAGAAAACATTGCTGAGTGGAAAGAAGTTTATTGATTTTAGTTAATTACTGATTAATTGTATTATTTCCCCCCTAAAAAAATGTCTCTTTATTAAAAGGGACATTTTTTCGTTGACAAATATAATGCCGATAGAGTATAATTAATATGTTAATATAGTACAATATATTGATTGTACATTTCTATGATTTGTAGTTTTTTACTAAATGTAATAAAAACGGAGTTTGATATGAAAAAACATTCAAGACTTGTTGAAAGAGTTGTCAGACCATATTTGATTTTTATAGCTTTGATTTTAGCTGCGGCAATGATTGTAATGTACTTTTCTGTTGTGACAAAACTTAATTATGAGGCAGAAAATGCAGGAACAAAAATTGCGGAAACCATGGCTCGACAGGTAGACACATACATAGAAGAAATAGACGTACTTGCACAACAAGTGAAACGTCAACCTCGTATAATAAATATTTTTTATAACCTTAACAATACCAAAAATGATAAAAGTAATTTTTTCAATGATAACGTTTTGCTTGGAATTGATGTTTCATCTATCCTTAACGGATTGATTACTGATCGAAACGGTAATTTCAATATATCGGTCTATAACGGATACGGTGATTTTGTATCAAATCAAAATTACTTCATTGATAAAAAGAAATTTCAAAGCACTATGGAAAATATAAATTATGCCATAGAGTTAAATCAAATCGAAGAAAACGACGATAAAATAATAACCGCACCATCGGAAAATCCTTGGACGGAAAGTACAAGAGAATTTATAACTTTAAAAAAGAGTCTAAAAAATGATTATTCCGATACTGTTTGCGGTATAATTGAGGTTAGAGCAAGCGTGGACAGACTTGAACAAATGCTGCATACGGAAGATAATGCCGAGATTTTAATTTGTGACCGTTCAAACGGAAAAATTATATATCCGACCGTATATACAGAAAGAGAAAGAAGCGAGTATTCTTCGGCATTTGTCAATAATGCAAACTGGGAAATAATGATACGAACATCCGTGGCAAATACAAAGACAAATATAATATTTATTTTATCGATTTTTGTGGCTTTGTATGCAATATTATTAGTGTTTGTCTTCTTGATAAGCCGAACTATCGGAAAAGAAGTTATAAAACCGATTTCACAATTAGCAAAGCACGTTTGCAAAATTGACGCACCGGATGATAAAATGGCTCACATCAACGATGATGCTATTGATGAAATAAAAGAGCTTGAGGACAGTTTTGAAAAAATGCTTGAAAGAATGAATAGTTCGATTATTCAAGAGAAAAAGGCATATGCACTTGCTTTGCAGGCTCAAATGAATCCTCATTTTCTGTACAATATGTTGGCGGTAATCAGTTCTGCCGGAAGTGAGGCGGGCTGTGACAGTGTTTCCACAATGTGCGTCGAATTGTCTGATATGCTTAGATACGTTGCAGCATATCAAAAAGTTACTGTACCGCTTAAAGAAGAAATACTCCATACAAAAAATTATCTTGCATTGATGAAATCAAGATATGAGGATTATTTTTCTTATAAGATTGATGTTTCAGACGATTTGATGAACATTCCGGTGCCAAAATTGTTTATACAACCGCTTGCAGAAAACTGTTTTATACATGCTTTTAAAGAAAAAGAGCCACCATGGAATATTGATATAAAGATGATAGGCACGAAAGATAGGTGGGAACTTATCATAAAGGATAACGGTTCGGGAATATCCGAAGAAAGAATTGCCGAAATAAAAGACAAAATAGATAAAGCATTAAATGAAAGACAAGTGGGGAATATCGGCGGATTGGGTATTGTAAATACAATAGTCCGTCTTACTATGACGCACAACAAAAATCTCAAATACGATATATATAACGATAACGGTATGGAAATAAAAATTGTTGCGGGGGAGTAAAAATATGTTTAAAGTGCTTATTGCTGAGGACGAGCCTCCGATTATGCGAATGATTAAATCAACTTTAGAATCGGTTGATTCTGATTTTTGTGTTAAAGAATGTTGCATAAACGGTAAGAGTGCCGTAGAAAAATTGAAAAATGAAGATTTTGATATTGTTATTACAGATATTAAAATGCCTATAATGACAGGAATTGAACTTGCCGGTTGGATTTATCAGAATAAACCCGATACAAAAGTTATAATCGTAAGCGGATATTCTGATTTTGAATATGCAAGGAAAGCATTGGAATATAAGGTGTTTGATTATTTGTTAAAGCCAATATCAAAAGATAAGGTAAGTGAGCTTACGGCAAGGATAAAAAGTGAGATAGGCAGTAAAAGTAAAATGTCAGACGATAATAATACAATAGTAGTTCTTGCGTGTGCCGGAGCATATTTATTGTACGGTTCGGAAGTTCTTCTTCCCGGTGAACGTTTTTGGTCCGATTCGGGAATTGATACTTTTATGGATAATCTGCTTACACCGTCGGAAGAATATATTTTCTTTAACAGTAATATGCTTTCTGAACGGCTTATGGTTATCACTGCCGAAACAGAAGAAAGGCAAGAGGAATTAATACACAAAATTTATGATGGATTTTCAAGCAAAAATCTTCCTGTAACTATTGTTTATCAAAAAGGAGTTTTATTTAAGGATACAGGAAAGTATTTCAGCAAACTGCGAGAACAACTCATAAAGCACCTTATCTTAAATAAATCACAATTATTGTGTTGTAATTCTACATCGGAAAGTTACGAAGATATATCACAGCCGTATTCTAAATCGGACGTTGACAGTATAGTGTTTGCAATAAAAAATAAAAGTGATGATTTAAAGAATAAATTGACGACAGTTCTGGATAATATGATGTCATCTGAATGTACACAAGAAGAAATAAACGGATTTTTAAATATAATCTTAGATACTTATACGTTAAATTATCCAAAGCTTATGAAGCGAAAAAATACAAGTGTAAAAAAAGAATTCGTCAATGCACTTGCAAGCTTTGTTTCATATGAGGCATTTGTAGATGATATTATATCAATATTGTCGTCATTGAGAACTGATAAACGTGATCCGGACAGATATGAACAACTTGCAAATGAAGTGGAAGAATATCTGATTAATAATTATAATAAAAACATTACAAGTGATGTTTTGTCAAAAGAATTTGGCTTTGTACCAAGTTATATAAGTCGATTGTTTAAACGACAAAAAGGTGTGTCACCCAATGAATATGTGACAAAATACAGAATTGAAAAAGCAAAAAAATTAATCGAAGAAAATAATGACTTAAGAATCAAAGACATCGCCGATGCAGTCGGCTTTAAAGAGGCATACTATTTTTCAAAAACATTCAAACGTGAAACAGGTATGTGGCCGACTGAGTATTCAGCAAGAGATAAATAATTTAATTGAAAGAGAGTGATACAAATGACAATTATACCGATATTCAAAAAATGTCCTGTTTGCGGTAAAAAATATGTATGGAATCCCGATATAGGCAAAACTATATGCCCACATTGTCACGGATTGGGTAAAGTTAAAAAGCCAACAAATAAATAATAATGTCTTATAGGGAGTGTGACTGTTATGAAAATATTGAATTTCGGCTCGTGTAATATTGATTTTGTATATAAATTAGACCATATCGTCACAATAGGAGAAACAGAAACAAGTAATTCAATGCAAGTATTTCCGGGTGGAAAAGGTCTTAACCAATCAGTCGCTTTAGCTAAGGCCGGTATGGAAGTATATCATGCAGGTTGTATCGGAACTGACGGAGAAATGCTTACAGATGTTTTAGAGTCAAACGGTGTCGATATATCTAATATAAAAAAAGTAGACGAAAAAACAGGACACGCTATTATTCAAGTAAGCAACAAAGGTGATAATTCGATTTTTCTTTATTCTGGCTCAAATGCAAAAATAACTGAAGAATTTGTTGATGAAGTGCTTGATAAATTTCAAAAAGGCGATATGCTTTTGCTTCAAAATGAAATAAATAAAATAGACTATATCATAGAAAAAGCATACAAAAAAGGAATGTGTATAATATTTAATCCTTCACCGTATAACGATGAAATAAAAAATCTTGATTTTAATATGCTTTCCTATATAATTATCAACGAAGTGGAAATGTCGGAGCTTACCCAATGTGATAATCCCAAGGACGGTTTAAAATATTTTGCAAAGAATTATCCAAAACTTAAAATCATTATTACTCTCGGAAGTGAAGGAAGTATATATAGTGATACCGAAAAAGTCGTTTTTCAGCCGCCATTTAAGGTTAATGCCATTGATACAACTGCCGCGGGAGATACATTTACAGGATACTTTTTTGCACAAACAGCAATGGGGAACACTGTTGAAAAATCCTTAAAAATTGCGTCAGTTGCATCAGCTATTGCAGTATCAAGAAAAGGTGCGTCTGTATCTATACCTATGTTAAACAAAGTTTTAGCGGCTGAAAATTCATTTCAAAGTTCTTAATCACATTTACCGCAATCACAACAACCGTTGCAAATTAGTTTACTTCCGCAATGTTCGCAATTTTTGCGATAGTGGGGGACATATAATTCATTTTCAGGTATATCAAAGCCGAAATTATCACACAACTTAAATTTAATCGGTTTACCGACGTAATTCATACCTGATTTGTAAGCCATTTTACTTTGGGTGGATTTTTTCGGTATATGATATTTTTTACCGTCTTTTATAAAATAAGTACCCGTTTCAATAAAGCAAAATGTGACATTATGCAATACACATTCTTGACGCAATGATTTAACCCAATCAAAATTACAAGGACGTGAGCCGTCGTAATTTTCACCGCCACATACTACACGCTCTACCTGACTGCTTTGCAGATATTTTTCGATACTGATAGGACCGATAAATGGAGCACACATTATTCCTTTGTGTTTAAACGGTAAATCAAGTAATAGCGGAATACGTTCATCGGCACGTTTTTGATTTTCGGCGGTAACATTAAAAAATACATTTTCCCAACCGTTGCCCCAATCTGACGGAAGGCATTTATGCACTCTCTCGGGACGTTTTGTAAGCAAATAAAATTTTACGTCACTGCGTTGCTTTATAATATCCCATACTTCTTCACGCCACTTGTCAGCCTCTTCTAAAAAGAAATCTGACGTCATACATACGCGAATAAGCTCACCGCTCTGCACTTTATAATTGCCGTAACGGTCTTTTTGCAGAGGATAGTCAAATCCTGATTTTGTTTTATAAATATCCGAGCCGCTTTTGTCACGAACACGGTCTAAAAAATACATATAGCAATTTTGGCAACCCTCACTGCATTTCACGCAACCGTGCCACGGATTCCATATATCGTGCATTATATCACTTCCTTGACATCTTTTATAACTTTATAAATATCTTCATCTAAACATATTGATTGTTTTTCTATTTCCTCTGGGCATACCGACTCGCCTTTATTAATGCAGACGTATATTGAATTTTTGTTGCCCGATACTATTCTCCAAAACGGATATTTTATAATTGCGGGTGTGTTGTAGCCTACACCTAATTCCAAGAATACAATATTTTGACCTTTTCTTGTTCGTAAAAAATTGTCATATCTCTCCGCCGCATTATGCCAGCCTTCATCTTTCTGAAAACAATGGCCCACGTTAGTGGTAATAACAAAATAATCTTTACCGTTTACCAAACTCAAAATCATATCATATAAATTATTCGGTATATCCATATAGCGGTTGATGTAGATGTATCTGCTCCAATACGCCCAGTATTCTTCAAGTGTTTCAAATGGGTAAAATCCGCCCGAATACATATCTGTAAAGCCGTATTTCTGCTTAAAATCAGAAAAATGTTTTTCAAAGCGTTCGCCTGCATAAGTAAAACCAGCCGCAGTTGAAAGCCCTGCACCCGCGCCGATTACAACAGCATCGGCTTTATCAAGTTTTTCTTTCAAATGAATTATCTCATCTGAGTAATTTTTCATAGATTTTTTTGTCGGTATCCTTAAAAACATTAAAAATCACCCTTTCCAATTCAGAATGTTTCAAATAGTCTTTCGCTGTTTCAACGGCTATTTGTGCGGCAATATCATTTGGAAAATGAAATTCACCTGTTGATATACAACAAAAAGCTATTGATTTTACACCGTTAGATTCAGCCAACTCAAGACAAGAACGATAACAACTTGCCAAAAGTTTGCGGTGTTCATCGGTAAGATGTCCGTATACAATAGGACCGACCGTATGAAGAATGTAATCACAAGGCAAGTTGTATGATTTTGTTATCTTCGCAGCACCGGTCTGTTCCTTGTGACCTTGTAGCTTCATAATGCGATTACATTCCAATCTAAGCTGAACACCCGAAAACGTATGAATTGCATTATCAATACACTTGTGGCAAGGCACAAAGCAACCGAGCATTGCACTGTTTGCGGCATTTACTATTGCACCGCATTTTAATGTTGTTATATCGCCTTGCCAAAGGTATAATTTGTTTGATATTGCTTGTAAATCATATGCGTCGGTTATGTTAATTTCCGTCAATCGTTCTTGCAAATAATCATCTTGTAGCTTTATAAATTCGTTACTAATTTGTTTCGGTTCTCTGACGTTTACAAGAGAACGGAATAAATTAAATTTTTCTTCGGAATCTTTTGGGATAACTATATTGCTATATCTGTTGTCCTCACTTATCAGATGATTAATAAGAAAATCAAGTCTTTCATTCTGTGTCATATTACCACCTCTGAAATGATTATAACGTGTTTTTGTTATTATAACAAGTAGGCACTTTTAAGTAACTATCAAAAAAGTCTTTACCGTATGGCAAAGACTTTTTGAATTTACTGTGCTTTATAGAATTTTAATTTAACAAGACCATTGTAAATTTTTGTACCCATAGGAAGCTGTTTGATTTCGTCTTCTGAAAGAATTTTTAGCATAAACACCGTAAAGAAATATACAACCGCCGCAATCGCTATTGCAATTACAGTGGAAATCAAATTACCTATAAATCCAGATGGGCATACAAGCATTGAAAGCTTATAAACACCGACTGCAACAACGCCCATAACAACACCTGCTATAATCGGTTTTACGATATATTTCATTGGCTTGATGTTAAGTTTGCAGTTCTTTGCAAGAACAACAAAGCATATTGCACATGATATGAACTGACAAGCAATAGAGCTTATTGCCGCACCGTAAATATTGATTGACGGTATTCTTATAAGTACAATATTTAATACAATTTTCGCTATACATCCAAACAACAAGCTGATTGCAGGAACATAAACTTTTCCAAGCCCTTGAAGCGAACCTGTCATAGTTTGTGCAAGTGCCGCAAATATAAGCGATACCGAAACAAGCTGTAAAAGCTCAAAACCGCTCGAAGTGCTGAAATACAATATTTTATAAATCGGCTCAGCAAGAGTTATCAAACCTATTGCGCAAGGCAAGATAATTAATATTGAAATAAGCAATGAATAGTTTATCTTTGAAGAGGCCTCTTTATAATCTTTTACCGCCAACGCACCTGCGATTGACGGAACAAGAACTGTTGCAAAAGCGAAGTTTACCGCCAAAGGCATATTGTAAAGTGTATCACTCTTTGATAGAAGTCCCGATAATCTTGCAATTTCCTGATTAAGTTGCTCGGCGGTCGGATTTATAATATCGCCGACGTTGCCATGTGCCGGAATTAATGATGCAAATGCAACTTCAATACCACGACTTATTGTTGCTGTGTCGATAACTCTGTTTATAGCTGTAATGATAGAGCCAAGTGAAATCGGAATACTTATCATAAGAATACTCATCATAAGATGTCTGCCTGAAATCTTAATTGTTTCGCCTTTTGATTCTTCAATATGCTCCTTGATACCGCTTTTACGTTTACAATAGAAGTATACTAAGTAAAGCATACTAAGCGCAGTTGCAACAGATGTTGCAAAGTTAGCCCAAGATGCCATAATTGCAGGTGCAAGACCGATTGAAAGGTATACAAACACAATAGTAAGTGTACATTTTAAAATCTGTTCAAGTACCTGTGAATTACTTGTTGCTTTCATATTCTTCATACCTGTGAAATATCCTCTGATTACGGAAGATACACAAACGAAGAACAGTGACGGTGCAAGCGCACGCATTACATATTGAGAGCCGTCAATTTTAATTATATGCTGTGCAAAAATATCCGCACCAAAGAACAGAACCGCAGTCGTTACAAGACCTATTATTGAGAACAGCAATAAAGCCGTTTTGAAAATCTTATGTGCACCTTTGTAATCGTCAAGTGCAACACGTTCGGAAACCATTTTTGAAATTGCATTAGGTATTCCGACAGATGAAATTGCAAGCAGTAGGGTATAAATCTGAAATCCTACATTATAGAATCCCAGTCCCTCGTCACCGAAACCGTCAATGTTTGTTATTACAATTCTGTAAACCATACCAAGAACTTTTACAAGCACTTGTGAAATAAGAATTATAGTAACATTATTCATAAACGATTGAGTGTTTTCTTTGTTTTGTTTACTCATTATATTCCTCCTAATTTAATGTTCACATTGTCATATTATAAAACTAAATACGGATTTAATCAAGTATTGTCATAAAAAAATAAAGTAATTGTATAGAAATAAGTCAAAAATCGGCATTTTGACTTGACACAAAGCTGATATAAGGGTAAAATATAATAAGTATGTAAATTTATATGGAGGAATAGACATGGATACAATGCAAGGTTTAAAACGTACTCACTATTGCGGAGATGTTGAAGGAATCGGCAATGAAGTTGTAGTAGGCGGTTATGTACAAAAAGTAAGAGATTTGGGAAATCTTATTTTTATAGATTTAAGGGACAGAACAGGTATAGTTCAGCTTGCTTTTGATGATTCGACAGACAGAGAAATATTTGAAAAAGCGTCTGATTGCCACAGCGAATATGTACTTATGGCAAAAGGTGTTGTTCGTGAAAGAGAAAGCAAGAATACAGCAATTAAAACAGGTAATATTGAAATTGACGTAAAAGATTTGAGAGTGTTGGCAAAGGCTCAGACACCTCCTTTTGAAATTGTTGACGATACTAACGTAAACGAAGAATTAAGATTGAAATATCGTTATCTTGACCTTAGAAGAAAGGTTTTACAGGATAACTTGATTATGAGAAGTAAGATTGCAAAAGTTGCAAGAGATTATTACTATGAAAACGGCTTTATAGAAATCGAAACACCGATGATGATTAAGTCAACTCCTGAGGGTGCAAGAGATTACCTTGTTCCGTCAAGAGTGCATCACGGAAAGTTTTACGCACTTCCGCAGTCACCTCAAATGTACAAGCAGCTTTTGATGATTGCAGGATTTGACAGATATATTCAGCTTGCAAGATGTTTTAGAGATGAAGACTTAAGAGCAGACAGACAGCCGGAATTTACGCAAATTGACCTTGAGATGTCATTCGTTGATGTTGAGGATATTCTTGAAATGAACGAAGGCTTTATACAAAGATTGTTTAAGGAAGTTCTTGGTGTTGACGTAGAATTACCACTTCCAAGACTTACTTATAAAGACGCTATGGAACGTTACGGTTCAGATAAGCCTGATACTCGTTTCGGTATGGAAATATGCGATATTTCAGAACTTGTTAAGAATTGCGGTTTTGGCGTGTTTACTTCGGCTATCGAAAACGGCGGCTCGGTAAGAGCAATCGTTGCAAAAGACGCCGCAAAGACGCTTACAAGAAAAGAAATCGACAAGCTTACAGAATACGTTAAGGGAATAGGCGCAAAAGGGCTTGCTTTTGTTCGTTGGGTTGATGATGAACCGACTTGTGCATTTGCAAAATTCTTGGGTGAAGGCGAACTTGACGCAATATTAAATAAAGTAGGCGCTCAAAAGGGTGACGTTGTACTTATCGTTGCAGATAAGAATAAAGTAACACTTCCTGTACTTGGCGCACTTAGATTAAAGGTTGCAAAGCAGCTTGATATAATTCCTGAAGGATTTAACTTCCTTTGGATTACTGAATTCCCATTCTTTGAATATGACGAAGATACAGATTCGTGGCTTGCTATGCACCATCCGTTTACAATGCCTATGGACGAGTGTATTCAATATCTTGATACTGATCCGGGTAAAGTTACGGCTAAGGCATATGACCTTGTCCTTAACGGTACAGAACTTTCAAGTGGTTCAATCAGAATTACAGATTACGAACTTCAACAAAAAATGTTCCAGGCACTTGGACTTTCTGATGAAGAAATCGAGGCTAAATTTGGTTTCCTTGTAGAGGCATATAAATACGGTGCCGCACCTCACGGCGGTATGGGTATCGGTCTTGACAGACTTGCAATGATTATGACAGGTAATGACAGTCTTAGAGATGTAACAGCATTCCCTAAGGTACAAAATGCGTCAGAACTTATGTCGGGAGCTCCTAATGTTGTTGACGAAGAACAATTACAGGAACTTTCGATAAGCATAATACCTGAAAAGAAAGAAAATTAATAATGTGTTCATAATAATTTAATAAGGTTATTGTATAATAACCTTAAAATAGGAGTCGAATTTTTAGCTTCTAAGACCGTCGATAAATTGTCCGGAACGTGCAGAAGTATTATTCAAATTTGTATGATTTAATTTATCAAAAAAATAGCAGGCAAGCCTATATTGATAGGCTTGCCTATGCACTTTTTGAAAAAATAAACTCTGCCGTACAAATGTACGCTGACGAGTTCGTTTTTTCAAAATACGAACTGATTTCTCGGCAGTCTGCAAATTAATCTGTGAAACGGAGAGTTTTAAGTGATTACTATTTCAAACTTAACAAAAAAATACGGTGATAAATATGCACTCGACAATATTAGTTTTAATGTAAAAAAGGGTGAAGTTCTTGGATTTTTAGGTCCTAATGGTGCGGGAAAATCAACAACTATGAATATTATCACCGGATATATTTCATATACAGACGGCTCTGTTAATATTGACGGCTATGATATTTTAGAAAATCCTATTGAAGTGAAAAAGAAAATAGGATACTTGCCTGAAATACCACCCCTTTATCTTGATATGGTAGTGTGGGATTATCTTGAATTTGTATATGAATTGAAGAAAATCAAGACCGAGGATGAAAAGAGTCATATACAGCAAGTTATTGATATGGTGAAGATTGATAATGTTAAAAACAGAAAAATTGCCAATTTGTCAAAAGGCTATCGTCAAAGAGTGGGACTTGCAGGTGCTTTAATCGGTGAGCCCGAAATTCTTATACTTGACGAACCGACAGTTGGTCTTGATCCTAAGCAGATTATCGAAATAAGAAATGTTATTAAGGAACTCGGAAAAGAAAAGACTGTAATTTTAAGTTCGCATATATTAAGCGAAATAAGTGCAGTCTGTGACAGAGTAATTATTATAAATAAAGGCAAATTTGTTGCAGAAGATACACCGAAAAATCTTTCGGATAAGCTTGGTGATAATAAAAAAATGTTGTTCAGAATATCAGGCGATAGGGAAAAAGCCGAAAATATCCTAAATTCATTTGACGGCATATCAAATGTAACCTGTGTTTCATCTGAAAATGATTCGTATGATTTTGAATTTGATAACGCAATGGCGGCAGAAGAAAAGAAAAAAATGTTCTTTGCATTCGCGGAAAATGAAATACCGATATTAATGCAAAAAGAAATCGAGCCGTCTTTGGAGGATATATTCTTAAAACTTACTGACAATACGTCAGAAAAGGAGGAAAATACAAATGAAAGCGATATTTAACAGAGAATTCAATTCGTATTTTACATCAATGCTCGGTTATGTATTTTTAACTATTTTTCTTCTTTTAACAGGAGTAATGTTCTATGTTGTAAATATCAGATTTATGACTGCAAGAATGACTAATTTCTTTTCAATCGTCAATAACTGGGCGTTGTTCTTGTTGCCGTTATTGACAATGAGATTGTTCTCAGAGGACAGAAAGCAAAAGACAGACCAATTATTACTGACCGCACCTATATCTACAAAAGAAATAGTTTTCGGTAAGTATCTTGCGGCATTTGGAATATTTATGGTAGGTGTGCTTATAACACTTATTTATCCTGTTATATTAGCGTTTACGGGTAATTTGCCGATTCCGGAAACAATAAGCTGTTATGTCGGCTTTATACTGCTATGTTCGGCAATACTTGCTATCGGTGCGTTTATGTCATCTATTACGGAAAGTCAGATTGTCGCTGCAGTTGCCACTTACGGTGTATTGATTTTTACATTGCTTTTAGGCTCGGTTGCGTCAAACGTTTCAAACGAAATAATTGTAAAAATTCTTTTGTGGTTATCGCCTGTACAAAGATTTTCGGATTTTACTCTCGGAATCCTTAACTTTGAACCGATAATTTATTATTTAAGCATCACCGGTCTGTTCTTATTCTTTACCGTTATGGTATTTGAAAGACGCAGAATGAGATAGGAGGATATGTAATGAATAACGTAAAAAAATATAAATTTGTATCTTCCGTTGCTATTGCAATAGCGGTTGTTTTGGTTATTGTTGTAAACGTATTTGTCAGCGTGCTTAACAACAAATTACCTTTAAAAATCGACCTTACGTCAAATAAAATGTACGAACTTTCAGATAAAACAAAAGAGTATCTTAAAAATTATGATACTCCTGTTGATATATATATTCTTGCCGGTGAATCGGAACAAGACGGAAATATTCGTACGGTGCTTGATAAATATGCCACCGCAAATAAAAATATCAATGTTACAAATATTAATATGACATCTAACCCGACTTTTGGCAAGAAATACATTACTGACGGCAAAAGTCTGCAATCAAATTCTGTCATTGTTGACGGCGGAGATAAGTTTAAAACATATACTATGACTGAATTGTACGGAGTAAATGCACAAACAGGACAGTATACATCACTTAATGTTGAAAATAAAATAACTTCGGCACTAAAGTATGTATCAAGCGAAACACGACAAAAGGCATACCTAATAAAAGGACATAATGAGATAGCTGTTGACGGTGCAAAAACTAAACTTGAATCAGAAAACTTTGAAGTCGGAGAAGTTAATACATTGACCGATGATATACCGTCAGACGCAAATATGTTGATTGTTGCAAAACCGACGGCCGATTTTTCAAAAGAAGAAATCACAAAACTTGATTCTTATTTGCAAAAAGGCGGTAATATACAAGTTTATCTTGATGTCGATTCAAAAAATCTTACTAACTTGTATGACTATCTAAAATCATCATGGGGCATAGGTGTAAGCGATAACCTTGTAATCGAAACAGACACATCAAAATCCGTTTCGTTGAGCGGAAGTTCGATGAGTCTTGTCGTGCCGAATGTAAAATCATATGAATTTACCGACAGTATAATAGACAATCAAAGAACTTTGGCATATTTCCCATATTCAAGATTGATAACTCAAGAATTTGAATCAAATGGCGATATATCTGTTACACCTGTTTTGACAAGTTCAGAAAAAGCATACACGACTTCAAATTATGAAAATGTTTCAAAAGTAGGCGGCGAGCAGGACGGTGAATATCCGGTCAGCGAACTTTCGGTAGATGCCAAACACGCCTCATCGGTTTATGTATCGGGAAATACTATGCTTTTAACCATAGACGAAACAACACTTACAAATAATTACGGACTTGCAAACTATGATTATTTTATGAATTTGACCAACTTTATGATAGGTAACGAAGAAAGCTTTACTGTAGATGAAAAAACACTTGTAAACAATGTTATTACATTATCTGATTTAGGTCAAAAAATTATTTTTGCATTTGTTGTAATTATAATACCGATTACCGTATTAATAATCGGACTTGTAATTTGGATAAAAAGGAGAAATCTATGAGTAAAACAACGAAAAGCATAATTATAGCCGCGTCAGTGATTATAGTGCTTATTGTCGGAACGATTGTTATAAGTAATATTGACACGTCAAAAGATAATAATGTTGATACAACCGATGATTTATACAGTATCTATTCAGCTGATACAACCGATATTTTATCTGTAAAGGCAGAGAGTGAAAACGGTACAATTACAGTAAAAAGTATAGGCGATTCGGAATGGTCCGTAAATGATATGGATGCGTCTGAAATAGATTCTTCAAAAGCCGGTGCGCTTGTCGGTACAATTTCAACATTGTCATCAAAAAACAAGATTGAAGAAAATCCGGTTGATTTATCACAATACGGACTTGACAATCCGCAAGTCACTGTTACAGTTGAAAAGAAAAACGGTCAGATTGATAAAATGATTATCGGCGATTTAAGTCCGACACTCGGAGAATATTTTGTGATGAAAGACGGCGATAATACTGTCTATACAATGTATGATTTTAAAGTTGATACTTTAAAAAAGCCTATCAGCTATTATAAAGAATTCAATCGTTTCAACATTAATATTGACAATATTAATGACATTAAAATTGTCCGCAGTGATGAAACTATTGAAATCAGAATATTAAGCAATATAAATAACAACACAAATAATGTATGGGAAATGGTACAGCCGTATCAGAGTGGTGCCAATGATGACTATATCGATAACAAAATACTTGCTCCTATAGAGGAAATTTCACTTACTACACCGATTGAAAATGCTGACGGCGGTTTCAGTGAAAAGTCGCCTGTTTTAATGATAACCGTTAAGCCTTACGACAATTCAACAGGCAAATACGGCGAAGAATATACCGAAACACTTACAATAGGTCGCACAGAAGGTGATATGACTTATGTAAAATATAAGGAACAGGTATTTAAAGTTTCATCGGACATTATATCTTTTGCGAATGACTCGTCATACAACATTGTAAGTAAATTGCAGGCACTTGTTGATATTTCGGAAGTTAAGAGTGTAACGGTAGAGTATAACGGAGCAGAACATACGATTGACATAACTCATAACGATTCGGATATGACTTTTGTGCTTGACGGTCAAAAGGTTGATACAAAGATAACACAAGCAATATACAAGAGCATTGTCGGTTTGGCGGTTGACGGAGTATATAAAGACGAAACACTCGGCGATACCGTTATGAAAATAAAATATAAAGGTATCAAGAGCAGTTCTGATACAGAAATCGAATTTAAGAGTATTGATGATTTGTACTGTGCTTTAATCCGCAACGGTAAAACAGAATTTACAATCAAGAAAAGTAAGCTTAATGAATTTATGGATTTATTCAATACTTATGTTGAAAATCCGGAAAAGCAAGGAGATTAATTATGGAGAATTTATGGAATGACGTGATTCCTTATTGGAACGAAGAATTTATAGAGGCTGATGAAACAGCGGCAAGAAAACCGACTATAACGGCATATCCTGCAAATTCAAAAGGTGCTGTTATTATTTTTCCGGGTGGTGGCTATGTAATAAGAGCCGACCACGAAGGTACTGCATATGCTAAGTGGTTGCAGTCAATCGGTCTTACTGCATTTGTGGTTGAATACAGAGTTGCACCGTACAAACACCCGGCTGAGATAAGCGACGCAATGCGTGCGGTTAAATATGTCAGATACTATGCGGATAAGTATGGCATTGATAAAGATAAAATTGCCGTTATGGGTTCAAGTGCCGGCGGACATTTGGCGGCCTCAGTTTCTGTTCATTATAATAAGAAAATGTATGAAGATACAGATGAAATAGATAAAGAAAGCTGTAAGCCTGATGCGACAATTTTGTGTTACCCTGTAATAGATATGTTCGAATACAGACATGATGGTTCAAGAAAAAACTTGATAGGTGAAAGAGCATTACATTCTGATAAAGAGCTTATGTCGCTTTATAAACACGTCACACCTAATACACCGCCTACATTTATATGGCATACATCATCAGACCAGGCAGTACCGGTAGAAAATTCTTTGATGTACGCTGACGCACTGAGCAAAGTGCAAGTTCCGTATGAAATGCACATATACCCAATCGGTTCTCACGGTTTGGGCTTGGCAGACAGTATGCCACACGTTGCACAGTGGAAAGATTCTCTTGAAAAATGGATAAAACTTAATGATTTAATTTAAGTAACTAATGTCACAATAAGTCAGTATCGGCTTGTTGTGACATTTTTTATATGTGTAAAATGTCAAAATACAAAAAAATACATTTAAAAAGACTATACAAAACGAAATGAGTGTGATATAATAAATGTTATATAATTAACAAGGGGTTTAGAGGACATGAGTGAAAATGAAAAGAAAGTTCCTACGGTCGTAGTTAAACGTCTGCCACGCTATTACAGATATTTGGGCGAACTTTTAAAGCAGGATATAAAGCGTATTTCCTCAAATGCACTTAGCGTAAAAATGAACGTGACTGCATCACAAATCAGACAGGATTTTAACTATTTCGGCGGTTTCGGTCAGCAGGGATACGGCTATAATGTCGAACATCTTTATAACGAAATCGGTGACATATTAGGACTTAATGACGGAGATACTACTGTTATAGTCGGAGCCGGTAATCTCGGCAGAGCATTGGCAAGTCACGATACGTTTGAAAAAAGAGGCTTTAAACTTGTAGGCATTTTTGATAATGACATTAATATAATTGGTACAAAAATCAATGGTATAGAAGTTATGTCAATAGATAAGCTTGAGGAATTTTTGAATTCGCACAGAGTTGACATCGGAATTCTTACCGTACCGAAAGCGGCAGTAATGAAAACGGCTGAAAAATTAGTTAATTGCGGAGTTAAAGGTCTTATGAACTTTTCGTATACCGAACTTAAATTCGATAAGGACGTAGCGGTGGAAAACGTTCACCTTTCAGATCCGCTTATGACATTGTCATACAAAATCAAGCAAAATCAGAATTAAGGTGTTATAATTATGAGAGTTATCGCATTTGTAGGTCCGAGTGGAACAGGAAAGAGTTACAGAAGTGTTATGGTTTCGCAGCAATATGGAGCTGACGCTATAATTGATGACGGCTTGCTTATTTCTCACGGAAAAGTTATAGCCGGCACATCTGCCAAAAAAGAACCGACAAAAATTGCGTCTGTTAAACACGCACTTTTTATGAATCCGTCGCAGGTAAATGAAATAAAAAAAGTTCTGAAAAGGAATAAGATTAAGTGCCTTATGATTTTGGGTACATCTGACGGAATGGTAAATAAAATTGCTAAAAATATCGGTGTTCATGAGGTTGAACAAATTATAAGAATAGAGGATGTTGCAACACCCGAAGAAATGAATATGGCACTTAGAATGCGTACAGTTGAAGGGAAACACGTTATTCCTGTTCCGACATTTGAAATAAAGAAGGAATTTTCAGGATATTTCTTGCATCCGTTAAGAAGATTTCAAAAAAATCTTGATTCGGAAATAACAACCGCCGAGGCTGATAAATCAATCGTCAGACCCACATTCAGTTATATGGGTGACTATATTATCTCAGATAATGTTATAAATTCAATAGCAATACATGAGGCACAAAAGATCGACGGGCTAATTAAGGTGCAAAATATAAACCTAAGAAAAACAGGACACGGTGTACATATAGATATGACAGTCATTTTACAATATGGCTGTGATATTTTTTCTGTATGTAAAAATATTCAGCTTGCAGTCAGAAATAATGTTGAACAATATACATCGATAAATGCAAGAAGAATAAATATACTTGTTAAAAATCTAAGGAAATAACCATTAAGAAGGGGAGCTGTATGGATAAATTTGAACTTGTTTCTGAATTTAAACCACAAGGAGATCAACCGCAGGCAATTCAAACACTTGTTGACGGAATAAAAAAAGGTGAGAAATGCCAAACTTTGCTCGGTGTAACAGGTTCGGGAAAAACTTTCACTATGGCAAATGTCATTGCACAAGTGAACAAACCTACTATTGTGCTTGCTCATAATAAAACCCTTGCCGCACAGCTTTGCAGTGAATTTAAAGAATTTTTTCCAAATAACTGTGTTGAATTTTTCGTGTCGTATTACGACTATTATCAACCGGAGGCATATATTCCGCAAACCGATACGTTTATTGAGAAAAATTCACTGACCAATGATGAAATAGATAAACTACGTCACAGTGCCACATTTGCTCTGCTTGAAAGAAAGGATGTTATAATCGTAGCAAGTGTATCTTGTATATACGGTTTGGGCGATCCTGAAGATTATAAAAATCTTATGCTTTCTTTGCGTGTAGGAATGGTAAAAGACAGAGATGAGCTTCTAAAAAAACTTGTTTCAATGCAATATGAAAGAAATGATATTAACTTTGTCAGAAACAAGTTTCGCGTTAGAGGTGACGTGGTGGAAATATTTCCGTCCAATAACGGTGAAAACGCTATTCGTGTCGAGTTTTTCGGCGACGAAATAGAACGTATTTGCGAAGTAAACGTAGTTACAGGTGAAATTGTAGGTGTAAGGCAACACGCAGTTATATCTCCGGCCTCTCACTACGTTACAACCAACGAAAAAATGATTGCGGCACTTGCCGGAATTGAGGCTGAAATGCGTGAACAGGTTAAGTATTTCAAAGAACGTGATTTACTTATCGAGGCACAAAGAATTGAACAGCGTACGATGTACGATATAGAAATGATGCAGGAAATAGGATTTTGTCAAGGTATAGAAAACTATTCAAGATATATAAGCGGTCGTGCTCCGGGAAGTGCACCGTATACGTTGCTTGACTATTTTCCTGACGATTATCTTATGATTATAGACGAGTCACATGTTACAATACCGCAGGTGCGTGCGATGTATAACGGTGACAGAGCCAGAAAAGAAACGCTTATTAAATACGGTTTCCGTTTGCCGAGTGCGGCTGATAACAGACCTTTGAAATTTGAAGAATTTGAAGATAGATTAAATCAGGTAATATTCACAAGTGCGACACCGTCAGATTATGAAAAAGAACATTCAACGGTTGTTGCGGAACAGGTTATCAGACCGACAGGACTTCTTGACCCTAAAATAACAATTAAACCTACCGAAAATCAAATTGATGACCTTATCGGTGAAATTAATAAGCGTACCGAACAAGGTTTTAGAACGCTTGTGACAACGCTTACAAAACGTATGGCGGAGGATTTGACCGATTATCTTACCGGTGTAGGTATTAAAGTTCGTTATATGCACTCCGATATATCGACAATCGAACGTGCGGAAATTATCAAAGATTTGCGTATGGGTGAATTTGATGTACTTGTCGGAATTAATCTTTTAAGAGAAGGACTTGACATACCCGAAGTTGCACTTGTTGCGATACTTGACGCGGATAAAGAAGGTTTCTTAAGAAGTGAAATGTCACTTATTCAGACTATCGGTCGTGCCGCACGTAACAGTGAGGGACAAGTTATTATGTATGCCGATACGGTTACAAAATCAATGAAAAAGGCGATTGACGAAACAGACAGACGTCGAGGTATTCAGCAGAAGTTTAATGAAGAACACGGCATAATACCAAAGACAATTAAGAAAGACATCAGAGATATTATAGAATCATTAAAGCCTATTGAGGACGATACCGAAACCGCAGAAGAAAATATCATGAATTACGAAAAGACCATTGCCGAGCTTCAGGCTAAGATGATTAAAGCGGCTGAAAATCTTGAATTTGAAGAAGCCGCGGCTTTGCGTGACAGAATACGAAAATTAGAAAAAGAAATGAGTGAATAAAATGGATTATGAGCTTAAAAATAAGCTTGTTAAGATAATTTCAAAAAATATTCTCACTCCTGTTATATATATGATTGAAAACGATAATCTACTTGATTTTATATGTTTTTGTGATAGAAATATAAAAATGCAGGAAATATATAATGTAGAACAGCAAATAAAAGAGGTTACAAGCAAAAATGTTGAGATAATCGACATTCGTGAATTCGGCGAATCGGAAAGAATTGAAGTGATAAATCAAGCAACTTTAATTTATTCCGAACATCCGCTGATCGAAAAAATATTTGCTCAATCAATGATGGAAGATTTTAAAATTGCTATGGATGAAAGAAAGGACGTTCAGCAGAGATATAAAGAATGCGGAACGTGCTATTTACAGTAAAACAGAGGTAAATCAATGGAAAAGGATATTATAATTAAAGGTGCAAGAGAGCATAATCTTAAAAATATCGATGTAAAAATACCACGAGAAAAGCTTGTCGTACTTACGGGGCTTTCGGGCTCCGGTAAATCATCTTTGGCGTTTGATACAATTTATGCAGAGGGACAAAGAAGATATGTAGAGTCACTGTCGTCATATGCAAGAATGTTTCTCGGTCAAATGGAAAAGCCAGATGTAGATTATATTGACGGTTTGTCGCCTGCAATCAGCATCGACCAAAAAACAACATCAAAAAATCCACGTTCAACAGTCGGTACAGTTACCGAAATATACGATTATTTAAGACTTTTGTATGCTCGAATCGGTATACCGCATTGCCCTAAATGCGGTAAAGAGGTTCAAAGACAGAGTATAGACCAAATTGTTGACAAAGTTATGTCATTGGGCGAAGGTACAAAAATTCAAATTCTTGCGCCTGTTATACGCGGTAAAAAAGGTGAGCATAAAAAAGTCTTTGAAAATGCAAGAAAAAGCGGATATGTGCGTGTAAAGGCTGACGGTGAACAATATGATTTAAGTGAGCCGATAGAGTTAAAGAAAACGCAAAAGCACAACATAGAAATTATCATAGACAGATTGATTATTCGTGAAAATATTGTTCAGCGACTTACCGATTCACTTGAAACAGCCATTGCATTGACAGGTGATGTTGTGCTTGTCGAGGTTATCGGCGGAGAGATTATGTCTTTCAGTCAAAATTTTGCGTGTGACGATTGCGGTATCAGCTTGCAGGAGCTTACTCCGAGATTGTTTTCTTTCAATAATCCATACGGTGCGTGTGATAATTGTGACGGTTTGGGTGCGTTGTCTAAAATCGACCCCGACCTTGTTATAGCAGACGAAAATTTAAGTATAATAAACGGTGCTATTTCAGCGACAGGCTGGGCAAATGCAAATAAAAAAGATTCGATGGCTTATATGTATTTTACTGCCCTTGCAGATTACTACGGATTTGACGTAAATACACCGTATAAAGATTTGCCTAAAGATATACAAAACATTATTCTTTACGGAACAGGCGATACAAACATTCCTATGAATTATGAACGCAGTTATGGCAGCGGTAAATACAGTGCACCGTTTGAAGGCGTTATAACAAACCTTGAAAGACGTTATAATGCCAACACATACGATTATGTAAAGAACGACATTGAACGTTACGTCAATGACGTAACTTGTCCGAAATGTCACGGTGCAAGACTTAATGATGAAGTGCTTGCGGTTACAATTAACGGAGTTAATATATATGAATTTACAACTATGTCTATCCAAAAAGAAATGGATTTTGTAAATTCATTGGAGCTTACTGACCGTGAAAAAATGATTGGCGAACAGATTTTGAAAGAAATCAAGGCAAGACTTCAATTCTTGCTTGACGTAGGTCTTGATTATCTTTCATTGTCACGTTCGGCAGGGACTTTGTCGGGCGGTGAGGCACAGAGAATACGTCTTGCAACTCAAATAGGCTCGGGACTTATGGGAGTGTTGTATATTCTTGACGAGCCGAGTATCGGACTTCATCAACGTGACAATGACAGACTTATCGAAACACTTAAACATCTTCGTGATTTGGGTAATACGGTAATCGTTGTTGAACACGACACCGATACAATGTATGCCGCAGATTATATTGTTGACATCGGACCGGGAGCAGGTGTAAACGGCGGTGAACTCGTAGGAGAGGGTACCGTTGAAGATTTGATTAAATCACCTCGTTCAATAACGGGTAAATATCTTAGCGGTGAACTTAAAATCGAAGTACCTAAGGAACGCAGAAAACCGACGGGTTGGATTGAAGTGCGTGGTGCAAAAGAAAATAATCTTAAAAACATCAACGTAAAAATACCGACAGGTGTTATGACTTGTGTCACAGGTGTTTCGGGTTCGGGTAAGTCGTCATTGGTAAATGAAATACTTTACAAAAAACTTGCTCACGTTTTAAATCGTGCAAGAACTCATGCCGGCGCACATAAAGAGATAAAGGGCATAGAACAGCTTGACAAAATTATTGATATAAACCAGTCACCGATTGGAAGAACACCACGTTCAAATCCGGCAACATATACAAATGTTTTCGGTGATATTCGTGAAGTCTTTGCATCTACAAATGAGGCAAAAGTGCGTGGTTATAAATCAGGACGTTTTAGCTTTAACGTAAAAGGCGGACGTTGTGAAGCTTGTAGCGGTGACGGTATAAAGAAGATAGAAATGCACTTTCTGGCGGATATATTTGTTCCTTGCGAGGTATGTAAGGGTAAGAGATATAACAGAGAAACTCTTGAAGTTAAATACAAGGGCAAAAATATTTATGAAGTGCTTGAAATGACGGTTGATGAGGGTGTTGAATTTTTTGGAAACATTCCGAAAATAAAGAGAAAACTTGAAACTTTACAGGAAGTCGGTCTTGGATATATCAAACTCGGTCAAAGCTCAACAACTTTGTCAGGCGGTGAAGCACAACGTGTTAAACTCGCAACGGAGCTTTCAAAGAGAAGTACAGGGAAGACGATTTATATTCTTGACGAGCCTACAACAGGACTTCATACTGCTGACGTTCACAAACTTACGGAAGTGCTTGATAAACTTGTTGAGGGCGGTAATACCGTTGTTGTAATCGAACATAACCTTGACGTTATAAAAACCGCAGACTATATCATTGATATGGGACCTGAGGGCGGCGATAACGGCGGTACTGTAATTGCGTCAGGTACACCTGAGCAGGTTGCAAAAGTCGAAAAATCTTATACCGGAAAATATTTAAAGAAAATGCTCGAATAAAACCTTGACAAAATAAAAAAAGAGTGTTAGAATAACTTTAGAGCGTAGATGAAGACAGTAGCATTAAGCAAAAGTCACAAGAGAGAGAACGTCATGGGCTGTAAGCGTTCTTTGATGGGCTTGATGTGAATACCACTTCGGAGCTGCGGACTGAACAATTTATATTAAGTAAGTTTTGCCGTATTCCTTACGAAACAAGTACGAACTAAGTGACAGCATTATATGCTGTAATTAGGGTGGAACCGTGTATATTTATGCACCCCTAAGGTATGGATATTATCCGTACTTTAGGGGTGTTTTTAGTTTATAAAAAGAAAGGACTAATAAAAATGGAAATGAATGAACTACAAACACTAAGACATTCAGCCTCGCATATGCTTGCACAGGCTGTAAAAAGACTTTATCCGGATACAAAACTTGCTATCGGTCCGGCTATTGATGACGGTTTTTACTATGATTTTGATACGGAGCATACTTTCACCCCTGAGGATTTAGAAGCTCTTGAAAAAGAAATGAAAAAAATCGCTAAAGAAAACCTTAAAATCGAAAGATTTGAATTGCCGAGAGCAGAGGCTCTTGAATTAATGAAAGATGAGCCATACAAAGTTGAATTGATTAACGATTTACCCGAAGATGCTACAATTTCTTTCTATAAGCAAGGCGATTTTGTTGACCTATGTGCAGGACCTCACGTAAATTACACAAGCAAGGTTAAATCATACAAACTTTTAAGTGCAACAGGCGCATATTGGAGAGGTAATGAGAAAAACAAGATGTTACAACGTATTTACGGTACTGCTTTCCTAAATAAAGCCGACCTTGAGGCACATCTTGAACAGCTTGAAGAGGCAAAAAAACGTGACCATAATAAGCTTGGACGTGAACTTGAATTGTTTACAACAGTTGATTATATCGGTCAAGGTCTTCCTATTATGCTTCCAAAGGGTGCAAGAGTAATTCAATTACTTCAAAGATGGGTTGAAGATGAAGAACAAAAACGTGGCTGGCAGCTTACAAAGACACCTCTAATGGCAAAGAGCGACTTGTATAAAATTTCAGGTCACTGGGATCACTATAAAGAAGGTATGTTCGTACTTGGCGATGAAGAAAAGGATAAGGAAGTATTTGCACTTCGTCCGATGACTTGTCCGTTCCAGTATCAAGCGTTTTTAAACAGAGGTCGTTCGTACAGAGATTTGCCTATGAGACTTAATGAAACATCGACACTTTTCAGAAATGAGGCGTCGGGTGAAATGCACGGACTAATCCGTGTACGTCAGTTCACAATTTCAGAGGGACACTTGATGTGTACACCTGAACAGCTTGAAGAAGAATTTAAGGGTTGTCTTGAACTTACAAACTATATGCTTACAACTCTTGGATTAATTGAAGACGTTTCATATCGTTTCTCGCAATGGGATCCTGACGACAGAGAAAAGTATATCGGTACAGAAGAACAGTGGAACGAAGCACAAGATACGATGGAGAAAATCTTGAAAGATCTTAACATTGATTATAAAGTCGGTGTCGGTGAGGCTGCATTCTACGGCCCGAAACTTGATATTCAAATTAAGAATGTACACGGTAAGGAAGATACTCTTGTAACAATCCAAATCGACCAAATGCTTGCCGAAAAATTCGGTATGGAATACGTTGATAAAGACGGTACTAAGAAAAATCCGTATATTATTCACAGAACATCAATCGGTTGTTACGAAAGAACGCTTGCACTTCTTATCGAAAAGTATGCAGGTGCATTCCCGGTTTGGCTTGCTCCTGTACAAATCAAACTTTTGCCTATTGCAGACAGACATCTTGATTATGTATATGAAATTAAGAAACAGCTTGAGGCAAACGGTATTTTGCGTGTAGAAGTTGATGACAGAAGTGAAAAACTTGGTTATAAACTTCGTGAGGCACAGCTTGAAAAAGTACCTTATATGCTTGTTGTCGGTGATAAGGATATTGAAAACAACACTGTATCTGTTCGTTCAAGAAAAGAGGGCGACAAGGGTGCTATGGCAATAGATGAATTTATCAAAGCAGTTAAAGAAGAAATCGACACAAAGAGAATATAATTATTAATGTAACGTAAATTTGCTCCCCGACATACTATACAGTGTCGGGGAGGGATTTATATGAGGCTTGGACTTTCACGAACAAGAAACAGAAATTTAAAAGGTGTAGGAATATTTTTTACACTGTTTTTTTTAATTTTTTTTATATGGCTTGTTTTCACAAAATTGCAACCGTCTTTTATCGAATATGCAAAGGTGTATTCAAATAACATTGCAAATGAAGTTGTAAACAGTGCAGTAGATGATGTATTTGTTAAAGAAGAATACCAAAGCCTTGCAAAAATTATGGAGAATTCCTCCGAAAATATAAAGGCAATCGAAACGGATACCGCAAAGGTTAATCGCTTAAAATCGGCAATAATACAGTCAATGCAGAAAAATATTGATTCACATAAAAGCGATACGGTATATGTACCGCTCGGAAGCTGCAGTAATTTATATTTTCTTGCCGGACTCGGTCCTAAAGTGCCGATACGAATATATCCGGTCAGTATTGTAAATGCTGATTTTAAAGAGAGTTTTGACTCTGTCGGTATTAATCAGGTAAAGCATAAATTGTATTTAGACGTATCTATGAAAATGTCATTCGTGGGAATGATGTTTGCACAATCCGACACTGTGGAAACATCAGTGCTTTTAAATGAAACGATTATTGTAGGTGACACACCGACTTATTACGGAAATGGTGGAATGACTGCATCAGTCGAGTAGAAAGGAATTTTATTAATGAACGATATTGAAAAACGTATTGAAGAATTGACAAATGAACTTAATTATCATAACCACAAGTATTATGTTGATGATGCTCCCGAAATTTCTGATTTTGCGTTTGATAAAATGCTTGTAGAACTTGAACAGCTTGAAGAAAAATATCCCGAATATAAAAAGAAAAATTCACCTACCGTAAGAGTAGGCGGAGAAGCTGTTAAAAGTTTTGGTGAAGTTCATCACGACATGCCTATGTTAAGTCAGCAAAAGGCATTTTCAAAAGAAGAAATACTTGACTTTGACAGACGTGTAAGAGCCGTTGTACATGATGTAAATTACGTTGTTGAGCAGAAAATTGACGGCTTATCTGTTTCTCTTGAATATGTAGACGGTGAATTTACAAGAGGTTCGACGCGCGGTGACGGTATTAACGGCGAGGATGTTACGGAAAATCTGAAAACCATTAAGAGCATACCTCTTACCTTAAAAGACGATATACCTTTTCTTGAAGTAAGAGGAGAAGTATTTTTATCAAGAGATAACTTTAATAAAATAAACGATATGTTAGAGGCGAGCGAACAACCACTTTTTGCAAATCCGCGTAATGCGGCGGCAGGCTCACTAAGACAGCTTGATCCCAAAATAGCCGCAAAACGTAATCTTGACATATTTGTTTTTAATATTCAGCAAATACAAGGTAAAGAAATTTCAACACATATTGAAGGCCTTGAATTTTTGAAAGAACAGGGATTTAAAACTATTCTTGATAAAAAATCATATTCTTCTATAGAAAAGGCATATGAGAGAATATTAGAAATAGGTGAGGAGAGAGGTAACCTATATTTTGATATAGACGGTGCGGTAATTAAGGTAAATGAATTGTCTGCAAGAGAAATACTTGGCGATACGGCAAAATTCCCTCGTTGGTCTATTGCATATAAATATCCCGCCGAGAAACAACAAACGGTTATAAGAGATATTAAAGTTCAAGTCGGAAGAACAGGTGTTCTTACACCTCTTGCAATACTTGATACAGTCCACATTGCAGGCTCAAATGTATCAAGAGCGACACTTCATAATCTTGACTTTATACGTGAAAAGGATATCAGAATAGGCGATACTGTTATTATTCAAAAGGCAGGCGATATAATTCCGGCTGTCGTTGAAGTTATAAAAGAAAATCGTGACGGCAGTGAAAAAGAATTTGAAATGCCTACACATTGCCTTGAATGCGGTGCTTTAATCGTGCGTGAAGAAGGCGAGGTGGCATATCGTTGCACAGGTGTGAATTGCCCGGCACAGCGACTTAGAAATATAATTCACTTTGTGTCTCGAAATGCAATGGACATTGACGGTCTTGGTCCGTCTATCATTGAACAAATGATAGAAAAAGATTTAATCGAAACCGCCGCCGATTTGTATTATGTAAAAGCCGAAGATATAGCCGAAATGGATAAAATGGGTGAAAAATCAGCACAAAATCTTATAAACGCTCTTGAAAAGTCAAAAACAAACCCATTATACAGACTGATAAATGCTTTCGGTATTCGTCATATAGGTGAAAAAGCCGCAAAGATTTTATCGGCAAAATATAAAACTCTTGATAATTTGAGAAATGCGTCTGTTGAAGAACTTACCGAAATTGCCGATATAGGCGGTAAAATGGCACAATCGGTTGTTGAATTTTTTATGCAAGAGCAGTCAATCGCTTTTATTGATAAGCTTGAAAAAGCGGGTGTAAACTGTATAGACGACAGTGAAGATTCTATTATCGACAGACGTTTTGAGGGTATGACATTTGTTCTGACAGGAACACTTTCTAAATATAAGCGAAGTGAGGCAGGAAAAATAATAGAAAATTACGGTGGTAAAACATCGTCAAGTGTATCAAAGAAAACAACATATGTTCTTGCCGGTGAAGACGCAGGAAGTAAACTGGACAAGGCGAATAGTTTAGGTGTGACAGTTATCAGTGAAGATGATTTTGAGGAGATGATAAAATGATTGAAGAAAAAGCATTTCAAATAAAGGACGAGCTTATTTCCATACGGCGTCACCTCCACAGTACTCCTGAAACTGATTTTGAAGAAATAAAAACATCTTCATTTATTCGCAGTAAACTTGACGATTACGGAATACCTTATACAACCTCAGCTAAAACAGGAACAGTTGCCTTGATTAAAGGTAAAAACAGTAACAAAACTGTACTTTTGCGTGCTGATATAGACGGATTACCTATAAAAGACGAAAGCAAATTTGAAATAAAATCGGAACGCGAAGGATATATGCACGCATGCGGACATGATATTCATGCAACGTGTCTTTTAGGTGCGGCTAAAATTTTAAACGATATTAAAGATGAGTTGAACGGAAACGTAAAACTTGTTTTCCAGCCTGCTGAAGAGGGAGTAGGCGGTGCATTACCTATGATTGAGGACGGAATACTTGAAAATCCGCACGTTGACGCGGCTTTTGCACTTCACGTTGAACCGTTAGAAAAGACGGGCAATATCCAAGTTAAGGACGGCTCAATTATGGCGTCGCCCGACGATTTTAAAATTGTTGTTCACGGTGTCGGCGGTCACGCCTCCGCACCTGAAAAATGCGTAAATCCAGTTACTATCGGCACGACAATTATAACGGAATTTGAAAAACTAAATGCAACTGTTCTAAAAGACAAGCCGTGTGTTATGACGGTTTGCTATTTTAACGGCGGAACTTGCAATAATGCCATTCCGCAAACTGCTGAAATTATGGGTACGGCACGTTCGCTTGACAATGAAACTCGTGAAATGCTCATAGAATTACTTGATAAAACAGCACATGAAACAGCAAAAAAGAATGGAACAACTATTGATTTTACATTCAATAAACTTTTTCCGCCTGTTGTTAATAACAGTGAAATGAATGATGTAATCAGAAACAGTGCAAAAAAGCTTACCTGCATAAACGAAGTAGTGACGCTTGATAAACCTGCAATGGCGGGTGATGATTTTTCGTATTTTGGAGAAAACGTTCCGAGTGCCTATTTTAAATTAGGTGTAGGAAATGTAGAAAAAGGAGCTGTTTATCCGATACATAGTCCGAAGTTTATAGCAGACGAAGACGCTTTACCTATTGGAAGTGCGATTTTGTCACAAACCGCAGTTGATTATTTAGATACTTATAATAATTAGTTTACCATAAAAATATTATGTAAACTAAATTGATTTTAAGAGGTTTTAATATTGAAAAAAATAGCAGTTATAGATTGCAGAGCAGATGATAAAACTGTATATACTCTTGAAAAATTAAATATCAAAGTAATTCCGACTTTACAGATTGATAATCTGTATGACTCCGTTGCAACCCACGCAGATATTCAAATTCACTATATCGGAAATAATTGTTTTATATCTGCTCCCGAAACATATGAACATTACAAAAAATATATGCCTAAAAAGTGTACTTTAATTAAAGGACAAAACAATATAGACTCAAAATATCCGTATGACGTGTGGTACAATGCTACAGCTTTAAAAGATTATGTTATTTGTAATAAAGCATATACTGATAAAACGATTCTTGATAGTCACAATAAAGAAATTATTAACGTCAAGCAGGGGTACAGTAAATGCAATATTTGTATTGTAGACAATAATGCAATTATAACGTCTGATAACGGAATAGCCAAGACAGTGGCACAAAAGGGAATAGATGTCCTAAAAATATCATCAGGTCATATTGAATTAAGAAAACTTGATTACGGCTTTATTGGTGGAGCAACGGGACTTATAGATAATAATATGCTTGCCGTAAATGGTGACATTAATTCTCACCCTGACAGTGAACAAATCAAGGTGTTTTGCCATAAATATAATGTTGATATTGTTCCGCTTAAAGACGGTAAATTAGTTGATATTGGAACAATTATAGTTAATATTTAAGTTAGGACTTGATTTTCACAAATAAATCTGATATAATATTTAAGAATTAAATAAAGGGAATGAGGTTCTCCCTTAGTATAATACTAAAACCGCTTATTTAAGCTGATGACTTCTGCACTATTTTTTAATGCAGAAACATCAGCTTTTTCTGTATTTTATGGAGGAATATTTATGTTTTTTAGTTTAGCAATCATTTTATTGTTCGGTCTGTTACTTGGCGGAATATGCAAAAAACTGCGATTGCCGTCACTTATAGGAATGTTGGCAGTTGGAATTATAATAGGACCGTATGCACTGAATTTAATTGATACATCAATTCTTGAAATATCCGCACAATTACGCAAAATTGCATTAATTATAATTCTTGCAAGAGCCGGATTGTCGCTCAATGTGTCGGAATTGAAAAAAGTCGGCAGACCTGCTATAATGATGTGCTTTGTTCCGGCTTGTTTTGAAATAATAGGTATGATACTTCTTGCACCTAAATTGTTAGGAATATCCGTAGTTGACGCGGCAGTTATGGGTACAGTGGTAGGTGCGGTTTCACCTGCGGTTATTGTGCCTAAAATGCTGAATTTAATAGAGAACGGCTACGGTAAAGATAAAAGCATTCCGCAACTTATACTTGCCGGAGCGTCGGTTGATGACGTGTTTGTTATAGTTCTTTTCTCTGCATTTCTCGGTCTGTCGCAAACAGGAGATATGTCTGCTGTCAGTTTTGTAAAAATCCCAATATCCATTGTATTGGGTATAACTGTCGGTATTTTTGTCGGAATAGTGTTAGGCAAATTTTTTGCTAAAGCACATATCAGAGATACGGTAAAAATAATCATTTTAATGTGCGTGTCGTTTTTGCTTGTTGCATTTGAAGATACTTACGGTGGGATTGTGCCGTTTTCATCTCTTATTGCCGTTATGTGCATAGGTATTTCTTTGCAAAAAGTCAGAAAAGAGGCGACTGAACGTCTTTCTCAGCGATACAACAAACTATGGGTTGTTGCGGAAATATTATTATTCGTGCTTGTCGGTGCAAGCGTTAATATTGATTACGCACTTAAAGCGGGAGTAGCCGCAATTATATTGATATTCTTAGTTTTGCTATTCCGTATGTTCGGCGTATTTATTTGTATGTTGAAAACAAATCTCAACTTAAAAGAAAGACTGTTCTGTATGATAGCTTATCTGCCAAAGGCGACTGTTCAAGCCGCAATAGGCGGAATACCACTTTCTATGGGATTAAATTGCGGTGAAACAGTTTTAACCGTTGCGGTTTTGTCAATAATAATCACCGCACCGTTGGGAGCATTTTTGATAGACTTAACATATAAGAAACTATTGACAAAAAACACTTTACAAAAGCAAATAAAATGATATAATTGTATTATATTTTATTTTAAGGTGGTTTAGTTTATGAATGTAACATTAAAGCGTGACGGATTAACTTTGCGAGGAGAACTTTTAAAGCCGGACGTTGAAAAATGTCCGATACTTATTATATTTCACGGATTTATGGCGAATATAGGTAAAGATGATAAATCAATGTTTTATCAGATTGCACATGAATGTCTGAATAACGGTATCGCAACAATACGGTTTGATTTTGACGGTCACGGCGACAGTGACGGTGAATTTTGTGATATGAATGTATTAAGTGAAATCCTTGACGCCGCTAAAATAATTGATTATGTCAGAGGACTTGATTTTGTTACCGAAATAAATATACTCGGTCATTCTCAAGGTGCTTTGGTCGGTGGTATGATGGCAGGATATTATCGTGAATGTATCAGTAAACTTATAATGCTTGCTCCTGCTGCAACAATTAAAGACGATTCTTTAATCGGCTCGTGTTTCGGCACTCCGTATGATATGATAAACGTACCGGATAAATTCCCTGTAAAAGATAATGAGGGTAATCATTATGAAGTCGGCGGTATGTATTTCAGAGTTGCAAGAACATTGCCGATTTATGAAACTACATCAATGTTCTGTGGTAAAACACTGATCATACATGGTACTGCCGATGACGCAGTTGGAGTTATCGGTTCTCGCAGATATAAAGAATGTATGCCACATAATACCGAACTTGTATTAATCGAAGGTGAAGGACACGGTTTGGATAATTCATTGGATGATATAAAGAAACGTGTTATCGAGTTTTTGAAGAAATAATTATAATCAGAGTTGAAATATACTCTGATTTTGTTTGGTTTATAAAATAAATGTGATATAATATAGTTGAGGTGAAAAAGATGGATTATAAAGAATTAAAACCTAAGATAGTATTTCAATATTTTAAGGAAATATCGAATATTCCGCATGGTTCTGGAAATACAGAAGAAATATCAAAATATTTAATGAATTTTGCAAAGAAACGTAATCTTAAAGCAATTTACGATTCCGGCAGAAATATTATAATTTTTAAAGACGGTACAAAAGGGTTTGAAAACAGTGATCCTATTATTTTACAAGGTCATATGGATATGGTGTGTGACAAAGTACCGGATTGCACTATTGATATGTCTAAAGAGGGCTTGACATTGTGTACCGACGGTGAATATTTATGGGCTGACGGTACAACGCTTGGCGGTGACGACGGAATTGCGGTTGCTTATATACTTGCAATTCTTGCTTCAGACGATATACCTCATCCGCCGATGGAGGCAGTTATAACAAGAGATGAGGAAATCGGTCTTTTAGGTGCGGCTGAACTTGAGACGTCATATCTGAAAGGTAAGCGTTTAATTAATATTGACAGTGAAGATGAAGGCATTTTTACCGCCGGTTGTGCCGGTGCAATGATTTATACTGCCAATATTCCGATAGAATTTGAAAACAGTGACAACAACACTTTGCGTATAGAAATAAGCGGTTTAACAGGCGGACATAGCGGCATCGATATTGGCAAACAACGTAAAAATGCAATTAAATTATTAGCCAAAATACTTCAGGAGTTATCACAAAATTGTGATTTTTATATTTGCGATATAAATGGAGGGGTTAGAGAAAACGTCATACCCAAGCAAGCATATGCCGTAATCTGTTTAGAGGATACATCGAAATTGAAAGACATAATCGAAAACATAAAATCAGAATTAATCGATACAGAAAAAGACTTAAAAATAACGTTTTCAGAAAATGAAAGCAGCAAAAAACTTTCAAAACAAAGTACCGATAAAATAATAAAATTTCTTACAAAGACAAAATCTACCGCATTAAAGTTTAACAATAAAAATGAAGTGCTTACATCACTGAACTTAGGTGTTGTTTCGTTAGCAGATAATACATTTCAAGCAAGTTTTATGATTAGGTCCAATTTGAAGAATGAAAAAGAACAACAATCGGACATTTTAGATGAATTAGTGTTATCACTTGGCGGTTCATTTGAACATTCCGCAAGCTATCCTGCATGGGAATATGCTGAAAATTCAAAATTAAGAGAAACTATGACTGCTGTATTTGAACGTTTATATGACAGAACGCCTAAAATCGAAACTATCCACGCAGGGTTGGAGTGTGGTATTATTGCCGATAAAATTAATAATCTCGATGCAGTATCAATAGGACCTAATATTTTAGAAATTCATACTCCGAACGAGAAACTTGATATAGCTTCTACCAAACGCACATGGAAATTTTTAATTGAAATTTTAAAAGAATTAAAATAGCTTTCGACAGACAGAAATTCATTTGAATTTCTGTCTGTTTTTGATTAAGCAAAAATAAGTACAAAAAACATATCTGTGCATAAGAATAGTTATTTAGGAATTAAAATACAGGCACAGTATCCGGGGATAGGCTGATAGCAATAAATAGTAAGATGTTTGTCAATTTCGGGGCTGTAATCGGTAAGGATACGTTTATTGCCGTTCAGAGCAACGTCGGCATATGTAACCAACCACTTTTTATCACCGTTTTCAAAAACTTCATAAAATGAGCGGTTAATCATCTCGCTGACAGGTATGCCTTCTACATCTGCCATCATTTCGTTGCAATATCTGAAGACAAAATCAACACCGTGACCTTTTTCATCAAAAACCAATTCAATAACACAGAAAGCAAGCGGCATTTTATCCAAAAGGGTACATTTTTCCAAAAGACCTAAAGGCGGTATGTAATCATCTGATGAAAGTACCGTTGAAGCAAGTCCGAGTTTTTTGCGGATTTTTCGGTGTTCACTTAAACCGCGTTTTCTGCCTTGAAAAGTATGACCGTCTGTCATTGTATAAATTCCGTTGTAAGATATATTTACAATTTGCTTTGCGTTTACCAATATTCCTTTTTGAATATTCAAAAAGTCGTTCTTAGGGAGATTTTCATAAATATCTTTCATAGGAATCCATGTTTCAATACTTTTTCCTTCAATTAGAAATACAGCGGTTTTTTTATTTTCATGTATAACATATTTTATATCGTCCGTATTTATATTATTTATTTTAAAAAAGCGATTAACTTTATTGTCCAAAACGAAACCTCCAATATCTTTTTAGAATAGTCTAACATATTTTTGAACAAAAAGCAATACGTTTAACAAGAAAATATGACTTTAAATCAAAAATACTGACTATAGCACAAATAAATGAGCATATATAATTATTAAATCGAATAAAAGCATAAAATAAATGTATTATTATGACTTTAATCGAATATAATGATATAATATAATAAAATATATGCTGACAGGAGGATAAAAAATGAAAAAAGCAAAGAAATTTATAAGCTTGTTTATTACAATTTGTCTGCTTATGACATTTGTACCGATGCAGATGGTATATGCTGACAGTGCATTTAGCGGCGGAAACGGAACGATGGACGATCCGTATCTTATCACAAGTGCCAACGATTTTAAACAACTTGCAACAGAAGTAAACGGGGGAAATAATTACAGCAATACATATTTTAAAATTCCTGAAACTGTTACGGAAACTATTGAACTTTCAACAGATGACGGATATGTTCCGATAGGTAACGATACAAATCAGTTTGAGGGAACATTTGACGGCGGAAACCATACAATAAACCTTAATCTTACAGGTGAAAGACTTGTGGGTTTGTTTGGAGAAGGAGGAGAAAATTCTAACCTGTGCAATATAAGGACAACCGGCTCAGTATCAATGACAGGTTACTATGCAGGCGGTATTGTTGCAAATATGTACGGTAACGTTGTGAACTGCCATAACGAAGCCTCGGTAACGGGTTATTATCATGTTGGCGGTATTGTAGGAATTTCCGATAACAGCAAATACATAATAAATTGTTCAAACAGCGGTGCGATAGTCGGTAATATGAATGTCGGAGGTATTGTCGGTAATATCAGTACTTTGAAAGTGATAAACTGTCTAAATACCGGAACGGTACAAGGAGGTAGTTGCGGAGGTATTGCGGGATATTCAGGCTTATATAGCAAGATATATAACTGCATAAATAACGGCTTGGTAACAAAAAAATCTGACGGTAATTATATCGGCGGTCTTTTTGGCGAAAAAAACGGAAATAATGATGCTTTTGGAAATTGTTATTACAACGGAACAATAAACAGCGAGATTGGTGATTTCGGACGTCTGACTAACAATTCAGAACATTATACAGTAAGAGATTTTGCCAAAACAAGCGAAGAAATAGTATCGGAAGATGTTCTTATGAGCCTTAATTTGTATGCAAGAGCAAATAAGCCTAATGATACACAGCTACTTTATTGGAAGGCAGAGAACGGTATCCCGGTATTAACTGAGGAAGAACCGGTTTTCCCGTATACAATCACAAATAATCAACCAAATTATATCACGGTTGCAGCGAACGCAATGGCAGATACAAGTGTAGAGATTAAAACGGATAAAATCCCGGCTTATTTGAAACTTACCCAAATAACTGTAAATGATAATGAGATTAAAGCAAATTCAGACGGCAAATATATATTTACTATGCCTAAAAATGATGTTACGGTGGATGCTGATTTTGAGTTTATGCTTGAAAAAGATTCTTATGATAACTATATTGTTTCAACAGATGAGGAACTTTTGATTTTATCAAAGGCAGTAAATGACGGGTATGAGGCAGGAAACGTCGTTCTCACAGCAGATGTTACAGCCTCAACGGAAAACGGTTTTGAACCGATAGGTACAAATGACAATCCGTATAAAGGTAATTTTAACGGTAAAGGTCACACTGTAACGCTCGACATCACAAGCGGCACGAAATATAACAGTACTGTAGCAACTGGCTTGTTTGGAATTACATCAGATGCATACATAGGAAACCTTGTAATTAAAGGAAGTGTAGACGGCGGAGATGATACATCTTCATATACCGGCGCACTTGTCGGCATAATGAAATCTAAGCGTGACTTGTATAATGTATACAGTGAAGTATCGGTAAGCGGCAGTGGTTTTGTCGGCGGTTTTATCGGATACGCTCAGGGTGGTGTTACTTTTCTCAACGCAGTAAATAACGGTACTGTTGTACAGAAAAATACTGCTGATGATAAAAAATTGGTCGGTACATTTGTAGGTATCGGTAATTATAATTATGATACTGCTTATTATAATTCGGAGAAAAACAGCGGAGTATTTTGTGCCGGTTATGACAATGACGAAAATAAAGTGACAACCAATATAGGTTCGGATATAGCAAAGACAACGGAAGAACTTTTCTCCGACAGTACAATGGATGCATTAAATGTAAATGCGCAACGCAGAGAGTATATGTACTGGGACTTTGTAACGGAAAATGAAATTCAAACTGCAAAAATCGTAGAAAAATGCCCTGTGCCTGTATATGAAATTTATCACATATATGACGAGGATATTATTCAAACGTCCGCTGATTATTCAAGAGCCGGAAAGACGATTGAAGTAGAAGTAGATTTGTATAATGATTACAGCAACCTAATAAATTCAGTAAAGGAAATAAAGGTTACAGATTCAAAAGGAAAAAGTGTCAAAGTTACAAAAACGAGCGATAACACATATGAATTTACAATGCCGAAAAGTCAGTTAAATATACAGGCAATATGTGATTATAATTTAACAACAGATTCCGAGGGTGTGTATTACATCTCTGATGCAGATGATTTGGTTGCGTTTGCAAGAATCGTAGAGGCAGGTCAGACAGACGCAAATGCAAAGGTAGTGGCTAAAAGTATTAACTACCGTGATTATAGCGGTTATTGGGCTTATTCAAATGTTGGATTGATAGGCAAAAACGCACCGTATACAGGTACATTTGACGGAAACGGTGCAGAGATTACGGCAGACTGTATATTGTTTGCCGAAACAGACGGTGCCGTTATTAAAAATGTTAATATAAATTCCCATGTTTATAACGAAAAATCAGCCGGTATTGTACAAGTTGCAAATAATACCAGTATAGATAACTGTGATGTATATATATCATTGAACTATGGCATATGCGGTGGTATCGCAGCCGAGGCTTATAATTCAACAATTACAAACTGCTGTGTAACCGCAACAGGTTATATATATGAATTTGGCGGTATTGTTTACTCAACATCGGGTAATACGGTTATCGCAAACTGTGTATTAAAAAACAGCGGTGTTAATGTGACAAGTCTTTACGGAGGTATTGTCGGTGAGGCATGCGGTAAAACCGAAATATATAACTGTGCCAATAGTGATATATTCAATTCACGCCGTTCGGGCGGTATAGTTTCGTATGCAGAAATGTCAGGACTTACTCTTGAAAATAATATGTATTATGAAGAAAATGACTGTTATGATGTGTACTATGATATTGAAAAAGATGAGTGTATTTCCAAAATGGTAGATAAAGATTCTACGGTAAGCGAACAAGATGCGGATGGATTGTATATTCCGGCTAAGTTGAATGAATATGTCAGAGCAAACCCTAGCCAAGTGAAAGGTACAACACTTAAAACGTGGGGTGTTGACTATAATAATGAACCTTGTTTTGCAAATAATAAAAATCCGGAGCTTTATTTAATAAAACAGAGTGGCGTTAAGGCTGACACTCTTATTAACGGGGACTATGCCCGCGGAGCATTACCGGAGTACAAGGTAACCGTTTGCGGTATTGCAGACAGTGCAGTAGTAGCCGTTACAGATGTAAACGGAAATGATATTAAGCTTACAAAAAACGAAAACGGTTATGAATTTACAATGCCGAAATGTGATGTAACGGTATCTGCTGTGTTGGATACAGGTATAAATGAAACAACAGTAATAGACGACAAGACATACGTTGTTGTAAAAAACGCATCCGACTTTGTTAAAACGGTAAAATCTATCGCAGACGGTAACAGCGAATTAAACGTATATATAGCCGAGAATATAAATCTTACGGCAGAGGAATTGGCTGAATATCCGATATATACTGATGAAATGAAACAAAGTTATAATGGTATATTTGATGGTGCAGGCCATACCATTACATTTGACGGATTAAAACAATCAATGTTGTACTATATCGGTTCGGAAGGTATTATAAAAAATATTACTGTTGACGGCACAATATCTTCTATAAAAAGTGACAGCAGTGATGAAACAAGTGTAACAGAGTCAATAGCATCGGGTATTGCTATGGCAAATAACGGTCAAATCGTAAATTGTATCAATAAAGCCGACATAAGCGGTATAAAAGCCTCGGGTATAACTATATTAAATAACGGTATTGTATATAACTGTATGAACAAGGGTGATATAACAGGCCTGAAACTTGCCGGAGCAATAACATGTTCAAATAGTTCAATGGTAATAATTGCTTCAAATGAGGGTAAAATAATCAATCAGAATGAAAATTCGAATTGGAATAATATGACAGGCAACGATGATGACAACGGTTTATTAGTACAGGATTTTTCATCTGAAACCGACAGTTCTAATAAGATAGAATTTGCGGCAACAGCCAATGCTATAGCAGAACAAATACAATTGAGCGATAATTTAGAATTTAAAATATCGGAAGATGCTTTAAAGTGGTCTGTTTCAAAAACAGAATTAGTATTTGCAGACGATGAAAACATACCGTATTATATGTTTTTAAATAATGGTGTAGAACAACCGTACAAGCAGGGTGAAACCGTTGAATTTACAGTTGATACATCAAGCTTTGAAGAAGATTTGGTAATATCTGATATAACATTAAAGAGCCAAACCGGTGATTTAAAAATTAAAGTATCACCGGTTGAAGGAAAAAAGATACATTCACATTTACTATGCCGAACGTAATGTGCAGACTTGTGGTAAAGACAGAGGTTAAAGGTATAGAAAAAGACGAGGACGGATATTGTCTTGTCGGTACACTTGATGACCTTAATAAAGTAAAGCAAACTATCGACTTAGGTAATAATGATATTAATATTAAACTTACAAATAATATTGTAGGATATGACGGAAATCCTATCGGCGAATACAATGGTACATTTGACGGCAACGGTCATTCAATAACGCTTGCAATGAATGATGAATCAAATGATTACCAACATTATGGCTTGTTTGAAAAACTTGATACTGATGCTGTTGTGAAAAATCTTACAATTAATGGCAGCATTAAAGCAAATGCAAATTATGTCGGTGCTGTTGCGGGTTTATGTGACGGTGCGATTATAAATTGCGTGAATAATGCGACTGTAACAAATGCATTAAAAGATGGTGTAACAGGCGGTTTTATCGGTCAAAATTTGTTACAGAAATCACCGATACTAATCAGTAATTGTGCGAATAACGGTGAAGTGAACGGATATAATGTAGGCGGTATTATAGGTTACTCCGTCGGCTATATATATAATTTCTCAAAAATAACTGATTGTGTAAACAACGGTAAACTTAATGCAGAAAATAACGGTGCCGGTATAATCGTTGTCGGTAGCCACTGTATGGTAACGAATTGTGTAAATAATGCGAATATTAATGCAAATAAAAACACCGGCGGTATTATAGGAGTTGTTCAGTACGGCACGAAGGCTGAGATTATCAACTGTGCAAATAACGGCAGCGTTGTATCAAAAGAAACCGCAGCAGGTATTGCCACGACGTATGGAGCTATAACCGTGAAAAATTGATTAAACAGCGGAAATGTCAGCGGTTCGTTAGCCTCATATGCAATAGCTTATTGCAATAATTACTATGATGACAGTATCAATGATTTTATGATTTTAAATTCATTCTATGTGCAGACAAACGATGTAAACACTGAAATCGAATCATCTAATATTGTAATTAAAAATGATTTATCGAAGGCAGTGTCTGAAAGCGATATTTCGTCAGGCTATGTTGCAGCTATGCTGAATAACGGCGTTACCGACGGATTGAATTATTGGAATGTAAAAAACAGTAACGTGGTATTTGCAGATGATGAAAGTGACCTTTATTATGCAATAGAGATAGCCCCAAATATTACGGGTGGTACTGTAACCGCAGATAAGCAATTTGCAAAGGCAGGCGAAACGGTTACTTTAACAGTTACACCTGAAACAGAAGGCAAGTCGGCAATAATCACCGGTGTTGAGTTAGATGAAAACAATTCATTTGTAATGCCTGACAGAGGGGTAAAGATTAATGCAGTATTCTGAGATACTTTCACAGGCACTGAAAAAAATGATGTAATTGAACTTGAGAAAAATGTTGAAATGGATGAAATCAAACTTGCAGATTATGTTAAGTTTGAAAATGACGCAATATCAAGAGATTTTACATTTACTCTTGCAGATGGAAATGTACTTCCAGACGGCTTAAAACTTTCTTATGCAAGAATATCGGGTACTCCGAAAAAAGCAGGAACATATACTGTTGTGTTTGATGTGACAGATAATGGTTCGGATATGATTTCATCTATGGCACTTGAACCAAATAAAGCATTGAGCAATGCACAGCTTACATTGACTTTCAGGATTGCAAAAATAGATGAAATCGAGCCGATAGGTAAGTATAAAGATAAGATTGATATAAAAGAAAAAATAACAGATGAAAATGTTGTATTAACTATAACACCAACTGATGGCACAATAGATAAAATTGCAACATCAAAACTATATGTAGCCGAATATGACGGTGAAGGACAATTAATAGGCATAAAACTTGGTGAAAACCAAAATGTTGACGGTAAGCTTATTATAACAGCAGAATCACCGAAAACAGATAATTTCAAATTAATGCTTTGGGATAAAACAAATAATCCTATAATTAATGCAATATCAGATATACACTGATATGTAAAAATGGATGCTATCTTATATTTTGAGGATAGTATCCATTTTTTATATTAAATTTATTTGCTTTTGTATTTCTTTTCTTAAATTTTCTGTATGGTGAGGAATCAGTAGGCTGTTATGAGGCAACAGTTACACCGTTTGGTTTTGACATTACTAAAGACATAACCACAATAAATTTCAATCGAAAACAATAAGTGGTCAATAAGTGGTCAAATCTACACGTTTGTCAAAATAATACACAAAGAAAAAGAAGTTTATTATCCGCAAATAATTTCTATAAAGTTTAAATTAGCCAACTGTAATGGTTTGTTTTTTTGTTGTCTAAAATTACAACTTTATGAAATTTTTATCTGTTTTTTTATTTTCTTGTCTCATAGTAATTATAACTAAAATATAACAGAACAATTCTACATATTGCCTAATTGTATATTTAATATTTGTATGTTAATATAAAAATATAGGAATGATGTTACAAAATGTGCGTTAAAATAAAAAATATATAATAAAAAATGTGAATTAAAAATGAGTTGTAAACTAAATTCACAGATTGATGTAGCAATTGAACGGAAAGTAATTGATTAAATGAAAGAAAAAAATGAAAAGTACAAGTTTAAAGAAAATACTTGCACTTTTGATCACGTTTTCTTTATTATTCAAAAAGCAAAATATTATGAAGTATTTCTTGATGGAAATATATACATATTGCAACATCGGAGCTTTATTGACATCAAAATAATAAATTAATGCATTATCTTGATCAATGGACTACAAGAAAATTTGGAAATAATAGCTTTTATTCAGATTGGGAAATTTCATTAACATATGATAAAAATGGGAACTTGTTAACTAATTTAACTGAAGGCTATGATTGTATTAATGATTATACCGGTAAAGAAACATATTCTTATAATGCATGGGGACAGTTAGTTAATTATAATAATGATGTGGGCGAAACAGCAAGTTATACTTATTATTCAGACGGATTAAGAGCAAGTAAAACAATAGGGGACAATACAACTAAGTATTACTATGACGGTGATAATGTTATTAATGAAACGTTAAATAATAACAATTATACAACAAATGTAATGGGAGTAAACGGATATGTGTCAAGGAGACAAAACGGTACAACCGGTTATTTGTTTAAAGATGCACATGGCGATGTACTTTCTATTTACACAAGTACAAGCAATAAAGCCGCTGATTATACATATGATGCGTGGGGAGAAATACGAACCAAAAATGAATCAATTTCTTTTGAAAATAATCCACTACGTTACTATGGTCAATATTACGATTATGAAAGTGATATGACATATCTGAGAGCAAGATATTATGATAGTAGTATTAAACGTTTTATAACTGAAGATCCGGCTAAGGATGGCTCGAATTGGTATGCGTATTGTGGCAATAATCCTGTTATGATGTTTGATCCAAGTGGGTTAGCGATTTATGTACCTGAAAATCAAAGTATAATCATAGATTATTTAAACATTTTAACAAGGGATGAATTATACATTGACTCAAATGGATATGTTAAAATTAAAAATTATGGAATGAATACTGATGATAGAAGTGCAGGAACAGAATTAATATATCAACTTATAAACAATTCTAACATTTGTACAATTAAAGTTTCAAACAAAAATGAAACAACTTATGCTGATATAAATTTGGCTTCTATGTCAGGAGCTGGTACTGATACAACAATTAACTTCATTGCAGATTATGAAAAACAAGATAAAGTATTTGTATATCTTGAATTTACAATATAAGTGCAACAAGTAAAAAAATAATGACTCAAAGGGAAAA
>ERZ773169.79-NODE-79-length-132264-cov-7.432958_pt1 | contig 132264 bp, 134 predicted proteins | sample MGYA00580536_ERZ773169 | MGnify/ENA primary metagenome ERZ773169 (study PRJEB29015, sample SAMEA2737814) | human gut metagenome | biome: human gut; feature: human-associated habitat; material: faeces | place: China | collected 2012 ... | reverse complement strand
TATGTTCGCACTTTTCAAGTGTAGGAAGTTTGATAAAAGAAGAAATTGATAACAAGAAAGTCGCATTTATTCCCACAGCTTCGCTGCGTGAAGGCTATACCGGTTATGTCGGCTCGGCTCGAAAGCTATTCAATAAACTGGGAGCAGCTGTAACTGAAATTGATATTTCAACGGAGGCTTATTTAACGATACAGTCTGTTTTTGAAGATGCGGATGTGATATATTTTACTGGTGGAAATTCTTTCTTCCTTATGGACCAGCTCCGTAAAACGGGAACGGATGAGCTATTGAAGAAGGAATTGGAAAAGGGAAAACTGATGATCGGTGAATCGGCAGGTGCGATTATATGCGCTCCAACTATCCAATATATTGAACAAATGGATGAAAAGCCGGAGGACTACTCACAAGAAGATGATGCAGGGCTTGATTTGATTGATTTCTATGTTCTTCCGCATTATCTTACAGCACCATTTAAGAAAGTTACCGAGAAAATAATGACTGAATTTTCGGATTTGAATCTATGCCCAATTAACAACCGTCAGGGAATTGTAATTGATGGTGAAGGTTCAAAGGTTATTTGCAAAGACTAATTTGAAAATTTCAGTTTGTATAACCGTTAAAATCACTATCATTTCAGAAAGGTCTGATCATTTGTCCGGAACACTTCTTCATATCTGCTGTGCGCCCTGCTCGATCGCGTGCATCGACACGCTGAGGCAGGAGGGCATCGAGCCGGTGGGTTTCTGGTATAATCCGAACATCCATCCGATGAAAGAGTACAAAATGCGCAAGAATACGCTTGTTGAGTACGCGAAAAGCATTGATCTCAAGCTGGAGATCGAAAACGAGTACGGCCTGCGCAGGTTTATTGAAGCGGTCTACCCGAACTGGGACAACCGCTGTGCGACCTGCTACGCGCTTCGCTTCGAGGAGACGGCTCGCTATGCCGCCGAGCATGGCTATGACCAGTTCACCTCGACGCTGTTCGTCAGTCCGTATCAGAATCATGAGCTGATGCGTCAGATCTGCGAGCAGATGGCCGAAAAGTACGGCGTCAAGTATCTGCACCGCGATTTTTCGCCCCGTTTCCGCGAGGGACAGGACAAGGCGCGCGAGCTGGGACTGTATATGCAGAACTACTGCGGTTGCGTTTTCTCCGAGGAGGACCGCTATCGCAAGCGCAAAAAGAAAAAACAGCCGGCCGACGCGCAGGCGTAAGACGAAAACGGGGTGTTTCCTGTCCGGTCGACCGAAATACCCCGGAATAATCGCTTTACAAATCGGGGAAAGGCTGATATACTATAAAATGTACTCGCGCCCGTAGCTCAGCTGGATAGAGCGTTGGACTCCGACTCCAAAGGCCATGCGTTCGAATCGCACCGGGCGTACCACTGATAACCGTCTGTTCCGTTGGAATGGGCGGTTTTTCTTTACTTTTTTCAACGGCTGCTTTTACGGAGTAAAATTGAGGCTACTGCGCAGGCTACTATATGGTAGCCTGCGCAGTAAAAAAGAGCGGCAATGCCTCGCCTCTTGTCATGGGGTTCGCCTCCTTCAAAATCGTTTATATCTTCATTACATCTGACGTTTCGGCAAAAGCCCAGGGGAAAACGCAGATCGCGGCAAAAAGTTTGTCCCAGGGGTCATTCCAGCTCCATATCCTTCTGCCGTGCCGGCGCCCGCCGGCATAGTCCTGCTCCTCCCGCCGCGCCTTCTGACGCTCGGCGGTCAGCGCCGCCCTCCGTTCTTCATAAGGGTCTGGGATGGTCTCGCCTGTCGGCTCGGTCAGCGCTGCAAAGCGTTTCACGCTTTGAGGTCTCCACCGGAGACCCGCGCCCCAGCAAGTAATTTTGACTGTTCGGGCAAGGGGCCTGAACAGCGCAAAATCCGCAAGCGGGTACTCGCTTGCTGTGCTTGCTGACTACTTCGCCAGATACCTTGTGTTTCTTCGGATATTCGTATATAATGTATCATGTTGAGTATTATCCATGCGGAGGTGCGGTATGAACGGAATCAAGGGCTATATCTCCATTCGGGAGGCGTCTTACCGTTGGGGCGTGTCGGAGCGGCGGGTCAACCAGTATTGCGCCGAAGGGCGGATCCCCGGCGCGTCCCGGTTCGGGCGTTCATGGGCGATCCCGGAAAACGCGGAAAAGCCGTCCGACCCGCGCTTTCAGAAGCAGCGCCGCGATTCCGGCAGGACAAGCACCTGACGAACACCCGGCTGCATTTGAAGCAGCCGCAAAAAGGAAGTGAACGCTATGACCTGCGACGAGAGCTTATACCGCCAATATCTGAGCGGTGACGACGAAGGGCTTAATGCCCTGATGGAAAAATACGGCGACCCCCTGACCCTGTATATTGACGGCTATCTGCACGACGTTCACGAGGCGGAGGAGCTGATGCTGGATGTTTTCGCCTATCTGTTCACCAAAAAGCCCCGCATCCGGGACGGCGGCTTCAAGGCGTATCTCTATAAGGCGGCGCGGCATATGGCGCTGCGCCACAAGAGCAAACGAAAGCCGCTGTTCAGCCTTGATACGCTGACCGGCGAGCCGGACGGGCGGCTGCTGGTGGAGGAGGTCATACGGACGGAGGAGCGAAACCGCATCCTGCACTTCTGCATGGATGAAATGAACCCGGATTACCGGGAGGTTTTGTACCTCACCTATTTTGAAGGCATGAGCTACGCGCAGGCGGCGGAGGTCACGGGGAAAACGGTAAAACAGATCACCAACATGGTATATCGCGGAAAAGAAAGCCTGCGAAGGCTGCTGGAACGGGAGGGAATCACAAATGCGGAGTCATGAGGAGCGCGTTGCGGAGGCAAAGCGGCGCATCGCCAAAATGGAACGGGAAAAACAGCGGCGGCGCAATACGGTCACCATGGTTTCCGCCGTGGCGGCATGCCTTGTGCTGCTCATCGGCGCGTCCTTCGCCATGCCCGGCATTGCCGCAAGCATCCAGACCGGCGATTATGCGGGCTTTGAAACGGCGGCCAGCATCTTTCACGGCGGCGCCGCCTTGGGATACATCGTCATCGGGCTGCTGGCGTTTTTACTCGGCGTGTGCGTGACCGTTCTGTGCTTCCGGCTGCGGCAGATGAGCCGTGAGGACGGGCAGAACGAGGAAAGCGAGGATGCGCATGGAGCTGATTGAGAACCTGCTGCAACTGCTGGTCACGTTCGTGGGTGCGCTGCTTTCGGGTATCTCCTACCGGAAAAGCCGCAGGCAGGCGTATTTTCTGCTGCTGTGCTTCTACGGCTGCTTTGCCCTTGGTTCGCTCTACTGGACGCTGTATCTGCTGCTGTTCGACACCACGCCGCGCGTCTTTTATGTGTCGGAGTTCGGCTGGGTGGCGAGCGTGATCTTCCTGCGGATATTGCAGGCCACGCTGACCGGAACAAATGAGCGCAGTTTCCGCTGCCGCAGGGCATGGCTCGCGCCTGCGTTCGGCGTGCCGCTGCTGGCGTTCTACTGCACCTTCGGGGATATTTTCTCCAACCTGATCTGGTGCGGCATGATGATCGTTCTCTCTTACTGCGCCATCCGGGGGCTGGTATACGCCGATGGGCAGACGGGTGCGGCGCGAAATATGCGGTGGTTCCACATCGGCGTGCTGTGCTTTGCGTTCGCGGAGTATCTGCTCTGGACGGTGGGCTGCTTCTGGCCGGATACATCACCGGCAAGCCCCACCTTCTGGTGCGATATGCTGCTGACGCTTGCGATTCTGGGGCTGCTGCCCGCCACGAGAAAGGCGGTGGAAGCATGACCTACATCGAAAACATCTTCCTCTGCATGGTGTCTCCGCTGCTGGTGGCTGCCCTGTGCATGGGCAGGCGGCAGCTCCGCTTTTTCCTGTTTTGCATTGCCGGGATGGGGGTGTGCCTGCTTTCGGCTTATATCAACACCTTCCTCGCGGCGGTGTGTCAGGCGGATGCCCTTGCCGCCACGGTGGAGATCGCGCCGGTGGTGGAGGAAATCATGAAGCTGCTGCCGCTGGTGTTCTATCTTCTGGTGTTCGAGCCGGCGGGAGATAAAATCAAGGCTGCCGCAATAACAGTCACTCTCGCCTTTGCCACCTTTGAAAACGTGTGCTATCTCATTCAGAACGGCGCCGACCGCTTTTCCTTCATCTTCTTCCGGGGCTTCGGCACGGGAGCCATGCACGTCCTCTGCGGTTTGATCGTGGGCGGCGGGCTTGCCTACACATGGCGGCGGACGTGGCTGAAGATCGCAGGCACCTGCGGGCTGCTGGGCGCGGCCATCACCCTCCATGCCATCTATAATCTGCTGATCGCCTATGGCGGCGCGGCGCAGTACATCGCCTACGCCCTGCCGGTGCTGCTGGTGGTGGCGGGAAGATGGTCTGTTTTCCGCTTATCGCGGAGGAAATAACCGAATATTTACTCCCTGAGAGCTGCCTTTTGGCGGCTCTCAAATTTTTTTGAAAAATTTTGCGTTTTGGGTGAGAGTTTTTTCGATTTTTTGTACCTATATAAGTGAAGGGGTTTTTAAGCCGCATTTCAAAAAATCCAGAGAGGAGGTTCAAGCGGAATGTACGATACCGCAAGGCGGGTCGCACTCGTCAAGCAGCGGGTGCAGGAAAACACCCGCCGGAGGCAGCGGCGCGAGGCAATCAGCCTCTCCGCAGTGTGTATGCTGCTGTGCGCAGCGCTGATGCAGACAGCGGGCGCGGTCGTCGGGCCGGGACAGACCGCCGCATGGGGCGCGTTCGGCGCGATGCTGCTGCGGGAGGACGCAGGCGGCTATGTGCTGGTGGGCGTCGTCTGCTTTGCAGCGGCGGTGGTCATCACCGTGCTGTGCTTCCGGCTCAGAAACAGAGAAAATCAGAAAAAAGACGGGGCGGACAAGCCCACTCGACACGAACAGGAGGAGAAAAGCCAATGAAGAAACGAATACTCAGTATCTTGCTCTACCTTTGCATGGCGGCGTATATGCTCCCCACCGTGGCGTTTGCGGCGGGGACAGGCAAGGCGATACAGCTTGGCACAAGCGGGATTTCGGGCTATGACACCGCAAAAGTCGGCACAGGCTACGACTACATTTATATGGGAAGCTACAATAGCAGCCCTGTAAAATGGCGGGTTTTGGACGACCAGACCAACACGGGCGCAACCGGGCTTTTCCTCTTGTCCGAAGATTTGTTGGGAAGCGGGGGTCGCGGAGATGTATATTTCGATGGCACAAGCCCGTATAGCAACGCATGGCAGGGCAGCGACGCGCAGGCGTGGTGCAATACATTTGAAAGCAGCAATCTCAATAGCCTGGAACTCGCTGCAATCCTTGCAACAACGAAAAGCGACGACGCATTTACGAGCAGCACACATAACGTTTCCTTTGCTGCTTCTACCAATATTCTAAACAGCGACCAAGTGTTTTTCCTGTCCGCAGAAGAAGCGGTAAATAGCGAATATGGCTTTACCGATGACGCGGCGCGTATTGCCAATTATGGCAATAGCGCCGGTGTGTGGTGGCTCCGTTCCCCTTACGCGGACTTCACTAGCAGCACGGGCTTAGTCGACGGCTACGGGCGTGTGTACGACGGCGGCGTGGGCCTTGGCTGGGCGGCGCGTCCCGCTTTTAACCTAAATCTAAATTCTGTCCTCTTCACATCTGCCGCCGTGGACAGAAAGCCCGACGGGGGATTGACCCCGATTTCCGAATACACCGGAAACGAATGGAAATTGACGCTTTTAGATAATAGCCGCAGTTTTGCCGTAACGGAAAAAGCTGTCAGCGGCGACCCCGGCGATACCCTTACGCTGCATTACAACGGGGCGACCACAGGGGCAAATGAATATATCTCTGTCATCGTTGCGGATAACAATGGCGCACAGTATTATGGCAGAGTAGCGCAGCCTACTGCCGAAAACGGAACGGTTGAGATCAAAATCCCGTCCGGCCTTGCACCGGGCAGCTATACCTTGAAAATTTTCAGCGAACAGTACAACGGCGATTATAAAACCGATTACGCAAGTGATTTCACAGACATTTCGCTGACGGTGGAAAAGCAGGCGGACGAGCAGTTTTCCCTTGCTCCCGGCTACACCTATTACTTTGACCTATCGGCAATGGGTATTCCCGGCACGGTGAACGATGCTCTGCCGGATAATACCCTGCACTATGTTCCCTTTACCTACGCAGGAACGGTGAACGCCTACAAGCTCACATCGGAGACGGCAACCACCGAGGAGTATGCACAGCAGAACAAATATCCCCACAGCCTGTTTATGGCGGACTATGTCGTAACGCATACGGTAAGCTGGAATGACTTAGATACTGCGAGTCTGATTTTCGGCAAAAATTATGCCGCCGGCGGTGTGGACTATACGCTGCGTGCGCCGTCTGCGGGAAGTGGTCGTACAAGTTCGGGCGAGTCCCAACGCGGCACGCCCCAAAGCAACGAATGGGACAGGATACTGGACAAGGAGAGCGGATATATCAAAAACTGGAGCGATATGTCTTCGTTGGGACAGGACACCAGACCCGATAATTCGAATCCATTCCGTGCGGTTCGCGGGTACCCTTGGGCTCGCTACTGGCACTACATCAATGCTATGAGCTCCTACTCGTACTTTGGTTTCCGCCCCGTCCTTGAGGTTCGGAACCCCAACACACTGAGCCTTAACGGGCTGAAGGTCGTTACCCTTGACCTTGGCGGCGGTAAATTGGGCGGCAGCACGGATACTATTCAAATCATTGTGAAAAACGGCAGCAAGTTTACCGCGCCTGCGTCCGACGGCCTGACCCGCCCGGACGGAAATAACGGCAGCTACTTTAAGTGGCTTGGCAGCGACGGAAACCTGTACGCCCCCGGTGAAAGCGTTCCGGAGGTCGTAACCACGCTGACGGCGCAGTGGACAGTCAACCAGTACACGATTACCTATAATCTGGCCGGCGGCACTGCGGAGGGCAATCCCAGCACCTACACCATCGAGACGAAGGCTTTCACCCTCAAGAATCCTACCAAATCCGGCTATACCTTCACCGGCTGGAGCGGCACGGGGCTTGACGGCGAGAACAATATGACCGTCACCATCCCAACGGGCAGCACCGGCAACCGAATCTATACGGCACACTGGCGTTATAATGGCAGCGGCCATTCTTACAGCTACTACACCATCAAGACAACTGCCGGGGCTGGTGGCTCCATTTCTCCCTCCGGCAATGTCAGCGTCCGGGAGGGCCGGGATCGGACCTTCACCATCACCCCGGATAAGGGTTATGCCATCTCCAACGTCAAGATCGACGGCAAGAGCATCGGCGCGGTGAAGTCCTACACCTTTGAGAATGTCCGCAGAACCCACACCATCGAGGTCATCTTTATGAAAGCCAACGGCAACCCCCAGACCGGCGTGTTTGTGGATGTAGCCACCGGCAGCTATTATGAGGATGCTGTGGATTGGGCAGTGGAGAACGGCATTACCAAGGGAACCGATGATACCCATTTCTCCCCGGACGGCATCTGCACCCGTGCGCAGGCCGTGACCTTCCTGTGGCGCACCGCTGGCAGTCCCAAACCCGAAATCCGCACCATGCCGTTTACCGACGTCCCCGTGGGCAGCTACTACTACGACGCTGTGCTGTGGGCGGTAGGAAACGGCATCACCAAGGGCACCAGCGACACCACGTTCAGCCCCAACATGACCTGCACCCGCGCCCAGATCGTCGCGTTCCTGTGGCGTTCCGAGAAGTCCCCGGCAGCGGGTACAGCCAATCCCTTTGCCGATGTGAAGTCCACCGCCTACTATGCTGATGCGGTACTGTGGGCGGTCAAGGAGAACATCACCAAGGGAACCACCAGCACGACATTCAGCCCCAATGCGGATTGCACCAGAGCGCAGATCGTGACCTTCCTCTGGCGCTGCAAGAAGTGACCGGCTGACATGCGGCTAAACATCAAAGCCGCTGGCATGACCCCATAAGCAAACATCGGACAGCGCAGCGGACGGGAATCTCGCCCCGAAGCTGCGCTGTTCTCTTTTCGCTATTCCCGGCAGAACGCCTTCCGGCACATCTGCACCTCAGCCATCAGCGACTCCCGCGGGAGATCGTTTCCTTCGCCTCCCGCAGTAAGGACGAGTTTGTGAGGCTGGTCATGGACAATGACCTGCGGCAGCGCGACCGGAATATTGCAAAGCGGAAACGGCAGCTTGCCGATTCCGAAAAGCGGATCACAGAGTTGGATGCTATCTTCAAGCGGCTCTATGAGGACAGCATTTCGGGCAAGCTCTCCGATGAACGCTTTCAGAAGCTCTCTGCGGACTATGAGAAGGAAGAACAGGAGCTCAAGGTGCTGGCGAGTTCCCTTCGGAAAGAAGTGGAGCTGGAGGAAAGCAAATCGGCGGATGTTGATCGTTTTCTCTCCGTTGTGGAGAGGTGCACGGATATCCCGGAGCTCACGCCCTGCATCCTCCATGAGTTCGTGGAGAAAATCATCGTCCATGCGGCAGCGACCCGAAGGGCAAGAACCGGACGCAGGAGATCGACATTTACTACAAGGGCATCGGAGCCTTGGAAATGTCAAAAGTCACGGCATCAATGGAAAAAAGAGAAAACGGTACAGCCGAAGCTATACCGTTCTCTCTTTCCTCACGATGTTTTCTTATCGGGAGCTGCCTTGCCGCTCTTTTCGTTTTACTCCACGCTCTCACTCTGCTCCGACAGATGTAAATCCAAATTTCGACCGCGTGTGCAAACACTGCGAATGTACACATAGCTGTGGATTTCATCAACCGAATACAAAATCACGTCATTTCGCGTAACACACTGTCGAATTCCCGCAGAACTCCACGGCTCCACATCATACAGCGGATACTTCGCTGGAAATGCAGTCAAATTCTCCTGTATCAAAGCGCGAAGGCGGTTATACCACCGTTCTGCCAAAACGGTATTCCGATACTGCTGCATAAAGTAAGCTCCCGGAAGATTTCCATGAGGGCATATATCGTTTTTTGGGAAGAACCAAACGCAGCCATAATAGGAATTCATACTGCATGAAGTCGCATTTTAAAAATAAGTATGTTATACTTAAGGCAACACCGCACAATTAAAGCTGCGGCGCTTTGCGGAAATTTCGCGCCCTGACTTTGTTACGATTTCACGGTAATACATCAAGTATTACCGCAAAACCGCGCCTCGTCAGTACGCAAAATTTACTCGCAAATCGCTCTTGTCCAATTATGCGGTATTGCCTTAATATAAAACGGCACCAAGGTGGTGAAGTCGTGCAAACAACTCTTGATTCTTATCGAACTGCTATTCACGGTTCAGAAGTTTATTATCAGTATCTAACAGAACATCAACGTGGCATAGTGGAAAATCAAGCAGATAATGAGATTTTGGAGGTCCGCTATCGGGGAAACGAGGACTATCAGGTGGGGGATGAGGTGATCCTAACTTTATGAGTGAACTGTACATTTTGGATGCAGGGCGCGCGGATTGCACGGTATTGCTGCTGGATACTCCCCAGGGACGGCGGACGGTAGTAGTTGACGGCGGCGGAAAATACCATAAGAACCGCAAGCCCCTATTGGAATTCCTCGTACAGAGGAATATCACCGTTATTGATCTGTTGATCCTGACTCATTTGCATCAGGATCACTTCGGCGGCTTTGTACATCTAGTAGACCGTGTGCAGGTGCGGCGGGCGGTGGCACCATGCGGAGACCTGCGATTTGCCGATCGGGTGTATCCGGTGTATGGAGATCGGGAGTTTTACAGGGAATACCATGACTTCTTTCGGTATTTAGAGCGCAGTAAAACGGAACTGATCCGTTCTGCAGATTGTGCCGGCAGGACCTTCACCTTCGGTGACTATGTCTTGGAATGCCTCTATCCCCTCCGGAACAGCACGCAGCGTTCTGTGGCTTATGCACAGAAATTGTGCGATCCGAACTTGACGGAGGAGGCTATGGCCTGGAATCTGGCGGCATACAAGCAAACCTGCAATGAGGACAGCAGCATTTGGCTGTTGAGGAAGGGCAGTACCGATTTGGCGCTGTTGTCCGGTGACAGTACAGATGAAACCATGCGGGCGGCTCTGTGTGGACGGCAGGCTCGGCCGCGGCTGCAAAAGCTATCCCATCATGGAATCTGCACTCGATATTTTTCAGAATATGTTCAAAAAATTCTCAAACCTGAAATTTTAGTGGTCAGTGTCGACGAAACCCATTATACTGAAGATATGGGGGCACAAATCGACACCCTGTGCGCCGCAGGCGATTCCCAATGCTATTATACTTTTCAGGGAGATGTGAACATTTCCCTGTGAAGCTGCGGAAAGGGAATATTATGAAAAAACTGACCATCAAGGATATTGCCAAAATGGCGGAGGTATCCCACACTACTCTCTCCCGGGCACGGAATGGGGCGCAATGTCTTTATTTCTAGGGCAATACCGCATAATTGAACAAGAGTGATTTGCGAGTAAATTGTGCGGTGCTGCCCTAGTTCATTTTATGACTACGAGATTGAGGCTAAAAACATTTTGACGCTGATGGAGAACTGAATACAGCGCCGCTCCGACTTCAAAGCCCATGCGTTCGAATCGCACCGGGCGTACCACTGATAACCGTCTGTTCCGTTGGAATGGGCGGTTTTTCTTTACTTTTTTCGCCGATGCGTGTACAGTATAAGGATACAGACAGATCACGAATCCGTTCCCGCAGGAGCGGTCACAGGAAAGGCGAAGATCAATGATAAACCGGAAAAGAAAGCTGCTGCCCGTCCTTGCGGCGGTCAGCCTCATGCTCGCAGGCCTCTCGGGCTGCGGCGGACACGCAGAGCCGCCGCTCGAAGCCGCGGCGTACTCCAATCTGACAGATGCAGTCTCCAGAGGGCTGCTCTCCGAGTCGCTCGCAGACTCCGGCATTAGCGAAAACAGGGTCAGCATTCTTCTTGACCGCGTCGATCAGTTCAACGCCAGCGTCAAGAACGAATGGCTGACGGAGGGCTTTGAGAGCGGCGCGCTGACCGATACCAAATATGACCCTTATGAGATGCAGGAGCTATGGACGGAGAAGAACGGGAGCTTTCCCGGCTACAACTGCCGCATCACGGCCTTCAGCCTGTTCGGTGCGTTCGTCACTGCCGGGGCAGACCAGCCGGAAACGCAGGGCGAGGATACCCTCTTTCTGGATCTCGAAACGCTGGCCGCAGATCCTGCCGTTCTCTGCGGAGACAGCACATCAAAATTCTGTGCGTTGTTTGCGCCGGTGGCTGCTGCGGACAGCACGGAGACGGCGGAACAGGTCAAGGCCCTTCGGGCAGGCTGGGCGGAGCGCGGCGTTGCCTTTGAGGAAGGAACTGCCCGGCTGATCTCCGTGGTGCTCCATGACCGGTTCTCGGACACGGACAATACCCTGTTCATTGGACATGTGGGCGTCCTGCTGCCAGCCGGGGACGGCAGTCTCTATTTTGTCGAAAAGGTGGCGTTTCAGGAGCCGTACCGGCTGGTCAAGCTCCGAAACCGGATCGAGCTGAACGATTATCTGATGGGAAAATACGATACCTCCTGGGATCAGGACACGGCGCGCCCGTTTATCATGGAAAACGACAGCCTCATGGAGGGATACCGTACCGTTCCGACGGCGGCGGATTGAGAATATTGCCGCGAAGCGCCGCAGGCGAATTGTGAAAACAGCTGCATGGTGCAGCCGCTCATTCCAAACGCATAAAAAGAAAGCTCTCCGCAGTTCAGGTCGATGCGGAGAGCTTTTTTACAGATTCAGATTTTTGAAGCGGGAATACATGGACTGTGCGCCGTACAGAGCGGCGGCCGGATTGTGCTGGAGCACGCGGGCGGGAGAGCTGGATATCGAGCGTGCCGGTGATGCGGCCGGGGCGCGGGGTCATGACGACGACCTTGTCCGAGAGATAAACGGCCTCATCCACGTCGTGCGTTATCATGATGGCGGTCATGCCGGTTTCCTTCCAGATGCGCAGGATCTCGTCCTGCATATTCATGCGGGTGAAGGCATCGAGTGCACCGAGCGGCTCGTCGAGCAGAAGCACCTTGGGCCTGCCGACAAGGGCGCGTGCGAGAGAGGCGCGCTGGCACATGCCGCCCGAAAGCTGATGCGGATAGGAGTGTTCGAAGCCCTTGAGGCCGACCATTTCGATGAACTCATCGACGCGGTCCTTTTCCTGCTTGTAGATGCTGCGGGCACGCAGGCCGAAGGCGATATTGTCGTAGATGGACAGCCACGGGAACAGCGTGTGCTCCTGGAACATGAAGCCGCGGTCGGCGCCGGGAACGGTGACGGGCACGCCGTCGAGCGTCAGCTCGCCCTCGTCCATTGGGATGAGGCCGGAGATCAGACGCAGGAGCGTAGATTTGCCGCAGTCGGACGGGCCGATGAGCGACACGAACGAGCCGGAGGGGATTTCGAGCGACACATTGTCGAGCGCGGTGATGCGTTCTCCGGTTGGGTTGATAAAGTGCTTAGAGACGCCCGAAATGGAGATGCTTCCTACCATCACGATGCGGTAAAGGCTGCCGGCGCCGAGCGTCGAGGAGACTTCAAAGTACGAGTTGGGGATGGAGGCGATGCCGCTGCTCGTGAGAACGGTGGTTGGGAACCATACGGCGAGCGCGATCAGGAATGCGCTTGCGGAAACCGCCGAGGGGAAGGCGATGAGTACGATCGGAATCCATGCGGTCGAGGGGATCGGGCCGAGCACGCGGACGAGACAAAAATATAAAAATCAGCCGCGTTTTTTTGGAGATAAGAGAGAAACACCGCGGTGCCGCCGCTCAAGATCAGCCGCGCGAATGCTGCGGACAGACTGACCCTGAAAAAATAAAGCAGACTGACCCTTTCATACAAGCCAGAGAAAGAGTATCATCTATATAAAGAGAACAAACCCGTTGGGAATAAAGAAATTTCCACGGGTCTGACAAAAGAAAAGCAGGTGTATGACATGAAAAACGCAAGCCTTCGAAAGATTATCTTTGCGGCGCTCATGGCGGCACTGACTACGGTCGCGACCATGATCATCCGCATTCCGACCCCGACACAGGGCTATATCCACCTCGGCGACGGCATGGTGCTGCTGTGCGGCGCGCTGCTCGGTCCGGGTCTCGGCGCGCTCGCGGCAGGCATCGGCTCGATGCTGAGCGACCTGTTCGCAGGCTACATGAGCTATGTTCCGGGTACGTTCGTCATCAAGGCGCTGACCGCGATGGTCGGCGGCTGGCTGTATCTCCGTCTGAGCGCAGGCGCAGACAGGCGCGCCGTTCCGGTCCGCGTTGTCCTGAGCGGCATCCCGGCAGAGGCTGTCATGGTCATCGGCTATTTCCTGTATGAGATGGGCATGGAGGTCGCAATGGGCAGCAATGCAGCCGCAGCCGCGACCGCTGTCGCCGTCGGCATCCCGATGAACATCGTACAGGGCGTTGCGGGCGTTATCGTCTGCGCGGTCCTGCTTCCGGTGCTGAGCCTGCACAAGGGCATCGTCACCGCGAAGAACGGCTGATTTCTATCGAACCATTACCCCTTTTCATATTTCTTTCAACCCGTGCAAAGGAAAACCACCGCAGAACGTTAAAAATGCGTTCTGCGGTGGTTTTCGCTTTCATTGTGCGGTGCTGCCTTTATTCGATGCGCAGCAGCATGCCGCTGTACGGCGGCAGGATGAGCGGAAGCTCGGTATTCAGCTCGCCTTCCTCGGTGTCGCCGCCGAACTCGATGAGATCGGTGTGCAGCAGCAGGGAGGGCGTATCGCCGAGCGGGCCGTCATAGACCGCCGGGTCGCTGCCGAAGTTGCACAGCGCGAGCAGTGTCTCGCCGTGCCCCCGGCGCACCATGCCGATGAGCGAGGGTGCGTCGGCGCAGCTGTCCGCCCAGGAAAAGCTGTCCGGCGCGTAGTCGCAGTGCAGCGCCGGGTTATCCCGATAAGTTTTGCACAGGCTGTGGAAAAACAGATGGAACGGGCGCTCCGCGAGTGCGCCGTCGAGCGTGCCGGCCTCGTTCCATTCATAAAGCTGTCCCAGCTCATTGCCCATGAAATTGAGCTTTTTGCCGGGATGCGCGAACATATAAAGGTACATCGTGCGCGCCTGCGCATACTTGTCCTTTTCGTCCGCGCCCCACATTTTCTGCACGATGGAGGCCTTGCCGTGTACGACTTCGTCGTGCGAGAGGGGGAGCAGGTAGCGCTCGTTCGCGAAATAGTGCATCGACCACAGCAGCTTGCCGCGGTCGCGCGGCCGCAGGTCGGGCTGCGTCTGGCAGAATTCGAGCGTGTCGTGCATCCAGCCGAGATCCCATTTGTAGTCGAAGCCGAGGCCGCCCTCGTCCACCGGACGGGTGACGCCGGGGTAGGCGGTCGAGTCCTCCGCGATGAGCAGAGCGGAGGGGTGGCGCGCCTTGAGGCCGCAGTTCATGCCTTTGAGGAAGTCGAGCGTATCGCCGTTTATGCCGCGCTTCTCGTCTCCCTGCCAGTAGATGAGGCGCGAGACCGCATCCATGCGCAGACCGTCGAAATGGAACTCCTCGAGCCAGTAATTCGCGGCGGATTGCAGAAAACACCGCACCTCGCGACGGGAATGGATGAAATTATAGCTGCCCCACTCGCTTTCTCCGACCGCGCTGTGAGGATACTCATAAAGCGGCGTGCCGTCATACTTCGCGAGGCCGTAGGAGTCCACCGCGAAGTGAACGGGGACGAAATCCATGATCGCGCCGATTCCGGCGTGATGCAGCCGGTCGATTAGCAGCCTGAGCTGCGCCGGTGTGCCGTAGCGCGAGGTGGGGGCGAAAAAGCCGGTGTTCTGATAGCCCCACGAGCCGTCAAACGGGTGCTCGGAGAGCGGCAGGAACTCGACGTGCGTGTAGCCGCCGTCCAGCAGATAGGGGATGAGCCGGTCGGCGAGCTGCTCATAGGTAAACCAGCCGTTTGCGTCCTCCGGATTGCGCTGCCATGAGCCGAGGTGCATCTCATAGATATTCAGCGGAGCGTCCGGGTCGGCGGAACGCGCCTGCATCCATGCGTCATCCGTGAACCGGTATTCCTCGAGGTCGGTCACGATCGAGCAGCACGCCGGGCGCATCTCCATGGCGAAGCCGTAGGGGTCGCAGTGCTCGGTCACGGAGCCGTCGGCGGCATAGATGCGGTACTTGTAGAGCTGCCCTGCCTGCGTGCCGGGCACGGAGACCTCCCAGAAGCCGCTGCGGCCGTCCTGATGCAGATCGGTCTCGGTCCAGCCGTTCATCGCGCCGGTCAGCGTGATGCGCGAGGCATTGGGTGCGAACGTGCGGAAAACCGCGCCGCCGCCGCCGAGATGCGCGCCGAACCAGCGCCACGCATCGAAGACCGCGCCGTTGAAGAATTGCTGCTTGTCCAAGGTAGCGCTCCTTTTCCTTTACTCCGCGAGACGGTAGATTTCGATGATCGCCTTTTCGTCGAGCGGCGAGTAGCTCTTGACCGGGCCGTTCACGGTGCGGACCGTGTTCGCGGCGAGCTTTTCATAGTTTTCCGGCTTGATGCCGAGCTGAGAAAGATGGGTCGGCATGCCGATCTCCTCGAAGAAGCGGCGCAGCGTGCGGATGCCCTCGCGCGCGGTGCGCTCGGGGTGTTCGAAATCCATCTCGACGCCGAGCACGCGGTTTGCAAACTGCGCGAAACGGGGATAATCATACTGCATTTCGTGCTCCGCCCACGCCGGGAACAGCACGGAAAGACCGGCGCCGTGAGCGATCTCGTCGCGGAACGCAGAAAGCTCATGCTCGAGCTTGTGTACCGGGAACAGGCGCTTTCTGCCGCAGCCGGTGTAGTCGTTGTGCGAAACGCTGCCGGCCCACATGAGGGTCGCGCGCGCCTCATAATCGCGCGGGTCTGCGATGGCGCGGCGGCCTGCGTCGCGGGTTGCGATGAGCAGACCCTCCGCGATGCGGTCAGTCAGGTCGCTCTCGCCGCCCTCCGGCGTCAGATAGCGCTCGAGCGTGTGCATCATGATGTCCACGATGCCGCAGCCGGTCTGGAACTTGGAAACGGTGAACGTGTTCTCGGGGTCGAGGAAGGAGATGACCGGGCGGTTGGTTTCGCTCGTGATGCCGCGCTTTTCCTTAGTCTCCTCGTTGGTCAGCACGCAGGAGTTGCTGGTCTCCGAGCCGGAGGCCGCGAGCGTGAGCACGGTCGCGACGGGGAGCGTTTTGTCCGGTCTGGTGCCGGTGGAGGCGAACTCCCACGGGTCGCGGCCGGTCGCCGCGCCCATGGCGATGGCCTTGGCTGAGTCGATGACCGAGCCGCCGCCGACGGCGAGCACGAAATCCAGACCCTCGCGTCGGCAGAGCGCGACGCCCTTGCGGACGAGGGAGATCTTGGGGTTGGGGGATACGCCGCCGAGCTCGACGAAGGACAGGCCGGCGTCAAACAGGCTGTGCTCCACGCGGTCGAGCAGACCGGAGGAACGTGCGCTCGCGCCGCCGAAATGGACGAGAACACGGTGTGCGCCGTATTCCTTGATGCGCTCGCCGATCTTTTCCTCGATTCCTCGGCCGAAGACAACCTCGGTCGGCGTTTTAATAGTAAAATTCAACATATAGCGTTACCTGCCCTTCGTTATACAAAATGATACTTATATTATAGTAGTCTACTTGCAAAAAGTCAAAAGATTAGATAAAATATAGTAATGCCGCCGCAGGAGGAAACGCGGCGCTGAAAGGATGAAAAGCAATGGGTTACAGCTATTCCGCTCCGCAGTGGCTGTTGGTATTCTTCCTGTACTGTGTACTGGGATGGTGCTTCGAAACGACGGTCGTGTCGGTCAAACAGCGCCATTTTGTCAACCGCGGCTTTCTGCGCGGACCAATGCTGCCGATCTACGGCTTCGGCGCGGTGCTCCTGCTGCACGTTTCGCTGCCGCTGTACGACAGGCCAGCCGCGCTTTTTTTCGCGAGCATGGTCGCCGCGACGATATTCGAGTATATTGTCGGCGTCGTGATGGAAAAACTGTTCAAGGTGAAATACTGGGACTATTCCGAGCACCGGTTTCAGTTCCGAGGCTATATCTGCCTGCAATCCTCGCTGTGCTGGGGTTTTCTCGGCCTCATTCTGGCGCGCTTTATTCACCGGCCGGTCGAATGGGTGATCGCGGCGCTGCCGTTCCGGGCGCTGCTCGCGGTGGATGTGCTCTGGTCGGCCGCATTCCTTGCCGATGTGATCGTTTCCGTCCGTGCGGCTCTCGATCTTGCCAGAGTGCTCGAGGAGCTCGACCGTCTGCGCGAGCAGGGCGCTGAGCTTCGTCAGGAGCTGAGCGAGACCGCGCTGACGCGCCTGACCAATCTCTCGTACCGCGTGGAGGAGGCCGCCGGCGAGCTTGCCGAGCGCACCCGCGACGCGCGGGAGGAGGCGCAGGCGCGCACCGCCGCCGCAGCCATGCGTGCAGCCGATCTGCGCGAGGACATCGAGCAGAGGCTTGACGAGGCGAAGGACGAGCTTGCCGCGCGCACCCGCGACGCGCGGGAGGAGGCCGCATCCCGCCGCGCTGCCGCCGCCAAGCACGCCGCCGATGTCCGAGAGGACATTCAGAACCGTCTGGATGAGCTTCAGCGCCGCTTCGACGAGCGCGCTTCGCGTCTCAGCCGCACGCGCAGGAGCCTGCTGCGCGGCAACCCGACCGCCCGTTCGGCACAGTACGACGCAGTCCTCCAGAAGCTGAAAAAGCATCTCGAGCGCTGAAACCACGGAAACCGGACGTTAAAACTACGCAAAATGCACGAAGTGATGCAAAAAGCGCCCGCGCATGAGTGCTGTTTCGTCAGTTTTTCACTTGCTAAAATACCCGTTTCGGGTGTATATTAGATATACGAAATGAACCTACCGTTTTACTGGTAATTCGTTCAAGTCTGAGCATCCTTTTTGGGAAAGAAAGGTAGATATAAAATGGAAAAGAGATTTGTATATGCGGACAACGCGGCGACGACCCCGCTGTCCGAAATCGCGTTTAACGCGATGAAGCCGTGGCTGACCGAGCATTACGGCAATCCGTCCTCGCTGTACCGTATGGGCCGCGAGGCGAAGGAGGCCATCAATGAGGCGCGCAAGGTCGTCGGCAAGTGCCTGAACGCAGCGATGCCGGTCAACGAAAAGAACGATTACGCACCGGGCGAGATCCTGTTCACCGGCGGCGGCTCGCAGGCGGACAACCTCGCGATCCGCGGCTTCATGCACGGTCCGTCCTCCAAGGGCCGCAAGCACATCATCACCTCCAAGATCGAGCATCACGCGGTTCTGTATACCTGCGAGGCGCTCGAAAAGGAAGGCTTCCGCGTCACCTACCTGAACGTTGACAAGGAAGGTCATGTTGACCTCGAGCAGCTGAAGCGCGAGCTGTCCGAGGACACCGCACTGGTCTCCATCATGGCAGCGAACAACGAGATCGGCACCATTCAGCCGCTCAAGCAGATCTCCGAACTGGCGCATTCGGTCGGTGCAAAGTTCCACACCGACGCGGTGCAGGCAGTCGGCCATATGCACATCGACGTACAGGAAATGGGCATCGACATGCTGTCGCTCGCAGGTCATAAATTCCGCGGCCCGCGCGGCACCGGCGTGCTGTATGTGAAGAACGGCATTCAGCTCGAGCCGCTGGTATACGGCGGCGGTCAGGAGCGCGGCCTTGTCTCCGGCACCGAGAACACCGCAGGCTTCATCGGCCTCGCGGCAGCGATGCAGGATGCGTGCGAGCATCTGGACGAGAAGATGGGCTACGTCAAGAAGCTGACCGACAAGCTGGTCAAGGGCATCATGGAGAACATTCCGTACTCCCACTACACCGGCGACCCGGTAAACCGCCTGCCCGGCACGGCTTCGTTTGTATTCGAGGCGATCGAGGGCGAGGGCCTGATCCTGCGTCTGGATAATGCGGGCGTCTGCGGCTCGACCGGTTCGGCCTGCTCGACCGGCTCGCTTGACCCGTCCCATGTCCTCATGGCAATCGGCCTGCCGCACGAGATCGCGCACGGCTCTCTGCGTCTGACCCTCGGCGAGCAGAACACCGAGGAGGACGTCGACTACGTCATCGAGACCGTTACCGACGTCGTTAAGACGCTGCGCTCGATGAGCCCGGTCTGGGAGAACGGCAAGCCGAATCTGTCGGCTGCTGCTGACCTGACGGCGCATCACTAAGTCCAAGGGGGATTGCATCCCCCTTAGATACCGAAACGGTTCCTGACGAAACCGTTTCGGATAACCCCCTCGCCTTTGCACGGCAAAGGCAGGCACAGACCGTGCCATATTTCAGCGTAATTGGACAAAAAGGAGATATATTTATGCAGTACAGTGAAAAGGTGCTTGACCATTTTACCCATCCGCGCAATGTCGGTGAGATCGAGGACGCAAACGGCGTCGGCGAGGTCGGCAACGCAAAGTGCGGCGACATCATGAAGATTTACCTCAAGGTTTCGGACGACGGCATCATTGAGGACGTAAAGTTCAAGACCTTCGGCTGCGGCGCGGCGATCGCGACCAGCTCGATGGCGACCGAGATGGTCAAGGGCAAGAGCCTCGAGGAGGCGCTCAAGCTGACCAACAAGGCAGTTGCCGAGGCGCTCGACGGTCTGCCCCCGGTCAAGATGCACTGCTCCGTGCTCGCTGAGGAAGCGCTGCGCTCCGCAATTTCCGACTACTACAAGCGCATGGGCAAGGACCCGGCTGAGATCCTCGGCTGCGACGCAGACTGCGCATCCTGCCACAAGGCCGACTAAAAAATATTTCGTATCACATCAGGGCAGATTGTAAAATCTGCCCTTTTGGTGTCTTTACAAAACGGATGTACCAGAAAACCTTCATTCTGCGCGCAGAATGGCGTATACTTGTAACCGGAAGCACCGGACGGAGGTGAACACATGACAGAGATTACAAAAAGTATAACTTATCTGAATGAATACAAATCGTTGAAAAAAGCGGTCGATGAGGGGAAAACACCGGTTCTGACGGTCGGTCTGTCCGCCATCCACAAGGCGAATCTGGCGGCGGCGCTCGGCGCGGATACGGCGCGTCCGGTGCTCGTGCTGACCGATGACGACAACGCGGCAAACCGTTTTGCCGCCGATCTGCGCGGCTTTTCCGAGCGGGAGGTCGTGGTCCTGCCGCCGCGCGAGCTGGTCATGGCAGATGTGGCCGGTGTGTCGCGCGGCTACGAGCAGGCGCGTCTGGCTGCGCTGGACACGCTTTCGGGCGCGTGCTTTGCAGTCGCGTCCGTGCAGGCGGCGGCGCAGCGCACCATGCCGCCCGCGCTGCTCGCTTCCTCCATCGTGACGCTGAAGGCAGGGGAGGAGGCGCCGCTCGACGAGCTGACGCACAGACTGACAGACGCGGGCTACGAGCGCTGCTCACAGGTCGAGGGCATGGGTCAGTTTTCTGTGCGCGGCGGCATTCTGGATATTTTTCCGCCGCAGGCCGAGCATCCGTACCGCGTGGAGTTCTGGGACGATGAGATCGACTCGATCTCCACATTCGACGTCGGCAGCCAGCGCCGTCTGGAGCAGTGTGAAACGCTGCGCTGTCTGCCGTGCATGGAGGCGCTGCCGTCGCTCGCGAAGGGCGGCGCGGCAGGGCTGGCGAAGGCGGTCGCGGCGCTTGCATCGAGCCGCCGCAAAAAGCAGCACGCCGACCTTCAGAAAAATCTGGAACGCGATGCGGAGCGCCTGCGCGAGAACGGAACGCTCCCGGCGGCGGACAAGTATCTGCCGCTCATCTATCCGCAGATGGCGACGGCGTTCGACTATCTGCCGGAGAACACGCTCATCCTCATCGAGGATACGCCGCGCCTGCGCGCCGCCGCGCGGGATTTTCATGCCCGTATCGCGGACGATGTAACGGCGCTCATGGAGCGCGGCGAGATGCCGGGCGGCATGGACGGCTACGCGCTGGATTTCGCCGGGATTTGCAGCATAAAGCGGCAGATCGTCCGCATGGACAGCTTTTTGAACAGCATTCCCGAGCTTGCGCCGCAGCATCTCGAAAATTTTGTCGCCAACCAGATGAATGCCTACGGCGGCAATCTGGACATGGCGTCCGCCGACATCCGCAGCTATACCGAGCAGGGACGCGCGGTCGCGGTCGTCTGCGGCAGCACGCTGCGCTGTAAAAATATGTTCGACGCGCTGACCGACAGCGGCCTCAAGGTGCAGCTGAGCGACCTTCTCCCGAAGGGCGGCTGCGTCAACATCATGGAGGGCACGATCTCCGCCGGCTTTGAATATCCGGATCTCGGTCTGGTGGTCATGACCGAGGGGCAGGTGCTCGCACGCCGCAAAAAGGCCAAGGTCAAGCGCTCGAACCGCGACCGCGTCAAGTCGTTCACCGACCTGTCGCCCGGCGACCTCGTTGTGCACGAGCATCACGGCATCGGCCGCTTTATCGGCATGGAGCGCATGACGGTGGACGGTTCCGAGCGCGATTTCATCAAGATCGCCTTCGCCGGAACGGATTTTCTCTATGTCCCGGCGACGTCGCTCGACCTCATCTCCAAATATATCGGCTCGGGTGACACCGAGCGCGTGCGGCTGAACAGGCTCGGCGGCACGGACTGGACAAAGGCCAAGGCGCGCGCCAAGGCGGCGGCAAAGGAGCTGGCCGACGGCCTCATCAAGCTGTACGCTGCGCGCGCCAAGGTCAAGGGCTTCGCCTTCCCGGCGGACGACGCATGGCAGCGCGAGTTCGAGGAGGCATTCCCATATGAGGAGACCGACGATCAGCTGCGCTGCATCGCGGAGATCAAGGACGATATGCAGTCCGACCGGCCGATGGACCGCCTGCTGTGCGGCGACGTCGGCTTCGGCAAGACCGAGGTCGCGCTGCGCGCCGTGATGAAGTGCATCCTCGCGGGCAAGCAGGCGGCGATCCTCGTGCCGACGACCGTGCTCGCGCGGCAGCATTATCTGACGGCGATGCAGCGCTTCCAGGGCCATCCGATCACGATCGAGCTGCTCACGCGCTATAAAACCGGCGCAGAGCAGACAAAGCTGCTGAAAAAGCTCGAAGCCGGGTCGATCGACCTGGTCATCGGCACGCACAAGCTGTTCAACAAAAAGATAAAGTTCAAGGACCTCGGCCTGCTCGTCGTGGACGAGGAGCAGCGCTTCGGCGTCGGTCACAAGGAGACACTCAAGGAAATCAGCAAAAACGTGGACGTTCTGACGCTGTCGGCAACGCCCATCCCGCGCACGCTCAACATGGCGCTGTCCGGCATCCGCGATATGTCCTCCATCGAGGAGCCGCCGATGAACCGTCATCCGGTGCAGACCTTCGTGCTCGAGCAGAACGACGGCGTGCTGCTCGATGCGATACGGCGCGAGCTGTCGCGCGGCGGTCAGGTCTATTATCTGCACAACCGCGTGGAGTCCATCGAGCGCTGTGCAGGTATGTGGCAGCAGCGGCTCCCGGATGCACGGATCGGCATTGTGCACGGCAAAATGGGGCAGAAGGAGATCGCAAAGGTCATGAATGAAATGGCGGACGGCGAGATCGACATTCTGGTCTGCACGACCATCATCGAGACCGGCATCGACATCCCGAACGCTAACACGCTCATCATCGAGAACGCGGACAACATGGGTCTGGCGCAGCTGCACCAGATCCGCGGCCGCGTCGGCCGCTCCTCGCGCCACGCCTACGCCTACCTCTGCTACCGCCACGGCAAGGCACTGAGCGAGATCGCGCAGAAGCGCCTGTCGGCCATTCGCGAGTACGCGGCGTTCGGCTCGGGCTTCAAGATCGCCATGCGCGACCTCGAGATCCGCGGCGCGGGCAACGTGCTCGGCCCGGAGCAGTCCGGCCACATGATGAGCGTCGGCTACGACCTGTACCTCAAGCTGCTCGAGGAGGCCGTGCAGGAGGAAAAGGGCGAAACGCCGAAGCCGCGCGTGGACTGCGCCGCCGAGCTGCTGCTGTCGGCAAACCTGCCGTCGGATTATGTGCCGGACGCCGGTCAGCGCATCGACCTCTACCGCCGCATCGCGCTCATCCGTACCGAGGAGCAGCGCAGCGATATGCTCGACGAGCTGATCGACCGCTTCGGCGAGCCGCCAGAGGAGGCGGTGGCGCTGCTCGATATTGCGCTGCTGCGTTCGCAGGCGAGCGAAAAGGGCATCGCCGAGATCAAACAGCAGGACGGACGCCTGCTGCTCACGTTCGCGGAGACCGATTTCGTGCGCCTGTCCGCGCTGTGCGGCGACGCCGCGTTCAAGGGCCGCCTGCTGCTTAACGCAGGCTCGTCGCCCTATCTGTCGCTCCGTCTGGAAAAGACCGAAAAGGCCATGGACATGGCGCGGCTTCTGGTTGACAAATACAGCGCGTGAAAAAGGAGAAAAACATCATGAAAAACACCGATATTCACCGTCTGCTGTCGCGGTACTACGAAACGTGGGCAGGCATCAACGCGGCCTACGACCGCATCGCGGCGAGGTGCGGCGTGACCTCCAACGTGCTGTATCTGCTCGACACGCTGTACTGCGCCGAAGCGCCCATGACGCAGAGCGAAATCGGTGCGCGGCTCGGCCTGCCCAAGCAGACGGTCGCGAGCATGGTGAGCACGCTCGAACGCCGGGGGTACGCGGTGCGCGAGGTAGCGAAGGACGACCACCGCCGCCGCCACGTCCTGCTGACGGACGAGGGCCGCGCCTATGCAAAGCCGCTCAGCGAAACCGTCTGCGCCTTCGAGCAGGCCGCCTTCGAGCGGATGGAGCCGGACGAGCGGCTCGCCCTCGTGGAAACAAGCGAAAAATTGCAGAAAGCGCTGAACACAGTGTTGGATTCAGCACAGAATTGACATTACTGCATACCGGGACCGGAGCCGCAAGACTCCGGTCTTTTTTTACATGATTTTTCCTTCGAAATGAAACATAAGTGTAACATTTCTCTACCTTGTGTCATGTTTGTTACACTTGGCCCGGTTCGCTTGTCTCCGGCGGAGCAGGAGGGTATAATTTTAACTGGGGATATATGTCCCCGGTCTGATACGTGAGCAGCGCCGCGCGGCGCTGTGAATAATACTGCTCCAAGGATGGAAAACTGCTATGATGAAAAAACTTTTGTGCACCGTTTTTGCGGTGTTCACCGTGATGACGGCGGCCGGAGCTGTGGGAAACATCTTCCCGGCGAGCCGCACGGACATCGACGGCGTGACCCGTTCGGGTTATCTCGACGAGGAAGGGCGTGCCGTGCTGCCCTTCGCCTACGCCAGCGCAGGAGAATTCGCGCCCTGCGGCCTTGCGGCGGTCGAGGACGAAAAATGGCAGACCGCAGTCATTGACCGCGAGGGAAAGCTGATCGTCGACTACACCGAGTCTCCGGTCTCGGTCGATTTCTCGGACAGCATGATCGCCTACCGCTACGCCGATCACAGCGTCTACTACACGCTCTCCGGCACGAAGCTCGGTTCCTATCCGGGCGCTGAGGGCTTTTTTGAGAACGGGCTGCTGCTGTGCAGAAATGCGCAGACCGGCCGGTATTCCTTTGTGAAGGAGGACGGCACGGCGGCCTTCGCGGCGGAATATGCCGCTGCGGGCGCGTTCTCGGACGGTCTCGCGCTCGTGCGCGGCCTGAACGGCGCCTATCTCGTCATCGACACCACCGGCGCGACAAAAGCGACGCTCGACGCAGGTGCGGACCCGGTATATTACACGGTCTACGGCGGCGATACGGTCGTCATGACCAACGGCACGAACAGTGCGCTGTACTCGATCTCGAAGGGCGAATATCTCACGGATTTTCTCTATAAGACGATCTCCGAGTTCCGTGACGGCGCGGCGATGGTGCGCCAGATCAACCGCTGGGGCCTGATCGGCACGAACGGAAAGCTGCTGACTGCGCCGGCGTATTACTACCTCAGCTACATGGGAGACGGCCTGTATGCCGCGCGGAGCGAGGACGGTTCGGCCTCTGCGGTGGACGCGAACGGCAACATCGCCTACCGCACGATGAGCTATGTCGGCGGGTTCAACGAGCTGCGCTACGGTCTTTCGTGGCACGGCATGGCGGACGGCAGCCTGATCTTCTTCAAAAAGAATGGCGGCTATTTTGCAAGCCTGAAGAACGCGGAAAATCCCACGCTCCTGAGCGAAAACGTCGTGCGCGTGACGCAGGATGAGACTACGAAATACATCAATCTTTCGACCGGCAGGACGCTGCTGGCGCAGGCGGCCTCGTTCGACCTCGGCAGCGGCATCACGGCCAAAACCGTGCACTACGAGAAGTTCATGGGATATCAGTCGGACGGCGCCGAGCACGGCTGGAACGTCGATTTCCCGGAGATCAGCGGCCTTGCGGACGCAAAGGTGCAGAAGAGCATCAACGATGACATCCGCTCGTTCTTCCTCAAGGGTCCTTCGGTCACGGCGGAATACGAGGCGCTCGAGGGTACCTACGGCGCGTCCGTCGAGGGCAGCGTGCTCGTCGTGTGGGCGAACTGCGTCAGCGGACGCGGCGCAGGCTCGTCGGTCTGGAACAACAGCCTTGCCTTTGACCTCAATACCGGCAGGCAGTACCGCCTGACCGATCTGCTGACGGGCGACTACATCGATACCGTGAAAAAGCTGCTCCCGGCGGAGCATGAGCTGTATCTGTACAGTTTTCCGCGCATCAGCACGAAGGGGATCACCTATTACTATAATGAGTACGAGAGCGAGACGCGCCGCGCCTACACGGAGAGCTATCTGCTGACCTACGAGGCGCTCGGCGCTGCGGTCGACCATAAGAGCGCGTGCTATGCGGCGCTGCTGACGCCGTACACCCGTCCGCTCGCGGCGGCGAAAACGACGTTTTACGATGTTCCAGCGAACTACTGGGCATCCAGCTATATCGAGCAGGCGGCGGCTGACGGCCTGATGAACGGCGCTTCGGGCGCGTTCCGCCCGGAGGACACGGTCACGGAGGCCGAGGTGTGCATGACGCTCGCGCGGCGCGAGGGCCTGAGCACCGCCTCGAACAGCACGGTCTGGTACGCCGGTGCGGTATCGTCCGCAGAGAACGCCGGTCTGCTGGACGGTCTTGACCCGACGCGCGACCCTGAGACGGCGATGACCCGCGCGGACACGATGCAGGTGTTTGCGAACGTGCTCGTGCGCGGCGGCGCGGCGTTCCCCGGAGAACAGCAAACGGCAGCAGCGCTGAAAAACGTCAAAGACGCCGCGGCCATCCCGGCCTCCCGGCGCGCGGCAGTCGCGCTGTGCATGGAGCGCGGTCTGATCTCCGGCTATGACGACGGCACGATCCGTCCGCAGCAGACCATTACCCGCGCGGCCTTCGCCAAGCTGATGGTGACGGCGGAATTTTAAGCTGACTCTTTCCCGGTTCTCGAAAAAAACGGAGCCGGGAAATTTTTTTTTGAACCGAAATCCTCCTCGCGGCTCTTATATACAGATGCATCGAGGGCAGGGGGCGCGCCTGCCAGGAAAGGACAGGATAGAATGACAGATTGTGAACTCGTCCGGCGGATGCAGCAGGGCGATATGCAGGCGTTCGACACGCTTTACGAGCGCTACAAGGACGACGCATACCGGCTCGCCTGCCTCATCACCGGCAGCCGGACGGACGGCGAGGATCTCGCGCAGGAGGCGTTTGTCGCCTGTGCGCAGTCGATCGGTTCGCTGCGCGACGGCGCGAAATTCCGGCCGTGGCTGCTCCGCACGCTCAGCCGTGCGGCGTGGAAATACTGCCGCAAGGCGAAGCGTGAAACGCCCGTCAGCGAGTTTTTCGAGGGGGAAACCGGAGAAAGCGCGCTTTCTGCCGTGCTCCGGACCGACGAGCAGCGCAGACTGTACGCCGCCCTCGATACGCTCGACGAAAAACGCCGCGTGGCGGTCGTGCTCTACTACTTTGACGACCGCTCCGTAAAAGAGATCGCACAGGCGACCGGCGTGACCGAAGGCACGGTCAAGAGCCGCCTGTTTTCCGCCCGCCGTCATCTGCGGCAGGCGCTGACCGCAGGAGAGACAGAGCCGAGGGAGGCTGTATCACATGAATGAGACCGTTTTTGACAAGGAAATGAAGAATATGCTGCACCGGTGCGCAGATGAGCTGCACGCGCCCGACAAGCTCAAGACCCGTGTGGACTTCGCGCTGAAGAACGGGAGCAGCAGGCCGCGCCGCCGCTGGGGCCGCCGTCTGATCGCGCTTGCGGCCGTCGCCGCCATCACCGTGACCGGCGCGTTCGCCGCCGGTGCATTCGGCAGCATCACGAGCCATTCGTGGTCTGACCAGCGCCTGAGCATGGAGCAGACGCAGCAGCACATGGAGGATGCCGGCGCGGCGCTCACGCTGCCCGAGACGATCGGCGACTTCACGTTTTCGCACGGCTATGACGTGGCCGCCACGGCGAAGAGCGCGGCGGGCAAGTCCGAGCAGGTCGATGAGGTGAACGCGGAGTACGAAAAGGACGGCGTAACGCTGAATTTCAACGCGCACAAGACCTATACCGTGTTCTCCGAGGAAGAGAACAGCGACCCGGAGCCGGACGAGGTGCAGGAGGTAAACGGCGTGACGCTTTCCTTCCGGGACTCGCATTTCCGCTTCGTTCCGCCCGACTACGAGCCGAGCGACGAGGAAAAGAAACTGGAGCGCCGCGGCGAGCTGACCATCAGCGAGGGCTCGGACGAGGTCGAGGACAGGCAGTTCCAGTCGGTAAGCTGGCAGAAGGACGGCATGAGCTATTCTCTGTACGGCTTTGATACCGGTCTGGACGCGCAGACCATGCTGGAGCTGGCCTCCGGTCTTGTAGAATAAAAAGTGCTCCCATGCGGCGTAAAAAACCGTATGGGAGCACTTTTTCTGTGTTTTGCGGAACAAAAACCGCCGGGAAATCTTTTCGTCACAAGGATGTATTTCCTCTCTGCCGCCTTCGGCACGGCTCGCGGTGCAGCCGTGATACAATAGGCATCCGCGGGGAAGGGGAACCGCCTGCGGCAAACCAAGACAAACGGAGGAACCGGTTACGAATACATTGACAGAGAAACGGCACAGAACGGGTGAAAACAGCGGGAAAAACGCGGAAAAGACGGCCGTCCGGGTCGCGCGGCGCTGTGTCCGCCTGCGGCAGGGCGGCGAAGCGGCGCTCTGCGTCCTCGATACCGGCGACGCGCCCGAGCGGGAGCGCGACAGCCTGACGAGCATGGGAGCAGGCGTGGTGCTGAGCAGCACGGCGGTGCGGCTCGGGGAGCACGGCACGGTGCACGAGCTGGCGGAGGGCGAGCTGTTCCGCTGGGCCTATATACGCGGCTTTGACGAGCTGCGCTTTACGCACCCGATCGCGCTCAGCGCCGGGCAGTGCATGGTGCATCTGCGGCTGACCAACGCGCGGGTGGGCATGGAGCAGCTCGTGTTCTATACCGCGCTCGGCGGCGGTCTGGCGCGCGTGGACAGGCTGTGGCGCACCTTTGCCGGAAAAGAGGAAGCGTCGCCGGCGTTCGACACAGCCGCGGCCGCGTTGGCAGCAAAGTAGCGGGAGCAGGGGACAGACATGCGGTTCTGTCCCCTTTTTCCCTGCAAGAGCGGAAAATCGGGAATAAAAAAGCAAAAGTCCCTCCGAAATTTCGGAAGGACTCTGGAGCTTGTGGCCGGACTCGAACCGGCGACCTGCGCATTACGAATGCGCTGCTCTACCAACTGAGCCACACAAGCATGCTATATAGTGAGAAGTGGCCTTCTCGTTCACAGCTTTTTCAGTATAGCATGGTTTTGAAAATTCGTCAAGATTTTTTTGAAAATTTCTCTTGACTTTTCGCCACGGTTGGTTATAATGGTATAGTATCCTTGCTCACATCAAAGGGTGTGGGCCAAAAGTCCAAAAGGAGGTGCTAAGAATATGGCAAAGATTTCTGGCAAGTACGAGACGATCTTCATTGTCAACCCGTCTCTGGAAGAGGCAGCAGCTACCGCTGTTGTGGACAAGTTCAAGTCTCTCGTCGAGGCAAACGGCACGAACGTAGAGGTCGAGGATTGGGGCAAGCGTCGCCTGGCGTACCCGATCGAGGATCAGACGGAGGGTGTTTACACTCTGATCCGTTTTGAGTCCAAGCCCGAGTTCCCGGCTGAGCTGGACCGTATCTACAAGATCACGGACGGCGTTATGCGTTCTATCATCGTCAGCCTGGACGACTAAGGCGGTGAACTGAAAATGCTCAATAAGGCTATTCTGATGGGTCGTTTGACCCGTGATCCCGAACTTCGTCATACCCAGTCCAACATGGCTGTGTGCTCGTTCTCTCTCGCGATCGATCGCGGTCGCAAGGATCAGAACGGCGAACGCCAGACCGACTTCATCGACTGCGTCGCATGGGGCCGTCAGGCAGAGTTCGTTGCACAGTGGTTCACCAAGGGTTCCATGGCGATCGTAGTCGGCCGTATCCAGTCCCGCCGCTGGCAGGATCAGAACGGCAACAACCGCACCGCGATTGAAGTCAACTGCGATGAGGTTTCCTTCGGTGAGACCAAGAAGTCCCGCGACGCCTACAACGCAGGCGGTCAGGGCGGTTTTACCGGCGGCTATGATAATGGTTCGCAGATGCGGCCCGAGCCTGCCGCGTCGCAGGTTGCTCCGGCGTTCGATCTCCCGGCGGGAGATTCGGATTTTCAGGAGCTCGCTGACGATGACGGCGATGTCCCATTCTAATCTGAAGGAGGTTACGTGACAATGGAAGAAACCAAGAAGGAATTTACTCCCCGTCCGGAGCGTGCAGAGCGTCCGCAGCGCGGCCGTCGCCGTCGCAAGGTTTGCGCTTTCTGCGTAGATAAGGTTGCACACGTTGACTTTAAGGATGCCGGCAAGCTGAAGAAGTACATGTCCGAGCGCGGCAAGATCCTGCCCCGCCGCATGACCGGTACCTGCGCTGCTCATCAGCGTCAGCTGACTGAGGCAATCAAGCGTGCACGTCACATCGCTCTTCTGCCGTACACCGCAGAGTAAGCGATCATTCGTTTTTAATTGTTTATTTAAGGATACGCAGAGTCCTGCTTTCTTCGGAGAGCAGGGCTTTTTTGCGCCCCGAAGCAAAGTGTTACACCTGCGTTACAGTTGCACCCATACTATACACAAAAAGCACAACCTGTGGTATAATCATATAGCCGAAGAAAATACATCTTCGCCAATTTCCCTCGAAAGGAGCTACACACGATGACCTTCAAAAAGGTTCTTTCATTTTTTCTGACCGGCGCGACCGCGCTGTCCATGACGACGGCGGCGTTCGCTTCGGATGATACGGTGATCATGCTCCCGGCCGATGTGGCGTCGCAGGACTGGTACGCCCCGGCGGTGCGCTATGTGATGGAATATGACCTGATGGACGTCGGACACCCGGAGAACGGCGCACCCGTTTTCGAGCCGTCGCGCACGGTTTCCCGTCAGGAGGTCGCGGACGCGATTTACCGCGCCGCGCGCTGCCTGAGCACAAAATTCGCCGCTGAGCCGAGCCAGAGCGGCATTTCCGGCATGGCGGATTACGCTGAAATCGGTCAGGATTACTACAACGCGATGGCGTTCTGCTACGAAAACGGCATCATGACCGGCTCGGACAAAAAGCTGAACCCCGGCGCCGCTATCACCCGGCAGGAGTTCGCAGCCGTCCTTCAGCGCACGATGAAGCTGTTCGCGGAGAACGGCCTTGCCGCAATTGTCCCCGGCGACGGCATGGCGGTCTATGAGTTCAGCGACAGCCGCAGCATCCAGAACTGGGCCATCTCGTCGGTTTCGTTCTGCATCAAGAACCACCTTATGCAGGGAGACAACAGGAACGCATTCAACCCGACGGGCAATGTAAACCGGGCGCAGGTCGCGAAGGCGCTGAGCAATATTGCCGCCGCCGCAAAGAAATAACAGAAGATACAGAGGAAAGACGATCGTTTTACGACAGTTTCATCCGAGGCCATGTGCCTCGGATTTTTTTTCGTGCAAGACTAAAAAGTTTGCACGTGTCATGACACGTGTGTTATAATAGCTGTAAAACGGCTATCGGCAGGACCGCATCATAAGAGCGGCGGTGCTTGACAGGGAAGGAGTATAAACTAATGAAAGCATATTTCGACAGCATCGAAAAGGAGGTTCCGGAAGAGTTGCGGGAGGTTTTTCTCGACCGGCACGATACGGCAGTCATCACCATTGACATGCACGACGGCCATCTGTCAACCGACCCGGACTGCCCGTGTCCATCTCCGCGCGGCCGCGAGATCATCGAGCCGCTGAATCATTTTATGGACGAGGCGCGCGCACTCGGCTTGCCGGTCATCCATGTGCGCTCGACGCTTCGCAGGGACGGCGCGGATGAAAAGCTGTTCCCGTCGGCGTGGCGCATGGTGTTTCCGGTGACGGTCGGCGAAATCCCCAACATCGCAGAGCACGCCCTCGAGGGCACGCGCTGGAACAGAATGTCCATCGACGTACACGATGAGGATTACATGGTGACGACCAAAAAGCGCCTGAGCGCGTTCTACCCCACCGATCTCGAGCTGCTGCTGCGCAATCTGGGCATCCGCCGCGTGGTGCTGACCGGCTGCATGACCGACTGCTGCGTGATCAATACCGCGTTCGACGCCGCGAACCGCGATTTCCGCGTGGTCGTGCCGCGCGATCTGACCCGCGGCTCCGAGCATCTGGAGGAGCCGGCGCTGCGCATGATCTCGCTGCATCTGGGACTGGTCGTGGATTCGGATGCGCTGCTCAGCGAGTGGCGTTCGCAGAAGGAATGAAAAGGTGAAATAAGCTATGAAAATCGGAAGAACGGAAAAATGCTGGCTGGCGGCGGTGTTCTTTTTCTGGGTATTTTATAATTTCCCGGGATTTCCGGCCTACGGCAATGAAACGGCCTGCATCGTGCACGGCCTGATCAGCTTTATCGGCACGGTGCTCTCCGTGTACATCGGCTGCAAGCTGACCGAAAAGGAATATCCTCTCATCGAGGACGAGGAACAGGAAGAGACGGCGCAGGAGGATACGCATCCCGCGGCTGAAACCGAACGGAACAGATAAAGGATAACAGAGAAATGACAACACAGGGTTTACTTTCGGGCAGAACAGTATGGATCGTTTTTGCGGCATACTTTCTGTTTTTGATCGCTATCGCACGTTATACGACATGGAAGGAAAAGCGCGATGCAGGCAGGGTCGATTTACAGGGCGGCCGCTTCAAATGGCCGGTCATGGTCATGACCTATATCGCCTCGTGCATGAGCGTCTGGGTGTTCTTTGCAGGCCCGGGCGCGTATTACCGCTACGGACTGGGATACTTTTTCTCGGAGATGTGCATCTACTCCATGTTCCCGATCATCTGCTACTTCACGATGACCAAGGTATGGCTGGTCAACCAGCAGAAGCACTTCACCACGCCGGCGGATTTCTTCTACTGCCGCTATCAGTCCAAGGCGCTGACCGTTATCATCGACCTCGTCTACATCGTCTGCGCCGTGCCGTTCATCTCGGCGGTCCTGGTGGCGGGCGGCCGCGCGGCTGAGGTCGCGACCGGCGGCACGGTGTCCTCGCAGACGTTCACGCTCATCTGCGGCATCATCATGACCGTGTTCGTCATGCTCGGCGGCGTAAAGTCCACCGCGCTGGCGGATGCCGTACAGGGCTGGTTCTTCATCCTTGCGCTGTGGGCCATCATCTTTGTAACGCTCAAGGTCGTGTTCAACGGCTCCATCATCGAGGCGTTCCAGACCGTCCGCGTGCAGACGCCGGATTGGTTCTCCTATCCGGGTCCGATCGGCGTGTGCACCTATCCGTCGCGCGTCAGCTATCCGCTCGCGTGCGCGTTCGGCTACACGCTGCTGCTGCCGCAGGTCTTTGTGCGCTCGGGCTATTACAGCGCGGGCCTGAAGGACCAGCGCCAGATGGCATTCCTCGCGCCCTTCCTCCAGATCATCGTCTGGGGCGGCACGATGCTCATCGGTCTGGTCGCACTGGCAGCCATGCCTGACCTTACCAGCTCGGAGACCGAACTGGTCATCCCGTATATGTGCAACATCATCGCGGGTTCGCACGGTGTGCTGGCGCAGATTCTGATGATCGTGTTCCTCATCGGCGTGCTGGCGGTCGGTCTGTCCACCGCGAACGCGCTGCTGATGGTCATGTCGTCCATCATCTACAAGGATCTGCTGGTCGGCATCGGTCACTGCAAATTCAAGGCGTCCGAGACCTCGGTCGTCCGCGTGGTCATTCTGCTGTTCGGCGCAGTGACGGTCGGCGTTTCGCTCATGCACTGGGAATATGTTTATAATCTGATGATCTTCGCGGATTCCCTGGTCGAATCGCTGTTCCCGGCGCTGGTATTCGGCATCTACTGCAAGTGGGCGACCCGCAAGGCGGCTATCGCTTCCATCTCGGCCGGCGCCATCACCATCTGCCTGACGTTCTTCGTGTGGGACCTCGGCTATGTGTGGTACGGCACCATCGGTCTGGCCGTGGCGCTCGTGCTGATGTATGTGGTTTCCAAGCTGACCAAGGACGACCCCAAGGACAGCGAGGACTTCTATGAGGCGCTCGACTCCGGCCACAGACGGTTCATGCGTATCGAGGCAAAAATCAAGTAACGACAGGAGGGCGAGATCCAATGATTCGCTTTACGCTCAACGGAATACAGATCGAAGTGCAGGACGGCGAAAGCCGCACGCTGCTCGAGTTCCTCCGAAACGTCAGGTGCATGAAGGGCACGAAGGAGGCCTGCGGCACGGGTCACTGCGGCGCGTGCAGCGTCCTTGTGGACGGCAAGCTGATGCGCTCGTGTGTGACGCTGCTGCGTCGGGTGGACGGAAAAACGGTAGAGACCATCGAAAATGCGCCGCATGACACCATGCTGCAAACCATTCAGCGCTCGTTCCTCGATGTCGGCGCGGTGCAGTGCGGCTTCTGCACGCCGGGCATGGTCATGGCGACCAAGGCGCTGCTGCTGCACGATGCAGCACCGGACGAGCGGGAGATCTATGAAGGACTGAAGAACAACTACTGCCGCTGCACCGGCTATGTCAAGATCATCGAGGCGGTCAAGCTGGCGGCAGCACGCCTGCGCGGCGAAACGCCGGATATCGACAGCTTCCGCACACACGAAAGCACGGTCATCGTGGTCGGTGAAAACCAGATCGTGCCGCCCATCACCGGCTCCGCAGTCGGCAAGTCGGTCTGGGATGTGGACGGCATGGACAAGACCGGCGGCAGGCTCAAATTCTGCGACGACTACACCGAGGAGGACATCGGCGCGGATACTCTGCTGCACGGTGCGTTCGTCTGGGCACCGGTGCCGCACGCAAGGATTAACGCGATGGACTGCACTGCCGCCGAACAGGCGGAGGGCGTGGTGCGCATCGTCACCGCCGCCGATGTGCCCGGCATGAACAAAATGGGCACGTGGACGCCTGAGCAGCCGGTGTTCTGCACGGACGAGGTGAACTTCCTCGGCGACCATCTGGCGCTTGTCGTAGCGGATACTGTGGAGCACGCGAGAGCGGCCGCGAAGCTGGTCAGGATCGACTATGAGGAACTGCCCGGCATCTACACGATGGCGGACGGGTATCGAAAAAACAGCTTTATCGTGCACACCGGCCGCAAGAGCGGCGATGTGGAGCAGGCAAAGCAGCGGCCGGACATCGTAAAGATAAACGTTTCCAAGGAGATCGAGCCGCAGGAGCACGCCTGCATGGAGCCGGTCTCCGCCATCGGCATGGTGCAGGACGGAAAAACGACCGTCTATGCCTGCACGCAGGCGCCGTTCGAGATCCGCAGTATGCTGGCGAAAATTCTGGACAAGCCCGAGGAGGATATTCGCGTCATCGTGACGCCGCTTGGCGGCGGCTTCGGCAAAAAGTGCGATGCGTTCCTCGAGGCGCCGGCGGCAGTGGCCGCGCTCGCGTGCGGAAAGCCGGTCAAGATCACGCTGACGCGCCGGGAGGATCTGCTCCTCACCACCAAGCGGCACGGCTATCACACGGATTACGAGATCGGCTTTACGCCGGACGGCAAGTTTCAATATCTGGACTGCCGAATGTTCTCGGACGGCGGCCCGTATGAGTGCGAGAGCTACGGCACGCTGATGACCGGCGCGCTGATGAGCGGCGGCCCGTATATTATTCCCAACGTCCGTGTCGAGGGCTCAGCCATCCGCAACAACAATTTACAGGGCGGCGCGTTCCGCGGCTACGGCATCAATCAGGCGGCGATCTCGATCGAGACCGCGATGGACATGATGGCGGAAAAGCTGGGCATCGACCCGTTCGAGCTGCGCCGCCGCAATGCTGTCTACCCGGGCGCGACGTCGGTCGGCGGCGAAGTGCTCAAATACAGCATGGGCATGATGGACACCATCAACCAGTGCGAAAAAAGTCTGAAAAAGGCGCTCAAGACGTATGAGGGACAGTACCCGAAGGGCAGTAAGGTGCTCGGCTGGGGCATGGCCTCGGGATTTAAGAACGTCGGCGTCGGCAAGGGCATCTTCACCGATGACGGCGCGTGCAAGCTGATTTTGCAGGGTGACGGCCGCCTGCACATGATCGTATCCGGCACAGATATGGGACAGGGCTTCCGCACTGCCATGACACAGATCGCGGCGGAAACGCTGGACATGGATATAGGAAATATCTTCATCACGAACGGCGACACCGAGCTGACCATCCCGACCGGCGAGTCGGTCTCCGAGCGCCAGACACTGTGCGGCGGCCGCGCGGTGTACGAGGCGTGCGTCAAGCTCAGACAGGATTTAGATAGCCGTCCGTGGCAGCCGGGCGAGGAACGCCGCGCCGAGTATTACTATGCCTCCGACCCATGCTTTGCCATCGGTGATTTTGAGGGCGCGAAAAAGCGCGGCGCGAAGTACCGCAACTTCCCGGCATATGCGTATGCGACGCAGGCCGCCATTGTCGAGGTGGACAAGGAGACCGGCGAGGTGCGCCTGCTCAAGGTCATCGCGGCGCATGACGTCGGCCGCGCCATCAATCCGCATATCATCGAGGGTCAGATGCACGGATCCTGCTCGATGGGGCAGGGATATGCGCTGACCGAGGGATACCCGACGGAAAACGGGTATCCGGTCAAGACGCTGTACCGTCAGCTGGGTCTGCCGCGCGCCGAGGATACGCCAGACTACGAGATCATTCTGATCGAGGACCCGGAACCGCAGGGCCCGTTCGGCGCGAAGGGCATTTCCGAGGTAGCGACCGTGCCGGTGACGCCGGCGATCCTGAACGCCGTGTCGCGTGCCATCGGCGTGCGCATCAATAAGGTTCCGGCGTCTCCGGAGGTGGTTCTCGAGGCGATCCGCACCGGAAAATGCGACGTGCCGACCATGGAGCAGCAGATCAAAGAGTTGGAAAAATGATAAAAGCAGAGCGCTCCCTGTCGGGAGCGCTCTCAGCTTATCGGAAAACAAAGTTTCGCGACCGCTTATTTATGAAAAACATATTCCTTCCGGAACGTTCGCGGCGACATGCCGACCGCCTTGGAAAACTGCGCGTTGAAATGGCTCGGATTGTCGTATCCGACCTGCGCGGCGATGCGCGTCACCGGCAGCTCGGTCGTGATGAGCAGCGTCTGCGCCTCGCCGATGCGCCGCCGCAGGACATACTGAAGCGGCGAATAGCCGGTCACATCCTTGCAGACATGCGCGAGGTAGTACGGACTGACGTGCAGCGCGTCCGCCATGCTCTGAAGCGAGAAATCCTCGGCAAAATGCCGGTCGATGTAGTCCTTGATGCGCTGCGCGAATACGTTTTCTCCGCGGCTGCCGTCCTGCGCGGCGGCGGAGAGGAACTGCTGCACGAGCGTCAGCAGCGCCATCAGCAGATGATGCGCGCCGTCGTCGTTGCCTGCGGTCAGCTCGCTGTACAGCACATCATACAGCCGCTCGAGCCGGACGGTCTGCGCCTCGGTCAGCGGGCAGACAGGCGAGGCATCGTCCGGGATGAGTGCGTTTTCGCGCAGTCCGGGTACGCTCAGACCGCCGAGCGCCAGACTGAACGAGGCAACCGGCCGGTCGGGGCCGGACGGCTCATCGTGCACCACGCGGCTGTTATAGATGAACAGGTCGCCCCGGCGCGCGTCATACGGCATGCCGCCGACGAAATAACGGCTCTCGCCGCCGCGCACGAGCACGATCTCCACCAGATCGTCATGCGCGTGCATGACGCGGGGATGCGCGGACGCCTCTGCATCCGTCCGGCTGACGGAAAACAGGCGCGGCGGCCGGGTCAGCCCGAACGGCGGCTCATATTCCTTTTTGACAAAACACTGTATCAATTTTTTCGCCCTTTCCGCCTGAATATAGTATCATCGTAGCATAATCAGCCGTATATCGCAAGAGAAATGCGGATCGGAGTCCGACGGCGCTTCCAGACCTTCCCTGAATGAATGCACAAAAGAAATGGCGAAAAACTGTGCAGAACAACGAGACGCTGCGGGAGTTTTTTATAATTCGTGCAAAATCCCCTTGCATTGACAGGCAGATATCGTATAATTTAGATAGAGGCTTTGGCAGATGGCGAAAGCGCGTCTGCCGGGGCAAATATCTGGAGAGGTGATAGACATGGATTTCATGGCTGAATACAAGCACTGGCTGGAGAGCGGCGCGCTGAGCGCAGAGGAGCACGCAGAGCTGCAGTCGGTTGCAGACGATAAAGAAGAGATCGAGAGCCGTTTTTATGCGCCGCTGTCGTTCGGCACGGCAGGCTTGCGCGGCGTTCTGGGCGTCGGCCTCAACCGCATGAACCGCTTTACCGTCGGTCAGGCGGCGCAGGGCCTTGCGAAGCTGATCGTATCGAACGGTCAGGCGGCGATGGACCGCGGCGTTGCGATCGCATACGACTCCCGTCACTTCTCGCCCGAGTTCGCAAAGCAGTCCGCGTGCATCCTCGCCGCGAACGGCATCAAGGCGCTGATCTTCGACGAGCTGCGCCCGACCCCGGAGCTGTCCTTTGCAGTCCGTCACTACGGCTGCATCGCGGGCATCAACATCACCGCATCCCATAACCCGAAGGAATACAACGGTTACAAGGTCTACTGGGAGGACGGCGCACAGCTGCCCCCGGCCGAGGCGGACGTAGTCGCAAAGGAAATGGCGGCGACCGACATCTTCACCGGCGTTAAGACCACGGATTTCGATGAGGCCGTCAAGAGCGGCATGATCCGTATGCTCGGCAAGGACACCGACGAGGCGTACCTCGGCGAGGTCATCAAGGTTGCCGTCAACCCGGACTGCGTAAAGCAGGTCGCAGACGACTTCAAGCTCGTTTACACCCCGTTCCACGGCGCAGGCTATCGTCTGGTTCCGGAAATTCTCCGCCGCCTCGGCTACAAGCACATTATCTGTGAGCCCGAGCAGATGAAGATCGACGGCGATTTCCCGACCGTCAAGAACCCGAACCCGGAGTACAAGGAAGGCTTCTATCTGGCCATTGATCTGGCAAAGAAGAACGACGTTGACCTCATCATCGGCACCGACCCGGATGCGGACCGCACCGGCATCGTCCTCAAGGACAAGTCCGGCGAGTATGTCACCCTGTCGGGCAATCAGGTCGGCGTGCTGCTCACCGATTACATCATCACCGCGAAGAAGCTGACGAACACCATGCCGGCGCATCCGGCGGTGCTCAAGAGTATCGTCACCACCGAGATGGCGCGCGCGGCGGCGGAGAAGAACGGCGTTGCGTGCTTCGACACCTTCACCGGCTTCAAGTTCCTCGCGGAGAAGATCAAGCAGTTCGAGAAGGACGGTTCTCACGAGTACATCTTCGCGTTCGAGGAGTCCTACGGCTACCTGTGCGGCGACTACGCGCGCGACAAGGACGCAGTCACCGCCTCCATGCTGATCGCGGAGATGGCGGCTTATTACCGCACGCAGGGCAAGACGCTGTACGACGCCATGGAAGAGATGTACGAAAAGTACGGCTACTACTGCGAGCAGACCATTTCCATCGTCATGCCGGGCGTTTCCGGTCTCCAGCGCATGAAGGAGCTCATGCAGGAGCTGCGCGACAAGCCGCTGACCGCTGTCGGCCCGGACAAGGTCGACTTCACCCGCGACTACATGCCGGGCACCCGTACCTGCATGGCAGACGGCAGGGTTGAGCAGATGGAGCTCAAGGGTCAGAACGTCATGTACTACGAGCTCGAGGGCGGCACGACCTTTATCATCCGTCCGTCCGGCACCGAGCCCAAGGTCAAGGTATATATCATGGCCAAGGGCGCGAACAAGGCCGAGGCTGAGGCGAAGGTAGACGTTCTGGCGGCTGCCGCAAAGGAAATCGTCAAGTAATTCGCCCATATTAACTGAATACACAAAGAGCGGCCCGGTGCAGGGGAAAAATCCTTTTGCACCGGGCCGCGGAATTTGCTGTGCAAATTCTTGCCCGCTTCCGCGTGCGGGACGCGAATAGAAACGCTGCTATTCCGTTATAATCTCGTCCTCGCGGAGGATGACGCGGATGCCCCAGGGCGGGACGCTGTCCGGCCAGCACTCGCCCTCGAGCATGACAAAGGCGGCGTCGTACTTCGGGCGCTTTTTCGGGTACAGGCCGAGACCGTCCGTAAAATAGAGAAGACCGCGCAGCGAGTGGAACGCGCCCTCAGCGACAAGCTGGTCGACGTGCTCGAAAACCGGGCGGAAATCGGTCGCAGACTGGCCGATAAGCTCGAAATGCGCCATGTAGTCGGCAAATTCCTTCGCGTCGTGAATGACCCTGTCCGAGCGCAGCTTGTCGTCGCATTGCAGGATGCGCAGGTTGATGCGGCGGAAAAAGCTCGTGTTCTGCTGGAGCAGCTCGCAGGTCCTTTCGAGAAAGGCGCGGACGAGCTCGCCCGAGGTGGACATGGAGGTGTCGATGGCGATGACGAAATCCTCGATTTTCCGCGTTTCGCGCGTTTCCAGCGGCTCGATCAGCGGCATATTGCCGTAGCGGCGCAGACCGTAGGCGTAGTAGCCGTAGTCAAACGAGTCCGCGTCGATGGCGGTCTCCTCGCGCAGGGCGGAAAACCGCCGCAGAAAGGCGCGGTAGTCGGTCGTGCGGCGCGCGGAGACGGCAAGCTGCTCGCGCACGGCCTCGCCGCCGGTCGCTTCGCTGGCGAAAACCGTATTCATGGCGGTCTGGGTGCGCTGCGCCTGCTGCTGCCAGCGGCGGTCCTGATCGTCATCATCCTCGGGCCAGAGCGTGTGCTCATCGACCGCGAAAACGCGTGTGAGCGTCGCGCAGTCGTAGGAATTCATGCGCTCGCGGCGGAAATGGCGGTAGACCGCCTCGGCTGTCAGCACAGGCATATGCTCGTGCAGCGAGCGGTAAAGGCTGCGCCGCCGCACCGAGGTCTTGTCCGGCGTGAGGCAGCGGTAATCCAGACTGTCGAGCAGGCTTTCGACCGCAATATCGCACGTGAGCGACCAGAGATCGCGGTCGCGGCCGCGCATTTTCGCCGGATGGCGCAGCAGACAGTGAAAGACCGTGTGCAGATAGGCGCGGTTGACGCTCGTGCGGCTGCGCTCGAAGCGCTGCGCGAGCCACGCGCCGCTGAAATACAGCGCCTTTGCATCGGTCGCGAGCGAGCTCGTCTCGAAGCCGTCCTGCACCGGCAGCGCCGCGAGTGCGCCGTCGAGAAACGGCAGGTTCATATAAAGCTCGCTGCGGGCGGAAAACAGGATTTCGCGCCCGATATTGGCCCATCGTTCGGACTGCATGGCCGAGCCTCCTTACAGATCGAATGTTTTTGCGCGTCCGCGCGGCTTTGACGGGCCGGCGGCGGCGAGCAGCACGGAGAGCGCAGCGGTCTGCCCGGCCTCGCGCGCGGCGGTGCAGGCGGCGTCTATGCCGGCATCCGACAGCACGGAAAGCGACAGCAGCACATGGAGCGAAACGCTGTCGCCCTGTTTTGCGAGCGCACAGGCGAGCGGGCCGCCGTGCTCGCGCAGAACGGCGAGATAGTCCGCGCGTGCGCTGTCCGACAGGGCAAAGGGCGCGGCGAGCCGCCGCACCGCGACCCGGGCGGCGATGGCGAAATCATGCCGCTCGGCAAGCTCGGAAAGCGCCCGGTCGTACTGCCGGAAGTTCAGCGCCGCGCCGTCAAAGCACTGGCGGTAGCTGTACCCGGCGCCGTGGATACGGCGCTGAAAGATATGCGCCGGGCTGAGATCCTCGAGCTCCTCGGTGTAGGCCGGGAACAGCAGCGGCGTGCACGCATCGCCGTGCAGAAAGCGCACATCCAGCTCACTCGCGGTCTCGCCGAGTATTTTCGGCAGGCAGGTCGCGCCGCCCGGCGGCGCGAGCAGGCGGATGCGGTGCAGACTGAGGCAGTTCATCAGCGAGCCGCCGTCAAACGCGGAAACGCTGTCTGTCATGGTCAGCTCCTCGAGCGAGCGGCAGTTGTAGAACGCATAGCTGCCGACGGTTTTGAGCTGTTTCGGCAGCGTCACGGCGCGGATGCTGTCCGCTTCGTGCACGGGGAGCGGGCCGCCGCAGGTCACGCGCACGGAAAACGTGTCCCGGCCGGAGAGGTCGGGGGCGCGGCCGCTCAGGACATATCTGCCGAGCGCGGTAACGGGCGCGCCGTCGATCTCGTCGGGCAGCAGCACGACCGGGTCGCGCGTCTCGCACCGCAGGATGCACACCCCCTCTGCCTGCGTCTCGCAGGTGAGGATCAGTTCGTTTTCGCCGTCGATGCAGCGCATGGCCACCGCTCCTTTGCCTTTTTCTCGTGTAAATTATAGCACGCGAGCCGGACAACGGCAAGGCGGCACTTGTGCGGCCGGGGGAGGCGTGGTATAGTAGGGAATAGACAGAAACAAAGCCGAGGTGCTTTTCATGAATATCAAACGAGCAAAACAGGAAATCAAGAACGCGCTGCGCGCCTATCTGGCGAAGGACGAGTTCGGCGCGTGGCGTATTCCGCCCATCCGGCAGCGGCCGGTGCTGCTCATCGGCCCTCCGGGCATCGGCAAGACCCAGATCATGCAGCAGATCGCGGAGGAGACCGGCGTGGGACTGGTTTCCTATACGCTGACCCACCACACGCGCCAGTCCGCGCTCGGACTGCCGTTTATCGAAAAGGTGCGGCTCGGCGGCGAGGAGCGCACGGTGACGAGCTACACGATGAGCGAGATCATCGCATCGGTCTACCGCGAGATCGAGCGCACGGGCATTTCCGAGGGCATCCTGTTCCTCGACGAGATCAACTGCATCTCGGAGACGCTGACGCCGATGATGCTCCAGTTTTTGCAGTGCAAGACGTTCGGCAATCAGCAGCTCCCGGCAGGATGGATGGTCGTGGCGGCCGGAAATCCGCCCGAGTATAATAAATCCGTGCGCGAATTTGACGTTGTGACGCTCGACCGCGTGAAAAAGATCGACATCGAGGAGGATTTCGGCGTCTGGAAGGAATACGCCGGAAAACGCGGCATTCACGGCGCGATCCTGTCCTATCTGGAGATCCGCCTCGACAATTTCTACCGCGTCGAGGCGACGGCGGACGGTTTGCAGTTTGTTACTGCACGCGGCTGGGAGGATCTGTCCGAGCTGATGCAGACCTATGAAACGCTCGGTCTCCCGGTCGACCGGCAGGTCGTCGAGCAGTATCTCCAGCTGCCGCAGATCGCGTCGGATTTCGCGAACTATTTGCAGCTTTACGAAAAGTATCGTCAGGTCTACCGCGTCGACGAGATCGTTTCGGGCACATGGGAGAAGGTGCGCGCCTCTGAGCTGCGCGACGCGCCGTTTGACGAAAAGCTCGGCGTGCTCGGCCTGCTGCTCTCGCGTCTTGCGGACACGGCGCGCGCGGCTTACCGGCAGGATGCGCTGACCGACGCGCTGCACGGCGACCTGCTGTGCGTCCGCGAAGGGGAAAAGACGCTCGGCACGCTGCTCGACGAGAAACGCGAGGAGCTAATGCGCCGCCGCAGCGGCTCGCCCGACCGGGACACGCTGTTCGTCGCAGCGCGCGAGGCGGAGCTGCTGGATACCTGGCAGCAGACGCTCGCGCTCGAAAAAACGCCGCGCGGTCAGGCGTTCGATCGGCTCAAGGCGCTGTTCGGCGGTGAGGTCGAGGCGCGCGCACAGGCGGCCGACCGCGCAGACGAGGGGCTGACGAACGCCTTCGCCTTTCTCGATGCGGCCATCCCGGATTCGCAGGAGCTCGTGCTGTTCGCCACCGAGCTGACCGCGAATTGGTTCACGTCGTGGTTCATCCAGAATTTCGGCTGTGACGCCTACTTTGCGCACAACAAAAAGCTGCTGTTCGACGACACGCGCGCGCAGCTTTTACAGGATATTGATGCGGCAAAGCAGGAAAAGGACAACTGAAAAATTCGAAAAACCCTGCCGAAACGCGAAAAACGCGGATTATCGGCAGGGTTTTGCTGCTGGTCAAAAGATTGACCACCCGAAACGCTTGACAAAACGCAGAAAAATTCCTATTCTAAGGCTTGCTTCATGGGGATGAAGCCTTGGGCAACACCGCACAATTAAAGCTACGGCGCTTTGCGGAAATTCTGTACCCTGCCTTCGTTGCGATTTCACGGTAATACGTCAAGTATTACCGCAAAACCGCGCCTTGTCAGTACGCAGAATTTACTCGCAAATCGCTCTTGTTCAATTATGCGGTATTGCCCTTGAGACAATGAGGACGCTCCGGTATCTGCCGACGGGGCGTCCTCACACAAAAACAGGAGGTAACGTTATGTTCGATCATCAGATCAGCCGTTTTGAAAAGCGCATAGCCGACCTGCCCGATCAGCCGACGCTCGCGCCCGACGCGCTCAAAGCGTGGTTCGACAGCGCGCCCGAGCAGCTGCGGCAGGCGCTCAACCGGGTCTGCGCGGACGGAAAAACGCTCGAGGAGCGCATGGAGTCGCTCGTGATCGGCGCCTACGGCGGCACGGTGACGCGCGAAATGCTCGCGCAGGAGCTTCAGCAGGAGCTCGCCGGCAAGGCTGAGCAGAGCGCGGTGCAGGCGTCGCTGAGCGCACTGTCCGGCTCGCTCACGGACAGCATGCAGAGCACGGTGGAGGCTATGAACGCAGCGGACGCCGAGACGAACGCGCGCGTGGATCAGCTTTTTGTGTTCGGCACCTACGAGGGCGACGGCGAGACCAGCCAGTTCATCTCGCTCGGCTTTACGCCGCGCGCCGTGCTCATCTGCCGCACGGACGGCGCGTTTTCGCAGGCGAATCTGATCTACGGCGGCCTTGCGACGGCGGCATCGCCCGCAAAGACTGTCGAGATCGCGAAGAACGGCTTCAACGTGCTGAGCTCGTCCTCGCTCTACAACGGCAATAACCCGATGTATACGTTCAAATATATCGCGCTGCGGTAAAAATGCACAGAAAAGAATGCGGAAATCGTACTCTCTTTTACGTTCGGATTTTCGGGAAACCGCTTGACAGAAGAAGGGGCTTGTGTTATGCTATTACAAGCCGCATTGTGCATAGGCTCTTATTAAGTGTGCGTCTTTCCGACGCTCCGCCGTGCCAAGCGTGACTCTACAACGAAAGAGAGGGAAAATCATAATGTATGCCATTCTGAAAACTGGCGGCAAGCAGTACAAGGTATCTGAGGGCGACGTGATCTACGTCGAGAAGCTCGGCGTGGAGGACGGTGCAACCGTTACTTTTGACGAGGTTCTGGCAGTAGGCGAGGGCGACAAGCTCACCGTCGGCGCTCCTTACGTTTCCGGCGCAGCCGTAACCGGCACGGTCGAGAAGACCGGCAAGGGCAAGAAGATCAACATCTTCAAGATGAAGCCCAAGAAGGGTTACCGCCGTCGTCAGGGCCATCGTCAGCCGTACACCAAGGTAACCATCGCGTCCATCAAGGCGTAAGGCCGTGACGAAGGTCACTTTTTCGCTGCAAGGGGACAAAATCCTCTCGGTGGACATCCTCGGCCACGCAGGCTATGCGGAGGAAGGGGAGGACATCGTTTGTGCGGCGATCTCCAGTGCGGTGATGCTGACGCATGCTCTGCTGTACGACGTACAGCGCATCCCCGTTGACACACTCATCGAGGACGAGGGCGCACACATCCGCTTTACCCTGCCGAAAGACACGGTGGAGCGTGGTCAGGACGCACTTCAGGCACTAAAGCTGCATTTTTCCGAGCTGGAACAAAATTATTCCGATTTCTTAAACGTAATGGAGGTGCACACAGATGCTGAAGATTAGCTTACAGTTTTTCGCGCATAAAAAGGGCGCAGGTTCTACCAAGAACGGCCGTGACTCCGAGTCCAAGCGACTGGGCGTTAAGCGCGCAGACGGTCAGACCGTACCGGCAGGCAACATCCTCGTTCGCCAGCGCGGCACGAAGATCCATCCGGGCGTAAACGTTGGCCGTGGTTCGGACGACACCCTGTTCGCAAAGGTTGAGGGCGTTGTTCGCTTCGAGCGCCTGGGTAAGGACCGCAAGCAGGTTTCCGTTTACCCGCAGTAAACCGAACAAGACACAAATCCCAGACAGGCGTCTGGGATTTTGTTTTAATGATCATAATACTGTTGCATACTGCCACTTGAAAGGAGGACAACACTGTGTTTATTGATATTGCAAAGATCAAGATCGTTTCCGGCAAGGGCGGCGACGGCAAGGTCGGCTTCCACCGCGAAAAGTATGTTGCGGCGGGCGGACCGGACGGCGGCGACGGCGGCCGCGGCGGCTCGGTCATCTTCAAGGTGGATGACAATCTGTCGACGCTTCTGGACTTCCGCTACAAGAAAAAGTATGTCGCGGCGCCCGGCGAGCCGGGCGGCGGCAAGCGCTGCAAGGGCAAGGACGGCGCGGACCTCGTCATCCGCGTGCCGCGCGGCACGATCATCCGCGATCAGAAAACCGGACAGGTCATGAAGGATATGTCGGATAACGAGCCGTATGTCGCGGCAAAGGGCGGCAACGGCGGCTGGGGCAACACGCATTTTGCGACCCCGACCCGTCAGGCGCCGCGCTTCGCGAAGCCGGGTCTGCCGGGCGTTGAGCGCGACATCGTGCTCGAGCTCAAGCTGCTCGCGGACGTCGGTCTGGTCGGCTTCCCGAACGTCGGCAAGTCCACTCTGCTGAGCATGGCATCGGCAGCCCGTCCGAAGATCGCGAATTACCACTTCACGACCCTCGTGCCCAACCTGGGCGTGGTCTCCGTGGGCGAGGAGCAGAACTTTGTCATGGCGGACATCCCGGGCATCATCGAGGGCGCGAGCGAGGGCGCCGGCCTCGGTCATGACTTCCTGCGCCATATCGACCGCTGCCGTCTGCTGCTGCATCTGGTCGATGCGGCGGGCAGCGAGGGCCGCGATCCGATCGACGACATCGAGAAGATCAATGCCGAGCTGGCCGGTTACAGCGAGTTTCTGGCGGCGCGTCCGCAGATCATCGTGGCGAACAAGACCGACCTGCTGGGCGAGGACCGCGAGCCGGTCGAAAAGCTGAGAAAGTATGCCGAGGAGCACGGCTTCCTGTTCGCGGAGCTGTCCGCGGCGACCAATCAGGGCGTCCGGGAGCTGATGAATCTCACTTGGCACGAGCTGCAGCAGCTGCCGCCGGTATTCGTGTACGAGCCGGAGTTCGTCGAGACCGAGGCGGCTCCCGTCACCGAGAACGACTGGACCATCGAGCGCGACGGCGACGCCTACGTCGTTACCGGCGCATGGGTGGACAAGGTCATGGGCTCGGTCAATCTCGACGACTACGAATCCCGTCAGTATATGGACCGCATGCTTCAGACCGCAGGCATCTATGCGAAGCTCGAGGAAATGGGCATCGAGGAAAATGCGCCGGTCATCATCGGCGAGCTCGAATTCGAGTACGTTTACTAAGGCTGATATTAGGGCAACACCGCACAATGAAAGCTGCGGTGCTTTGCGGAAATTTTGTGCCCTGACTTTGTTGCGATTTCACGGTAATACATCAAGTATTACCGCAAAACCGCGCCTCGTCAGTACGCAAAATTTACTCGCAAATCGCTCTTGTTCCATTATGCGGTATTACCCTGGGAAAACCGTCGGAGAAATCGTTCTCCGACGGTTTACTTTTTTTCATGTGAAGTTAATTTGTGCAATCCGACGGGAAGGAAAACTTGACATTCATGCAGAGAAATGTTAAACTTAATCCCATAAAACCATAAAGCGACAAACGAAGCTGGCAGGAAAAAGTCCACAAGACTTGCCGAAGGAGCGAAACTCTCAGGTGTCCGGTGTACCCGGATGAGGACTGTCAGCGGATGTGGCTCTGGAGAACGTCCCGAATGTAAGGGGACTGCCGAAGGTGCAACGCGCGCGGGGGTAAGAGTAGCCGCGCCCAATCTCTCAGGCAAAAGGACAGAGTATGGATCGATAAAATGCACAGGAGGTCAGCGTTTCATCAGCGCGTGAAATCCTGTTCTGCTGTCGTTCTTTTGAGCCGAAATCCATTTTACCCATGGGTTTCGGTTTTTTGTTTGCCGCAGACAAAAAAGGGGAATGTAAAAAATGACAATGGAAGTATTGGCAGACTGGGTAAGCAGGGTCAGCAACGTCGTCTGGAACGGCCTGCTGCTGTATCTCCTCGTAGGTACCGGCATCGTGTTTACCATCCGCACACGCTTCGTTCAGGTCCGCAAGTTCGGCGCAGGCTGGAAGCACCTGTTCGGTCACTTCTCGCTCAACGGTGAAAAGGCCGGCAAGGACGGCATGAGCCCGTTCCAGGCGCTGACCACCGCGATCGCGGCGCAGGTCGGCACCGGCAATATCGCGGGCGCGGCTACCGCACTGTATTCCGGCGGCCCGGGCGCGATCTTCTGGATGTGGCTGTCTGCGTTCTTCGGCATGTCCACCATCTACGGTGAGGCCGTGCTCGCGCAGAAGTACAAGACCACCGACGACAAGGGTCACGTTACCGGCGGCCCGATCTACTACATCCGTGCACGCTTCCAGGGCGGCTTCGGCAAGTTCCTTGCCGGCTTCTTCTCGGTCGCTATCATTTTCGCCCTCGGCTTCACCGGCAACATGGTACAGGCAAACTCGATCAGCGTTGCCTTCAAGACCGCGTTCGGCGCACCGCAGATCGTTGTCGGCATCGTCTGCGCGATCATCGCGGCGTTCATCTTCCTCGGCGGCGTCGGCCGTATCGCTTCCGTTACCGAGAAGGTCGTCCCGATCATGGCGCTGTTCTACATGGCAGGCTGCCTGGTCATCCTGTGCTTCAACCATGCGGCGATCATCCCGGCGTTCAAGTCCATCTTTGTTGCGGCGTTTGATCCGCAGTCGATCCTCGGCGGCGCAGCCGGCATCACGGTGCGCGAGGCGATGCGCTACGGCGTTGCACGCGGTCTGTTCTCCAACGAGGCCGGTATGGGCTCCACGCCGCACGCACACGCGCTGGCCAAGGTAAAGCGTCCGCAGGATCAGGGCGAGATCGCCATCGTTTCCGTATTCATCGACACCTTTGTTGTACTGACGCTGACCGCGATGGTCATCCTGACCTCCGGCATGCTCAATCCGGGCGCTCCGGACGGCCTGCAGGGCACCGAGCTCGCACAGGCTGCCTTCTCCGCCTCCCTCGGCACGATCGGCGGCGCATTTGTTGCGATCTGCATGCTGTTCTTCGCGTTTTCCACCATTATCGGCTGGTATTTCTTCGGTGAGCAGAACGTAAAGGCGCTGTTCGGCCACAAGGCGGTCAAGGCTTACGCCGCGATCGTTGTTGCCTGCATCGTGATCGGCTCCGCGCTGCACGTTGATCTGGTCTGGAACCTGTCCGACCTGTTCAACGGCCTGATGGTATTCCCGAACCTCATCGCGCTCCTCGCGCTGTCCGGTCTGGTCGCAAAGGCTGCACATGACAAGGACATCATGAAGTAAAAGCACCATATAAAGCTGAAATCCCCTCCTGCAAGCGCATCGCAGGAGGGGATTTGACTTGTCTGCGAAACTTTGTTTCGCAGACAGGTTGTGTTCTGACTGCGCAGAACACGAGTCGTCCGAAAGTTCCCATGCGGAAACTTTCTACCTCTTAAAGTGAAAAAAACGAGGCACATGTCCTCGTTTTTTTTCGTTTGCTGTGCAAACGCTTTTGAAAGCGCGCTGCCGCGCGGCAGCACAATAATAAAGTCTACCGCTTTTTTATTCCTCGCTCTTCGGCTCGGACGAGGGCTTGGGACGCGCGGCCTCATGGCGGCGCAGCTCGGGTTCGATCAGCTCGCGCGCGAGACTTGGCAGGTGGTCGATGCCGTTGCGGCGGGCATCGCTGTAAATGGTCTGCATGATAGTTCGGGCAAACGAGTCCGGGTTGCTGCGCAGATTTTTGACGAGCGCACTCTGGCTCTTGCCGAGATATCCGTCGACGATGCGCTGCACGCCGGACAGCCCCTTGACATAGGTAAGGAAAAGCTCCTGCTCCGGGGTATGCTCGCGGCGGTCGTCGAGCAGCAGGGACAGGATGCCCTTGCGGTCGAGCGGCCGCTCTCTGCCGGGCGCGACAGGCTGCGCCGGGATAGCGAGCCGTTCCTTCGGCAGACCGCAGCGGTGCAGGCGGTAGCGCGGCTTGAGCACCGCGTCGCTGTATTCGATCTCGTCCTCGAAGGGATTGCCGCCGAACGACAGGTCGGACGCGCGCTGTGCGGCGCGGTATTCGTTCTGGAGGCGGCGGTTTTCGCGGCGGATGTCGTTCGCGCTGTCCACGAACGGCAGCCAGCCGAATACACGGTTGTACCAGTTCACCTCGTTCTGCCTGAGCTCGATATGAACAGGCGTGAGCGGCGCGAATGTGCAGCCGTCGCCGGTCTTGAGCTGAGGCGGCTTGATGGGCGCCTCCAGACTGCGGCTGCGGCAGGCGTCAAAGGCTGCGCCGAGCGCTTCCGCGTCGTCTGCATCGAGATGCGACCAGAGCGTGAGCATTTCCTCGCGCGTGAGCGGTGCGCCGGTGAGCAGGCTGCCCACGCGGAGCAGGGCATCCGGCACCTCCGGCTGCGCCTGAAGGGCGCGGTATCCGTGCGCAAATGCCTGCATGAGCGCGGTCAGCTGCGCGGAGGAGAGCGGCGTGAGGTCGATGATGCGGCCGCCGATGCGCTGGCCGACGCCGGTCTCGCGGCAGGCGAGAAAGCCGCTCTGGCGCTCGGAATGCGCCCAGTCGCTGTGCGCGTGGCCGAGAGAGGAAACGCCGCCTGGGGCGTCGCTCTGGATGCCGAGCGTCAGCGCAGCATAGCGGCCTTCGCCGCCCTTGTACGGGCGCAGATAGATGTGTTTATCCGCCAGATCGGCACTGTACTGCCGGGCGGGATGCTCGTTCTCGCGTGCGCGGCGGCGCAGCACGGTGCCGTCCGCCTTGCGGAGCGCGAAATGCTGCACGGCAGGGCAGGGGCGGAGCGCCCGGAAATCCGTGTCCGCAGGCAGCAGGAAGGCCACGCGGCCGCCGTGCGCAAACGGCTCGGTGACGGTCGCCTCCGCGCCGAGAAAATACGAGCCGGTCTGACCTCTTGCGGTCTGAACGATCTCGACGCCGCCGAGCTGTGCAAGGAACAGCGCCTCAGCAAGCGCAAGCTGCGTATCGTTTACCGCACCCGGGGTGAGCGCACGCTCCATCAGATAAGCGTTCATCTTCTGCTCGCAGCGCTCGTAAACGCCGACCGTATTCGGACTGCGGCGGCGGTCTGCGAGGATGCGTGCGCTGAGCGCAAGACGGAACGCCGGGTCGAGCGCCCATTTTTCGAGCGACAGCTCGAAAACGCTGCTCTCGAGGTAGGCTTCGTCCACGGGGACGGTCGGCGCGGCGAGAAACTCCGCGTAATGCTTTTCCGCGATCCATGTGCGCAGACCGCAGGAAAGCGTCTCCCAGCGGGAAAAATCGTTCTCCGTGACGGCACGTTTTTCGTCCTCGGTGAAGCTGTCGGACGCGCGCAGGGACTCGATATAGCGGTCGAGCTCAAAAAGCTCCTGCGGCGTCAAAAGCATGGTTTTGCTGCATTTATGCTTGATCTTGCCGGAAAGCTGTGTGGTTTCGGTCATGAAAACGCCTCCTTCTCTGTCTGTACGGGCGTCACGGTTAATAGCCGGTCTGGCCGTCGAGCACATCGTCGTGCGCGACCCAGTCCGCGACGTCGATCGTGTCGTATGTATCGTTGTCGCGGCGGATGATGACCTGAGAAATGCCGGCGTTGATGATCATGCGCTTGCACATCGTGCAGGAATTCGCATCGCGCATGATCTCGCCGGTGGACATATCGCGGCCGACAAGATAAAGGGTCGCACCGAGCATCTGCTCACGCGGCGCGGCGATGATGGCGTTCGCCTCGGCATGGACCGAGCGGCAGAACTCGTAGCGCTCGCCGCGCGGAATGCCCATTTTCTGGCGGACGCAGGTGCCGATGTCGATGCAGTTGGCACGGCCGCGCGGTGCGCCGGTGTAGCCGGTGGAAACGATGACGTCGTTCTTGACGATGACCGCGCCGAAGTTGCGGCGCAGACAGGTGCCGCGCTCGAGCGCGACCTGCGCCATATCGAGATAATAGTTGGTCTTATCGCGTCTGTTCATGGGAGTTTCTCCTTTTTGCAGGGGTATTTATTGTATGTTAAAGAGTACGCCGTTTTCCAGACGGAGACGGCGCGTGGCGCGCCGGGCGGCCGCCGGGTCGTGCGTGATGAGGACGATGGTGTGGCCGCTCTCGTGCAGGCTGTCGAACAGCGCGAGCACATCGGCGGCGGAGACCGGGTCGAGGCCCGCGGTCGGCTCGTCCGCGAGCAGCACGCAGGGGCGCGTGATGATGGCGCGCGCGATGGCGACGCGCTGCTGCTGACCGCCGGAAAGCGCGTTCGGCAGATGCTCCATGCGGTCGCCGAGACCGACCGAGAGCAGCGCCGCCCGGGCGCGTGCAAGGCGCACAGAGCGCGGAATGCCGCCGATGGCGAGCGGCAGCGCGGTATTTTCGAGCGCGGTCAGGCCGGGGAGCAGCTGAAACTGCTGAAAAACAAAGCCGATCTCGGAGGCGCGCCGGGCGGTGAGCGCGGCGGGCGAAAGATGGGAAACATCCGTGCCGCAGAGCAGGTAGGAGCCTGAGGACAGCGTGTCGAGCAGGCCAAGAATGTGCATGAGGGTGGATTTTCCCGAGCCGGACGCGCCGGTGACCGAAACGTAGTCGCCGCGCGCGACATGGAGATCGATGCGGTGCAGTGCGGTGACACCGCTGCTGTCATATATTTTACTCGCAGAAATGAGTTTTAGCAAGTCTATTCCCCCTTTTGGGGAAGTTTGCCCGGGGAAAAAGAAGATTATCCCCTGGACTGCCGCGAAACCTTTATGGATTTTCTTCTGCTTGACACTTATGGTATAATAACCGCTGGACGGTTATTATACCGGTTATTTAACAATTATACCACCGGCGGCGGTAAAAATAGATGTCGTGTGTTGGCGTTTTCAATGCCGCTGTGGTACAATAACCGCAAAACGGTTATTATACCGGTTATTTAACAATTATACCACCAGCGGCGGTAAAAATGGATGTCACGTGTTGGCGTTTTCAGTGCCGCTGTGGTATAATAACAAAGTAAAATGGCTTATTGTGTGCTCCGTTTTGGGAGGAGGAAATGTTATGAAAGATGCGCTGCAGCACGCGCTTGACGTGCTGTCGGGTTTTCTTGCGGAAAATCCGCTCGTGGGCGCGTGGTACACGACGGTCGTTCGCTTCGTGTTCCCGCTGCTCGCGCTGATGATCCTAGTGGGCGCGATCCGCTCGCTGTGGAAGGTCAAGCATCCGGACGAGGTCTGGGGCTATCTCACGCTCGGCAACGGTGTGCGCCTGCCGCTCACGCACTGGGAAAACATCATCGGCCGCGCCGCGGCCTGCGATGTGCAGCTCGAATATCCGTCGGTCTCGCGGCAGCACGCCGCGCTTATCCGTGAAAACGACGGCAGCTGGACGGTATACGACCTGAATTCCAAGGGCGGCATCAAGGTCAACGATCTGCCGGTAGACGAATACGCGATCGTCGAGGACGGCGATACGGTCTCGTTCGGCGGCATCCCGACCACGATGGTGCCGATCTCGGCGGAGGAAAAGCGCTGGCAGATGGCCGAGCGCCGCGAGGAGGGCCGCCCGGCCGGCATGTGGGGCAGTCTGGTGCTGCTGACGCTGTTTCAGGTGCTCACAGCCGTGCAGCTCGTGGTTGCAGGCGGCGGCGAGGCGAACGTCACCATTCCGCTGACGTTCTTCGTGTTCACCTGCGTCTGCTGGGGCTATTTCATCTTCATGCGCCTGTTCCGCCGCATCGGCTTCGAGATGGAGACCATCGCGTTCTTCCTGTGTACGCTGTCGCTCGCGGTGACGGGCTCGACCGTCCCGGACGAGCTGCCCAAGCAACTCGTCGCGATTTTGATGGGCATGACGATGTTCCTCATTCTCGGCTTTTTCCTGCGCGACCTGACGCGCGCGCAGAAGGTGCGCTGGTTCATGGGCGCGACGGCGGTCGGCCTGCTCGCCATCACGCTGCTCATCGGCTCGAGCGAGGGCGGCGCGAAGGCATGGCTGCGCTTCGGCTCTCTGTCGCTCCAGACCTCGGAAATCGCGAAGATCTGCTACATTTTCGCCGGTGCGGCGACGCTCGACCGTCTGTTCAACAAGCGCAACCTGTGGATGTTCATCGGTCTTACCGGCGTGTGCGGCGGCTGCCTGGCGCTCCAGAACGACTTCGGTACGGCGCTCGTGTTCTTCGTGACCTTTCTCGTCATCGCCTATCTCCGCTCGGGTGATTTCGCGACGCTCGGTCTGGTCTGCGCCGGCTGCTTCGGCGGCGGCATGGTCATGCTGACCATCAAGCCGCACGTTGCGGCGCGCTTCGCGTCGTGGGGTCACATCTGGGAGGACGTTTATGACAAGGGCTTCCAGCAGACCCATACGCTGACGGCGGCGGCCTCGGGCGGCCTCATCGGCGTCGGCGCGGGCAAGGGCTGGCTCTCCGGCCTGCCTGCGGCGGATACCGACATCGTTTTCGGCATGCTGTGCGAGGAGTGGGGTCTGGTCATCGCGGTGCTGACCGTACTGTGCATCATCACGCTCGCGGTGTTCGCGGTGCGTGCCTGCCGCGCAGGCCGTTCGAGCTTTTACACCATTGCGGCGTGCGCCGCGACCAGCCTGCTCGTGTTCCAGACCTGTCTGAACGTGTTCGGCGCGGTCGACATTCTGCCGTTTACCGGCGTCACCCTGCCGTTCGTGTCCAACGGCGGCTCGTCCATGCTGTCGGCATGGGGCATGCTCGCCTTCCTCAAGGCGACGGACACCCGTCAGAACGCTTCGTTCGCGGTGCGCCTGCCAAGCCGCCGAGAGCTGAGAGGGGAGGACTAAGCCATGCGTAAAATCGAAAAAAGAAGCGTGTTCTGCCTCATTCTGGCCGCGCTGCTCGGCATCGGCCTTGCGTTTTTCTGCTTCCGCTTTGTCGCGGACGGAGACAACTGGGCCTCCTACCCCTACAACCGCCATCTGTACAACAATCAGGGCGTGCTCAAGGGCGGCACGATCATCGACAGCCGGGGCGTTGTGCTCTCGACGCTCTCCGAGGACGGCGAGCGCGTCTATAACGAGGACGGCACGATCCGCCGTGCGACGCTGCATGCCGTCGGCGACCCGGCCGGCAACATCGGCGCGGGCGCGCTGACCGCGTTCGCGGACAAGCTGTCCGGCTACAATCTGCTGACGGGCGCGTATTCGCCGCTCGGCACGGGCAACAGCGTCTATCTCACCATCGACTCCGAGCTCAACCGCGTGGCCTATGAGGCGCTCGGCGGTCAGAACGGCACGGTCGGCATCTACAACTACAAGACGGGCGAGATCCTCTGCATGGTCTCGACGCCGACGTTCGATCCGGCTGATCCGCCGAACATCGCGGCGGATGACCCGGCGTGGGACGGCGTTTACGTCAACCGCCTGCTGTCCGCGAACTCGATCCCCGGCTCGATCTTCAAGGTCGTGACGCTGAACGCCGCGATCGAGAACATCCCCGACCTGTTCCAGAGAAAGTGGAACTGCACCGGCTCGGTCGAGATCGGCGGCGACACCGTGACCTGCCCGTATGCGCACGGCGAACAGGACATCGAGTCCGCGCTCGCAAATTCCTGCAACGGCGTGTTCGGTCAGCTTGCCGTTGAGCTCGGCGCGGAAACGATGAAAAAGTACACGGACGCGGCGGGCCTGACCGAGTCGCTGCGCGTGGACGGCATCCAGACTGCTTGGGGACATTTCGACTTCGACGTGAGCGAAAACCAGCTCGCGTGGGCAGGCGTCGGTCAGGGACAGGACACCATGTGCCCGATCAGCATGCTTCAGTATATGGGCGCGATTGCGAACGGCGGCAAAGCGGCCGTGCCGCGCCTGATCGAGAAATCCACGACCGACTACGGTCTGCCGACCGGCATCTACCGCACGAAAAATTCGGCGCAGCTGATCGACGAAAAGACCGCCGGCACGATTGCCGACCTCATGCACAACAATGTTATCGAGACCTACGGTCAGGACCGCTTCCCGGGCATGGACATCTGCGCGAAGTCGGGCACCGCCGAGGTCGGCGCGGACAAGACCCCGAACGCATGGTTCACGGGCTTTCTGCGCGACGAGGACACGCCGTATGCCTTTATCGTTCTGGTCGAGAACGGCGGCGGCGGCGCGCGCGTTGCCGGTACGGTAGCGTCCGCCGTACTGCAGGCGGCAGTCGGACGGTAAAGCGCGTTGCAGGAGGAAAACTGTGTAAAACTGGAAAAACCGGGGAATATCCTCGGTTTTTTCTGTTTCCGGACTATTTTCGCTGTGTGCAGTCAGAGCACGGCCTGCCGAAAACGTTTTTTCGGCAGGCGCACCTGCTTTTCATCTGCCGCAGAATATGATACAATAGGGCAGTATTGACTCTGGCGAAAACTTCGTTTTTTCGCCAGACTGAGTATTGTAATTTCGGAGAGAAGATGGAAGAACATGAACAGAAAATCCAGATTTGCGGCGGCGCTGCTCGCGGGCGCGCTGCTGCTCGGCATCTCGGCCTGCGGTACGCAGGGAACGGCATCCTTTGCGTCTCCGGTCGAGCTGACCGTCTGGACGTACTATAACGGCGACCAGCTGGAGACGTTCAACCGGCTCGTCGAGGAGTTCAACGACACGGTCGGCAGGGAACGCAATATCGAGGTCATCGCGTCCGGTCAGGGAAGCGTGAACGATCTCGAGACCAATGTGATGAATGCGGCGGAGGGCAAGGTCGGCGCGGAGGCGCTGCCGAATATTTTCTCCGCTTATGCGGACACGGCGTATGCCATCGACCGGATGGGGCTGGTCGTGGATCTCGCGCCCTATCTCGATGAGAAGGAGCGCGAAAAGTATATCGAAGCCTATCTGGAGGAGGGCGACTTCGACGGGGACGGCAGCATCAAGATCTTCCCGACCGCCAAATGCACCGAGCTGCTGTTCCTCAACGATACCGACTGGCAGAAGTTCGCGCAGGCAGCGGGCGCGGATTACAGCGATCTTTTGACCGTCGAGGGCGTTGTGCGGACGGCGGAGAAGTATTACGACTGGACGGACGCGCAGACCGATGCGCCGGCCGACGGCAGGGCGCTGTTCGGCCGCGATGCGATGGCGAACTATATCCTCGCAGGCGCGAAGGAGCTGGGCGCCCCGATCTTCCGCATAAAGAACGGCAGGATGACGCTGAATTTCGACCGGGATGCCGTGCGCAGACTGTGGGACAACTACTATGTGCCCTTTATCAAGGGATATTTCTCTGCGTCCGGCCGTTTCCGCAGCGACGAGATCAAGAGCGGCGGCCTGCTTGCATATGTCGGCTCGAACGCGAGCGCGACCTTCCTGCCGACGCAGGTCATCCGGGACGACGGCCGGAGCTACGACATCACGATGCGCGCGCTGCCCTGCCCGACGTTCGAGGGCTGCGAGCCGGTGGCGGTGCAGCAGGGCGCAGGCATGGTCGTGACCCGCGGCACCGACGAGCAGATCGAGGCTTCGGTCGAGTTTCTCAAATGGATCACCGAGCCGGAAAACAACATCAGCTTTTCGGTCGGCTCGGGCTATATGCCGGTCACGCACGCGGCGTGCGATATGGACGCCATCGAGCAGAGCGGACTGCCGCTGAGCGGCAGCATGAAGGAGATCCTCTCGACTGCGATCGACACGGTGAACAGCTGCGAGCTGTATACCATGCCGGCGTTCACCGGCGCAAAGGATGCGCGCAGTATACTGGAATCCTGCATGAGCGACCGTGCATCGGCCGACCGCAGGACGGTCGAGGAGCGCATTGCGGCGGGACAGAGCGCTGCGGACGCGGAGGCGGAATTTCTGACCGACGGATGCTTCGAGAACTGGTATAACGAGACACTGGAGAAGCTCAGGAGCTGCGAGGGCTGACCGGACGGCGGCGAAAGGAATGCACGGCCTTTGAATATCATGCACATAAAAAGAGAAAACGAGACGGAAAAAGAACGCGAGAGATCGGTATTCAGCACGGTCTTTCTCGCGCTTGTTGCCGTGCTCGCGGTCGAGATCGCCATGCTCCTGCTGTCGTTCACGCTGAGCGGCTTCCCCTCGCGCCTGAACAGCAATGCGGAGCAGATCCTGGACAAGCAGGTCGTCAACCGCGCCGCCTATATCTCCGGACAGCTGATCGAGGCGCAAGACCTTTCTGATCTGGACAGCGCGGTAAACCGTGCGGCGGCGCAGCTTGTTCAGGAGGGCGAAACCGTGGCTTCGCTCACCTCGTCGAACGAGAAAAGCACGCCGCTGTTCGATGAGGTCAGCGGCCAGATGGTGCGCACGCTGCGCGAAAAGAACGTGACAGGCGTGTATATCGTGCTGCATACGGGCGAGATCAGCCGCACGGCAGGCGGTTCGCTGCCCTGTCTTTACCTGCGCGACCTCGACCCGTCCGCGCCGGCCTCCGTCACGAACGACGATCTGCTGTTCGAGCACGCGCCGGCGGCGGTCATGCGCAGAATGAGCATTTCGACGAGCGAAAACTGGGAGCCGGGCATTCCGGTCACAGGCGGCGCGCAGGACGACTTTTTCCGCCTGCCGTATGACCGCGCGCGCGAGGACGGCGGCATTCAGAACGCCGCAGACTACGGCCGATGGTCGACCGAGAGCTACACGCTCGCCGGAGACAGCCGCCCGGTCATCTCCTACACGCAGCCGCTCATCTATCCGGACGGGACAGTCTACGGCGTGATCGGCGTCGAGCTGCTCACGCGCTACGTGCAGAGCCTTCTGCCGTATTCCGAGCTTCAGAACGACGGCTTCGGCGCCTACCTTCTCGCCCGTTCCCCGGATACCACGCAGGACAGCAGCATGACGCTGCACCGCGTGGTGACCTCCGCCGCAGACAGCGACAGAAGCCAGTCGGGCGTCTTTGCGGTCGATATGCAGAGCGAGAGCGGCGGCTGGACGCGCTTTGACGGCTGGCGCTGCTATGCTTCCGTGGTGCCGCTCTCGCTGTACAGCCGCAATGCGCCGTTCTCCGAGGGAAGCCACTGGATGCTGGTCGGAACGGTCTCGACGACCCGGCTGTTCGCGTTTTCGCGCAGCGCGCAGGAGTGGCTGGTCATCACCATACTGCTGACCGTGCTCGTCGGTCTGCTCGGCTGCCTGTTTTCCAGCCGCAGACTGGCCGGGCCGATCACGCGCCTGTCGGACGAGGTCGCCGCATCCGCGAAGCTCGCCCCGGGAAACCTTCCGCGTCTGTCGCGCACCGGCATCGCGGAGCTGGACCGCTTTGCGGCCGCCTTCACCGACCTCAGCCGCAGCATCATCAACACCTCGACCCGCTTTCAGCGCATCATCGACATGGCGAGCGTCAAGCTGGCCGGCTACGAGCTGCGGAAGGGCGCGCCGGTCTATACGACGGACAACTTTTTCGCTATGCTCGGCCTCAAAGAGCCGGAGGGCGAGCTGTCGCCGCACGATTTTGAAAAGCTGATCGAAAGGATCGTCACGGAACAGGAGAATTTCGGCCTGCCGGACGGTGGCTGCGTGTTCCGCATCCCGCAGAAGGACGGCAGCGTGCGCTACATCCGGCTGCACATCGCCTTTGAAAATCAGACGCAGGTCGGTCTGCTCGAGGACGTGACGGCCATGACCGAGGAGCGGCTGCGCATCGAGCACGAGCGCGACTACGATATGCTGACCGGCCTTTACAACCGCAAGGCGTTCAACCGCACCTGCGAGCGCCTGTTCCGCGCACCGTCCCGTCTGGGCCATGCGGCGCTCATGATGCTCGACCTCGATAACCTCAAGGCGCTGAACGATGCCTACGGCCACGACACCGGCGACCGCTATATCCGCGAGACCGGACGCACGCTGCACGACGCGATGACCGGGAACTCGGTATGCAGCCGTCTGTCGGGCGATGAGTTCATGGTGCTGTTCTACGGCTACGACAGCCGTGCACAGCTCAGGCGCGACCTCAACAGCCTGCAGAGCCGCCTGCGCCGCGCGTCCATCGTCCTGCCGAACGGCGATTCGTTCGCCGTCAGCATCTCGGGCGGCGTGGCGTGGTATCCCGAGGACGGGAACGACATGGCCTCGCTCAAGAAATACGCCGATTTCGCGATGTATCAGGTCAAGCGCTCGCACAAGGGCGGCATGCAGGAATTCGACATCGGCGTGTACAACGAGGCCTCCTATGAGACCCAGATCGCGCAGGAATTCGAGCAGATGCTCGCGGAGAGCCGCGTGACCTATCATTTTCAGCCGATCTTCGACCGGAACGGCGAGGAGGCGGCCTATGAGGCGCTCATGCGCCCCGAAATGCCCAATCTCCGCTCGCCCGGCACGGTCATGAGGCTCGCGCAGGAGACCGGACGGCTGTATGACATCGAAAAGCTCACCATGTTCACCGTGCCCGAGATCTTCCGCCTGCGGCAGCAGAGCGGCCTGCTCGCGGAAAACGCATGGCTGTTCGTCAATTCGATCGCGAGCGTCTGCCTGATCGGCGCGGACGTCGAGGAAATGCGCCGCCGTGTAAATGGCATCGGCCACAATGTCGTCATCGAGATCACCGAGGAGGAGGATCTCGACCTCGAAATACTGAACATGAAGCGGCGCTCCACGGTGCTGTCCGGCCTGTATGCGCTCGACGATTACGGCAGCGGCTACAGCAATGAGGGCAACCTCATCACGCTCGACCCGGATTTCATCAAGATCGACATTTCCATCATCCGCGGCATAGAAAGCGACCCGAACAAGCAGGAGGTCGTGCGCAACATCGTATCCTATGCGCATCAGCGCGGCATGCGGATCGTTGCGGAGGGCATCGAGACCGCAGCGGAGCTGCGCACCTCGCGAGCGCTCGGCGCGGACCTGTTCCAGGGCTATTTCCTCAGCCGTCCCAGCGCGGTGCCGTCCGCGATCGCCGCCCCGGCGCAGGAGATCCTGCGCGAGTTCCCGAACGGCGCGGAGGAGCACAGAAGAGATTCTGGGCAAAACATACAAAAAGAACAGCGAAAATTGTACGAAAGATATTGTTAAAAAATCTACAATTCCTCTTTACATCCTTCCTCTGATGCTGTATTCTGATAATAGATCGTTATGTCCGCACGCAAGGCGGCACTATAAGGACAAAAGTCCGCCGCAGAGCTTCTTTTGAGACTCTGCGGCTTTTCAAGGGATAAGAATGATTACAGGGGACACACACAAGGAGGATTTGATTTCATGAGAGGCGTGGAAACTCGAATTCGAGACATTCGACACCGTATTTTTACCGAGGTCGCACGTATGGCGTACCATACCGAGTGGCCGACCGACCGCCGCATCGAGGCGCTGCCGTATGACATCATGCCGGGCGAGGTAGCATCCAATCGCCAGGATATTTTTCTGGAGCGCGCTATCGTAGGCGAACGCCTGCGTCTGGCGATGGGTCTGCCGTGCCGCAGCGCGGCTGAGCATGCGCCGCTGTCCGACAACATCGACGCGGCGACCAAGGAGGAGACCTACTACACCCCTCCGCTCATCAACATCATCAAGTTTGCCTGCAACGCCTGCCCGGAAAATCAGGTCCGCGTGACCGATGTGTGCCAGGGCTGCATGGCGCGTCCGTGCGTCGAGGTCTGCCCGAAGGGCGCGGTCTCCATCGACCCGTTCACCCGCAAGTCCATCATCGATCAGGATAAGTGCATCAAGTGCGGCCGCTGCGTCGATGTATGCGCGTACAAGGCCATCAACCATCAGAAGCGCCCGTGCGCCGCGGCCTGCGGCATGGACGCTATCCACTCGGACCAAAACGGCCGCGCGGATATTGATTACGACAAGTGCGTTTCCTGCGGACAGTGTCTGGTCAACTGCCCGTTCGGCGCGATCGCGGACAAGTCGCAGATCTTCCAGATGATCCGCGCGATTCAGGCAGGCGAGCGCGTTTACGCTGCCGTAGCGCCGGCGTTCGTCGGTCAGTTCGGCCCCAAGGTCACGCCGGGCAAGCTGCGCGCCGCGATGAAGCAGCTCGGCTTCGCCGATATCATCGAGGTCGCGATCGGCGCCGACCTGTGTGCGGCGCAGGAGGCGGAGGACTTCGTCAAGGAGGTCCCTGAAAAGCTGCCGTTTATGGCGACGTCCTGCTGTCCGGCCTGGTCTGTGATGGCGAAAAAGCTGTTCCCGGAGCAGGCAAACTCCATCTCGATGGCGCTGACCCCGATGACGCTGACCGCGCGGCTCATCAAGCACCATCAGCCGGGCGCGAAGGTCGCCTTTATCGGCCCCTGCGCGGCGAAAAAGCTCGAGGCAATGCGCCGCACGGTTCGAAGCGAGGTAGATTTTGTTCTGACCTTCGAGGAGATGGCGGGCATTTTCGAGGCGCGTCATATTGATGTGAACACGCTCAAGGAGGACCCGCACGGCGTCAACGACGCATCCGCGGACGGCCGTAATTTCGCGGTTTCCGGCGGCGTTGCGCAGGCGGTCGTCAACGTCATCAAGGAAAAGTACCCCGACCGCGAGATCAAGGTCGCGAATGCGGAGGGCCTGAGCGAATGCCGCAAGCTGATGATGATGGCGAAGGCCGGCAAGTATAACGGCTACCTGCTCGAGGGCATGGCGTGTCCGGGCGGCTGTGTCGCCGGCGCAGGCACGATGCAGTCGATCAAGAAGTCCTCGGTTGCGGTCAATATGTACGCAAAGCAGGCGGAGCATCAGGTTGCGACCGGTACGCACCACGTTGCCGAGCTGGATAAGCTGGTAGATTAAAAAGCATAAAAAAGCTCCTGTTCCGATTTTTTTCGGAACGGGAGCTTTTTTCGTGGATATTCACGTTTCAGCCGGTGCTTCTGTAAGGAGGGAGGCGCTGTAACGGTGCAGGAAGGTGACGATATGCGCGCGCGTGCAGGTGTTGTAGGGGCCGAAGATCGTCGGGGTGATGCCCTTGATGATGCCGTTCGCCGCGCCCCACGCAACCGCGGCAGCATAATTGTCCGTGCTCTTGACGTCGCTGAACGGGGAGTCGGACTCGGGCGGCGAACCGGCAAGCCGCCAGAGATAGGTGACGGTCATGGCGCGCGTGCAGGGCGCGTCCGGGTGCAGCGTGTCGCCGGAGACGATGCCCTTTTCGTGCGCCCAGACGGCGGCGGCGGTGTACCATTTGCCGTTCGGCACATCCCGGAAGGGGTTTTCACCGGCCGGCTCGGGCGAGCCGCTCATGCGCCAGATGAACGTGAGGATCTGCGAGATATTGCAGGTGTAGTCCGGCCAGAACTGGCCGTCGTACATGCCGGTGGTGATGCCGTTTTCGACCGCCCAGGTGATCGACTCGACGAATTCCGGGCTTGACGGCATGTCGGTGAAGGTGATGGCGGTCTGGCCGGGCGCGGCGGTGTCCGCCGTGTCCTCGGCGGCGAGCGCCGGTGCGGTGAGGTTTGCGCAGAGCAGTCCGGCAAGCAGGAGAGAGATGATTTTTTTCATGAGGGGCGTTCCTTTCAAAAACAGGGGGAGCGGGTGATGCACAGGAATTATCCACAGCTTGTGGAAACTTCCGGTGGATTGGGATTTACAGCGTTGCGAATACAGGGAAAAACCGGCTCAGCAGGTAGAACACCACCGGCAGAAAGACTGCCGGGAGCAGATTGCCGACCTTGATCTTGTCTTTTCGTATCATATTGAGGCTGACCGCGAAGATCAGCACCGAGCCGACGCACGACATCTGCGCGATGAGCTCGTCGGTCATCCACGGGCGGATGAAGCGCGCGAGCAGCGTCAGGCCGCCCTGATACACGCCGAGCGGGAGGATGGACAGGAATACGCCCTTGCCGAGCGAGGCCGCGAACACGACCGCCGCGATGCCGTCGATGATGGCCTTCGCGATGAGCAGCGAGGCGTCGCCCGAAAGGCCGTCCTGAAGCGAGCCGACAATGGCCATTGCGCCGATGCAGATAAGCAGCGAAAAGCTGACGAAGCCCTCGACAAAGTGGCTGTCGCCTTGGCTTTTCAGCCTGTCCTGACAGAAAATGCCGAAGTCCTCGAGATGCTTTTCGATGTTGAGCGCCTCGCCGATGAGCGCGCCGAGCGCAAGGGAGAGGATGAGCAGCATGGTGTGCTGCGTGGAGAGCTGGCCGTTTTCGAGCGTCAGCAGGCCGCTGAGCGCGCCGCCGATGCCGATGAACATGGTGCACAGGCCGATGCCCTGCATGATGGTGTCCTCAAAGCGTTTGGACAGGCCGTTTTTGAGCAGCATGCCGACCGACGCGCCGGCGAGCACTGAGCCGCAGTTGATGATAGTTCCGAGTCCGATCATGATGGTTCCTTCTTCTTATGTGAGATAAAACGGGGTTTTGCGGTAATGTTCGCCGCCGGGGAGCGGCGCGGGGCGGGCAAGGCCGAACAGGTCGTCCGCAAAGGCGTCGAGCCGCAGAGACGGCTGAAGCGCATCCGGCAGCTGCTTTTCGGTGACAGGCTTGACGATCAGAGGGAGGCCGACCTGCTGCCGCAGGAGCGTCCTGCCGCGCGAGCTGAACGCAAGCACGCGGGCATACGAGGGCAGGGGCGAGGCGTCCGGAGAGATGCCGAGCGCCGCGCGGAGCAGCGTCCGCCGCACCCGGGCGGCCGGAAACCGGCGCGTCTGCGCCTTTTCGACAGCATCCGAGAACGAAACGGCGGAATAGACCGCGGCTGCGCAGCGTTCATCAAAGCCGTCTGCCGAGCCGGTCGCGAGCGCGCCGCGAAAGAGCGCCGCACGCAGCAGAGTGAGCATGGCGCCCTCCGGCAGCGTCACCGGCGCCGCGCCGCGCGCCTTTTCGCGCCGCCAGACCTCGATGGAGCTTTCCGGCAGATAGGGGGCGCACCGCTCCTCGCCGCCCTCGCGCAGGTATCCGCGCAGCAGGCTTGCCGAGGCGAAGCCGTCCGCAGGAGCGGCCTCGTCATGACCGGCGCCGCGCCGCGCGACTGCGAGCGGCTGCATCGGGAAATCGCGCAGCGCCCGGCAGTATTCGATGCCGAGGGTGTTGTTGGGGCTCGCGAGCAGCGCCGCCGCCGCGGGGTTCAGCGCCGCAAGCTCCTGCTGCCGGTATGCGGCGTAGGACAGGCCGGAACGGTTGCCCGCGGCAGGGGGAAGCGCATTCAGCGCCTCGGCGGCCTGCTGAACCAGCGAAATATCCGCGGTTTCCGCGCCGAAGGACAGATACCGGCAGCCGATGCCGTGCAGCAGCGCGACCGCGCCGCGCGCAAAGCCTTCGGCGGAGCTGAGCGCCGCCGCGAGCGGCAGCTCGAGCACGAGGTCCGCGCCGCCTCTGACCGCCGTTTCTGCGCGGGCGTACTTGTCGAGCACGGCGAAGTCGCCGCGCTGCACGAAATTTCCGCTCATCGCGCAGACGATTATTGTGTGCTCTCCAAGCATTTCGCGCGTCCGCTCAATATGAAACCGGTGCCCGCTGTGAAACGGGTTGTATTCTGCAACGATGCCGCAGACAGGAAAAGCAGTATCCATTATAAAAGCGAAAAACCTCCCGTAAAGAGTTACATTCAGCGCATCTCGCGCGGAAGCGCGAAAACTGCGCACATTTGTGCGTCATAAAATAGAATTTGCTTTGCAAATTCCAAAAAACCGGGGGCGTGTACCTCGGTTTTTTGACCTTGAGAGAGAAAATAGTTTCCGCATGGGAACTATTTTCCGTCCGTGTCCGGCGAAGTCCGGACACTTATTCGCTGTAAAACGGGTTTTACAGCGAGCGCGAAGCGCAAAAAGGTCTTGTACATTTGACCGAAATCGTGTAAAATAAGAATATAGCATTATTATATAGGCTTCCGCGGCTTTGTGCAAGCCGCCAAATACGGCATGAGGGAGTTTTTGCAAATGAAAGTTTTGGTTATCAACGCTGGCAGTTCTTCTCTGAAGTACCAGCTGCTCGACACCGCCTCCGGCGAGGTTATGGCCAAGGGCCTGTGCGAGCGTATCGGTATTGACGGCGTGCTGACCCACACCGGCAACAAGTCGGACGAGAAGTTCAAGTTCGACATCGCAATGCCGACCCATAAGGAAGCGATCCAGTCCGTTATCAACGTGCTGCTCGATCCCGAGAAGGGTGTTATCTCCTCTATGAGCGAGATCGACGCTGTCGGCCACCGCGTCGTACACGGCGGCGAGTTCTTCTCTGACAGCGTTATCATCACCGAGAAGGTCCTCAAGGCGATCGAGGACTGCGTACCGCTGGCGCCGCTTCACAACCCGCCCAACCTGATCGGTATTCAGGCCTGCCGCGAGGTTATGGGTCCGGACGTTCCGATGGTCGCTGTATTCGATACCGCATTCCATCAGACGATGCCCCAGTCCCATTACATGTACGCTATCCCGTACGAGTACTACGAGAAGTACAAGATCCGCCGCTACGGCTTCCACGGCACCAGCCACAAGTACGTATCCCAGCAGGCTGCTGAGATGCTCGGCCGTCCGCTCGAGGAGCTGCGCCTGATCACCTGCCACCTCGGCAATGGTTCTTCCATCTGCGCGATCAACGGCGGCAAGAGCTTCGATACCTCCATGGGCTTTACCCCGCTGGACGGTCTGCCGATGGGCACCCGTGCAGGCAACATCGACCCGGCCATCATCGAGTTCCTGGCTGAGCACGAGAACATGGACGCACATGAGGTCATCAACATCCTGAACAAGAAGTCCGGCATGCTCGGTATCTCCGGCGTATCGTCCGACTTCCGCGATCTGGACGCAGCAGTTGCTGACGGCAACGCTCGTGCAGCTCTGGCAAAGGATATGTTCAACCTGTCCGTTAAGAAGATCATCGGCTCTTACGTTGCTGAAATGGGCGGCGTAGACGCGATCATCTTCACCGCAGGCGTAGGCGAGAACGACCGTTCGGTTCGCTGGGATGTCTGCGAGCATCTCGAGTACCTCGGCATCAAGATCGATCCGGAGAAGAACAAGTACCGCGGCAAGCAGATGGACATCTCCATCGACTGGGCTCGCGTTCGCGTTCTCGTCATCCCGACCAACGAGGAACTGATGATTGCGAAGGACACCGAGCGTCTGGTAAGCGCTGCACAGTAATTTCAGAAAAAACGGGGCGGGCTGCGGCTCAGCCCTGTTTTTTCGTCTCTGGGAGAAAAATATGGAAGATATGGATCTGAAACAGGAGCGGCGCTACTGCTCGCGCATCGGCGCGGCGCTGTTTTTCGTGCTGATCTGGACATCGGCGTGGCAGTACGGCATCATTGCACTCGATGTGTATATCCTGCCCGTGCGCATGCCGGATACGCTCTATTACGCGCTTATTCTGGTCGGCGGCTACGCGGTTTCGCTGCCCGCGGCGTTCCGCATCTGCAGGGGTATGCCGCCCATGCCGTTCTGCAAAGAGCTGCCGCGCGCGCGGACGTTCGTCCGGTGGGCGGTGATCGGCTTCGCCCTCATGTGGATCGGCTCGCTCATCGGCAACGCCGTGACCGACCTCGTTGGTCTGGTCACAGGCCGCGCACCCGCGCCGATCGTGGACGATATGGTAAACGCGATGCCGCTCGCGGTCAACATCGTCTGCGTGTGCCTGCTCGGGCCGCTGTGCGAGGAGCTGCTGTTCCGCGGCCTGGTCGCAGGACGGCTCGCGCGCTACGGACAGGCGCCCGGCGCCTTCGTTTCCGCCCTGCTGTTTGCGCTGTACCACGCCAATCTGGAGCAGTTTTTCTATGCGTTCCTGCTCGGTCTGCTGCTCGCCTATGTGTACTACCGCACAGGTCTGCTGCGCGTTTCGGTCGCGCTGCACATGGTGCTGAACTTTTTCGGGGCGGTCGTGTCGCTGCTGCTGCCTGACTGCGCGGCGTCCGACATGGCGCTCGGCGCGTTCTGGATGGTGTCGGTCGTTCTGGGCGTTATCCTGCTCGTGCGCGGCCGCAAAGACCAGATCTGGCTGCACGGTCCGTGCGCGCCGGATATGCGCGCCGTGTTCGGCAACGCCGGCATGATACTGGTCATCGCGGGCTGCTTTGTCGAAACCGCGCTCACATTTTAATATTTGAGGGCAGCACCGCTATGCGGTATTGCCTTCAGCGAAACGAGGGAAATCTATGCGTGTTGATCTGCATATGCACACCGGATATTCGGCGGACGCCGACTTTCCGCAGACGATAGACGACAAGATCGCGGCCTGCGAGCGGGCCGGGCTGGACATCATCGGTCTGACCGACCATCTGGACTTTTTCCGCCGCCGTCCGCCGGAGGAGAACCGCGACGCGGAGAGCTGCGTGCGCGAGGCGTGGGAAAAGCGCCGTCCGGCCGGGAACGGCGGAATCGAGGTGCTTGCGGGCATCGAGATCGGACAGATCCATGTCGACCCGGCGGCGGACGATTTCGTGCGCACGCATCCGCTCGATATGGTCATCGGCTCGATGCACGCCATGCCGGACGATCTCGATATTTACTTCCATGAATACGAGAAGCTGGACTGCGATGCCTTTCTGCACGAATATTTCGACGAGGTGCTCAAAATGGAGGAGCACGGCGGCTTTGATGTGCTCGCGCACATCGACTATCCGCTGCGCGTGATGAAGTACGACGGCTATACGCCCTCGTTCGACCATTTTATGGACCGCGTCGAGCAGGTGCTGCGCTCGTGCATCGACCGCGGGTACGCGCTCGAGCTGAATGCGGCCGGTCTGGGCGGCTGGCAGAAGCGCGTCGGGCCGCCGCAGAACGTGCTGTATGAATACCGGCGCATGGGCGGCGAGCGCATCTCCATCGGCTCGGACGCACATACCCTCGCCGCTGTCGGACGCGGCTTTGATGACAGCGTAAGGAACGCGCAGGACGCCGGCTTCACTCATGTTACCGTGTTCCGGGAGAGAAAGCCGCATTTCGTGCCGCTTGGCTGAGAAAAAGGGAAAAAGGGGCGAAAACTTCATGATTTTCGGAAAAAAACAACAGGAAACGCGCGAGCGCACCATGATCGAGGCGCGGGCGAAGATCAACCTGACGCTCGATGTGACGGGAAAGCGCGAGGACGGCTACCATCTGGTCAAGATGGTGATGCAGTCGGTCGACCTGCATGACGATGTGCGCGTGACCATTGTGCGCGGCGAGAAAAAGCCGCGCGGCATCGTGCTTTCGTGCAGCATGCCGTTTCTGCCGACTGACAGCAGCAACCTCGCCTACCGCGCGGCTGAGCTGTTCTACAAGGAAACCGGCGTGCCGCTCGAAACCTGCGCGATCTTTATCGAAAAGCGCATCCCCATCGCGGCGGGACTCGCGGGCGGCTCGACCGACGCGGCTGCCGTGCTGCGCGCGCTCAATCAGCTGCATGATACCGGCCTGTCGCGCGACCGCCTGTGCGAAATGGGCCTCAAGCTCGGCGCGGACGTACCGTACTGCCTGATCGGCGGCACGATGCTCGCCGAGGGCATCGGCGAAAAACTGACCGAGCTTTCGCCCATGCAGCCTTGCTATGTCGTGCTGTGCAAGCCCCCGTTCGCGGTTTCGACCAAGGAGGTCTATCAGGAGATCGACAGCGTGCCGCTGACGCAGCGTCCGGACACGGACGGCATGATAAAAGCGCTCGAAAGCTGCGACTACAAGGGCGTCTGCGATCGTCTGATGAACGTTATGGAAACCGTCACCGCGACAAAGCGCCGCCAGATCGGCGAGATCCGTGCGGTGCTGCGCGAAAACGGCGCGGACGCCACGCTCATGAGCGGCTCTGGCCCGACCGTTTACGGCCTGTTCTCCGACCGCATCGCGGCGGACGCCGCCGCGACCGTGCTCGCGAGCCGCTTCTCCGAGACTTTCCTCACGGAAACCGTGCAGTAAGCGCGAAATACGTATAAAAAGACCGCCCTCCGGGCAGACTGTGAACACAGTTACCGGAAAGGGCGGTTTTTTGCATGGATAACAGAAGAAAACAGGCGGCCTGCGCGCTGATGACGGCGCTGACCGTGCTCGTGACGGCGGCGTTCGTCCCGGCGGAACAGAGAAAGGCAGCGTGGTGGGGAACGGCGTTCTCCATAGCCTGCCGCGAGAGCGTAAAAGGGGAGAACAGCGAAACAGTCGAGTTCCGCCTGTACCTGCTCGACTGTCTTCGATAAAAATAAGCCTGCCGATAGAGTCCGGTTTGACGGAAAAACAGCTTACGCGCGGCAGCGCGCATTTAACAGACTTTGCGCAGCAAAGTCTGCAAAAACTGGGGACATGCGCCTCGGTTTTGCCCCTTAGGAGGGAGAAAGTTTCCGCATGGGAACTTTCGGACGACTCGTGTTCTGCGTTCGTCAGAACACAGATTGTCGGAAAAACGAAGTTTTTCGACAGTCTCTAAAAAGTGCCTGCCGCCCGATACGGGAAGAGTGTATCGGACGGCAGGCTGCAAAAGGGGATCGCATGTAAGGAGAAATGAAATTGTCAGAAAGGATGAATGAGATTATGCAGCGATGCGCTGAATGATCGTTGCGAGCTCGGCACGGGTGGTGTTGCCGGCCGGTGCGAATACCTTGCCCGGGTTGCCCTTGACGAGGCCGGACTTGGTGCAGTAAGCGACGCCGTCTACTGCCCAGGAGGAGATCTTCGCGCTGTCAACGAAAGCGGAAACCTCGTTCTTGTCTGCCGTTACATCCACGCCGGACAGCTTGCGCTGACGGGTGAGCAGGGTCGCGATCTCTTCGCGGGATACGCTGCGGTCGGGCTCGAACTTGTTGTCGCCAACGCCCTTCATGATGCCGGTCTTGGCCGCCCACGCGATGGCGGTGCGTGCCTGATGGGTCACGGGAACGTCGGTGAAGGACGCGAGTTCAACCTTGGGCTGACCTGCCAGGTTGTACAGAGCAGAGGCGACTTCCGCACGGGTCAGAGCCTCGTCTGCGCCGAATACATACGGCTTTTCGCCGCTCATCAGCTTCTTGTCGGTGACGTACTTGGCAGCGTCGTAGTACCATGCGCTCGAGGAAACGTCGGTGTAATCGGTGACCTGCTTGCCGGTCTGGAGGTTGTTGAGGATCTCGTAGCTGTCGACAGCCTTGAAGCTGTTCCAGTCGTCAGGATCCTGCTTCTGGTAAGCGGTGCCCTTGATGGAATCCTCGGAGAACTCGATGACGGAGAATACCTGCTTATCCTCTTCATCTACATAGAAGTCGGTGGAGTAATCCGAACGTGCCGGCATGTACTCATAGAACTTGTTGCCGACCGTGCCGCCGGTGATGTAGGTGGTGCCGTCGCCGGTGTTGACCTTGATGTCGTTCTTGACGGTGGAGCGGATGTAGATGTGGTCGTGACCGTTGAGGAACAGGTCAACGTTCATCTTATCGAGCGAATACTCGCTGTCGTTGATGTAGTAGTCGCGGACATCGAGCGGATCGTGGTTGGAGGTGTACGGGCCTGCGTGGGTCATGACGATGCGCCACTTCTTGTCGGAAGCGTCGAGCACGCTCTTGCACCACTGCAGCTCCTTCTTCATGATTTCAGGCTTCTTGTCGGCCGGGGTGACTTCGCCGTTCAGGATAACGAAGATCGCGTCGCCGTACTCAAAGTAACCCATGGTGCGGTCGAACTCGGGGTAGCCGGTCTTTGCGCCGGACATATTGAAGCGCTGTGCGAAGGAAATGAAGTTCCAGTCGCCCTTCATCTCGTGGTTGCCTGCGACCGTAACGGTCGGGTACTTCGCGTAGTAGTCATGCATGACTTCGAAGCATGCTTCCCATTCAGTGGACTTGTAGCCGTTCTGGGTGGTGTCGCCTGCGGAGATCATGAGGTCGGGGTTCGGGCAAACCTTGAGGGCCTGATCGATGGAATACTTGAAGCTCATGTAGTTCTCTACGGACTCGGACTGCGGGTCGGAGTAGAAGATGACCTTGAAATTCTTGTCGTCTGCGGATTTCGGTGCGGTGAAGGACTTTTCGTCGCTCATGAACTCGCCGCCGTCGCCTACGCGGTAGACGTACTCAGCGGACGGGGTCAGGCCGGTGATTTCAACGCGGTGCGCTGCCTTTTCCTTGTAGCCTGCGGTTACGGACTCAACATAAGAGGTGCCGGACTTGCTCTCCCACTTGGAAGCGCCCTTTACCTTGTACTGGATCACGGTCTTGGTGACGCGCGGATCGGTCAGCCAGTTAAAGCGGAGGCCGCCCTGCTTGGTGTCCGGGGTGATGGTGATCTGGTCGGGGTCGCCCTTTACCTTGCCGTCGTCGATGTTCAGAACGATGGGTTCTGCGCTGTTGGTCGGCTTGGTGATGGTTTCCTTGTCGGTCTTGACCGAGATGTAGTAGAACATATCGCCTACCTTATCGGTCGGCAGGGAAGCGGTGTAGGTGTCGCCGGAGGCCTTCATGGCAACAGCGGTATCGACCTTGGCGGAATCATAGCCGTAGTACAGGGTAGCGCTCTCGATCTTGTCGGTGGAGACGATGCGCGCGGATACCTCAGCCTTGCCGTTGTGGGGGGCGGTGTTGAGGGCGCGGGAGACGATGCGCGTGCCGCTTACGGTGTAATCGACAGCCGGGAAGATAGAAGCGTTAAAGCCGCGCAGGACAGGCTGCTTGCTGCTTTCGCTCCAGTCCCAAACCTTGCTCATATCCCAGCCGAGACCCTCGTAGGTCGCCTTGCTGGTCATTTTTTCAGTGGAAACGTCCTCCCACTTGATGGGCTGCTCGGTCGGCTCGTTGCCGGTAAGCTGCGTGCCTTCCCAAGCGATGTTGCCGGTGATGTTGGTCGCTGCCTCGTCGTCGAGCTGGCCGACGATCTTGTCAACGTCCTGCACGCCCTTGATGACGCTCTGTGCGGAAACGCTGTCCTTGAGCGTCTCGCCGGCGTTGAAGGAGCCTGCGATGCCGCCTGCGTGGCCTACCGTGCCGCTCGTCGCGATGGTATCGACCGTGCCGGCTGCGAAGCAGCGGGCCAGATAGCCGCCGCCGTCCTGAATGCCTGCGATGCCGCCCGCGTCATACGGCGCGGAAACATCGGCGTTGACGTAGCAGTCCTCGACATGGCCGACGATCGGGCCTTCGCCCTCCTTCAGCTTGCCGCAGATACCGCCCGCGGTATGCGAGTTGGACAGATCGAGGCACTTGACCTCACCGGTAACGGCACAGCCGGTGATCGTGCCGTAGTTTACGCCGGCCAGAGCGCCGACGTTCTGCTGACCGGTTACATAGCAGTCGAGCAGAGCGACATTCTTGATATACGCCTGGTCGTCCTGATTGCCGACATAGCCGAACAGACCAGCATATTTCTTTTCATATTCAATGCGAAGGCCCTTGATCGAGTGGAACTGGCCGTCGAACGTGCCGGTAAAGCCCTGCTCTTTTTTGGATGCGATCGGCTTGAAGCCCTTGACGCCGGTCATGTCGATGTCGGCGGTCAGAACATAGTGTCCATCGCGCGGGGCGCCGTCTTTCCACTTGCCCGAGAGATATAAGAGCTGGGCCGGGGTGGAGATCTCATAGCAGCCGGTTGCGCTGTTGTAGGTCGGCGGAGTGCCTGCGTCCTTCGCCGCGAATGCAGTTGCGGGAACCATTGACAGCACCATCATGGCGGACAGTGCGAGACTTGTCAATCGTTTTTTCATCATAGAACCTGACCTTCTTTCCGTATCGGTGATGCAGCGGAGCGCGAAACTGAGTTTTCGGCTCGGTCTGCACGGGGGAATGTGCGTTTCAGCGCGGGGGGATTGCCTGGGAGAGCCTCCTTTCTGGGCAGCGTCTTTGCACAATACGCTGTATTTTACAAATTCGCAAACGTTTGCGATTGGATATATTATATAATAATTCAAGGAACGCTGCTTGTCAATGACGCAAGTTACAATTTTTCAGAGCAAAAAATAGCACAAATGACCGATGAATATGAAAATTCATAGGAATTCAATTTACGCAAACGTTTTCTGGTATTAAAAATCATATGAATTTAATTGTGAAAGTGGATTTAATGGGACTGTTTGGTTATACTATCTAAAAATATTTTTCGTCGATTGTATATTCCGTACACGTTTGCGCTTGCGCATTGCGTCCCACCGCGCTATAATACTACCAGAATAAAAAATGAGCTGAGGGAACACGAAAGAGTGCTTCCCCACAAGAAAGAGGTAATGAAAAATGAAGAAGAATTTTCACAATTTCCTGATGGGTTCCGCAATGTTCGAGCTGGCAAACGATCCGGGCACCGCAAAGCTGTTCGCTGCTAACCGCAAGACTCGCTAAGAACTCGAAAAGCAATCAAAAGGCACGCCTCAGGCGTGCCTTTTTTCGTTATTTCCTATTTTTCGGGAACGTCAGCGTAATCCTGGTGCCGACATTCAGGGTGCTGTCGAGCGTGAGCGCCGCGCCGTGCAGGGCCGCGCCGTGCTTGACGATAGACAGGCCGAGACCGGTGCCACCGGTCATTTTGCTGTGGCTCTTGTCCACGCGGTAGAAGCGCTCGAAAACACGCTTCTGGTCGGCCGGGGCGATGCCGATGCCGGTATCCGAGACGCGGACGAAGGGGGCGCCGTCGCTGTCCGTGCCGGTTTCGATCGTCACGCTGCCGTTCGGGCGGTTATACGCGAGAGCGTTGTCCGCAAGGTTGAACACCATCTGCTCGAGCGTTCTGCGCTGACCGGAAACGGTCGCGTTTTCGCCCGTACATTCAATCTTCAGACCCAGACGGTCGGCCTTGCTTTGCAGACGGCTGCGGACCGTGCAGCAGAGCGGCTGAAGCTCGATCGGCTCGAACGGGATCTCTTCGCCGCCGGCGTCGAGCTGCGAGAGACGGATGATGTCCTCGATGAGCGAGAGCAGACGCTGCGCCTCGGTGCGGATCTTCCCGGCAAAGGGAACGACGTCGGTCGGCTTTGCGATACCTGCCTCGATGATCTCGGCGTAGCCCATGATGCTCGTCAGCGGCGTTTTCAGCTCGTGCGAAACGTTCGCGGTGAACTCCTGCCGCTGCTGTTCGGCCTGCTCGCGCTCGGTGATGTCAACGATGAGCAGCACGGCGGCGTGGCCTGCGCCGTCCTCAGCGACCGAGCTGGCCGCGAGCGACCAGATACGGCCGTTTTTCTCCATTCTCGTGTGCGCGCTCCCGCCGCGGAGCGCCTGCTCGACCGCTTCGACATAGGCCGCGTCGCGACACAGCGTCAGATAATTGCCGGCGGCCTTATCCTGCGGAAACAGCTGATGAATGACATTGTTCGAGAACAGAATGTCGCCGGAGGAGGAGAACAGCACCAGACCCTCGTCCATGCGTGCGGTGATGTCATCGAATTCGGCCTGGCGGCGGCGCAGCTCATCCATTTGGATGTTGATGCGGCGGTTCTGGCGGTCGATGCGGTGCAGCAGGGGAGAAAGCTCGTCGTATGCCTCGTTTTTCAGCGGATCATGCAGGTCGAGCGATACGATCGGCGCGAGAAATACGTGCGTGAGGCGGCTTGCAAGCAGCGCCGCCACGAGCAGCGCGAGCAGCACGACGAGCACGATCCACGGGGACGCGCCCGCAAGGGCGCCGAAGGCACTGTCGGCGGTCGCGGCAATACGCAGGATGTCGCCGTTTGCGAGACGGAGCGCATAATAATATGTCTGGGTCTCGAGCGTTTCGGACAGGCGGCTGTCCTCGCCCACGCCGGTCTCCACCGCCCTGCGGATCTCCGGGCGTGTGCCGTGGTTTTCCATTTCGGCGGCCGGCGTTTCGTTGTCATACAGCACCGTGCCGTCCTTCTTCACGAGGGTGATGCGGTCCGCACACAGCGTACCGAGCGCTTTGATCTCCTCCAGGTCGCGGTCGGTGGAAACAGCAGCGGCGATATATCCGCCCTCGCGTGCGAGCCTGCCGCGCAGGTCGCGGGTCAGTCCTGCGTGTACCACGAGCAGGAACAGACCTGCGGTCAGCAGGAGCGTTACGATAGCGGTGAGGAAAATGCTGCCGAAAACGCGCTTTCTCATGCGTTTCCTCCCATGCGGTAGCCGACGCCGCGCACGGTCTCGATGAGCGCGCCGCCGTCGCCGAGCTTCTGGCGCAGCGTGCGGATGTGCACGTCGACGGTGCGGGTCTCGCTCTCGCTGCCGTAGCCCCAGATGTTTTCGAGCAGCACGTCGCGCGTGAGCACGGCGCCCTGGTTTTTCATCAGCAGCGTCAGCAGCTGATATTCCTTGAGCGTGAGCTGGACGGGCTGACCGGAAACGCAGACCGTATGCGCGCGCTCGTCGAGCGAGATGGGGCCGTCGGAAAGCAGAACGTGCTCGGCGGGCGAAACGGCGTCCTGCGTGCGGCGGAGTACGGCGCGTACACGCGCGACAAGCTCCATCATGCCGAAGGGCTTTGCGATGTAGTCGTCCGCGCCGCTGTCCAGACCGATGACCTTGTCGTACTCGGTGTTCTTCGCGGTCAGAAGGATGACCGGGAGCGCGGCGGTGTCGGGCAGGCTGCGCAGACGGCGCAGGATGGAAATGCCGTCCTCGCCGGGGAGCATGATGTCGAGCAGGATGAGGTCGGGCTTTTCGTTCCGCAGGGAGGAGAACAGCGCCGTGCCGTCGGCGAAGCCGCGCGCCTCCATGCCGGTGTTTTGCAGGGTATAGACAACAAGCTCACGAATGCCTGCATCGTCCTCCACGCAGTAGATCATTTGGTTTCTCTCCTTAAAATGTTGATAATATCCGGGAAAAGAGGGGATAGACGAGACTGTCGAAAAACTATCGTTTTTCCGACAATCTGTGTTTTGACTTCGCAAAACACGGACGTCCGAAAGTTCCCATACGGAAACTTTCTCCCTCTTAAAGTATGAAAACCGAGGTACACGCCCCCGGTTGCTCTCATTAAATATCTCTTGAGGATAGAGGCCTACGGGCTTATGCGTTTGCGCAGCAAACGCTTTTGAATGCGCGCTGCCGCGCGACTGCTGTTTTGGCGTGAAAACAGACTTTATCGACAGGCTGAGACCCACGAATTTCGTGGGTCCTGGCTTTTTATACGTGCGTTTCGCTCTTGTGCGTGCCGGTGATGGAGAATTCCACCCATTCCGCGATGTTGGTCGCGTGGTCGCCGATACGCTCGAGGTACTTTGCGATCATGAGAACATCGAGCACGCGCTCGCCGTCCGTGGGGTTCTGTGCGATTTCCGCGATGAGGTCCTGCTTGCACTCGTCAAACAGGCGGTCTACCACATCGTCGTACTCGATGACGCTCCATGCAAGCGTCAGGTCGCGGCGGACGAAGGCGTCCAGACTGTCGGTTACCATCTTGATGGTCGCCTGCGCCATCTGGTCGATGTGGGCGTTATGGCCGCACGCGCCAGACAGGCAGGTGACGATCTCGGCGATGTCGCTCGCCTGGTCGCCGATGCGCTCGATGTCGGTGATCATCTTGAGTACCGAGGAGATCAGGCGCAGGTCGCTCGCGACCGGCTGCTGCTGGAGCAGCAGCTTGAGGCACATGGATTCGATCTCGCGCTCCTTGCGGTCGATCTCGTGGTCGATGCGGATCGCGGCGGCGGCGAGCTTGGTGTCGCCGTCGATCAGGGATTTCACCGCGCTCGCGATCGCGTTCTCGCACAGCGCGCCCATCGAGATCAGTTCATTGTTCAGCTCTGCAAGCTGGTTGTCGAAACGGTTTCTCATATCAGCCGAACCTCCCCGTGATGTAGTCCTCGGTACGCTTGTCGCGCGGCGTGGAGAACAGCTTCTCCGTATCGTCCGCTTCGATCATGTCGCCGAGGAGGAAGAATGCAGTCGTATCCGAAACACGAGTGGCCTGCTGCATATTGTGCGTGACCATAACGATAGTATAATCTTTTTTCAGTTCGAGCACAAGGTCTTCGATCTTTGCGGTCGAGATCGGATCGAGCGCGGAGGTCGGCTCGTCCATCAGCAGGACCTCCGGATCGGCGGCGAGGGCGCGCGCGATGCAGATACGCTGCTGCTGACCGCCGGACATGGAGAGCGCGGATTTGTTCAGGCTGTCCTTGGTCTCGTCCCAGATGGCGGCGCGGCGGAGCGAGGTCTCGACGATCTCGTCGAGCTTGACGCGGCTGCGGATGCCGTGGGTGCGCGGACCGTAGGCGATGTTGTCGTAGATGGACATCGGGAACGGGTTCGGCTTCTGAAATACCATGCCGACGCGGCGGCGCAGCAGGTTGACGTCGCAGTTCTTGTAGATGTCCTGGCCGTCGAGGCGAATGTCGCCCGTGATGCGGCAGCCTTCGACGAGGTCGTTCATGCGGTTGAGCGAGCGCAGCAGGGTGCTCTTGCCGCAGCCGGACGGGCCGATGAACGCGGTGATCTCGTTGGCCTTGATGTCCAGGTTGATGTCGTGCAGGGCATGAAAATCGCCGTAATGCAGATTCATATTGTGAATTTCGATCTTATTTTCCATGTTCATTCTCCATTTACTTCTTGGTCAGCTTTTTTGCTGCCAGAGCGGAAAGCGTATTCATCAGCAGGACCACCAGCAGCAGAACGACGGCGGTCGCATTGGCCTCGTTCATGTGCAGCGCCTCGCCGGAGAGCACATACATATGGATGGCGAGCGTGCGGCCGGACTGGGTGAGGCCGGGGATCTGCGCCATGGTGCCGGCGGTGAAGATGAGCGCGGCGGTCTCGCCGACGATGCGGCCGATGCTGAGGATGATGCCCGACAGGATGCCCGGCACGGCGGCGGGGAGCACGATGCGGAACACGGTGCGCAGGCGGCCGGCGCCGAGGCCGAACGAGCCCTCGCGGAAGGAATCCGGCACGCTCATGAGCGCCTCCTCAGCGGTACGCATGATGAGCGGCAGGATCATGATGGCGAGGGTCATCGCGCCTGCAATCAGCGAGTAGCCCCAGTGGAGCTGCGTGACGAAGAACAGCATACCGAACAGGCCGTACACGATGGACGGGATGCCGGAAAGCGTTTCGGTGGTGACGCGGATGACGCCGACGAGCATGTTGCCGCGCTTTGCGTACTCGTTGAGGTAAATGGCCGTGAACAGGCCGAGCGGGACGGCGAGCAGCAGCGCGAGCGCGGTCATTTCCACGGTCGTGACGATGGCGGGCAGCATGGAAACGTTCTCCGAGGTGTAGTGCAGGGAAAAGAGCGACGGCTTCAGGTGCGGCAGACCGGACACCAGAATATAGCCGATGAGGAACAGCAGCACGGCGAAGGTGAGGGTCGCCGCGGCGTAGACCAGACCCTTGAGCACAGCGGCCGATGCGCCGCCGCAGACGCGCTCGGGGCGCGCTTTTTCACGGGAAACGGGAGCGTTTCCGACAGCTTCTCTTGTCATGCCTGCTTCCTCCTTTTGAGTACCGAGAAGGTGAGATTGATGATGAGGATAAAGACGAACAGCACAACGCCGGTCGCGATCAGCGCCTCGCGGTGCAGGCCGGTGGCGTAGCCCATTTCCAGAACGATGTTTGCGGTCATGGTGCGGATGCCCTTGAGCATATTGCCGGTCAGGCGCGGCTGGTTGCCTGCAACCATGATGACCGCCATGGTCTCGCCGATGGCGCGGCCGATGCCGAGCACGATGCCAGCGAGCACGCCGGATTTCGCTGCCGGAAGCATGACCGTGAAGATCGCGCGTTCGTGGCGTGCGCCCATGGCGACCGCGCCCTCATAGTAGGCGGAGGGAACGGCGCGCAGCGCGGCCTCGGATACGCCGATGATGGTCGGCAGGATCATGATGCCGAGCAGGATGGACGCCGCGAGAATAGACGAGCCGGAAACGTCCGCGCCGAACAGCGCCGCGACTGTGCGGATGCAGGGCACGATAATGACCATGCCGAAGAATCCGTAGACGATGGACGGGATGCCGGCGAGCAGCTCGGTGCAGGGCTTGAGCAGGCCGTAGAGCTTTTTCGGGCAGTAGAACGCCATGAAAATGGCGGTCAGCAGGCCGATGGGCACGCCGATAACGACAGCGCCGGCGGTGATGTAGATGCTGCCGAGGATCATCGGCAGAATGCCGTAAATGTCGTTGCCCGGCTTCCACTTCGCGCCCGTGAGAAAGTTCAGCAGACCGATCTCCTTCATGGCCGGAATGCCGTTGGCGAACAGGAACAGGCAGATGAGCACAACGGCGGCGATGGAGGTCAGCGCACAGACGAAAAATACGACGTGCATCAGAGTTTCTCGAAAGTTTTTCATGATTTTACTCCATACATAGGGAAGGGGACGAAGTATTCCGCCCCCGTGTTTCCCTGTTCGGTTGTCTTACGCGAGGTCGCCCCAGTCGGTGATGTCGCCGACGTAGATGCTCTTGATCTGGTCCATGGACAGCTCGTCGATGGTGTTCGCCGGGTTGACGATGACTGCGATGCCGTCGAGCGCGATCGCGGTGCCGGTCAGCTGGGCTGCTTCCTCGTCCTTCAGCTCACGGGATGCCATGCCGATGGCGAACGTGCCGTCCATCGCGCCGGTCATGCCGGAGGTGGAGTCAGAGGTCTGGAGGTCGATGGAGGCGTTCGGGTTGACCGACTTGTAAGCCTCGATCAGCTTCTCCATGACCGGAGAAACAGAGGAGGAGCCGCCGACTGCGATCTGGCCGGAGGAGCCGTCGGATACGAAGGACTCTGCTGCATCATTGACTGCGATGTACTTGTTGTCGGTGACAACGGCCTGGCCTTCCTTGGAGAGAATGAAGTTGATGAAATCCTTGGCGAGGCCGGTCGGCTCGCCCTTGGTCGCGATATTGAACGGACGGGACAGCTTGTAGGCGCCTGCCTTTACGTTGTCTACGGTCGCTTCGGCGCCGTCTACCTTGACAGCCTTTACAGTATCGTTCAGAGCGCCGAGCGAGATGTAGCCGATGGCCTTCTCGTTGCCTGCGACGCTGGTCAGCACGACATCGGTCTTGTTTGCGATCTCCGCATCGGCGGTGGTGTTGTCGACTTTTTTGCCGTCAGCGGTCTTTTCCTCGACGCCGGTCAGCTCGATGAACGCGCCGCGCGTGCCCGAGCCGTCCTCACGGGAGATGACCGTGATCGCGCCGGAAACGCCGCTGTCCGCGCCGTCCGCAGCGTGCGTGTCGGAGGCGGAGCTGCCGCAGCCGGCCAGAGCGCCGGTCAGCATGAGCGCTGCCAGAAGCAGGGATACACTTTTCTTCATGATTGTTTTCTCCTTTGTCATTCGTTCATTTTTTCAGTACGGTAACAGCTTACAAAAGCTGTGTAAAATCCAAAAGAGGAGCTTTGTAAAACATATGTAAAATGAAAAAAATCTGAAAAACCGTTTGTAAAAACGCACAAAAAAGAGCGCGGACTTGCGTCCGCGCTCAGGTAAAGTGCTGTGTTAAATGTTTTATGCTTTTCGCTTTTTTCGGAAGTATCCGAGGTAGAGCACGGCGGCGGCCATGCTCCAGAAGTAGGCCATCATGTACGGAACCTCGAAAATGTTCTCGAAGTAGCAGTGCACCATGACGCCGCACATGCCGGAGAACAGGGAAACCGCGAGCACGCGCGTGCGGTCGGTTTCGCAGAGCTTGGTGCGGCCGATCGAGCGCAGGCACCACAGCGACATGCCGACGAGCAGGATGATAAAGACGATGAGGCCGACATAGCCCATCTCGACGAGCGTCTTGAGGTAGTAGTTGTCCATGTAGAAGTAGGAGAACTCCTCGTTCTGCTCGATAATCTTGTTCTGCATGGCGACCGCGCCGCCGAAGCGGCCGAGGCCGAAGCCGAGGAGCGGATTGCTCTCATGCAGCAGATCCAGACCGGTCGCCCAGCGCACCATGCGGCCTGCGCGCTGGCTCGCAGCGGCGTAGTCCGAGGTGAACATATAGGTGATGCGGTTGGCGATGGAGGGGATGGCGAGCAGAGCGCCGCAGCCGGCCACACCCATCAGCGCGATCAGACGGCGGTCGAGGAAGATCGCGAACACGAGGACCGCGACCACAAGGCCGCCCCACGCGCCCTTGGAGAACGTGAAGATGCAGCACATGCACATCATGCCGGTGCCGCAGACGGCGAGCACCTTGACCCACATTTTGCGGCTGTAATACGCCAGTCCCGCGACCATCGGCGCGAACAGCACGAGCAGGCTGCCCATGATGTTCGGGCTGCCCGTGAGCGAGTAGACGCGCGTGCGCACGTTCTGCTCGGTCTGGGAGACCCAGGAGGCCGGGATAGGCGCGGCGATGATGAACTGGTAAATGCCGTGCAGCGCGATGCAGAGCGCCATGGTGATGAGCGCACCGTAGAAGATCGCGAAGTCGCGGTCATCCTCGATGAGCCGCGTGACAAGGAAGAACCAGAACAGGTACTCGACGACGGCGCGGTAGCCTGCCAGCGCGATAGACGGGTAGGGGGAGACCGCGCACATCAGGAAGAAGCCGACGGCGATGAACAGGATGAGGTAGGCGTCTACGGGCGTGGTGCGCAGCTGGAGCGGCGCGCGCTTCATCGCGGTGTGCCACAGCAGGTAGCAGGCCGCCGCGAGCATGAGCATTTCATCCCAGCCGGAGGCGATGAATGAGGGCAGATAACCCGCATTCGCAGCCAGACGGATAAAATAGTCGAGCGGCAGGTACATCGCCAGACAGATGAGCAGCAGGCCGCGCATGCCGGCGAAGCGGAGCGCCCGGCCGACGAAGCCGTCCTCGGTCACGCGCACAATGGGGCGCCAGACGGCCAGACAGAGACGGTAGATGAGGCTGTTCTGCACGGCGGTGCCGATGCATACGACCAGACGGCGCAGCGCCGCAGCGATGCGTGCGTAGCCGCTGTTCGCCGTCGTGCAGGGGGGAGCGGCGCAGAAGCGCTCCCACAGGCGGCGGAACCGCGAGTCGGCATAGGCCTCGCGGATGCGCGCGAAAAAGTGCGCGATCGCGCCCTCGTGGTACCAGGCGCACAGGCAGAGTATCGCCCGTACCAGAAGACTGTTTTCAAAAATCGCTTTCATCGGCTCATTCCGCGATATCGACCGAGTCGATGTTGCCGCTCGTCTCGAAGTCGTTGGTCTTTACGATGAAGGTGCGGCCTGCGCGAACCTCCTGCGTACCGATGGACGGGGTAGCGGTGCCCTTGGGAACGGTGGTCTTGATGGTAAATACGATGTCCTTCTTGTCCGGGTCGACCGCGGTGACGATGCGGCCGTCAGCGGTGGTGACCTGCTGCGCGTAGTCCTCGATCTTCATGTCCTCGATGGTGCCGTTGACATAGGAGTTGCCGCTGACGAGCTGCTTGCCGACCTGGCTGTTGCGCTCGACCTCAGCGACGAGGAACGGGGTTGCGCCGCGCACGCGGACGATGGCGGTCAGCTCGACCTGCGGCTGGACCGACTCCTTGATCTGGGGCGCGAACAGCTTGTAGCCGACGCCGGCAGCGACAGCGACAGCCGCAATCAGCACGAGCAGATCGACAATGTTGATCAGACCGAACAGCTTGCCCTTTTCATTGATGATTTTCATAAACTTCCTCCGTTGGTTTCGTTTTCGGATATACATACTGTGTACCGAGCTATTATACCATAGCGGCGCTAAAAATCCAACCCTGCCGCCAGCTTTGCTGCCGCTGATGGTATAATTGTTAAATAGTTTGTATAATAGCCGTATAGCGGCTATTATACCATAGCGGCGCTAAAAATCCAACCCTGCCGCCAGCTTTACTGCCGCTGATGGTATAATTGTTAAATAGTTTGTATAATAGCCGTATAGCGGCTATTATACCATATTGAAATCAGAAATTCCACAGAAAACGCCGGGTTTTACACGGCCGTCACAGAAAGTACAAAAAATCGATTGAACCAGCCAGATTTCGATAAAGTATAAAGCCTTGGAGCACCAGACATATCCGTACACCCCTCGCCTTTAGCCGCGAACGCTTCGCTGAGCGGCCAAAAGAAGGTCGGGGGAGTCAAGAGGGGGCAGGAAACCATACGGTGTCCTGCCCCCTTTTGCCCCTGCCGTGGGAACGGCAAAGCTCACGCCTTCGCGTGGGAAACGTTTTTAAGAGATTAAGAACGGCTCCACTGCGTACCCTGACGGGTATCCTTGATGGTAACGCCCATGTCCGCCAGCACGCCGCGGATGCGGTCCGCCTCGGCAAAGTCCTTTGCCTTCTTGGCCGCTGCACGCTGCGCGATCAGCTCCTCGATCTTCTCTGCGTCCGGGTCGACTGCGTCGTCGCGCTTCTGAACCAGATTGAGCACGCCGGTCAGCTCCATGAACAGATCATGCGCTGCGGTGAGGAAGGCGCGGGTCGCGTCCTGATGTGCGCCGTTGTAGGCGTTGATCTCGCGGGTCAGCTCGAAGATCGCGGAGAGCGCGTCTGCGGTGTTCAGATCGTCGTCCATCGCGTCGATGAACTTCTGCTTGTAGCCCCCCAGCGCTTCGAGCTTCTCGGTCTCCTCGGCGGTCATGGTGTCGCCGGAGGCCTTCTCGATGCGGAATTCCATGTTGTTTCTTGCCTCGTACAGACGGGCGAGCGATGCCTTGTTCATCTCGAGCGACTCCGCCGAGTAGTTGAGCGGGGTGCGGTAGTGCGCGCTCAGCATGAACATGCGGATGGTCTCGTAGCCGAACTGCTTGGCCGCGTCGCGCACCATGAAGAAGTTGCCCTTGGACTTGGACATCTTCTCGTTGTCGATGGTCAGGAAGCCGTTGTGCAGCCAGTAATGCGCGAAGGTGCAGCCGTTTGCGCACTCGGACTGCGCGATCTCGTTCTCGTGGTGCGGGAAGATGAGGTCGAGACCGCCGGAATGGATGTCGATGGTCTTGCCGAGGTACTTGTTCGCCATAGCCGAGCACTCAATGTGCCAGCCCGGACGGCCCTTGCTGCCCCACGGCGTATCCCATGCCGGTTCGCCCGGCTTGGCAGCCTTCCAGACTGCGAAGTCCATCGGGTCCTCCTTGACCTCGCCGACCGAGATGCGCGCGCCGGCCTGAAGCTCCTCCATCGGCTGATGGCACAGCTTGCCGTACTCCGGGAAGGACTTGGTGCGGAAGTAAACGTCGCCGTTCTCCGCAACATAGGCGTGGCCGTTCTCGATCAGACGCTCGACGATGTCGATGATGGCGTCCATGGTCTCGGTCGCGCGCGGGTGAACGGAAGCCTTCTTGACGCCGAGGCCCTGCGCGTCGACATAGTATTCCTTGATATAGCGCTCTGCGATGGTGTTGAAGTCAACGCCCTCTTCGTTGGCCTTGTTGATGACCTTGTCGTCGATGTCGGTGAAGTTCTGCACGAACTTGACCTTGTAGCCGCGGTACTCGAGGTAGCAGCGCAGCAGGTCGAAAATGATGAACGGACGCGCATTGCCGACATGGAAGTAGTTGTATACGGTCGGGCCGCAGGAATACATCTTTACCTCGCCCGGCGTGATCGGAACGAATTCTTCCTTCTGACGGGTCAGTGTGTTGTAGAGTTTCATGGTTTTTATCTCCTTTTAGAAATGTTCTCCGCCGGCTCTGCACCAGCGGACAAAATTTTCACAGTTATTGATGGCTAAATTATAATCGCTCTCGCCCAGTCGGCTTTTGGCACGGCGGACTGCGACCTCCCGAGAATAATTCAAAGGACTTTCCGTTTCTGAATAACGGTAAACCGTATGTCCTTCTGCAAATTCTTCAAAAGTAGTCAATCGCACATTTATATCTCCGACCTCTCCGGCATAGTGAATTACCTTACCATCACCGATATAAATAGCGTGATGTGTATATGCCACTCCAGCCACTCCTGCACCACTTCGATATAAATGATCCGCTAACTCACATTCTTCTTTACTTATTGCAGTCAACCAGCCTTCTATCCAGCCATCCAGCGTAAGCTTTTTTTCTGTTTGATCTCCTGCATTAGAGAAGCTATCCTGTAAATTACGGTCAAATGTTTTCTTTTTATCCAACGCATTGTCTACTGCAATCGCAGCATCAATGTTCACTTTGGACAACATATCAACAGCAATTTCCTGTGCTTTATCATCAAATTTTCGCTGCGCGTTCGTCGCTGCACGTCGTGCTTTTCTGCACAATATACTCCATCCCGGAACTACCATATTCTCATTCTCCTAATAAAAAGCCTCCCGGGGATATTGTTCCCTCGGGAGGCGTAAAGACGCGGTTCCACTCCGATTTTTCACTCGTGCGCGCGGTAACGGGCGCGTTCCGCGGGGCGTTTGACCCCGATGCTCGGCAGGCGCACTTCGCCGCTCTGCGCACAGAGCCCTTTCAGCCGGGAGGCTCCTCTCTTTTCGCGCGCGAAAAAACGGTTACTTTTCCTGCGTCATCGCATAAATAACGATTATAACGTTACCAGTATATCAATATCCGTCGGAAAAGTCAACTTTAATTGCGCAGCTTCGCGGCAGTCCGGTTTCATTGTGCGGTGCTGCCTTAAAGATAATGATACCGCGTGCGCTGCCGCCACAGGAGCGCCGCCGAGACGGCGGCGGAAAGACCCTCGGCCGCGACAACGGCGAGCCATACGCCGTCCAGACCGAGCACGGGCGGAAGCAGGAGGACCAGACCGCCGCGCAGCAGCAGCGAACGCAGGAAGGAGATGAAGGCGCTCAGCGCGCCGTTGCACAGCGCGGTGAAGAACGCCGACGCATAAATGTTTACGCCGCAGAACAGATAGCACAGCGCGAACAGGCGGAAGCCGTGCACGGTGAGCTGCATCAGGTCGGGGGAGTAGCCGACGAAGGCCGCGCACAGCGGCCGGCAGAGCGCTTCGCTCAGCACGACCATTGCGCCCGAGGTGATGAATATAAGGAACATGCTTCTGCGGAACACGTTTTTCAGCTCATCGTGATTGTTCGCGCCGAAATGATAGCTGATGATGGGCGCGCTGCCGATGGAGAAGCCGAGAAACGCCGCGATAAAGACGAAATCGACGTACATCATGACCGAGTGCGCCGCAACGCCGCGCTCACCGACCAGCCGCATCAGCTCGAGGTTATACAGGATGCCGACGAGGGACGAGGAGATGTTGCTCATCAGCTCGGACGCGCCGTTGCCGCAGGCCTGCAAAAACTCACGGATATACAGTCCTGTGGCGGTGAGGTGCAGGCCGGAACGGTGCGTGATGAAGAATACGAGCGGGATGATGCCGCCGACGCAGTAGCCGGCGACCGTCGCCCACGCCGCGCCCGGCAGGCCGAGGAGCTGAATGAGCACCCAGTCGCCGGCGAAGTTGGTCACGCCCGAGGCGATGGACAGGATAAGACCCATGTTCGGCTTTTCCGCGACAACAAAAAACGGCTGGAGCGAGGTCTGGAGCATGAAAGGGAGGCTGCCGGCGAACAGAATACGGCCGTAGGACACGCAGGAGTCCATCAGAATATCGCTCGCACCGGCGAGCCGGGCGATGGGTTCGACGAACGCCGCACCGGCCGCGCTCAGAATGCCGCCGAAAAGGATGACGGCAAAGACGAACATCGAGAAAAAGCGGTTCGCCATGTCGGGACGGCCCTCGCCGAGCGTGCGCGCGACGACCGCGCTGCCGCCGGTGCCCAGCATGAAGCCGACCGCCGAAATCAGCATCGCGACCGGGAACATGATGTTGACCGCGCTCAGGCCGATGTCGCCGATCATGTTGGACACAAAAAGTCCGTCCGCGACGCTGTACAGCGAGGTCAGGATCATCATGGCGATGCTCGGGAGCGTAAAACGAAGCAGACGGCCGAAGGAAAAGTGGTCTGACAGTCTGATCTGCATAAAAACCTCCGTATGAAAGAAATATTTTTCCGCATTCTATTATAGTCCGAAATCGGACTTATTGTCAAGCGCGGCTTTTCGTCTCGTGCTTGCATATTCTGCGCGGTTGCGGTATGCTAATAGCGTAAGAAAAAATGATCCGAACATGGCGGCCTTTCAGCCGTCCCGGAAAGGAAGATCAATATGGAAACCAGAAAGATCCCTGCACGCGAGGACGTCGCAGCGCAGGATAAATGGGCGATCGAGGACCTGTTCGCGACCGACGACGCATGGCGCGAAGCGCTTGCCGCAGCGAAGGAGTTCATTCCGCGCGTTACCGCCTTCCGCGGCCATCTGGCGGAGAGCGGCGAGACCCTGCTGCGCTTTTTCCGTCTGGACGATGAGATCAGTCTTGCGTTCGACCCGATCGTGCACTATGCACAGCGCCGCAGCGATGAGGATACCCGCGTGGCGGCGTATCAGGAAATGGTCGCGCAGGTGACACGCTTTGCGGTCGAGCTTCAGTCCGCCGCCGCGTTCGAGACCCCTGAGCTGCTCGCCATCGACGACGAGACGCTGAACCGCCTGTACGCCGAGGCGCCCGAGCTGGAGAACTACCGTCTGTGCATCGACCGCGTGCGCCGCCGCCGCGAGCATGTGCTCTCGGATAAAGAGGAGGCCATTCTCGCCGCCGCAGGCGAAATGGCGGCCAGCCCGGACGACATCTATTCCATGCTCAACGACGCGGATCTCAAGTTCCCGGACGCGGTGGCGGGGGACGGCGAAAAGCATCCCGTCACCCACGGCACCTATATCCCGCTCATGCAGTCCTACGACCGTGTCCTGCGCAAGTCGGCGTTCGACTCGCTCTATTCGGTCTACGGCCAGTTCCGCAATACCTCGGCGGCGACGCTGTCCGCGCAGCTCAAGCAGCTGCTGTTCTATGCGAAGGTGCGCAAGTATCCCTCGACGCTCGATGCGGCGCTTGACGGCACTGAGGTCCCGACCGAGATCTACCGCAATCTGATCGACGCGGTGCACCGCTCCTTCGGTCCCATGTACCGCTATGTCGAGCTGCGCAAAAAGCTGCTCGGCGTGGACGAGCTGCATATGTACGACCTGTATGTCCCGGTCGTCGAGGGCGTGGAGATGAAGTTCACGTTTGAGGAGGCGAAGGAGATCGCGCTCAAGGCGCTCGCGCCGCTCGGCGAGGATTATCTCGCGCTCATCCGCGAGGGCTTTGAAAACCGCTGGATCGACGTTTACGAGAACGAGGGCAAGCGCTCGGGCGCGTATTCGGCAGGCGCGCGCGTGCATCCCTATGTGCTGCTCAACTTCAAGGGCACGCTCGACGATGTGTTCACGCTCGTGCACGAGATGGGCCACTCCATCCATTCTTACCTGTCCAACACCCGTCAGCCGACCGCATATCAGGACTATGTGATCTTCGTGGCAGAGGTCGCTTCGACCTGCAACGAGGCGCTGCTGATGGAGTACCTGCTGTCGGTCACGACCGACAAAAAGGAACGCGCCTACCTGATCAACCACTTCCTCGAGCAGTTCCGCGGCACACTGTACCGCCAGACCATGTTCGCGGAGTTCGAGCTGGAGGCGAACGAGATGACGCGCCGCGGCGAGGGCACGACCGCAGACGCGCTGTGCGCGCTGTACAAAAAGCTGAATGAGCAGTATTTCGGACCGGAAATGGTCGTAGATGACGAGATCGCGCTGGAATGGGCGCGCATTCCGCACTTCTACTACGATTACTATGTTTACCAGTACGCGACCGGCTACGCCGCTGCGATCGCGCTGTCGCGCCGCATCCTGCGTGAGGGCGAGCCGGCGGTCCGCGATTACCTCGGCTTCCTGTCGGGCGGCTGCTCGGCCGACCCGATCACACTGCTGCGCGGCGCAGGCGTCGATATGGCAAGCCCGAAGCCGGTCGAGGACGCGACCGCTCTGTTCGACAGCCTGATCGGCGAGATGGAAGAGCTGCTGAAATAAAAAATAAAAAAACGCTTGACTTTTGGGCGCATACTGTGGTATTATATAAAACAGTCAGCGAGAACATCGCAGACGAAAACATCCTGTATGCGCCAGTAGCTCAGCTGGATAGAGTGTTTGGCTACGAACCAAAAGGTCGGGGGTTCGAATCCCTTCTGGCGTACCAGGAACACCGGTTATTTCGCAAGAGATAGCCGGTTTTTCTTTTTGCTGACGGACACAGCGCGAAAAAAACTGCGGATTTTATGAAAAAAACTGTTGACTTTTCGCGGCGGCAATGATATTATATATAGGCAGTCGGAACTGCGGTATGCGCCAGTAGCTCAGCTGGATAGAGTGTTTGGCTACGAACCAAAAGGTCGGGGGTTCGAATCCCTTCTGGCGTACCAGATCAACCGGTTATTTCGTAAGAAATGACCGGTTTTTCTTATTTTCTGTACAAATAGAAATCGAAGAAAAAATTTTTACCGTCTATTTACCGTCCATGCGGACATAGCAAAAGCCTCAGATATTTTACCGTCTGAGGCTTTTGTTTATCTTCTTTTCGATACAAGTGCTATCAACTGATTTTCCAAATTATATTGGATGTCAGCTTCCGTCATCCGGATCAAAGGACGAGTCACTGTCATCGGCAGAGCCTTGATTGCAATAAATATCTCTGGGTATTTTGCATTGTTCTGCATAACTTGCCTTTGTGCAGAATTGTAGTCAAACGGTTCTTTCTTCCATTCATCCCATGTGTCTAAAATATCCTTTTCCAAATCAGTAAGATATGGCTTTGCTCTCAAAAGAGCAATCAATATACTATAATCCATCAACAGCCCTCCTCGCTATTCGGCAGCTTGCCAGACTGTGCCGCCAGTTTCTTTTCCTGAGATTTTACACGCCGCTCCAGCTTTTTAATATCTTCCGCAGGCGGCAGATTCTCCGGCTGAATACCACGCTGTCCCAACATATCCCGTACGGAGCGATTATTCTGCACGTGCTCACCGGTAATATCGCGTTCTCCTCGAAGATCTTTTTCCTCTACATTGTAGTTGGTCATTTCTGCTGCAAGGTTCTTCGCTGCAATGGAAAGCGTCGGCAAAAAATCAGCCAGTGGGCGGCCGTCCTTTACGCCAAGCCGCTCTTTCATCTCCTGTGTCGTATAACCGCCAAACAGCGCTTGATCGCCTTTAGAGCGAATACGGCCGAATCCTGCGTCATCTACACCGCGCTCATAAATGTTCTGCGAAAGCCGCTTTTCCGATTCTCGCAATCTGCCGCGTGCCTCTGTGCGCTCAATCAGAGAAATGCGTTCTTCGATCAGTTCCTGCTTGCGGGTCTGAACAGCGAAATAGCTCTGTGCAAATGCAATTTCTTCTTTTTTCGGATCGCCGTTCTGCGCAATCAAATAACAGGCATAGCGCGTCAGCATATAGTCTTTGACTGCTCGCTGTGCTCCATTGCCGACAGTTATCATTTTCGTGACCTCACGAAAATGATCCTGCACTGCTATCCCGCTTGTTTCACAGGATTCGATAGCACGAACGATTGCTTTCGCAAAGTTCTCCCATCGTTCATATCCGAGGAGCGACATCAGATCGCGTGCATACCAAAATTCAACACCTGCTTCTTGATCGCTATGTATTACAAGATCAAACCGTTCTTTGATTTGACCGACTCTCCTTTTATCCATTATCCATCCTCCAGTGTATTCAGTATCAGCTTTTTCGCCTTATCTGAGATTCCTCTTATATTTACATTATATTATTCAAAGTGAGTTTCATCAAGCCAAAGAAATCGCCGAAACCGTCCTGTTTCAGACAGGTTTCGGCAGTTTTCCATGTTTTTGAGCAACTACCTCGCCTTACCGTCCGAGGCTGTTACCCCTGCTTTCTGCGCAAAATCACATCAGCAAGGCATTCGCTGGCCTTGGTGCGCTCGGCCTCGATAATATGCGCGTAAATATTATCCGTCGTGCTGACCTGACTGTGGCCCAGTATATTGGCGACCGTCACCACATCAATGCCGTGCGCAATCAACCGCGATATGCTCATCGACAGCAGCCTGCTCGGGCCGGACGGTACGGCGTCGCTCATCGAAGAGGTCGCGTGCAAGGTATTCAACAGCTGAGGAGGGCAGAGCATCATGGAAAAGAAGCAATCCGAATTTAACAAGGTGTTCAGCGCATGGGACATCCTCGTCATCGCGTTCGGCGCAATGATCGGCTGGGGCTGGGTCGTCTCCTCGGGCGGCTGGATCCAGAAGGGCGGCGTCCTCGGCGCGGCGCTCGGCTTTGTGGTCGGCGGCGTCATGATCTTTTTCGTCGGCCTGACCTATGCAGAGCTGACGGCGGCCATGCCGCAGTGCGGCGGCGAGCACGTCTGGAGCCATCGTGCGATGGGCCCGACCGGCTCGTTCGTGTGCACCTGGGCGATCATTCTCGGCTATGTCGGCGTTGCGTGCTTTGAAGCGTGTGCGTTCCCGACCATCATCTCCTATCTGTGGCCGGGCTTCCTCAAGGGATACCTGTACACGGTCGCAGGCTTCGACATTTACGCTTCGTGGCTGATCGTGGCGATCCTTGTTGCGTTCGGCATCATGCTCATCAACATCGTGGGCGCAAAGACGGCCGCCAAGCTCCAGACCATCCTCACCATCATTATCGGCGGCGCAGGTATCCTGCTCATCGTCGCATCGGTCATCAACGGTACGGTGGACAATCTGGACGGTCAGATGTTCGCAGAGGTCGGCGGCGGCGGTATCGTCAAGTCCATCCTCTCGGTCGCGGTCATCTCTCCGTTCTACCTTATCGGCTTTGACGTTATCCCGCAGGCGGCGGAGGAGATCAACGTTCCGCCGAAAAAGATCGGCGGCATGCTCATCCTGTCGGTCGTTCTCGCGGTCCTGTTCTACGCATTCGTCATCATTGCGGTCGGTCTGGTCATGAACTCGGGCACGATCACCGCTTCGCAGGCCGGCACGGGTCTGGTCACGGCGGACGCGATGGCGCTCGCCTTCAAGACCTCGGTCATGGCCAAGGTCATCATCGTCGGCGGTATGTGCGGCATCATCACCTCGTGGAACTCGTTCATGATCGGCGGCTCGCGCGCCATCTACTCGATGGCGGAGTCCTACATGATCCCGCGCGTTTTCGCCAAGCTGCATCCCAAGCACAAGACTCCGATCAATGCGCTCATCCTCATCGGCATCCTCACCATGCTCGCGCCGTTCGCAGGCCGCGTCATGATGGTCTGGATCTGCGATGCAGGCAACTTCGGCTGCTGCCTCGCCTACTGCATGGTCGCGATCTCCTTCCTCATCCTGCGCAAAAAGCAGCCGGATATGCCGCGTCCGTACAAGGTTCCGGCCGGCCGTCTGATGGGCGGCGTTGCGGTGCTGATGAGCGGCTTCATGGTCGTCATGTACTGTATCCCCGGCTCGGGCGGCACGCTCATCCTGCCGGAATGGGGCATGGTAGCGGCGTGGAGCGCGCTCGGCGTCGTGTTCTTCGCCATCTGCAAGAGCAAGTACAGAGAGTCCTTCGGCAGCATGGTTCAGCTCATCTCGGACGAGGACGCAGCAACGCTGCTCCCGGAGGCGGACGAGCGCGAGCTGGACAAGGTCATCGACGGCGCGATCGACCGCGTACTGGCACGGCTGGCATAACGAGTGCCGCGAAACCGGCAATTCCCCGTTTTTCACAGAAAACAGCGCAGTGTCGGGTTGTTTTGCACTCCGGCACTGCGTTTTTTCATCATCATCCCCATATTACCCCGTATTTTTGCAGAGGAGTGTTTATTATGAACGATTTCAGCTTTTCCGTTCCGCAAAATATCATGGTGGGCCGCGGCTCTCTCGCGAAGCTGCCCGAGGCCGCAAAGCAGCTCGGCGGCTCGCACGCATTTATCATTTCCGGCCCGCATCTGACAAAGATGGGTCTGGTGGGCAAGGTCTCTGACTCGCTGAAGGCGGCAGGCTTTGCGGTCGACGCCTTCACCGAGACCGAGGGCAATCCGTCTACGGATACGGTCGAAAAGGCGGCGGCGGCCTACAAGGCGTCGGGCGCGGATTTTATCGTGGCCTTCGGCGGCGGCTCGCCGATGGATGTTGCAAAGGCGGTCGGCGTTGTCGTCAAATACGGCGGCAGGATCGAGGAATATGAGGGCGCGCACAAGGTCCCGGGCAAGATCGTGCCGCTCATCGCCATCCCGACCACGGCAGGCACCGGCTCGGAGGTCACGGCGTTCTCGGTCATCACCGACCACAGGCGCGACTACAAGCTGACCGTATTCAGCTATGAGCTGCTGCCGGCCTGCGCCATTCTGGACGCGGAGCTGCTGACCTCGGCGCCGGCGAGCGTCGCAGCGGCCTGCGGCATCGACGCCTTCATCCATGCGGAGGAGGCCTATGTTTCCCGCGCGGCGTCGCCGTTCTCGGACGCGATGGCGGAAAAGGCGATGGAGCTGCTCGGCGGCAACATCCGCCGTTTTGTCGCGTGCCGCGAGGACATCGAGGCGGCCGAGAATATGATCGTCGGCTCGCTGTTCGCCGGGATCGCGTTCTCGTTCGCCCGTCTGGGCAATGTCCACGCGATGAGCCACCCGATCAGCGCGTACTTCGACGTACCGCACGGCGTGGCAAATGCGGTCCTGCTGCCGGTCATCGCGGAGTACAACGCGCTCGCCGACCACGGCCGCTACTTCAAGATCTTCAATTACATCAGCCCCTTCAAGGTGGACGCGGGCGAATTTGAGCCGGGGCTGCTGCCGGGTGCGATCCGCGAGCTGTGCGGGGAGATCGGCATCCCGAACGGCATCGTCGAGGCGGTGAACAACGCGAGCCGGAACGGCCCGGTCAGCCGCGAGGCGATCGAGGAGAAGATCGAGGCGATGGCGGCGGACGCCATGAAGAGCGGCAACATCGCGGTCAATCCGCGCGCCTCTCGCCAGAGCGATATTGAAGTGCTGTACCGGAGAGCGCTCTAAACCGCACCTCCGGCGCACGGAAACGGAGAAAATGACATGGATTATCTGTCCCATAATATTTCGATCAATTTAAGACGCATCCGCCAGTCCAAGTCGATGAGTCTGGAGCAGGCGGCCGAGCAGACCGGCGTGAGCAAGAGTATGCTCGCACAGATCGAAAAGGGCACGGCAAACCCGTCCCTCGGTGTGCTCGGCAAGATCACGAGCGGTCTGCGCATCGAGTTTCAGCGCCTGATCGAGACTCCGAGGGAGGATTTCTGCCTGGTGAAGCCGGAAACGCTCGTCCCGACCAAGGAGATCGAGGGGCAGTACCGTGTCTGGACCTGCTTTCCGTATGAGGATACCCGGCTGGTCGAGATCTACCGCATCGACGTCGAGCCGGGCGGCGTGTACATGAGCGGCGCACACGGCGAAAACACGCGCGAATATCTGACCGTTACGGACGGCGAGCTGACCGTGGAGTGCCGCGGCCATGTGCAGCGCATCGGGCGGCAGGAGGCGTTCAAATTCGAGACCGATCAGCCGCATATCTACCGCAACGAGGGCAGAGAGCGCGCCAGCTGCTTCTGCTTCTTCCTCGACTACAAATAAACACAGGCTTTATCAACAGCCTGTGGATAAAACCTGTGAGAAAGCCAAAGGCTCCATCCAAGAAACGGGTGGAGCCTTTTTGCGTGATTTTTACTTTGCCTGCGCGGTGATGATGCGGATGCGGCCACCGCCGCGATCATGACCAGCTTTTTCAGCTTTTTTCGTCTGCCTTTCTTTCCGGCAGAGGCCGGCGCACCGCCTGCGGCGTCGGCTGCGTGAGGTCGGCTCGCAGGCCGTCATCCGGGCGGAGAGCGGCATCGGGTATTACCTACAGCCTGCTTGAAAAAATACACAAAACAGCAAGCTGAAATTTGTGCAGCATTTTCCGGAATTTTCTGTTACCTTCTGTGTCCCTCAATCGTCTTATCGGTAGAAAGCACAGGCTGACTGCGGCGGACGCATGGGGCGTACAGGATAGAGAGTGCAGAACGATGTCCGCCGCGCGAGTCAGAATATGCAGAAAAAAGGACCTGTAATGCGGATTTCTCCGTTTACAGGTCCTGATTATTTCCTTAAGGCAACACCGCACAATGAAAGCTGCGGCGCTTTGCGGAAATTTTGTGCCCTGACTTCGTTTCGATTTCACGGTAATACATCAAGTATTACCGCAAAACCGCGCCTCGTCAGTACGCAAAATTTGCTCGCAAATCGCTCTTGTTCAATTGTACGGTATTGCCTTAAATACCGCGCTCGAGCAGGCGCTGCCGAACGGCGGAGGCCGGACGAGCGAGCGTTTCTGCGATCTCCTCGGGGTGTTGTCCCTCGCGGCGCAGCTGCGCAAGACGTGCGTCCTCCTCGGGCGTCCATGGTGTATGGCGCAGCACAAGCTGACGGGCGGCCTCGTCCAGAATGTCGTCGAGCGCATCCATGATAAAATGCTGCGCGGAGAGCGTGTAAAGCACGGCTCCGGCGCCGGGTTCGACCAGAATACCGACCTCGCCGCCGCTCTGTGTCGGCAGGTAGGCGTACTCGCCGCGGCTGTCCGGCATCCACGCGAGCAGACCGGCGTCAGTCAGCCAGTCGAGCAGGGGCGAGACGGAAAGCGGCTCTGTGTTCTCGGGTTCGAGGGCGTGAATGCGCTGCACGACCTCCTCTACGGGAAGCGGTCGGTCGGAATAGGCGAAATCCGCGCGGCGGTTATAGGGTACGGCCGGCGGCAGCCGGTGCTTCGCCTCGCTCCCGCCGGCAGGGGCGGCTTTGGTGCGGGGCGCAGGCTTGATGGAGGAGGCAGGGCGGAGCATGGCGGCGAGCTCGGGCGGCAGGCTGCGCGGCCCGTTCTGCGCAGGAGCCGCAGGCGTGTTTTTCGGCGCGGCAGGCTGCGGTTTTTCGGCGTGCGGCGCACTGTTCGTCACGACCTTGTCGAGTACCTCCGCGACAAAGGCAAAGCAGCGCGACATACGGCCGTTCCGGATGAGGTCGCCGGCTGCGACCGGCGTTCCGTCGAGCGGATTGATGCCATGCGACAGCTTTTCCATATACATTTGTGCGCGGCGTATCATATCGAGTTCGGTCATGCTGTGCCTCCGTAAATTACAAGGATAATATCTTTATCTTAGCTCATACTGTCCGCTGGTGCAAGCATTTTCGGAAAACAAAGCAGGCAGAGCGTGAGCTCTGCCTGCTGAAATGATTTCTGCTGTGTGTTTAGAATACAGTTACAACTGCGCCCTTGTAGGTCTCGTCGACGTACTTCTTGACGTCGTCGCTCTGCATTGCCTTTTTAAGAGCCTGGATCTTGTCGCTGTTCTCCTCGCCGCTGCGGCAGGCAACAACGTTTACATAAACCTTTGCGTAGTCCGGATTCTCGGTGATGAGGGAGTCCTCGGCAGCGTTCAGGTCAGCCTGAAGTGCGTAGTTGCCGTTGATGACTGCGAGGTCGACGTCAGCGAGCGAACGCGGCAGCTGCTCTGCGGCGATCTCCTGAATGTCGAGGTTCTTCGGGTTCTCGGTGATGTCGAGCTTGGTCGCGTCGGAGGTCGGGTCGATGCCGTCCTTCAGCTTGATGAGGCCTGCGTCCTGAAGCAGGAGCAGCGCGCGGGTCTCGTTGGAGCCGTCGTTCGGGATGGCGACGGAAGCGCCGTCCGCAAGCTCCTCGATGGATGCGGTTTTGCCGGCGTAGATGCCGAACGGCTCGTAGTGCATATCGAACGCTGCGGCCAGATCGGTGCCGTTCTCCTTGTTGAAGTTGTTGAGGTACGGGGTGTGCTGGAAGTAGTTTGCGTCCAGATCGCCGTCTACCAGCGCGGTGTTCGGCTGAACGTAGTCGGTGAACTCAACGACCTTGAGGGTGTAGCCCTCAGCCTCGAGCGCGTCCTTGGCCGCGTTCAGGATCTCGGCGTGCGGGGTCGGGGTAGCGCCGACGGTGATGACCTTGTCGGAGTCGCCGGTGTTTGCCGCTGCGCTGCTGTCAGAGGAGGACGTGCTGCCGCCGCAGGCGGTCAGAGCGGACAGGCACAGTGCGCCTGCAAGAATTGCTGCAATGGATTTTTTCATGGAAATTCGCTCCTTTTCAGATATATATCATAATTTTTATGATAACAGAATTAACGATTGCGCTTGTCCAGATGATGCGCAAGGCGCATGCCGACCTCCTGGAAGATCTGCACGACGACAACGATGATGATGACGGCGATGAGCATGATAGGGAAGTTGTAGCGGTTGTAGCCGTAGTTGACGGCTACCGTGCCCAGACCGCCGCCGCCGATGAAGCCGGCCATCGCGGAGTAGCCGAGGATGGTGACGATGGAGATCGCGCCGCCGACCATGAGGGAGGGCTTCGCCTCGGGGACGAGCACCTTCCAGACGATCTGCCACGGACTTGCACCCATGGACTGCGCCGCCTCGATGACGCCGAACGGGACCTCCTTGATGGAGGATTCGACCATGCGCGCGACATAGGGCGCGGCGGCGAACGTCAGCGGAACGACCATCGCGGTGGTGCCGATGGCCTTGCCGACGATGGCGCGCGTGATCGGGGTGATCATGACCGCGAGGATCAGGAACGGGATCGAGCGCAGGATATTGGTGACGATGCCGAGAACGGTGTTCAGCACGGGCATCGGGCGGATGCCGTTCTTGTCGGTCACGACGAGCGTCAGACCGAGCGGCAGGCCGATCAGATAAGAGATGGCGGTGGACAGGATGACCATGTAAAGGGTCTCCCAAAGGCTCTGCGCCCAGACATTAAACGGCAGCATTTGCGTCTACCTCCTCCGTGTGTACGTTCTGCGTTTCCAGATAGGCAAGGGCGCGCTTGGCGGCGCGCTCGTCCTCGGGCAGTTGCAGGATCATCTGACCGTAGGCCTTTCCGTCGATGTTCTTGGTGTCCGCGAACATGATGTTGACCGGCGCCTTGCACTCGAGCACCATATTGGAGACGATCGGCTCGAACGAGGAATTGCCGTCGAATACGATGCGGCAGTAGCGCTTTCCGGTCGCGAGGGCGCGGCGCTTTCCGTCCGGATAGATGAGCTGCTTTGCCATGGCGGACTGCGGACGGGTGAAAACGTCGTCTACCGCGCCGACCTCAGCGATGCGGCTGGAGTCGATGATGGCGACGCGCTGGCAGATCTCCTCGATGACCGCCATCTCGTGGGTGATGACGATGATGGTGATGCCGAGGGTCCTGTTGATCTCCTTGAGCAGGGCGAGGATGGAGCGGGTGGTCGTCGGGTCGAGCGCGCTGGTCGCCTCGTCGCAAAGCAGGATCTTCGGACTGGTCGCGAGCGCACGGGCGATGGCGACGCGCTGCTGCTGACCGCCGGAGAGCTGAGACGGATAGTTGCCCGCGCGGTCGGAGAGACCGACGATCTCGAGCAGCTCCTTCGCGCGCTTTTCTGCGTCCGCCTTGCTCGTTCCCGCGATCTCGAGCGGGAAGCAGATATTCTGGAGCGCGGTGCGCTGCTGGAGCAGGTTGAACTGCTGAAAGATCATGCCCATCGAGCGGCGCGCCTCGAGCAGCTGCTTTTTCAAGAGACTGCCGAGCTCCTGACCGTCCACGGTGACGGTGCCTGCGGTCGGCTTTTCGAGAAAGTTGATGCAGCGCACGAGCGTGGATTTGCCTGCACCGGACAGACCGATGATGCCGAAAATTTCGCCGCGGCGGATGTCGAGGTCGATGCCGTCGAGCGCCGTGACCTTGCCGGCTCTGCCGGTGAATGTTTTGTTGAGACTTCGGATGCGAACGATAGCGTCCTGTTCCAAGTTCATTCCTCCTGACATGGAAAGTGTGTTCTTAAAAATAAAAGCGGAAAGCCGTTTTCCTGCTTCCCGCTCGTTTTCCTGTTTATACCGCGCCGCATGACAAGCGGCCCGTCTGCGCCGTGCTCTCAGCGGAGCCCTCTGGCAGAAAAACGAGCAAAATCACACATCATGCACATGAACATTCGAGATACGGTCATAGTGATTTTCTCCTTTTTCTACAGCTTCGATAAAACTTAGTATAGCCCGTTGCCGGCGCTTTGTCAACCCCTTTCTCGCCCCGCATGGACGGTATCACCGGCCGGAGACAGGAATTTACCGACTGTGCGGTTTCCATGCGGTTTTGCGCGGCGGTGTACGGTAAAGACACAATATCTGGTGGATTGTATCCGTGCTGACATTGAATGATAACAGGATATATGTTATACTGAAGACAGAGAAAGAGAACAGGAGGAGATAACATGGATCTGGCGGATTTTTTTGCGATCGACAGACTTTCCGAACATGATGAAGAGACACTGGTCGAGTCTGCGATGCAGCTTCAGCAGGTTATGATGCTGTATGAGTCCGGCATTCGTGAGATCAAGACCAAACTGGACATTCTGGCGGACGAGTCGCGCATTTCGGGCAAGCCGAGCCCGATCAACGCGATCAAGAGCCGCATCAAAACGCCGCGCAGCATCGTGGGCAAGCTCAAGCGCCGCGGCTTTCCGGTGACGCTTCAGTCCATGATGGACAACCTGAACGACATCGGCGGCATCCGCGTGATCTGTCCGTTCATTCAGGATATTTATACCGTAGCGGATATGCTCATGCGGCAGAGCGATCTGACGCTCATCGAGAAAAAGGACTATATCAGCAGTCCCAAGCCGAACGGCTACCGCAGCCTGCATCTGATCCTTGAGGTGCCGATCTTTCTGTCCGAGCGCACGGTCCCGGTGCGCATCGAGCTTCAGCTGCGCACGATCGCGATGGATTTCTGGGCGAGCCTCGAGCACCAGCTGCGCTACAAATCCGACGTTGAGGTGCCGCCCAATCTGTCGGACGACCTCAAGCACTGCGCGGACGTCATCGCCGAGACCGACGAGGACATGCAGCGCATCGCGAAGGATCTCGGCGTCCTTCGTTAATCCCTGTTTCAGCGAAAGGAAAACCAAATGGAACTCATTCCCGTCATCACACTCGCACTCGTGGCCGTTCTGCTCGTGCTCGTCATCATCCTGCTCGCGCGAAAGCCGGTGCAGCCGCCGAAAACGATCGACAGCGGCGCGATCTCTGCGCTCGGCGCGCTCGTCACGCAGAACCTGCGCGAGGGCCGCGAAGCACAGGACAGCCGCCTTGCGGCGATGGACCGGTCGGTCTCCGGCCAGCTCGACCGCTTTGAAAAACGCCTGCACGGCTTTTCGGTCGAAACATCGCAGCAGCTCGACGGCATCCGCGCCGCCGTGGACGGCAATCTGCGCGAGCTGCGCGAGGACAACAACAAAAAACTGGACGAAATGCGCGGTATTGTGGATGAAAAGCTGCAAAAAACACTGTCCGACCGCATGAACGAGTCCTTTCGTCTGGTAAATGAGCGCCTGGAACAGGTCTACCGCGGCCTCGGCGAGATGCAGACGCTCGCGCAGGGTGTGGGCGACCTCAAAAAGGTGCTGACAAACGTTAAAAACCGCGGTATCGTGGGTGAAATCCAGCTCGGCGCGATCCTGTCCGATATCCTCGCGCCCGAGCAGTACGCAGAAAACGTCGCGACCGTGCCCGGCAGCCGCAACGTTGTCGAGTTTGCCGTGCGTCTCCCGGCGGAGGACGGCGGCGCGGTCTGGCTGCCGATCGACTCCAAGTTCCCGGGCGACACCTACGGCGCGCTGCGCGATGCCTATGAGAGCGGCTCGCGCGAGCAGATCGACGCCTGCGCGAAGCAGCTCATTCTGACGCTCCGGAGCGAGGCGAAGGACATCCGCGACAAGTATCTTGCACCGCCGTATACCACGGAATTCGGCATCATGTTCCTGCCGTTTGAAGGGCTGTACGCGGAGGCGGTGCAGCGCGGCATGGTCGAGATCCTCCAGCGCGATTATCATGTCAATATCGCCGGCCCAAGCACGATGGCGGCGCTGCTGAACAGCCTTCAGATGTCGTTTCGCACGATCGCCATCCAGAAGCGCTCGGGCGAGGTATGGAACGTTCTGGGCGCGGTCAAGACCGAGTTCGACAAGTTCGAGACCTGCCTGACGCAGACGCAGAACCGTCTCGATCAGGCGAGCCGCGAGCTGGACAAGCTGGTCGGCACGAGAACGCGCGCCATCCGCCGCCGCCTCAAGAGCGTCACCGAGCTCTCCGAGGCGGAAACCGAGCGCGTGCTCGGCGCGGCGGAGGACGACGAGCCGACTTCATAAAAAATTAAGAAAAAATTCACGGTTTTGTGAGGGAAATAACAGGGACTTTCGAGGTATACTGTAGGTACAAGGGATAGAGACCACCGCGCAGTGATAAAAGGGAGGAATTATCATGAAAGCAAATACCCGTGAAGGTCTGTTCGCATTGCTGCACCGCCTGCTGGCCCGGCTGTTCGGCCCGATCGAACGCGGCAAATACCGCGTCTGAATTGTGAACTTATTGCAAACACCGCTCTGCCGACCTTGCATGAGGCTGCGCAGAGCGGTATACTATATTCCACACAAAACGGACAGCAGGAAAGGCAGGCGAGGCACTATGACAGCTGCTGCATTTTTTGAACTTTTTCATCAGTACGGACTGTTCCTGGTCTGCGGCGTGATCTTCTGTGAATACATGAATCTGCCCGGCTTTCCGGCGGGCGTCATCATGCCGTGCATCGGCGTGCTCATCGCACAGAGTAGCCTGTCGCTGCCGCTGACGCTCGTGCTGAGCGTTGCTTCCGGACTGCTCGGCAGTCTGGTCATTTACGGCCTTTGCTACTGGGGCGGCGAGCCGATCATGGAAAAGCTGTTCGGAAAGAGCAGGAAATTCCGCTCGTTCGTACAGAAATGCCATGAATTCATCGACGCGCAGCATGGACGCGGACTTGCGCTCTGCCGCATCATCCCGATGCTCCGCACGATCGTTTCCATTCCCGCCGGTCTCATCCGTATGCCGGTCAAGTGGTTCATCGGCTGGTCGGCCATCGGTATCGCGGCATGGAATACCGCGCTCATCTCCGCCGGGTATCTGTTCAGCGACAGGATACTCACGCTGGTGATGTGAGACAGTCAAAATAAAAACAGGTGTGATACCGTATCAAACGGTGTCACACCTGTTTTTTTGGCAGCGCCGCAGCTTTGATTGCGCGGTATTGCCTTAGTTTCGAACGATGAGCAGCCACGAGTCGGCCCTGCTGTCGAGCGTCAGACCGACGTCCTCGTAAGCGGTCACGGTGCAGCCGGACTTTTCGAGCGCGTTCAGTGTGTTCTGAAGCGTAGACATATTGTTGTCGAGCTGGAACCATGCCGCGCTGCTGTCTGAATACAGCAGTTTGCCGTCAAGCTCGGGCAGCTCGCCGCCGTCTGCGATATAGCAGTGTGCGATGCGCAGCCCGCGCACCGCCTCGGGGAGCGTGAGCGCGCCGGTGTCCTCGGCGGGAACGATGCCGGCAGAGTCACCGTCCGAGATCGCGCGGCCGGATATGCCGCCGCTCTGCGCGGCGATGCTGCTGTCAGCCTCGGGGAGGGAGAAGACAGAGGGCGTATCCTCTGCTGCCGTCTGCGGCGCGGTCTCGCCTGACGCGCTGCCGCCTGCGGCAATATCACTCGTGCCCTGCACGGCGGTTTCGGGAATGCTGCGTGATGCGCTGTTCATGCCCGCATTTTCAGCCGCCTCTGCGATATCTGCGGCGGCGCCGTCGGACGCCGCGCCTGCATCGGCGGAATAGCTGTCCGCAGTCACCGCGGCCGCCGCGTCGCCGGCGTCTGCCGACGCACCGGAGCTGCCGCTTCCGACCGTGCTGAACGACGGCATCAGACCGCCGCCGAGCACAACGAGCACGACCGCCGCGGCAACGCCGACCATGGTGAACACCGGCATGCGGCGCACCGGCTTTTCCGGCTGAACGACGTGCAGCTTGGTCTCCTGCCGCAGCTGCTCCATGATCCCGTCATGGAGGCTGTCCGGCGCCTCGGCTTCCTGTGCAAAGAGTGCGCGCATCTCCCTGAGATCACGCAGCAGCGCGGCGCACGAAGGGCACTCTGCAAGATGCGCCTCGAGCTTTTCACGTTCGCTGTCGGTCAGCGTGCCGTCCACGCTGTTCGAGCAGAGCTGTCCGAAATATTCTTCATCATTCATGCGTCTCGCCTCCTTTCTCATGGTTAGACGGAGCGAGCGGCAGAATGTTCCCTCTTTGCAGCAAAATCCTGCGCAGGGCAATGCGTGCGCGCGCAAGCCGCGATTTTACCGTACCCTCGCTGATCTCGAGGATTTCTGCGATCTCGGAATAGCTCATGCCGGAAACATCGCGCAGCAGCACGATGCGGCGGTGTTCCTCGCTGATCTCGGCGAGCGCGGCGGCAAGCTCGCGCCCCAGCTCCTTATTGTCGAGCTGCTCCTCGGGCGTGGGAGCAGTATCGTGGATAGGACGCTCCTCATCATCCTCGGTCGTCAGCGTCGTGGTCTGCGGCTGCGTCTGCCGGTGGCGCGCATGATCGACGCAGATGTTCATGGTGATGCGGAACAGCCAGGTCGAAAAGCCGCTGTCGCCGCGGAAATTCTCGATCGAACGCCACGCACGCAGAAAAACCTCCTGCGTGATGTCGGCGGCGTCCTCGGGATTGCCGGAGGAGCGCAGCGCAATGACATAAACGCGCTTTTCATAGCGGCGCACGAGCTCCTCGAAGGCGTCCAGCTCGCCGCGGCGCGCCCTTGCCAGAATATGCTTGTCGTCCAACCTGTGCTCCCTCCTTTCGGGTGTCATTCCTCAGAGACGGTCTGTTTGAGCTCCTCGACGATCTCGTAGAGCTGCTCGAGACGTTCAAGGGCGCAGATGCGGCTTTTGAAGGTCTTGAGGCCGCTCTGCTGCTTGAGATAGCAGTTGACGTGCCGTCTCGCCTCGAGCATGGCGATGTGCTCGCCCTTCTGCGCGGCGGCAAGCTCGATCTGCCGCACGGCAGTATCCATGCGCACGGCAAATGGCGGCAGGGGAGGGCAGACGCCGGTTTCGAGAAGCACGTTCGCACGTTCGAAGATCCACGGATCACCGAGTGCGCCGCGCCCGATCATCGCGCCGTCCGCGCCGGTGTATTCGAGGATGCGCACCGCGTCCTCCGGGACGGCGACATCGCCGTTGGCGATGACGGGGATGGAGACCGTCTGCTTGACCGCACGGATCGCGTCCCAGTCAGCCCGGCCGCTGTACTGCTGCGCACGGGTGCGGCCGTGGACCGCGATGGCGGCTGCGCCGGACTGCTCCGCCATACGGGCGAATTCGACGCAGTTGACGCTTCCCTCATCCCATCCCTTGCGGAATTTGACGGTAACGGGGACGTTCACGGCCTTGACGACCGCTTCGATGACGCGCGAGGCGAGCGGCAGGCTGCGCATGAGCGCCGAGCCGTCGCCGTTGCCGGCGATCTTCGGAGCAGGGCAGCCCATGTTGATGTCGATGATGTCGCAGCCGGATTTTTCGAGCGCGATGCGCGCGCCCTCCGCCATGGTCTCCGGCTCGTGACCGAAGATCTGCGCGGCGGCCGGATGCTCGTCCGGCGCAAGTTCGAGCAGACGCGGCGTTTTCCTGTCCTGATAGCACAGCGCCTTGGTCGAGACCATCTCGGTTACGGTCAGAGCCGCGCCGTGCTCGCGGCAGATGCGGCGAAAGGCGAGGTCGGTCACGCCTGCCATCGGCGCAAGTACGAGCCGTCCGTCAATTTTTACCGTTCCGATCTGCATAGTGTCCCTCCAGATTTGATTTACGGTTTATTCTACCATAACATCACAGGGAATGCAACTTGCAGAATGGTAACAGAGCGGAAATGGGCGGTTTTTTCTGGGAAAATGCTTGAAAAACGTCGAAAATCCCGTGAAAAGTGCGGAAGGTAAAACGCAGAAAAGGAAAAGCGCTGCGCGCCGCCATACCTATTATATATAGAGCGCCGCCGCACGCCGGAGGGCGGCAGGAGATGGGTTGTCAGCCTGCACAAAAATTTCTCGTAAATTTCGTGAAATCCCCTTGACAGAATGCCGAGGATATAGTAATATAGTTAAGGTTCTGCGAGAGACACCGCAGACAACGCGATGATGCCGGAGATTGCTGCTCCAGGAAGCAGGTAACTTCGGCGGAGTAGGTCCGACAATCGGGCGGTTGAGATAACTGCTATCAGCTGAGGCACAGGGCCTCGGCAAAACGCAATGTTCCTGCGTAAATTCGGGACTCGCGGCAGATGTGCCGCAAAGCCGATGGCACGAACCACTTACGTTTTTTAATTGTGACCGGATCGTTACACTGTAAGTGTGCCCGGTTATTTTCATGTCCGTTCGCGATACGCGCGGCGGAGTTGCAGTTTCTCTCCGTAGCGAGTCAAAACATTATTTTAATGTATGGCACACATACGAGGAGGATATTCCACAATGGCAAACGCACAGAAAATCCGCATTCGCCTGAAGGCGTATGATCACGAGCTGATCGACCAGTCCGCAGAGAAGATCATCGAGACCGCTAAGCGCAACGGCGCGAAGGTTTCCGGCCCGATCCCGCTGCCGACCGAGAAGCAGATCGTAACCATCCTGCGCGCAGTTCACAAGTACAAGGACTCCCGCGAGCAGTTTGAGCGCCGCACTCACAAGCGTCTGATCGACATCATCAACCCGAACCAGGCTACCATCGAGGCTCTGACCACTCTGGATCTGCCGGCCGGCGTTGAGTTCGAGGTCAAGCTCTAATCTAATAGGGCGGGACGCGAACGCGATCGCCGCAAGGGCGATTGCACAAAACAAGTTTACAAATCGCCGGATTAACCCGCCGGAGATTTGAAAGCCCTGCCGCGACACGCGCGGCGAGGTCATGTTGGCGGTTAAATGCCGTCAACCAATAACCTTTAAGGAGGAAAAACAAAATGCTGAACAAAGCAATCATCGGCAAGAAGGTCGGCATGACCCAGATCTTCAACGCTGACGGCAAGGTTATCCCCTGCACCGTAATCGAAGCAGGTCCTTGCGTTGTAACTCAGCTCAAGACCGAAGAGAAGGACGGCTACAATGCAGTTCAGTTCGGTTTTGAGGATGTAAAGGAAGCTCGCCTGAACAAGCCCCAGAAGGGTCACCTGAAGAAGGCTGGCGACTCCCTGAAGAAGTACCTGAAGGAGTTCCGTTTCGAGGACTGCACGATGTTCCAGCTCGGCGACGTTGTCAAGGCTGACATGTTCGTTGAGGGCGACTTCGTAGACGTCACCGGCACTTCCAAGGGCAAGGGCTACGCAGGCGTTATCAAGCGTTTCAACGCTTCCCGTCTGAAGGAGTCCCACGGTACCGGCCCGGTTCACCGTCACGCTGGTTCCATGGGCGCGTGCTCTGATCCTTCCAAGATCATGAAGGGCAAAATGATGCCTGGTCACATGGGTGCTGAGCAGGTTACCGTTCAGAACCTGGACGTTGTCAAGGTAGACGCTGAGCTCAACCTCATCGCTGTCTGCGGCGCAGTTCCGGGTCCGAAGGGCGGCATCGTCGTTCTGAAGAACACCGTTAAGAACAACAAGCTTGTCAAGGGCGAGGCTGGCGTCAGCAAGAACCCGCAGAAGGCATCCGCAAGAAAGTAAGGGAAGGAGGAGCAACTCATGCCTACAGTAGCAGTTTTTGATATGACCGGTAAGAAGACCGGCGAAATGGAGCTGAACGCAGCTGTTTTCGGTATCGAGCCGAACATGACTGTCGTACACGCTGCAGTAAAGAATTACCTGGCTAACCAGCGTCAGGGCACTCAGTCCACGCTGACCCGTGCAGAGGTTCGCGGCGGCGGCATCAAGCCGTGGCGCCAGAAGGGCACCGGCCGCGCCCGTCAGGGTTCTATCCGCTCTCCGCAGTGGACCCACGGCGGTATTGCCCTCGGCCCGAAGCCGCGTTCCTACAACTATAGCCTGACCAAGAAGACCAAGCGTCTGGCAATGCTCTCCGCTCTGTCCGCTAAGGCAGCAGCAGGCGAGATCATCGTCATCGACGGTCTGGACATGGGCGAGATCAAGACCAAGAACTTCGTTGGCTTCCTCAATGCAATCGAGGCAACCGGCAAGAGCCTGGTCGTTACCCCGGAGGTTCGCGTAAACGTAGTTAAGTCTGCGGCTAACGTCCCGGGCGTTCGCACCACGATCGCGTCCACCCTCAATGTATACGAGATCCTCAATGCTGACAAGTTCATCATCGACAAGGCAGCAATTGAGAAGCTTCAGGAGGTATACGCATAATGAAGTTCGCATACGACATTATCAAGAAGCCGGTTATCACCGAGCGTTCCATGATGGGTGCACAGGACAACAAGTACACCTTCGAGGTTGCTGTTGACGCAGGCAAGATCGAGATCAAGAAGGCCGTTGAGGAAATCTTCGGCGTCAAGGTCGCTAAGGTCAACACCATCAAGCTGCCGGGCAAGTGGAAGCGCATGGGCGTCCACGTCGGCAAGCGCCCCGACATCAAGAAGGCAGTCGTAACTCTGACCGCTGACTCCAAGAAGATCGAGATCTTCGAGAACATGATGTAAAATGTATAGGAGGGACTCCGTCCCCCCTATATACGAGAAAAGTTCCCAAGGAAACTTTTCTCGATACCCCCCTCTCGTCCGCACGGCGGACGAGGTTCGGGACACGTGTCCCGAAGCAGTGGTGTAAAAGTCCGGCAGAGCCGTACTTTTACAGCGCCCCTGCGGGGCGATATAAAGCCTGCTCGAAGCGAGAGCTTCTGACAGGTATGTGTATGGGGAAGCCACCCCGATAATAACGAATCAAGGAGTTGAAATTCCAAATGGCTATTAAGACTTTCAACCCGACGACGCCCTCGCGCAGAAATATGACTGTGCTCAACTATCAGGGTCTGTCTAAGGTGAAGCCCGAGAAGAGCCTTCTCGAAAAGGTCAAGAAGACCGCCGGCCGCAACAGCTACGGCCGCATCACCGTTCGCCACATCGGCGGCGGCAACAAGAAGAAGTACCGTATCATTGACTTCAAGCGTCAGAAGCTCGACGTTTTCGCAGAAGTCAAGACCATCGAGTACGACCCGAACCGCTCTGCCAACATCGCTCTCATCCAGTATGAGGACGGCGAGAAGGCATACATCCTCGCTCCCGAGGGTCTGAAGATCGGCGACAAGGTCATCTCCTCCAAGGATGCCGACATCAAGCCGGGCAACTGCCTGCCGGTTGAGAACATCCCGGTTGGTACCATGATCCACAACATCGAGCTGTACCCGGGCAAGGGCGCGCAGCTGGTTCGTTCCGCAGGCGTCGGCGCTCAGCTGATGGCTAAGGAGAACGGCAAGGGCATGGTTCGTCTGCCCTCCGGCGAGCTGCGTTACGTCCGTCTGGACTGCAAGGCTACCATCGGTGTTGTCGGTAACTCCGATCACTCCAACGTTCAGCTGGGTAAGGCCGGCCGTACCCGTCATCTGGGTATCCGCCCGACCGTTCGTGGTTCTGTAATGAACCCGTGTGACCACCCGCACGGCGGCGGCGAGGGCAAGAGCCCGATCGGTCGTCCGTCTCCGGTTACCCCGTGGGGCAAGCCGGCTATGGGTTACAAGACCCGCAAGAAGAACCATCGCACCGACAAGCAGATCGCTCGTCGTCGCAACGGCAAGTAAGAAAGGAGTTATCTTAAGATGGGCAGAAGCATTAAGAAAGGCCCTTTTGTGGCTCCTGAGCTGATCAAAAGAGTCGTTGAAATGAACGAAAAGGGCGAGAAGAAGGTCCTCAAGACCTGGTCCCGCGCTTCCACGATCTTCCCCGAGTTCGTCGGTCACACCATCGCAGTACACGATGGCCGCAAGCATGTTCCGGTATATGTTACCGAGGATATGGTTGGTCACAAGCTGGGCGAGTTTGCTCCCACCCGTACCTACAAGGGTCACGCGGGCAGCAAGACCTCCAATAACGGCAAGTAAGGAGGAGTTAAAGTAACATGGAAGCAAGAGCAATCGTACGCAACGTGCGCATGACTCCGCGAAAGATCAAGCTGATCTGCGATCTGATCCGCGGCAAGGATGCGGGCGAGGCTATGGCCATTATCATGAATACCCCCAAGGCAGCATGCGAGCCGATGGAGAAGCTCCTCAAGAGCGCCGTCGCGAATGCTGAGAACAACCACGGCATGAACACTGACAAGCTGTTTGTCAAGGAAGTTCACGTCGGTCCCGGCCCGGTTATGAAGCGCGTTATGCCGCGTGCACAGGGCCGTGCATATCGAATCCTCAAGAGAACCTCGCACATCACGCTGGTTCTTGGCGAGAAAGAATAAGGGAGGGTAATCAATGGGCCAGAAAGTAAATCCGAACGGTCTCCGTGTCGGCGTTATCAAGAATTGGGATTCCCGTTGGTTCGCAAAGGACAATGCGTTCGGCGACCTCCTCGTGGAAGACTACAACATCCGTAAGGAACTGAAGAAGCGTCTGTTCGATGCAGGCGTTCCGGCGATCGAGATCGAGCGTAAGAACGACGAGATCAAGATCATGATCCAGTGCGCGCGTCCGGGCATGGTTGTCGGCCGCGGCGGCGAGGACATCAAGAAGCTCGAGGAAGAGCTGACCAAGAAGTACGGCAAGAAGGTTCGCTGCTCGATCATCGAGATTAAGAACCCGGACACCAACGCTACCCTGGTAGCTGAGAACATTGCAGCTCAGCTCGAGAAGCGCATCGGTTTTCGCCGTGCAATGAAGCAGTGCATGGGTCGTGCAATGCGCATGGGCGCAAAGGGTATCAAGGTATCCTGCGGTGGCCGTCTGGGCGGCGCCGAGATCGCTCGTACCGAGCACTACCATGAAGGCACCATTCCGCTGCAGACCCTGCGTGCGGACATCGACTATGGCTTTGCCGAGGCCGCTACCACCTATGGTCGCATCGGCGTTAAGGTTTGGATCTACAAGGGTGAGGTTCTCCACGGCGGTCCGCGTCTGGGCCGTTCCATCGAGGCTCCGAAGCCGGCATTCGAGCGCCGCGAGCGTCGCGGTGGCCGTGATGACCGTCGCGGCGGCCGTCGTGACTTCAACCGTGGCGAGCGTCGCGCACCCCGTCAGGAAGGAGGCAACCGCTAATGCTGCTCCCTAAGAGAGTTAAATACCGTCGCGTACAGCGCGGTCGTATGACCGGCAAGGCAACCCGCGGTAACTTCGTATCGAACGGTGAGTTCGGTCTGCAGGCTACCGAGCCGTGCTGGATCACCTCGAACCAGATCGAGGCAGCCCGTATCGCAATGACCCGTTACACCAAGCGTGGCGGTCAGGTATGGATCAAGATTTTCCCCGACAAGCCGGTAACTCAGCAGCCGGCCGGCACCCGAATGGGTTCCGGTAAGGGCGCACCCGAGTACTGGGTTGCAGTAGTTAAGCCGGGCCGTGTCCTGTTCGAGATCGCAGGCGTTTCCGAGGAAGTTGCTCGTGAGGCGCTGCGTCTGGCAAGCCACAAGCTGCCCTGCAAGACCAAGTTCGTTGCCCGTGAGCAGAAGAATGGCGGTGAAGCATGATGAAGGCATCTGAGATCAGAGAACTGACGGCTGAGGAGCTGTCTGCAAAGCTCGGTGAGCTGAAGAAGGACCTCTTCAACCTCCGTCTGCAGCTCGCTACCAATCAGCTCGACAACACCAACAAGATCAATGAAGTCAAGCACGACATTGCTCGAGTCAACACCGTAATCCGTGAGAAGCAGCTCGCGGAGAAGGCATAAAGGAGGGAAACGAATATTATGAGCGAAAGAGCATTACGCAAAACGCGAGTAGGCAAGGTCGTTTCCGATAAGATGGACAAGACCATTGTCGTAGCAATCGAGGATCGTGTAGCACATCCTCTGTACAAGAAGGTTATTCCGCACACCTATAAGCTGAAGGCGCACGACGAGAACAACGAGTGCAAGATCGGCGACAAGGTAAAGGTAATGGAGACCCGTCCGCTGTCCAAGGACAAGCGCTGGAGACTGGTCGAGATTATCGAGAAGGCAAAGTAAGGAGGAGAGCACATGGTTCAGCAGGAAAGCTTTCTGCGTGCAGCTGACAACAGCGGCGCAAAGGAACTGAAGGTAATCCGTGTTCTCGGCGGCTCTGCTCGCAAGTACGGCAACATCGGTGACGTAGTTGTCTGCTCGGTGCGCAAGTGCACCCCGGGCGGCGGCGTTAAGAAGGGCGACGTAGTCAAGGCTGTCATCGTCCGCACCGTTAAGGGCCTGCGCCGTGCAGACGGCAGCTATATCCGCTTTGACGAGAACGCTGGCGTTATCATTCGTGATGACAAAAACCCCCGCGGCACCCGTATCTTTGGGCCTGTCGCTCGTGAGCTGCGTGACAAGGACTACATGAAGATCCTGTCGCTTGCTCCGGAAGTACTGTAAGGAGGTCGCCAACAAATGAACAATTTGCATGTAAAGACGGGCGACACCGCAGTCGTTCTTTCCGGTAAGGAAAAGGGCAAGCGCGGCAAGGTTCTGTCCGTAGACCCGAAGAAGGGTATGGTAGTAATCGAGGGTGTGAACATGGTCAAGTGCCACACCAAGCCCCGCCGCCAGGGTGAGACCGGCGGCATCGTAGAGCGCGAGGGCGCCGTTCGTGCCTGCAAGGTCATGAAGGTCTGCCCGAAGTGCAACAAGCCGACCCGTCCGGCACACAAGTTTGCTGAGAACGGCGCGAAGCTCGTAGTGTGCAAGCACTGCGGCGAGACACTTTAAGAAGAGGAGGTTGCAATAAATGGTTCCGAATATGAAAGCAAAGTATACTGCGGACGTTGCGCCTGCTCTGATGAAGAAGTTCGAGTATGAGAGCGTTATGCAGATCCCGAAGATCGACAAGGTCGTCATCAACGTCGGCTGCGGCAAGGAAGCAAACGGTAACTCCAAGGTTATCGAGGCTATCGTCCGCGACGTAACCGCGATTTCCGGCCAGAAGCCGATCATCACCCACGCTAAGAAGTCCATCGCAAACTTCAAGCTGCGTGAGGGTATGCCGGTAGGCGTTAAGGTTACCCTGCGCCACAACCGTATGTGGGAGTTCCTCGACCGCCTGTTCAACGTAGCTCTGCCGCGTGTCCGCGACTTCCGCGGCATCAACGGCGACGCGTTCGACGGCCGCGGCAACTATTCCCTCGGCCTCACCGAGCAGCTGATCTTCCCGGAGATTTCCTACGAGCAGATCGACAAGCTGCGCGGCATGAACATCGTCATCTGCACCACCGCAAACACTGACGAAGAAGCGAAGGAGCTGCTTACTCTGATGGGCGCTCCGTTCGAGAAGTAAGGAGGAGAATTGATCAATGGCTAAGAAGTCTATGGTACTCAAGCAGCAGGCGAAGCCGAAGTTCTCCGTTCGTGCTTACAACCGCTGCAAGATCTGCGGCCGTCCCCACGCTTACCTGCGCGACTACGGCGTTTGCCGTATCTGCTTCCGCGAGCTGGCTTACAAGGGCCAGATCCCGGGCGTTCGCAAGGCATCCTGGTAAAGACGCTTCAAAAGGCACCCCTTTACGGGGTGCTTTTTTCGTCTCTCCTTCTAAGGGGGACGCTGTCCCCCTTAGATACGCCCCCGGTTCCGGAGAAACCGGGGGCGATAACCCCCTCTCGTCCGCACGGCGGACGAGGCCGCGCCGCCGCGGCGCGGGCAGCGGTATAAAAGTCCGGCAGAGCTGGACTTTTATGGGGAATTTTATGCGGCCTGCTGCGGCAGGCCTGTCCTGCCTGTTCCGGCGCTTGCGCGCCGAAATGCGGCAGGAAGCAGCGCACGAAATTTTTTCACTTTTTTGAAAAAAAGACTTGCGCGATACGACTGGAATAGTGTATACTAATAACAGTGCGCATCAGGCGTACTGAGCGGCGAAAATCGTCGCCACGCCCATTAGCCATCAACCGTTTCATACGGCGTGGTTTCTGGAGCGGCCAAAAACGGCCGACCTGCCGTTATAACCTGTATCTTAGCGATTTGACTGCAAACAACGTGAAAAAAGACGCAAAATCAGCACTTTTCCCGATTGTAGTCAATGCTTTGCTGTGTTATAATAAACGCTGGTCTGGTTCGTTCAGGCCAGCGTATTTTTTATCCCCATAGCCGCTGTCCGTGGAAGGGCCACGAACAGTGTAAAGAAAAGTGGGAGGCAAACAGACAAATCAGAACCGGATTAACCCACCGGCGCTCGATTGCTGCACTACCCCCAAACTTCTTGTAAAGGAGAGCATTTATGCAGATCACTGATCCCATCGCGGATATGCTGACCCGTATCCGCAACGCCGGCAATGCTCGTCATGCCAGCGTGGATGTACCCGCATCCAAAATGAAGAAGGCTATTGCCCAGATCCTGCTCGACGAAGGCTACATCAAGTCTTTCGAGGTTGTAGAGGGCAACACGCAGGGCATCATCCGAATCGCTCTGAAGTACGTTGACGGCCGTCAGAAGGCTATCACCGGCATCAAGCGCGTTTCCAAGCCCGGCCTGCGTGTATACGCCGGCGCACAGGAGCTGCCGAAGGTACTTCGCGGCCTTGGTGTTGCCATCGTTTCCACGTCGAGAGGCGTCATGACCGACAAGAAGGCTCGCGAGCTGAACGTCGGCGGCGAAGTTCTCGCATTCGTTTGGTAAGGGAGGTTTAAACAATGTCTCGAATTGGTAGAATGCCGATTGCCATTCCGGCCGGCGTTGAAGTCAAGATTGACGGCAACGTTGTTACCGTAAAGGGCGCTAAGGCAACCCTTACCCGCGAATTCCATCCGAACATGAACATCGCGGTGGAGGGCAACGAAATCCTCGTCACTCGTCCGAACGACGACAAGCACAACCGTGCACTGCACGGCCTGACCCGCAGCCTGGTCCACAACATGGTCGTAGGCGTTACCGAAGGCTTCAAGAAGGAGCTGAGCGTACAGGGCGTAGGCTACCGTGTAGCAAAGCAGGGCAAGGATCTGGTTATGAACCTCGGTTACTCGCATCAGGTTACCATGAGCGAGGTCGAGGGCATCACGATCGACGTTCCGAATCCGAACACGATCATCATCTCCGGTCCTGACAAGCAGAAGGTCGGCCAGTTTGCAGCGGAAGTCCGCGAGAAGCGTCCGCCGGAACCCTACAAGGGCAAGGGCATTCGCTACGCTGACGAGTTTGTCCGCCGCAAGGAAGGCAAGACCGGCGCTAAGAAGAAGTAAGGAAAGGAGAGGCGTAAGTAAATGGTTTCGAAGAAGGACTCCAACAAGGCGCGTCTGCAGCGCCACAAGCGCGTACGCGCTAAGATCAACGGTACGGCCGATCGTCCGCGTCTGGACGTATTCCGTTCCGCAAAGAACATCTATGCACAGGTCATCGACGATGTCGCCGGTGTTACCCTGGTATCCGCCTCGACTGCTGAGAAGGACTTCACCGAGTACGGCGGCAACAAGGAAGCAGCCAAGAAGATTGGCCAGCTCGTTGCTGAGCGCTGCAAGGCTAAGGGCATTGAGAACGTCGTATTCGATCGCGGCGGCTATGTGTACCACGGCCGCGTGAAGGAGCTCGCAGATGGCGCCCGCGAGGGCGGCCTGCAGTTTTAAGTCGGGGAGGAGGTAAAACATGGCTCAGTTTAACAGAAACGATAAGCGTGAGGACGAGTACTCCGAGACCGTCGTAGCGCTCAACCGTGTATCCAAGACCGTTAAGGGCGGCCGCGTGATGAAGTTCTCCGCGCTGGTTGTTGTAGGCGACGGCAAGGGTACCGTTGGCTTCGGCACCGGCAAGGCTGCCGAGGTTCCGGACGCAATCCGCAAGGGCATCGAGGACGCCAAGAAGAACCTCGTTAAGATTTCCATGAAGGGTACCACTATCCCGCACGAGATCATCGGCGAGTTCGGTGCAGGCCGTGTCCTGCTCAAGCCCGCTGCTCCCGGTACCGGCGTTATCGCCGGCGGTGCAGTTCGTGCAATCGTAGAGGCTGCCGGCATCAAGGATATCCGCACCAAGTGCCTGCGCTCCAACAACCCGCAGAACGTTGTTTCCGCAACGATGCAGGGTCTGAAGAGCATGCGCAGCGCTGCACAGGTTGCTGCTGTACGCGGCAAGGCTGTAGAAGAACTGTAAGAAAGGGGTAACTTATAATGGCTAACATGAAGATTACCCTGAAAAAGAGCCTGGTCGGCCGCTTGGAGAAGCACATTGCGACCGCTCATTCTTTGGGGCTTAAGAAGATTAACGACGTAACCGTTCAGCCGGACAACGCGCAGACCCGCGGCAAGCTCCAGCAGATCGGCTACCTGCTCGAAGTTGTAGAGGAGGCGTAACCCATGAAGCTGCATGAATTAACGCCCGCCGCAGGCGCAACCAAGCCGGCATACCGCAAGGGCCGTGGCGCCGGTTCCGGCAATGGCAAGACCGCAGGCCGCGGTCACAAGGGCCAGTGGGCCCGTTCCGGCGGCGGTGTCCGTCCGGGTTTTGAAGGCGGTCAGATGCCTCTGGCACGCCGTCTGCCGAAGCGTGGTTTCCACAACATTTTCGGCACCACTTACGCACCGGTCAATGTTTCCGCTCTTGAGAAGTTTGAAGACGGCGCTGAGGTAACTGCAGAGATCCTCTGCAATGCCGGCATCGTTAAGAATGCTCTCGACGGCATCAAGATCCTCGGTAACGGCGCGCTCACCAAGAAGCTGACTGTCAAGGCAGCAGCGTTCTCTGCGTCCGCTAAGGAGAAGATCGAAGCCGCAGGCGGAAAGGCCGAGGTGATTTAAGGTGTTTCAAACCCTTAAAAACGCCTGGGCTATGCCCGAACTGCGCAAGAAGATCCTGTATACTCTGTTTATCATCCTGATCTTCCGCTTCGGTTCGTGCATTCCGGTTCCGTTCATCGACACCCAGCTGCTTGCTCAGTATTTTGAGCAGGCAAGCACCAACGGTTCGATGCTCGGTTATCTGGATATGTTCTCCGGCGGCGGTCTGTCGCGTGCGACGATCTTCGCCATGAGCATTACTCCGTATATCAATGCGTCCATTATCCTTCAGCTGCTGACCGTCGCCATCCCCGCTCTCGAGCGCATGGTAAAGGACGGCGGCGAGGAGGGCCGCAAGAAGATCGCAAGCTGGACCCGCTACGTCGGCGTTCTGCTCGGCCTGCTGCAGGGTCTGTCCTACTACGCTCTGCTGCGCAACCAGGGCTTCCTTTCTGACAAGGGCGTTCTGGCGGCCGCTACGATCGTTATGACCTTCACCGCAGGCACCGCGCTGATCATGTGGATGGGTGAGCACATCACCCAGAAGGGTATCGGCAACGGCATCTCGATCATCCTGTTCGCAGGTATCGTATCCCGCGGTCCGTCGCTCATGCGCACGCTGGGCAACCTGTTCCAGACCGGCACGAGCGGCATCGTTTCCGCAATCCTGATGATCATTATCGGTATCTTCATCGTAGTGTTCATCGTATTCATGTCCAATGCAGAGCGCCGCATCCCGGTGCAGTACGCAAAGCGCGTTGTCGGCCGCAAGATGTACGGTGGTCAGTCCACCCATCTGCCGATCAAGGTCAACGCATCCGGCGTTATGCCGATCATCTTTGCGTCCTCCATCCTCGCGCTGCCGCAGACCGTTTCGATGTTCTGGCAGCCGGAGGCCGGTACGGTCGGTGCCCACATCCTCAATCTGTTCTCGCAGAGAAGTGTGGTCTACATCGTTCTGTACGCGCTGCTGATCCTCGCTTTCGCATATTTCTATGCATCCATCCAGTTTAACCCGATCGAGATCGCCAACAACCTGAAGAAGAACGGCGGCTTCATCCCGGGCTTCCGCCCCGGCAAGCCGACCAGCGACTTCATCACCAAGGCGCTCGGCAAGGTTACCTTCGTCGGCGCCGTATTCCTCGGCATCGTCGCTCTGGTACCGCTGATCGTCGGTGCGATCTCCACGAACCTCTCCAATGTGGCTCTGGGCGGCACCTCGGTCATCATCGTCGTCGGTGTTGCGCTTGACACGGTCAAGCAGATGGAGGCGCAGATGCTCATGCGTCATCACAAGGGCTTTTTGGAATAAATCTGGAGGCTGATTTTAAGTGAATTTGATTCTTCTTGGCGCACCGGGCGCCGGCAAGGGTACGCTCGCGTCCTACCTGATCGAAAAGATGGGTGTTCCGAGCATCTCGACCGGCAACATTCTGCGCGAGGCAATCAAGAACAATACGCCCCTTGGCCAGTCGGCTAAGGAGTACATGGACGCCGGCAAGCTCGTACCGGACCAGCTCGTCATCGACCTGCTCAAGGAACGCATCGCAAAGCGCGACTGCAAGAGCGGCTTCATCCTTGACGGCTTTCCGCGCACGATCCCGCAGGCCGAGGCACTCGACGAGATCGCAAAGATCGACTGTGCTCTGGCTCTCGAGGTACCGAACGAGGTCATCGAGAAGCGCATGACCGGCCGTCGTGTCTGCCTGCGCTGCGGCGCAACCTACCACGTCGAGGCAAATCCGCCGCGCGTGGCTGATGTCTGCGATATCTGCGGCGACAAGCTCGTTATCCGCAGCGATGACCAGGCTGACGTCGTTCGTCATCGCCTGGAGACCTACCACGAGCAGACCGAGCCCCTCAAGGGCTACTACGACGCTCAGGGCAAGCTCAAGAGCATCGACGGCACCAAGGGCATCCATGAAACTGAGAAATTTGCGGTTGAGGCACTGGGTCTGTAATTATGATTCACATTAAATCAGAAAAAGAACTCGAACGGATGCGCGTCGCCGGCCGAATCACTGCGCTCGCGCGCAAGGCGGCGGCTGACGCGGTTCATCCGGGTGTTACTACCGAAGAAATCGACCGGATCGTCCGTAAGACCATCGAGGATGCAGGCGCAAAGCCTTCCTTCCTTGGCTACGGCGGTTTTCCGGGCAGTGCGTGTGTGTCCATCAACGATGAGGTCATTCACGGCATTCCGTCCAAGACGCATATCGTCCGCGAGGGCGATATCGTCAAGGTGGATGTCGGCGCCTACATCGGCGGCTACCACGGTGACTGCGCCGCTACCATCCCCTGCGGAGAGGTAAGCGACGAGGCGAAAAAGCTGATCGCAGTCACGCGCCAGAGCTTCTTTGAAGGCATTAAATTTGCCCGTGTGGGCTATCGTGTTTCCGACATCGGCGCCGCCGTTCAGGCATACGTCGAGGCGAACGGCTTCTCGGTCGTGCGCGACTACGTCGGTCACGGTGTAGGTGAAAACCTGCATGAAAGCCCCGAGGTCCCGAACTACGGCAAACCCGGCCATGGCATCCGCCTGCAGAGCGGCATGGTCATCGCGGTTGAGCCGATGGTCAATGTGGGTGTTTACACGGTCAAGGTCCTGCCCGACGGCTGGACCGTCAAGACCCGGGACGGTAAACTTTCCGCCCACTATGAAAACACCATTGCCATCACGGATGGCGAGCCGGAGATCCTGACAAGCATCGACGGCGAGGTACTGTGATGTCTCGCGCCCGATTATCCGACATCGTGCTCTCTCTGACCGGAAGGGACAGAGGACAGCTCATGCTGGTCGTCGCGGAGGAGGGGGATTTCCTCCTGCTGGCGAACGGACGCGCGCGGCGGGCGGAAAACCCGAAGCGCAAACGCGAAAAGCACGTTTCCCGACAGGGGGCGTGCGATGAGCGGACCCGGCTCAAGCTCGAGGAGGGCGGCCGGCTGACAAACAGTGAAATCCGCAAGGCGCTCGCCCTCTGGACAGGGGACGAGGACAACATTTGACCGAGGAGGGGAAACGAACAATGGCAAAAGATGATGTGATCGAGCTGGAAGGCACCGTCGTAGAGGCGCTGCCGAACGCTATGTTTCAGGTAGAGCTGCCGAACGGCCATAAAATTCTGGCCCATATCTCCGGCAAGCTCCGCATGAACTTTATCCGCATTCTTCCGGGCGACAAGGTCACCGTACAGATGTCGCCTTACGACCTGACCCGCGGTCGTATCACCTGGCGTTCCAAGTGATAAAAGCGGGCGGAGGTACGCATGTGACCTGCGCGCCAGTGGTCGCCGGGGTCTCCCCGGTGTCCCATCCCACCATAAATTCTTGATGGAGGTAAAACAAACATGAAGGTAAGACCGTCTGTAAAGCCGATCTGCGAGAAGTGCAAGATCATTCGCCGCAAGGGCCGTGTAATGGTTATCTGCCAGAACCCGAAGCACAAGCAGAAGCAGGGCTAAGAAGCGCCTTCGGCGCTTTATAGGGGACTTCAAAAGTCCCCTATATACAAAAACAAGTTCCTGACGAAACTTGTTTTTGATACCCGAACGACGCGATCCAAGATCGCTGAGTCAAGGTATAAAAAGTCCGGCAAAGCTGGACTTTTTATGGCGATTGTTCGCAATCGCCGAATAAATGCGCGCCCAGGGGCGCGGATCATGGTTTACGCGAACACGACAAGCACGCGCGGCGAGCGCGACGCTGCAGGGGCGGAGGCGGTCCCTATACTGTGTTTGCAAACACGCCTCAGTGTGTAACTATGGAGGTTATAATAGTATGGCACGTATTGCCGGTGTTGACCTTCCCCGCGAGAAGCGCGTGGAGATCGGCCTGACCTACGTCTTCGGCATTGGCCGCAAGACGTCCAACGAAATCCTTGCTAAGACCGGTATCAATCCGGATACCCGCGTCAAGGACCTGACCGAAGAAGAGGCTGCTAAGCTGCGTGAAGTCATCGAGCGCGACTACAACGTCGAGGGTGACCTGCGCCGTGAGATCGGCCTGAACATCAAGCGTCTGGTCGAGATCGGCTGCTATCGCGGCCTGCGTCATCGCCGCGGCCTGCCGGTTCGCGGTCAGCGCACCAAGACCAATGCACGCACCCGCAAGGGCCCGAAGAAGACCATTGCGAACAAGAAGAAGTAAGGAGGGGAACGTATAAATGGCTAAGGTACAGAAGAAGGGCGCAGCGACCCGTACTCGTCGCCGCGAGCGCAAGAATATCGAGAAGGGCGCGGCTCACATCCGTTCCTCTTTCAACAACACGATCGTTACGATTACCGACCTGAACGGCAACGCTATTTCCTGGGCTTCCTCCGGCGAGATGGGCTTCCGTGGTTCTCGTAAGTCCACTCCGTTCGCAGCTCAGACCGCGGCTGAGACCGCTGCCGCTGCTGCTATGGAGCACGGCCTGAAGACCGTAGAAGTATATGTTAAGGGCCCGGGTTCCGGCCGTGAGGCTGCTATCCGTGCACTGCAGGCCGCTGGCCTCGAGGTTACCATGATCAAGGACGTAACCCCGATCCCGCACAACGGCTGCCGCCCGCCGAAGCGTCGTCGCGTATAATAGAAGGAGGAAACCAATAAATGGCTAAGAATACCCAGCCCGTTCTCAAGCGTTGCAAGACGCTTGGTCTTTCCCCGGCGGTACTTGGTTACTCCAAGTCTACCAAGCGCCAGCCCAAGCAGACTCGCCGCAAGCAGTCTGAGTACGGCATGCAGCTCAACGAGAAGCAGAAGGTAAAGTTTATCTACGGCGTTCTCGAGAAGCAGTTCCATCACTACTACGAGAAGGCTGAGCGCAAGCAGGGCATCACCGGTGAGATCCTGCTCCAGGAGCTCGAGCGCCGTCTCGACAACGTAGTATTCCGCATGGGCTTCGGCAACACCCGCCGCGAAGCTCGTCAGCTCGTAAACCACGGCCACTTCACCGTAAACGGCAAGCGCGTCAACATCCCGTCCTTCCAGGTTAAGCCGGGCAACGTAGTTGCAGTCTGCGAGAAGTCCCGCACCACCACCAAGTTCAAGTCTCTGCTCGAGGAAAACGGCAAGAAGGCTTGCCCGAAGTGGATCGAGAAGGCTAACGATGCTTTCGAGGGCAAGGTTGTAGCAATGCCGGCACGCGACGACATCGACTACGAAGTTGCTGAGCACCTCATCGTCGAGCTGTACTCGAAATAATAGACCCTCGCTTTTGGAACGGGCGTGGCGTCTGCTGCGTCTGTTCCGCTTAGAGTTTCCAACCAACGTGAAGGAGGGTACCACATGATCGAAATCGAAAAACCGCGTATTGACTGTGAGCAGCTCGCCGAGGACGGCTCCTACGGCAAGTTCGTCGTAGAGCCGCTGGAGCGCGGATATGGCACCACGCTGGGCAACTCCCTGCGCCGCATTCTGCTGTCCTCTCTGCCGGGTACGGCAGCGTCCAGCATCAAGATTGCAGGCGTGCAGCACGAGTTCTCCACCATCCCGGGCGTTAAGGAAGACGTTACCGAGATCGTGCTGAACGTCAAGGGCATCATTGCCAAGCTGCACTGCGACGGCCCCAAGACGGTCTACATCGAGGCTGCCGGCGAGGGCGAGGTCAAGGCCGGTGATATCCACGCGGACGGTGAGGTCGAGATTCTGAATCCTGACCTGCACATCGCTACCCTGATGAGCGATGCTCGCCTGTCCATGGAGATTACGATGACTTCCGGCCGCGGCTATGTTCCGGCCGAGAAGAACAAGCAGCATCAGACCTCCATCGGCGTCATTCCGGTGGATTCGATCTACACGCCGGTCTACAAGGTCAACTACACGGTTGAAAACACCCGTGTCCGCGATCTGACCGACTATGATAAGCTGACGCTCGAGATCTGGACCGACGGAACCATCACCGCCCGTGACGCTGTATCGCTCGGCGCAAAGGTTCTCCGCGACCATCTCGATCTGTTCGTAGACCTGTCCGAGGAGATCGGCTCCAAGTCCACCGTTGTTGAAAAGGCTGAAGCGCAGCACGATAAGGTGCTTGAAATGACGATCGAGGAGCTGGACTTCTCCGTTCGTTCCTTCAACTGCCTCAAGCGCGCAGGCATCAACACGGTTGAGGATCTCATCAACACCTCTGAGGAGGACATGATGAAGGTTCGCAACCTGGGCCGCAAGTCCCTGGAAGAGGTCATCGGCAAGCTGGAGGCTATGGGCCTGCATCTTGCAAAGTCCGAGGAGTAATCTTCGTACTTTCGCCCACAGCTTCGTCAGAAGCTGCAAGCGAAACAGCTTGATTACCGAAAACGGACAAACTGTGTGCCGTGAGGCACTGTAACTGAACTGACGCGGCGGTACGTTTTACCGCGCCGCCGCTTTTACTTTAATTTGGAGGTAAACACGAATGGCTAACAATCGCAAGCTCGGCCGTCCTACTGACCATCGTAAGGCTATGCTGCGTGCGCTGGTAACCTACCTGCTGGAGAACGGCAAGGTTGAGACCACCCTCGCTCGCGCTAAGGAAGTAGGCCCGATGACCGAGAAGATGATTACCCTCGGCAAGAAGAACACTCTGGCTTCCCGTCGTCAGGCTATGGCTTACGTCACCAAGGAAGCAGTTGTTGCTAAGCTGTTCTCTGAGATCGCTCCGGAGTACGCTAACCGTAACGGTGGCTACACCCGCATCGTAAAGATCGGTCCCCGCCGCGGCGACTGCGCAGAGATGGCAATCATCGAGCTGGTTAAGTAATTCCTGACGGAATACTGACGACTCGACCTGAGCGCAGGCTCGGGAAAAAATGATTTTCAAAAAGGTTATCCAGTAGCGTGCTTATTGGATAACCTTTTTCTTTTTGCCTTTTTTGGATACCTATGATACTATGTAGGTAGAACGTAAATTGTCTGATTGAAAATTGGAACGTTGAAGGAGGGCTGAAAGATGTTTGCAATGTTTGATATATTGAGTTTCATCGTTCCCATCATGTTTATTGTCGTATTTGGCATCATCATTTTTTCCATCATACAGGGGATAAGCACATGGCATAAGAACAATAATTCGCCCAGATTGACCGTACCGGCGGTGATCGTTGCAAAGCGGACAGATGTCTCGCATCACCGGCATGCCAATGCAGGCGACATGAGCGGAGCGCACGGCTTCCACACAACGTCGAGCACGACCTATTATGTCACGTTTCAGGTAGAAAGCGGAGACCGGATGGAATTCCATGTTTCCGGCTTGGAATACGGCATGCTCGCAGAGGGCGACACCGGTAGACTAACCTTCCAGGGGACGCGGTATCTGTCGTTTGAGCGATAAGCTCTTTTTCAGGCTTCGGCCGAAATCTCACCCGGACGGTACTCGGCAATGCCTGAACAGACACCGTAGGGCAGGCTGCCCTCAGCCAGCCGCCGTAAACCGGTGCAGAACGTGAGAAACAGCGTGCCGAGGTCGTCACGCCCTGCGAATATCGTTTCCCAATACGCAAAAGCCTTGCAGAACCAACAATACTGTGCTATCCTGAACTTACAGTAAAAGGTTTTCGGCAACAGAAAGGAAGGGGGGGAGATTATGTACCTGAAAACGACCATATTCACCATTATTGCGTGGTTTATTGGGCTGATACTGGATGCCAATATTCCGTTTGGCGACCCGATGGGCTTCCTCGGACTGCGAAACTTGTTTCCCATCCTCGCGATGGGCTTATGCATCCTGCATGAGGTGAAGAACGGCAGCGGCAAACGCTGATTTTTATATTTTTCGAAAATATGCAGTCTGCACGCCTAATTTTGTGCAGTTTTACAGGGAAAACCGAGATGATTATTCCAAAAACGCTTGCAATAGCGTGCTGCACGTGTTATACTGTTAAAGTAAGAATGAAAGTAACCGTAGGGAGTGGCCAAGTGCCACTCCTTACGTTTTGCTTATACAAAATTTTTCGATAACCGAAGGAGGGACGGCTTTGCAGGCAAAGCAGATCGTCGCCCGCGTGGAAGAGCTGGTCAGACCCCTGTGCGAACAGGCCGGCGTTTCTCTGTGGGATGTAGAATTTGAAAAAGAGGGCGGACAGTATATGCTGACCGTCACCGTGGACCACCCGGAGGGCGTGAATATCGACCAGTGTGAGAAGGTCTCCCGCGCGCTTGACCCCATGCTGGACGCAAAGGAATTTGACGATATGCCGTCCTACACGCTGTGCGTTTCCTCGGCGGGACTTGCCCGCCGTCTCAAGCGCCCCGAGCATTTCGAGGCGTTCATGGGACAGACGGTCGAGGTCGGTCTGTACAAGGCCATGAACGGCGCAAAGCAGATCGAGGGCACCCTCGCAGGCTACGACAACGGCGCGGTAACGCTCGACATCGGCGGCGAGCGCACCGTATTTGAGCCGAAGGACATTGCCGCAGTTCGTCTTGCGGTCGAGATATAAAAAGGAGTTGGATTGGAAAAAATGGTGAACGCAGAATTTTTTGACGCCCTGGAACAGCTCGAAAAAGAAAAGGGCATCCCGGTGGACTATATGCTCGACCGCGTAGGTCAGGCACTCATCACCGCTTACAAGCGCGACAACGACGGCATGACTGACAACGTTTACGTTGAGCCGAACCGCGAGGAAAAGACCATCCGTATGTACGTGCGCAAGACGGTCGTCCGCACCGAGGACCTTTATGAGCCCTATGAGGAGATCACCCTCGAGGAGGCTGCCGACTACAAGGTAAATCCGCAGGTCGGCGACATCATCGACATCGACATCCCGACCAAGTCGTTCGGCCGCATCGCTGCCCAGACCGCAAAGCAGGTCATCATTCAGGGCATCCGCGAGGCGGAGCGCGGCATGGTCATCTCCGAGTTCGAGAGCAAGGAGCACGAGATCCTGAACGCTACGGTCGCACGCATCGACCCGCGCAGCGGCAGCGCTTATCTGGACGTTGTTTCCGGCGGCGAGAAGAGCGAGGCTATCCTTGCGGCTTCCGAGCAGGTCCGCGGCGAAACGCTCGTCGAGGGTCAGCACGTCAAGGTTTACCTCATCGAGGTCCGCCGCGGCACCCGCGGCGTGCAGGTCATCGTTTCCCGCACCCATCCGGGTCTGGTCAAGCGCCTGTTCGAGCTCGAGGTACCGGAGATCCATTCCGGCGTGGTCGAGGTCAAGTCCATCGCTCGTGAGGCAGGCAACCGCACCAAGATCGCCGTTACCTCGCACGACGAGAACGTTGATCCGATCGGCGCCTGCGTCGGTACCCGCGGCGCGCGTGTTTCCAACATCACCGCAGAGCTGAACGGCGAGAAGATCGACATCATCAAGTGGAACGAGGATACGGCAACCTTCGTATCCGCAGCACTCGCACCGGCGGACGTTATCTCCGCTTCCATGCAGGCGGACGGCAAGTCCTGCCGCGTCATCGTTCCGGACGATCAGCTGTCCCTTGCAATCGGCAAGGAGGGTCAGAACGCCCGTCTCGCTGCCAAGCTGACCGGCTGCAAGATCGACATTGCGCCGCAGTCTCAGGCGCAGGCTGAGCCGGAGGCGGAGCCGGTCGAGGAGCCGCAGACCGAGCCGCAGGCTGAATAAGCAGGCGGAGGTGCGGCAGAATATGGTACAAAAGAAGATTCCCATGCGGCAGTGCCTTGGCTGCCGTGAAATGTTCCCGAAAAGGGAGCTGATCCGCGTTGTGCGCTCGCCCGAGGGCGAGATCACGCTCGATTTCAAGGGAAAGGCACCCGGACGCGGCGCGTATCTGTGCGGCAGGCCGGAATGCCTCAAGAAGGCACGCAAGAGCCGCGCAATCGAGCGCGCGCTCAGCGTCACCGTGCCCGAAACGGTCTATGACCAGCTCGAGCAGCAGATGGAACAGGAGGGCGCACATGGCGAATGATCCTGTACTGAGAATGCTCGGCCTTGCACGCCGCGCAGGCAAGCTCGCCTACGGCGATGAGCTGGTGCGCGAGGTGTGCTTTGCCCACAAGGCAAGATGCGTGTTCCTCGCAGGCGACGCCGGCGCGAGCACGGCGAAAAAAGGTGCGTTCTACGCCGAGAAGGCGAATGTTCCCTGCGTGCAGCTGCCTCACGGTAAGATCGAACTCGGCACGTCGGTCGGCAAGTCCGGCTGCGCGATCGTTGCCGTGACGGATATCGGACTCGCCTCGTCCGCAGTTGAAAAGCTGGCGAGCGAGCACGAGGAGTATGCGGAGACTGCAAAGCTCCTCAGCGAGAAGAATGCACGCATCCAGTCCCGCAAGGGTATCAAAAAACAGAAGAACAAGGCGGAAACCGAGACGGAAAAGCCGGTTGAACCGGAAAAACGTGAGGAAATCCGCTCGAAAACGGCGGAGAAGCCCCCCTTCCGCAAGGCGGACGGCGAAAAACGCCCGTATCGTAAGGACGGCGAGCGCCCCTTCCGCAGGGCGGACGGCGAGAAACGCCCGTACCGTAAGGACGGCGAGCGCCCCTTCCGCAAGGCGGACGGCGAAAAACGCCCGTACCGTAAGGACGGCGAGCGCCCCTTCCGCAAGGCGGACGGCGAAAAGCGCCCGTACCGTAAGGACGGCGAGCGTCCCTTCCGCAAGGCGGACGGCGAGAAGCGCCCGTACCGTAAGGACGGCGAGCGCCCCTTCCGCAAGACGGACGGCGAGCGCCCCTTCCGTCGCGACAGCGCACGGAAACCGCATTTTACAGGCGAAAAGCGCAGCTTCCGCAACAAAACGTAACGAACGCGCGAAAGCGCGCATTCAATAGAGCCTGCTGTGCAGGCTCATAAAAACCGGGAGCATGTATCACGGTTTTTATACAGGAAAGCGGTTCTGTGTGCCGCGAAGCGACGCGCAGAACTGCGCCAAGGATTTGTCCGCGCCTTGCGCGGCACAGCCTATTCTCGCTCGAAAGCGTGGTTTCGAGCGAAATAAATTGGAGGTATTGCCCATGGCATTAGACAATAAATACCGGGTACACGAGGTCGCAAAGGACTTCGGTGTATCCACCAGGGAGATCACGGAAATTCTGACCAAGTATCGCACCGAGCCGAAGAACCATATGCAGGTGCTCGACGATGCTGATCTGTCGGTTATTTTTGAATATATGACCCAGCATCATCAGGTCAAGAACATGGAAAGCCTGCTCGGCGCACAGCAGTCCGAGCGCAAGGAGCAGCCTGCCGCGAAGCAGGAGGAGAAGCCGGCCGAGAAGGCGTCGGAGCAGACTTCGGCTTCCTCCAAGGTCAAGCAGGTACACCGCATCGATACGCGCGGCACCGGCGACGTAAACCTTGCAAAGTACGACGACCATGTCGATAAGCTGGTCGACGCAAAGGCGGAGCGCATGGAGTCCAAGGGCCCCAAGAAGCAGAAGCTCACCAAGAAGTCCGATCAGCGCTCCAAGCCGTTCGGCAACAAGCGCCGTCAGGAGGAGCAGGAGAAGATGCGCCGCCTGCAGCGTCAGCAGCAGATGGCAGCGCTCAAGAAGATCCCGGTCAAGGTCATGATCCCGGACGAGATCTCGGTCGGCGAGCTCGCTTCCCGCATGAAGCGCACCGCAGCGGACGTTATCAAGGGCCTCATCAAGCTCGGCGTCATGGCGTCCATCTCCGAGGTCATCGACTACGATACCGCAGCGATCGTTGCGGAGGAAATGGGCTGCAAGGTCGAGAAGGAAGTTCACGTTACCATCGAGGAGCAGCTGTTCGACGAGCACGAGGACAAGGCAGAGGAGCTTCAGCCCCGCGATCCGGTCGTTGTCGTTATGGGTCACGTTGACCACGGCAAGACCTCTCTGCTCGACGCGATCCGCAAGACCAAGGTCACCGCAGGCGAGGCCGGCGGCATTACGCAGCACATCGGCGCATACCGCGTCACGATCAACGACAAGCCGATCACCTTCCTCGACACCCCGGGCCATGCGGCGTTCACCTCCATGCGTGCACGCGGCGCACAGGTCACCGACATTGCGATCCTGGTCGTAGCAGCCGACGACGGCATCATGCCGCAGACCATCGAGGCGATCAACCATGCCAAGGCGGCAGGCGTTCCGATCATCGTTGCGGTCAACAAGATCGACAAGCCGGCGGCAAATCCGGACCGTGTGCTCCAGCAGCTGACCGAGTACGAACTCGTACCGGAGGAGTGGGGCGGCGACACCATCGTCTGCAATATCTCCGCGAAGTTCGGTCAGGGCATCGACAACCTGCTCGAAATGGTTCTGCTGACCGCAGAGATGGCTGACCTCAAGGCAAATCCGAACCGCAAGGCGCACGGCACTGTCATCGAGGCCAAGCTCGACAAGGGCCGCGGCCCGGTCGCTACCCTGCTCGTTCAGAACGGCACCCTGCACGCAGGCGATACCGTTATCGCGGGCACCTCTGTCGGCCGCGTCCGCGCGATGACCGACGATGACGGCAAGAAGATCGAGCAGGCAGGTCCGTCCGTTCCGGTCGAGATCATCGGTCTGGCCGAGGTCCCGGGCGCAGGCGACATCTTCGACGCTGTAGACGACGAGAAGATGGCGCGCGAGCTGGTCGAGCAGCGCAAGGACAAGGAGAAGGAAGAGCGCAACAAGCTGTTCCACAAGGTAACGCTCGACAACCTGTTCGATTCCATTCAGCAGGGCGAGATGAAGGAGCTCAACATCATCGTCAAGGCAGACGTTCAGGGTTCTGTTGAGGCGGTTCGCTCCTCGCTCGAGAAGCTGTCGAACGACGAGGTTCGCGTGCGCGTTATCCACGGCGCTGTCGGCGCGATCAACGAATCCGACGTTATGCTCGCCGCCGCTTCGGGCGCGATCATCGTTGGCTTCAACGTTCGTCCGGACCGCACCGCGACCGAATCCGCTGCACAGCAGGGCGTTGACATGCGCATGTACCGCGTCATCTATGATGCCATCGAGGAGATGGAGCAGGCGATGAAGGGCATGCTCGAGCCGAAGTTCAAGGAAGTCGTGCTCGGTCACGCAGAGGTTCGTCAGGTATTCAAGATCACCGGCGCAGGCGCGGTCGCAGGCTGCTACGTTCAGGACGGCAAGATCCAGCGCAACGCTGAGGTCCGCGTTGTTCGCGACGGCATCGTATTCCACGAGGGTCATCTCAACACCCTCAAGCGCTTCAAGGACGACGTCAAGGAAGTCGCTGCTGCATACGAGTGCGGCATGAGCATCGAGAACTACAATGATATCAAGGAAGGCGATATCATTGAGTGCTTCGTGATGGAGGAAGTAAAGCAGTAAACTGCTTTTCTAAGGGGGACGCTGTCCCCCCTAGATACCCCTCCGGTTCCGAAGAAACCGGAGGGGATACCCCCCTCTCGTCCGCACGGCGGACGAGGCCGCGCCGCCGCGGCGCGGGCAGTGGTATAAAAGTCCGGCAAAGCTGGACTTTTATGGGGGATTTTATGGCCTCGCGCTGCGGCGCGGGCCCAAAATGCGCTTTGCGCATTTTACCGATATTATCTAACCCATCCTGAAAAAGGAGGTTTCACCATATATGTCTACTCGAATTGATCGTATTTCCGAAGAAGTGATGAAGGCGCTGGCGGAGGCGCTGCGGTCGGTCAAGGACCCGCGCGTGCAGAACGCGATGGTTTCGGTCGTGCACTGCGATGTGACCAACGATCTGCGCTATGCAAAGTGCTATATCTCCGTGCTCGGCAGCGAGCAGCAGGCGAAGGACGTCATGAAGGGCCTCAAGTCTGCGGCCGGCTGGCTGCGCCGCGAGGTCGGCCGCAAGGTTCAGCTGCGCTACGCGCCCGAGCTGGTCTTTGAACTGGACGAGTCGATCACGCGCGGTGCGCACATCTCGGAAATGCTGCATGAACTGAAAAACGAAGGGAAGCTCGGAGGGGAGGACGAGGAATGATCGTTCACGTTGCTGAAGCGGCTGCCGCTTTGCAGGCGCATGACGATATTCTCATCCTGACCCACCGCCGCCCGGACGGCGATACCGCAGGCTGCGCCGGCGCTCTGTGCCGCGGTCTGCGTCAGATCGGCAAGCGGGCGTATATTCTGGAGAATCCGGAGATCACAAGACGCTATGCGCCGATGATTACCGACTGTTATCCTCCGGAGGATTTCAACCCTCAGTATATCGTTTCGACCGATATTGCAGAGGAAAAGCTGTTCCCCGATACGGCGGAGCAGTATAAGGGCAAGGTGGATCTGGTCATCGACCACCACGGCTCGAACGAAGGCTTCGGCGCGAAAAACCTCATCCGTGCGGATGCAGGCGCGTGCGCGGAGGTGCTGTACGATGTGCTGACGGCGCTCGGATGCAGACTGACGCGCGAGATCGCGGAGTGCATTTATGTCGGCGTTTCGACCGATACCGGCTGCTTCAAGTTTTCGAACACGACCGCGCACACCCATGCGGTCGCGGCGGCGTGCCTGACCGCCGGCATCGACGGCGGCGAGATCAACCGCGCGCTGTTCGAAACCAAGTCGCGTCCGCGCTTCGAGATGGAGCGCATCGTATTCGACACGATGGAGTTCCACGAGGACGGCGCGATCGCGGTCGCGGTGCTCTGGCGGAAGGACATCGACCGCGTCGGCGCGGATATGGACGATCTGGACTCGATCGCTTCGCTCACGCGGCAGATCGAAGGCGTGCAGATCGGCATTACGATGACCGAAAAGGCGGACGGAACCGTTCGCGTTTCCGTGCGCACGACCAGGGAAATGGATGCCTCCGCGATCTGCAAACGGGTCGGCGGCGGCGGCCATGTCCGTGCGGCAGGCGCGAGCTTCACCTGCGGCATGGACGAGGCGAAGGCCGAGATGCTGCGCGTAGCGAAGGAGCAGTTCCATGCAGCAGACTGAGCTTTCGGGTATCCTGCTGATGGACAAGCCGCAGGGCTTCACCTCGCATGATGTGGTGGCCAAGCTGCGCGGCATTCTGCACACGAGGAAAATCGGTCACGGCGGCACGCTCGATCCGCTCGCGACCGGCGTTCTGCCGGTGTTCATCGGCGGCGCGACCAAGGCGGCGGATTTCGCCGCAGCGCAGGACAAGGAGTACGTCGCGGGCTTTACGCTCGGCTACTGCACGGACACGCAGGACGTGACCGGCGAGATCGTGCAGACCGGCGACCGGATCGCGGCGGAATATGCGGTGAAACGTGCGGTGCGCGGCTTTGTCGGACCGCAGCAGCAGATTCCGCCGATGTACTCGGCGGTCAAGGTCAACGGCCAGAAGCTGTACGACCTTGCACGCAAGGGCAGGGAGGTCGAACGCCCGGCGCGCGACATCATCGTGCATGAAATGGAGCTGCTGGACTTCGACGAGAACGCCCAGAAGGGTACGCTGCGCTGTGTGGTCAGCAAGGGCACCTATGTGCGCACGCTCGTGAACGACCTCGGCGAAAAGCTCGGCACGCTCGCCGTGCTGCACAGTCTGGTGCGCACGCGCTCGGGCGCGTATCCGCTCGACCGCTGCCGCAGCTTCGAGGACTGCGAGCGGGCGATGGCCGACGGCACGATGCAGCAGCTCCTGCTGCCGACCGACAGCCTGTTTACCGACTGTCCGGCCGTCGCGCTCACCGCTGAGGGCGCGGAGCGCATCGCGCGCGGCGCAGTCGTCTTTCCGCGGCAGACAGACAGCCTGCCCGAAACCGCAGGCACGCTGTGCCGTGTGTACCATGAGGGACGCTTCCTCATGCTCGGTCAGGTCCGCGAGCTTGACAAGGGCGGTCTGGGTCTGTTTGTCTATAAAAACTTTCGATAATTTCAGGGGGATAGCCCGATGATAGAAGTTACAAAACCCCGTGCGATCGCGCTCGGATACTTTGACGGCGTGCATCTGGGGCATCGTGCGCTCATGCAGAAGGCGGTCGAGCGCGCGAAGCAGATCGGCGGCACGAGCGCCGTGTTCACGTTCGACGTGCATCCGGACTCGGTCGTCATGGGCCGTCAGGTGCCGCTGCTGACCGCGAACGCCTACCGCCGCGAGGAGATCAAGCAGCTCGGCGGCGTGGACGAGGTGATCTTCGGCCATTTTGATGAGCGGATGCAGCATATGGACTGGCGCGATTTCATTCACAAACTGCTCATCGGGCAGTTCCATGCCGGCTGGATCATCTCCGGTCGCAACAACCGCTTTGGCTACAAGGGTCAGGGCAACGCCGAAGGCATGGCGGTCGAATGCGCGAAGGCCGGTATCGGCTACGACTGCATCGAGGACGTCAAGGTAGACGGCATCGTCGTCTCCTCGACCTATATCCGCCAGCTGATCGCGCAGGGCGATATGGAGGGCGCGGCGAAGTTCCTCGGTCATCCATACACCGTGACGGGTATCGTAGAGCATGGCCGCCGCGTCGGCACGAGCGTGCTTGGCGTACCGACGGTCAATCTGCGCCTGCCGGCTGAAATGGCGCTGCCGCCGTACGGCGTGTACGCGACGCGCGTGCTCGTGGACGGAAAAAGCTATATCGCTGCGACCAATATCGGCGTCAAGCCGACGTTTCTGGACGGCGGCGCGCCGACCATCGAGCCGCATCTGCTCGACTTTTCGGGCGACCTGTACGGCAGGATGATCCATGTCGAGCTGCATAAGTTCCTGCGTCCGGAGATGCAGTTTGAGTCGGTCGAGGCGCTCAAGAACGCCATCGACGAAAATGTTCGCCAGACGCGCGAGCTTTTCGCCGAGAGATAAGGCAAAGCAAAGAAAAAGAGTAAAAGAGTAAGAGAAAAAGGCACGCCGACGGCGTGCCTTTTTTGCGCCCTTTGGGCGCAATCTCCTGCCGCATTTTGTCTTCGGCAAAACAGGCAGGACAGGCGCTCCGCAGAGCGCCGCATAAAATTCCCCG
>ERZ773169.55-NODE-55-length-156564-cov-68.372733_pt1 | contig 156564 bp, 123 predicted proteins | sample MGYA00580536_ERZ773169 | MGnify/ENA primary metagenome ERZ773169 (study PRJEB29015, sample SAMEA2737814) | human gut metagenome | biome: human gut; feature: human-associated habitat; material: faeces | place: China | collected 2012 ... | reverse complement strand
GCAGTCTTTAAGCAAGCGAGAAACAATCAAATACAATGCGTATTACGCAAGAATTCCGTTTCTGACATAGTAACGCGTGCCGTAATAATAGGTGTATCCCGTATAATTCCAGTCAAGCACGCCCTTTTTGACGTAATACCAAGTGCCGTAATATTTTGTAAGACCGGTGTAATCCCAATTAAGTACACTGCCCTCGCAATAATACCAGGTGCCGTAATAGTTTGTGAGCCCCGTATAGTTCCAATTTAGGACGCTGTTTTCGACGTAATACCATGTGCCGTAGTAGTTCGTGAGCCCCGTATAGTTCCAATTAAGAACACTGTTTTCGACGTAATACCATGTACCATAGTACTTTGTAAGGCCCGTATAATTCCATTTAAGCTCACTGTTTTCGACATAATACCAAGTACCATAATACTTAGTAAGACCTGAGTAATCCCAGTTCAGCACACCGTTTTCGACATAATAATAAGTGCCGTAATAATTTACAAGCCCGCTGTATGAAGTATCATTTTTGCCGCTAACCATATAGTAATATTTATCTCCTATATATTTCAGCGATATTGTGTTCGCGGGAGCTTCCTTTACGTCAAAGTCACATTTTGCGGTTTTATCGGAGCCGAGAAGCTTTGGAGTTTCGTCTCCGCTGTAAATATCAAATGCAGTTACAGATATGCTGCCTTCTTTATAGTTGCCGTCAAAATAAAAAGTATAACTTCCGTACAGTTGCTCCGTCGAAGAGGATTTCGGCGCGGCTGCCGAGCATCTTAAAGAATCCTGTGAAAAATTATAATTTGTTATTGCCGTACCGCCGTTTTCGTACGAAGTAACCGATGTCTGCTCGCCTTTTTCATTTTCTTTAGGCTTATCAAGACTCATATACTCGGAATCGTATTTAAGCGTATAACTGCCGCCCGCGGCCCCTGCCGGAGCATATACTTTTACCTCTACCCTGTTATAGCCCATAATCTGAGCGTCAACTCTGAAAGATGCGCTTTCGGAAGAAGTGTCAACGGCAAACGACGTCGCAAGTACAGCGAACACGCATACAAGTATTGCGAGAGCCATAACAGCCGAAATTATTTTAGTTCGTCTTTTCATATTAACCTCCGTTAAGCCCCGAAACAGACATTTACTTATATCGGAATTATACAACATCCGAAATGCATAGTCAACACTCATGCATTATCGGTTGACGCCCGAAAAACAAAAAAATATACCTAATTCCGAAAAACGAATTTCGAAACACGGTATATTTTTTAAGTTAAAGTGTAAGCTGCTCGCCGACATCATCAGCCGACAAAGTCGCACCGGCGGCAGGCAAAGTTCTCGTCCTGTATCTCGCAGGCTTTACAAACTCACCATCGGTATACTCTTTTACGGAAGATACCCTATGCCCTTTTTTGAGAGTCATAACCGATACGCCCATAGAATCCTTGGTCGTTTTGACGGCTATTGCGCCGGTATTGAGAAGAAGAATTCTGCCGGAGGTGGACTTCATAACATACTCCTTATCCTCAGTCACACAGAACATATTGACTACCGGGAATTTCTCACAATACGCCTTAATCAGCTTCTTGCGGTTCGTTTTAGTCTCATAGGCGGAGAGGTCTATTTTGGCAAGCTTGCCGTTTTCAAAGAAGAACAGCATAAAGCCCTTATAGTCTGTTGTAACCGCCATATAAACGGCGTTTTCATCGGGCTCCATCTCAAGCTTTGATGCCACATAATCGCCGAGGACGCTCGCCTTGCTGTCGTCAAAGTCAGCAGCTTTGGCTTTATAAACACGGCACTTATCGGTAAAGAACAAAAGCTCGGTATTGTTTGCAGCCTCAACGGTCTCGATTATTTCATCGTTTTCCTTTAGCTTTTGCTCACCGCTCATACGCAGTGACTGCGGAGTTATCTTTTTGAAATAGCCCTCCTTGGTAAAGAATAGCGTGACAGGATAATTCGGTATCTCCTCATCGGGCTCCGATTCATCATCTATATCACTCGTATAGATTATTTCCGAACGACGCGGCTTATCGTAATTTTTAACGACATCCGAAAGCTCGTTTACGATAATTTTTTTAACTCTTGAGCGACTTGCGAGAATATCCTCCATATCCTCGATTTCGGCTCTCAGCTTTTCTATATCTTCCGTTTTCTTTAAAATATACTCACGGTTTAAGTGGCGCAATTTGATTTCAGCCACATAATCCGCCTGTATCTTATCTATTCCGAAGCCTATCATCAAGTTCGGAACAACCTCGGACTCCTCGTCCGTTGAGCGTATTATTCTTATTGCCTTATCAATATCGAGAAGAATTTTTTGAAGTCCCTCTAAAAGATGCAGCCTGTCTTTTGCTTTGGAAAGGTCAAAAAAGACGCGGCGATTTACACATTCGGTACGGAAAGCTATCCATTCCAAAAGCAGCTCTCGCACTCCGAGGACTCTCGGCGTTCCTGCTATAAGGACATTAAAGTTACAGCCGAATGAATCTTCGAGCGGAGTCATTTTATAGAGCTTTTTCATAAGCTTGTCTGCATCTGTGCCGCGCTTTAAGTCGATTGTTATTTTAAGACCCTTTTTATCGGTCTCGTCGCGGATATCGGAAATTTCCTTAGCCTTGCCGCCCTTTGCGAGTTCGACTATCTTATCGATTATCGCCTCCGTAGTGGTGGTCGCCGGAATTTCGTATATATCAATACAGTTATTCTTTTTATCATAGCTGTACTTTGCGCGAATTTTGAAGCTTCCGCGACCCGTGCGGAATATCTCGTTCATTTTATCTTCATCATAGAGTATCTGACCGCCGCCTATAAAATCGGGAGCCTTTAGCGTTTCGGTTATATCGGCGTCGGGGTCCTTTATAAGCGCCACGGTAGTATCGCAGATTTCTTTCAAGTTGAACGAACAAATATTTGAAGCCATACCGACGGCTATACCCATATTGGCATTTACGAGCACCGACGGAAATGTAACGGGCAAAAGCGTGGGCTCGGTCATGGTATTGTCGTAGTTCGGTACAAAATCGACCGTGTCCTTATCTATATCGCGGAAAAGCTCGGCTGAAATCGGGGCTAATTTTGCCTCGGTATAACGCGAAGCCGCATACTGCATATTTTTTGAATACGATTTACCGAAGTTACCCTTTGACTCAACATAAGGATGAAGGAGCGACTCATTACCGCGCGCCAAACGAATCATAGTCTCGTAAATTGCCGCGTCGCCGTGGGGGTTCAGCTGCATGGTGCGGCCGACTATATTGGCTGATTTTATAGTACCGCCCTGAAGCAGCCCCATTTTATACATAGTATAAAGCAGCTTTCTGTGTGACGGTTTAAAACCGTCTATTTCGGGAATGGCACGCGACATAATAACACTCATGGCGTACGGCATATAGTTAACTTCAAGCGTATCGGTTATATGCTGCTCTACCACCTCGCCTGCACCGAGAATATGAGCGTTTATGTTAAGTTCCTCCGAATTTCGGTCTGTTTCGTTTTTCTTGGTTCTTTTAGCCATTTTCCGACTCTCCTGATTTGCCGTGATAACGTTAAGAAAGGTCAGTCATATCAATGTACTGAGCACCGTTTTCGGCAATATAATCTTTTCTGCCCTGTAAATTGTCGCCGAGTAAAAGGTCAAATTTATCGGCGACAGCCTCGGGTGAATAATCCGGCTCGACCTTTATAAGACGACGTGTTTTGGGATTCATTGTGGTAAGCCACATCATCTCGGGTTCGTTTTCACCGAGACCCTTTGAACGCTGTATGGTATATTTTCTGTCTCCGATTTCAAGAAGGGCATCCTGCTTTTCCTTTTCGGTGTAGCAAAACCAGGTCTCGTCCTTGCAAGTTATTTCGTAAAGCGGAGATTCGGCTATAAACACCTTACCCTCTTTTATAAGCGTGGGCATAAGACGATAAATCATCGTTAATATCAGCGTCCGTATCTGATAACCGTCAACGTCGGCATCGGTACAAATTATGACCTTGCTCCAACGCAGATTATCCATATTGAAAAGCGACAGATTTTTATTTGCCTTGGAGCTTACCTCAACGCCGCAGCCGAGCACTTTGATAAGGTCTGTTATAATGTCGTTTTTAAATATTTTGGGGTATTCGGCCTTAAGACAGTTGAGTATTTTCCCTCGTACCGGCATAACTGCCTGAAAGGCACTGTCTCTCGCCTGCTTGCAGGCACCGAGAGCAGAGTCGCCCTCCACTATGAATATTTCACGCTCCGAAACGTCCTTTGAGCGGCAGTCAACGAATTTTTCGATTCTGTCAGTCATACTGTTGCCGCTTTGAAGCGTCTTTTTAATGTTGAGCCTTGTGGATTCGGCCTTGACGCGCGAACGCATATTTATGAGCACCTGCTCGGCAATTTTTTCGGCGTCTATTCTGTTTTCTATAAAATACACTTCAAGCTGATGGCGGAGAAAATCCGTCATAGCCTCCTGAATGAATTTATTGGTTATAGCTTTTTTGGTCTGATTTTCGTATGACGTCTGAGTTGAAAAGGATGACGAAACAAGTACAAGACAATCCTCCACATCCTGGAAATTTATCTTGCTGTCGCTCTTTAAATACTTGCTGTTTGCTTTTAAATAGCTGTCAATCTGCGAAACGAACGCACTTTTTACCGCTTTTTCGGGAGCACCGCCGTGTTCAAGAAAGCTGGAATTATGGTAATACTCCTTAAGCTGTTTTTTATTGGAAAAACACAGCGCAACATTGAGCTTAACCTTGTATTCGGGCAAATCGGCTCTGTCTCTGCCCTTTCTCTCACCCTGCCAAAACTGCACGGAAGAAAACGCATCGTCGCCGACAAATTCCTTTATATAATCGACTATACCGTTTTCGTAGCAGTATTCGTATTTATCAAAGCTCTTTTCGCCGGTTTGATTGCGAAGAACGAATTTTATTCCCGCATTTACAACCGACTGCCTTAATATGGTCTCCTGATAGTATTCAAGAGGAATATCAATATCGGTGAACACCTTGATATCCGGTTTCCAGCGTATTCTTGTCCCGGTATCTTTTTTATTGTACGGTTCCTTTTGAAGCTCGCTGACGGGCTCGCCCGCCTTAAAATGTATCTCATAGCGAAAACCGTTTTTGTGCACCTCGGCATCCATATACTCCGAAGCATACTGTGTGGCACAAAGTCCGAGTCCGTTAAGTCCGAGTGAATACTCGTATGTTCCGCCGTTGTTTGTATTATATTTACTGCCGGCATACATCTCACAGAAGAGCAGCTCCCAGTTCCAGCGCTTTTCCTTTTCGTTGTAGTCCATAGGCATACCTCTGCCGTGATCGACAACCTCAACGGAGCCGTCGAGGAAACGGGTCACGGTTATCTCTTTACCGTAGCCCTCTCTTGCCTCGTCTATGGAATTTGAAAGTATCTCAAATACAGCGTGCTCACAGCCCTCAATACCGTCCGAGCCGAAAATAACGGCAGGGCGAAGCCTTACCCTGTCGGCACCCTTTAGCTGCGAAATACTTTCTTCATTGTATACCGCTTTTTTTGCCATTTAAATAAACCACCTTTTAAATTCCGAACGGCGGAAAAAATGCACGCAGGAAAATCCTGCCGAAAAATACCGCCATATATTTTACACTATATATAGCGGTCAAGTCAAGTTATTTGCCTTTTCAAACGGATATTTAGGGCTAATACGCCTAAAGCCGACAGCTCAAGTCAGCTTTTATCGTCATCGGTATGCTTTTTAACCTTATGTTTATTTCCGTTTTCATCAACGATATACGTATTTTCAAGATTTGCGACAAGATTTCTTTTAAAAGAGTCGATATACTCGCGGCGCAAAATTGCCTGCTCCTCCTTTTCTTCGGGAGTAAGCCCCTCCCCTTTTTGCTTTTTGGCAAGGAAGTTTATACGCTCAATTTTACTTTGCTCCATAATCATCACCACGTAAAGGTTATTTTTTATTATTTTATAATATTTTTTAAATAAAGTAAAGGAGCGGCTCAACACTTGAAAATATTAAGTGAATATCATATAATTTCATTATGATGAAGGAAGGATTACGATATGTTTAAATATGTTCTGATAGACATTGACAATACGCTTTTGGATTTCAACAAATGTGCCGAAAAAGCTATGACAAACGCTTGTAAAGCTTGCGGAGTAGGTTTCAAAAAAGAAATGCCGTCGGTTTTTCATAAAATCAACGACTCTCTCTGGCAAAGACTCGAAACGGGAGAAATCACAAGGGATCAAATACACGAAAAACGGTGGAATATGGTTTTTTCGGTTATGGGTATCACTTTCGACGGACGCGAATTTGAAAAAGAATTCGTAAAAGGGATATATGACAGCCACGAGCCTGTAAACGGAGCTGAGGATGCAGTTAAATATCTGTCAAAAAAATACATACTCTGTGCCGCAAGCAACGGTCCCTTTGAGCAGCAAAAGCACCGACTGACACTTGCCGGAATGATAGACTGCTTCTCTCACCTTTTTGTTTCGGAGAGAATAGGCATACAAAAGCCACAACGGGAATTTTTTGAGCGGTGCCTCAATGAGCTGCACGAAACCGACAAATCAAAATTTATACTTATAGGCGATTCGCTTACCGCCGATATATCCGGAGGGAAGAGCTTCGGAATCACCACCTGTTGGTATGACCACAACGGCACGGGGTATGATAATGTGGGCGCGGATATAAGAATCGACAGTCTCTCAGAAATCAAAAGCATACTTTGAGGAATTATTATGATAAAGCTCCCCGAACAAGTGAATAAGGCGATATGCCTGCTGAAAAACAGCGGTTTTGAAGCCTATGCCGTCGGCGGCGCGGTTCGTGATTGTCTGCTCGGCAAAGTCCCGTTTGACTGGGACATCACAACAAGCGCACGCCCCGAGGAAACCGAAAAGGTGTTTTGCGGCGAACGGATAATAGAGACAGGTATAAAGCACGGGACGGTAACTGTTATAATTGACGGTATGCCGCTCGAAATAACCACTTATCGCATAGACGGCGACTATACAGACCACCGTCACCCGCAAACGGTATCATTTTCGGGTAACCTCAGAGACGATCTCTCAAGGCGGGATTTCACAATAAACACGCTTTGCTGTAATTGCGACGATAAAATAATTGATGCTTTCGGCGGCAAAGACGATTTGAACAACAAAATAATACGGTGCGTCGGCGACCCCGACACCCGTTTTTCGGAGGACGCGCTCAGAATAATGCGTGCCGTCCGTTTTTCGGCGGAGCTCGGGTTCAAAATAGAAAAAAGCACATCGGACAGCATACTGAAAAACAGGCAGCTGCTGTCGGATGTGTCAAAAGAAAGATTACAGGTTGAATTCACAAAGCTTATCACGGGAAAATACGCAACCGACGTTATACGGAAATATCACGCGGTTATAGAGGTATTTATCCCGGAGCTTGCCCCACTTGTAGAATGCGAGCAGCACACAAAATATCACAAATACGATGTGTTCGAGCATACGCTTCACGCCGTAGACGCGATAGATTTTAATGACAGAATTTTGCGTCTTACAATGTTTTTCCATGATTTCGGAAAGCCCGACGCCAAAACCACTGACGAAAACGGCACTTCGCACTTCAAAGGTCATGCCGTGATAAGTGAAAAAAAGACGCGAGACATTCTTAAAAGGCTGAAATTTGACAATAATACAATAAACGAGGTATCAAAGCTCGTTTTGATACACGATATGAAATCCCCGCGCGACAAAATTCAGGCAAAAAAAATGATGTGCAGTCTCGGAGACGAAGCATACCTTAACCTTATAAAAATCAAGCGTGCCGATAACATGGCAAAGGCCGATCCGCACGCGATAGACGAAAAGCTTAAAAATATGCGTTCGTTCTATGAGGAGATAAAGATAAACAACGAGTGCTATAATTTGAAATCTCTCGCAGTAAACGGTGATGATATTAAGGCCTTCGGTATTGCCGAGGGAAAAGAGATTAAAAGCTCGCTTGATTTTTTACTTAACGGCGTTATAGAGGGTAAGTGCCAAAACAGAAAAGACGTATTGTTGGAATATCTGAAAGAAAATACAAAATAATTAAAAGCACCGCGATTTTGGCAAAAAGAATCAGCGATGCTTTTTTATTATGCCATAAGACCGCATGACTTGCGAAGCAGCAAAACCGCGTCGCTCTCATCTACGGCTCCGTCTCGGTTTAAATCGGCCTCTTTGAGTTTTATCGGAGACAAGCCTGTTAAGCCCGCCGAATATTTAAGCATTATAACAGCGTCCGCACTGTTCGTTTTACCGTCTGAATTCACATCGCCGAAATTCACTCGCGCAACGTAATAACAATCCGTTTTGCCTTTGCGTATGCGAATACCTGCACCGTCCTCGACAACGGCGATAACAGGTAAAATATTGCCGTTTTCATCAAACACGGTCAATTCATCCGCAGCATCGATAACTCCTTTGAATACCAATATCTCCTTTAGCGTTTGTACCGTAACACCGACTGCCGTATTTACAACACCGGTTTCTTTCTCCTCGGACACACAATCGAAAGACACTGTTGCATTTCTTATGCCGCTTGCCGCTTCGGATGAAAACGCGGAGCTTCCGTATATTGCATAAAGTGAGGTACATCCGTCTAATGCCGTAGCCGACATCTTCAGAGCTTCGCTGAAAACGGTAACGGTTTTTAAAGACGTACAACGCGAAAAAGCTTCGTCTGAAACAAGCTCGGTATTTGGGGGCAAAGTAACTTTTTCCAAAGAAGTATTTACCGAAAAGGCAAAAGCCCCTATCTCTTTAAGAGACGGTGAAAAGCTTATCTCCGAAAGTGCGGCACAATTATAGAACGCTCGATCCCCTATTGTTTTTACGCCGCGAAGCTCAGCTTTTGAAAGAGACGAACAATTTTCAAACGCGCTTGTATGAAGTTCCGTAACGCTCTCGGGCAACGTTACTTTTTGTAACGCAGAGCAACCGAAAAAGGCTTTCTCACCGATAAATGCCACTCCGTCGGGAATTGCGGCGAAAGAAAGCGACGAACACCCTTTAAAGGCTCCCTTGCCTATATATGTAACTCCTTTTTTAAGCTCTGCTTTTTTTAAGGAATAACAGCCCGAAAAGGCATTGTCGCCTATCTCGTTTAAATTCGCGCCTAAGCTGACATATGACAGAGCCGTGCAGTCTGAAAAAGCGTTTTTGCCGACTGCGGTGACGGAATCGGGTAAGCCGATAAATTCCACGGTTCCGTTTGACGAAAATGCGTAATCGTCAATCACCGACACCGTTTTGCCCTTAATTTTTTCGGGTACCAAAATCGTGTCGCTCACTCCGCGGTAGCCGCTTACGCAAACCTTTCCGTTCTTAATATAATACACAAAGTCGCTGTCACCCGAGGCAAAAGTATCGAGAGGCAGCGACAATATAACGAAAATAACCGCAAATGCAACTATTGACTTTATTTTATTACAAACAGCTGTCATTTCATTCCTCCGCCCCTTTTATGAGCTTGATTGTATCACCTTTTTCGGCTTTTTTCGGAATTTGTGCTGATTTATCACATAACCTCATTTCCGCCGCTTTATATTCTTTTTACAAAACATCGCATTCAAGGTAACAAACGGCGTCATAAAAAAATATGCGGCTAAATGCCGACTAAAACAGCACACCGGATATTGGATGTGTGCTGTTTTCTGTTCTGATTTATATTTAAAACGGCACTTTTTACTGCTTATTAAATATCAACGGTCAGGCTATTCAGGACTATAACTCATTGACATTTATTTATGCCGATGATATACTTCTAATGTTCGCTCAGGGAGCGATTGTTCAGTAAAGACGTAAGCCGAACAGGGTGCAGACTGAGAAAGCTGTATCTTGTTTGGCTTTTTAAATATAACATTGCTTTTGTGCTACAATTCTAAGAAAACGGATACATAAATCAAAAGGATAACGCAAGTGATTTTCAGGAGAATATCAAAATGACAAAGGACGAATATTTAATAACCGATCCGCCGCTCAAGGCTTTGACTGTTTTTGCAATGCCTATGATTTTAGGCAGCTTCTTTCAACAAGTATACAATATGGCTGATTCAATTATCGTCGGTCAATTTGTCGGCTCCTCTGCCCTTGCGGCCGTCGGGGCTTGTGCCGCTCTTACAAATGTTTTTATTTGTATAGCACTCGGTGCAGGCGTGGGTGCAGGTGTGCTTGTAAGCCGTTATTTCGGTGCTCAAAATTACGGCAAGATGAAAACAATCGTTTCCACATCGTTAATAAGCTTTTTGCTTTTAAGCATATTTCTCGGCATCTTTGGATTTTTCGGTTCTAATTGGATGATGAGCATACTGCAAACGCCTGCGGATATAATGGAGGATGCGGTACTGTACTTGCGCATCTATTTTGCGGGCTTTCCGTTTTTATTTATGTACAACATTCTTTCAACCATGTTCACTTCAATCGGCGAATCGAAAATTCCGTTATGGCTTTTAATATTTTCATCTGTATCGAATATCATCATGGACCTTTGGATGGTGGGCGGTCTTAAACTCGGAGTATTCGGTGCGGCTCTTGCCACCCTTATTGCACAGGGCATTTCTGCCGTACTTTCCCTTTTGATTTTTCTTTATCGAATGCGAAAATACGCAAGTCCGTTTCATCGATTTGACAAAAGCGAACTGCGTTTAATGCTTAAAATCGCCGTTCCGTCTATTCTTCAACAATCCACGGTATCAATCGGTATGATGATTGTGCAGGCGGTTGTAAATCCTTTCGGCACGCAAGCACTCGCAGGCTACGCGGCAACGATGAGAGTAGAGAATGTTTTTTCACTGATATTTGTATCAATCGGGAATGCTGTGTCACCATTTGTTTCGCAAAATTTCGGTGCCGGAAAAATTGACCGTATTAAAAAAGGCTACCGCTCCGCTTTGCTGTTAGATGTATGCTTTGCCGTACTTGCATTTGTAATTATTGAAACAATGCACACTCAAATATCTTCACTTTTCTTAGGAAAAGACGGAACGGCTTTAGCATATCAAGTGTCCGGCGATTATATGAAATGGATTGGATACTTTTTCATATTTATGGGTATCAAAATGGCAACAGACGGTGTTCTTCGCGGACTTGGAAATATGCGCCCGTTTTTGACTGCAAATATGGTCAACCTTGCGATTCGGTTATCCGTAGCATTGATTTTCGCACCGCATTTCGGCATTGCATTTGTATGGCTTGCGGTTCCGGCAGGCTGGCTCGCCAACTTTGTAATTTCCTATGCGGCACTGAGAAAATCTTGGCCGAAAAATGCTTTGGAGCAGGAAATTCACCATATCTAAAGAAACAGTCACCAAAAGGGAGAGGCTTCGTAAGGAAGTCCTCTCCCTTTGGCTTTTGTAATCGGCCGAAATGATTGGATTGTAGGTAAAATCAATCATATTGGAGGATTACAAAATGGACAAGTACATTTACAACGAGAAAAACGGGCTTTGGTATGAGCTGCAAGGGGACTATTATCTGCCCTGTCTGAAACTGCCGGAGGAACCTGAGGTACACATTGGTATCTGGGGACAACGGCATCGCCGATACCTCAAAGGCCATCACAAAGCGCTGTATACCTCTCTGCTTACCAGCGGCAAGTTGAACAGTTACCTTGCTGACATTGACCGGCAAGCAGAAGAAATGTTCTCTCGGCTGGTAAAGCAGCTTTCCCAAAAAGAGGGCGTAACAGAAGCGCTTAAAGCGAAAAATCAAATGCTGTGGGTACAGAAGATGAACAGTCTGCGAAACTCCGCTATGGAAATCGTATCAAACGAGCTTATTTATCGTTAACACTGCACAAGTAAGGTCGCCGTCAACAGACGGCGGCTTTTCTCATTTCGGGTGTAATCTGAAAGCTATATCATACATTTTTCGGGAGCAATCCTGTCGTTTGGTACACAGTAGTAGATTATTTTGAACTTATATAGTATAATTAGCCTTGGAATCAAAATGGCAATGTAAACTTATGATGAGTAGGCTGGTGATATGGTGGAATTTGAGTCATGATTCAGAAAAAGTGCAGGGAAACCCATTCAGTACCACTGGGAAACTTTGATGCTTATGGATAAACTTCCCGTTCCGGATAGCTTCAAGCTGTCAGTCATTCTGCTCTCGACCCATTCCGAATGGCAGCATATGGCGATAGTGGTGTAAACCGTTCTATTGGAAGACAAAATGGATATAGGCAGGATACTATTTATGATGTCGTTAGTTCTTTGCCTTCAGATTCACCAGTTAATTTTAATTTGTTGTACAACCATAGGCATCTTTAAATATCATTTTTAGTCGAAAGGAATATAGAAATGAAATTTTCAGATGAATATAAACTTACAGAATACTATCAAGTGCAATCGACGATTGATTATATTTCGAAAGGAAAGAATAAATTATCCGCTGGAAGCTACGGAGATGGTATTTTCAGCATTTTGGATATCGATACTTCTGTTAATATAATTAAAAGTTGGAATTGGAAATTCAATAAAAGATTTATTCCTATTGTAGCAACTGCATTTGGTGATCTATTTTTGTATTGTGTTGCCAACCAATACGTGTACTATTTTCAGCCACAATACAATACTAACGATATGATTACAAAAAATATAGATGAATTGTTTGATGAGGCATTCAATCATCCAAGTATAAAATCGGGATTACTACAAGAGGAAAAATTTAAAAAAATCACATCACTATTTGGCTATCTCAAATATGGAGAAGCATTTATTCTTAAACCATGGATTTTACTGGGAGGAACAGATAAACCCGAAAATTATGTTATAGGTAATTTGAGTACATATTTAGATTTAGTTTCACAAACACTCAATAAATAAAACAATTTGGTTCAAAAAACATGCATGTTGAATTTTTTGTGATTAAGTAATTTCAATATGACTGTATTACTGGTAAGATGATATAAGAATAAATTTACTCTGAAAGAACCCCAATCGCCGTAAAACAAAAGCAATGATTATCCCTATAAGATTGCCTAAGATATACAAACGGACTTGAAGTTGCTTCGCAACCCCTCTTGCGGTGCCCAAAATATGGCGGTGTTACGCCATATTTTGACCGCTGCGCCATCCTCGCCTCGCTACATCTGCCACCGGCAGCGCTCGGCGACGAAGCCCGGCACGCGGTTTTGGAGCGAAATAAAGCACGCTTTCAGTTAAGCCGCGTGTTAAAATACAGTCACCCCTCAAATTCCGCATAAAAACAGCACTTTCGGGATTTGAAAAGTGCTGTTCGTTTTTGTCTTTATAGTTTTTGTTGAAAAATGATGCTATTTGTCACTTTGAATGTCACTTTGGATTTTTTTCATTGCTTATGATAAAAATTAATATAAATTTTTACTTGTTTACCTTAATTTTTTTGAGACAATTAAAGTTCATCATCATAAACTGCATATGCTTTCATCACATTATCCGTCTAAAGCTCGTACTGCGTTATGACCTTGTGATTTCTTCAATAATACCATTTATTTTATTTAAAGCTTTTAAATAATCTTCTGATGTGGTTGTTCCTCGATTACCATTATTATCTTCTACAAGTGATTCAAATCTATATGCATAACTTAGTTTTCCATCAAATGTATTTATAAGATCATCGTTAATAAATGTGTTAAGGTTATCGTAAATGCTTAGATTGTGTAAATAAAAATATTCTTGTTTTAAAATTAAGTTAACGTTATCAATTTGCTTCATAGCGTAATCATATAATTTGTCTTCGATAAATTCATTATTTATACCTTTATCAGTGAATTCAATCCACAAATCATTGAATCCATCTGTGTTTAAAAATTTTTCGAGAAAAATAATAATTGCATCATAAATTCTTTTTATTGATTCGAGTTGACATTGTTCATATTTCATTTTGGGTATGTCCTTTCTGATTTCTTTTAATAAATTCTTATACTCTATTTTAAATATGTCGGATAATATTTTTATCATTTCTAATTCTGAAGGACCATTATTTATGTTTCTCCAATTGTGAACTGCGCTTGATGAAACATTTAATTTTTCAGCGAGTTCTTCTTCAAAATCACCTTTCTTGATACGGCAAAATTGACAATGCTTATTAAACATGATATTAAACGCTGAAAAGTCAAATTGGTATTCAGAATTATCTATAGTGAATATTTTAGTATTTTTACTAGTCATAGTAAAACCTCCTGTGTATATTTTTGCAATTGCAAACAGATTATAACATACAAAAAATATTATTGAAAGATAGATGTCAATTCCTATTCATCTAACTAAATTTGAGTGATTTGAGTTACTTTTAGAAATGTTGGATAGATTATTTAATATTATTAAAGCATTTTAAAATATTGGGAATTTCTGATATCAGCCGAGATTTGTTTTGTTTAAATGTGTGCGCAACTTAATGTTGCAACGCAAAATTTGATTTGTTGTGATTGTTATATCGGCCTGTTGCAAATAATTGGGTTTTGTGTAGATATTACTCAAAGATTTTTTGAAAACGCACAACAAAGTAATATCTACACAGTTCATCAAATATAGTGTACCCCACTGAAAGAGTTGATGACAAATAATCTAAAAACCTAAAATTGAAAAAAACAGCGGTTTTTCTTTTGATTTTTTTGAATTGATTTTAACTCGGTTTTGGATGAAATCTCGGCTCTTTTGAGTCGATTTTGAAGCGGATTTCAAGCCGTCGATTTTTAAACAGGATAAAGGGGTATGATTTTCGGGCGTTGAAATGCCCGAAAACGCCGTCCGGCAAAGCCTGTCGGCTTTTCAAATCGTAATACTTTTGCGTATGATTCCAAATTCGTATGCAGTAAAGGCTATTTTTCGCAGAAAATCAAGGCTTTTGCGTATTCACTTGAGTGTTGCGGTATGATGATTGAAAATCAAACTTAAGAAAGCGGTTTTATTCCATACTCGATGCGGCAGGAATTGAGAAAAAAGGCTTGCACAGTTTGCGCCACACCTTCGCAACAAAGCTTGTAACAGGAGTACGAGCTGAGGACGGAACGGTAAAAGCATTAACACCGATGCAGGTGGCAGACTTACTCGGGCACACAACTTCGGAGATAACCGAAATGTATTATGTTAAACGAAACACAGATATGCTGTTGGGCGTTACAAACGGATTTGAATTGTGATTGATGCTTTTTTGATGATGTACCAAACGGATTGGGTGGATTGTGTGGCACAAAGTGAACAAAAAACGGTGTGAAAATGAAAAGCGGCGTGCGGAAAAGACCGTGCGCCGTGATTTTATCTATATGGGAAAAGAAAGTAAAATCGCCGTAAAACAAAAGCAATGATTATCCCTATAAGATTGCCTAAGATATACAAACGGACTTGAAGTTGCTTCGCAACCCCTCTTGCGGTGCCCAAAACATGGCGGTGTTACGCCATATTTTGACCGCTGCGCCATCCTCGCCTCGCTGCATCTGCCACCGGCAGCGCTCGGCGACGAAGCCCGGCACGCGCGTGCCTCGGACAAGTTTTGTCTAACAAAAAAGAAACAGTCACCAAAACGGTGACTGTTTCTTTTTGGCAGGGGCAGAAGGACTTGGTCTCGCCTGCCGGCTCGGTCGGTGCTTCTGCACTTCGTGCAGAGGTCTCCACCGGAGACCCGCACCCCTCAACACGCTCCGCGTGCCTCGGAGTCTAAATCATTTTACTCAATGCCAAAACAAAAACGGTCACCTTTCGGTAACCGTTTTCGATTTGGCAGGGGCAGAAGGACTTGAACCCTCGGCACGCGGTTTTGGAGTTGCATACTGTATTCTTTACAATGTGTTATAATGATTTGCTTAATCACTTGTAAATCCTTGATATATCAACGATTTTTAGTGCATATACTAAAAATTCAAGCTGTATCAATCAACCGCAGAAAATTAAAAGTGTTAGAAAAATGTTAGAAAAAGCACTACACCAGAAAAAGGAAACCGCAGAGAAATCTGCGGTTTTTCTTTATGCGTGGCAGAAAGTAAAGTGGGTACAGGGAGCAGAAAGTCAATGCGTGGCAGAAACTATCCCCCTGTATTCAGCAGCTATAATGAATGCCCCGTAGGGGCTTCACCTTTTCCGCCTTGCAGATGACACTTTCTCATTGTGGCAAGGTATAAAGGCACTCGCCCGCTCTCGGTACGCACTTACACACCATTATTCAGCAAATGCCTTGTTTATGCCGCTTGCCTCTTCGGAAAAAGTAGTAATGCACGATGAAACTTAATTCTTCGGAAGATTGCCCAAATTTGTTTTCATTGCCTCTGTAAGTTGTTTAACCCCGTCTAAAAATAACTGTATATCTTCGCTGTTACCTGTTTTTATCAATTCCTCTTTAAGTTGGTCTATCTGTTTGTCGTAATAGTCTAATTGCTCTTTCGCACTTTTTTGTGTTTTTGACATATTATCTTTCTGAACGAGTACATCAATAGGTACATCATATAACAGCGATAATCTTACAAGTATTTCCGCAGGCGGCTCATTTCTTCCGCTTTCATACGCATTATAGGTCTGTGGTTTAATGCCAAGATATTCGGCAACATCTTTTTTTTGCAATCGGTTCATTTCTCTAAACGCTGTAAGCATATCTGCAATAAGTGCTTTTCTTTCGGTAACATCATAGAGATTGTTATATTGTTTTAATAATTCCGTGTTCATTTTTTCGCCCTCTTTCCGTGATTGATTATACCACATCAATTCGCAAGTTGCAACACTTTTTGTAACATTAAAAAATTTTTAGTAATTGCTATTGACATTACGTACTGTCGTGTGATAGTATATATTGTGCAAAGAGGTTATGTTTTGTAATTTGACTGTTGCGCACATTTTCTGTTTGCTTATAAACCGCTTTGCGGCGCGCGGTGCGCCGCAAGCGTATAACACAAAAGGTTAGTATTACCCTTTTGTGTAATTGTGTTATTTGTGTCAATTCATAGTATTAATATATACAAATTACGAAAGGAGATTGATATTATGAAAATTTTAAATTTTAATGCACATTATATGCAGATTGGAGGTCTCTATGGCTGTATCTCGTTCGAGAAAATGGCAGATAACAATTAACAATCCCGATGAACACGAAATCAACTCTGATGTAATCAACAAAATTATGAAAGAAATATCGTGGCAGTATTATTGTTTTGCTTATGAAATTGGTGAGCAAGAACATACGCCGCATATTCATTTGTATTTTGTTTGTACCAATGCGGTTAGTTTTGACCGTTTAAAGAAATTGTTCCCCTGCGCTCATTTAGAAGCCTGTAAAGGCACATCACAGGACAACAGAAATTATATCAGAAAAGAGGGCAAACACTCTGATAAACGCATTACATCGTTACTCGATACTTTTGAAGAATACGGTGAGATGCCTTTAGAGGTAGCTACCAAAAATGAAACAGTTTCTTCTGATGTTCTTGATATGCTTGAAAACGGTTGTTCAAACACCGAAATCATTAAAGCACATCCGAGCTATTTATCAAAAATATCTCACTTAAACGCTTGCAGAACAGAACTTTTACAAGAGAGGTTCAAATATTGCAACCGTGATAATTTAACCGTCCACTATATCTACGGTAAAACAAGGACAGGAAAAACTACTTCCGTGTTAAACGAATACGGAAATGAAAATGTTTATAGAGTTAACAACTATCAACACCCCTTCGATAATTACAATTGTGAGCCGATTTTATTTCTTGATGAATTTCACGGCAATATTCCGTTAACCGATATTTTACAAATATTAGATAAACCGCCCTGCAGATTGGCTGCAAGGTATAATGACAAATACGCTTGTTATGATAAGGTTTTTATCGCAAGCAATATTGATTTGTCAAAGCAATACCAAAACATACAATGTACTGATGTTGACAGTTGGAACGCATTTATAGCACGCTTTACAACTGTAACGGAATTTGTAAAAGACGAAAATATTCCATTTTCTGATGGTCAATTTAACAGAATTGAGCATAATCCGTTGGACTATATGTTGTGAGGTGCTTAATATGTTTGACAGCTTTCGTGATGTATTAAGCGTTCAAGAAGCGTGTAATGCTCTACACATAGGAAAAAACACGTTATATAATTTATTGAAAAGCGGTATCATTAATTCAATAAAAATAGGCAAAAAGTATCTGATACCTAAAATTTATTTGATTGATTATATAAATAAACATAGATAATCTACATTAAATCTGCTACAATCAGTTTATGGTGTAGTGTTTCCAAAAGAAAGGAGTTACCAATGACAGGAAGCATACAAATAAAAAACGGCAAATATTATGCTGTTATAAATACAACCGATATTTACGGAAAACGAAAGCAAAAATGGATTGCTACGAATTTAACAACAAAAAGCGGTAAGAAAGAGAAAGACAGAGTTTTAAGGGAAATCTTAACGCAGTTTGATAACAAATCAAAGCTTTATACTTCTGATGTTCTTTTCTCTGATTATGTAAAGGTATGGCTTGAGGAAGTCAAAATCAAGGTTGATAATGTTACATATCAGCATTATGAAGCAGAAGCAAATACGCACATTATTCCTTATTATCGCTCATCCGGAATTAAATTGATTGATGTTGACCGCCAAGCTATACAAAACTATGTCAATTTCAAGTTTGAACACGGTAGGTTAGACGGTAAAGGCGGTTTATCTGCCACAACATTAAAGCACCACAGAAATGTTATAAATCAAACACTTAATCTTGCGGTGTTTAATGACTTAATTCCTAAAAACCCTTGTCAATTTGTTACTATGCCACAGACTGAAAGATATAATTATTCTTTTTTTACATTGGAAGAAATGAATAGCTTTCTCAATGCTATTAAAAGTGAAAGATTATATCCTTTATATGTCATTACTGCAACTTTTGGATTGCGTAAAAGCGAAGTTTTAGGTATCAAATGGGATAGTATCAGCTTTGAAACGAATACGCTTACAATTAAGCATACAAGGGTTGAGGGACACCAAACCGTAGAAAAAGACAAAACTAAAAATCAATCAAGCTTTAGAAGTTTTCCGTTAAGTGATAACATAATTGATATTTTCAAAGATTTAAAAGCTGACGAAATAAAAAACAGAAAGTTTTTTGGTAAAGAATATATTAAAAATGATTATGTATTCAAACTCGAAAACGGCGAGCCTTACCGCCCGAATTATATTTCTAAAAAGCATAAGCAGATACTTGAGAAATATGGCTTTAAGCACATTCGCTTTCACGATTTGCGTCATAGTTGTGCAAGCTTGTTAAACGCTCAAGGATTTACTATAAAGGATATTCAAGAGTGGTTAGGGCATTCAGACATTCAGACTACGGCAAATACTTATGCACACTTAGATATTAAGCGTAAACAGGGAATAAGCAATACCTTGTCAAATGTTCTTTATACATAATTCTTTTGTGTTAGAAAAAATGTTAGAAAAAGAGCAAAAAAATAAAGCCATATACTACGAAATGGCTTTATATCAATGGCAGGGGCAGAAGGACTTGAACCCTCGGCACGCGGTTTTGGAGACCGCTGCTCTACCAACTGAGCTATACCCCTATATTAAATTCTTCCTTGCGGAAATCACTTTGATATTATACATATATTGCATCATTTTGTCAACAATAATTATTTCAAAATGTTTTTATGAAGCTTCTTTTTAAATCTAATACACAATAGAAAAAACGATAACAATCGGCGTCGGTGCTATTGCTCGGCAAAAGCTGCAATCGGATGATGCATTACCGATGACAAGAACCGGTTTCCGCATAATTATTCTCTTGTCCGTTATCTTTCAAATCAAAAAAGAAAAACGAAAAGATAAACATACAAAACAAAAAGAAACGACAATCTTCTCACGAAAATTGTCGTTTCTTTGGTGGACCATCAGGGACTCGAACCCCGGACCGCCCGGTTATGAGCCGGATGCTCTAACCAACTGAGCTAATGGTCCGCATCTAAACTGCTTGACTATTATATATATAAACGGCACAATTGTCAAGAGTTAATTTTTCTTTTTTTAAAATAGTTGTCGTTACGAAGTTCGCCGCCGAAACTTGTGTAAAAACGCATAATTTTATATGTTTTTGACGCTTTTACATATTGCAAATCCGTAGATTTATTATATAATTATAAAAACAGACTTTTATCCGGTTTTGTTTTTGTACAAAACATACATCAAGTGAGGTGAGAACTTGTACGGACTTATAGATCATCAGGAAGAAATTAACCGTCTTATGTCACGTTACGGCGTAAAATTCGGACTTTATAAAAACAACAAATTCAATGAACGGCTTTTCCCCTTTGACACCATACCGCGCATAATACCGAAAAACGAATTTGAATTTCTTGAAAAAGGCTTGAAGCAGCGCGTTTACGCTCTTAATTTGTTTTTAAACGATATTTATTCCGACAAAAAAATCATACGCGATAAAATAATTCCCGAAGAATTCATATATACTTCGCCGGGCTTTTCCGCACCGTGCGACAAGCTGACTCCGCCTAAAAAGATATATAATCACATTTCGGGTATAGATTTGGTACAAGGCAAGGATATGTGCTGGTATGTACTTGAGGACAATTTACGCATACCATCCGGCGCGTCATATCCGATGATAGCGCGCGAGCTTTGTCGCAGAGCAAGTCCCGACACATTCCAAAACAATTCGGTAGACGACAACCGCGACTACGGCGGGCTTTTGCGCCGTGTTCTCGATGATGTAAACACCGGCGGAATCAACGTTATTTTGACCCCCGGCCGATACAACTCGGCTTTCTTTGAGCATTCGTACCTTGCGGAGCGCACAAAGGCTGTATTTGCTATGCCGCAGGACCTTTTCGTTGAAGGCAACGTGCTTTATTACAGTGAATATTCCGGTAGGCGGCAGCGCGTAGGCACGGTTTACCGCCGAATTTCAGACGAATATATTGACCCTATGACATTTTACGCAGGCTCTCTTCTCGGAGTACCGCATATCATAGATTCTTACAGAGCCGGAAATGTTGCGATTGTAAATGCGCCCGGAAACGGCATAGCGGATGACAAGGGCGTATATTATTTCGTCCCGCAAATGATAAAATATTATCTCGGCGAAGAACCGATACTAAACAATGCCGTTACCTATCTGCCGATAATAAAAAAAGATCTCGATTATATAATCGAAAATCTGCCATCGCTGGTTATAAAAGATGTATCGGAGTCCGGAGGCTACGGGGTCATATTCGGAAATACCCTGTCCAAAAACGAACTCTCTGCCATAAAAGAAGCCGTTAAAGCTTCGCCGCGCCGATTTATAGCGCAGGAGGTAATAGACTTTAAAGGACTCAAGGTTTTTGAAAACGGCAGGCAAGTCGAAAGGAAAGCGGATCTTCGGGCATTCATACTCTACGGCGACGAAATAAAAGTTTGGCACAGCGGTCTTACGCGCTATTCTCAAGATCCGGATTCTTTTGTTGTGAACTCATCTCAGGGAGGAGGATTTAAAGACACATGGGTATTATCTCGATAAAATCCACGGACAATCTCTTTTGGCTCGGCAGATATGTGGAGCGCGTCTTTACCACTCTTCGCGTTTTTTCGGAATATTACGATAAAATGATAGACAAAGACGAAAACGCCTATGTTGATTTTTGCAACAAGCTCGGTATAGAAAACACATATTCATACAAGCAGGAATTTATAACGAAATATCTTTTTGATGAAAACGACCCGAATTCTGTTATGAGTAATTTACTCTGCGCCTATGATAACGCCGTTGTTATGCGTAACGAGATAAGCTCCGAAACGCTGTCATATATTCAAATGGCGGTAAATTATATGGAGCAAGGCAGAGAGAGCAGCGCACCGATGCTCAAATTGCAGGAGGTATTTGACTGCATATTTGCCTTTTGGGGCAGCGCCGACGACTTTGTTGAATCGGAGACAACGAGAAATATACTGAAGTTCGGCAGAAGCGTTGAAAGACTTGACCTCTATACCCGTTTTTCCTTTTCTCCGACTCTCATCAAAAAGGAATTCAGTATACTTTTAAACCGGCTTTACAAAGTCGGCGTAGACTGTAACATAGACGCTATCAACACCCTTATGAACATCATTCTCGAAAAAGATGAGTACAGCGACTACGACCTATATACCGTGCGCGACGAGTTGTCTAAGGTATTTATTACGGCACCGCAGTATTGATCAAAAAAGGAAGATAAACGTGAAGCACATCAAATTTTTTTACAGTATGAAAATTGATTTTTCGTCCCCTGTGATAAGGCACTGCTTTTCTTTGAGATGCTTGCCGTTTGATACGCCGTCGCAGAGGATAGAGCTCATAAACGTGGACATAGAGCCGCATAACATGCTTACCGAAACGGCCGACGGCTTTGGCAACAGAGTCCTCACCGACAGAATTATCGAGCCTCACTCAAAATTCGTTGCAATAGTTGAGGGAAAAGCGAGTTTAGACTTTTCAAAGCGCGAAAAGGAAGAGCTTAACTGCATTTATAAATATCCGTCGCAGCACACGGTACCCGGAGAAAAAATCATTGAACTCGTGTCGGGGCTCGGTGATATGGCAAACCTTACCGCGCTTGAGACCGCACAGGCGGTTTCAAAAAGAATCGGCGAAGTATTCAGCTATAAAAGCGGCGTAACAAATATAAATACCACAGCGGAAGAGGCACTGCACCTCGGGTGCGGCGTTTGTCAGGACTACGCGCATATATTTTTATCGGCGGCAAGACTTTCGGGCGTTCCGGCAAGATATGTTGCAGGCATACAAAAAGGAACCGGTGAAACGCACGCCTGGGCAGAGTTTTACGACGAAGGAATATGGGTCGGGATTGACCCGACGAATCACAGAATGTGCGATGAAACGTACCTTGCGCTAAGCCACGGCAGAGACTTTGCGGACTGCGGTATCAACCGCGGACTGTTTATCGGCGGAGGCACTCAAACCCAAAGCATCGTGGCTACGGTGGAAGAAATATAAAAAAGAGTGGTTATCTATGGCCCATTAAACAATGTGTTCTCATCTTTTCAGAGCGAGCGAATACGAATGCTCGAATTGCGGCAACAAAAGCGACAAGCCCTATACAGAGTGTCCGCACTGCGGCTCGGAAATGACATCGTATCAAAGCTACCACAGTTATGACCCAAGCTAGATTGACGAGACGGCGGAGTACGACGAGATGTTCGGCGACGATGACGACTGAAAGCAGAATTTGTTCCAAAAAAAGAATCGAGCAGCGTATATCTGCTCGATTCTTTTCTCTTTTATCGAATATTGTTTTTTATCACCGACCAACTGTCTGTTAACCGTTCGAGATTATATGACGCATTGGCGGGACTTGTTGACGGCAAAGCCACGGTATCTCTGCCGACGGTATCTTTAATATACTTATTAAACAATTTTTCGCTTGTTTTGCCGTTTGAGTAGATTTGTCTTATACCGCAGGAGGATAAAATCACCCCTATATCATTCGGTACAACATTTTTAATAGAGCTGTCTGAAGAACCCACTATATCGCAACTTTTTATAACGTCCCAAAGCGCGATATTATGGCTATGCAAAAGAGCTGTTTTTTCTTCATTAGACGATGGCACCGCACAGCCGAGTACGGCGGCGAGCACACGCCAAAAACGATTTTGGGGATGCCCGTAATAAAATGATACTTCCCTTGATTTAACCGACGGAAATGAACCGAGAATCAATATTTTGGAATTGCCGTCATAAATCGGCGGTATAGTATGTAAAAGGTGCTCCGAAGTCATTGGTTTTTATCCTCAACTATTCTGTAATATGTTCTTGCCGTTACAGCATACACCAAAACGTAAATAATTGCAAATACGGATATTGTTGCGACGGTGCACCAGAAGAACAGCGTAACATTGCTGAGGTTCAGCAGCTTTAACAGCTTTGTAATTACTTTAAATCCGAAGCAGATATGAATTACGGCTGTAACGAGCGGCAGGAAAAATACGGTGAGCACCTGGGAATGGATACTCTTTTTGACCTCTTTTTTGCTCATTCCGACATTTTGCATTATTACATAACGCTGCTTATCGTCATAGCCCTCGGAAATCTGTTTATAATAAATTATCAAGACCGTTGCAACAAGGAAGAGAAGTCCCAAGGTTATGCCTATAAAGAACAGACCGCCGTACAGAGACATCATACTGTCGCGAGAGATTTCGGCACAATTTAAATCGACTGCGGAGGTCTCGCTTATATCGCAAAAAAGAAGCGATATATCCTTCATATACCCCTTTTGCACGTCTTTCGGCGCATCGGTATCAAAGCCGTAGGCGAAGCACAGGTCGGTGTGAGAGGCGTCTGCACCCTCGCTTTTGTAACCCATGGAATTATATATCGACATGGCGGCTTTCTCATCGGAAACAATATAGTAGCTGTAATTTGAGGTAAACGCCGAATAAGAGTCAATAGTAGGGAAAACGTCCACGGTATGCTTTATTTTATATGCGTCGTCGCCGAATTTAACCGTACCCGAAAAAGCCTTGCCGCGCGGCGTACAAGACAGCACCTCATCGCTTTGGAGCGTTTCGTTTTTTCCTGTTATCCTGTTGTATTCCGATACCGGTATCAGCGTCACAATGTCTACTCCGAGTCCGTCGTTGTAGTCGGAGGTTACGGTAGCCGTATAGCCGCTGTCGTTAGCGTAAGACGAAAATGAGAGATAGCGGTAATAAAGCTCGTTCTTACTTTCTATACCGTATTTTTGAGCCTGCGTCGTCATAACATCGGCATAATCTTTGCAATTTTCCGTTGTTGCGTTTTGCACGTCGATATAAATATTACGAGGATACCGCGTGCGCATAATGTCCTCCGTACCGGCATATAGCGATACCGTGGTAGACACGGTGACAAGCACCGCGGTGGAAAGAATGCAGATGCTCGCAAGTCCTGCCGCATTTTGCTTCATACGGTATATCATACTTGAAACAGAAGTAAAATGCTTTGCTTTATAGTAATATTTTTTATTTTTTCTGAGAGCTTTTAATATCCATATACTGCCCGAGGAGAAAAGCATAAAGGTTCCGACTATTACGAGCAAAACCGCCGCAAAGAACGCGCCCATCGCCGTTATCGGTGATTTTACAACGAGAGCTATGGTATAGCCCGAAGCAAGACAGACTGCACCTAAAACAGCCGTAAGTACCTTTGCCTTCGGCTCTTTTTCGCCCTTATTTCCACCTTTTAAAAGTTCAACGGGATTTGATAGGCTGATGCATAAAAGATTATGTGCAAGATTCAAAAGAGCTATTGCGCCGAATACCAAAGCAGTAATGTCAACTGTTGACTGATAAAATCTAAAATCAATATTTCCGCCGAATTTCAGTATTTTAAGCAGCAACAAAAAGGTCAGCTTTGAAAAAAGCGCACCTATGGCGATGCCTGCCGCAGTTCCGAAAATATAGGTATAGGCAGTTTCAATAAAGAGTATTTTCGCTATATGGCGTTTTTCCATACCGAGAATGTTGTATAATCCGAATTCCTTTTTACGTTGTTTAATAAGGAAGCTGTTTGTGTAAAATAAAAATATGGCAGAGAAAATACCGACTGTTGCAAGGGCAAACGTCAAGAGGGAATGCAGAGCGTCGCTATCCGCCCATTTTATGTTTGCTATTGTACCGACCACAAAAAACATAGCTGTTGTAAATATACACGTCAAAATATACGGCACATATGTTTTACGATTATTTTTAAGATTTTGAACGGCAAGCTTTGAATAGAAAAAATTATTCATTGCTCTCACCTCTCGTTGCCATTGCGGTCAGAGTGTCCGAAATCTTCTGGAACATCTCGTCGTTATCCATACTTCCGCGATAAATCTGATTGAACACCTCGCCGTCCTTTATGAACATAATCCTGTTGGCGCAGGACGCCGCCTTTGTGGAGTGAGTAACCATCAAAATGGTCTGACCCTCCTCGTTAAAATCGCCGAACAGCTTTAAAAGAGCATCGGAAGCCTTTGAGTCAAGCGCACCGGTGGGCTCATCAGCCAATACAATCTGCGGATTTGTTATGAGAGCTCTTGCGACGGCGGCACGCTGCTTTTGGCCGCCCGAAACCTCATATGGAAACTTTGAGAGTATATCGGTAATTCCTAACTTTTCGGCAAGAGGCTTCAACCTCTTTGCCATTTCATCGTATGGCTTGCCTGAAAGCACAAGAGGAAGGAAGATATTGTCCTTTAAAGAGAATGTGTCCAAAAGATTAAAATCCTGAAATACAAATCCGAGATTATCGCGCCTAAACGCCGAAATTTCTCGCTCTCCTATTGTTGATAGACTTCTGCCGTTCAACAGCACCTCTCCGCTCGTAGGCTTATCAAGCGACGCCAAAATATTAAGCAAGGTTGTCTTACCGGAACCCGACTCTCCCATTATTGCAACATACTCGCCCTTTTCCACGGAGAAACTGACATTGGAAAGAGCTTGAACGTGCGCTCCGCCGAAACGGGTCGTATAAACCTTTTTCAAATTGTTTACTTCTAAAAGCGGCATAATAATTACCGTAGCCTTTCTGCTACAAATATTACACAAACAAACACGGTTAACCCTTGCTGTAGCCGTACAAGGCGTGACGGGAATTTCGTCTGTCTCAAAATCATAACCGAATAGCTTTTCTTTTTCGGCGTGATTTTACGTACCGAATGCATCCCTTTGTTTATTGCACGTTCAGTATATCAAAACGGAGAATCGCAAGCCATCGAAAAGGCTTACAATTCCCCTTTTAAACTTACATTTATGTAAGGTAGCGTTATTCCACTCCGAGGCTGACGGTGTCAAGACAAAGTTTGACCGCAGTCCCCTTTCCCACCTCGGAGGTCACCGTAATTGTGTGGGAGAGCTTTGTAAGTATCTTTTTGCAGAGAAAAAGTCCTATTCCCGTAGATTTTTTATCCTCTCTGCCGTTGAAGCCCGTAAAGCCCTTTTCAAAAATACGCGGTAAATCTTCGGGTCTTATACCTATGCCCGTATCGGCAATAACGAGCGTTTTCGCAGTATTTTCATCCAAATAAATATTGATTTCACCCTCGGACGTATATTTCAACGCATTTGAAATAAGCTGTTCGATTACAAACGACAGCCACTTCTCATCGGTAAGCACACGACAATTGATGTCGCCCACAATAACCTTTGTCTTTTTACGCAGAAACTGCTTTCTGTATTTTTTAACTGCCGCTCTGACTATTCCGCCTAAATCATAGCTTTTGATTTCGAGGTCGGAAGAGATGCTGTCGGAACGGATGTACTGAAGCACCATTTCAACATATTGCTCTATTTTAAAAAGCTGCTCTTCAAGCTCGTCGTTTTCCGGAGAACAGTCTGTTTGCAGCAGCAGCCTCATAGCGGCTATGGGAGTTTTTATCTGATGCGCCCAAAGAGTAAAATAGTCCGCCGAATCGCTGTATTTGCGATTCATACGTGTTTCGGCATCTGTTTTGAGTGCGGACATCTTTTCGGCAATATCGGCAAGGTCCTTTTTTATTGGGTCATTATAATCCGGCAATTTAAGAACGGCATACTCTGCGTCGTTTTTAATTTTTTCAAGTCTCTTATGCTTTTTGTATACCGAGGAAAATCGCAGAACAAATACAATCAAAAGAATTACGGCGGAGATGAGCGTCGCATACAGCACCGGCTCCGTTTCCACTCCGTAAAGCCAGAACACCGTATAAAATACCGCCGCTGCAAATACAAATGATAATACGGACAAGATATTGCCCGCCGTATATCCGAAAAGTGCTTTAAACCAATCTTTCATAAGACCTACCTGACTATATAACCGAGACCCTTTTTGGTAACTATAAAGTCGCAAAGCCCGGCATCTTCAAGCTTTTTGCGAAGCCGCGTCATATTTACCGTGAGTGTGTTGTCGTCAATAAAGCTGTCGCTTTCCCAAAGCTTATCCATAATCATATCGCGCGGGACAACCTTGCCCGAATTCTCCATAAGCAGCTGCAAAATTTTAAACTCATTTTTCGTAAGCTCGGTTTTTTTGCCGTTAAAATCTATCGTCGCGTCATTGAGGTTGAGTATTGCACCGCCGTGTTCGATAACCGACGTTGTCCCCGAAAAAGAATACGTGCGGCGCATTACCGCCTGCACCTTTGCAGTGAGAACGCTCAAATCGAACGGTTTGGATATAAAATCGTCACCACCCATATTAACAGCCATAACTATATTCATTTTGTCGCTTGCCGAGGAAATAAATATTATAGGCACATTTGAAAACTTGCGTATTTCGCCGCACCAGTAAAATCCGTTAAAATACGGCAGAGATATATCAAGGAGTATAAGCTGCGGCGCAAACGACACTACCTGTTCGGTTATATTTTTAAAGTCAACAACAAAATCTGCATCATAATCCCATTTGCAAAGATGCTCTTTAAGGGTTCTCGCTATGACCTTATCGTCTTCAATTATAAGTATCTTTTGCATAGTTTCACCTTCATATGTATTTTAACACGAATACGGCAACTTGTCGATATAAAACAAAAATCGGCGCGGTATAAGACAATACTGCCCCATACTGCGCCGAAATAAGCGGTTAAATTATATCAGTCTGCTCTCTTATCGCCGAAGAAGAAGAGCGCAACGGTACCGGGGCCCGTATGTGAACCGATAACGGTGCCTATACTGTTGATTTCAACCTTGCCGTTGAGCTTTTTGAATTTTGCCTCAACAAGGTCGGCAACAGCTCTTGCGTCATCATAGCAGGCAGATTCGGAAATGTAGCACTTGCCGCTGTAATCAAGACCGCCGTCTGCGTGCTCGACCATACGGTTAACTATCTCTTCAATAACCTTTTTCTTACCGCGATACTTTGTTCTCGGTATCAGCTTGCCGTTATTATCCATATTGAGGAGAGGACATATGTTGAGCATTGTGCCGAAAACCTGCGCGGTCTTTGTTATTCTGCCGCCGCGATAATAGCTTGTAAGGTCGGTAGAAAAGAACCAATGATGAACATTGAGCTTACGCTCCTCGGCAAAATCACGAACCTCTTCTATGCTCTTGCCGCTGTTTTTAAGCTCTGCCAAAGTGTCCATTAAAAGGCCGTAGCCGGAGGAAGCTCCAAGAGAGTCTACTATATATATTTTTCTGTCGGGGTACTCTTCGAGGAGCTCGTCACGCGCAATGCAGGCGGAATTATATACGCCCGAAAGTCCGGATGAAAGAGAGACGTGAAGAATATCCTTGCCGTCCTTTAAGAACTCTGAAAAATACTCCTTAAACTGACCGACGTTGACCTGGGAAGTGGTAGGCTCGGCTCCGTCGGCTATTCTCTTGTAGAACTCGGCGAACGGCATTGATTTACCGAGGTCATCGGGATACTCCTTACCGTCCATATTGAAGTGAAAGCAAACATAATGCACTCCGATTTTATCAAAATGCTCCTGTGAAAGATCTGCCGTGGAGCAGCAGCTTAAAATATAATCTGACATTAGATATACTCCTTAATTTTCTGTATCTGTCACCGGTAAAACTTCCGGTATTTTTGTTTTAGGTTTGCTCTGAACGCTCCAGGCTATGTTAATTGCATGGTCTGCCACACGTTCAAAGTCTGTTATTGTGTTTATAAACAGCATTCCCGCACGAGTTGTACATTCGTGACTGTTGAGCCTGTCAATATGAGCTTGCTCAAAAGTCTCCTGCATTTTATCAACCTGCGCCTCAAGGGAATTGAGTCTTTCCGCCGTTTGTACACTCAGATTTTGTTCCGAAAAAGCATCTACCGAGCCGTCAATCAGCGAAATGACGGTACTATGCATAGTTTTTAACTCTTTTTCACCCTCCTCTGAAAGCTCTATATTTTCATTTACACGCGACAAGGCAGCTTCCTCAAGGTTTGTCGCGTGGTCGCCTATGCGCTCTATGTCGTTTATAACATGGAACAGTCGACCGATATATTTAGCGTCCTTATAGCTTAAATCAAGAGAGTTTATCTTGACCAGCATGGGCGTTATATTGTGATTGAGATAATTGATAATCTTTTCGGTGTGATTTACTTCGTCAAAATGCTTAATTTCCTTGTTTATAAGGTCGCTTGACGCAATATCGAAATTGCGTCTTGCCAAAGCAGCCATACGAAGGACCTCTTTTCCCACCTGCACTACGGCAAGCGGAGGGGTGTTGAGCATTCTCTCGTCAATAAACTGAAGGTGCATTCCGTCGTCCTCTTTACCCTTTTTGTCGGGGACAAGAATGCAGGAAAGCTTTACAAGGGCGCCGGCAAACGGGAACATTATTATGGTGCTCACTACGTTAAATATGATATGAACGAGCGATATCTGCATCATCACATTGTCACTCATAGCCTGTATCCACTTTGTAAACGGAAGGAACATAGATATGACAACAAAAACAACCGTGCCGATTACATTAAAGAGAATGTGCATAACCGCGGTACGTTTTGAATTTGTCTTTGTACCGATTGTCGAAAGAAGCGCAGTAACACAGGTACCTATATTCTGACCGAAAATAATATATACCGCGAAGGAAAGCGGCACAAGCCCCTGCGACGCGAGAGCCTGAAGTATGCCTACGCTTGCCGCAGAGCTCTGTATAACGCCCGTAACTCCGGCGCCTATGAGTATGCCTACAAGAGGATTGTCCGCATTTATAATCCAGTTGCGGAAAACCTCGGAATCCTTAAGCGGATCCATGGCGTTTTGCATAAGCTCCATACCCATAAACAGCATGCCGAAACCGGCGAGTGCCTGCCCGACATATTTCAGCGAATTCTTTTTGGCAAAAAGAATCATAAATGCGCCTATAAATATAGCTATCGGAGCTATACCGGTAAGATTCAGCGAAACAAGAACGCTTGTGGTTGTGGTACCGATATTTGCACCCATAATAACGCCTATCGCCTGCGTTAAATTCATAAGACCCGTATTAACAAAGCCCACAACCATAACCGTGGTTGCCGAGGAGCTTTGTATAAGCGTTGTTATGAGAAAGCCGACAAGTACCGCAAGAAAGCGGTTTTTTGTCATTTTTTCAAGTAAATGCTTAAGACGCGACCCGGCTGCAAGCTCAAGTCCCTCGCCCATCAGCTTAATACCGTACAAAAGCAAGCCGAGACCGCCTGCAAAGGTCAGATAATTAGTAATACTCAAATTTTTTCCCCTTTAAAATACTCAGTTTTCCGCTTCTCTGCGTTTTTCGCTGAGCTTGAATTCCTTGCCGTCTTCACCCATGTGATATATTGTTTTGCTCACGGAAATGCCGCTTTTACCGGTTACCCTTGAATAGTTTACGTCTTTTTTGCGAAGATAAGTTTTATACCACTCAAGTCTTCTTAAAAAGTCCTTGTATCTTCTGTTTTCAAGATTTGTCCACGCGACCTCGGATAGTGCCAAAATACGCGGATAGACGGAAAACTCCAATGCACGCTCCGAATCTACCCATTCAGTCCACATTTCGGCTTCTATGCCTATTACGCGCTGCCCGGATTTTCCGAATCCGGATTTAACGGTATTATATTTATACACTTTTTTAAGCGATATAACAGAATATTTGCAGTCAAAGTAAAAGTACGCCGTGGGAGAAAGAATAATATCACGCTTATATGACTGCCTTTTGACCTCGCCCGAATTTGACGGCAGCCAATACTGACACGTAATATCGGGAGAAAAGCTGTCATTGATGCAATCGTTCCAGGCAATGGGTGTTTTGCCGTATTTTTTAAGAATCTCGCCTATGCGAGTCATATAGTAGCCCTGAAGCTCCTTTGAGTTTTTAAGACCGTTTTTCTCTTTTGCCGCACGGCACTTAGGACAATCATCCCATATCTTGTGCCCCTTTGAGGCCTCGTCTCCGCCTATATGGAAATGTGTGCTTGTAAAAAGCGGACAAATCTCGGAAAACAGCTTGTCAATGAAATCATACGCATCTTCGTTTCCCGGACAAATCGCAGCGTCAAATATACCGTTTTCGCAAGTAGGCTTGAATTCACGCGGCTTACAGGCAAATTCCGGATATGCGGCAAGCAGAGCCGAAGCATGGCCCGGCAAATCAATTTCGGGAATAACCTCTATATTAAGCTTTGCGGCGTACGCCACAATATTCTTTATTTCATCCTGCTTATAGTAATAAAAATATTCTCCGCCGCGGTGCTTTAAGCCAAGTCCCTCAAGCCCGGCATATTCACGTTTAGAGCCTATTTCGTTGAGCCTCGGGAATAATTTACTCTCTATTCTGAAACCCTGATCATCGGAAAGATGCCAATGGAACTTATTTAATTTCAGCATTGCCATATTGTCAAGCAATTTTTTTACGGCTTCCGTGCCGAAGAAGTGGCGGCACTCGTCAAGCATAAATCCGCGATATTTAAATGCAGGCTTATCGCTTATGTAAAGTCCGTTTATAACTGCCCTGCCGTCTGTTTTTTCGGCCTGCATTATTATGGTTTTCAGCGTGACAGCCCCGTAAAACGCACCGGAAGAAGATGAAGCCTTTATCATTATACCGTCTGTGGAAACCGAAATAGAGTAAGCCTCGTTTTCCATTCCGGCTACCTTTTGAAATTTAATTGCACCCTCGCCTTTTACGGGCTTTGTTTTGAGATAATCGGTCAAATATCTGCCCGCAGAAACAAACTCTGGTGAGCAAAGGACTTCGGTATTTGAAGAAATTACATATGTACCGTCCTTTGAAGTATAGTTATTCGGCTTGGGAATAATATTGTATTTAAGCATTTCCGATAACCCTTTCGCAATAAATAATATCCTTTTATCTCAGAAATTACCATTGTGGTAATTATAACAAAAATAAAAGGATATTAAAAGCCTTATTTCAATTTCTGCGTTAATTTCTCATAAATCTCTATAATTTTAAACCGAGGTTCAAATTTTGGGTTACTTTCTACAACTTTAAGCTCATCCTCTGACAAAATGTCTTGAAGCTCCGCATCATCGGATGACTCGGCTGCGGGCAGACACATAGGCGGAAACATAACGCACCACCAATTTTTGCCTTTCCCCTCTCCTATTATGACGCGCACAGCCTCATATTCACCGGCAGGCAAAGTTATACGATCATCATAAGTTCGCGTCGAAAAAAAGTCCTTGCCTATTTCGAGCCTTACATCATAATCGAAGCCGTTTTTACGTATTACCTCGCGCGCCGTCTCTTCAAGCCGCTCCTTTTGCGGAATAAGCAGCTTTTCGGCATTCGCACTTGTCAAAGAACCGTCAAATATCTCCTTGCCCTCCTTGAGCACGGCATCGCGCACCTTAAGCTTCAGTATTTGGTCCTCGTCGCTGTCGGAATTAGCTATTACATGCATACGCAAAACGTCGCGTCTTACATCGCCGCACGACGCGGCAAATGACACCAAGCTGAAAATCGACGTTATGACAAATGCTGCGGCTAACGATATTTCAAATCTTCGAATAAGCTTTTCTGTTTTTGATTTCATATGTTTTTCATCCTTTCGTAAGGTAATTATTGGAAGAAAAATCATATTTATACAAAAAAAGGAACGCATGGAAAATTCCCTGCGTTCCCAAAACTCGATGTTTAAAGCTGACTCAATGCGTCGCCTATGCTCTTCTCGAGAGCTTCTTTACCGTATTTGTCTATCTCGTTTTTATCTTTTGCCTCATGGGTAAGACAGCCTGCGCCGCCGATACATCCGCCGACACACGCCATACCCTCAATAAAGTTATTTTTAAGGATTCCGCGTGACGCTTTCAAAAGAGCCGTTTTGCATTCTTCTATGCCGTCGCACGGAAGCGGATCAACGGTGAAATCTATATTCTGCTCCTTAATTGCCTGACCGACAGCCTCCGAAACGCCGCCGCTTCGTGCAAATATTCTGCCGTAATAGGAAGCATTGTCAAGAACATCCTCAGGAAGCTCGGTAAGCTCTATATTACGCGAGTCAATAAGAGCCTGAAGCTCCTCAAAGGTGAGAACGCAGTCGACATACTGTGCGACTCTTTCCTGCTTCGCCTCGGCTTTTTTTGCCGTACAAGGACCTATAAATATAACCTTTGCGGTCTCGTCGGTCTCTTTTATATATTTTGCAATCGCCGCCATGGGAGACAGATTGTGTGAAATGTTCTCGGTAAGCTTCGGATAGAACTTCTTTACATAGTCAACAAACGCCGGACAGCAAGAGCTTGTGAGGAAACCTTTTTCGGCAAGCTCTTTTGATTCGCTGTATGCTACAATATCGGCACCGAGAGCAGCTTCAACCACGCTGTAAAAGCCGAGCTTTTTAATCGCGGTCACAACCTGACCGAGCTTCGCATACACAAACTGACTCGCTATCGACGGAGCCACAACTGCATACACATTAAAACCGTCGCCTTTATTACTGTCTTTTAAAATCCTGATCGCATCAAGTATAAACGACTTGTCCATAATTGCGCCGAACGGGCATGCATAAGAGCAGGCGCCGCAGTTTATACATTTATTGTTATCAATCTGAGCGGGATTTTCTTCGCTGTCTGCCATAGAAATTGCCTTTATTTTGCATGCCTTTTCACACGGTCTTGTATAGTTCGAAATTGCGCTGTACGGGCAAACCTTGGCACACTGACCACAGTTTACGCACTTTGTTTTGTCAATATGCGCTTTCTGATTTTCGTCAAAGGAAATAGCTCCCTTGCGGCAGGCACTCTCACAGCGGTGTGCGATACAGCCACGACAGTCGTGTGATACCTGATAACCGCTGGCAGGACATTCGTCGCAGGCTATATCTATAACCTCTATTATGTTCGGATTTGCTCTGTTGCCTCCGCAGGCGAGCTTTATGCGCTCGGCAACTATTGCACGCTCCTTGTATATACAGCAGCGCATAGTTGCCTTGTCACTCGTTACGGTCTTTGCAATATCATTGAAATTGTTGGCAAGGGAAAACTCTCCCTCGTCAAAGGCTATTCTTGCGACCTCACGAAGGACCTTGTATTTTAAAAGCTGTACCTTCGTATCAAATTTTCTCATTCAATTCACCCTTTGTTAAAAATAGCTTACTTTGATTCGTTTACCCATTTTTTTCAGATACTCCGAAAGCTCTGTAACAAGCTGCATCTTGATGTTAAAGTTTATGGGAAGATTTGGATTTTGATGTGCCGGATTTATTGCAGTTCCGACAAAGAAATTTATATCAGTCGCCTCCTGGAAAAGTATGCGCGCTATCTGCGACGCACCGTCCGCACGGACGCTCCAGTCGGCGTAAATATCATCGTCATTTAGATAACTCTTGGCGTATTCAAGCACTCGGCTCATTGTAATTACACCCTCGGTCGTCAAATCGACGCCGTCAATTTCGGCGACAGGCGGTATTTCGGGGTCGAGATATTTTAAATCAGTCTTAACCTCTTTGCCCAAAAAATCCGCCGCAAGAGTTGAAGTTGTTCCGCCGCATACAATATGCTTGCCGGTCTTGCCGAAAAACAACGACATCATTTTATTGACATCTGCAGGGTTTCTCGGCGGTCCCATGAGAAGATTCACGGATTTTCTCTCGCGGATTTTGACAACGCAAACGGTTGTATCGTCACCGGGCATTCCGCCATATAGTTTATCACACTGGTCAAGCAGTAATGATGAAAGCGTTTTTGCCGTGAAATCGGGGCGATAATATTCCTCCATAAACTCGATTATCTGGTCGCGCTGCCAACCGAAATTCATATTTTCACCAATACCGGCATAAACCGCTCCGTCACTCGTAAAAATGAGCGTATCGTTAAGCTTTAACGATATTTTCGATTTATATATCATCTTACCGTCGATTTCCACTGCGCTCTCGGGATACACAAGATTTTTTCCGTCACGCAGCAGAATGACATGCGGATTGTCGTATTGGGCTATTTCAGCCTCTTTGTTGTCTATTACACGCACTATTGTAAAAGTGCTGTATGCCACCTGACGTACCGAACATATAGGCAGTGTTTTTGCTATTGTATCAACACACATTTCAAGCGGCATATTATTTGCAATCATGGTGGATATTATTTTCGAAGTCAAAGTAGAGAGAATATTTGCTTTTACACCGGAGCCGAGTCCGTCCGCAAGCACAACAACATAATCGTCATCGCCCTGCTCTATAACCTCCACCATATCGCCGCACAGCTCCTCGCCGTACTTGGTAAGACTCATATGGCCTATGTCCGTGCAAAGATTATTCATCCTTCAACGACTCCTTAAGCTTAGTGAGGGCTATCTTTGTCTCGGCGGTAGTCTCGCCAAGCAGAGAAGCTATCTCCTGAACTATGCGCATTTGCTTTTCGACGACCTTATCCGTTATTTCTATTGTTTGACGGCTAAGCTCCGCCTTTTTCTCTTTTTCTGTCTCCTCGGCGGTAACGTCACGCATAATGCACATAAGTATATGGTAGACATGGTCGTATACTATTGTTTCTTCAATGTATTTTTTATATTCGGCGAGGTATACGCGTTTATCGTGAATATCCCTGCCGTTTGAAAGAACATCTATAAAATCAAAAGGCTCCAAAATACGCACAACCGGCTCACCCACAACATCCGAAGCATAACGAATGTTCATAATCTCCCTTGCCGCGGCATTTATCTGCTGAACCACCATATCCTCATTTAAAATGAGTATGCCGTTGGGAGTATTGTTGAGTATATTGTCGGAAAATTTTTCTGCTTTATCCTTAAGGAAAGGAAGGCACATCTCGAGATTTGCCTTGCCCTCAAAAACCGCCTGAGCCTTTTCGCGACAGGTATTATAGCCGCACGAACCACAGTTAAGCTCATCTTCCGGCTTTTGCTTACCCATTTTGCGAAGTATCTCCTCTATCGCTCTGCTGCCAGCCATATTGTGCGGTGAAGCAAGATAAATAAGATTTTTTGAAAGCTCGTTTTCGCTCAAGGCGTCATATTTAAAATCATTGTCGCCCGCGTCTTCGGCAAAGCGACGCACGGTTATATAATCACGCACCGGAGCGCGGTGATTTTTCTCCATAGCCGGACCGCCTATACAACTCCCAGGACACGCAGACATCTCTATAAAGCAATGGTGTATATTACCTTTTTCAATATCCTTTACGGCATGGATGCAAGACGACATACCGTCAATCGACATATACGTGTAATCGTCGTTATCACAAAGCATTGTTTTGAGAATTCCGCCGGAGGTCGGGAAAAACCTCGTTTTCCCCTTTTCAACTCCGTCATCATCAGGCTCCTGCGCCAAAACAGTATCGGTTTCGGCAAGCCAACCGGAAAGCTCTTCAAATGTCAGCACACAGTCAACCGTGCCGGGATACTCCTCGGCCTCTGCCTTTTTTGATATGCACGGACCTATAAATACTGTTTTAGCCCCCGGATGCTCTTTTTTAAGTTTCGTACAATGCGCCTGCATTGGGGATACCACTTTGGCAAGATAGGGTATTACATCGGGGAAATGCTTTTGTACCAAGAGGTTTACGGTATGGCAGCAGGTCGAAATGACAACATCCTGCTTTTCACCGTCAACTATTCTGTCGTACTCGTCCTTTACTATTGCGGCTCCGACCGCCGTTTCTTCAACGCCGGCAAAACCGAGCGACATAAGTGCTTTTTTCATCGCGGTAAACGACACGCCGTAATTGGCAATAAACGACGGCGCAAGGCTAACATAGACCTCACTGTCACCGGACAACAATTCCTTTGCCTTATAGACGTCGTCGCGTATGATTTTGGCATTTTGCGGACACGCGACAAAGCACATACCGCAGAGAATACACTCATCCTCAACGATCTGCGCCTGATTGGCCGAAAAACTGATAGATTTGACAGGACAATTCCTGATACATTTATAGCAGTTTTTACAGTTGGATTTTTTAAGCTTTATGTACCCCGCCATATTATACACCTTTTTCCTTGCGACGCAAGATTTTTATGACAGTTTGTCGAGCACGTTGGTTTTAAAGAATTCCTCAACGGTATCGGGAGAAACGGAGAACAGCTCCCCGTCTACGGTAACGCTGACGCCGTTTTGGCAGTTACCCATACAAAACTTTCCGCTGAGAGTGACTTTGTCTTTCAGGTCATTGTCGTTTATGAGGTTCTGAAGCTTTTCAACGACTTCACGCGAACCCTTAAGGTGGCAGGAGCTGCCGATGCAAACTACTACTTTCATATTATTACAATCCCTTTCCCGTAAAACTTTGTATATGAGTTTTACTTTAATTCATTTTACCAAAACTTAAATAAAAAGTATATAGGTTTTTTTCGGAAAATTCTTATTTCGCAAACAGGTACGGAAAGAAGTATTCAAGCCGTACCTGTTTGTAGTTATTATTTTGTTTTAAGCATAACTTTAGCAAGATTTGTTCAGACTCTCCCGGCGCCTGTTAAGGTACGCAAGAGGGTGAGCAAAGTGAATCTATCGCGAAAAATCAAACCTTAAAGTATTATTTTCGGCGAGATTCGATGAGAAATTTGCTTTGCGTGCCCCGACGCGTACTAAGATACGCATGAGAGTGAGCAAAGTGAATTTATCGCGAAAAATCAAACCTTAAAGTATTTTTTCGGCGAGATTCGATGAGAAATTTGCTTTGCGTGCCCCGACGCGTACTAAGGTATGCAAGAGGGTGAGCAAAGTGAATTTATCGCGAAAAATCAAACCTCAAAGTATTATTTTCGGCGAGATTCGATGAGAAATTTGCTTTGCGTGCCCCGACACGTACTAAGGTACGCAAGAGGGTGAGCAAAGTGAATTTATCACGAAAAATCGCCGAAAAGAATCATTCGTAATCTACTACATCTGCCCATCTCAAGAGGAAATCCCTCTCTTCGGGGTTCCCCTTAACGCTCTGCGAAGCCGCTACGATAGGAAGCCATTTCTGAACATACTGCTTTGCGGTATCGGTCTTTTTGCAGAACAAATCGAGATACTTATCGGCAAGCTTCTGATCGCCTCTGAGGCAGAAAAGAAGATACGTTCTTGCGGCATCGGCCGCTCCGTTACCCTGTGTTACGTGCGCCCAGTCAATTACGTAATTCACGCCGTCATTGCCGATAATAATGTTACTCGGTCTGAAATCACCGTGGCAAACCTTGTTATGGGTATGCATACCGGCAAGACGTGTGTGAAGGTCATAACGTGTTGTTGCGTCAAGGTCGGTCTGAGATATTTTACCCTGCATTTTATCCTTGAGCTTGTTGAGCATAGGGCAGGTCTTAGCCAAAATGCTCATTTGAATATCAACAAAGAGGTCAAGATATTCCTCTGTCTTAGCAGGATTTTCGTCCATAAGCTGCTGAAGAGTTTTGCCTTCAATATAATCTGAAACAATTGCCCATTTGCCGTCAAGCTTGCAAACCTCTATGAGCTTCGGCATAGGAATGCCGGTTTCTTCAACACGCGCCTGATTCAAGGCCTCGTTTAAAATATCGGATTTTTTGTATTCGTCACCGAAAACCTTAATGGCTTTGTCACCGTCTCTGTAAACTGTTTTTGCCGTTCTGACTGCAATAACTTTTTTGAGTTCCATAAAATAATCCTCCCTTATTTACCGTAATATGCTTTAAGGTACATCTCTTTGATTTCGCTCATAAGCGGATATCTGGGGTTAGCACCCGTGCACTGATCGTTAAATGCCTGTTCAACCATTTGGTCAAGTGTGTCAAGGAAGTATTTTTCATCAACGCCGTATTCCTTGATGCTCTTCTTAATTCCTATGCGGTCCTTGAGTTCGTCTATTTTCTTAATAAGATTGTCAAGCTTTTCTTCGTTATTCTTGCCCTTTACACCGAGAGCGTCGGCAACCTCACAATATCTTTCAAGTGTGTGCGGATGGTCATACTGCGGGAAGGTACCCATCTTCGTAGGAACCTCGGCGGCATTGAAGCGAAGAACATAATCTATTAAAAGAGCGTTGGCTATACCGTGAGGAAGATGGTGGAATGCGCCGAGCTTATGTGCCATGGAGTGGCATACGCCGAGGAAAGCATTGGCAAAAGCCATACCTGCCATAGTAGCGGCATTGCCCATCTTTTCACGTGCTACAGGGTCATTGGGGCCGTTATCATATGCTCTCGGAAGATATTCAAATATCATCTGAAGAGCGCGAATTGCAATACCGTCGGTGTAATCGGTAGCCATTACGGAAGCATAAGCTTCAAGGCAGTGTGTAACGGCATCGATACCTGAAGCCGAAGTCAGACCTTTCGGAGCATTCATCATCATATCGGCATCAACTATTGCCATATTGGGCATAAGCTCATAGTCGGCAAGCGGCCATTTAACGCCGGTGTCGGCATCTGTGATTATCGCAAAAGGAGTAACCTCCGAGCCTGTACCTGCCGAAGTGGGTACAGCTATGAAATATGCTTTCTCACCCATCTTCGGGAATGTATAAACTCTCTTGCGGATATCCATAAAGTCCATAGCCATATCAGAGAAGTCAACATCCGGATGCTCATACATTACCCACATAATTTTTGCTGCATCCATTGCGGAACCGCCGCCGATTGCGATAATTGTATCGGGCTCAAAATGACGCATCATATCGGTACCCTTGCGAGCGCACTGGAGAGTCGGGTCGGGAGCAACCTCCGAGAAGCAAGTGTGCTGAATACCAAGCTCGTCAAGCTTATCCTCAACAGGCTTTGTATAACCGTTATTATAAAGGAACGAGTCAGTTACTATAAACGCCTTTTTCTTACCCATAACGTCACGAAGCTCATTGAGAGCAACGGGAAGGCAGCCTTTTTTGAAATATACTTTCTGCGGAGCGCGGAACCAAAGCATATTTTCCCTTCTTTCTGCAACAGTTTTGATATTGATGAGATGCTTTACGCCGACATTCTCGGAAACCGAGTTGCCGCCCCAAGAACCGCAGCCGAGTGTAAGCGACGGAGCAAGCTTGAAGTTGTAAAGGTCACCGATACCGCCCTGTGAAGAAGGTGTATTAACAAGTATACGACAGGTTTTCATCCTCTCGGAGAATTCGGCAAGTTTATCCTTTTCGGTAACAGCATTAAGATATACGGATGAGGTGTGACCGTAGCCGCCGTCGGCTATAAGATGCTCGGCCTTTGAAAGTGCGTCCTCAAAGTCCTTAGCCTTATACATGGCAAGCACGGGAGAGAGCTTTTCGTGAGCAAATTCCTCGGAAATGTCAACACTCTCGACCTCACCTATCAAGACCTTTGTTGTTTCGGGGATTGTAACGCCTGCGAGTGCAGCTATCTTATATGCCGGCTGACCGACTATCTTTGCGTTAAGCGCGCCGTTTATGATAATTGTCTTTCTTACCTTATCAAGCTCATCCTTTTTAAGGAAATAGCAACCGCGATATAAAAATTCGTCCTTAACCTTTTTATATATTTTTTCGTGTACGATGCACGACTGCTCGGAAGCACAAATCATACCGTTGTCAAAAGTTTTCGAGTGGATTATGGAGTTTACAGCCAAAACTATGTCGGCGGTATCATCAATAATTGCGGGGGTATTGCCCGGACCGACGCCGAGAGCCGGTTTGCCCGACGAATATGCGGCTTTAACCATTCCGGGGCCGCCCGTAGCAAGTATTATATCGGCCTCCTGCATAAGAAGATTTGTCATATCAAGCGACGGAACGTCTATCCAGCCTATTATGCCCTCCGGAGCACCGGCTTTAACTGCCGCTTCAAGAACGATTTTTGCAGCCTCTATTGTGGACTTTTTCGCTCTCGGGTGTGGGCTTATAATAATGCCGTTTCTGGTTTTAAGACAAATCAAGGTCTTGAAAATTGCGGTAGATGTAGGGTTGGTGGTGGGGATAACCGCCGCAACAACGCCTATCGGCTCTGCAACCTTTTTCATACCAAACGCGCTGTCTTCCTCTATTACACCGCATGTCTTTGTATTTTTATATGCATTGTAGATATATTCTGCGGCATAGTGGTTTTTGATTATCTTATCTTCGACTACGCCCATTCCCGTCTCTTCAACAGCCATTTTGGCAAGCGGGATTCTCGCTTTGTTTGCTGCGATAGCCGCCGCTTTAAAGATCTTATCGACCTGCTCCTGAGAATAAGTCGCAAAAATCTTTTCTGCCTCTCTGACTCTTGCGAGAAGGGCTTCGAGTTTTTCTACCGAATCGACAATCTCATGCTTGTTTTGAGTTTCCATAGGTATATAATCTCCTTTTCAGATATTACAAAATTTACAAAAGTTCTTTTCTGATATGAGAGGAAAGAACCGCCAAAGCCGAAGCAATATTCATATTCTGTATAAGTATGCCCGGACCTGCCGTAAGATGAACCGGAGTGAAATTAAGAATTGCAAGTATTCCGCTTTTGACAAGCTCGTCGCAAGCATCCTGAGCACTGTCCGCCGGCACAGCTATAACCGCCATATGCACCTTGAGTCTTTCGCAAAGCTCGCCGAGCTTTCGCATGGGAAAGACGGGCTTTTCCTTTTTGAACGGCTCTTCGTCAAAGTTTACCGCGTCAAATCCCGCAACTATACGAAACCCGCATTCGGAAAATCCGTCGTAATGTAAAAGCGAGCTGCCGAGGCTTCCGACTCCTACTACAACGGCATCGGTTGTGTTGTCGTAGCCGAGGAATTTTTCCAAATCCTTTATAAGCTTCGCGGTCTCATAACCGATTTTAGGCTTCCCCGCACAGGAGCTTACCTTTGCAAGGTCCTTTCTTATTTGAACCTCATTAAGGTCAAGGTCTGCCGCCACCTTCGGCGCGGATATATACAATACCCCGTCAGCCTCCGCCTTTTTGAGATATGACAAATAAAAAGGTAATCTATAAAGTGCCTGCCTTGATATTTCACGGACAGGCAAAGCCTGCTCTCGCATATCTTTGACCTCACTATCAGTAATTACTTACTGATAAAATCATAGCTTATTGTTAAATGTTTGTCAATGGTAAATTGTTATTATTTTAACATTTATAGCCATAAACAAATTAAGCGGTTCGGCGCGGCGGTTTTTGTACGATTTTACAATCGTTTTTTCGGCCGATGCTTTGTGCCGGGCTTTCGCTTGAATAAAATATCAGAATCCGAGATAAAATGCCACTACTGTGCTGCAAGATGAATATACTCAGCCCAAATTCCATGGTTTTTATTTAGATTGCACATTTACAACAAAAAGCAAAAATGTTAAAATATATTTTTAATGCGTATACAAAAGTAGAGGTTGATGGGTAATGAAGGTAATTTCAATAGCAATAGGTTTGCTCTTTTTGGGACTTGGAATTCCGATGGTGAGCGGCAAAGCGGAGAATTTTGTCGTCGGAAGCGCCTCGCCCGACAATGAGCTGAGGAATAATTTCGATACAAAAAAGCTGTGCAGAATATTCGGCATATATTTGATTTTTGTTGCAATATTTACGGCACTTTTAGGATTCTTCTTTAACAGGGAATTCTTTACCGCCTATTTCATCTGCGTTCTTGCCGGTGCTTTTATATGCATCGCCACCGTTGTATTAACTTGCCGTAAAAAGTCCGAATAATTCTGCCGCGAATGTCTTATCAGGCTACATAAGACATCCGCCTTAATTAAAGCTGTAGCCGGAAAGGCATGAAAAAAATGGATTACGCTAAGGAATCTCTCAAAAAACATTATGAATGGCACGGAAAAATAGAAATCAAAACACGCGCCAAAGCAGACAGTAAGGACGCGCTATCGCTCGCCTACACACCCGGTGTAGCACAGCCGTGCCTTGAAATACAAAAGGACATAAGCAAGTCTTATGAGCTCACAAGACGTTGGAATACCGTGGCCGTTGTAACGGACGGAACGGCGGTTCTCGGACTCGGAGACATAGGACCCGAAGCCGGTATGCCCGTAATGGAGGGCAAATGCGTTCTCTTTAAGGAATTCGGAGACGTTGACGCCATACCGCTCTGTGTGCGTTCAAAGGATGTTGACGAGATTGTAAATTGTATTTCTCTCCTCGCAGGCAGCTTCGGTGGGATAAATCTTGAGGACATTGCTGCTCCGAGATGCTTTGAAATAGAACGCAAACTCAAGGAAAAAACAGATATTCCGATTTTCCATGACGATCAGCACGGCACAGCGGTAGTTGTTGCCGCAGCAATAATAAACGCGCTCAGAGTCGTTAAAAAAGAGCTCAAGGACTGTACGGCCGTCTTTTCCGGTGCGGGCGCGGCAGGCATAGCCATTGCAAAGCTGCTCATAAGTCAGGGAATTAAAAACGTAATTATGTGCAACAGTCGCGGCATTATTTGTGACGGCGATGAAAAGCTGAATCCCGCACAGAGGGAAATCGCGGAAATCACGAATAAGGAGCACAAGAGCGGTTCACTTGCCGACGCATTTAAGGGTGCAGACATATTCATAGGCGTTTCGGCTCCCGGAATCGTAACAGAAGAAATGGTCGCTTCCATGGCTGAAAATCCCATCGTACTCCCCATGGCAAATCCTGTTCCGGAAATACTGCCCGATAAGGCAAAAGCCGCAGGTGCCGCCGTTGTCGGCACGGGCAGAAGCGATTATCCCAACCAAATCAACAATGTACTTGCGTTCCCCGGAATCTTCCGCGGAGCACTTGACTGCCGAGCTTCCGAAATAAACGAGGAAATGAAGGTAGCCGCAGCAAGAGCGATAGCTTCGCTTGTCTCTGATGATGAGCTTTCCGCCGAGTACATTTTACCGAAAGCATTTGATGACAGAATAGGTAAAACCGTTGCGAAAGCGGTTTATGACGCAGCCGTAAAATCCGGCGTAGCAAGAATATAATCTATAAGAGAGAAAAAGCGCCTTTAAGGGTTATCCTTAAAAGCGCTTTATTTTTGCTTAGATTTTTTTGAGTCCGACAGACAGTCCTTTACCTATCGCAGAACCGAGAACGGCGCACACAACAAGCTCAATGGGAGCGTTGATTCCCGCCGCTATACCTATAACGGTGGTGAGAATATTTTCAGCTCCGCCGAGAGCGGCTGACTGCTCGGGCGTAAAGGTTGTATTTATAAACAACAAAGCTAAAAATCCAAGGAAAAAGATAGTATTAAAAGCCGAGCCGCAGATACTCGCGACAAGGTAATTGGCACCGTCTTTTTTTGTCTTTTTTGTTACGGCGTTAAAAATGAGACCTGTGAGCCAACCTGCAAGCACGCGAGGAACTACGCAAACAACAAGTGTTTTAAATACGCTTATAGAAATAAGTATCGCGCCGAATGCGCTCAGAGAAAAGCATTGAATAAAGCTCGATGCACCGAAAACGAGCCCCAAAAAGGCTCCTGCGGCAGGCCCTAAAGTAACTGCGCCTATGATAACAGGTACCATAATAAGTGTCAGTTCAAGCGGCCCGAGCTTCAGATAGCCTATCGGCGTGAAGGTCATAACGGCGATGATTGCGGTAAGGAGAGCCAGCTCGACTAAGCGAACGGTTTTTTGCATCCTTGCCTTGTTTGTGGTTTTTGACATATATAATCCTCCTTGCTGCTGCTCCGCAGAGCGGATGCAACGCAAAATAATAAACTATGTAAAAACTGGATAAGATATTTAATTTTTAATTACGGTTAATTACTGTTTTTATCGTAAATGGCTTTAAGCCCGTATAAAAGAAGATTGTCATCATGAATTATATTGTGACGGCAATATCCTATTACATAGGAGGAAAGCCCACCTGTTGCAACAATGGTTTTCGGCTCACCGAGCTGTTTTGCAAAACGGTCAAGCATACCGTCAATCATATCTGCGGTGCCGAAAATGATGCCCGACTGCAAACACTCTATCGTATTAGTGGCACAGGCATGCGGCGGAGAAGCAAGTGAAAATGACGGTAAGAGAGAAGCCTGCCCCGAAAGTGCTTTCATAGAGATTTCAACACCCGGTGCTATTGTGCCGCCGTGATAGCCGCCATGCTCATCAACTGCATATATTTTTGTGGCTGTGCCGAGGTCAATGACAAATGCGGGCATTTCATATCTCGCCATAGCTCCTACCGCACCTGCTACAAGGTCGGCACCGAGCTCTGCCGGATTATCTATTAAAATATTGAGCCCTGTTTTTACACCGGGGGCTATTATAACAGACTCAATGCCGCACACCTTATTAACCGCTGTTTTAATTTTCCCGGTAAGCTCAGGAACAACAGAGCTTAAAACAGCACCGGTAATTTCAGCCGGCTCCAAATCATGCATTTTAAACACGGCAAGAAATTCAACGGCAAACTGATCGTCAGTTCTGTTACGCTCGGTAGCAAGTCGCGAAACAAAGCTCAGCTTATCGCCGTCAAACACTCCGAAGGTAATATTAGTATTACCGATATCGATCGTCAGTATCATAAATTAAGCAAAAGCACAAAATGTGCCGTTCCTTTCATATTGCTTTTAAATCTTGAGACATTTATATTTTAATACATCCGGCAAAAAAAATCAAGCGGCTTTGCTTTCACAAAGCCGCTTGTAATAATTACAGGGTTAATTATTTATCCTCTTTTTTCTTCTTTGTGAGAACAAGAGCAATACCTGCTGCCACAGCAACGCCTGCTACTGAGAAGAGAGCAACGTCGCCGGTCTGCGGAATCTTACCTTTTGTGGTTGAAGAGCCGCCCTTAGAAGTTGTTGACTTCTTAGTTGTTGAGGGTGAATCTCCGCCGTTGCTTCCGCCGCCGAAGAGACCCTTAATTGTCTCAAAAGCCTTACCGATAAAGCCCTTAACGCCGTCGATAGCACTTGTGGTAGCCTCTGTCGGGCCTGCAGTTGCTGCATTGTTCTTGGAAACCTCTTCCTGACGAACAACCTCGGCTGTAAGAACCTCATAAGCCTCATCTGTCAAAGCGGGTTTGATTTCTTCGCCCTTGGCATTCTTGGAAGAATGAAGTTCATCAAGAACCTTCTGGATATCAGCATAATCCATTCTGCTCATAGCATTGATAAGAGCCGTAACCTTTGCCGGGTTGTAAGCAGGCTCGCCGTTTTTATCTAAATAATCATTGTTATCAAAATCGGTTGTAAGATATATGTCAATAATTCCTTTAATATAATCTCTCTGGTCATCGGTAAGTGCGTCAAGAGCACTTCTTACAGAACCGCCTGCCGGAACATCGGGGTTCGGAGTGTTTCCGCCGGAATTGCCGCCCTTGGTAAGAGCGTTAAGTATTTTAAGAACCGTATCGGGATCAATCTTTTCATTGCCGGCCAATTTGCCGAGAAGAGTAATGATCTCTGCGATAACAGCCTCATCCATCTTGCCGTTGCTTTTGATAATAATGCCGACAAGCTGCTTAATGGTATCGGCAGCTCCGCTTATATCAACATCGGGAAGAGTGATACCGCCGAGTATGTCGCCGATTCCGCCGCCGCTTGCAGTAGTGTCTTCAGCAAAAGCCGGGAGGCAGAATGAAAATGCCATCACTAAGGAAAGCAACACTGCTAAGAACTTTTTCATAATTAAATCCCTCTTATTTCAATTATTTGAGTTGTCACTCATTATTTAATGACATTTTACTATATGTTTTTGCGGTTGTCAACTATAAAAAGAGAATATTTTTCCGTAATTTTGGTGTTTTTTAAATAATTCTACATTTTGCGGCGTCAATGTTTTACAAAACCGTATCGATGCGGGGTTTCCGCCGATTTTGTGTTGACGGCAAAAGCTGACAACTATATAATGTATATAAAAATCAAAGGAGGCACTTATGCGAACGGAGGAAAAAGTATTTTTCGGAATCGGAACGGCATCGTTTTTGCTTATGCTCTCGGACCTGCTTCTTGAGGTCTTTTCCGCATCGCTTTTTATAGGCTCTAAGCGGCTTATTTCTTATATTGGTATACTTATTATAGTATGTGCCGTCAGCTTCACGGTCTTATACTTTCTTGTTGTTAAAAATCACCGAGGCCGTTTTAAAAGCAAAGTAGCACGGATTTTTTTAAGAGTACTTTCGATAATAATTTGTATAATGCTTTGTCTTGCCGGTCTTACAATCGACGGAATTCTATATACCGATACCGTAAAAAAAGCCACATCGGATGACAAGCGCCATACTATTATAATAGACAGCGAACCCGGCTCGGGCGAATGGAATATGACCGTTTACAGACGATACTCCCCTTTTCTTATGTCCGCTCGCGGAAACGGAAAAAAAGTCGTTGATATGGCAGACGAGAACGGAGATATAGACGTTGTATGGACTGACGGCGGCTGCCTTGTAAGTTACAAGGCTTATAAAACCGATGCAACAAGCGTTGATGACACCGAAACCGTAACGCTGCGATTTTTTTACAATGAAAAATCAGGCAAATAATTATACAGCTGCTTATAAGAGGTGTTTTTATGTGGCTCGTTTTAGCATTTTTATCTGCCGGATTTGCCGGAATAACGGCAATTCTTGCTAAAATCGGCTTACGGAACGTCAACTCAAATCTTGCCACGGCTCTGCGCACAATAGTTGTGCTGTTGTTTTCGTGGCTGATGGTTTTTATTGTCGGATCAGCATCCGAAATAAAGGATATAAGCGTCAAAATGTTTATATTTTTGATTTTATCGGGACTGTCCACCGGGGCTTCTTGGCTTTGCTATTTTAAGGCTTTGCGTCTCGGCGACGTAAACAAGGTAACTCCAATCGATAAGTCAAGTACGGTACTTACAATGATACTTGCCATGATTTTTCTCGGAGAAAAGCTGACCGCAGTTAAAATAATAGGTATGGTTCTTATCGGCACAGGAACATTTCTTATGATAGAAAAGAAAAAAGCAGATAATTCCTCCGCCGACAAAAGGAGTGGAGCTTCGCTTGTATATGCCATGTTCTCCGCTGTTTTTGCGGCCTTAACATCGATTTTCGGAAAAATCGGCATAGAGGACGTTGAATCAAATCTCGGCACGGCGATAAGAACCGTGGTTGTTCTTCTAATGGCGTGGATTTTGGTCTTTGCGGAAAAGAAGCAGAGCGAAATTAGGGGCATTGATAAAAAGAGCTGGCTGTTTTTGGCCCTTTCGGGGTTCACCACAGGCGGCTCATGGCTTTGCTATTACGGAGCCCTGAAAAACGGCCCCGCAAGCATCATTGCACCGATAGACAAATTGAGCATCGTTGTAACCGTAGCCTTTTCATATATAATATTAAAAGAAAAGCTTTCAAAAAAAGCTTTTCTGGGACTTGTGCTGATAGTGGCGGGTACTCTGTCGCTTCTTATTAAATACTGATTGAAACGGAGACTTATATGTACGGACTTTTGGGTGAAAAATTAGGTCACAGCTTTTCGCCGCAGATACATGCTCTGCTCGGCGATTATGAATACAGATTGTTTGAGAAGCAAAAGAATGAGCTTGACGACTTTTTTAAAAACAGAAATTGGGATGGCATAAATGTTACAATTCCGTATAAAAAAGCCGTCATCCCCTATCTCGACCGTCTTTCGCCCTCCGCCGAGAAAATAGGGAGCGTTAACACGATAGTTGCCGAAAAGGATGGTTCTTTGACGGGGTACAACACCGATTACGACGGGTTTTCATATTTAATTGATGTTTCCGGAATATCGGCAGAAAACAAAAAATGTCTCGTTTTGGGTTCCGGCGGCGCATCTTTAACGGTGATAGCGGTGCTGAAGGATAAAAAAGCGCGCGAAATTGTCAATATTTCACGCTCGGGAGAAAACAATTACGAAAATATCGACAGACATTTTGACGCGGACATAATCGTAAACACAACGCCCGTGGGAATGTATCCGAACAATCTGAAATCGCCTTTATCGCTTGACGGATTTAAAAATCTTTCCGGTGTTCTGGATATAGTGTATAATCCGCAAAAGACCAAGTTGATACTTGACGCCGAAAAGCGAAATATCAAAGCGCTGAGCGGTCTTTCAATGCTTGTTGCTCAGGCCAAAAGAGCTGCCGAGTTGTTTTTGAATACAAAAATACCCGACAGTAAAAATGACGATATATATCATAAGCTCTCACTTGAGATGAAGAATATTGTTTTAATAGGTATGCCCGGTTCCGGCAAAACGACTGTCGGAAAAAGAATCGCCGAGGCCTTGAACCGCGACTTTATAGACACGGATGAAATGATAGTAAAGAACGTCGGCAAACTCATTCCCGACATATTTGCAAACGGCGGTGAAAAGCTCTTCAGAAAATATGAGCACGAGGCGGTGCTTGCGGCGGGCAAGCTTAGCGGCAAGGTAATTTCAACAGGCGGCGGAGTCGTTGTAAACGATGATAACTTCGACGCTCTGAAACAAAACGGGACGATAATCTTTTTAAACCGCAGCACCTCTTATCTACCAACAGACGGCAGGCCGCTGTCGCAGAGCAACGACCTTAACGAGATGTTCAAAAAAAGACTTCCGCTTTACAGAAAATTCTGTGATATTGAGGCGGACGGAAATGACACGATAGAAAATGTTGCAAACAATATTTTAAAGGAGCTGCAAAATGAAAATACTTGTAATTAACGGCCCGAACATCAATATGCTCGGCATAAGAGAGCCTGCGATTTACGGCGACAGAAATTACGAGGCCCTCATAAATCAGATAAACGTCTGGGGTGCAGAGCTTCACGCCGAGGTTGAATGCTATCAATCGAACCACGAGGGCGATATAGTAGACAAAATACAGGACGCATTAGGTAAATTCGACGGTATAGTCATAAATCCGGCGGCATACACACACACAAGCGTTGCAATACTCGACGCGCTGAAAGCCGTTTCCATACCGGCTTGCGAGGTGCACATTTCGGACGTTAACGAACGCGAGAAATTCAGACATATTTCATACGCCGGTATGGCGTGCGAGGCGCACTTTATAGGGCTCGGATTTGACGGATACAAAAAAGCTATGGAATATCTGTGCGAAAAGTACAAGTAAAAAAGCATAAAATAAACGGGGCTGTAAGGCTGAGCGTTCATAAGGAAGTATTGGTTTCTCGCATAAAAATCTCTTATGCTTTTGTCAAAAAGCCTCTCAAGGCGACAGCCTTGCTTCATTTCTTGACTTCGGCATAAAAAATTTTTATAGCTATGAAACTGCGAAGCACTTCAAAATGACATATTTTTGATACAAGAAAATGCACCCCTCAGATAAGTTTGGCCTTATCTGAGGGGTTATGCAAAAAGATGTTATTTTGAAGCAATACTGCCTTATAAGCACTCAGCCAAGACGTATGGTTTTACAGCTCCGTTTTAATTTTTACACATAAAAAATTCTTTGCGTTTATTCCACGCCGCGGTACAAAAGTCCGCGTGTAAATTCGATTTCGGGCGAATAACCTTTTTGATACGCCTTGAGTACCGAGCTTATCTGTTCTTTATCCTCGGTTGTAAACTCCAAAAGCACAAAATCCGCGTTTTTGACTTCGCTCATTCTGTCAGCCATATATATGGGTCTTGAATTGAACAGTTCGGAAAAACCATTTGCACAGCGAACCGGAAATTCAATGCCCTTTCTGTCGCGTAAAAAGGATTTTCCGCCGCACTCGCGACAGCTTTTCCCGTTTTTTACCGGACAATTTCTTGTGAGCATAAGCGGTACTCTGCCGTAGACGCAAACACCGCGCCGACATTCTCCCTCAAGCGCAGTCAGCTGTTTCAAAGTCATTTCATATGAGAGCACACATTCCGCCGCTCCGAGCTTTTGAATTTCGGACAGAGAAACCGAGTTAAAAATATTTAAAAACGGTCCGCCTATTATCTGAACACCCGCCTTTTTTGCCGCTGCAACCGAATCGAGCGTATTGCAAAGGGCATACCTTGCACCGCTTTTTATAAGCTTCTTTACAATCTCGTCAAAATTACCGAATATACCCCTCGGCAAAACTGCACCTGCGGAATACTTTTCAAAAAGCTCCGGCTTTGAAGACAGCGGAATAAAGAGCTTATCACATTCCACATTTTGGGGAATGGCGGATGTATCGCGGAACGAAATATACGTCTGCGGCTTTTTATTCGGCTTGCGATTTTGAAAAATATTATTAGCTTTGTTTATGCGGTACGGTGCTCGTTCTTTAAGCCTGTCGGCAAGGCGAAGCAGAGCCTCCCTGCGGAGCGCATTCATTTCGGCTGCCGACACGCTCAAGCCGTCGTCTATACAGATGTCGGCATCGCCGAATGAAAATACGGTTCCGCCGCATTTTTTAAGTCTCAAAAGAGCCTCTTCTTTGGTAAAAGGTCTGTTTACGGCTTTTTGCGGCAAGCTTTCGGATAAAACAGTAACGCTTAAATCATTTGCGGAAGCCGTAAGGCTGATTTTCTTATCGGATTTCACAGAGAGAACAAAATTCACCCTGTAAACCGCACGCTCTTTTTCGTAAATACGCTCATATTTTTTGAGAAGCGAGGCAGTAGCAGAGGTTACATTTTCCTTTTCGCGGAACCCGAACATATTTCTGCCCAGAGCATTTTCGTAATATCCCTTTGTAAATCCGGAGCGTGAAAACAGGGAGCAAAGATCTTCTGCATTCTCGCTTGAATACTCCCCCGACAGCGAATTTTTCAGAGCAGTAACAGCGGCTGCGACATACTCGGGACGTTTCATTCTGCCTTCTATCTTAAATGACGATATTCCCGTTTTTGACAGTATCGGTGCGTACTCGATAAGCGATAAATCCTTTAAGCTCAAATCATGCCCCGTTCCGTTTTCCGCCGCAAAAGGAAGCCGGCAGGGCTGAGCGCACAGACCGCGGTTGCCGCTTCGCGACCCTAAAAACGCACTCAAGAGACATTGCCCGGAAACGCACATACAAAGCGCCCCGTGGACGAACATTTCAAGCTCAATCGGCGAATTTTCGCACAGATATTTAATCTCGTCTTTTGATAATTCGCGAGGCAAAACAGCTCTTGAGAATCCTAAATCGGCAAGAGTACGTATGCCGTCCAACGTTCCCACCGACATTTGGGTGGAGGCGTGCAGCTCTATATCGGGACAAATATCCTTTACGACGCGCAAAACGCCGAGGTCCTGCAAAATAAGCGCATCTGCACCGCTTTTGCAGATACGCCTGACGCTTTCCTTAAGCTCCGACATTTCACTGTCTTTAACAAGAGTATTTAAGGTTATATGAACTTTAACATTTCTTTCGTGGCAAAAATCCACCGCGCGCTGCAAATCGTCCCCCGAAAAATTCGAGGCGTTTCTGCGCGCGTTAAAGTTGCCGGTGCCGAAATACACGGCGTCCGCTCCGCTTCTTACCGCGGCAGTTAATGCTTCAAAGCTGCCTGCGGGAGCCAATATCTCGGGCTTTATCATTTAGCGGAATCCGGCTCTTTTTCGGAAGAGAACAGATTTATCTGCGCCGCTCCGGCTTTTTGCTCTGTTTTAAGGCGGTCTATCTCACGCTTATAGAAGTCTCTTTCGGACTTCGACTGAGATGCATCCTCAAGATAATCCTTTATCTGGGCACGGAGATTATCGGCGCTCTGCTCTGCCTTTTTAGCACTGTTGGCATAATCAAGCGCTATCAAAACAGCCGCTTGATTCGTTGAAATAAACGGATTTGCAGCGCGAAGCTCTTTCATCTTTTCGTCGATTTCGGCAGCGAGCATAGTAGTATATTCGGGAGTCTCCTCAGTCGTGAGAGCATAGTCAACTCCGGCAATAGTTACTTTAACCTTGTTTTTTTCCAAGACATTCACACCCCTGTTTTTATTACAAGCATTATTATACTTTATATTTCAAAAAACTGCAACATCATATTTTGCGGTAGACAAGTATACCGAATTCGGCACTAACCGAAAGCTTTTCCAGCTTCTCTACCCTCTTTTGTTCTTTGACTCCGGTTTTGTAATAGTAAGGAGTCATTTTAAAAAGAGAAGATATATCCTCGCCTGAATTTAAATCGAATTTGTATTTTACGTCGATTCTGTCTGTAAAATCAAAGCCGTCAAGGTATGTGTCCGAAACCTCATTTTTATAAGGTGTATCATATGCGGCGCACTTTAACTCCCACAGATGATTTTCAAGTGGTATCACCATTATAAAAACAGCATCTTTTTTCAATACTCTTTTAAATTCGGCACCGCAGTACGGCGAAAAAATTTCGAGTAAAATATCGATGCTCGAATCCGCAAATGGAAGAGAAAAAGAACTCGCCACCGCAAAATCGACATTTTTGGCGCGTTTTGCGGCAACGGTCAGCTCGTCCTTGGAAATATCCGTACCGAAAACCGAAGAAAGCGGCAACACATCGGCAACAGCCTTTGTGTAATACCCCTCGCCGCAGCCGCAGTCAAGCACAGTTCCCTTTTGGGCGGCGTACTTCTTTACGGTATCGCACAGAGCACGTCTCAGCGGCTCATAATATCCTTTGGACAAAAATTCTCTGCGCGAATCCGTCATAAGGCGATTATCACCGTGATTTTTTCGACTGCTGCCCGTCAGCAAATTGACATAACCGCTCTTTGCAATATCAAAATTATGTCTGTTTTCGCAAATATAACTTTTTTCGTTTTTTACAAGTGGCTTTTTGCACACGGGGCAAATAAATCCGATACTATTCTTCACAATGCTTCTCCAAATACATTTCATCCAACAGCTTTTTGCCTGTTTCCGTTCTGAAAATATTTTTTCTTGCCGCACTTACGGCTTTTTTGTCGAGCGAATCCTCAAATGCGTTTACGATAAAATCCGCTTCAATCAAAATTCTGTAATCCGGTGACATATCATCGGTATATGTGTGGTGATGCGCCACAAGATAACACACACGTTCAATATCGTCCTTAGAAAAGCCGAGAGAGGTCATAAGCTTACGAGCTTCACTCGGTCCCTCCTTTTCCTGATAAGTGCCTGCCGTACTGCCGTATTTTTTCTCACAGATATGTATTCCGATATCGTGCACCGCGGCAGCAGAAAGTAAAATATCCTTTATTTTTCCGTCAGTTTTTTCTCCGTCGGCAATCAGCTCGGAAAAAGCACGCACCTTAAGCATATGGTTAATGCGTTTTACGTCTCCGTTTAAATATTTAATCATTTCGCGCGTAAGTTCTTTGTTCATTTCATTCACCGAATTTATAATACAACCGTTAAAACAAAATAGCAATAGTCGTCATTGACAAACAAAGTTTAAAAATGTATAATATCTAAGCATTCAGCCGGAATTCAATACATTTTCGTGCAAACAGCGGACTGTTATGCTGTGTTTCGCAAGAATAACAAAGTAAAAAATCAAATATATCGGGGTGTAGCGCAGTTGGGCGAAGCTCTGAGGTGAAAAAACAACGAGCAATGCGACGCGCTCCAAGCGAGCAGTGCGACTATGTTTTTGAGGGAAGCGCAGCGGATTGTTATATCGAAATTCACAGGGCTGGCAAAGTAAAAAAATCAAATATAACGGGGTGTAGCGCAGTTGGGCGAAGAGGTTCGCCGCATCCTGCGGATGATTCAGGCGAAGCTCTGAGGTGAAAAAACAACGAGCAATGCGACGCGCTCCAAGCGAGCAGTGCGACTATGTTTTTGAGGGAAGCGCAGCGGATTGTTATATCGAAAATCACAGGGCTGACAAAGTAAAAAATCAAATATATCGGGGTGTAGCGCAGTTGATAGCGCGCCGCATTTGGGAGCATAGACGGTCTTCACACCGCACGAAAGCGAAAATCGCAGAAAGCCCTTCAACCGTGCGGATTTCGGGCGGTACGGAAAACAAAAAACAGCGGTCAAAAATGTGCTTGACCACAGATTTGACCACTTACACGACCACAATTTAATAACTATCGGGGTGTAGCGCAGTTGATAGCGCGCCGCATTTGGGAGCATAGACGGTGTTCGCACCGCACGAAAGCGAAAACCGCCGAAAGCCCTTCAACCGTGCGTATTTCGGGCGGTTCGGAAAATGAAAAAAAGCGGTCAAAAATGTGTTTGACCACAGATTTGACCACTTACATGACCACAATTTAATAACTATCGGGGTGTAGCGCAGTTGATAGCGCGCCGCATTTGGGATGCGGAGGCCGCGAGTTTGAGCCTCGCCACTCCGACCAAAAATCCTCTGAAACCGAGCGTTTCAGAGGATTTTTCTTTGTCTACAGCGACGCAAATTTTGACAGAGTGACTTTTTCGGTCACCCTGTCATTTTCTCTTTTTCCGCCTTGATTTGTGCCTTAACCTCTGCAATCATTTCCGCGAGCTTTTCTTCGCATTCCTCGCGCGTTTTCGCGTAGATATTGTGGCTTTCCCGCTTGCCGTAGGCATTGGTTGGTGTGTACCGTCCCTCGTAGAGGTGGTCGTTAATCATGGTGACACAACCCGTCCCGGGCTTTCGTATTTTGGGCTTGTACGGCGTGAATTTGACTGGGGAGGTATCTTTCCTTTCCTCCCGCGCTATCGTCGGCATTTGGGCGTTTGTACCGCCGATTTTGCGGTCAATATGCACTGCCGCCTGCCGCTGCATGGTATCGGTGATATGGCTGTAGATATCCAGCGTGGTTGCTGAAGACACATGGCCGATGGTTGCCGAAAGAGTTTTCACATCCATACCGTGCTCCAGCGCCATGGTCGCAAATGTGTGACGCAAATCGTGAAAGCGCACCTTTTTACAGCCCGCCCGTTCCAAGATCAGTTGTAACCGTTTTCTAACCGATGACGGATTTCTCGGTCTGCCGTTATCCGTCGGTGACGGGAACATCCATTCCGAATCCACCGTTTCTTTATACACTGCGAGAGTTTTGATGAGTGACGGCGGCAGAATAACAGTGCGTATCGAGGCTTTTGTTTTCGGCGCTGATATAATCACCTCTGCCTTGATGATATATACCTGCCGTTCAATGCGAAGCTCTCCTGTTTTGAAGTTCAGGTCACTCCATTTGAGCGCCAATATTTCACCGCGCCGCATTCCCGTGCCGAGCTCCAGCAGAAAAAGCTCATAATATCCCTCTTCCTTTGCCTGATGCAGAAATCGGATAATTTCATTTTGCGTGAGCACCTGCATCTCCCGTGCTTTCTTCGGCGGCAGTTTACAGCAGACAGCGGGATTTGTTCGTATCAAACCGTCCTGTACCGCCCGCTGTAAAGCTGTGCGGCAGTTAGCATGTATCCCCCTTATCGTTCTGTCCGAAAGTCCCTTTCCGTAGGTTTTTGCGTGCAGTTTTCTTCCGTCTGTCTTTTCCTTTGCGTAGAATTGCTGTAAATCCGACTGTGACAGCCTGTTCAGCGGAATTTTTCCGATTTCGGGAATGATATGATTGTAAATGCGGTTTTCATAGTCGGTTCTTGTGGTAATGCGGAGTGTGTGTCGGCAGTAGGTCTGATACCAGAAGTCGATCCAATCCCCGAACGGCATATCCGGATTGATTCTGTCGGAAGAGCGTCCGTACTGTTCTTTCAGCGCTTCGAGCTTAGTGGAACATTCTGTTTTTGTTTTCGCCGTTACGCATTTTGTAATAGGCAGGCTTTTCTCATTGTACCCGACAACAATTCTTCCTTCCCACCGACCGTCTTTACGCAGGCGTAATGTGCCCTCACCATTTTTTCTTTTTTTAGCGATTGGTATCATCTCCTTCAAGCATAATCTCATCCATAAAGTTCCCCACGATAGCGGAAGCGTTTCTCTGCATATCGGTGGTCACATGGGTGTAGGTGTCCAGCGTAAAGCTGGCGTTGGTATGCCCGAGGATTCCCGACAGGGTTTTCGCATCCACGCCGCCCGCCAGCGCGTGAGTGGCGAAGGTGTGGCGCAGATCGTGGAACCGAATCAGCGGAAGCTCCGCCTGTTTTAACAGTGTTTTTAATCGGTGGTAAGCATAGTCGGGGTGCATCGGTTTTTCGGGCTCATAGATATTCGGGAATATCCATTCGCTGACTGCCGTTTCTTTTCGCTTCCGCAAAAGTTCCGCAGTGCTCGGCGGCAGGACAATCGTGCGCGTTCCCGTCTCGGTTTTGGTTTCGCCGATATTCAATCCGCCGCCTTTCCTTTTAGCAACCGAGCGCCTCACTTTCAGCTTTCCGTTTTCCGCATCGAAGTCCTCCCACTTCAGTCCGCAGATTTCACCTCGACGAAGACCTGTTGTCAACTCGGTGTAGAAGAAATCGTACCACCGCTCATCCTGCCGAATACGTTTCATAAATCTGTCAAGCTGTTCGTCATTGAGTATCTGTTTAGGCGGATAATTGTTTTTGGGAATCGTTGTGCCGACCGTTGGGTTTTTAACAATCAGCCGTAGGCGCACCGCCATATCGAGTGCTTCGTGCAGCATCATATGAATACCGCGCACCATACTGTCGGCGAGCTCTGTACCGTGCAGCTTGTCTGCTTTCACACGACCTTTCTTTTTGACGGTGTTATAGAATTTTTGAAGCTCCTGCGTGGTCAGCGCCGACAAAGGTCTGTCGCCGAGATATGGTTTGATTTGATTTTTAATCATCGCTTTGTAAGAATCAAGCGTGCTTTCACGAATCGTGAAGATCATATATTCATTGATCCATCGGTCGAGCCATTCGCCGAGCGTCATATTCGAATCCTCGGTGAGGTCGGCATCGCGGTACATCTCGATGCAGTCGTGGAGCTTTACGATTAACTCCTTTTGTGTTCTGGCAAGCACATAGCGGTGAATCGGATCGCCGTTCTTTTTGTGACCGACAACGATTCTTCCTTCCCAACGTCCGTCACTGCGCTTGCGTACCATTCCGTCGCCTGACGGTCTTCGTTTTGCCATGGTATCACCTCCCAGCCGAACACACAATACCACATAACTTCTACAATATCCAGCTAAATTTGTGGTAAAATTCGCAACCCCTAAATCAGCGAGGTTAAAATTCGAGCAACCCCTAAATCGCAGTTTTTGTTGCCGTCCTTAAAAGCCCCGCAACCCCTTGTGCGGTCGGCGTTGCCGTCCGCTGTGAGCCGCCGAGGGGGGGACCGTGCAACCACTCGGCTTTCTCCTGCTTATTTTCGTACGGAGCGTAAAACTGCCGTTATACCGCCGATTTTTTGTGTTTGCAGTCAAATTCAGCGAGCTTTTTCAAAGCTGACTGACACCGCATTTCACATTCCAAACGAATCATCTGCTGCTCGTAATGATATTCCACCGCATCCTCTATCGGGCGGACGGTATAGCGCAAATTGCCGTTGCGCCTTTCACCTTTTTGGGTGATGACGGAGGTCGGCTCTGCAGTAATCAGTTGCTTTTCAATCAGACCGTCCACATATTTCTTGACGGTGTTTTTGCTCATACCGACAGCGTTGCCAATCGTTTTGTAGCTCGGATGGCACTGAAATGTTTTCTTGTCCTCGCAGTACATCAGGTAAGCGTAGACTGCAATCTCACCGGAACAAAGTTTTAAGCTAAAAATTTCATTCGGCAGAGGAAAATAATCCCGGATCGCATCACGCTTTGGATATCGGGTGAATTTCAAATGCTGCCTCCCGTCTTTTCTTCGACCCATGCGCGGAATTTTTCTTTCGGTACGATGAGCCGTGAGCCGATACGCAACGACGGAAATCCTTTTTCGTGCATCAGCTCGTAGCTGCTAGAGATGGAGATGCCGAGGAGCTTCGCCACCGTTTCAGCATTAAGGAACAGCGGCAGATCCTCATAAGCGGTGTAAACAGATTCTTTCATTGGCTTTTCCTCCTGTTAAATTCACACGGTTTTTCGCCGTGTTATGTAGAGGACTGCTGTTTTGCAAAACAAAAAGACCCGCACTCAATCCCGATGCGTAGTTGCATCGGTGATTATGTAAGTGCGAGTCTGAAACTCAAAATAAAAATATGTGTATTCAATTGTCGGTTGCTTTATTTACTTGCAGTATAACATGCCGGGGAAATTCTGTCAAGTTTTTTGCGCCAACAGTGTATATTCAGGCGCTTTTGCGGGAATACTGTTTTCTTTGTTTTCTGCGGTGCAGATTTTAATCCGTAAAAGGCTCAACGCCAACGGAATTTCCGATGGCGTTTGGTATTATTTCGTGCAATAGATTTTGATGGCTTCGGAAACAAATTCCGCGGTACCTTCGCCGCATTTGTCGATGTTGTTTTTGAACCGCCCATCGCCTACGTACATCTGACCGAGACCCGCTAAGATTTCATCGGTGCAGTGATAAAAATGTTCGGTAATATAGTTCTGCAACTTCTTCACAAGTCTTTGCGCAGTATCGCTGTCGACACTCTCTCCGCAATTCTTGCAATCCGCAAACTCAGCAAAGATTCCATTCATACCGCCGAGCGCATCGCTCCATTGTTCTTTGGAGTATCTAGCAGTCTTTGCCAGACTCTCCTTGTAGGCATCGGTGCCGCCCCAACGCTGTTTTGCCTCATCCTCGTACTGCTGACGGGCGGTTTCGTATTCGCTGTTGTCAAAAGCACTCATTGTGATTCCTCCCTTTTCCGCTTGTTCCAGAGCTGCAATCAGCCGTTCCAACCGTTCTTTCTTGATGGTCAGTAACCGTTTCTGCTCGGCAAACGCTTTTTGCTTATCGTAGTTCGGCGAGGCAAGAATCTCCCCGATGCTTTTCAGCGAAAAATCCAACTCACGGTAAAACAAAATTTCCTGCATTCGTTCCAGCGATGTTTCGTCATAAAAACGGTAACCGTTTTGCTCGTCCACAAAACTCGGCTTGAGTAATCCGATCTCGTCATAGTAATGCAGAGTTCGCACGCTGACGCCGGTAAGCACGGCAAATTCTTTGATCTGTAATTTCATATCTTCACCTCACGAATTGAAGTATACACTATAACGCTGCGTCAGAGTCAACCCTATTTTACACGATTTTTGCAAAAGGTAAAGGGAGCGGTGTTTTACCACGCCCACGGCAGAGAAGAATTACATTTCCTCTTCCGTTTCTGTGCGGCTCATAACTTCAACCATGATCTGCACTGCCAAGCTGAACCCGTCGGCAAAGACCTGACGGGTTGTTATGTCACTCAGCTCCTTTTGGCGGTCGGTGAATTTATTAAATATTTCTTTTGGTTTTTCTATAAGTCCTGAATTGAATTCTTCTTCGTTTTTGCATATCAGTTTGACGAGTTTGTCCACTCTCGTCCCTCGCTTGATATACCTTTCGTGCGGACTGATGTTGCCGTAGTATAAATCTTCAACGGTTGTCATTTGTATTGCACCTCCTTTTGTAACACAAATACATATCACAACACTTCTTACAAGTCTGGCTTTTTTCAAACAAAAAAGCAAAAGCGCCGTATTTAAACGACGCTAATACTTCTATTCTGCGGTTATTAATAGAACATGTATCCATCCATTATTTTGCTAAAATTATTAAAACATTTGAAATAAGTAGAGAGTAAATGTTTTTTCGAATCGCCAAATTTGAATTGTTGACAAATCTTAGATCCTTGGTTATAATATAAATGAAAGAGAAATCTTTCTGGGGTTTGCATTGAGCAAACGAAAGCCGCTTTTTGCGGCTTTTTTTATTTTATAAAGGAAATGGTTTTAGCCCTTTCCCGTAATAATTGGGGAATCCGCAAATTTTCCTTTTCAAAATATCAAACGCAGGATCTGCAGTTCCATATGCTAAGTATTTGTGTATTGGGAAAGCACATAAATCTGCTAATTCTAATTCCCAATACGATTTTTTATCATCCGCCGTGTGACACCATTTAGGATTAAAATATACTCCTTTGATTTTTGAAAAAGTTGATGAAGGATTCATATTATTTCCATGATCAATAAGATGCTTGATTTTATTTAATAATACTTTATCTTCTTTTTTTCCGCGTGATTCTAAAATAATATAACAAGTATCAAAATCACGCATATTCCACATCAATCTTTCAAGAACAAAATTCATACACAAATCATATGGGTCGGCAGGAAAAACATATTTTTCAACATGCTTTTGTTTATCAATATTTGCAGAGAAAAGGTGCATCGGCACATTTTTCATCATATCGCTTATATCAGCGATAAAAGACGAATAATCTATTAAATCCGGATTAAATGCACCTATTTTTCCGCGTATATCTTTGGAATGAAAACAAATACGTTTTTGAGTTCCTTTATAATTATATAGAGCGTTTTCCCAATACTTGTTTTTCACTTGCATTACAAGGTCTCTTGATGATTCAAAATCATCAGTCTTAATTGCACAAGCTGTCACGGTAAACTGTCTGTCTCCATCACCGATATCTCGCCCCTCTTTAACAGCTCTTTTGATGAATTTTAAATCGGAACTTCCGCTCTCATCAATTGCAATAATCCAGTTGATTGTTCTGGGAACTTCATCTATTGTTGTTGGTCTATTACGCCAATTAGAATTCATTTTTTTCCTCCCTTTTTTTACGCTGCTACTGCATTTGCATTAACCTGTTCGATAATCTTGCGAATTCCCATCCAAACGGTGAGGTCGGTGAATACTTCCACGACACTGCCCTTATCGGTGAAGGGAGATTCCTGTAATACGGACAAATCTTTCATTAGGCCGTTGTGAACGATATATTCAACAATCTGATTAACGAAATAAATCTGTCTCGAATCAAGATTCACATCGTTCAGGTACTTTGCGAATGCTTCTTTTGCGGCGCTCATATCAAGACCTACAATTTCGCGAACAAATTCGCCGAGAGGCTTTTCACCAAACTCGGCCTCGTAGTCCGCTTTGGTGCCGACTTCGCTCCACAAAATTTCTTCCAATACTTTAACATCAGCCGAGCTTAACGGAACGTTTGACTTTAGTTTTGCAATAACTGCATTATCCTGATGCTGACGAACGTAAAACTCCGCTTTGGCCTTATAATTTTTAAGGTCATCGTTTTCAAGTTCCGATTCATTCCAATCGATTGAAAGAATTTCATCATCAAAATTGGTGTGATATATAGTTCCATTGTAGGGGATATATTTAATTAAATCTCTCAAACATTTGCGGATGTGCTCGAACTCATTAATGCCAGCAGTATCTACATAATCCGTATGCAAAATTTTGTTGATGAGTTCTGATTGCACCATAATTTCGGGAATGTTTGCAACACTCGCAACTCCTGCAACCTTTTTATATAAGTCACTGCGTGCCTTGTTATATTTCTTTCCTGCAAGATATGCAAGTTCAATACCATACATCAAGGCGTCGAAACGCATGGCTTTAGGATCATCTTCATCAGGAATAATAAGCGGTGCAAGTTCGTCCGCAATAATCAATGTATCCTCATAGGATAGGGCGGTGTAATTGTCTACATTTGCATATAATTCAACGTATTTAAGATGTTGACGAACAGCGAAATTTTCCTTATTAAGCTCCTTCACCTTGCGTGCCATATCATCCACAAGTTTTTTACGGAAAGCAATTACCTCTTCAGTTTGATATGCTAAATCTTGAAGCTTAAAGGCCATCTGCGCTTTAAGGTTGAAAATGGCACCTTGCAAAGCAATTTGATTGGCAGACCTTCCTTTACCGCCCATACGGAAAAATTCAAAGTTACCGCAGAAATCAAAGATATAAAACATTTTCTTATCTTCGCCGTTAATTAATCCGGGGCAAAGACGTGTTCCGCGGCCTATCATCTGCCAGAACTTCGCCTTACTCATAACCTTTTTAAAGAATACGAGATTTAAACATTCGGGCACATCAATACCGGTATCCAGCATATCAACCGAGATTGCAATCTGCGGAAGTTTCTTGGGGTCAGAAAATTCATCAATTGCACTCTGAGCATAGTTGATCCTGTTATCAATTACCTTTGCAAAGCCATTGAGATGCGGATATTCTTTATTGAACACTTCGAAAATTTTCTCGGCGTGACGATGATTTTTTGCAAAAATAATAGTCTTGCCTATCTTCTGACCGTAATCAATTTTAATTCCGTTAGTCATCAGTATGTTCAGAACTTCTTTAATGGTATCCTCATTGAAAATCCAGTCGTTAAGTGCAGAAGAACCGATTTTATCGGGTAACTCGCCGTCACGGGCAAAAGTGGCTTCATACTCCTCTTTGTCTTCATCGGATAAGTCATCATAAACGATACCTTGCTCAATGAACTTGAGTTTGGTTTCTACAGACATAAAATCAACGAGGAAGCCGTCTTTTACTGCATCGGCAAGTTCATAACCGTATGTAGGAACACCGTTTTCGAGTTCAAACACCTCATAGGTGTTCTTGTCGATTTCGTCTTTGGGAGTAGCGGTAAGACCCACCAAAGGTGCGTCGAAATAATTAAATATATCACGATACTTGTTGTAAATGGAGCGGTGCGCCTCATCGCAAATAACCAAATCAAAATGACCGCAGGTAAAGAGTTTTCCTTTTTCATCCTTAACGGAATCAATGCAATTCATCATTGTCTGATAGGTTGAGAAAACGCAGTGTGCGGTATAGTTATCTTTTTCTTCACAGAGATTGGTTACCGATAAATCGGGCAGAAGATTTACAAAACTACGCTTTGCCTGCGTAACAAGGGAGTTGCGGTCGGCAAGGAAAAGAATATTCTTAACCCAGCCGTGCTCGAGCAATACTTTGCAAAGAGCAATAACCGTTCTCGTTTTACCAGAACCCGTTGCCATAACAAGCAGTGCTTTTCTGCGATTTTTCTTGTCAAAGCTATCGCAAACAGCTTTAATGGCGCCTTCTTGATAATAACGACCGGCAATATTTTTATCTACAACCACGTGGGCAAGGCTTGTCCGCATCGTTTGCAGATTGAACATCTTTTCAATGTCGCGTTTGGAATAAATGGTTGCTACCTTGCGCTCGGGATAAAGATTATCCGCAATGCGAGTGTCAAATCCGTTAGAAAGGAAAATGACAGGGCGACGGCCAAACTTTTTCTCCAAAAGGTCTGCATACAGTTTTGCCTGCTGCCTGCCTTTGGATACGTCTACACAGGTGCGTTTTGCTTCAAGCACCGCAAGAGGTTTGCCGTCATCGCCGAAAAGAACGTAATCGGCAAAGCCAACTTCTGATTTGTTAGGCATACCAGGGAGTTCATATTCATTAATCCAATCTTTTCCCTCTATCCATCCGGCGTCTTGAAGCATAAAATCAATATAGATTTTTCTCGTCTTATACTCAGAAATATCAAGAGGCTTCGGAACGTAAGTCTGTTGCTTTTCTTCACGACGAGCGGTAAGTTCTGCCTTAAGTGCCGCATTCTCTGCCATCAAGGCTTCAAGATCAATATCGGGTACTGCAACCACGGGAACTGTTTCGGCTGGAGTTTCTTTCAGTAGTTCGGGATTAAATGTGCCCTGCTCATATTCTGTGGCATAGCAACAAGCAACGAAATCCATAAAGATATAGAGGTTCTCAAGGCAAAGCGTAGCTTGTTCTTCGGTGACCTTTTTACCCGTATGCACAGCATTGTTGCCGACACGGCGAATAAAATCCATTCTTCGCCAAATGTCGTTGCCAACAATATCTCGAAACTCTTCAGTGTTCATAAGACTCACCAAAGTGTCCTGCCAAGGCATGACAAGAGAACTGTCAACGGAATACATCCATTTAACAGCCATTTCCATTGCCCTGCGGCAGTTTATAATACAGGTAGACAAGTCAATATGTAATGTCTTTTCCGACGCTACTGCAATGCCCGAAAAGGTTTCAAATTGCTTGTCCTTTATTAAAAAATCAAAGTTGGTCATAATTAAACCACTCTCCGGAAATATTAAAAATCATAATGCTGCACCATCTCGGCAAGGCAGTAATAAAACGCTTGTTTTTGATGTGGTTCATCCAGTTTCTTTATTGATTCGCATAAGTCTTGCACAGCCTTTACTGCTTTTTTAACTTCCAAATTCTGCGTAGTTTCATAATACTGTTGCTGCTGCAATTGTAAATAATAATCTTGGTTAACATATTGTGGATTAAACATTCTATCGTTAAAATACATTTTTAAAAACTCCTTTAAAAATTTTTAGTCAGAAGAAAATTACCTTTTCTTCCCCGTATTTCTAATTTGAGCTTGTCCTGCCGGAGAACGCATATATTCTTTTGTCATCGTCGCAAACAAATCAGCTCCGACTTGATTTTCCATTTCTTTTTGATTTAATTCAAGTTGATGTTTATGTTCAATTTCCATTTTCTCTTTTTCCATAGAAAATTTTTCACGTTCTTTTTCAATATCAAGTTCATGTTGCTTCATTAGTTTGTGTAAATCTGATTTCGCCTGTCTGCGAGCGGCAATATAACTTGATATTCCGGAAATAATAGCGCATGCGGTAGAAGCAATATAGGGTAAATATTTTTCCATTCAAATCACCTAATAATTTTTGTATTATTCTTTATCAAAACGCTTCAAAACCTCTTTGGCTTTATCAGTTGGCTTTTTTAACATTTTAATTACTTTTCGGTAAAAAGCATTTACGTCTTCATCATTAAGCAAATAGCGAACGGGATGGCGGTTTAATGCAATGTCAAGAAGCATATCAATCTCTGCTTTTGACCAATCGTCAATAGTGAGCAATTCAGGCATCATTGCGTGAGTAGATTCGAAATTGCGGCTTCCATCTAAAGAGATGATCAACTTTATGTGTTCTTGTGAATATTTGGCATTGCCTGAATTTTCGCTATCGTCACGCTCTTTTTTGCAAGCAAAATGTTTCTCTTCTAAAACCTCATTTGCAGCTGTTCTGACTATAATTGATTTAACAAGTTCATCTAACTCTGAACCTTCAGTATAATCAGTGGGTGTAAAATACTTAATACGGTTATCGGCTAACATTTGAAACGCTTTGCTTTTGTCCAGTGTACTATTGTTATAAACAGCTATGGAATGACCGCCGTTAGCATTAACAAGTTTCATGCAAGGAATATCTGTCATACTATCGCCTATGTACACTATATTCCTAAATGGAACACGGATATTTTCCGGCTCAAAGTAATCATTTACGCCAGAATCATTTACATCTAAAACACCCTTTTCAATTCTGAATAAAAATTGTGTTTTGTTTGTGTAGTTTATAGCTTGTGCCGGCCAAATAGGAACTTCTTTATCATCAAACAAAAAGGAACTTGCGTAGATTTTTTCGAACTCTTTTGCGATGGCCGTTCCCTCAATCATTTCTTTAAGACCTGAAGATATGATATAATGCTCAACAATCACACCTTGTTTTTTACCAAACTCTCTGATTCGTTCAAACCATTCTTCAACACCGGGGAACAGTTTTACTTTGGCACCGTAATCCCTTAATGTTTTTCTTGTTAATACAATACGTCCGTGTGCATGTTCCATCATTTTGAACATATACGCTAAATTAGAGTCCATCTCATTGGCTTCGGCCAAATCTTTACATTCATCCCAAAATGCCTGTACGTCATCACCGAAAACCTCTTGTATATATCCTTGTGCTTGCATATCATCAGGAGATAATGTTTTATCAAAATCATAACAGATTGCTAAAACGGGTTTATCTTCTTTTGTTCGTCTTTCTATCATCGTTTCACCTCATCCGAAATATTGTTGCATTAATGCTTTTTTTAGTGTTTCAAGTTTTTCAAGACTTTGCTGAATTGCCAATTTTGATTTGTCGGTCTGTTCCTTGAACTGAACAAATTGCCGTTGCAGTTCAGTGGGTGGCAGATAAATTCCAATGTTTTGCATCTCTTGTGCATTGATATTGGCTTGGCCGATTGCAGCTTTACACATTCCAAGTAGCATCTGCTTTGAGAAATCCGTATTTAGGAATGCAGAGAGGAACTCGGGCAATACACGCTCTGTGACTCTGACACGAATAACAAAGCCCGCAAGTACCATCATTTCATCTCGGTTATAGACACACGTCTTTCCGACCAACTCTTTACTGTTTGTGCGGTTGAAAAGCACATCTCCACGCCGTACAGTACACTTATCCAATTCGTTATCGGGTATGTCAATACGTTTGGTGTATGTTAAATCCAATTCTCCACCATAGGTAATATTGTTCATTCGGAGATATGGATATTTGCCTCCATCCACAGCGGGACGGCTGGATCCGTAACGTACATCCGCAACTATATCCCTTATGGTGGCCGTTTCCCATCCCTTAGGATTTGAAGGATATACTCCAAACAGTTCGATAAATCGGGATTTTACAAACTTGTCCATTTTTGAAAGTTGCATTGTTCGTGCAGAAATTAATTCTGATATTTTATTAAGAACGGCCGCTATTTCTTTTTGTTCCACTAAACTTAAATTTGGAATTTGATATTCCTTTAACCATTCGGTACTCATATTTTTTTGAGCAACACCTTTGGCAGATTGGATGCATTTATTTTCAAAATAATCAGAGTTCAAAAAACAATATAGGAATGATTTATCGTATTGTGCACTATCTTTAAGTCTTAAACAAGCAACTCGTTGATTAAGTGCTGCAGGAAGAAATTCTTTTTTTAATAGTGCAACTCTACCAACATTACCCGTAAGGGAAATTAACAAATCATCTTCATACAGAGTGTATTTTTCAATATCAGTAGTATCAATCGGATAAAAAGCAGGAGCCGTGTCTTCGATATAACCCTTTTGTACATTGGCAATTCTAATTATTCGAACACCTGATGAAGTATACTTCTCACTTTTAAATGCATAACCATTTAACACTTCACAAATATCGCCTAATCTTGCCATCATCCCACCTCCTTGAAGAAGGGAACTATAATTTCTATCATAGGTATTACGGACATTACCGCAGTAAAAATCCCAAGAACACGTTCTCTATCTGTTATTTGTTCAGTTTCAATGGCCATTAGTCTGAAAATACTTGCCAACATAAAAGCAATTATTGCAAAACCTATGTAGTATACATAATTTAAAAGGCCAAAAGCCATATTTCCATGATAAATGCAAACGCTGATAAATGCTAGCGACAGTATCCAAAGCATAACCTTTATTAAGTGAAAGAATGTAGCTGTAATGCTTTGCATAAAAGCACCTGTCATTGAAACTCGGACTTTCTTTTTCTTAGAAAAGAAGATTAGGTTAAAGAACACTTTTACATTATTGCAAAACACATAAATCTTCTTTTTGATTCTCTTTTTATCTTCGTGTTTATTTACACCAAGGATCTTTTTCCATTCTTCTAAATCCGCTGCTTTTTTCTTAGCTGCGTTTTCTTCTTCGATTTGCTTTGCTTTAACTATCGCTTGTGCAAGCCTATCGTAATCAATTTCAAGATTCAATTCCTGAATATTATTGATAATTTGCGGTTTATCTTTCTTTTTCGCCATTAAACATTTACCCCTGAACTTTACTCTTTTTCGCGTTCAAAATGAATTCTCCAAAGTGCTTCTACATCATTATAGTTTGCGCTCTCATTTTTTGGCGTATTTGTATCACCAACGCGAGTATATATCTGAATACCGACATCTTTATACTTTTCTGCCAAATAAAACGGAACATTCTTAGAACTTTTAATTTCAACAACATCAATTTTTTGATATTTATAATAGAGCTTATGAATCTGTATTTCGGGCATATGGCTTCCTGCAAACTTCTTACTTCGTAAATAATCGAACACCTCATTGGATTTTCTCCAATCACTAACACCAACCACATCATAAGAATCAGTCACACCGATGATCAAATACGCATCAGAGTTGTCTGTGTTATTAGCTAAACATAAAATATCGTGGAGTAAATCGGCGTCTTTAGAAGTAGAGTGCCATTTTTGTTTGAAGTCATAGTGACAAGTTTCCTGTTTAGAATTGATGTATGAAACGATAACAGGGTTAAGTGGGGAGATGGAGATTTCCTTGCATTTGAGACCGTCCACAATCTCTTTAAGATTTTCTTTTTCTCCGAGATCGAACTTGCCATTTACAACAGTGTTTTTCTTGGTATTTGTATCATAGACAGTAACAATCGCGCCACTATTGTGAAATTTCAATTGCCAATTCAAGCCATTGTTATCTCTCTCGATACAATCGCTTATTTCATATCCGATATTGGTTAAAGATTCTTTAATGTTGTCAATATCAATGCTAATTTTAGCCATTAAAGCATTTCCTCCAGTTCGGCAAGACCTGCCGTAATCTGTATCTCCAACTCGTGTAAATCTGTCATAACTTCGGCAGTTGAGGGGTATTCTACGGGGACATACTCGGTCTTTTTATACTCGTTGATAGAAAGGTCATAATCGTTACCGACAATCTCATCCTTAGGAACAAAGAAGGATTTTTCGGTTCTTTCTCTGCCTTCTTCAGCTTCGAGATTGTGGAAACGCGCGATAATATCGGGAATATCGTTTTCTTTTATCTCTGTGCGCTTATCGTCAAGGCTAAAACCATCAGCCTTCATATCGTAAAACCAAACTTTATCAGTTCCACCGTGTCCTGTTTTGGTGAAAATTAGAATACCTGTAGATACACCTGCGTAAGGTTTGAAAACACCGCTGGGCATTGAGATGACAGCTTCAAGGCGGTTGTTTTCAATAATTTCTTTGCGAATTGCCTTGTGGGCGGTGGATGAGCCAAACAATACGCCGTCGGGAACGATACAAGCGCATCGCCCACCTATACGAAGCATACGAAGGAAGAGCGCCAAGAAAAGCAGTTCTGTTTTCTTGGTTTTGCATACTTTCAAAAGGTCGGTTGAAACGGTATCATAATCGAGACTTCCCTTGAAAGGCGGGTTGGCGAGAATAAGGGAATACTTGTCCTTATCGGGATTTTGGTCGGAAAGGCTGTCGCGGTACTCAATAAACGGATGTTCCACGCCATGAGTCATCATATTCATCGCACCGATACGAAGCATTGTTCTGTCCATATCGTAACCGAAGAACATATGGTTCATATAGTGGTCTTTTTTCTGCTTATTAAAGAAAATTTCTTCCTTGAGATTATCTTTCAGATATTCTCCTGCGGTTACCAAAAATCCGCTTGTACCGCACGCAGGATCGCAAATCACGTCATCTGCTTTGGGCTGCATCATCTCCACCATCATTTTAATAATATGGCGCGGAGTACGGAACTGACCGTTAAGACCCGATTGCGCAATTTTATTGAGAAGATATTCGTATGTATCTCCGCGAACGTCCTTATCCTGTTCTTTTGCCATAAGTGCATAGATTTCATCCAAAGCATCAACCACTTTGGAAAGCAGGAGCGGGGTAGGAAGCTTAAAGATAGCGTCATCCATATATTTGGAATAAGCACTGTCTTTTTTGCCATCAAGATTTTTAATAAATGGGAACACCCATTCCTGCATAGTGGAATACATTTTGCCGGCAGGAAAATCACGGAATACCGACCATTTTAACTGACTGCCGTCAACTTTACGTTCGCCGATGGTAACCTCGCCCGCAAAAATGCTCTTGTAAGGAAGGCCGAGCATAGCGCTCTCTTTTGCGCGGAGATTATCCGAATCATCGAGGTCACGTATAAACATAAGATACGTAATCTGCTCGATAACATCCAAAGGATTGACGAGACCGCCTGCGGCAAAAACATCCCACAAGCTATCGATTTTATTTTTAAGTTCACCTGTAATCATTATTCTTTCTCCCTGTTCCAAATATAAGACGTATAACGTCCGCCACCGATTTTTATAATGTCACCGTTTTTAATAAGATCATTTAGAGTTCTTTGAACGGTCACCTGACTGATATCAGGGCATTTTTGCATAATTTCTGTTTTTGTAATTTTGCCGAGAGTATCCTTGATAATTTCTCGTATACGGTCAGGTTTCGACATTCCGCTTGTTGTAAGCACTCTGACGCGAGAGGAAAAGTCACGATATGCTGATAAAATTACACCTAACATATATCTAACGAAGTGTGCGTAATCATTTTCTTCTTCGTGCCACCCCTGTGAGCTGCTTTGCAATGCTTCGTAATAGGTGTCTTTGGTTGTTTCTATAACCTTTTCGATACTAATGTATTTACCTACAATATAACCTGCGCGATAGAGCAGGAGCAGTGTCAGCAGTCGGCTCATTCTTCCGTTGCCATCGTTAAACGGATGGATACAAAGGAAGTCGAGAATAAACATCGGAATGATAAGCAACGGATCCGCTTCGTTTCTGGCTATTGCATCATCAAACGCATCACACAAAGCTTCAATAGAACCCGGTGTTTCCCAAGTAGGTATCGGTTGGAATCTTACGAAACGATTACCTTCGTTATCTTCTTCTGCAATCACATTATCCGCATTTTTATATGCGCCGCCGATAGATTTACCGCTGAACTTATACAAGTCACGATGCAATTGCAATATGATGGAAGGACGGACTGGTATAAATTCATAACTATCGTGTATGGTTGAAAGCACATCTCTATAGCCTGCAATCTCTTGCTCGTTGCGAGACCTTGGAGTTGTTTTGTTTGTTACGAGTTTTTTCAAGCGTTCATTAGAAGTAAAGATTCCTTCAATTTTGTTGGAAGCTTCCGTACTTTGTATCTTTGCAATTTCTACAAGTTGTGTAAGAGTATCACTTTGCGCTTCAATAAACAGGTTCTGTTCACCTTTAAATTCGTGTATTTGTGAAAGCATGGTTACGATTTCGGGAGTTAAAAGTTGTTGCCATTTTTTATTGTAGTCATAAGTTCTCATTTCAATCTTCTCCTGAACGCAATTTGCTCATTTTTATTATTATGATGTAATTATATTATATTCACAATTTTGTTGTTTGTCAAGTCTAATTTAATCAAATATCTCAAAATGATTAAATTATAGGTAGGCTTTTAATTTTTGCGTGAAAGTTCTCGCCTTCAAGGCAAAAATCTCGGCTAAAATAACATTGGATATTAAATCAGCTGAATTTTCTCTACTCTTCATTTGCGAGTTCTCGTATTTCTTTGTCTACTGCGGTGCAAATTTTGACTTGAATCAGGGGTTGTTCAGAGTTATAATAACCGTATAAAAAGCAATCGCCTCTCGAGTGATAACGAAAGGCGTGTAGTGTGTATTATTCTGCGGAAATTGCTGTTGACCACATAACAGACCACCTACCGTTTCGGAGCATTCGGAAACAGTGGACTGGGGAGCGCCGAAGAGCGCGGTTTTCCGAGCGGAAAGGGGCGGAAAAAGCTATTTTTAGCGGAAATTGCCTTCATAGGTCCGTTTGGGAGCAGGATGCCGGGGGTTCGAGTCCCTTCACTCCGACCAAAATTTTGACCGAAAGCGGAAAATAATCTCTGCTTTCGGTCATTTTTATATATTTTAAATTGAGAAGCCGATTTTAAAATTCAAAGCTGCTTTGATATACGTATTTATATAAAAAATGTTAATTTCCGCATTCAATGCTTATCTTATTAAATATTGCGAGAATGTCGTCTATCGACGTATTCTTTTTATCCTCGCCCGCCTTATCAAGTATAATATTGCCCCTGTCCATCATAACAAGGCGCGTGCCGTACTCCACGGCATAACGCAGATTATGCGTTACCATAACAGCCGTAAGTTTTTTCTGCTTAACTACTTTATCGGTAAGCTCCATAATTATTTCCGCGGTCTTGGGGTCAAGTGCGGCGGTGTGCTCATCAAGGATAAGGAAGTCTATCGGTGTCAGCGTTGCCATAATAAGTGAAACCGCCTGACGTTGTCCGCCCGACAGCGAGCCCATTTTCACGTGCAATTTATCCTCAAGTCCGAGGCCGAGCGACGAAAGCTGTTCGCGGTAAAAATCATACCGTTTTTTATTGAGCGCAAATGACAAACCGAAGGGCTTTCCTTTATTGTCGGCAAGCGACATATTTTCGAGTATCGTCATATTCGGGCAATTGCCCATTGAGGGATTTTGGTACACTCTACCGATATAGGCATAGCGTTCAAAATCTTTCTTCTTATTCACGCACTTGCCGTTTATAAGAACTTCGCCTGCGTTTACGGGTATACTTCCGCATATTATATTCAGCATGGAGGTTTTTCCGCTGCCGTTTGAGCCTATTACGGAGACGAATTCCCCGTCATTTACGGTAAAATTAAAATCGTCGAAAAGGCACATCTCCGTAACGAGCCCAGGATTATATATTTTTGAAATATGCTTAAGCTCCAACATTTTTCTTCACCGAGCCTTTCTGAAGATTGCCGAGAACAAGTATTGCCAGGAACAAAACAGCCGTTATAAGCTTCAAAAGATTCGCAGGCAAGCCGAGGCTTATTGCAATTTGTATGCAAGCTTTGTAAATTACGCTGCCGAATATTACGGCGGTGGTGCCCTTTATAAAGCTTACGCGCCTGAAAAGCGTTGTTCCTATAATCACCGCTGCGAGGCCGAACACTATCTGACCGGTTCCCATCGTCGCGGAAAACGAGCGCTGCTCCTGACAGGCAACGGCACCCGAAAGAGCCACAAGAGCGTTCGATATTACAAGTCCGATTATTTTTATTGTGCCCTTGTCCTTTGAGAGAGAGGTTACAAGTACGCTGTTATCACCTACCGCGCGAAGCAAAAAGCCGTTTTTTGTCTTAAAGTAAAGGTCAAGAAGCACCTTGCAGACTATCATCAGAATTGCGGAAACGATAAGTTTTCTTAAAATAAGCGACATCGACCCGAAAACCGACATTGTAGCGGGAGATGTAAATATAGTATCTTTTTCACGCGCGATTGAAAGATTCGAACCGGCTATCTGCAGATTTATTGAAAATAAAGCTGTCATTGTTATAATACCCGAAAGCAGGTCGCGTACCTTCAAACGGACGTGGATAAATCCCGTGACAAATCCGGCGAGAGCTCCGACAAGAAAAGATATTAAAAGAGCAAGATACGGATTTACGCCCTTTACAAGTAAAACAGCCGTTACGGCAGCTCCCAAAGGGAAACTGCCGTCTACGGTTAGATCGGGAAAATCCAATATTTTATATGTAATATATACGCCGAAGGAGAGAAGAGCGTATATAAAGCCTTGAGTTAACGTGCTTATAATAAGATCCAGCATTTTTTTACACTACCTTATTTACATTCTATTGCCTTTGCGGCTACATCCGACGGAACGGTAATTCCCATAGCGCTTGCTGCGTCGGAATTTATATATGTGCTGTACTCGGTCACTGTTTCGTACGGAAGGTCGGAAGCCTTAGCTTCTCCCTTTAAAATTTGAGCGGCAAGCTTGCCTGCCATTTTGCCGAGCTCCACATAATCGATACCGGCAGACGCCACACAGCCTTTTTTAACCTGCTCAATTTCGCTGCCGTATACGGGAATACCTGCGGCGTTGGTTTTTTCAAGTATTGACGGAAGAACGCCTACAACATTATTGTCGGTAAGGTTTGTGATGCAATCAACCTTCTTGTTTATAAGAGTATCGGCAGCCTGTGTAACGGACGCCTGATCGGCAACACCTATGGCTTCGATAGTAAATCCGTAGTTACCTGCTTTTTCTTTATACTCGGCGATTGCTGATACCGAATTCGGTTCGCTTGTTGTGTAGATGATACCGATTGTTTTTGCATCAGGCTGGAGTTTTCTTATAAGCTCAAGCTGCGGGTCAACGGGAAGCTTATCCGAAACGCCCGTGATGTTGCCTGTTGTAAGACCTGCTTCACCGGGGTCTGTTATGGCGTTGAATACAACCGGAATGTTCTTATCCTCTGCCGCAGCGTAGCAAGCTGTTGCCGAGGAGGTTGCTATGGCGCACATAAGCGCGACGTTTTTGGAAGAGAAGTTATTGGCAATCTGTGTTGCGGTGGCATTGTCAAACGAAGCATTCTGATAATCTATTGTGTAATCCTCACCCTCTGTGAGTCCGGCCTCCTTAAGACCGAGAAGGAAGCCCTCGCGGCAATTATCAAGCGAGGCGTGCTCACCGTACTGACTGATGCCTATTACCGGAACCTTGTCTTTTTTCGCCGTACAGCCTACGAAGAATATTGTTATTGCCGCTAAAATTATCGCTATCGTTATTTTTACTTTTTTCATAATGATGACTCCTTAATTTTTAAAATAAATCAGTGTACAATGTTATAATTTAAAAATCGCCATCGTCTTAAATAATATTTCATTCTTTTCTCCTTAATAAGCAAACAAAAAAAGCCTTATCCCATATATGGGACAAGACTTTGAATCCTGCGGTACCACCCAAATTGCCGGAAAAACCGACCGCTCGTTTCTTATACTTACATATAAGCCGCTCTGATAACGGGTACGGAACCCGTCGGCCGCTACTCGCAAACGCTTTCGTGCCGCCCTCATAAGTCCATTCGCTGTACTCTCCCCTGCGGTATTTCCACCGACAACCGCTCTCTGCAAGCTTTAAGTAAAGCTACTCTTCTTAATCACAGGTTTTTTAGATGTTGCCACAATGTTATCACGCCGTTCTTTCTTTGTCAAGAAAAAATTACAAATATATTTAAATCGTTATTTAGTGGGCAAAATGTCTTATATCGGTACATATCACGAAAAAATGCTTTGTTTTGCGGAATAGTTAAATAAATACAAAGCAAAAATCTTGATTTTAGTGAGACATTGTGCTAAAATGTACGAATAATATCGTCAAGAATACCTGTGATTTAGCAATAATTGGTTATTTGAGACAATAATATAAAAAGGCTTCTATGTCTTTTGAAAAAAATACACAAATTAACAGGGGGTCTATCATTTGACCAAGTACATCATCAAGCGCATAGCAATGGGCTTGCTCAGCATTTTCATTGTTGCCACGCTGACGTTTTTCCTTATGAACCTTGTTCCAGGCGGTCCGTTCGTTGCGGAAAAATCCATAAGCAAGGCTGCACAGGAAGCTCTCGCAGCAAAATACGGATTGGACAAGCCTTTATTTGAGCAATATATAACCTATATTACCGATTTTATCAAGGGCGATATGGGCGTAAGCTTACGTCAAAGAGGAAGAACCGTATCGGACATTATTTTTTCTAAATTCCCCGTATCGGCAAAGCTCGCCGGAATAGCTGTTCTCGTCTCTCTTCTTGTAGGCATACCGCTCGGATGTCTTTCGGCATACAACCGAGGTAAATTTGCCGATAACTTTATTATAGTACTCGCGACGTGCGGTATCGCAATACCGAGCTTTATAATCAGCGTAATTTTACTGTATACATTCGGCAGCAAGCTGAATCTACTGCCAACGGTAGGTCTTAACACGCTGTCATCATATATAATGCCGGTTACGGCGCTGTCGGTTTACCCGACGGCATATATAACGCGGCTTATGCGCTCAAGTCTTTTGGACGTTATGGGGCAGGATTATATAAGAACGGCAAAAGCCAAAGGCCTTTCAAACTTCAAAATACTCTTCAAGCATGCTCTCAGAAACGCAATACTCCCCGTAATAACATACGTCGGGCCAATGCTCGCAAGCCTTATGACGGGTTCGTTTATAGTAGAACAGATATTTGCAATACCCGGTCTCGGCCGTGAATTTGTTTCGGCCATAGTCAACCGCGACTACACCATGATAATGGGAACAACAATTGTCCTTGCGACACTTATCATAGTTGCAAACGTCATAGTTGACATACTGTATAAAATAATCGACCCGAGAATCAAACTTAAGTAAGGAGCGGCATCGCCGATGAACAAAAAATTTCCGAGTCTGCATTTGAAGGCAGACGATTTTATACCGGCTACAACGACGGAAAAAGAAAACCTTGTTGTAATGCGAGACAGCGTCAACTTTTGGAAGGACGGCTTCAGACGTCTGCGTAAAAACAAGGTTGCCATGATAAGTCTTGTCTTTATTTTACTGATAGTGGTTTTTGCTTACATTCTTCCCAGCTTTTGGCCGTACAGCTATGAGCAGCAAATAAAATACAGCGAGAACCTCTCCCCGTTTCAGTACAGCGAAACAGAACAGGCGCAAATAGACGCGGGTCAAAAGGTATTTCCTCACATCTGCGGAACGGATAAGCTCGGCAGAGACTTTGCCGTTCGCCTTATGATGGGCACAAGAATAAGCCTTACGGTAGGTCTTGTGTGCGCAGCGCTGGTTCTTATAGTCGGCTCGCTGTTCGGTGCAATAGCCGGTTTTGCCGGCGGTTGGGTCGATAATATAATGATGCGTTTTACCGACATTTTATATACCATTCCCGATATACTTTTAATAATTCTGCTTGCAACCTCACTAAAGCCGCGACTCGAAGCGCTCTCTGCAAATCCGGGTTTTACTTGGATGCAGAGAATGGGACCGAACCTTATAGCAATATTCCTTGTATTCGTTTTGATATACTGGGTAGGTATGGCAAGAATAACACGTTCTCAAATACTTGTACTCAAGGAGTCCGAATACGTTACCGCGGCAAGAGCACTCGGTGCAAGCAATTCGCGTATAATCAGAAAGCACCTTTTGACGAACTGCATAGGTACTCTTATAGTAACAACCACGCTTCAGATACCCTCCGCAATATTTACCGAAAGCTATTTGAGTTTCCTCGGACTCGGCGTTACGGCTCCCATGCCGTCGCTCGGTTCTCTTGCCACGGAGGCCGTAAAGGGTATGAACACTTATCCCTATCTGCTGTTTTTACCGGCGTTACTTATAAGCGTTATCATACTTGCCTTTAACCTTCTCGGAGACGGGCTGCGCGACGCGTTTGACCCGAAGCTCAAGAACTAAAGGAGGGTAAATATTTTGAGTGAAAAACTTTTGGAAATAAAAGACGAGAAGCTGTCGTTCTTTACTCCCGCAGGCGAAGTCAAAGCACTTAACGGCGTTTCGTTTTCGATGGATGAAGGCGAGGTTCTCGGAATAGTCGGTGAATCGGGTTCGGGAAAATCCGTCACGGCATATTCAATAATGGGGCTTACCGCCTACCCGGGCAAGCTTATAGGCGGAACAATCAGATTTAACGGTCACGAAATTGAAAAGATGACCGATAAGGATTTCAGAAAGATAAGAGGGAACGAGGTTTCCATAATATTTCAGGACCCTATGACGAGCCTTAATCCCGTTTACACAATAGGCAACCAGATAACAGAGGTTATAAGGCTGCATACGGATAAAGACAAAAAACAGGCATATGAGCGCGCTAAGGAGCTTTTGGAGCTTGTAGGCATTAACGAGCCTACCAAGCGACTTAAACAGTATCCGCACGAGCTTTCGGGCGGTATGCGCCAGAGAGTCATGATTGCCATAGCTCTTGCCTGCGAGCCGAAGCTTTTAATAGCCGACGAACCTACAACGGCTCTTGACGTCACAATTCAGGCGCAGATACTTGACCTTATGCAGGATTTGCGTAAAAAGCTCGGAATGAGCATAATTATGATAACTCACGACCTTGGCGTTGTCGCGAGTATGTGCGAAAAAATTGCAGTTATGTATGCGGGTCATATAGTTGAATACGGCACGGCAGACGAGATATTTTATGAGCCGAAGCACGAATACACAAAGGGTCTTATAAAATCCATTCCGAAGCTGAATGTCGAAAGTAAGGAAAGGCTTGTACCGATTGAAGGGCAGCCGGTCGATCTTCTCAACCCGCCGGCAGGGTGTCCGTTTGCACCGAGATGTTCAAAATGCATGAAGATATGCTTAAAGCAAATGCCGCCGAAAACGGTTTTAAGCGACACACATTACAGCCATTGCTGGCTGCTTCAAAAAGAAGAATTTGAGGAAGGAGAGAAAGACTGTGAGTGACGATAAAAAGCTCATAGAAGTACAGCACTTGCAGCAGTACTTTCCTGCCGGAGGCAGAGGCAAAAAGAAAAAATACGTTCAGGCGGTAGACGATGTTTCGTTTTATATAAAAAAAGGCGAAACTCTCGGGCTCGTCGGCGAATCCGGCTGCGGTAAAACCACAGTAGGGCGCACTCTTTTAAGGCTTTACGAGCCCACAGACGGAACAATAATATATGACGGAGACGTCATATTTGACAAAAAGAAAAAAATCGCGGTGAATATGCTCCCCTATCGAAGAAAGATGCAGATGGTATTTCAGGACCCGTATGCGAGTCTTGACCCGCGTATGACGATAGGAGATATTGTCGGCGAAGCTATTGATATTCATCATCTTGCCGCTAACAAAAAGGAAAGACGCGACAAAATCATATCGCTTCTTGAGACCGTCGGCCTTAACAGCGAGCACGCCAACCGCTATCCGCACGAGTTTTCGGGCGGTCAGAGGCAGCGCGTCGGCATAGCGAGAGCTCTTGCGGTAAATCCGGAATTTATCGTATGCGACGAGCCTGTATCGGCTCTTGACGTTTCAATCCAGGCACAAGTCGTCAATATGTTTGAGGATTTGCAGAACGAGCTCGGTCTCACCTACCTTTTCATAGCGCACGATTTAAGCGTCGTAAGACATATTTCAAACCGTATAGGCGTAATGTATCTCGGCAAGCTCGTTGAGCTCGCCGACAGCTACGAGCTTATAACACACAGCGCGCATCCATACACTAAGAGCCTTATTTCGGCTATACCGGAGGCGGACCCGATAATTGCACGCTCCTCTCACAGAATTCCTCTTGAGGGCGATGTTCCGAGTCCTCTGAATCCCCCGAGCGGATGCCGTTTCAGGACCCGCTGCCCGTATGCCGACGGCCTTTGCGCCGAAAAATGCCCGGAGCTTCGCGAAATCTCGGCAGGCCATTTTGCAGCTTGCCATCACCTTGACAAGGTAAAATAGTTGTTTATTGTGCATCTGGAGCACAATGGATATATTTTTAAGCAGCGCGAGTTGCTATAAGAAGGAGATGTATTTAATGAAAACCAAAAGACTTATTGCTGCGATACTCGCAGTTGTCATGTGTCTGTCGGCAATGGCACTCCTGAGTTCATGCGGCAACAGCAAAAAGGACGACGCCGGTATAACGGTTCAGATAGGACCTAACCCCGAAACGCTCGATCCCGCTCTTAACAGTGCTGTTGACGGCGGCAATATGCTCATCACGCTCTATGAGACGCTTCTCATAATTGATGAGGACAACAAGGTTCAGCCCGGTCAGGCTGAAAAGTACACTGTAAGCGAAGACGGTCTTACTTGGACTTTCACAATGCGTGACGGTCTTAAATGGTCTGACGGCACCGAGCTTAACGCCAAGGACTTTGAGTATACCTTTAAGCGCCTTACAAACACAGAGCTTGCCGCTCCCTATGCCGAGACTGTTATCGGTATGGTTGAGGGCTATCAGGACGCTATCGGCAATCCGGATAAAGACGGTAAGCCCACCACTACTCCCGATCCCGACAAGCTCAACGTTGTAGCAAGCGAGGACGGCAAAACTCTTACAGTCAAGCTTGCTTACCCCTGCTCTTACTTTGACAAAATCGTTGCATTCGGCACTATGAGCCCCGTACAGAAGGCTACCGTTGAAGCTAACGGTGACTCTTGGGCTACAAAACCCGATACTTATGTCTGCAACGGTCCGTACATGATTACCGAATGGACTCCCGGTGAGCGCATTGTATGCAAAAAGAACCCGAACTACAAAGGTGGTTGGGATTCAAAGCGCATAGTTAACAACAAGCTCACATTCTTGCTTCTCGAAAACTCAAGTGCTTCCTTCACCGCATACAACAGCGGCGAGGCTCAGCTCATTAAGGATGTTCCCACCGAGGAAATCCCGACTCTCAAGAAGGCTGCTGACGGCGGAGAATTCTATGTTGACACCATTCTCGGCACCTACTATCTCAGCATGAACCTTAACAAGGCTCCCTTCAACAACAAGAATGTCCGCAAGGCTCTTAACCTTGCAATTGACCGCGACTACATTGCAAACACCATAATGCAGGGCACATACTCCCCCGCCTATAACTTTGCAGGTCCCGGCGTTGTTGATAACGAGGGTATGTTCTTCGATAACGCAGTTAAGGAAAACGGCGGAGAGACCTATATCAGCAAGGATTATCAGGCTAATCTCGAGGAGGCTAAAAAGGCTCTCGCAGAGGCAGGATATCCCGACGGTAAGGGCTTCCCGACCATCACCTACTCAACAAACGATTTAGGTTACCACAAGCCTGTTGCAGAGTATCTCCAGAGTGCTTATGCTCAGCTCGGTATCACTATGAAAATTGACATTGTTGAATGGTCTTCATTCACTCCTCAGCGTCGTGCAGGCAATTACGATATGGCTCGCAACGGCTGGGTAATGGACTATAATGACGTCTCAAATATGCTTGAGCTCTTCTCTTCTACCAACGGCAACAACGACGGTAAATACAACAGCTCTGCTTTTGACGCTGACATTGCTAACTCTAAGGTTGCAGACTCCGCAGCTCACTTTGCGGCTCTCCACGCGGCTGAAAAGACTATGATGGAAGATTACGCCTGCATCCCCGTTGCTTATTACAATGACTTCTGGCTCCAGAAGCCCGAGCTTAAGGGCGTATGGCACAGCCCGTACGGCTATTGGTACTTCCAGTATGCTACCCTTGAGAAGTAATTTCTCTTAAGACACTAAGCGCAAAAACAGATCGCCCGTATCGTTTAAGGTACGGGCGGTTTTTATATGCTTGAAAAGATAATAGCCGTATGTTAAAATCATTTTGTACCGAAAAGGCATAATTTTTTCAGATAGGAATGAATAAGATGAGTGTTATTGACAGATTTTTAAGATACGTCGAATTCGAAACGACCTCAAACGAAAACAGCGAGAGCATACCGTCAACGGAAAAACAAACAGTTCTTGCGGATTACCTTGTAAAAGAGCTGAAAAGCATAGGTGTAAGTAACGCTTACCGTGATAAATACGGTTATGTTTACGGACATATACCTGCGACAAAAGGATTTGAGAAGCTTCCCAAAATCGGATTAATTTCTCATATGGACACATCCCCCGATGTCAGCGGAAAAGATGTCAAAGCAAAAATAATAAAATTTGACGGCACAAATGCGCCGATGATAGATGCCAAATATTCGGGCGAGGATATTATAGTTACCGACCGAACAACGCTTCTCGGCGCGGATGACAAGGCCGGTGTTGCCGAAATAATCGAGGCGTGCCGCGAAATTTGCGATGACGCAGAGCTTTGCCACGGCAAAATTTCAATTTGTTTTACACCCGATGAAGAAATAGGCAGAGGTGCCGACAAGTTCGATTTTGAAACCTTTGACGCGGATTTTGCATATACCGTTGACGGCGGAGAGCTTGGCGGAATAGAATATGAAAACTTCAACGCGGCAGGTGCAAAAATAACCTTCAACGGAGTCAACACGCATCCCGGCTCGGCTAAAAACAAGATGAAAAACGCCGTTTTGTATCTTGCTGAATTTATAAATATGCTTCCTGCCGCCGAAGCTCCCGCGCACACCGAAAATCGCGAGGGATTTTATCACGTTTCATCGGTTAACGGAAACGAGAGCAAGGCAACTCTTCATATGATAATCAGAGATCACAACAAGCAAAGCTTTGCAAAGCGCAAGGAATTTATTACCGTACTTGTTGAATTTTTCAACCGCAAATACGGAGAAAACACGGCTTCGGCTGAAATTAAAGACAGCTATTACAATATGCTTGATGTCATTAAAGAGCATATAGACATAGTAGAACGAGCAAAAAAAGCAATGCGTAAAGCCGGTGTAGAGCCGCAAATTACACCGATACGCGGCGGAACCGACGGTGCAAGGCTTTCGTTTGAGGGTCTGCCCTGCCCCAACCTTTCAACCGGCGGAATGAACTTCCACAGTATTTATGAAGCAATACCTGTAAATGCTATGCTCAAGATGGTTGAGGTAATTAAAAACTTAGTAAGCGAATAATTGAATAAAGAAAAAGTCCTGTGAAGTTTACTCTCCTTCACGGGACTGCTTTTATGTATTATTTTTATAACTGCGGTAATCTCTTTCGATCCAAGCCATTAACAGATTAACTATCCGCCTTTGCTCGTCATAAGTCAATTCTCTGCCCTTTTCTACATGATACCACTTATTTAAACACCCTCGACAGCAGCAGGCGCAGGCATGCTGAGCCTTAAACACGGGGTGACCGCGCATCGGCGTTTGCTTGCCGTCGTTTGGTATAACCGCCGGTGCAAGACGTTTCTTTATAAAATCCTCCGCATGGCTTTTTACGGTATCCAAGCCTTTTTTGTCGATATAATTTATATCCTCATCGGACAGATGAAATTTAGCTCTGAAAGCAGATTTTTGAAGCCTTGAGAGTGCTTCGTCAACAGTCAACCGAAAACTCCTCTTTTCAGTAAAAATCAAGATAAGCATACACCCTTTTGACTGCTTTTGCAATGACTCGTTTTTTGCTCAACAGCAAAATACTATCTTGACAGCTTCACTTTTTTCATCATAACAGCCGAATACACAAATACAACGGCTTCTGTGATGGGCATTGCCCACCAAACTGCATTTCCGCCGAAAGCAACAGGCAATAAAAGTATCAGAGCACCGCTTATTACAATACCTCTTGCAACGGATGCGATAAGTGATATCTTGGCTCTCATAATAGCCTGGAAATAGTACGTTGAATAGATATTGAACGGCAGCAGTATAAATGAAATCGCATAAATTCTGATTATTCCGGGAGCTATTGACAGCACCTCGGGAGTGGGCGTCATAAACAGCTTTATAAACACCTGCGGCATAGCCATAGAAAGAACCGTCCAAATTGCTCCGAAAACGGCAGCGGTTATGATATTGTACTTAAGCATTGTCTTAATTCTGTCTGTAAGTCCCGCACCGAAATTACGCGAAATTACGGGCTGTGCCGCCTGACCGATACCGTAAGAGCAACACTGTACAAGAGTGCCTACAACAACTATTACTCCGTAAACCGCAAGTGCGTCCGTACCGAGATACTCCATTACACGGCGATTAAACAGCATTGTGGCTATGCCCATTGCCACGTCAACTATAAATGAAGAAAATCCGTTGACGCTTATCATTTTAAAGCTGTTAAGTATCCTTAGAGGCTTTACGAATTTCAACGTATTCTTTTTGCTGATAAAATGCGTAAGCATCACAAGAACGGACGTTGAAGCTCCCATTGCTGTTGCAATTCCCGCGCCTTTAATTCCCATATCCAATGTGAACACAAAGAAATAATCTCCGAACACATTGAATATACCGCCGAAAATAACGGCTTTTGTGGCTCTGCCGGGGTCACCGTCATTACGGAGAAACGACGAGAGCAGATTTATAAATACATATACGGGAACAGTAAGCTTTGGGGCTACCATATATTCTTTGCAAAGCGGCATAAGTGCGTCATTTGCGCCGAAAAGCCTGAGAAGCGGTTCCTCGCAGACCCACACCAAGACCCAAAGTATCAACGCCCATAAAACTCCGAGTATAAATGCAGAGGTAAAATATCCGTTTGCCGCTTTTACGTCATCGCGCTCTCCCCTTGCGACGGCATAAATCACCGAGCCGCCTATACCGCACAAAAGCCCAAAGCTGTATATAATATTCCAAATCGGGGCAATTACCGCCATTGCGGCAGAGCCGTCCGGTCCGTGATACTGCCCTACCATAGCCATATCCACAAGTCCGTAAATACACGCTATCAGTGCACTTCCGAATGAAGCTATAAAAAATTTACGGTAAAGCTTACCGACATTATCCTTTAAAAGATCCATACCTACTCCTTGAATATTAAAAAAGACCGGATATGGAACGGGCATTTCAGCCTGCACCTTATCCGGCTTGTTATTTCCATACGATAACCAGCCCTCCGAGTGAGCTATTGTATTGTATCAACTTTTGTAATCAAAGTCAAGAATTTTCAAAGAGGAGGAAATTGAGAAGAGCATTACAGCCCATTTCAATGTCATTGTATGCTTTGTCAAAGTCGCCTGAATACCATGGGTCGACAACGTCGGATTTGCTTCCCGTAAACTCAAGCAATTTGTGTATTTTGTAATCCGCATCGCCGCCGAATAGTATTTTCATATTACGTATATTGGCGCTGTCCATGCCGATAAACATATCCGCTTCATAATAATCATTTCTTTTTAGCTGAACCGCCTTTTTATCTCCTATTGCTATTCCGTGATATAAAAGCTGTTCTTTAGCTTTCGGATATATCGGTTGTCCTACGCCATTCCATATTTCCTCATCACTCGTTGCTCTCGAACATACCGAAAATTTATCCGACACACCGAGATTATTTGCCATACTTTTAAATATAAATTCTGCCATAGGAGAACGACATATGTTACCGTGGCAGACAAATATAATTTTTTTCACTTCCACACTATAACCCCCATATTATACCTTTCCTATGCCCCATGTATACTTATCCGCTTTTCCTATTTGATGTGCCGTCATCTCGTCGAGCCGCTTCTCCGGCTTAATAAATGTAACGGTCTTCATACATAAGCGAAAAAGCGAACAGTTTTTTAATCAGCGTCACACTCGTCTAAATTCGTATAACATTATATTTTACCGCTTCTTTTTTGCAATATGTTTAACTTTTAAATCGTCAAAGATATTAGCTAAGCCCTCCCATGTAAGCTGTCGTTTTTCAAACCAAAGCCTCTGTAAAAAGCCAAGTACCCTGTTCGGATTTGCAAAATACAGCTTTGAATATCCGATTCTGTTTTTATCAAGATATGAGTAATAATAATCAAGCTTATTATGAAACTGCTCATATGAATTTTCTCCGCGCCAAACGGTTTCGCACATAGCTCCAAGCCTCGGATAAGTCATTTTGTCCGCTTTTTTCATATCGGGAACATATTCCGTCCATAACGTTGCTTCCGCACCGAGGCAATTTCCGTCGTATAATTTATGGTTGGCGGTATCTTTGAGACTTATGTAACCGTAAGGCAAATCAATATAATATGCTTTTGAACTTGTATCGATAAACGGTCTGCCGCCCGTGTTTATGTCCCCGCATTTCGTAAAGCCCAAATTTTCGGAAAGCAGCTTATCATTCTTCAAATCCCGACTCCACATAAACGCCTGCTTATTCTTTCCTGCACAATAATCATTTATTCTGTTCATGAAACAGCACTGAAGCTCATCCTCGTTATTTAAGCCAAGCTTCTTCATCATTGCCTGACAATGCGGGCAAAGATGCCATCTGTGTTTCGGCACCTCGTCGCCGCCTATATGAAAATACTTATCCGGAAAAAGCTCACAAAGTTCATCCACTATATCCTCGACAAATTCATATGTGCTTTCTTTCCCTGCACACAAAACATCATGCTTTACTCCCCAATGGTCGGCGACCGGTAAATTTCTTTCAAAACAGCCGAGGTAATTATAACAAGCCAGCGCACTTCTGCTGTGCCCCGGAATATCAAATTCAGGCATAACTGAAATACCGAAATCATGTGCATATTTGACTATACTTTTAATCTGAGCTTTTGTGTAATAGCCCTTATGTTGCCTATGATTAAAATTTGTCTTTTTCCTTACAGACCCGATTTGCGTCAGCAACGGATATTTGTAAATCTCAACTCGCCATCCCTGGTCCTCCGTCAAATGCAAATGCAGAAAATTAAGCTTGTGCAAAGACATTTTTCTAATAAACAGCTTGACATCGTCAACGGGATAGAAATATCTCCCGACATCAAGCATAAAGCCCCTGATTTTATACTTAGGCTTATCCTTTATCGCAATAAACGGAATCGTTCGGCCGTATTCAAACAGTAGTTGCTTGAGTGTTTGCAGAGCAAACACTTTTCCTGCCTCCCCACTCGAATACACGGTGATTTTCTCGTTTACTTCAAGTCGGTATTCTTCATTTTCAAGCGAAAAATCATGCGTAAAACTAACAACAACATCATTCCCGACCAGCAGTTTGAGTTTACGTATAAAATCATAAAAATCATCTTTAACAGAACCGTTGACATTTCTTTCGTCAAGCGATAAAGATTTTATGAACAATCTTTTTGTTTCATCTGTTTTTTCAAATAACGGAGTTGGGATAATATGAGACATAACAAACCTTTCGCATAATCTATATATTAATAATTATACACTTAACTTGTTTTATTGACAACCGTCCTTATTATGATATAGTTATACCATATCATCGGCAGAAGGTGTATTATGAATAATAATAAAAAGAGCTTTGATAAAAAATGGTACAGCGAGGAGTTCTTGAACGAATTAAAGAGAACAGCCTACGCGGAAGACGACGGAAATTTAACTTACACAGCCAAGTATGCGCCCGACGCCGTATCAAAATACGGCATAGATCCGCGCATGCTCGGCGGACCCATAGGCAAAATGGCAAGGAAACTAAAGCTTGTCCCGGATTTTGTTCTAAACAGTATTCATTTAAAAATAACCGAGAGAAGTCTCGGTTTTTTCAGAAAGGGCTGCGACAGGATTTCTTATGCAAACTGTAATATAAAAGGCGTTTCAATCAAAAACAAACACATTAAAGCTTCCGACGGATTTGATATTCCGATCAGAATATATGAAAATGCGGAATGTGAAGGCACAAGGACGGCAATGATTTTCATTCACGGCGGCGCATTTGTCGGCGGAACGCTCGCGCCGTATGACGAGAGCTTAAAAATGTTCGTTGATAAATTCGCCGTTAAGGTAATCAGCATAGATTACAGGCTTTTGCCCGAAAACGCCTATCCCGCACCGTACAGCGATTGCTTTGACGTATTGGAATATATAAGCCGCAGCTGTGGCGAATTCAAAATAGACAAGGATAGAATTTTTGTCTGCGGTGACAGTGCCGGAGGAAATATTGCTCAAGCGTGCTCTACCAAATACAAGGGTACCGGAAAAATCAAAGCGCAGCTTCTGCTCTATCCTACCTTGAATATGTTCGGTTTTACCGACGAGTATTATAAAAAAGGATATTCCGACTATAAATTCGAACCGTCACAAAAATCTGTTTCAAAAGGCGTAATAAAACAAATGCAAATGCTTACACACTGCAATTTTAAGCAGATAGGCATACTCTCGCCCGACGAATACAATAACCCGTACATTTTCGACGCAAGCGGCAATGTTCCGACATTTATTACAGTAGGCGCGCTTGACTATCTGAAAAAAGACGCCGTTGCTTGGGCTCATAAGCTTTCAAACGCAAATGTAAAAACAAAGCTTGTCGTATACAACGGGCTAGGCCACGGATATTTAAACGCAACCGGAGTTTTTCCGCAAGCAGAGGACGTGATAGACGAAATGGGCAAATTCATATATACGATTTTAGAATTGTAAAAGCAATAGGGCAACGGGTTTCCCGTAAAGACCTGAATATATACTCGCAAAAAGCGTCGGAGATTTGCTTTCTCCGACGCTTTTTGGGTTATGTATTATATAGGAAATACCGCAACGCATCTGTATTTAAAGGTAAATGTACAAAAAAACGTACCATAAATGTCTAACAACAGAATTTGGTTGACCCAATAATAAGTGAATGGTATCATAAAATAAAAAGCAAGGAGGAAAAAGATGAAAGAACAGTTTATAAATTGCTATCCATTATCCAAAACTTTACAGTTTTCTTTAATTCCCGTCGGAAAAACGGATGATAATTTTAATAAAAAGCTGTTACTTGAAAGGGATAAACAAAGAGCGGAGAATTACGAAAAGGTTAAAGGTTATATTGACCGCTTTCACAAAGAATATATTGAATCCGTACTAGTCAATGCAAGGGTTGAAAAAATTGATGAATATGCGGATTTGTATTGGAAAAGCAACAAGGACGATTCCGACGCAAAGGCTATGGAATCATTAGAAAATGATATGCGAAAGCAAATATCAAAACAGCTTAAATCAAATGCACGCTATAAAAGGCTGTTTGGGAAAGAACTTATATGTGAAGATTTACCGTCTTTTTTAACGGATAAAGAAGAGAGAGAAACAGTTGAGTGCTTCAGAAGCTTTACAACGTATTTCAAAGGCTTTAATACTAATCGAGAAAATATGTATTCAAGTGATGAAAAATCAACTGCAATAGCTTACCGTTGCATAAATGACAACCTGCCACGCTTTTTAGATAATGTAAAAAGTTTTCAAAAAGTATTTGACAATCTTTCTGATGAAACTATCACAAAGCTAAACACAGATTTATATAATACATTCGGCAGAAATATTGAAGATATTTTTTCTGTTGATTATTTTGAATTTGTTTTGGCTCAATCGGGTATTGATATTTATAATTCTATGATTGGCGGATATACTTGCTCTGACGGAACAAAAATCCAAGGTCTTAATGAATGCATAAATCTTTATAACAAGCAGGATGCAAAAAATGAAAAATCAAAAAGATTGCCATTGATGAAGCAGTTATATAAACAAATCTTGAGCGAAAAGGACAGCGTATCGTTCATTCCCGAGAAATTCAATTCAGACAACGAAGTGTTGCTTGCAATTGAAGATTATTATACCGCTCACATTGGTGATATTGATTCGCTGACAGAGCTTTTACAATCATTAAACACTTATAATGCTAATGGCATATTTGTAAAAGCGGGCGCTGCCGTTTCCGATATTTCAAACGGTGCATTTAATTCATGGAACGTATTACGTTTAGCTTGGAACGAGAAATACGAGGCATTGCATCCCGTAACAAGCAAAACAAAACTCGATAATTATATTGAAAAGCGAGACAAGATATATAAAGAAATAAAAAGCTTTTCGCTTTTTGAACTTCAAAGCCTTGGTAACGAAAACGGCAACGAAATAACAGATTGGTATATTTCCTCAAGCAAAGAATGTAACAGCAAAATCAAAGAAGCTTATTTGCAGGCACGGGAATTGCTGAAATCCGATTATGAAAAAAGCTACAATAAAAGACTTTCTAAAAACGGAAAAGCAACAGAGTCAGTTAAAAACCTGCTTGACGCAATAAAGGATTTTCAGCATCTTGTAAAGTCGTTAAACGGTACCGGTAAGGAAGAAAACAAGGATGAACTTTTTTACGGCAAACTCACTTCGTATTATGACTCAATAGCAGATATTGACAGGCTTTACGATAAAGTTAGAAACTACATTACCCAAAAGCCTTATTCCAAAGATAAAATTAAATTAAATTTTGACAATCCTACTTTCTTAAAGGGATGGGCATTAGGAAACGAATTTGCAAATTCTGCACAATTGCTTAAAGATGGTGATAATTACTATCTTGCAATTATGGATAAAGAATTAAAAAACAATATACCCAAAAAATACAATTCACCAACCAACGAAGAAGATATGTTGCAAAAGATTATTTATCAACAAGCGGCTGATCCATCAAAGGATATCCCAAATCTTCTTGTTATTGACGGAGTAACCGTAAAAAAGAACGGAAGAAGAGAAAAAACAGGCATACATGCAGGTGAAAATATTATATTAGAAAGTCTTAGGAATACCTATCTTCCTGACAATATAAATCGTATAAGAAAAGAAAAAACATTTTCAACATCAAGCGAGAATTTTTCAAAAGATGACTTATACGAGTATATCCAATATTATATCTGCCGTGCACAAGAATACTATTCTTCATACAATTTCACCTTTAAAAACGCCTCTGAATACAAAAGCTTTCCAGAGTTTTTATACCATGTAAATTCTCAGGCATATCAAATTAGCTATGATAATATTTCAAAAAAGCAAATTATGGAACTTGTAGACAACGGATATATCTATCTTTTCCAAATCTACAATAAAGACTTTTCAAAGTACAGCAAAGGAACTCCGAATTTACATACTCTGTATTTCAAAATGCTTTTTGATGAGAGGAACTTATCAAATGTAGTATACAAGCTCAACGGTGAAGCCGAGATGTTTTACCGTGAAGCAAGTATAAATGACAAGGAAAAAATAACTCATCAAGCCAATCAACCGATAAAAAACAAAAATCCTGATAACGAGAAAAAAGAAAGCACTTTTGAGTATGACATTATTAAAGATAAAAGATTTACCAAAAGGCAATTTTCGCTTCACGTGCCTATTACAATCAACTTTAAGGCACACGGTCAGGAATTTTTGAATTATGATGTTCGCAAGGCGGTTAAATATAAAGATGATAATTATGTCATCGGCATTGACCGAGGAGAAAGAAATCTGATTTATATCAGCGTTATTGATTCAAACGGTAAAATCGTTGAGCAAATGTCGCTTAATGAAATAATCAGTGATAACGGACACAGAGTTGATTATCAAAAGCTTTTGGACACAAAAGAAAAGGAAAGAGATAAAGCAAGAAAAAATTGGACTTCTGTTGAAAATATAAAGGAACTCAAAGAAGGCTATATCAGTCAAGTTGTTCACAAAATTTGTGAATTAGTCGTCAAATATGACGCTGTTATTGCCATGGAGGATTTGAACTTTGGCTTTAAGCGTGGAAGATTCCCTGTTGAAAAGCAAGTTTATCAAAAATTCGAAAATATGCTTATTTCAAAGCTCAATTTGCTTATTGATAAAAAGGCAGACCCAACAGAAGACGGCGGGCTTTTAAGAGCATATCAGCTTACGAATAAATTTGACGGCGTAAATAAGGGCAAGCAAAACGGCATCATCTTTTATGTTCCGGCTTGGGACACAAGCAAAATAGACCCGGTAACAGGTTTTGTTAATCTTTTGAAGCCAAAATACACAAGCGTATCGGAAGCAAAAAAGTTATTTGAAACAATTGATGACATTAAATATAATGCAAATACCGATATGTTTGAATTTTGTATTGATTACGGTAAGTTCCCAAGATGCAATTCAGACTACAAAAATACTTGGACTGTTTGCACTAATTCAAGTAGGATTTTAACTTGCCGAAACAAAGAAAAGAATAATATGTGGGACAATAAGCAAATTGTTCTTACCGATGAATTCAAATCGTTGTTCGGCGAATTCGGCATTGATTATAAAGGTAATCTTAAAACTTCAATTTTAAGCATTTCCAATGCTGACTTTTACAGGCGATTGATAAAGCTTCTTTCATTAACGCTTCAAATGAGAAACAGCATTACCGGCAGCACATTGCCGGAGGATGACTACCTCATATCCCCTGTTGCAAATGACAGAGGCGAATTCTATGACAGCCGTAATTATAAAGGAACGAATGCTGCATTACCTTGCGATGCCGATGCAAACGGCGCATATAATATTGCGAGAAAGGCGCTTTGGGCAATAAGTGTTTTAAAAAGCACTCCGGAAGATATGCTTAATAAAGCAAATCTCAGTATAACTAATGCCGAATGGCTTGAATACACGCAAAAATGAGCGAGCAGCCCTTAGCTATATCTCAATTAAATGATTTTATATTCTGCCCTGCTTCAATATTTTTTCATTCGCTTGAAACCGAAGAAAATATTATGGTTCTGGATTCGTTTCAATTAAACGGAACGAATGCTCATAAACATTCCGACTCTGCAACATATTCAACCGAAAAGAGTGTGTTGCAGGGCGTGAGCGTGTATTGCGAAAAATATAATTTGATTGGCAAAATTGATGTCTTTGACGAAAAAACAGGTATTCTAACTGAACGCAAAAAGAAAATCAAAACCGTTTATGACGGATATATTTAACAAATTGCTGAAAATGAATTTGTAAATTATAACAATCCAAGGGATTAATAATCCCTAATAATTTCTACTGTTGTAGATTCCGTATCAATGAATATAGGCTCCGCGGATTAATAATCCCTAATAATTTCTACTGTTGTAGATAGGCTATGACGCGCAAGGGATATAAACTTAGATTAATAATCCCTAATAATTTCTACTGTTGTAGATTCTGCAACTTTAACAGTCATAGTTATGATTAATAATCCCTAATAATTTCTACTGTTGTAGATACGGAATTATAACATAGTCCTTGTACTAGATTAATAATCCCTAATAATTTCTACTGTTGTAGATACTATTCCCATTCTCTTCGTCTATGTCGTGATTAATAATCCCTAATAATTTCTACTGTTGTAGATCAATAAATGTTAAGCTCGTATTTTGCCGATTAATAATCCCTAATAATTTCTACTGTTGTAGATTGTCGCAAGTGCGGAATATAGCTTTTGCGGGATTAATAATCCCTTATAATTTCTACTGTTGTAGATTGCCCGTCTTAGCCATATCGCACCTCTTGATTAATAATCCCTTATAATTTCTACTGTTGTAGATTAGATACTATGAAGATGCCGAGCATCGGATTAATAATCCCTAATAATTTCTACTGTTGTAGATTTAGAAGCGAGTGCAAGTTATGTGGTAGATTAATAATCCCTAATAATTTCTGCTGTTGTAAATTTTCGAAATATTCACAACGCTATTCATTATTTTATAACATACAAAAAGCGTCGGAGGAAGCTAATCTCCGACGCTTTTGGTTTATTCTATGTTACGGCAAAATTTCGAGCCAATAGCCGTCCGGGTCCTCAATAAAATAGATACCCATTTCAGGATTTTCAAAGCAGATACAACCCATTTCTTCGTGCTTTTTATGTGCCAAATCAAAATCATCTGCCTTAAATGCCAAATGAAATTCACATTCCCCCAAATCGTACGTCTGCGGATGTTCTTTAATCCAAGTGAGCTCAAGCTCAAAATCGCTTGAATCATTGCTCAAATAAACGATAATAAAATCATCGGTGGTTTTTCGTCTGACCTCGTGCAAATCAAGCGCATCGCCATAAAACTTAATCGACCTATCCAAATCGGAAACATTATAGTTTTCGTGAATCATTCTAAAGCTCATATTTCTTCTCCTTTTGCGGATTCTGTATTTTTTATTCGTGATTTATACTGCGGATGTTCGGTGATAAACCTATCAATTACGCTTGGCTCGTTCCAATAATGCATAGGAAAAACAGCATTACAATCGACATGTTTCAAAAAATAAAGCATACCGTCGGCATAGTGTTCCTCCTGCCGTGGGTCAAGGGGAACGAATGCAACATCAAAATGAGCGCCCTTGATTTTGTCAATCTCCGCACGGTACATGGAGGCCATTTGGCGGTTGTCATCTTCCGTCTCACCCTCCCAATGCCAATCGTTCAAATCACCTGCGTGGTAAATTAAGCCATCGCTTGTCTTGACGATAAAAGCAACACCGCTGTCAGTTGAAAGAAGTGTAGTAACCTTTGTACCGTTGTCAAGAATATAGGTTTGATCGTGGTAAGCCGTCGTAACTTTCACACCGGCAGGATACTTCTTTTTGCTGATATCTTTCGCCAAAACAGCCTGATAATTCATACCCATATCATCAAGAATTCCAAATACTTTCGGATTGAAATGGTCTTGGTGAAAGTGACTGCAAAAGACTATGGCTTCCTTGCTTTTGTCAAGCCTCGGCATCTCGCCTTTGTAATAATCAAAAACATAGTAGCAGTTCTCGGTTTCAACCAAAAATCCGCTGTGGTTAATGTATGTTATTTTCATAATCCACCTCTATTACTCTTGTCTTATTATATCAAAGCGATAAATCGGAATCAATACCGCACAACATTTTCGATACGAAGCAAAACGCTTGAAACGGTCTACTTGAGTCTCTTCGCTTTTTTAACAAAAAAGCAATTCTAATTGCCGTATAAAATATATAAACAGCAAAAGACTTGAAACAAAATTCGTGAGTATGGTATAATTTTAAAAAATGACGGAGGATTTTCTATGAACAGAAAAAATGCAGGTGCGGTTTTCGGCACTCTCTGCGGACTGACGGCATTGACCGCAATGTCGGCGGAAATATTCTATGATTTCTCGATAAACACAAAATCACCTATACATATGAGTAAGCTCAACAATCTCGTTCAGAAGGTCACGAACACATCCGGCAGTGAAGAAGACGCGAGCGAAAAATACAGCGGACTTACCGGTACGCCCGAAATGAAAAAATGGTACAATGAGCACGGTGAGGATGTTTACATTATGTCCGACTCTCTTCGTCTGCACGGTAAGATATTTAAAAACAACAGTTCAAAATATGTACTTGTCTGCCACGGATACACAAGCAAGGCCAAGCATATGGCCGGTTTTGTAAACAAATTTTACTCACTCGGGTATAATGTTCTGGCAGCAGACGCACGTGCACACGGCGACAGCGAGGGCACAAAAATAGGAATGGGCTGGCCTGAGCGATTTGACGTTATCAAATGGATAAAGCTTATTATTTCTTGGGAGCCAAATGCGCAAATAATACTCCACGGCGTATCCATGGGAGCGGCGACGGTGCTTATGGCCTCCGGAGAAGAGCTGCCCGAAAATGTCAAGGCTATAATCGCAGATTGCGGCTACACCTCGGAATGGGATGAATTCAAATGCGAAGCAAACGCTCTGCATATCCCGTGGTTCCCCGTACTCAACGCCGCGTCTGTGATGTCAAGACTTCGTGACGGGTATGATTTCAAGCAAGCGAGCGCTCTTGAGAAAGTCAAACAAAGCCGTATTCCGACTCTGTTTATTCACGGCTCCGATGACGAGCTTGTTCCATACAGTATGCTCGATAAGCTGTATTCGGCGGCGGCCTGCGAAAAGGAATGTCTGACCGTCAATGGTGCCGGACACGCGCTTTCATCCTCGGTTGAGCCGGAGCTTTATTGGAACACGGTTGAGAGCTTTATTGAAAAATATTCAGAAAAATAAAGTTTGAGCCGTGCCGTTCGGCGGAAATAGACATATGTATTTTAAAGACTATTGCGAATAATGTGCAGAATGGATTGTGCTTCGATGGTAAATACGGAATATGGTAAGGTCAAATTGTCATTGACCTTGCACTTTAACGAGTATAATAATTTTCGGCTTCTGTTAGACGGAAAAGAACCTATGGACTTTGAAAATACGGGAAAAGCAATCAATTATGTATTTGAAACAGAAGTCGGAAATCATATTTTAACATTTGAAAGCATTCCTTTCGAGAAAAATCAATTAGGAAAATTGAAATTTTCGTTTTTATCCGAATCATTTCAAAAGAGAATATTGAATCATTTGTTTGCTTTCAGATATGATTTATCCTGTTTCAAAGTAATATACATGCTGCATATTCATCGTAATGCAAAATTGGAAATTGCCATTAAAACAAGCTGCTATAATAATTTCCTTTATATAAGGGCTAAATGTTTGCATCCCGTAATTGTTCAAAGCTCAAATGTAAAAGTTCAGAAAGAGGAATTTTCTGTATTATATAATAAGCTTTTGAAGAAGAAATTTTATTTTTCTCAGATGGTTATTTGGACAATTTATTTTATTTTGTTAATAACGGTTTTTGGCGGACTCGCTATCTATGATATTATACATTGGGAAGCAGATACCTACATGGCAGGGTTTAATAAAACTTCAGCATTGTTTTTGGGCGTTTTTCCGCCGCTTATTATGATTTTATTTTCTTATTTTTTCTGTATTGTAAATCTCGTTAAACAATACAACAATAATTATTTATGCGAATAAATGATTATGTGTTTTTGTAAAATAGGAGGCTTTTTATGAAAAAGTTAATCTGTATTATAATGTCTGCAATTATTATAATTATGTTATTTATACCCTCATTTACGATTTGCGCAGCAGATACAAATGAATCAAAAAAGATAACTGAATTTACAAACGGGATTGCAGACTTGGCAAGGAAATATGATTCGGAGAAAGAGTTTGTTGCCCCCGAAGAGGATGAAACGGCACAAATTCAAGCTTTTTCTGCTCGAAATTCAGAAGAAGTCACAGACAGCACTGAAACTGAATATACCTTACAGGATTTTCAGACCGCAAGATTGATTGTCCGTGCCGATGGTAAATTTGACGAGTTCGGCGCAAAAGAACATGTCAGCGGCTTTGAGGACTTTCATATTTTACAATATGAAAGTCCCGAAGTGGCTATGTATGCATATTACGAGCTACAATCAGTGAAAAATGTCTTTAATGTTGCGCCTGATGAAGTAGTAGACGGCTTACAGGGCGAAACTGATGAAATCATTTCTGAAACTGAATTGCAAAATGAAAAATATTTGTGCGATTGGAGTCATGATAGAACACAATCAGACCGTCTTTTAGACTATCTTGAAACACAAGACTTTTCAGAGCGCAAGATTGTTGTGGCAATACTTGATTCGGGAATTGACTATCATAATAGGATTTTTGAAAATCGAATGGAATATTCGCATTTTAACTCTTCTGTAGACGGCAACCCCGATGACGAATTCGACAGTGGAGAGAAATGTCACGGGACAAGTGTTGCAAGCGTGATTGTAGATAACACACCCAAAAATGTAAAGGTATCGGTGTATAAGGTCTTTAATGATGATTTAACGACTACCATTTCTCAAATTTCCGCAGGATATATCGCAGCGATTGCAAAAAATCCCGATGTTATCAATGCAAGTATGACACATATTTCCGATGATAGTGGAATAATTAGTGCCTGTTTACAAGAAGCATATTCTAAAATATTCCTTTAGTTGCAGCTATAGGCAATACTGGCAGACAGGATACGATTCAATTGCCTGCAAATGCTCCGCACACTATAGCAGTATCTGCAACAGATAGAAATAACACCGCAACTCTTTGGAGTACACAATCTGTCAATACTACCGTATCTGCTCCGGGCGAGGATATAATAGTTGCAATCTCTAATAACAACTATCGGAATGCAAAAGGGACCTCTTTTGCTACACCTTGTGTTGCGGCTTTAGTTGCAAATTTAAAATTAGCTGAGCCGAATATAACTGTCGATGGAATTGAAACTCGATTAAAAAAAACATCGTATGATGTGAAAAGATATAATGAGTATGTGGCTTCATCTAATGCTAACTTAGATAATTTCCATTCTCTCTGGGACGGCGTTGGAATGGTTCAATTTTGCAGTGCATTCGGTTTGCCTGAACTTACTGCTCCTGAATTTAACTTAGAGAGTAAAGTTTATGTGGGTGAACAGATCTGTTCTATTCAATGTGCAGATGAAAATGCTAAAATACTATATACTACGGACAGTACATACCCCGATTCGGAAACTGCCATTGAATATAACAAACCTTTCCCCGTTACAGAAAGAACACGAATTCGTGCTGTTGCTTATTATGCAGACGACGGATATTACAGCCGTGAGGTTGAAATTACGCCCCGTATTCAGTATACAGACAATGACGAAAACTTTACAGTTACCGATGACGGTGTAATAACATCATATAGCGGTACAGTTGCCGATTTATTTATTCCAGATACGATAAACGGGATAACCGTAACTGGTATAGCAAACAATGCGTTTCAGACACCTAAACTGATTAGCTTAACTCTACCTAAAGGCGTAACGGAGATTCCGGAGTATTCATTTTATAAAAATCAGTCTTTGGAGTTTGTACGAGGAGAAGGTGTTATTCGCATCGGCTCAAGTGCATTTGATAGCTCCAACATAATGTATGCGGAATTTCCCAATGCAAAAGTAATTGGAGAATCAGCTTTTTCGATTACTGAACATTTTTGCTTTGGTGTTTTTACCAATGTAGAAGAAATAGGATCATATGCCTTTGGCCGTTCAAATATTATTCATTTTAACGGACCTGCTGCCACAACGATATACAGTGGCTCATTCACATATAATAGCCGTATGGAGGTTCTCTCTCTTCCGTTGATTACAGAGTTTTATCTAACTGTCAATGACGATTTTTATAGCAACGACCGTCTTACTATCATTGATATGCCATCGGTAGTAGACTTACGGTGTACAATGTTTCAATACACATCTATACGAAAAGCAGATTTCCCGTCGTTAGTAAGCATAGATTCTTTAACATTTAGAGGGTGTCCTCAATTAGAAATCGTCAGTATTCCATCCATTTTAGAAGTTCCGACAGGTGCATTTGTTTGTGGGCATAATCCGGCTGTCAGCAGATCACGTGTATACAATTTGGAAAGTGCAAAAACTATTGGGGAAAACGTTTTTGGCAAATCTCCTACTTCTCGTCTTGAACTTTCACACCTTGAAACTGCTGAAAGTCTGCCACAGACGGAAGGCTGTATAATTTCTATGCCCTCAACATTTAGAGAATGTACCGAAGACACAAAAAGCAGAAATTACAAGGTTTACGGCACTAAAGGTACTTATGCGGAGCAGTGGGCAAATGAAAACGGACACACATTTGTTGAAATCTCGCAGGACACTGCCGTGCTTACTCCACTGCCTGAAAAATATACCGATGCAGACGGAGTTTTAACAGCAGATGTTATCGGTTTTAACCGTACTTATCAGTGGTACGGCAGTTTTACAGCAGACAATACTACAGGTGCACCCATTGACGGTGCAACGGATAAGGACTTTAACCCTATCGATTATCCTGCTTATCCGTATTACTATTGTGTAGTTACCAGCACAGATGTAGGTTACGACCCCATTGAAATCCGTACAAATGTAACGGAGAACACCACATATCAGGCAGCCGATTATACCGAGTACAACAAAGCGGTTGAACAGGCAAATGCAATAGACAGCAGTTTGTACACCGATTTGACCGAGCTTGACGAAGCCCTTTCGGCTGACATAAGCGGATTGTCAAACGCACAGCAAAACATCGTTGATGAGCAGACAGCAAAAATCAAAGCCGCTTTGGATAACCTTGTTTTGAAGCCTGCCGATTATTCACGGGTTAATGAGCAAATCAATACCGTTCCCGAACATTTGGAATATTACACGGATAAAACCGTTAATGCCTTGAATGAAATATTAAACGGCATTGATTACGGCTTGGATATTACAAAGCAGGAGGTAGTAAACTCTTACGCTGAGCAGCTGCAAAACGCAATTTCCGCACTTGAATACAAGTCTGCGGATTACACCGAATACGACAAAGCGGTTGCCAAAGCAAAGGGACTTGACAAAGAGAAATATGTTGATTTCTCACGTGTTGAAAAGGAATTGGCTGTTGATGTCGACGGCAGAAATATCACGCAGCAGGAGGAGGTAGACCTCCAAACAAAGGCGATACTTGCGGCGATAGATGCACTTGAATACAAGCCTGCGGATTACACTGAATACGACAAAGCGGTTGCCAAAGCCAATGGACTTGACAAAGAGAAATATGTTGATTTCTCGCAGGTTGAAAAGGAATTGGCTGTTGATGTCGGCGGCAGAAATATCACACAGCAGGAGGAGGTAGACCTCCAAACAAAGGCAATACTTGCGGCGATAGATGCACTTGAAGAAAAGCCGCAGGAACAGCCGATTACCAATCCCGAACAAGATAAAACAAGCGGCAATATAGCACCCGACAAACCGAGCAAAAACGAAAGCGTTATTTCGCCCATGACAGGCAGTGAAACATACACGGGTGTTTTCACAGCCTTGGCGGCTCTTTCCTTTGCAACGGTATTGCTTGTTCGGAAGAAAAAAGATAATTAAATATATTTTCGGCAGAAAATTGATAGAAATATAATTTTACCTTTCTATTTTTGATGGATAAACAATATGTAAAGGGCAAACTTAAAAAAGAGGGTTTAAAGTTTTATTACTTTAAGCCCTCTTTTTTTGAAATGTCTCTCAAATTTTTTGCTCATTTCAATTCGTGTTACGATTTTGATTTAAGCGATGTCTCTCAAAAGTCTCAGTCATAAATGCCCTAAATCACACCAAAACGGATTTGGAATTTTGAAATTAGCTGTCTCTTAAAATCTCTCAAAGACTCTCACGATATTTTGAAGCAAAGAAAAAATGCCCGAATGCTGCCGTAAAAAGCAGTATTCGGGCATAAAAAAGCCTCGGAACAAATTGTTCCGAGGTATTGGCTGGGGACTATGGATTCGAACCTTAAATGACGGAGTCAGAGGCTCGCAATCTTTTTTCAAAACCGCCTATTTAAGCCATTTTTCAGACTTTGCGTCTCTCAAAAATCTCTCAGAATTTTATTTTTGCTTATAACCGCAAATTCGTATGAGGAATTGCGAACCTTACACTGAGGTGTCGAAAGAAACTCTAAATCCGCATTATCTTTTACAGCACGGTACTGTGCAATTTAATGACGAAGAATATAAAAGCTAATTATTCAATCAGATTTAATCCAAACTCAAGTCTCGTATATTCTATTCAATAATTAGGTAACAAAAAAGCGCCGTATTTCTACGACGCTTTTGTCTTGCTCAAAAGATGGAGCAAGGGAATGTTATTCAATTATCTGTTGTACTTTTTCTTTCTGCTGGCAACCGTTGTAGCAAGGGTTGCGCCGCCGCTGGCTAACAGTAGGGAAATCCACAGTGCAAGGTTGCTTGTATTGCCAGTCAGCGGACTCTTATCTGATGTTCCCGGTTTAGTACTGGCAGGCTTTTTCTCAAGAGCAGCAATCGCATCTTCGATAGCCTTTGCCATCTTGTCTACTTCAGATTGCTCCGTAATATTTTTACCACGGACAACAGCTTTGACAGCGGTTTCCACACCGGAGAAATCTTTGTAGTCATTCTTGTTTAGTGCATTTGCTTTGGCAATGGCTGCATCTACCTTTGTGTAATCTGCATCCTTGTATTGCAGGGCAGCAATGGCATCTTCAATAGCCTTAGCCATTGCATCAACCTCGGTCTGCTCCGTAATATTTTTACCACGGACAACAGCTTTGACAGCGGCTTCCACGCCGGTGAAGTCCTTGTAGTTATCCTTGTTCAGTGCATTTGCTTTGGCAATGGCTGCATCTACTTTTGTGTAATCTGCATCCTTGTATTGTAGGGCAGCAATGGCATCTTCAATAGCCTTTGCCATTGCATCAACCTCTGTTTGCTGGGCTTTGCTTTTTGCTCGGTCAACAGAGTTAATGGAATCTTTTACCGCAGAATAATTTGTATAAAGGCTGCTATCAAGAGCCGTTGCCCTTGCGATGGCTGCATCTACCTTTGTGTAATCAGCGGGGATGTTATTGTCATCCCACACAAAAGTTGGATGACCGATTCCGGCAACCCATTCAACGCCCGCACCGGCATTGGTTTGCAAGCCAGCAAGGACATCTGCGGAGGTGAAGTTGGAGACAGCAGTGCCGCACGATGACTGGTCAAAGGTCGGGTCGGCACCCGCAGTACCTGCATCCCAATCAACCACCAGCTTAGTAACGGCAAAGTAATTGCCTTTATTATCAGGATATGTTTCTTCATCAAGCGTTACACCATCAGGAGGGGTATCCGGCCAAATGCAGTCGGTAACATGGGTCTTTACAACAGCTGTAATCCAAGTGATATTGCCAGGCTCAGCGCCAGTGATTTTTTTTGTTGCAACTATGCAATTTTTGATTATTACGCCAGGCTTGTTCCCAGAGAAGTTTTCAAAGTTTGCACCGAGAATACCACCTACAGCTGAATAGATATTATTGCAGGAAACAGAACCGCCAAACCAACAATCGGTAATCGACGAGCTGTCCGCAGAGTTTTCCCACTGACCAATCAGCCCGCCAACGGTATCAACATGATCTTCATCGGATTCTGTACTGATAACCGTGGCGTCTGAGCCACAGCCTTTTACTTGTGTGCTCCCAGTGCATTGGCCAATCAGTCCGCCGACCATCTTGTCGCCAACATTGTTTTCTATCTTTCCGCTTGTATAGCAGTTTTCAACTGTGCCGCCATCGACCCAATCTGCCAAAATGCCGGCAAGTAACGAACCATCATTTGAGGCAATATCAGCGTCTATAACAAGTAAATTCTTTAATGTACCACCGTCAGAAACAACTCCGAATAGTCCGTTTCGAATAAGTTCGTCACCAGTAGAGTGATGATGCAAATTCGTGATTTTGTGATACTGCCCATCAAAAGTACCAGCAAAATATCTGCCAAAGTTGCTGCCATTTCCAATGGGGGTCCACTGGCAGCCGGATAAGTCGAGGTCATTATCTAAGTAAATCGTTTTCCCTTCAAATGATACAGATGCAGTTTTGTCATTGACTAACTGCGCTAAACCAGCCAACTGTTCGGCAGTGGTGAAATGGTATTCAGTATCCGTCTTATGGTCGGTGTACCAGCTTGTATCTGCCGTACCGTCCCAATTATCTACTGAAGTTCCTTCAGCAAACGCTGTCATCGGAACAAGTGCCATCACAAAGCACAACGCAAGCAGAAGGCTTAGAATTTTCTTCTTCATTTTCATTCCTCCATAATAATTCTATCCGCTATTTACTTTCTCCGACAGCGGACACGCCGGAGAAAAGATGTGTTTACGGGTGGTGGTTAGGACTTCAATATCAAACCACCATCCTTCCGGCAAACGCAAAAAGCCGAAGCCAAGGCATAATGCGCCCTGTCTCCGGCAACTGGTTCGTTATAAATTGTATGAAATAAGACTTGACACACTGAAAAAACGGCGCTATGCTCCTGCCCATCCGAGCCAAGCCGACAATGATTGTCGCATTTCCGTTTGCCATAGTCAAATCCTCCTTCCATAATTTCTAAGGAAAAAAGGATATAAATCCTCCACTATATAATTACGCAAAAATATTATAGCAGATTTTTCCCGAAATATCAAGAGGTTTTCAGAATATTACACTTCTCTTTTTCTCAAATCATTGCCTTCCTCCATTACTCACGGAACTGTATGACTTCTTGAATACTTCCCGAAAAGGAAAAGCCGCCGTCTGTGACAGCGACTTTTCTATTTAGCGGGTAAACCGTCCGAGAAAACATTGTTTCCGCCTGCTTGTTAAGGTCTGTATGGTAATCGCTCAGCTTGTTGGTAGTCAGTAGCTCGGCATACAAGGGACCTTGTGATTGCTGATATACCACAGGTGTCGCTGTCCCCAACTCTATCTTGTATGTGAAAAAATCATAAGACAAATTTTTAATCCGTAATTTCTATTGAAAAAGTACCATTGCTATTAAGCACCAACTTAAGATTGTTCATTGTAGTGTTATAAAGGTGGTCTCTCGCCGTAGACGATAATGAGGCACGAGTTTGCGTAAGTGCTTCTCTAAAGATTTGCTCCGCATTTGGCAAAACAAATGAGTTTGCAATTACTTTTTCAAGATCTTTCTTGAACACTGTATCAAAGAATTTGTCCTTTTCAGGTGTCATAAACTTATCAAGATAGCAATAGAAAATAATGTTATTCCAAAGAAGTGATTTGAAGTCAGAACCATATTTTGTCTTTTCAAGAAGAACAAAATAATTTGCATCAACATCCTCGATAACAGACCAAAAGTCAGAATCACTTGAAGCAAGAATTATAGAATCCACATCATCCTTATATACTGCTTTTGAAACACCGGCAAGAGCTTGTGATCTACAAGAGACTTGCCCTCTTAAATACGCTCAACAACAACGGGTTCGACTTCCACATTATATGTAAAGAATTTCAGTTGCAGCCAAGCCTTTGATGAGTTAAGTTCATCATAATAAACTACTACTTTATCAATCTTCTGTATTTCATAACCATTAAGGCTATCAAACATAGCCGCTAAGCGATAAGAATCGCAATTTTCACCATCAACAAAAATCCGGAAGGTTTGATTTCTCGAACCCTTTTCGATAAACTGAAGGCTACAGCTTTGGCTATATCCTTTTAAACACTTAAAACCTAAATGTTTTACTTTCCCCTGCTTTAAATTCAACTGTTTGTGATTTACCGCCGGCTTTAATATTAAGCTTTTGGTCAATATCCGAAGTAACGGTTGCGCTTATTGTTTTACCGCCGTCTGCCCATTTTAATTCAGTTACGGTAGCACGGTTACGGGTTTTAATCCCTTTAAGCGTTCCGTTTTCAAAACCTGAATTCGGGAGGGCCGGAAGAAACTCAATATCATTATTATGTGAATAAACAAGAGCTTCATTTATAATTCCGAGATAGCCTATCGCAAAATCAGTACAATAGCAACTGCCTTGGTCATAATCGTGGTTAGTCATTAGTGAATCATACCTGATTTTATGGTTCATAAGTTTAACGAGGGCATCTGTTAAAGAATCTGAGTCCTTTAACCTTGAAGCAATAAGACTGCGGTGAACAAGTGCGTGTGACGCTTCATTTTCACTCTGTCTGTTTGCAATTGCCTGCTCGCAGGCTTTTGACAGTTCATCATTTCCCTGCGTTTCAAAAAGCGGCCATACACCGTAAAGATGACTTAAATGACGATGTTTATTATTTTCATCAAATGAAGTTGTTGCCCATTCTTTAAGAGCGCCTGTTTCATCATAAAGATACGGCGGAAGATTTTTTTCAAGTTCCTGCCATTTAGAAGTATCAGCACTTTTATCAATGTCGCCCATAACTTTAATAAGCATATTAAGATTATCACGGCAGGCAGAAATATCAATAGCACAGTTAGCATCCGATGGGCTGTTATAATTTGACGGATTATTTTCAGGCGAATAGCTTGGCAAAATGCAATATGTTTCACCGTCATTTAATGATGTTTTGCCCTCTTCATAATGAATAGAACCGTCTTTTGCGGTATAATATTCAGGGCTCATCAGCTGACTCCAATAATTTGCACTTTTCAACAAGAGCGGATATAAAATATCTTCTTCAAGCCTTAAATATCCACGCTTTTTAATTTCTTCAATTTGACTTTCTGTTAAGTCTTTTTCGGTAACGGAGAGAACCGATTTAAGATTTTCAAGGTCAAATTCATCACTTAAAGGAATATTGATATTACCATATGAAAGAAGAGTTTCATAAAGCGGGTTAATCATCCAAGATGTGCCGGCGTTCCAATATCTGAAAGGATAAGGATAGCAGGTTTCGGTGATTACTGCTTTATCACCGTCGGTATTGACCGGAGCCTGAATAGCGTCTTTAAACCCATGTGTTGCATATGCATTTTCTTCCCAATCAGGAAGTTGTCGCAAAATGAAATATGCATAGCCGATAGGGCTGCGTGACATATTGCTCGTATTCATTGAAGAAGTTTGCAAATTAACATTTGCGTCCATTGTATATTTACTGCCCCAGCCGGTGTTAAATTCACCTGTCCACATACCGTAAAGTCGGCTTGTGGAATAACCCGAACAGCAAAGATACGCATATCTGCCGGCATAATATGTACGCTGGGCAAGAGCAGAATTTATTTTCTTTTTACCCTTTTGCATTTTTAAAAGTGTTTCATTTGACTCAAAATTATCATCACCCAACGAAAGCGTAACGCTGTCGAATTGCGGCTGATAAATTTCCAAGTGATTATTTAACGCTTTATCATAATCAAAATCATTATTACCTGCATATTTTGCAGCTACACATTCAAGCTTTGCTATACAATCTTCGACAAGTTTGAAACCATTTTGCTTTTCAAAATCATCAATTTTTCCCATATCGTAAGTTCTGTCACTTACGGTAAGAAGATAAACACTGTCGGCATCGGTTATTTTAATGCCTGTATTTTCACCCAAAAACTGTGTTTCGTCTGTTTTCTTATCTATCAACACTTTTTCTTTGTTTCCGCCTGAAGTAATTACATAAGTTACTGTTGCATAACCGCCGTTTTTAAGTTCACTTTTTTCATAATCAGGATAGTGTGAAACAAGCGCAAGGTAGTTTGCATTATCATCAGTTAATTTTTTATACTTCATATTAGCTTCGTCACTGTCGCCGAAATTTGCAAGAGTTGAAAGGTTATCAAATGATAAAGTTAAATTAAGCTTACTGCCGGAAGATGATTTATTAAGCTTGGTAATCACAACATCATCTGCCATTGAAGTGAATGATGTACGCTTCCAAGTGCCGTTTTTATCCGTAAAATCAACACCGACCTGCGATGTTTCATAATCTGTATAGCGAATATATTTTTTAGTGCTTTTCTTATCAAAATCAAGCCGTAATTGGCCGCCCGGGTGATAACGGTATACGTCATCATAGTTCGCGTTATCCGTAATATCTTTACATTTAATAATACTTTGCTTTACTGTTTCAAGTTCATCATAAGTTTGAGGACAAGTACGCTGATTTTCATTAGGCATTATAAAATGCATATTTTGAAAAATAAATGTGTCGCTGTACGGACTGCCGCTTGTAATAAACCCTTGAAGTCCGTTTCCGGATACCATCCCCTGCCTCCAAGATTTAGTTTTATTTTTTCTCGAATCTTTAAGCTCGGTATAATCATATGAAAATGAAATTTTAGAAGTATCTTTAAATAGAGATTTAATATCACCTTCGCTGACTTTGCCCCCTGAACAAGATGCCAATGAAAAAGCAAAAGTTACAGTTAATAACACACAAAGTGCTTTTTTTACATATCTATTCATAAACTCACCTCGTAAAAATTATAACATACAGACATAAATAAATATTTTAGACACGCAAATACACACTCATTTCCGTTTCTCCCCTATTTCCCCACGAATTATAAGGGATTAATGTAATCTTACATTTTTTTAAAGGAACCGGCTTATATTCGTCGTACAAGCTTTCATCCGGTTGTTCAACAAAACCGTCTGCAATTATTGTGCCGTTTTCATTTAACACAAAATCACCATTTGGATTAATTTTTAAAAGCTGCAAGTTTTCACAGTTATCAATACTCTCTGCACAATATACAACAGGACCTCTTGCAACAGCAACCTTACCTATATTAGCTCTGACAAGATTTGAGCATCTAATTAATTTAACTTTTAAATCAAAAGATATTTCAACATTAGTGTTTTTATTAATACTCAAAACCGCGTAGCCGTTTATCATTTCGTAATTACAATTTATTGTGAAGTTATCACACCAAGCAGGAATTCTCAGTGCCAATTTAAACGGTTTATTAGGCTTAACATATAAAATCACATTACCGCTTGACAAATAATTTGACTGAACATCAATACAGCCGTTTGTAAATTGAGCATTTGCTCCAATATAAAGATTCACAAACAAGGTGTTGCTATTTTCACTAAAGCAATACTCTCCTATTGATGATAAAAAGCGTGCTAAATTAGGAGGACAACAAGCACAACCAAACCATTTTTGCCGCCTTGTTTTAACGTGATTTTTTCTTTCATCCTTTTTTGAAGCAACAGGCAAAACTTCAAGAGGGTTAACATAGAAAAAAGATTTTCCGTCACTGCCCATAGAAGCAAGAACCGTATTGTAAAGAGCTTGTTCAAACACATCAAAATATGAAGAAATGGGATTAATTTCAAACATACGGCGTGAAAATATTGCAAGACCGATTGAAGCACATGTTTCACAATAAGCCAAATCATTCGGCAAATCATAATCAAATGAAAATGCCTCTCCAACTGCAGTGGAACCTATACCGCCTGTTATGTATAATTTTTTATTTACAATATTATTCCAAATATTTTTACAGGCGTTAAATACACAATCATCTTTTTTAACTTTTGCAATTTCAGCCATACCACGATATAAATAAACACCTCTGACAGCATGACCTACAGCTTCATTCTGCTTAACAGCAAGCATATGTGCCTGATTATATTCATAATCAATACTTTTATCTGTACGATTATAACAGCGCTCAATATCAAAATAATATGGCTTTGTGCCTCTTCTTTTTATAAATAATTCTGCCTGATTTATGTATTTTTCATTTCTTGTTATATAGTATAATTTCACCAAGGCAGACTCGGCTATTTCATGACCCGGATAGCCCTGATTTTTATTATCTCCAAAATAATCACAAATTAAATCAGCAAAGCGAATGGCGGCATTTAATAGTTTATTATTGCCGGTGGAATTGTAATATGCCACAGCAGCCTCTGTTAAATGTCCAAAACAATAAAGCTCATGACGGTCTTTTAAATTAGAAAATATTTTACTTCTGTCATTAATTATATAGAGAGTATCAAGATAACCGTTTTCAAGCTGTGCACTGCAAATTAAATCTACCAAATCATCAACTTGCTTTTTTAAAGCATCATTTTTTTCGTTTACTAAAACATACGAAGCGGCTTCTATCCACTTATATGCATCTGTATCCTGAAAGCACCAACCTAAAAAAGAATTGGAACTGCATTCTGTTTCTTTATATTCCCATTTATCAACCGGAAAAACAGGAACGGGAATACCGGCTTTAAGTGATGAACATACAGAAGATGCCTTTATAAAATTTGAAATACAATAACTTTTAGGTGCACCCGGAATCAAATCGTTTAAAGCATTATACTGATATGGAATAACAACTGTTTTAATTAAATTCAAATATTCATTAAAATAATTGTCATTCACTTTAACATTATTTAAATGCAAAGAATTTGAAAAATTGTTTATATTCATATTTACCCCTTAAACAAACAATTCACTAACTATACTTTATCATAAAAACAGCGTATTTTCAACAATCAACAGATATGTTGCAATTCAATCGAAGTAGATTTGATTTGAGCGATGTCTCTCAAAAGTCTCAGTCATAAATGCCCTAAATCGCACTAAAATGACTTTGGAATTTTGAAATCTGCTGTCTCTTAGAATCTCTCAAAAGCTCACATGATATTTTGAAGCAAAGAAAAAATGCCCGAATGCTACTGTAAAAAGCGGTATTCGGGCATAAAAAAACCTCGGAACACGAATGTTCCGAGGTAATGGCAGATTATATCAACCTGTCAAGTCACGGTAGTATTTGCTTTGCAAATCTCCACCTTAAAGACTTGACAGAACGTTTTTACGGGTTTAATTGCATTATAAACCCGTAATAGGGATTCGAACCCCAACAAACAGAGTCAGAGGCTCGCAATCTTTTTTCAAAACCGCCTATTTAAGCCATTTTTCAGACTTTGCATATACTCCGTATTTCAGCACTTTATTCACCTGCGATTGAGATAATTTTCGTTCGGTTACAGTATGTATTCCATCATTCTTTTCTTTGTTTTCAGTCCCATTTTTTCATAGAATTTTTCTGCCGGAGTGTTCCCTGTCCATACATTCAGTGTTACTTCGTAGCAGTCCATCCTTTTTGCCTCTTTTTTGACATAATCAAACAGAGCCTCGCCGATATGCTTTCCTCTTTGTTCCTTGTCTACGCACAAATCGTCGATATACAGTAACTTGAACGGTACTGTATTGTTAGAAACAGACTGTTCCTGTAACTGACAAAAGGCATAGCCCACACAGATGTCACTGCCGTTTACGGCAACATAAATCGGCTTTTTGTCATCATTTATCATTTTCACCAACTCGTCAGTCGTGTATTTGGTGGTGCCGGATATAAAAATATCTGGGCGTATGTCGGCGTGTATTTGGAGCACCTGCTTCAATAACTCGATAATCCTCGGTATATCCTTTTCTTCCGCTCTTCTGATATTCATACAGTATTAGCTCCTAATGAATAAATTTTCGAATTTATTATATAAATATTATTCTTGTCAGTCAATTTAAAAGTTAATACCTGAATATACTCCGTAGTGGTCGGACACATACCCGTTGTTCAGGTCGTTCAGCACGGTATAATCTACTGCTTTTCCGTCGGTAAATATAAAATCGATAGGCTCATTACCGGTAGAGCGATAGCCCCACTCTTGATATGTGGCTGTCTTTTTTGCTCGGTTCGTGCAGTCGTTCAGCTTGGACGCAACGAGCTTATAAGCCGATCCGTCTTGGGTTTCGTTGAAATCACCGGTCAAAACGGTGCAGTCGGTATTGTTGTATTTTTCTTTTAGCTCATTGAGTTTGTTCATAACTACATTTGCACCGAAATCAGCTGCCTGCTCCGATGCGTTATCCAGATGAGTGTTCATAAAAATGATGTTTTTGCCGTTCTGCTTATTCAGCAGAACAACATAGCTGCAAATTCTGTAGCATCCGGCTTCATAGTAATTACCGTCTTTGTCGGTGTAGGTGTATTTGCTTTCCTTTTCGGGAGTTTCGCTGAGCCAGATTGTGTTCTTTTCCACAGCGGAAAACTTGGTTTTGTTCCAAAATACAGCATTCATTTCGCTGTTCTTTTCTTCGCTGTCGCCGCCTCGCTTTACTCCGTAGTTTTCATAATCCGGCATAGTAGATTTGAGCTTTTCCAGCCAAATAGAATTCATTTCTTGCGTGCCGATTATGTCCGGTTTTATACTGTTCATATAGCTTGCAAATCGGTCGCAGCGTTCTGCACTTGAAGTGCCGTCTAATTTTTCACCAAAAGCAGCAGCAACATTGAATGTTACTGCGCTTATGTCGCAGTCAGCGTTTTTCGGAGGTGTATATGTCACTTTAGGTGAGCGATAAACGAAGCAAGAAGAAGCGATAACAGCACCGCCGATTATCAGAGCCACTACGGTATTGTAGGTATTGACTCCCTTTTTGTGAACTGCGTTCTGCAAAATGAATCTAATGAAATATATCAAAAGAGTCAAAATCAATCCTGCCTTTACCCTTGCGCCAAAGCCGACAGAGCAAAATGACATCAGTACCGTCACACCGAAATTTACGCTGAATGCAATAATATCACGCTTGTATCCGCTTTTGGCAGAAGTGAAGAAGGAGCAAATTATTTCTGCAATACCAAAAATCACAACACAGAGTATTGCCGACACAGCAAACAGATATGCCCTGTCGCTCAATATGGCTGTTAGGTCTATTCCGTGGTTGTGTATGCTTGCCGCAAAAGTGATTAGCGAAACATTTTTGTGACCTGCATAAAACATCGGCAGGCACAACACAGCAAGGGATGCTAAAAAAGAGAGCAGCCGCATTATGTGCCACGGGGTTTTAGCCTCGGAATCTTTTAATATGCTTCCGAATTTTTTGTTTGTTTTTGAATGATTATCCATTTTTATTCTCCAAAATAAACAGTAGCGTTTCTGTCGCTGTCCGCACCTCTGTTTACCAGCGGCAAAACAACCTCACTAATACTCGATAGGCCGATTGAATTGAGCTTTTTACCGAATGGTTTTGCAAGACGGTCGGCTTTCTTCAACACTGAACATGTCATTTTGTATTCTGCGGAGGAAGTAGGTATGTTTCCGTCGCCTCTGTAAAGATTTGCCGCAATGTTGATAACAAAGGGGACTACTTTTTTTGAGCTGATTTTGCTTATTTCGCTCTTGCTTACACCGCTCGAAAAACGAACGAAGTGCCATACCTTCCCGAATGTAAGATGATTTAGAAATTTAGCAAAACGATGAATAATGGGCTTGTATTTTTTACTCGTTTCCTTAGAGATACTCATGCCTACGGCAAAGTCGGCAAAATTGTCGTAGTCATATTCGGCATCGTACAGTGCTTTTGATACAACGCCCAAAAACAAGTCTTTTGTGTACTCCTCGAGGGCAAGCCCGTTTGTATCGATGCTGTCTGCGCAATCTGCACAAATGGTTTTTATTTCTGCTTTTTTCTGTTCTTTGTTCAGCACTATTTGGCGATAATACGGCGGAAATCCCGTTAATGCCGCTGTAGAAATGTCATAAAACTTTTTGTTTTCTATTTTGCAATAAGAAATGTTGTGCATATGCGTATGACCGGTAAGCACAAAATCAAAGCCTAAGTCGGAAAGCTGCTTCCTGCGCAGCTCATAGTCATTCAGCATATCACCCTTTGCAACAGCCGCATATATAGGCGACGGCGGCACAAGAGGGTGATGTGTCATTGCTATAATGTATTGACCGTCTCTTTTTGCATTGTTCGCTTCTGTTTTCACCCAGTTCATCAGTTCGTCGCTGAATCCGCAATCGGGATCGCCGTAGTCATCGTTGAGTGCAAACAGGCGGTATCCGTCTGCAAGCTGTGCCACATACGACATTGTGCTTTTGTGCTTTGCGATGGCGTTGTTATAGCCAAAATCGCCGTAGTATTTCAAAAGTTGTGTTCGTTTTACTGACTCAACCTCTATATACTTGTCGTTTTTGTCTATGCCGTATGTGGGCATACGAGGAGAGGTATAGTCGTGGGTTGCAGTTATGACATACACTCTCTTGCCCTTTTGCTGCAGCTTTTTCAGAGCGGCTTTCATCTCGTCGTGAGAGGTCCTTTCGCCGTTATATGTAAGGTCACCGCTTATGAGAACAATGTCCGGCGTATCATTTTTGCACAAGCAGTCAAAGGTGTGCTCAACGATTTCTTCGCTCCTGCTGAAAAAGAGCTGACCCGGCTTTGGCTTTTTGTTTTTGTCAAAGCCGTCCACAAAATTCTTTTTTGAATAGTAATGGGTGTCGCTGATAACCGTGAATTTCAGTTCATCATTCATTCTTCTTTACCTCTGTTGTTGGCTTTTATGAACTCGTCTTTGTCGTTTAGATTCCATACACATTTACCTAAGATGTATTCAGCCTTTTCTTTCTTGCTCATTTTGAATGTAAAAGGTCTGTTGTTTTGGATTTCGTCATAGACAGGAGCGGCGAGAGTCGCTTTTCCGTCGTGCAGTGAGCAAGCCGCCAAAATTACAATGTCGCTGTCATTAGGCAAAATGACGGTGCTGTTTTTAGGTACATCAAATTCGACAATGTAAAAGTACATACTTTTTGCAATTTCGTCCTTGCCGTTTTTGTGACAATGGGTTGCTTCATATGCGATTTTGCCTTTTTTGATATATGCAGTTTCACCGAAGTCGTACAAATCCCATCTTGCAAAACGCTCAAAGCAGGAATTTACCTTTGCCTTTACTTCTCTGCCGTTTATGACAAATTCGGCGTCTTTATCCCCGACCAATGAGGCACAAAGGAGCGCAATTTTGCTGTCTTTACTGCCCGTATTTATCTTTTGTGCAGAGGCAGTAAGAGCGTTGTTTCCATTCTTGTTAATGATGAATTTGTATCCGTTTGAATTGATTTCATCAGGCACAATTTCAAACGGAACAGTATAGTCATAGTCGCCGCATTTGCCTTGCTTTGTGATAATATTTTTGTCGAGAGGCAGTTCAATCGGTACAGCCTTTTCCGCTTTTACCTTTTCACCGCTCTTTAGCTTGAGTGCAAAACTTTTGATTTCGTATGGTTTAAAGCTTGTAATAAGTTTTCCGTCCTTTATTTCAGCCTTGCCCTTGTATTCTTCACTTGCAAAAACTTCTTTTGCATCCTCTATGCCGTTTCCGAGTGTGAGCGAAAATTTGTTTATGGTTTTGTTTGCGCCCTCATTGAGCCTTACGATAATTTCATCGCTGTTTTCGGCTTTTTTGATGGCACGAACAATGACATCATTGGAAGAAACACTGCCGAAAGAATAATTTGTACCCAAAGCTCCGTTGTGCTTTTTGCAAATATATGCAGTCATAGGAGTAATGAATTTTCGTGCCTCAAGCTGTGTGTCTGTGCCGACATCTCCCTTGTGGCTGAAAATTGCGAATGAATATCTGTTGAGCCCCAAGTCCATCATTGACTGCATGGAGTCGATTCGATAGTTGTGCTTAGGCGTGTGCAGAACGGTAAATCTCAGCGTGCTGTCGTTGAATTTGTCCCAACCGTATTTACATTCGCTGATTACGGACACACCGCTTTTTCCGTTTTTGTCTGTAATGTCTGCCCAATTTTGAGCAGGTACCTCATAGAGTTTGTCGCACATATTCTGCCTTTTTATTGCACCGAGTCCCAGGTCAAATGTGGCTGTGCCGTTGCTTACATTAAAGCTGAATTGCTCTTTTGCCAATGTGTGCAGAGACTGCCATTCTATTTCGGAATATACCTCTACACATTTTCCGCCGTCCGAAAGTGCAATAATGTTTGTAAAGGTACTCTTTTTGTCACGCTGTGTAACCTTGAATGCGACACGGCATGGGCCGTTTTCGATTATTTGCATTTTAGATTTAACGGGGATTCTGTCTGCCGCATTTTTGTTTTCGTTATAATCCATTTCCCACGCAGGCCAAACGCGTGAGCCGTTGTACTTGAGCAGCCCGAGAGAAACAGGCTCTTTCAGAATTTGGAAATTGTTTTGTTCCTTGTCAATAATTGACTCAATATCGCCGTTTGGATTTAGGGTGACGATATACTTTTGATTTTCCATTCTGTTCTTTGAGATGAAAACAGCACTTTCTGCGTCGCACGGTATATCGCTTACTCTCGCATCATAAATTCTTGTACCGAGACTCTTTACATCTGCAATGAACAGAATTTCGGTATAAGTGTTGGTTCGGTTTATAACTTGACTCTTAATCTCGTTTCCGTCATCATCGAACACTCTCACATTTTTATTGCCTATACCGCTCAGTCGGGCAGTTACGGTCTGCTGCCTTTGGGACTCAATCGGGTTGTATACCATAATAGGTGTACCCTTGCAAAAATCTGTTTTCATATTCAGCGCCAGTGCCGATGCAGAAGCTTCCAGCTCATTTGCAAATTGATTCATTGACACGGCATAGTCGTTCCATGAACGCCTGTAAACTCTTTGGCAGCTTGTACCCGGAATATCATCGTGGAATTGGTGAGCAATGAATCTTTTCCAGGCTATGTCGATAGCACTCTTGTTATATTCTTTGATGCCGAGATAAGATGCTGTTACACTTGCTCTTTCTGCAATGTCAGCCAGTTCCTGACATCTTCTGTTCCAGCGTTTTCCCACCGCTCTGGAAGTGTAACCGCCTACTGCGTGGTCTTTCATGACCAGCTCATTGTTCCAGACAGGGAGCTTCGCCTTTTGCTCCGGTGTGAAATTTTCGTCAATATCGTGATAAATTCGGTCGGCTGAAGATGCCAAAACCTCTATATCACTTCTGTTGTTTTTGCTTATTTCTTCTTCAACAAATTTTACGCTTTCTTCCTTGGGTGCTCCGCCACGGTCACCGATTCCGTGGAAAATATAAGTCATATCGAGATCGTATTTTTCATTCTCTTTCAGTTTGTTTTGGACAAAATCCCAGTCACGCAATTTTTTGAGCGTAAAGTAGTAGTCGTGAGGATTTACACTCGCATATATCTCGTTGCCGTCTACGCCTCTCCATCGACCTATGTCAAACGGCACTCCGTAGGCACTGCCCCAAGCGAGCTTTTGGGTGGTGAATCCCATCAGATTGGCGTGACTTGCGATGCTCGGCAATGCCCAACCGAAGCCAAAGCAGTCCGGCAAATATATATCAACGCTTCTTTTTCCGAATTTTTTGTCAAAATATGAGTTGCCGAAAAGAATGTTTCTAAACAAAGCCTCAGGTGACGGAATGTTTACATCTCCGTTTTCAAATGATGAACCGCAAACATTCCATCTTCCTTGTTTTATATATTCTTTCATTTTGTCAAAAAGTTCCGGATAATACTCCTCCATCAGCTCGTATCTGTATGAGCCTTCAAATGAAAAAGTGTATGTAGGATATTTTTTGAACAACTTGAAGTTGTCAACAAGTGTGTTGTAGATATATTTGCTTACAGTAGTTTCAAAGTCCCAGCTCCAAACGGTGTCGAGATGTGCGGTTGCGACTGTATAGATTTTCTTTTTATTGCTCATTGTTTTTATTTTCCTCGATACTTTTTTTATACTTTTTGTGTAGGTACATGGTGAGTATTTGGAGCAGAATTACTGCTGCCGCACCTGCAAAAATGCTTGCCCCGTTTATAACAGCGGCTGTGCTTAAAGCTATAAATGTGCAGATTTGTATGCCCGACAAGATTATATTTCGCTTATATCCGTTTTTTGTATAAGAAAACAGGGATATAACCGCACAAACCAGCGAAATCAAAATAACTGCCGCAAAGGATATAAAGCAAAGCAGCATCGCTTTGTTTTGGAACACCGATGCGGAATCCGAAATGATACTTTTAATTATTGATATAAGATTTATGCCTGCACCGTTCACTTTATATACAGGTATCAGCAGTGCGACTATCGGCAGAAAAAACGATATGAGTCTGACGATTGCTATGGGCGAGCCGATGGAGGACTTCTTGAGTCCGTTCAAAAAATTATCGAATCGTTCCCATTCTTTTTCTGCCTTTATTTTGTCGCTTTCGAGCCTTTCGTCAAAGCCGTATTGCACGATATTCACGCCGCAGCTCGGACAGTTTGGCTTGAGATAAAACGGGCTTAACTTGGCACCGCATTTAGGACATTTGTTACTCATTTTCGTTGCCTCCTATCGCCTGAACTTTTGCTTTTTCTTCTCGTCTGTTTTTTAAGTCCTCACGAATTTGCTTTAGCTTTTCGCCATTCAGATTGTAGAATGCGTACGGAATAAGAGTAATGAGACCTAACAGTTTAGGTATCAGAATAAACAGCGCCCATATCCACAAGTCAGTGTGTTCTCCTTTTACGGCTACCGAATTACCGACTGTGTCTTTAGTGAAAGTTAAACCTATCAGAGGCAGCAGTGCAGTACCGATAGAGGTGGACAGAGAACCGGTCAGCTTGCCTACAAAGGTGAGTACGGAAAAGCTGACTCCCTCATTTCTTTTTCCCGTTTTCCATTCCATATAGTCTACCGTGTCGCCTATCATCTCGGTAGGAATGACATTGTTGACAGTTTGGAAAAAGGCAAAGAAAAAGTTTTGGAGCATAAGCAGAACAGAGATGGCAACAACATTTGTTTTATAAAATCCGAGGCCGCAGAAGAATACTGCCGTGCCCAAAACAGCGTTGAAAATAATATTCATCATAACTATATGCTTGTTGTCCATTTTTTCTTTCAGCTTTGGTATCAGCAAATATGATATAAAGCCAAGCAGAGTACCCGGCAGTGTTATCCACAAAACAGCAGAATTCAGGTCGAGTACCTCCGAATAGTAGTAGGTCTGAAAAACATTTGATATACCGCCGAGACTTCCGAGCACATTCGCAACAATAATTAGGAGCAGCGGCTTGTTTTTAATGAGAACTTTGAAGTTATCAAGCAGTGACGGCTCCTTTACGCTTTGACTTACTCTTTCTCTTATTTTCAGTCCTGCAAGAGAGAACAGCCCCATACCGAACACACCTGCTATACAAGCGAGAATCAAAAAGTCCTGTGCAAGTGTGATATTCCAAACACCTTTGTTACTGAAATCCATCATAACCACAAGCATTGTTGTCGAAAGGCCGCCGATAAGGCCTGACAAAAATCTTGCAGTTGAAATAACCCTTGTTCTGTCACTCGTCGACGGCGAAATAGCCGCACTCATACTCCAAAACGGAACATCACCGAGAGTATAAAACAGTTCCCATATAAAATAGGAAACATACATATAAATGATTTTTACGGTCGTCGATTTTGCATCTGCCAATATTTCGGGACCGGCAAACAACATAATCGTAGTTATTGCAAGAGGCAGCGGCACAAACAAAAGATAAGGCCTCAGTTTGCCGTATCTCGTTCTCGTTTTGTCAATTATTCCGCCCATAAGCGGATCGTTTACTGTGTCCCAAATGCCCAGGAATAAAATCATTGTTGACACTGCAGCAGGAGGAATTTCAAAAACCTTTGTAAAAAACAGCGAAAGGTATCCGCCGGCTATCAGATTGTATCCGAACACCTGACCTGCATTTGCAAGACCGTATGACAGCGTTTCTTTTACGCCTACATACCTTGTTTCTTTTTCCATAAAAATTAGCTCCATTCAATAATTTTTATCCGGTTTTTTATTTCCATCCGCCGCAATAGTTTTTATTGTGCTCTATAAATTCATCTACAAGTTTTACCGCTATCGAGTAGCTGTTTACGAGAGGGTGGAGTGTAAGCGCCTGAATTGCGGCAGAACGGCTCCGCTCCCTTATTGCTTTTGAGGAGAGTCTTTCATAGTTTTTGACTCTGCGTATCAGCTCGAGATTTTGCTCGTCTACCTTGCCGATACGGTGCGGTGTACAACCGTTTTTATCGACATCACAGGTGATTTCGACCACATCGTCGTTCCTTAAACCGTCAATAGAGCCGTCGTTTGGAATACACATAATCATAGTACCCTTTGTTCCGCTTTGAGCAGTTTCGATAAACTTGAGTGCAACGCCGGCATATCCGCCGTCATCTTCTTCGTAAATGTCAAAGTGCCATGGCTGAGTACGCTTTTCACCTGTTTCACTTGCCATATAACTGCCCTCACGCATACCGTACCATTTGCTGAAAATCTTTAAGCAGTTTTCAAAATCGTTTTCTATATCCATTTGCGACAGTTCCGTCGTCATGGATTTGTTTATATCTCGTATTTGTTCGCCACGGGTTTGGCCGGCTTTGAGTATGTTTTCAACAGCTTTTTCACGATAGTAAAAATAATAGAGATATTCGTTCAAAACACAGCCTCTGTCTCTTAGAAGCTCCTTTTCGAAATAACGCATATCACTCTTTTTGTATGCCTCGTCATTTTCGATCAGTTCCGGCATTATTTCTCTGCCCTTTAGCTTTATACTCTTGAAATATGACAGGTGATTAAGGCCGTAACATTCGCCCGTTATGTCATTGGGACTTTCGCCGTACATGAGTGCAAAGGTGCGAAGCATTCCCGATGGAGCGTCGCATATTCCGTATGTAAAATCATATCCCATATCACGCAGGGTTTGGCTCACTACACCGGCAGGATTTGTAAAATTAAAAACTTTTACATTGGGTTTTGAAAATTTTTTGATAAGCTCGCAATATTCGGCAAGAGCCGGTACGCTCCTCATTGCAAAAGAAAGTCCGCTCGCTCCCGTTGTTTCTTGACCGAGGACACCGTGATTGAGTGCGATTCTTTCGTCCTTTGCTCTCATTTCATCTTCGCCTACACGGATTGTGGTTATAACATAGTCGGCATCTTTTACTGCCTCAATGCTGTCCGTCGTCAGCATAAATTTCATTTTAGGACAAAGGAGATTTGCAACATGACTCGCCATACCGCCGTAAATTCTTAATTTTTCTTTGTTGTTATCCATAAAGCAAAGCTCGTCTATCCGCAGCTTTTCCGCTTTTTGTGCTATGCTTTTTGCGAGGAACATTGAGCGGACTCCGCCCCCTCCGATGACTGTTATTTTCATATACATATACCTCCGGCTGCTGTTCTATATACCTAATTATAGTATTGTTGTGCCGCCAATAAAAGAATATAATACGACAATAAATTAAATATTGTGTCGTATTATATAAAGTTTTTATTGAAATAAATTTCGATTTGTATTATATTGTTTGTATAGACAGAGAGGACTTTAATATGATTTTATCATTTAATTATAACGGCTGCCGAATTCAGCTTTTCAAAATATTTTCCGATACGCTCGATTCCGTGGTTCAGATGCATTCTCACGCAAAAAACGGGTACGAGATTCATTATATTGCCAGGGGCAAAGGTGTACTCGAAACAGAAAAAGACCGGTATGACATAAAGAAAGATTCTCTCTATGTTACCGGTTCCAATGTGCTCCACAAACAACTTTCCAGCAAGGATGCCCCGGTGTTTGAAATCAGTGTTTATCTGAAAATTCTCGGCAATACCGATGATGCGGCAATACGATTTTTTGCCTCCAAGTTTTTTTGGATAGGAAAATGCAGTCCTCAGCTGCGTAGGATATTTAATCAGCTCGTCTCCGAAAATTCAAAAACAGGTCTGTGGAGAGAAAGCATTCTGTCCGCCCTTACCCTACAGATGATTACGGAGATGACACGCCTCTACTATCCCGACAATGCCAGCTCTCTGCTCCCTCCTGAAGATTGTGACCTGAATGAAAATCGCTCATGGATACTCGATACTCTTTTGCTGGAGGATTGCAGTGATGTAACCCTTAATGACTTTGCCAGAGGTATGGGTGTGTCACCCCGTCAGGCAGAAAGAATTATCAAAGATTATTACGGTTCATCTTTCAGAAAGCTGCGCTATGAATCAAAGATGGCTATGGCAGCATCGCTCCTTGAGAGCGAAAACATTACTATAAATGAATGTGCCGCAAAATGCGGCTATATGAGCCTAAGTTCCTTTGCCGCTGCGTTTAGACGAAAATTCAATATCAGCCCAAACGAGTATAAAAAATCTATAATTGCCAAACGAGACAGTTCAAAATTATAGCTCTCCGCCGATTTTTCTTCTTATTCCCAGCTTGTCAGCAATGAGCATCAAATTGTTCACGTCTCTCTAGACGAGCCTGCCGTTTTTGTTCGGAGGCAGAAAGATTGCCATAAGATTGTTTGTCTTTTCGAGAATACGGTAGTTGTTGGCTATTTCGTCTGCGCCCTACAAAGTTTTGCTGTCGTATTCGTCCGAATAGGACCAAACTCCCTCCTTGCGCGAACATATTGTTTGTTCAAACGGCATGATTGTTTTTATAACCTACAACATAATGACCTTCCCATCTGCCGTCTTTTCTTTTATAAATACTGTTTCCGTATTTGGTCATTTGATTTACTCCTTTCACTTTAAAATAAGAATAAATTTCACATAATTGTTTTGAGATAAATTAACTGTATTTGATAGGAAAACTAAGACATTTATATTAGTTGACCTATCGATAAAAATGTGATTTTATACTACTGTAAATAAGTATGTGTAGATGTGATAGTTATACGAAAAACCAATTAAAGTTATGTTAACTTGACCTAATATAAATTGCAAGTAAAAAGCGATCTGTAATAAACAAATCGCTTTAATTTTTTGATGGCTACTTTTGCATTTTTGACGGATAAACAATATAAAAGGGCAAACTTAAAAAAGATGGTTTAAAGTTTTATTACTTTAACCCCTCATTATTTTTTGAAAAGTCTCTCAAATTTTTTGCTCATTTCAATTCGTGTTACGATTTTGATTTGAGCGATGTCTCTCAAAAGTCTCAGTCATAAATGCCCTAAATCGCACTAAAATGACTTTGGAATTTTGAAATCTGCTGTCTCTTAGAATCTCTCAAAAGCTCACATGATATTTTGAAGCAAAGAAAAAATGCCCGAATGCTTTAAAGCAAAGACAAAATGCCCGAATGCTGCTGTAAAAAGCGGTATTCGGGCATAAAAAAGCCTCGGAACAATTTGTTCCGAGGTATTGGCTGGGGAATAGGGATTCGAACCCCAACAAACAGAGTCAGAGTCTGTCGTGCTACCGTTACACAATTCCCCAATAGCGACAACTTCTTTTTCGTTGCGAATGATATTATACTATGAGGCACAGACAAAGTCAACATTTTTTTACGGTAATTTTAAAAAATCCAAATTGTCTATATTGCAAGATTAAATAGGACACATCGGAAAATATAAGCAGAGGGCGGCAGCCGTGAAATCAAAGAGGAAAACGGCAGGCTTAATCAATCTTGGTACTGCTGTGCCGCGCCGAAACAATAATAAGTGCAGGCAACCGCCGCATCATAAAATACCGTTAATCGCACTTTATGTTGGGATGATAAAGCTTAGCCATACCGCCGGTGCTTGTTTCGCGGTACTTAGCGGAGAGGTCTCTGCCTGTTTCATACATTGTTTCTATTATGAGGTCAAGCGAGATCTTTCGCGTTGCGGTAAGGAAATTGGCAAGGTTAATGGCATTTATGGAACGCATTGCGGCTACGGCATTCCGCTCTATACACGGAATTTGCACGAGGCCGTATATCGGGTCGCACGTAAGTCCCAAATGATGCTCTATGGCGTTTTCGGCGGCATACTCTATCTGCTCAAGGCTCATTCCGAAAAGCTCGCCGAGAGCCGCTGCGGTCATGGCACACGCCGTTCCGATTTCTGCCTGACAGCCGCACTCTGCACCGCTTATCGATGCATTTGTTTTTACCAAAAGCCCGATAATCGCCGCCGTAGCGAGTGCTTGTTCTATTTCTCTGTCGCTGTATCCCCTCTTTTTTTGGAAATACAGCATTACGGCAGGCAAGACTCCGCTTGCACCGCACGTGGGCGCGGTAACTATGCGGCCGCCCGCGGCATTTTGTTCACCCACAGCGTAAGCATACGCGCAAACAATGCGGTTTTCACGAGTTTCGGGAGATTCGTCAATATGGTTCTGCCTGAATAAGAATCCCGCTTTTCTCGATACGCCGAGTCCTCCCGGCAAAATTCCCTCTGTATTAAGTCCATCTTTTATGCAATCACGCATACAATCCCAGACTTCGCCGAGAAAATCCCATATATCGCTCCCCTCGGTCTTTTCGACATACTCCCATATACGTATATCGTTTTTGCGGCAATGCTCCGCAATATCTTTAAATGTGCTGAATTCGTATATCGGCTTGCTCTCAGCCATTTTCATACCCTTGATTGTAACTTCGCCGCCACCTATGCTGCAAGCGAGCATACTGTCGCAAAGCTTATCATCCTTATAGGCAAAAAGCTCCATAGTATTTGGATGCGGAAGGTCGGTTTTTGCAAAATCAAATTCAACGGTTGTGTCAATCGGAGACAATGTTTCCTTGACTATGCGGTCGGTGCCGTGACCTCTGCCTGTTAAGGCAAGAGAGCCGTATAATATCACCTTGAATTTATCGACATCAGGGTTTTTCTTCTTAAAAATACGGCAGATTTTTTCCGGTCCCATAGTATGCGAGCTTGAGGGTCCTCTGCCTATTTTATACATCTGCCTAATTGACTGAAGCCCCTTTGACAACTCTTTTTCGGCTTTTTGTGTACCCGAACCGAATGCAAAATCATCAAGTGACAGATGGAATGCGCTGCAAAGATTGCATATTGCATCAAACGATGGGGATGTCTCACCCTTTTCCCAACTTGAGAGGGTATTCACGCTGACGCCGAGAATATCAGCCAAAGCGGTTTTGGTTATGCCATGCTGCTTCTGCAGGGTCGCTATTTTTTTACCGAAAGAATGATTTTCCATTTTAACACCCCGAACCTTTAACTCAATATTGAAAAATTGCTGTACCGCTCGTTTTCGAACACAGTAAGAAAACCTACAAATGCCGAAACGTACAGAATAAGAGTAAATATAATGTAAGCCGTGAATTTAAGAGCCTTTTGATTATCCGGCACAGCCGAATAGAGATTTATAATTATAAGGGTTCCGAAAAGCACGGCAATAAACGCAATATCGGCGAGATACCGTATATTGACGCCTCCCAAGCACATATCGAGAAAAGCCACCGCAATGGGCATTATCACGCCGAGCAAAAACGTTGCTCTTTTCCAATTCTCCGTTTTTTTCGTAAGAACACACGGAAATCCGAAAAGACCGAGTGAAGCGGGCAAATTAAATATACCCATAGTTCTTGTCAAATAGATATATCCTTTATAGCCGCCTTTGTACACACTCGCGCTGAGGTGAAAAAACGGAAATTCGGTTTTAAAGTCCGGTAATTGCAGAAAGTAATGATAAATCGCAGGCAAAAACAGGACCGGGGTCACAGCATATTTTGAAACGTCGGCAACGGTCAGCTGATATGCAGAGCCGAAGTCGAACACCGACGAAAAGCGCGCGTAATTGTACCACATCTGAAATGCCGCTCCGACAAAAACCGGTAACGCAAAAGACAAAACGGACATTAGCTTCACTTTCGTTTTTATATCCTTACGGCAAAGGACATTTAAATAAAGCGGCACCATAACAACAGACATAAGTGCCATATTGGGTCTTGACATAACCGTAAGAACCAACGAAATACCCGCAAAAAAGAAATCGGTACATTTTGCCGCCGTCTTTTTCTTCTCGTAAGCAGCAAGCGAGAACATCATAAACAGAGATAAAAAGCAAACTCCGCTAATCACAGCCGTATAATACATATCGGCACTTGTTAAAAGCATAAACAAAAGGCTTCCCGACTCTACCGCGGCAAATCCGAAAAACACAAGAGCTTTATTCGGTTTTTCGCAAAATATTCCGACTGCTTTTAAATACGTAAGCGCGACAGCAGTTACAGCCGCCGTAAACAGTATGAAGCATACAGTCGCCGCCGACGGCACCTTTCCTGTTATAAAGTAATAAGGATAATAAACCGTTATAATAGGTGTTATTCCGAAATAAGAATAATATTTACCGTCGTACAGTGCTCTGTCCCACAGGAAGCGTATACCCATTCTGCTCGCTCGGTCATATGGGTTTGAAAGAGCCAATAGTTCCTTTGCCGGTTCAATATCTATAGATAGCCGATGCTTTAAAAAGGCGTCGAACTGCTGCTCATAAGCATTTTTATTGTAGAGCGTTTCAAACGGATACGTCGCCGCAGGCTTGAAAATACCGGCATATATGAAAACTCCGAATAAAATACACAACAGCCAAAGAAAAACAAAGGCGATGTTTGTACTCTTTTTGTTTCGGTCCAGTACACACGTGTGAAGACGCGCCTTACCACTGAAAAAATAAAACAGCACAAAGCTTAATACCTCTACCGTGACAAATCCAGAAAAGCTCATTTGGCTATGCACTCCCGTTTTCGCTCATACTTTCTCAAAAATCCTATCGCTATTGTAACATATCGAGGCGAAAAATAAAACAGTAAAAAAGCTTTAAGTGCGGACAATATTTAATTGCACAAGATAAGCTGTTATGATACAATATTTATAACTTATATGAGAGGTGATTATTTTGGCAGATTATATAAAGGCTTCCGATCTGGCTCTGCTGACCGAGGGCTATGAGCTTACCATGGCAGACGGGTTTATGGGCGCGGGTATGAAAGATACCGTAGCATATTTTGATTTATTCTTCAGGCGCGTTCCCGATAACGGCGGTTTTGCCATCGCGGCAGGCCTATCAAAGGTTATCGATTATCTTGAACATCTGCATTTTCGCGAGGAAGATATAAAATACCTCAAATCAAAGGGCATCTCCGACGAGCTTGCAAGCTATCTCAAAGATTTCAAATTCACCTGTGATGTATGGGCAATACCCGAGGGCACTCCGATTTTTCCGAACGAGCCTATCATAAAGGTAAGAGGCCCGATAATAGAGGCTCAGCTTATTGAAACAATGCTCTTGCTCTCAATAAATCAGCAAAGTCTTATAGCCACAAAGGCAAACAGGCTTGTAAGAGCGGCGCACGGAACAGCGGTCGCGGAATTTGGCACAAGGCGCGCTCAGGGCGTTGACGAAGCGGTTTACGGTGCAAGAGCCGCTTACATCGGCGGCTGTGTCGCAACCTCAGGCGTAATACCCGAAAAGGAATTCGGCATACCGTCGGTCAATACAATGATACACTCATGGGTACAGCTTTTTGACAGCGAATATGACGCATTCTGCGAATATGCGAGACGTCACCCCGACGACTGCACTCTTGTGGTTGACACATATGACACCATCCGCTCCGGTATTCCAAATGCAATAAAGGCCTTTGACGATGTTTTGGCTCCGCTCGGCAAACGGCCGAAGAGCGTAAGAATAGATTCGGGCGACATCACATATCTTTCAAAGAGAGTCAGAAAAATGCTCGACGTTGCAGGCTATCCCGACTGCGACATCATGGCGTCAAATTCGCTTGACGAGCATCTCATAAGCGATATGGTCTCGCAGGGTGCTAAGGTTGACTGCTTTATAGTCGGAGAAAGACTTATAACCTCGGCTTCTTCTCCCCTTTTCGGCGGCGTTTACAAGCTCTCCGCGATAGAAAAGGACGGTAAACCGGTGCCGAAAATAAATCTTTCGGAAAACGTCAGAAAAATTACCATTCCATCATCAAAACAGGTATACAGGCTTATAGACAAGGATTCAGGCAAAGCAATAGCGGACGTACTTACTCTTGATGACGAAATAATCGACGAAACAAAGCCGTATATTCTTTTTGATCCGGATTTCACCTGGAAGAGAAAAGAGATAGAAAACTTTGTAACGAGAAAGCTTCTCGTACCGATATTTGAGGGCGGCAAAAAGGTCTACGAGGAGCCATCGCTCAAAGAAATACGCGATTACTGCCTGAGACAGACAGACACGCTTTGGGACGAAGTAAAGCGTTTTGAAAATCCTCACAAATACTATGTCGATCTCTCAAAAAATCTTTGGGCGGAAAGAAACGGTCTTATAGAGAAATTTAAGGGCATTAAATAATTTTACGGAGGGTTCACTATGAATATATGGCATGACATAAGCCCGGACAGAATAACAAAAACCTCGTTTGATGCGGTTATAGAAATCAGCAAGGGCAGCAAAATGAAATACGAGCTTGATAAGGAAACGGGACTTTTGCGGCTTGACAGGGTTTTGTATACATCCACCCACTACCCTGCCAACTACGGGTTTATTCCGAGAACATACGCAAAGGACAACGACCCTCTTGACGTGCTTGTTCTCTGCTCTGAGCAGATAGAGCCGATGGCCCTCGTCAAATGTTATCCGATAGGCGTTATAACCATGCTTGACAACGGTTTTCCGGACGATAAAATCATATCGATTCCGTTTGATGACCCGATGTATAACTCATATACCGACATAACTCAACTTCCTGCCCACATTTCCGATGAAATGAAGCACTTTTTCTCAGTTTATAAAACACTCGAAAACAAAAAGACGGTTATTGACGAGACAAAAGGCGCTTTTGCAGCGGCTGATATTGTCGAGGATTCAATAAAGCGCTATACACAGGTATTTGAAAAGTAGTTTTTGGTGTGGGGTGAATAAGTGAAAAACAAGGCTGTAAAAATTTTTATGGTGCTGATTGTGGCGGTCGTAGCCATATTCGGCACAGTGGCAATAGTAAATTCTTCAAAAAACGGTTGGGAGCCGTCTGTTAAAGAAACCAAAGAGCCGAAGACAAAAAAAGCGGCATCTGTTGCCGCGGTTTCCGATGAAACCGTGACTGCGGAGAAAAAAGAACCGGTTAAAATCAGTATGCTCTCCGTTGGGGATAATCTCATACACGACGGAATTTACGAGCAGGCAAAGAAGCGTTCAAAAAACGGCGGTTATGATTTTTCATACGCATACAAAAATATTGCCTCCACAGTGGAAAAAGCTGATTTGGCTACCATAAATCAGGAAACGATAATAGCAAAAAGCTATGAGCCATCCGGCTATCCGCTTTTCAACTCTCCTCAGGAGGTCGGCGAAGAAGTTAAGAAAATAGGCTTTGACGTTGTAAACCTCGCAAACAATCATATGCTTGACAAGGGTGCTAAGGGACTTTCAGAGGCTATTGATTATTGGAACAACATAGGTGGCATCACAATGACCGGTGCTTACAAGGACGAAAACGATATGAACCGCCTCGAATACATAGAAAAAGACGGCATTAAGATAGGCCTTGTAGGCATAACCCGCTATACAAACGGTCTGTCATTACCTAAAGACAGCGCTCTGAAAATAATATACACCTCAGACGAGGACACAATCAAATCAAAAATTCAGAAAGCCAAGGCCGAATGCGATATTGTTTTGGTAAACGTTCATTGGGGTGAAGAGTACACGACAACCCCCAACAACGACCAACGCGAGCTTGCAAGCAAAATGGCGTCGTGGGGTGCAGACGTAATTATAGGGCATCATCCTCACGTCATACAGCCCGTAGAATGGATAGACAACGGGAACGGCACAAAAACACTTGTGGCATATTCTCTCGGCAATTTCATCTCGCAGCAAAACACGGCATCGAGAGTTATAGGCGGTATGCTTCACTACGACTTGACAAAGGACTATGACACCGGAAAAACAACGGTTGACAATGTGGTTTTTGAGCCTATCGTGACCCACTATGTGCGAGGCAGCCACGATGCTCAGATCTATCCCCTTTCGCAATACACCGATTCGCTCGCAAAAGCCCAAGCCTCGAGACTCAAGCAAAACGATTTCAGCATTAAATATATAAACGACTTTGTGGGCAAGGTCATTGATAAACAGTTTTTGAATCAAGCGTAAAAGATAAAAGACGGACTGTAAAACATACGGTTCGTCTTTTTATATCAGGCTAATACATAAGCGTTAGTTAATTTTCATCTAACTCTTTTTCGGCTATTCCGACGATTGCACTCGTACCGAGCCTGTCGGCTCCCTCCGAAAGGAACTCCGCGGCATCCTCCAGCGTGTGAATACCGCCTGCCGCCTTTATTTTTACGGACGGAGACACGTACTTTTTAAAAAGCTTTATGTCATCATGCGTTGCGCCGGCATTGGAAAAGCCCGTTGAGGTTTTTATATAATCCGCTCCGGCCGCACTTACAATGCGGCACATTGTTTTCTTTTCGTCCTCGGTCAAAAGGCAAGTTTCGATTATTACCTTGAGGCATTTGTCGCCGCAAACCTCTTTCAGCGTTTTTATCTCATTTTCCACATAGTCTGCATTTCCGCTTTTAAGCGCGCCGATGTTTATTACCATATCTATTTCGTCCGCACCGTTAAGCAGTGCCCGCTTTGCTTCAAATGCCTTGACCTCGGTCGTGTTATACCCGTTAGGGAAACCTATAACGGTGCAGATACGCATTTTACCGACTGCATATTCCGAAGCAAGCTTTACATAGCACGGCGGAATACAAACGCTTGCGGTATTATACCTAACTGCCTCATCAATCAGACGTTTTATATCATTCGGAACGGCGGTCTGTTTTAAATTTGTGTGGTCGCAATGCGATAATATTTCGTTTATATCCATTTTTATCCTCCATCGGTCAGATACTGTAATTATTTTACCATAGACTTTAGATACTATCAATTATAAAAAGTCGCCGCAGAAGCTTACCCTCGGGGCCCCCTACATAAGGAAATTACCCAAAAATACATGAAACAGCAAAGTCCGTACCCTGAAAAGGGTACGGACTCTTACTTTTACGGTGTCACAATCCGATGCTTGCTAAACCTGTGGACACAGTTATTTTGAGAGTGAGCTCATATGTTAACCTCTAAGCCAACTACCTAAAACTATAATATTGTTGACTTAACAAATAGCTGGTCAATTGAGCCATATATTGTTTCATAATCACCTAATTTTTCGAAGCCGTATTTTTCATATAAACCGATTTCTCCGCTCATGATATATATTTTTTCATATCCCAGCTCACGCGCATATAAAATTGCGCTTTGAATCATCAACTCTGATAATCTCTTACCACGGTATGGTTCATCAACAAAAACGAATCCTATAAATGGTGTAAACTTGTATTCCTCCGGCAGCTCGTCCTTTTCAGCAAATGTGCAGAATCCCGCCACTTTTCCATTTACGCAAGCAACAAACACCCTTTCCCATGTATTAAAGTCATTGTTTTTCATCTTTAGAGCCAAATAGGGACCCGCTTTCCACGGGCATTTTTCAGCTAAACAAATGGTTTCGTTCCAATATTTGTGTTTTTGGGTCATGCAATAAATTTCAGTCATATATTACCCTAATAAAAATTTCTATTTATCATATTATAAGTGTAGCACATAATCATAATAGAAACAATACTGCTTCGGCAAGTTATCATGTATTCTGGCCCGCTGACAGAAGTGTAAAGGGACACTTCCTTATGGAGTGTCCCTTTCTGCGGCGACTTTAATATTCCGACATTACTTCGTCATAAGATTGCAGACAAGATTTGAAAGCTCCACCGGGTCGTCAACCGACATACCGCCTATAAGACGCGCCTGAGCATAAAGAATCTTTGCGTAATCACAAAGACTGTCTTTATTGTCCTTATAAAGGGACTTGAGCTTTTCGGCTATTGGGTGATTTGCATTTATTTCAAGCACTACCGTAGCCTTGGCGTCCTTACCGTCGGGCATCGCATTCAGCACCTTTTGCATTTCGAGAGAAATAGCACCCTCGCTCGATAGGCAGACGGGATGGTCCTTAAGCTTATCAGTAAATCTAACCTCATGAACATTTTCTCCGAGAGCCTCTTTCATTTCTTTGAGCATATCGGCGTTATCCTCGTTTTCCTTTTTGAGGGCTTCTTTCTCCTCTTCGGTTCCGAGGTCAACATCTTCCGTGCAAACGTTAACAAAGGTCTTTCCGTCATATTCGCTGAGTGCGCGAAGGGCAAATTCATCGACATAATCGGTAAGATAGAGTATTTCATAGCCCTTGTCCTTAACCGAATCCACCTGCGGAAGCATATCTATTTTGTCGGTTGTTTCGCCTGCTGCGTAATAAATGTCATTTTGGCCGTCCTTCATACGGGATACATATTCCTTTAAGGTTACGGGCTTCTTTTCGCTCGACGAACAGAACAAGAGCAAATCCTTGAGGCTGTCCTTGTGAATACCGTAATCGCTGTATACGCCGAATTTAATCTGCATACCGAACGCTTTAAAGAATTTTTCGTAAGCTTCACGGTCGGTTTCGAGCATTTTTTTAAGCTCGGAATCTATCTTCTTTTCTATGGTTTTTGCAATAAGCTTTAGCTGATGGTCATGCTGAAGCACCTCACGCGAAATGTTAAGCGAGAGATCCTCGCTGTCTACAAGACCCTTAACAAAGCTGAAATGGTCGGGCAAGAGGTCCTTGCACTTGTCCATTATCAAAACGCCTTTTGAGTAAAGCTGCAAGCCCTTTTCGTATTCCTTTGTATAATAATCAAACGGAGCGTGTGACGGAATGAAAAGAAGCGCGTCATATGTTGCCTGACCCTCGGTTTTATAATGGATAACCTTGAGAGGCTTTTCATAGTCCATAAACTTATCTTTATAAAAAGCTTCATATTCCTCGGGCTTAATCTCTTTTTTATTCTTTTTCCAAAGAGGGATCATACTGTTTAATGTCTCGTCCTCTTTTACAGATTCGTATTCGTCCTCGGTACCCTCCTTAAGACGTCTCTTCTCTACCGTCATTCTGATAGGATAGCGAACATAATCCGAATACTTTTTAACTATTGTCTTGATAGTGTATTCCTCAAGGAACTGAGAATACTTTTCTTCATCCGTATCATCTTTGATATGGAGAGTTATCGTAGTGCCGACGTCGGACTTGTCGCATTCCTCAACGGTATAGCCCTCAACGCCCTTAGACTGCCAGCGGTAAGCCTCGCTTTCGCCGTAAGCGCGACTTTCAACGGTTACACAGTCGCTCACCATAAATGCCGAATAAAAGCCTACGCCGAATTGACCGATAACGTCTATATCCTTTGCGTCGGCGTTTTCCTGCTTAAAAGCGAGAGAACCGCTCTTTGCGATAGTGCCGAGGTTTGCTTCAAGCTCCTCCTTGGTCATACCTATACCGTTATCGGAAATTGTCAGAGTTCTGTTCTCCTTATCCGGAGTAATTCTGATTTCAAAATCCCCGTGCGACATTCCGACATTCTGGTCGGTCAGCGAACGGAAATACAGCTTATCAACGGCATCACTTGCATTTGATATAAGCTCTCGCAAAAATATTTCTTTATGCGTGTATATGGAGTTTATCATTAAATCAAGCAGCTTCTTTGATTCGGCTTTAAACTGTTTTGTACGCATACAAATCACCTGTTTCCATAAAAATAGCCCTTTTTCAAAGAGTAATAATATTATATCACCGCAAAATTAAAAGTCAAGAAAAGTCAAACAGAGTTAATAAACAGTTTACATATTAACAGACAAAATTCTATTATTTTGTTTTGGGCAAAACTTTTCAAAAAAGGCTTGACTTAGAGTAAACTCCAAGTGTTAAATTATATTTAAAGGTAAGCACACTTAACATCATCGCCCATAATGGGCTATGACGATACTGCAAAAGGAGCTGACTGCAATGAATAAAAAGGTTCTCATTGTTTCATCAAGTCCGAGAAAGCACGGCAACTCGGATTTACTCTGCGATGAATTCGCACGCGGAGCAAAAGACGCGGGAAACGAGGTCGAAAAGGTCTTTCTCGCCGACAAAAGCATAAATTACTGCCGCGGCTGCGGAATATGTAATTCTACGCATAAATGCGTTCAAAAGGATGATATGGCGGAGCTTAATGACAAAATGGTCAAAGCCGACGTTATAGCTTTGGCTTCCCCCGTGTACTTCTATACTGTTGACGCACAGCTTAAAACATTTATAGACAGGTGCGTGCCGCGTTACACAGAGATGTCGGACAAGGATTTCTATTATATTCTGACTGCGGCGGATCTCGATAAATCGGCATTTGACAAGTCGATAGAATGCATAAGGGGCTTTACGCTCGACTGCCTTGACGGTGCAAATGAAAAAGGAATAATCAGGGGTGCCGGTGTATTTGAAAAAGGCGAAATCAAAGACAAATCGGAATACAAAGAATGCTACAATATGGGCAAAAACGTTTAAAACAATTTAAGGAGACTGATATTTATGGAAAACACTTTGACAAGAAAAAAGCAAATCATAACAGCTAAAGCTCTCACGACGGTAATAGGAATAACTCTGTCGGTTGCCATACCTCAGCTGTTTCACGTTATAGGTATCGTGAGCGGTACCGGCAGCATACCCGGCTCGGCATTTCTGCCGATGCATCTCGGCGTATTCTTCACAGCTCTTTTGGCAGGTCCCGCGGTGGGTGCCGTAACGGGAGCGGTAAGTCCCCTTTTGAGCTTCGCGCTCACGGGTATGCCGTCGGCGGCACTTCTTCCGTTTATGATGATAGAGCTTACCGTATACGGTCTTGTATGCGGACTCCTCAAAAACAAAAAAATGCCCGTCATTTTAAAGGTACTCACGGCTCAAATACTCGGAAGAGCCATACGCGCGGCTGCTATTTTAATCGCGTTTTACGGCTTTAAAAGCACGGCGGTTTCACCGACAATAATACTTTCAAGCATCACTTCGGGTCTGCCGGGTCTTATTTTACAATGGACTCTGCTTCCGCTTCTTATATACCGTGTTAAGGGGTTAAACAAATTCTATGAATAATATCGAAAAAGCAAAGGAACGTCTTAAAAACGGTGCTTCACTCGTGCTGTATGACGGCAAAGAGTTCATCAAAGAAAACGGCAAGGGGCTGTCCCCTCTTTTGAAGCTGCTCAGCGAAAAAAACGATTTATCGCGTTTTTGCGCCGCCGACAAAATCATAGGAAAAGCCGCTGCCCTGCTTTTTGCGCTGCTTAAAATCAAAAATGTGTACGGTGAGGTTTTAAGCCGCAAAGCCATACCGATACTCGAAAAATACGGTATAAAGTATTCTTTCGGTACCGTAACCGACAGCATAAAAAACAGATATGGCACGGGGATTTGTCCGATGGAGCAAACCGTTGAAGGCATAGACGACGCCGACACGGCATTAAAAGCCATAAAAGAAAAAATTAAAACTATGAGGATGAATAATATGAAAAAGCTCGGATTCGGTCTTATGAGACTGCCTGTTCTTGACAGTAACGACCCCTCTAAAATAGATATTCCGCAAGCCAAAAAAATGGTAGATAAATTTTTGGAGCGCGGTTTCACGTACTTTGACACAGCATATATGTATCACGATTTCAAGAGCGAGGAAACCGCAAAGAAAATCATAGTTGACCGCCACCCGCGTGACAGCTTCACACTCACGTCAAAGCTGCCCACTATGATGTTGAAAACAAAGGATGACAACAGCCGCATATTTGAAAAGCAGCTCAAAAACTGCGGTGTTGATTATTTTGACTACTATCTTCTTCACAACCTGAACGTATCAAATTACGAGACGGCAACAAAGCTCGACTGTTTTGATTTCGTGGCTCGCATGAAGGAAGAGGGCAAAATAAAGACCGTCGGATTTTCGTATCACGATGACGCGAAGCTCCTCGACAGAATTTTAACCGCGCACCCCGAAATTGAGATAGTTCAGCTTCAGATAAACTATCTCGATTGGGATAATCCGGGTATTCAGTCGCGCTTGTGCTATGAAACGGCGGTAAAGCACGGCAAAAAGGTAATTGTTATGGAGCCTGTAAAGGGCGGAACACTCGCAAAAATACCGGACGAAGCCGAAAAACTGTTTAAAGACTATGCTCCGGACGCGTCAATTCCCTCTTGGGCGGTAAGATTTGCAGCAAGTCACGACAGCGTTATGACGGTACTCAGCGGAATGAGCACATACGAACAGCTCCTTGACAACACCGGATACATGGAAAGCTTCAAGCCCTTGTCAAAGGAAGAATTCGAAATCATAGGCAAGGCAGTAGACATTATAAAAGCTTCTATAACCGTGCCCTGCACAGGCTGCAGCTACTGCACGGCAGGCTGTCCGAAGCACATTCCGATACCGAAGTACTTTGCTCTTTATAACGAGGAAAAACGCGCTACATATAAAGATTTTTCGGTTAACGGCCAATACTACGAAAACCTCGCTAAGGAATACGGAAAAGCCTCGGACTGCATAAAGTGCAGGAAATGTGAAAAAGCGTGTCCGCAGCACATTAAGGTAAGCGAGCTTATGCCTAAAGTTGCAAAAACTTTTGAAGAATAAGGGCGCAAAAAGAGAATCGCAGAGCTTGAAAGCACTCTCGCAAGACTCAACAAAAAGATTGAAAACTATGAGAGCAAGTGCATCCCGTTCGAGGAAAAGCTAAAAGCGAAAAAGACAGACCGATAACTAAAAGCACCAAAGTACATTTTGCTTTTGCCGCTCCGAAATACATTGATACAAACGACTTATTGTGTTAAAATGGAGTTTATATCAATAGTTTTTCGGGGTGGCATTTTTTATGTATATAAAAAGTCAGAATTTGAAACAGCTCTACCGCATAATTTTTTTATTGTGCTGTGAGGCAGGGATGATTTTACAATATATTGACAGTCTGCGACGCGGCAACGCCGACACGCTTTTATATTACTACACGGTACAAAGCGGCATACTCTGCTTTTTATACTTCTTTTTTCTCGCTGTTTTCAGCCCGAAAAAGGAAAAGGCCGTTATCAGAGGTGCCGTAACCATGTGTATAGCCGTGACCGCAATAGCCTATTTGTTTATGCCGAACGGCGCCAAAGAGGCAGCGGCCTCCGATAAGGCTTTTTACACAGGCTATATTCTTATGCACTATATCGTTCCTCTCATGGTGATACTCGACTATCTGCTGTTTTTCCCAAAAGGGTTATACAAGGCTCTGCACCCGCTTTGCTGGCTGATTTTGCCCTATCTGTATATCGCATTTACAATGATTTGCGCTAAATTCGGCAGCAAGATCTTTTCCGGCTTCGGCGGCAACAGCCGTTACCCGTATCCGTTTCTCGACACAGACCTTTACGGCAAAAACAAGGTTGCGCTTATAATTGTCTTTATTACGGCGGCGTTTTTGGCTCTCGGTTATCTGTCGTTTGTTATTGACCGCCTGCTCGGAAAAAACGGCAAAAAGCTTAAGTAATAAAAGCCTCAAAACATATTTGAAGGAGCGATAAAAGTGATAATATATTTTACAGGCACCGGAAACAGCCGCCATTTAGCAAAAAAGGTCGGAGAAGCAATAAACGAAATTCCGGTCAACTCATTTGAATACATAAAGGAGTGTAAAAAAGGCAGCTTTGACAGCGATACCCCCTATGTTTTTGTATGCCCGACTTACGCTTGGCAAATACCGCACATTTTTGAAAAGCTCATAAGGGAATCCGTGTTTCACGGCTCCGATAAAGCATATTTCATAATGGATTGCGGCGGCGAAATAGGAAATGCAAGGAAACAATTACAAGCGCTTTGCTCTGACAAGGGTTTCGAATTTATGGGTGTTTACGAGGTTGTAATGCCCGAAAATTACACGGCACTTTACAGCGCACCTGATGAAAAAACCGCGGAGGAGCTTATAATAAAAGCGGATAAAGCGGCTCTTGACGCAGCAGAATACATCAAAGCCGAAAAGCCTTTCCCCGATATTAAAGTCGGCATTGCGGACAGACTGAAAAGCGGCATAGTAAATACGGTCTTTTACAAATTCATCGTATCCGCAGACAAATTCTACGCCACCGACAAATGCATAGCTTGCGGAAAATGCGTAAGAAGCTGTGTGCTGAACAACATTGAGCTTAAGAACGGCAAGCCTGTTTGGGGCAAAAGCTGCACACACTGTATGGCGTGTATTAACTTTTGTCCCACAAATGCCATTGAATACGGCAAGCATTCAATCGGGCTGAGGCGTTACACTCTGACAGACTGAAATACGGAAAATTGCTTTTACCGAATGCTCATAAAGCAGTTTCATAACCAAGCGGTATTTTTATAAATTAAAGGCATAGATAAAGCAGACCTTGTCGGTACAATTCACAAGGTCTGTTTTTTTACGGTAATAATTCATATATGAGCCTTTTGTCTCAATATTGCATTTTTCGTTTGACGAGAAAGACAGTCGCCGCGGTGATTTGCTTGCTTGCACCTATATATGAAAAGTTTTTTTCAAATTTGACCTTTTGGGAGAAAAAAAGGAAGCCGTTACCAAACGGTAACGGCTTCCTGAATTTTTCCGAATGAATTATTCTGCGGTTTTTGCAGCCTTAGCGGCTTTTCTTTCCTCTATTTCTTTTACATACTCTCTCTGCTTACTCTCGGTAACCTTGTAGAAGAGCATGGGGATAATGGTGGCAACCATCGAAATAGCACCCGAAAGTATGAGCACAGCCCAAAGCTTTTCAGAGCCCTCCGGAGTTACGGTATTGTACGGATCTGACGGAGAAATGCCGGAAATTCCATATGCCATAACGCCTATGAATGCGCCGACAGCCATACTGATTTTATTTATGAAGGTCTGCATTGAGAAGCAGATGCCCTCTGCTCTCTCGCCCGTTTTCCACTCAAGATATTCAACTGTATCGCCTATCATAGCGTAGGTTATTACGTTATTGATACCCTGCGGAAGTCCGAGGAGAACAAAACCTATGGCAAGCCAAAGGAGATTTGAGGAATTGTTATAGCCGCCGTTTCTGCCTATAAAATACATAGCGAACATAACTACGGCGCCGAGTGCATGTACATAGATATATGTATTTTTCTTTCCGAGATGCTTTGTGAACCACGGAATAAGCACGGTTGCAATTGCTCCGCCGGGAACAACAAGTATTGTAAGAATACTGTATACTGCCTCGTTTCCGAGAACATACTTTGCAAAATAAAGCGAGCCCGTGTACATATAAACGGTTCTTGCCGCACCCAAAATGCCGGAAATGAGTATGAGCAAAAGCTGATCGTTTTTAAAGAGAAGCCCAAGGTTATGGCCGAGTGAAGGCGGAGTTGTGTCGGAGGTATATCTCTCTTTTGTGTTTTTAAAGCCATAGAAGAACATCGGCAATGACACAATAACGAGAACAACTGCGCAAATAAAATATGTCCATTTAAGTGTGTTTGCGTTTGCTGCGGAATTAGCCGCTATAAGCACACCGTCGGCATCCTTATATTTTGCGGTTACAGCCGAAGTAATTACGGGTACAAATACCGTTACGGCGCCTGCGCCTATGGTGCAGCAAAGACGCGCAACAGTAAGAAGATTACCGCGAATGGTTGTGTTATTTGTCATAGCCGTTGAAAGGCCCCAATAAGGAACGTCGGCTACGGTATATACCATTGACCAAATAACATAGATAACCGAAATAATGATGAATGATTTTGCCGTGCTGTTATAGACAGGCAGGAAGCAGGCTATGGTAACCAAGCCTATCGGAATAGCCATCCATTTAAGATACGGGCGGCATTTGCCCCATTTGGTTCTTGTTCTGTCAACAATAGAGCCCATAATCGGGTCATTGAGAGCGTCATATATCCTCGTGAAGAGCATAAGAAGCGCTACTGCGGTGGCACCTGTCGTTTTGCCGATCTTGGCGTCCGCCATTAAAAGTGCATCGGTCATAAATATGGTAAGATATGAGCCGATGATGGTGCAGATAAAGTTTTGGCCTATACCGGTAATACTGTACGCAATAGCTTCGCGCGGCTGCATATTACCGTCATTCGGCGTGGTGCCGAACAGCTTATGCCAAAAACCTTTCTTAACAGATTGATTTTCCATTAAGTTAACTCCTTTTCCTTTTTTACAACTTTATACAACTTAAAAAGTCATAAAAAATATTATAATCCAGAAACTTAAAATAGTCAATTTGAATATGTCAAATTTTTCATCTTTATTCGATTAAAGACACAAAACTCGTTTGTGACCGTTATTTTTTCACATTTGGAAATGATACGCCCTTTTTGGCGGTCAAACCGCATATTTCTATTTGACTTATTTCTCTTAAACATTTATTATATAGAGTATATATTATTTGTCTGAAATCGGAGGATGACGGCGTGAAAAAATCAAACAGTTTACTGAAAAAATTACCGGGCTACATAGGCTACGGCGTAGGTGCCGTGGGGCTTGACCTCAGCTACGGAATGTTCTATTCGTTTTTGTCTTACTACCTTTCAAGCGTACTCGGACTTAAACCCGCATTTCTTTTGATACTCACCCCGATAGCACGTATTTGGGACGGTATTAACGACCCGATGATGGGAACGATAGTTGACAATACGCGCACAAAATTCGGTAAATACCGCCCGTGGATACTCATAGGTGCATTCTCGAACGCGGTGGTTCTTACACTCCTCTTTACATCCTTCGGTATGAGCGGAACAAAGCTCTACATATATATAGCCGTCATGTATATTCTTTGGGGAATGACCAACACCATGGCGGATATTCCCTATTGGTCGATGATACCCTCATTTACGAGCGAAGCTAAAGAGAGAAGCTTAGTAGCAACAATTGCGAGAACCTTCTCGGGTCTCGGCCAGGGAATCATAACAATATTGACTCCCATAATTCTTCCTCTGCTCTCAACAGGCATGACCACAGAAAAGGGTTACAGCGCAACCGGATTTTCGCGTTGGGCTATGATATGCGGAATAGCACTTATACTTTTTTCGGCTACATGCGTATTCAATACAAAAGAGACAAACGTTGTCTACAACGAAAAGCAAAAATTCAGCTTCAAGCAGATATTCAAAACCGTGGCTCACAACGATCAGCTCGTCGTATTTATGATATTCGCCATGCTTTCAAACGCAGGCTGGTACCTGACAAGCTCTACGGCTGTTTACTATTTCACCGATGTTTTGGGTCAGCCTAAGGGTCAATCGCTTTTCCAAACAATCGGCGCAGTCGGCTCGGTAGTCGGCCTTTTGGTAATACCCATGCTCTCGGAAAAATTTACCATGCGCTCAATATACACCATATCTCTCTCGATGACTATTTTGGGATACGCCCTGATGTTCCTCTTCGGCCCGGTGCTTAAAATCGCAATAGCACTTGATATTTGCTATATTTTGGCCTCGGTGGGCATAAGCTCGATGTTTGTTTCGCAAACTGTATTCCTTGCGGACATAGTCGATTACGGCGAGTACAAAAACGGTTCGCGAAGCGAGAGTATAACCTTCTCTATGAAGGGCTTTTTACAAAAAATGGCATACACCATTCAGACTGTTATTCTTTTCGGCGGTCTCGGTATATTCGGCTACAACGAGCAAATTAAAGAGGGCGTTATAAACAACGCCACCAAAAATGCGATAGGCACAATAGCCTTCGGAATACCGCCGATACTTATAATAATTTCAATGATAGTTTTCCGCAGCAAGTTTAAAATTCACGGCGAGCTTGCCGAAAAAATTCATAGCTATATTACCGAAAAAAGAGCTGCTGACGGTGACGAAAAATGAGGATTCTCATTATAAGGCACGGTGACCCCGACTACGAAAAGGATTCGTTGACTCAAAAGGGGTGGCACGAGGCCGTGCTTCTTGCGGACAAAATGGAAAAGACCAACGTTACGGCTTTTTATGTCTCTCCGCTCGGCAGAGCGCAGGACACCGCGGGCGTTACACTTAAAAGGCTCGGAAGAAGCGCAAAAACTTATCATTGGCTCAGGGAATTTCACGCGCCGATATATGACAAAAAGACAAAAAAGCTCCGCGGTCCGTGGGATCTTATGCCGTCATTTTTCACTAAAGAGGATGACCTTTACGATGTGAAAAAGTGGGCGGACACAGAGTTTATGAAGCAAGGCAGAGTAAAGCAGGAGTACAGAAAAGTTTCTCAGGGTCTTGACAAAGTACTTAAAGCGCACGGATACGAGAGAAAAGATAAATACTACAAGGCCGTAAATGCAAACAAAGACACAATAGTGTTCTTTTGCCATTTCGGTGTGGAATGTGTAATGCTTTCACATCTTCTCAACATTTCGCCCGTATGCCTGTGGCAGGGCTTTTGCGCTGCTCCGACCTCGGTCACTACACTGTACACCGAGGAGCGAGAAAAAGGCATAGCGGTATGGCGCTGCAGCTCATTCGGAGATATTTCTCATCTGTACGCAGGGAACGAAGAGCCCGCATTTGCCGCGCGGTTTTGCGAAATCTACGACGATATGTCGCAAAGGCACTGATAAAAGCTATAAAAATGGGGCTGTAAAAATTTTTCGTTTTTACAACCCCGTTTTATATTGTATTTTATCTTAACTTATTTAAGCTTATCTATCATAATATGAGCCGCCTTGTATATATCACCGCAGCCGAGAGTCAGGACAAGGTCGCCGTCCTCGGCATTTTTAACAACATAATCGGCAACCTCCTCAAATGTATTAAACCACACGGAACCCGGAATTTTAGCGGCAAGCTGAGAAGTGTATACATTATAGGTATTGACTTCACGCGAACCCATTATTTCGGTCATAACGCAATGGTCGGGTATGCTGAGTACCTTTGCGAAGTCATCCATCAGCATATATGTGCGCGAATAGGTAAACGGCTGAAACACCGCCCAAACGCTGTGATATCCCATCTCCATAGCGGCGTCAATGGTAACCTTGAGCTCAGCCGGATGGTGAGCGTAGTCATCTACAAAAGTAACGCCCTTATATTTGCCGAGCAGCTCAAAACGTCTGTGAGCACCGCTGAATGCATCAAGTCCGTCACGGCAAGACTCGGCGTCCGCGCCGGAATACATTGAAGCCGCCAAGGCTGCAAGTGCATTAAGGACATTGTGGAGCCCGGGAACTCTGAGCTTTATGTGGCAGAGAAATTCACCCTTGTGCATAGCGTCAAATTCATAATAAGCGCCGTGTACGGGAGCGATATTTTCGGGATAATAATCATTTTCTTCAGCCATACCGAAGGTAATAAGATCCTTGCCGGAAATGCCCTCCATAGCCTTTAATGTGTTGGCATCATCGCCGTTGTAAATTACCGCCTTCGTTGCCATAGAAGCGAACTTATGAAAGCTTTTAATCAGATTATCAAGTGTTTTGAAATAGTCGAGATGATCCTCGTCTATATTGAGTATAACGGCAACATCCGGTGACAAGTCAAGGAATGTATCGACAAATTCGCACGCTTCACAGACAAAATTTTCACTCTTGCCCACTCTGCCGCTTGAGCCCATCATCGGAAGCTTTCCGCCGATTACGGCAGACGGGTCAAGCTTTGCTGTTATCATTATCTGCGTAGTCATAGATGTAGTTGTGGTCTTGCCGTGAGTTCCGCATATACCTATGCAGTTTTTGTACATTCTCGAAATTGCGCCGAAAAGCTTTGAACGCTCAAAGGTCGGTATTCCGCTTGCCTTAGCGGCTACAAGCTCCGGATTATCTTTAAGCAAAGCCGCGGTATAAACTATCATCTCGGCGCCTTTTATATTTTCCGCCCTTTGACCCATGGTAACGGGGATACCGAGCTTACGTATTCTGTCAAGCGTATCGCTCTCGTTATTGTCCGAACCGGAGAGTTCATAGCCCCAGCTGTGAAGTATCTCGGCAAGCGGGCACATACCGCTGCCGCCTATCCCGATAAAGTGTACTCTCTTTACTTCTTTTAAAAGTGTATCTATGTCTTTCATATAAGTCATACCTTTCGGTTTATTGTGTCAGTATTTCCGACTAAAATATATTATATTGCATTTCGGCAAAAATTTAAACCCTTAAATTATCTTTCACAATATATTTTCGGCATTCATATTATAGTGTATAGATATCCATCCGAAAAAGGAGGGAAATAAATGAAAAAAATCGTTATTGCCGGCGGAGACAAAAGAATGAGCTGTCTCGCCGAGCTGCTTTTTAACAGCGGGTATTCTTTCGCGTCATATGCAGTAAACGGCGGTCTTACCAAAGACGAGTTTCTTTGTTATCTGCGCGAAAACAACAATATACTGCTGATACTGCCGCTCCCCGTAAGCCGCGATAAAATTCACCTGAACACCAGCAAAGCGTTCGAAGACGTCAGGCTATCGGAAATCGGCGAATGTCTCGGAAAAAGCGATACGGTAGCAGGAGGAATCATCGGCGACAGTCGCACTGTTTTGTCGGCAAACGGCACAAAAGTATATGATTACTATGATGAGGAATTTATTACGGACAATGCCCGTTTGACCGCACAATGTCTTAAATTTGTGTTAAATGAAAACGGAATATATGATTTCAGCGGCAAAAAGACGGCGATTACCGGATACGGCAGAACCGCGAAGGCTATTGCCGAATTCATGAAGGAAAACGGCGCAAAGGTACTGATAACGGCAAGAGACCCTCACGCACTCGCAGACGCGGTCAAAAAGGGATACAGCATATGCCTGCTGAGAGATTATGACTGCATAGCACACGACGCGGATATTTTAATAAACACCGTTCCCGCTGAAATAATAGATAAAAATATTTTGAGTCGATTGAGAAAAGACGTTCTGCTTATAGATATAGCTTCCCCACCGTTCGGAGTGGATATCGGGCTTGCCGACTCTTACGGGATAAACGCTGTCAGAGCATTGGGGCTCCCCGGAAAATACGCCCCCGAAGAAGCCGGCAGGCTGATATTTAAGAAAGCTCAACCGCTTCTGTAAGGAGGGAAAAATGTGCTGAACTTAGGATTTGCAATGTGCGGTTCGTTCTGTACGTTTAAAAAGGTGATCCCGATTATGGCTAAGCTTAAAAGCGACGGGTTTAACGTAGTGCCCATAATGTCTGAAACGGCATTTACGACCGATACACGTTTCGGCTCGGCTAAAGGCTTCGCCGACGAAATAACCGAAATAACGGGAAATGATATTATAAGTACTCTGCCGAAGGCCGAGCCGATTGGCCCCAAAAAGCTGCTCGACTTACTTATTATCGCGCCGACTACGGGAAACACTCTCGGGAAAATGGCGAACGGCATAACTGATACGACCGTAACGCTTGCAGCTAAAGCGCACCTTCGCAACAGACGTCCGGTGGTAATAGCCGTTTCCACAAATGACGCGCTCGGTGCCACCGCTAAAAACATAGGTCTTTTAATGAACTGCAAATATATTTACTTCGTACCGATGAGGCAGGATGACTGCATTAACAAACCGAATTCCATAGTTGCGGATTTTGAAAAAATACCCATAACCGTTTTGGACGCTTTAAACGGCAAACAGACTGAGCCCGTAATAATATCGTAAAGCCACACAAAGAGAAGAATGGCACAACTAAAATATCCGCATTCGTTAAATATCGAGTGCGGATATTTTTTCGACAAAAAACGGACCGTAAAATTTTTACAGCCCGTTTTTTAAGGGATTTAATAAGAAAAAATACTGTGTAAAAAATTACTTCTTACCGTTGAAAATGTCAAGAACGTCCATATATCCGTCGTCGCTTCCGAAGCCCTTACCATTGTCGGTAGTGCTGCTTACATCCTCAAAGCCGTCATCCTTGCCGCCAAACGAAAAATCATCGGTCTTGTTGGGCTTTTTAGGCATACCGTTCTCATCAGTACCGAAGCCTGTTGCGATAACGGTAATTGTCATCTCGTCTTCTTTTTCTTTATCGAGATCTACGCCGAAGATGATGTTAGCATCCTCATCAGCCGCTGCACGAACTATACCTGCCGCGGTGTCGATATCGTCAAGGCCAATATCCTCAGAAGCGGAAATGCTTATTATAACACCCTTAGCGCCGTCGATTGTGGATTCAAGAAGAGGGCTTGAAATAGCTCTCTGAGCCGCCTGCTCAGCCTTATCCTTGCCTTTGGCGGTACCAACGCCCATATGAGCATGGCCCGCATCTTTCATAACTGCGGTTACATCGGCAAAGTCAAGGTTTATAAGAGCCGGCTTAATAATAAGGTCGGAAATACTCTTAACGCCCTGGCGAAGAACATCATCTGCTATATCAAACGCATTGAGAAGAGTAATCTTCTGCTCGGATACCTGCTTTAATCTTTCGTTGGGAATAACAACAAGGCTGTCTACATGGCCTGCAAGCTCTGCAATACCTGCCTCTGCCTGCTGCATACGTACCTTACCCTCAAAATCGAAAGGCTTTGTAACTATACCTACGGTGAGTATTCCCTTTTCCTTAGCAATCTCGGCAATAACGGGAGCTGCGCCTGTACCTGTTCCGCCGCCCATACCTGCGGTAATAAACACCATCTGTGTATCATTGAGCGCTTCGATAATTGCGTCGCGGCTCTCCTCGGCAGCTTTCTGACCGATTTCGGGCTTTGCTCCGGCGCCTCTGCCCTGCGTAATCTTTTCGCCTATCTGAATTTTCTGACCGGCTTTTGAAAAAGCAAGCGTCTGCTTATCGGTATTTATAGCTATAAGCTGAACTCTGCCGAAGTCATTGTTTGCCATACTGTTGACAGCATTTCCGCCGCCTCCGCCAACGCCTATAACTTTAATATTAGTAACGTCATTAAATTCGTTGTCCATTTCAAAATCCATTTGAGAACATCCTCCATTATGTAAAGTCTTTTATTTCACACCTAAATAAAGTTAAACTCATACCTATTTAGGTTAGTATATCATATTATCCCGTTATTTTCAACGTTTTTTTGCATTTATATTGTATATAATTACGGAGATATAAACGGAACCGTTGTGTTATCCTCACGCTGAGGACTGAGATATGCCTTTTTATCGATCGTGAAATCTATACTGCCCGTAAAATCGGGATTATCGCTGTCAAGCCTTGTCAGGGCAGCTTTTACAAAGTCCATTTTATCGTTCACGGAGGACGAAAGTCCCAAAAGCACGGTAACGCGCTCCTTATATACCAATTTAATATTGGAATGGTTGCTCACATCTATACTTGTTATTCCGCTGAGTTCATTTGATTCAAGCAATGTCAGCACATTTTTTATAATGCCGAGGTCGTCGTTATCCTGAAATTCCACGGTTTCCCCCGGTACCGCCGAAATCACCGGTGAGGAATCAATTATGATAATACCGTCGCCGATAGTCATAAGTCCGTCCTCAAGCACTTTGCCCTTGTCGGAAACCAACGTGAAGCTGTCGCCGTTGTCTATTGCAAGCTTGGCGGTTGCAGCCGTGATTTTTATCGTTATTGTTCCCGAAAGATTGCGTTTTATTTCGGCCGACTCAACATAAGGAAGGGTGCATTCGATTCCGGAGGCTGTTTTTTTCTTGCTTGTCATAAACATATTGTCGCCTATATTTATCTGCGACGCAGCTATAACATCCTCATTGCTGTATATCTCGTCACCGGTAACCGCAACATTGTCTATACGGAAAAAAACCGTAAGCGAAAGAGTTACTGCGACGGCAATTATAATTATAATACCCAGGATAAGAGCAATCAGCTTTTTTATCCTGCGTTTTTTCATTTTAATGAGCCTGCTGCGACGGCGCATTTCATCGCGCGAGAGCTGCTGCCTGCCGCCCTGCGTGCGCTCATTCGCCATGCCGTATGTTATATCGGTCGTCTGCCTCCTGCGAGTGCGGGTCGGTGCAGTCTTCTGCCGACTCCCCCGCGGGTTTCCCGACGTTTTCGGCGAGCTGCCTTGTCTCTTGTTTTTCGGTCCCGTCATTTTCATTTATCCTTCTCACGTCTGCTCCGAGCAGTTTCAGCACCTTTTCAGGAGCTTCATATCCTCTGTCCAAATGCTGCGTACCTGTAATAACCGTCTTGCCGTTTGCGGCGAGACCGGCCGTTATAAGCGCAAAGCCTCCGCGAAGATCCGGAGCTACAACATTTGCGCCCGTCAGATACTTTGAACCCTCTATAACCGCCATTCTGCCCTCAACGCTTATTTTTGCGCCGAGCCGCATAAGCTCAGTTACGTGTTTAAATCTGCTCTCAAATATATTTTCAATTATTACGCTCGTGCCGTCCGCTACAGACAGCATAGCTCCGACTATTGCCTGAGCATCGGTCGGAAAGCCCGGATACGGCATGGTGCGTATCATTTTTACTCTTTTAAGTCTCGGCGGTGCAGACAGACATATCCACCTGCCGCTCGTCGTTATATCACAGCCCGCTTCGGAAAGCACCGGAATCAGCGCGCCGATATGTGCCGGAATTACGTCCTTTATGCAAATTCTGCCGCCGGTTGCCGATGCGGCTATAAGATAAGACGACGCCTCTATGCGGTCGGGTATAACGGTATGGCATGTGCCGTGAAGCTTTTTAGTGCCCTCTATTACTACCGTACTGTCGCCGGCGCCGGAAATTTTAGCGCCGCAGCCGTTTAAAAAATCGGCAAGGTCGCTGATTTCCGGTTCTCGCGCCGCATTTGTAATAACAGTGGTTCCGTCCGCCGCGGCGGCGGCTATCATTATGTTTTCTGTGGCCCCGACACTCGGAAAAGAAAGCGTAATATCGGCACCGTGAAGACTTTTGCCGAGCGAGCAGTACAGTCTGCCGTGCTCTTCGGTAATTTCGGCACCGAGCTTTCGCATCGACGATAAATGCAGGTCAATAGGTCTGAGGCCTATTTCACAGCCTCCCGGCGAAGATATTTCCGCTTTGCCCGTACGTGCAAGCACAGCACCCAAAAAGACTATCGATGAGCGCATCTCACGCATTAAATCATCGGGAATTTCACTTACGGTGATAACGGACGAATCCACCTCAACCGTGTGACCGTCGCGTATCACCTTGCAGCCGAGATGCCGAAGTATTTGAATAGCGGCGTCTACATCAGAGAGAGCCGGGCAATTATGTATTTTGCATTTGTCGCCGGTCAAGACCGTAGCCGCTAAAATCGGCAGCGCACTGTTTTTCGAGCCGTGGACTTCAATTTCTCCGCAGAGCCTTCGTCCGCCCTCTATTATTATCTTATCCAATACATACACACCCCTTAAAGAAAAAGGTAACCCTTTTTCATATTATGCAGGGCTGTATGTTTTGGAAACGACAGCTGTTATTTTTTCTCCGCTAACTTTTCTATTATATCACAAATCATCGCAGAAGAGTTTTCAACCGCCATTTTTTTTGCATTCCTGCCGAGTCTTACAAGAGTCTCGCGGTCTGCAACAAGCGAGTCAAACTCGGATATGAGTTTTTCGGGGGTTAAATCCTTTTCCTCAATAACGCGCGCGGCATCGTTTTCCACAAGAGCCATGGCGTTATGGTATTGATGGTTTTCGGCAACATTCGGTGATGGAATAAGTATTGACGCTCTGCCGACTGCTTCGATCTCGGAAAGTGACGACGCACCGGCTCTGCCGATAACAAGGTCGCTTGCCGCAAGACAGACATCCATATCATCTATATATTCGCGTATTACCACGTTGCTTGCTTTGTTCTCGTCCACGCCGAGCTCTTTTAGCTTTTCGGGAACCCATTTACCGTATTTTCCGGTAGAATGCATAAAGAACAGATTTTTATTTTGCCAACGCTCGGCTATCAAGGCAGTCATATTTTCATTTATTGCCTTTGCACCCAGACTGCCGCCCATCGAGAGTACCATTATGCTGTCGGGCGAGACACCGAGCTTTGCACGTGAAAATTCCCTGTCCGCTTCTATGATTTCGCTTCTTACCGGAAGACCTGTAACAATCGGCTCATTTTTACATTCAAGGTGTTCCTCTGCCTTTTTAACCGTGAGCATTACCTTGTCCACCGTTTTGGCGAGAGCCTTGTTTGTAACGCCGGGATAGGCGTTTTGCTCATGAATAGCTGTCTTTACGCCAAGCTTACAGGCCGTTCTGACAACGGGACCGCTGACATATCCGCCGAAGCCTACCACAACGTCCGGTTTAAATTCTTTGATTATTTTTTTGACCTCTCTCGAGGAGCTTATCATAAGAAAGAGTGTTTTAATATTTTTAGCTATATTTTTAGCGGAAAACTTTCTCTGGAAGCCGGTAATTTCAATGGTTTTAAAGGCGAAACCCGCCGCAGGTACGAGCTTTGATTCCATATGTTCCTTTGTACCTATAAAAAGTATGTCGGCATCCGGATGGCGGCGTCTGAGCTCGCCTGCGGACGCAAGCGCCGGATTTATATGTCCGCCGGTACCGCCGGCAGCGAATATGACTTTCATATGTTTACTCCTTATTCTTAGGCTTTTTATTTTTCTATTCGCGAATACCTTGATACCGACAGCACTATTCCCATTTCAACAAGCAGCATCATAAGCGAGGTACCGCCGTAGCTGAAGAAGGGTAAGCTTATGCCTGTATTCGGCAATGTATCGGTAACAACGCCGATGTTAAGCGCCGTCTGAAGTCCCACCTGAAAGACGATGCCCATTGCAAGCATGGCACCGAAGCGGTCCTTTGCCTTTAGTCCTATAACGACCCCACGCCAAACAAGCAAAACATACAGCAAAATTATTCCTACCGCTCTGATGAAGCCGAGCTCCTCGCAGACAATCGCAAAAATAAAGTCATTTTGCGGTTCGGAAACATACAGATGCTTTTGTTTCGAGTTACCGAGACCTGTTCCGAAAAGTCCGCCGGAACCTATGGCATAGAGCGAGTTGTTGGTTTGCCATCTTGCTCCCTTGGGGTCGTAGCTTTTATCGAGCCACGCCGTAATTCGCGCGCCCGCGTATTTTTCAAGAAGCTGCGGATTGAGCACGAATATGATAATTGCCACGGCGGCAATTACCGCTATAAGCACAAACCAATGTCTCTTTATCTCGCCGAGATACATCATAATTACTCCTATGGCGAGAATAAGAATGGTGCCGGAAAGGTGATTTTCAAGATAGACAAGACCCGCCGTAACAGTTATAACCAAGGCATAGAAAAGGAGCTGCAAAAACGAATTATACACGACGATATGTCCGCCCGACAGTTCCTTTACTCCGTCTGCAAATTTGGAACGGTTTATTGACTTTCCGACTATTTTTTTATGATTTCTGTCCATTTCGTATGCGCAAAACAAAATTATGGCAAGCTTTGCTATTTCCGACGGCTGGAAGGTAAAAAAGCCGAGATTTATCCATCGGTGGAATTCACCGAACGACGCCGGCAGTATAAGAACTATAACAAGCAGACCCCATGAGACAATAAGACCGGGAACAGCAAGTATTTTAAGATAATCATACCTGAGCTTTGAGATAAGGAGCATACAAATAACGCCGACAACGGCAAAAATAAGCTGACGCTTAAAAAAGTATGTGCTGTCCCCCTTTTTGTTGTAAAAGGCGTAGGTGTAGCTTGCCGAAAACAGCATTACAAGTCCTATTGTAAGTATTGCGATTACAAGAAGAAGAAAGAATACGTCAATTCCGCCAAGTGCGAGAAAATCGGGTCTTCGCGAGCGTTTTTTTGTCTTTTGAGGACGCGGTTTTGCATTTTGGGCGTTCCCTGCCATAAGTCTTCCTCCTTTTCCTGAAAATTAAAACAGACATCTGCCGAAATCGGCAAATAAAATTATTTCATTCCGTAATACAAAAGAGCGGTTCCTATAATTCCGCCGAAAAGCTGAACGAGTGTAAACACGACGCATATCTTGCGCTCTTTCCAGCCGCACATTTCAAAGTGGTGGTGTATGGGTGCCATTTTGAAAATTCGTTTGCCGTGCGTTGCCTTGAAGTAGCATATCTGAAGCACATCCGAGAACATTTCGACTACATAGATTATTCCGTAAAGCAAGATTATAAGCGGACAGTCTATGGCATAAGCGAGGGCTACAACCATACCGCCGAGGAACATTGAGCCGGTATCGCCCATCATAACCTTTCCGGGATACCAGTTCCAGATAAGGTATCCGAGACATCCGCCGAGAAGGCAGCCCGCAAGAAGGCTTACACCGAAGAAACCTCTGATAAGTGCCGCCGCTATAAATGAAATTGCCGCCACGGAGGTAACGCTTGCACACAAGCCGTCTACGCCGTCCGTGAAGTTTACGGCATTTACCGTGAGATAAATAACGGCAATTCCGAATATCCAAAAGAAAAATTTAAGGTCGACATTTCCGACGAACGGAATGAACATATACGTGTTTCCCGACATATAGAGCGCCGCAAGATACGCCAGCATCACAAGAATCTGCGCGCCGGTTTTCTGCGCTATGGTAAGGCCGAGATTACGCTTTTTGGCAACCTTAATATAATCGTCCGCAAAGCCGATAAGTCCGAAAGCGACAGCCATTAAAAGTCCCGCGAATATTTTGACCTTCATATCGTCGCCTATGACAACGCTTCCCGAAGTCAGAATATGACCGCCGAGCAGCTTATCGGTTATAAGTACGACTGCAAACGATACGATTATGCTTATTATAAACATAAGACCGCCCATTACGGGAGTACCCTGCTTTGATTTATGCCATGCAGGACCTATGTCAAGAATAGTCTGCCCGAAGTGAAGCTTTCTAAGCCACGGAATTATAACAAATCCGAGCAAAAAAGCTATTAAAAAGCTAAGCAGAACGCCGAATATTAACGCAACCCAAATTTTCATTTACTCTTCCCACTCTCTGTATAAGCTGTTTATAACATCCTCGAGCTTCATTCCGCGACTCGCCTTAAAAAGAACTGCGTCTCCGTCCTTAAGCGTTTCGAGAAGCGTTTTTGCAAGCTCGGTTTTATCGTCAAATGATTTTATTTCATCGACAAATCCTTTTGCTCCCTCGGCAATGTGTTTTGCTTTTGCGCCGTATGTAAAAAGAATGTCGATATTTTTGTTTTCGGTATATTTTCCGACATTTTCATGAGCAACATCGCTGTATTTTCCGAGCTCAAGCATATCGCCGAGAACTGCTATCCTGCGGTTTGATTTAAACGAGGACAACACATCCAGAGCCGCTTTTTGCGAATCCGGGCTTGCGTTGTAGCAATCCTCTATAACTGTTATTCCGCCGACTTTTTTAATACGCTGACGCATTCCGGACGGGACAAAGCTTTTGAGCCCTGCCGCTATTTTCTGCGGCTCCATTCTCATTTCATACCCCACGGCAAACGCCGCAAGAGCGTCATATGCGTTGTGAATTCCGACGGTAGGCACGGTGACGCGCTGTGATGCGCCGTAAAATTCGACCGTGAAGGATGTAAAACCGTTTTTTTCTTCAATATCCTTCGCCCTAAAATCAACATTCGGATTTTCGATTCCGAAGAAAACAAGCTTATAGTCGGGCTCCCTTACGGTAACGAGCTTATCGTTATCGCCGTTTAATATAAGCGGCGCACCCTTTTTCATACCATCGAGAATTTCAAGCTTCGCTTTTAGGATTCCGTCGCGTGAGCCGAGATACTCTATATGTGAAACGCCGATATTGGTTATTATACCGATGTCGGGACGAGAGCTTTTTGTCATTCTCTCGATTTCGCCGAAATGATTCATACCCATTTCAATAACCGCCGCCTCGGTATCATCTTTAAGGCGAAGCAGAGTTTTGGGCATTCCGATTTCATTATTGAGGTTGCCCTCGGTCTTTATCGTTTTAAACTGCTCGGCAAGCACGGCGTAGGTCATTTCTTTTGTCGTCGTTTTGCCGACCGAGCCGGTAAGGCCTACTACCGTCAAATTATCAAGCGTACCGCGGTAATACCCCGCAAGGTCAAGCAGAGCCTTGCCGGTATCCTTAACTGTGATTACGGGTATGCGGCTGTCAACCTTTTTACGGACAAGCACCGCCGCAGCTCCGTTTTGAGCCGCCTGCGACACAAAGTCGTGCCCGTCAAATTTTTCTCCCTCAAGACATATGAAAAGGCACCCCTTTGGTATGTCGCGGCTGTCGGTCGAAACCGATGTCACAATACAATCATAGCCCGAGAGCCTGCCGCCTACGGCTTTTGCAATACGCGAAAGAGTTAATTCCATTACTTATCTTTTCCTTCTGCTAATATACCTGCCACAACTTCACGTTCATCATAGTGTATTTTGCCGGTATTTAATATTTGATACGTCTCGTGCCCTTTGCCGGCAAGGAGAACGACATCGCCCTTCTTCGCTTCGCCGAGTGCATATCTTATGGCCTCGGTACGGTCAACAAGAACCTTGATTTTCGCTTTGCAGTTATGCATACCATCTAAAACATCGTCAACTATAAGCTGCGGGTCTTCGCTTCGCGGATTATCAGAGGTTACAACCGCAACATCTGCAAGGTCGCCTACTATCTTGCCCATTTTAGGGCGTTTGGTCTTGTCTCTGTCGCCGCCGCAGCCGAATACGGCTATAATTCTGCCGTTTGTGGTTTCACGGACCGACGATATTACATTTTCAAGGCCGTCGGGAGAATGTGCGTAATCTATAAGAACGGTATAATCCGTATCCGTCGGAACTACCTCAACTCTGCCGGGCACGCCCTTGCTCTTTTTGAGCGAAGAAAGGACATCGGAAAAATCAAGTTCCGTGAGTATGGCGCAAATTGCGGCGCCCATCGTGTTATAAACGGTAAAGTGACCGGGTATGCCTACGTTTGCTCTGCCGATTTTATCGTTCCAAAGGAGTTCGTACTGCACAGAGGAGGAGGTGCAGACAACATTTTTTGCCACAAACTGCGCCTCATTGTTTTTAACCGAAAACGTCACGACCTTTATCGGGAGTCCGTCTACCATATAATGTGCCGATTCGTCATCGATATTTATAACAGCCGTGTCCGATATTTCAAACAGCTTGCGCTTGGCGTTTCGATAGTTTTCAAAGGTTTTGTGATAGTCAAGGTGATCCTGCGTGAGATTGGTAAACAATGCTATGTCGAAATGACATCCGTCTACCCTCCCCTGCGCGAGTGCTTGGGAAGAGACCTCCATAACGCAGTATTTACAGCCGCTGTCAACCATTTCCCTGAAGAGTCTCTGAAGCTCTTTGCTGTCGGGAGTGGTAAGCGACGACGGGTACTCTTTGTCGCCCGTTACGTTTTTAACCGTGCCTATAAGTCCGGATTTTATTCCGAGATTATCGAAAATCCCTTTTAAAATAAAGGTTGTTGTAGTCTTTCCGTTTGTTCCGGTAATGCCTATAAGATGAAGCTTCTCGGACGGATTACCGTAAAAATTGGCGCACAATAAAGAATATGCATCTCTTGTGTTCTTAACCAAAATCTGATTTTCAACACCGGTATCATACTCCGCCACTACCGCACGGGCTCCTTTATTCACAGCCTCCTCGGCGGCAGAGTGGCCGTCAAAATGTGCGCCCTTGATGCACACAAAAACGCAGCCCTCGCAAAGCTTTGCGGTATTATCGGTAATATCAGTAATTTCCGTGTCATTAAAATTGCTTTTTGTATCAATGCCCTTTAAAAGCTCCGATAACAGCATCGGTTTTTTCCTCCTGTTTTTTACTTTAATATTATGCGGGACCGTCCTGTACGTTTACGGACGACTTGAAGTAAACTGTAATTACAGAGCCCTGCTCTGCCTCGGTGCCCTCCGCAATGCTCTGCTTATAAGACACAAAGTCATTTGAAGAAGAATTGCCGGCTACCTTTATGTTAAAGCCTGCGTTAACAGCGGCCTTATTGGCTGCGCTGATTGACATATTGCAAAGATTCGGAACGATGGCAACTGCCTTTTGCGACGAAGAATCGGTATATACCACTATTACTCCGCCCGACCTCATTTGCTGGCCTGCCGCAGGCGTCTGTGAAACTACCTTAGTACCGTCTCCGACAACCTTTACGGTATAGCCCGAGGCTTTTGTCTTTGCATCCTGAGGAGACAATCCGATAAGACTCGGAGCTACGGACGATACGTTTGCCATTTCCTTATCGTCATATCTCGGCTCAACATTCAAGTAGGTCAGCACCTTTTCAAGTATATCGCCTGCTATGGGAGCTGCTACCGCACCGCCACCGTGAGCACCTGTCGGCTCATCTATCGCTACAAGTATTGCTATTTGCGGATCATCGGCGGGGGCAAAGCCGGCAAAGGAGGCAATATACGCTCCCTCGTGTCCGATTTTTTCGGAGGTACCCGTTTTGCCTGCCACGTGGTAACCCGCAACATATGCGTTTTTACCTGTTCCCACGGATACGACCTGCTCCATCATATTAGATACTATCGAAGCGGTTTTTTCGGATATGACCTGTCTTTTTACTATAGGCTCCGTCTTTTTCATGACATTGCCGTCACCGTCAAGCATAGATGATACAACATACGGCTGCATAAGCTTACCGCCGTTTGCTATAGCCGAAACCGCCGTTATTATCTGAATGGGCGTCACCTGGAAGGTTTGACCGAACGAGCTTGAAGACAGCTCCGAAATACCCATTTTATTGAGAGAGTGATATGTCACGTCGGCTACGGGAGTCGCCTCCGCAGGCAGGTCGATGCCTGTTTTTTCGGTAAAACCGAACGCTTCAAAATATTTATAAAAAGTATCTTTACCGAGCTTTTGCCCTATTGTCACAAAGAACGGGTTACAGGAATTCATAAGTCCCTGCGTCAAATTTTCCGTACCGTGGCCGCCCGGCTTCCAGCACTTCTGATAATTATTCGCAACCTGAATACCGCCGGTGCAGGTATATGTTGTATTGAGGTCCACAACACCCTCTTCAAGAGCCGCCGAAACGACTATCGTCTTAAATACCGAACCCGGCTCATATGTATCGCTTATATCGCGGTTTCGCCACTGAGCATAAAGAGCGTCCGTCGTAGCCTTTTTTTGCTCGTCGGGAGAGGATATTGCGGATATGCTCTCGGCAAGCACCTTGTTAGAAATCTTATTAGGAGAATTCAAATCAAAGTCGGGCTTTGACGTCATACCGAGTATAGCGCCTGTTTTGACGTCCATTATTATGCCGTAAGCATATTTCGCGCCCGTGTCCGTAAGTGCCTGGTCGAGCGACTGCTCGAGGTAATACTGTATTACCTCGTCTATTGTAAGCACAAGGCTATAGCCTGCCTTAGCGTCATATGTGGTTTGATAATCCGTGGACATAGAGCCCTGTCTGGCATTTTTAGCCGTTATTATTCTGCCGGCGGTGCCGGTAAGCTCGTCATTGTATTTCAGCTCAAGCCCGAGCCTGCCCGAATCATCGGAATCCGTAAAGCCTATTATTGTGGAAGCAAACGACGAGTAAGGATAATATCTCTTTGTATCGGGATCAACACCGATTATTGAGGAAAGCTTGTTTTCGGAAATAAACGTTTTAAGACGGTCCTTAACATCCGTCTCAACCTCGCCGGCTATTTTTTCGTAGCCGCTGCTTGTGCGCTCCGCCTTTTTGCGAACCGTCTCTTCGTCCACGCCGAGCATGGTACTGAGATTTGTAACCACAAGGTCGCGCTGCTCGTCGCTTGTTATCTTTGACGGATTTATATAGACAAGCCACGCCGAAGCACTTTTGGCAAGAGCTTTCATATTTGAATCGTAAATCGTTCCGCGCTGAGCCGAAACCGTGGTGTCCGAAAGCTGATTTTGCTCGGCTTTAAGCTTATATTCGTTGCCGTGAATAAGAGAAATATATGCGAGCGAGCCGACACATACAAGAAAAGCTGCGGCGATGAAGCACAGCACCGTAACAGCTCTTTTACCCATTCTCTTTGAAGGTCCGGTCTGCATATTTTTCTCCTTTCATTAAATTTAAGTCTGATTTTGTTTTCCGTTTGTCGAATTGGAAAGCGAAGAAGGTGCAAAAGACGCGATTTCTCTGCCTCTTATTCTGAATCGTGTGCATTTTGTGCATTTTTGCGACGACTT